>ERZ1740058.49-NODE-49-length-97768-cov-6.504856_pt1 | contig 97768 bp, 66 predicted proteins | sample MGYA00581745_ERZ1740058 | MGnify/ENA primary metagenome ERZ1740058 (study PRJEB43018, sample SAMN04849742) | marine metagenome | isolation source: floating plastic debris | place: Pacific Ocean | collected 2008-08-30 | study: EMG produced TPA metagenomics assembly...
CCCTACTCACAGAACCCACTGTAATCATAGATAAGTTGCTCATAATAAAATTTTTACGGTTACATTAAATCTAACTATTTTTTTATAAAAAGCAAACGTCATACGACTTTGAAAAGTTATAAACAATCTTGTTTGAAAACAGCTTATGCATACAATATATGTTTACCTGCTATGCTAAAAATCGCTTGGTCTCCTATATATGCCCATCCTTTACCAGAAGGGCATCGTTTCCCTATGATGAAATACGAACTTTTGCCACAACAGTTGCTTTATGAGGGAACTGCCACTCAAGAAAACTTTTTTTCCCCTGAGCCCCTTACCGAAAAATACATCTTACGTGCTCACGAGGCGACCTACTGGGAGAAGCTAAAGCATCAAAATCTTTCCGCCAAAGAGATACGTAGAACAGGTTTTCCCCTCTCTGAACAACTCGTAGAGCGAGAAATTATTATCGCCCAAGGTACTATTCAATGTGCATTATTTGCACAGCAGTACGGTGTTAGCCTCAATGTCGCTGGAGGTACCCACCACGCTTTTACCGATCGCGGAGAAGGCTTCTGTTTGCTCAATGATATAGCCATTGCTGCCTATTACTTACTCGATCATCAACTAGCAGAACGCATACTGGTGGTAGACTTAGATGTACATCAAGGCAATGGCACTGCACAAATTTTTCGTCAAGAACCACGTGTTTTTACGTTTAGCATGCACGGCGCAAAGAACTATCCTATGTACAAAGAAACCTCCGACTTAGATGTAGGCTTAGAAGATCAAACGACCGATACTACTTACTTAGCCTTACTTCAACAACACTTACCTAAACTCATAAAAGCACAAAAACCTGATTTTATTTTTTACCTTTCGGGGGTAGATATTCTTGCCACAGACAAGCTAGGTCGCCTTGCTGTAAGCCAGCGCGGCTGTAAAGAACGAGACCAGTTTGTATTTGACCTTTGCAAGACACATCAAATCCCTGTAGCTGTTAGCCTGGGAGGTGGTTACTCCCCTCGGCTTTATGATATTGTAGAAGCCCACGCCAACACTTTTAGAGTTGCTCAGGAAATATTTTTTTAACAACTTTTTTTTACTAAGTTTGGCTTACGAGTGACCCAAAAAAGCCATTAAACGCATAAAATATTCAAACGCCCTATGAAAAAGATACTCGTTCCTACAGACTTTTCAACGTATGCCAACAGCGCTCTACACGTAGCCATTCAGCTTGCCCAACGTTTCGAGGCAACCCTCATTTTAATGCACAACATAGAGGCCGTATCAGGTGCGCTCATCGCCCCTTCTAGCCTCAGCATCGACAATACGATGCTAGACAGTGAGTTGATTCTTAACTTTACCGAAAACACCAAACGCAAACTTGCCGAACAGCTCAGTGAGCAAGACTTGTCAAACGTAGCAGTAGAATACGTGGTAGAAATCGGTAAGCTTTATCCCTCTATTTTAGAAGTGATTAAGGAAATGAACGTAGACTTAGTTGTTATGGGTACGAAAGGTGCTTCAGGTTTAGAGGAGTTCGTGATTGGTTCTAATACCGAAAAAGTAGTACGTAATGCCCCTTGTCCAGTACTTGCTGTGAAAAATAGGCCTACTGGTTGGCAAATGAAGGATATTGTTTTTGCCACTAACCTAGAAGAAGACCAGCTCTATGCTACTGCTAAATTGAAAGTGTTTCAGACTCTTTTTGAGGCACATCTCCATATTCTGCGTGTCAATACACCTTCCAGCTTTATCACTTCTAGAGAGGCGGAGGAAAAATTCACAGCCTTTGCCCATAAATACCAAATAGAAAATTATTCGACCCATCTCTACGCAGCACTTAATGAAGAAATAGGCATTATCGAGTTCGCTGCGCTCAAAAAGGCTGATATGATCGCCTTGGCCACCCACCAAAGAAAGGGGCTTTCTCATTTATTATTAGGTAGTATTGCAGAAGACGTCGTTAACCAAGCCCAACGCCCAGTACTAACCTTCAATAACAAGGCAAGCAAGTAGCGTTCATTTAAAAGTTACATTTTATATTGGAAATTTCATAGATTATCTTTATATTAAGAAATATCATAGCTGGTTGAAGGATTTTAAAGACTTGTAGCATTTTTTGCTACAGGTCTTTTTCCTTGCTATCTTCGTTGAAATACCAGCAAATAGCCTCTTATCATCATTATGCCAGAAGATTTCCCTACTTACCCTGCCGTAAAACTGACTGATCACACTACAATAAGCTTCAGAAGACTACAAGCGAGTGATACCTCTCTATTAGTAGATTTTTACGATCATCTCTCGGAAGAAACGCGCTTTCTTCGTTTTCAATTTCATACAGAAGGTATGTCGCGCGAGAAAATATTTGCGTATGCACAACAGCTTACTGATATCGATCCTGAAACAGCCCTAGCTATTGTAGCGGTCTATCAGGAAGCGCAACAAGAAACTTTTGTGGGTGTAATTCGTTATGCCAAAGAAAACGTACAAGACCGAACGGCTGAATTTGCCATTACTGTACGGGACGACTTCCAGCAAAAAAAGATAGGAACGCACCTGTTACACTTACTTATCGAAGAGGCAAAAAAACAAGAAGTAGATTTTCTTACGGGTATGATCCTGCCAAGCAATACAAGTGTAGTAAAACTGTTGAAGAAAGCAGGTGAAAAGGTAAGCTTCGCCAGTGAAGGCGTACAAACCCACGTACACATCGATGTTCGGTCAACCTGAACCATTAATCCTAATTTATGCATCAGTCTATTGAAAAATTGACACATCGCTTACAACAACCTTTGCCTGGGAAAGCTGCCCAAAAGAAAATGGCCGCTTCTTCTAGACAGTACGACTTCTCAAAATACCAACCTAACCGAAGAACGCGAGAAGGCGGTGTACTCCTTCTTCTTTACCCCCAACAAGAGGAATGGTACTTCCCCTTAATTGTTCGCCCTACTACAGAAAAAGGAGTACATAGTGGTCAGATTGCCTTTCCTGGCGGCAAGCGAGAACCCGTCGATGAGAGCATTGTTACTACTGCTTTGAGAGAAGGCTACGAAGAGGTGGGTATTGACCGTTCTTCTGTGCAAGTGTTGGGTCAATTAAGTCCCTTATTTGTTTTTGCTAGTAATTTCATGGTGTACCCTACGATTGCTTATACTCCTGAAAAGCCTGTGTTTACTATCAGCGACTTGGAAGTAGCTGAACTTTTAGAAGTACCCCTCAAGCAGATTGAAAGTCAGCTCACCCCTAAAGAAACACTTATTAAGACAAAGCAAGGGTTAGAAATTCAAGCGCCTTATTTTGATTTTGAAGGGAAGGCCATTTGGGGTGCCACAGCGATGATGCTCAATGAGTTTCTAACTGTTTGGCGAGAAGTGAAGAAAATTTAAACGATTTTCTTGACCCCGCTGTATTTTCTTAGTATGTTCCCTTATGAGCATTACTAATGAGGCTTACTTTAGCCCAAGCGACCTACCGCAGAAGAAAATCATAGAGTATTTGCAGCAAGCGCAACAGCAATTACGTATTTGTGTATTTACCATTAGCGACAATATGATTACGGAGGCCATTGTACGTTGCGCACGTAAGGGTATTCCCGTACAGATTGTCACCGACAATGATAAAACCTTTGACAAAGGATCTGACATTTGGGTACTCGCCAAAGAAGGTGGTATAGAGATCAAGGTAGATATGACAGACAACCACATGCACCACAAGTTTGCTTTGATTGATGACCTCTATCTCATTACGGGTAGCTACAACTGGACACGTTCGGCTGCCTATTACAACCACGAGAATATCTTCATGACCAATGACGCGCAGAGTATTCAATTATTTCAAAAAGAATTTGAGAAGCTCTGGGGAAACCTCACTGCCTATGAAGTATTTATGCAAAAGAAGCATTAAATGGAGTAGTATTCTCTTACTTCTTACCCTATCATTTACCAGTTGTTTACCCAAAGTACCTAAATATCCCTTTCAACCTGTAGAGGAAATTAATCAGGAAGCACAAGCTTTATCAGATTCCCTAGAGCAGTACATTCGCTTGTGGCACCAAGGAAAGGCACCTGCGCTATTACCCAAGCGACTACTACCCAAAGGATACGATACCAAGCGCTACCAACGCCTGCGCTTGGTAAAATATGAAGAGATTACTCCAGAACAAATCTGGGTAACAAGACCTGCGCACGAAATTAACTTTGACAGTCTTTACGGAAGTTTCCCCGACCCTCACTGTACTTATCTTGTATCACCTGTTCTATACGCCCCATTCGGTGCACAACTTATCATAGAAGGTGACTTTCCATACTGCCGCTTTTTCGACATACAAGTTTCTCCCTCTTTTTATGCCCACGAGTACCGCTACGACAAGTGGTCAGGAAAAGGAGAAGTCGCCCTGGTAGATGCTGACATTATCCCCAAAGAAGGGCACGAAAACCCCTTTCTACCCAATGGAAATCGAAAAGCCAAGAACAGAGCTTACCAAGTAGTTTATGAAATGGCATTAGGAAATCCCTCTACACTCAATTAACGCCATCGCCCTCCCTATAGAGTGAAAGGTAATTATCGCTTCGGTAGCGGTATTCAGGTGCAAGGTCCTTGGGGCTTAGATAAAAAAAGTGGACACGGAAGAGGTATCTGGGACTTTGGGGATGTTTGGATACGGTACTTCGGCATCGATCACGGAAAAGTACCCAGCGCAGGGGTACAATTGCCCGAAATGTACTTACAACTCAAAACGGGCGAGCGATTTTTTATCACAGCCGACTATGAAGGGCTCCTCAAAGAATCTGAAACAACTATGCCCAATAGAAGCATAGGTAATAACGATCCCGCTTCTTACAATAACCATGAAACGGGCTGGGACAAGCAATTTGGTATTTTTCTGCAAATTGCCACTGGTGGTGCACAGGCACTCTATAAAAATAAAGCTAAGGATAAAGCTTATATTCGTCAGCTAGACTTGGGTGTCAACGGTAGAGGTGAAAACCAGCCGATTCCTGCTTCCTATGAGCCACACGCTACGGGCTGTAACTACACGGACTATCTTACTACCGGTATGTCTATTAAAAAAGGAAAAGTATTTGTATTAACTGGTAAGCTTCCCACCTTTCCAGAAACACGTTCGGGTAGTGATACGTTTATGCCAGCAGAGTGCCGTTATTGGTCGATTACTACCTATGATGCAGCCTTTCCTTTCTCTAAAATAAGGGGTCTTGAAAATACTTCCGTTATGGATGATGAAATTGTGATTAATGAAAAGAGAGAATACATCATCGTCTATGCCCGTGCAGAAGATCGTCCTAAAAACGCAACCAAAGAAAATGGGGTTACTTGGGTCGATTGGGGAAAAACAGGAACACAAGCCATTACGCTACGTTGGATAACAGTAAGCCCTGAGTGGGCGATGCCTCTTGCTCCCAATGAAGAGAACCTCCCTTGGTCGAAGGCTACTTGGACAGGTACTAATTACGATAAAAAACTTATTGGTAGTAATCAAAAGGGATTTCTGCAGGACTATCATCCTATAAAACACTACCTAACCAAGGAAGAATTTGAGGCTTTAGGTGATGCACTAAGTATAGAAAACTTACCCGCTTGGACAGAGTAACAGAAGTCTTTTGTACAAACCTTTTCGTTCATTTTTAGGTTCAACCTGCAAAATCAACTGTTTTTTTACGTAGCTTTGTAAACTGGATACACAGTTGTATCGCAGAACGAAATTATCTTCTATGAAAAACATTCGTAATTTCTGTATTATCGCGCATATTGATCACGGTAAAAGTACACTGGCCGATCGTCTGCTAGAATTTACAGGTAGTGTCACCCAACGTGAAATGAAAGCCCAGCTCCTAGACGATATGGACTTGGAACGTGAGCGAGGTATTACCATCAAAAGTCATGCGATTCAAATGAGCTACTTGTACGAGGGAGAAACCTATACGCTCAACCTGATCGATACGCCTGGACACGTTGATTTTTCTTATGAAGTATCTCGTTCTATTGCTGCCTGCGAGGGCGCACTGCTGATTGTAGATGCCTCACAAGGTGTAGAAGCACAGACCATCTCCAACCTTTACCTAGCCATAGAGCACGACCTTACAATTATTCCTGTACTTAATAAAATTGATCTACCAGGCGCTAATCCTGAGCTGATTGCTGACCAAGTTATCGACCTCATCGGTTGTGATCCTGATGACATCATCTTAGCCAGTGCAAAAGAAGGGATTGGTATTGATCAGATTTTGGCGGCTATTGTACAACGTATTGCTGCCCCTACTGGGGATAAAGAAGCGCCGCTTCAAGCGCTTATCTTTGACTCTGAATTCAACCCATTTCGAGGTATTGAAGTAATCTTCCGCTGTATCAACGGTAGTATCAAAAAAGGGGATAAAGTAAAATTTATTGCTACAGGAAAAGAATACTACGCGGATGAAATTGGTGTACTCAAGCTGGAAAAAGAGCCTAGAGATATCATAGAGGCCGGGAATGTAGGGTACCTGATCTCAGGTATTAAGAATGCCAAAGAGGTAAAAGTAGGAGACACCATTACCAAAGCAGATAAATCAGGAGCAGCTATACAAGGCTTTGAGGACGTAAAACCGATGGTATTTGCAGGTATTTATCCTGTAGAAACCAGCGAGTTTGAGGACTTACGTGAAGCGATGGAAAAACTCCAGCTCAACGACGCCTCTTTGGTCTGGGAGCCTGAAACTTCTGCCGCACTGGGCTTTGGCTTTCGCTGTGGTTTTTTAGGAATGCTTCATATGGAGATTATTCAGGAGCGACTAGAGCGAGAATTTGACATGACCGTTATTACAACCGTTCCTTCGGTACAGTTCCTCGTTACTACCAATAAAGACGAGAAAGTCTGGATACAAGCGCCCTCAGAAATGCCTGAACCCAACCTAATTCAACAAATTGAAGAGCCTTTTGTAAAAGCACAAATCATTACCAAGTCTGACTACGTGGGAGCGGTAATGAAGCTCTGTATGGATAAAAGAGGGATTTTAACCAACCAAGTCTACCTTACTACCGATCGTGTAGAGATGATGTTCGACATCCCGCTTTCTGAAATCGTATTTGACTTCTTCGATAAGTTAAAGTCTATGTCACGCGGTTATGCCTCATTAGATTATGAGTTGATCGGCATGCGTGTCTCTACGATGGTAAAACTAGATATTATGCTGAATGGAGAGAAAGTAGATGCCCTTTCGGCGATTGTCCATCGCGATAAAGCCTATGAGTGGGGAAAACGACTTTGTGAGAAACTTCGTGAGCTACTACCACGCCAGCAATTCGAGATTGCCATTCAAGCCGCTATTGGGACGAAGGTAATCGCCAGAGAGACCGTGAAAGCACTTCGTAAAAATGTGATCGCGAAGTGTTACGGCGGAGACATTAGCCGTAAGCGTAAGCTTCTAGAAAAACAGAAAAAAGGTAAAAAGCGCATGCGACAAATTGGTACCGTAGAAGTACCGCAAGAGGCCTTTATGGCTGTGTTAAAGCTAGAGTAATTACTTGACAATCCACTCTACCGCGTCATCTAAGTTTTTAAAAACTTCTACTGGAAAAGAAGTCATCTTTTGTACAGTGCCTTGTAAATAATCACTTATAAACTTCTTGATCCCGATTTTGGCATCAGAAATACCTGCAATCTTGAAGTCTGGGTCTTTGACCTTGTTCTTCAATTCAGGTAGCCATTTTACCACTAGCCAAGCACGCCCTTCCATGCTCGCTCCTTTACTCTGCGTTTGGTCTAAGGCTACGCCTACTGCCTTTTTTTCTACGGTAAACTTTAGTAATGTTTTGAAGGAGTGCTTGTACTCCTCTGTACTCCAACGACCGATTACCTTGAGGTAAACCACACGCGTTTTGGGTAAAAAATAAATCTCTGCATACTCTTCTTGTAGTAATACTTCTGTTTCTATTTCCATGAGACAGCCCCTATTTTAGTTGTTTAATGTACCAATCTCAAACTTAACGTACAAGTTAAAGAATATTTATACAAAACGTGTATATTTTTAATTTAGCACTTACCTTTGAACTTTCTTACTTTAATACCTAAAAAAGTATCTTATGGCTACATTATTAGACGGTAGAAAGCTTTCAGCTACCATTCAAGAAGAACTGACAGAGGAGGTAAAAAAGTTGAAGGTAGCGAGCGGTAAAACACCTCACTTGGCTGCCATATTGGTAGGAAACGATGGTGCGAGCGAAACCTACGTAGCGAGTAAAGTGAAACGCTGTGAAGAAGTAGGCATTCAATCTACGCTGATTCGCCTTGAAGAAAATATTACCGAACAGACCCTGCTTTATAAAATTGAAGAGTTAAACGCCAACCCAGCCATTGACGGATTTATTGTGCAGTTGCCACTACCTACCCATATCTCTGAGCAACGGGTGATTGAGAAAATAGATTACCGAAAAGATGTAGATGGTTTTCATCCGATTAATATTGGACGAATGGCTAAAAACTTACCAGCCTATATTCCTGCTACCCCTTTTGGCATTTTACAGATGCTAGAACGTTACAAGATCCCTACCAGTGGTAAGCACTGCGTAGTCATTGGAAGAAGCAACATTGTGGGCTCTCCTATGAGCATCCTGATGGCACGCAATACCTCAGTGGGCAACTGTACTGTGACACTTTGCCACAGTCGTACCCAAAACCTATCTGATTACACAAAAAAGGCTGATATTATTATCATTGCCCTAGGGAAACCAGCATTTCTTACAGCGGATATGGTCAAAGAAGAGGCGGTGGTCATTGATGTAGGTATCACCCGTGTACCTGATAGCAGTAAAAAATCAGGCTATGCCCTTAAGGGAGATGTAAAATTTGAGGAAGTAGCAGAAAAAGCCAGTTACATTACGCCTGTACCAGGCGGTGTAGGGCTGATGACGGTAACTAGTTTGCTTTACAATACGTTATTAGCAGCAAAGAAAGAAATTTACAAGTAGTTTATGGAAGTGGTCACCCAGCAAGCGCTCCCGTTGATGGAGGCTTTTTATACCTTACAAGGCGAAGGCTATTACCAAGGCCAAGCGGCTTACTTTATTCGCTTAGGAGGCTGCGATGTAGGCTGCGTATGGTGTGATGTCAAAGATTCTTGGGATGCTACCCAACATCCTTTGACACCCATTGAAGCCATTGTCGATAAAGCCCTGCAACATCCAGCACGTCTAGTAGTAATCACTGGTGGAGAACCATTGATGTACGACCTTACCTCTCTTACCCAAGCCCTAAAAGAGGCAGGCTTTCAGATTAATGTTGAAACATCTGGCGCTTACCCACTCAGTGGACATTTGGACTGGATCTGTTTCTCTCCAAAGAAGTTTAAAGCACCATTAGAGGAGTTTTTTCAAGCCTCTCACGAACTGAAGGTAGTGATTTACCACACCTCTGATCTTGCTTGGGCTGCTTCACTCGCAGCAAAAATGCACGATGATTGCACGCTCTATTTACAACCAGAATGGAGCAAAGCCAACCAAATGCTTCCGTTGATTGTTGATTATGTAAAATTACATCCACGGTGGCGGGTTTCGCTCCAAACCCATAAATACATGGAGATTCCTTGATATTACTATGGGTTTCTACTAAATTAAAGTTTGGTCATCACGATTTTATCTGTATGTCTTTGAAAACTCTTCTTTTCGGGATAGGTCTTCTTTTGGTTAGCCAAGGAATATATGCCCAGAAGCAATACGCTACTAAAAACAAAAAAGCGATTAGTTATTATGAGAAAGCCTCTGCCTTCTTTAAGCAACGTAAGTTTGATGAAGGAATGGCTATGCTGCTGAAAGCGGTAGATAAAGCCCCAGAGTTTACGGAAGCTCACTATACCTTGGCTAGAAACTTCCAAATGTTTGGAAAGTATGAAGAAATGCTGAAGCATTACAGCGCGACTGTGGCACTGGCTCCTGATAATCGTAACTACATGGGTGCTTATTATACCCTTGCGGGGGAATCCCTCAAGCAAGGTGACTACAAAGCCGCTAAGACTTATGCCCAAAAATTCCTTACTTTTAATCCTACCCCTGCTGAATACGTGACCGAGACGAAACGGATTATTGAAAGCGCTGACTACGCCAAGATAGCCATGAAGACTCCACTAGATTTTAAAGCAGTTCCTATTGGCGATCAAGTCAACCGTCCTAACTATCTACAGTATTTTCCTGTCCTTACCGCAGACCAATCTTCCCTTATTTTCACCTCACTGCTCAATAAGCTCGATGGCGACGAGAACTTATTGATTAGCCGCAGACTGGAAGATGGTAGTTGGTCAGCACCAGAATCACTTTCTACACGCATTAATACTCCGAGTAATGAAGGCACTTGCAGCATTTCAGCCGATGGTAAAACACTGGTGTTTACTTCTTGCGCAGGAAGAGAAAACTTTGGGAGTTGCGATCTCTTTATTTCTAAAAAATACGGCGATGAGTGGACAGAGCCCATCAATATGGGTGGTAACATTAACACAGGTGCTTGGGAATCACAACCTGCCCTTTCCGCCGATGGTAAAACGCTCTATTTTATCTCAGACCGACGTAAGGGTTACGGTAAAGACATTTATGTAAGCTATTTAGACGACAACGACGAGTGGCAACCTGCGCTTAACTTGGGCGACAGTGTAAATACGAAAGGGGAAGAGCTCTCGCCGTTTATCCACGCCAACGGTAAAACGCTCTTCTTTAGTTCTAATGGCTATGTAGGGCTAGGCGGGCTAGACCTCTTTAAGACTTCTTACGAGGCTGGCAACTGGACTGAGCCTGTCAACCTAGGGTATCCCATTAACGACTACAATGACCAAGTATCGCTCTTTGTGACCATTGACGGTAAAAAAGCGTACTACGCAGACGAGAAAAAACAAGGCAGGCGGTATGTCAGTAGCCAATTGATGGCCTTTGATATGCCCTCAGAAGCAACTGTACAAGAAAAAAGTAATTATGTAAAGGGTACGGTGTATGATGCGGTTACGAAAAAACCAATTGCTGCACAAGTAGAACTATTTAACATTACAGACGATACGAGAACCTACACGGTCACCTCCGATAAGCTTAATGGTTCTTATCTGATTGTCCTTACAGAAGGAGCAGAATTCGCGCTAGAGGTGTCTAAGAAGCAGTATGCTTTTAAGAGTATAAATTTTAATAATAACGAGAAGAAGCTAGATAGCCTCCAACCCGTTGAAATTGATATTTTTCATGCACCGATCGCAAAAGGAACTAAAGTGACCCTCAACAATATCTTTTTTGATACAGGCAAATACGATATTAAAGAGAAATCGAAAACGGAACTTGAAAAATTCATCCAATTTATGGAAGATAATCCGCAAGTGAAGGGAGAAATCTCTGGCCATACGGACAATGTAGGGGATGCTGCTTCTAATGTCACCCTTTCGTTACAACGCGCTAAGGCCGTGTACAACTACCTTATTAAAAATGGCGTAGACGCCAACCGATTGCGTTATCAAGGCTACGGACAAACACAACCTACTGCTACGAACGATACACCTGAAGGCAGACAACTGAATAGACGTATTGAGTTTAAGGTATTGTAAGGACTGAGTTATACCTATCATCCTCTGCGTTTTATCTTATTTTTACAACTAGGTTGAAATAGGGAACACAGCTAATGCATATATTGGTATATTAAACATCATCTAAAAAAGGACTAATGAAAAAAACAATGCAAACGCTAGTATTGGCATCAGCTCTTGTAATGGGATGTCAAACTGAGAAAAATCTAAAGTATGAAGTAGCCGGCGAGCAAAGCAGGACTATCGAAAAAATGATAGCTGCCGTTAATGAAAAAGATGCAGAAAAATATGTGGCAGGTTTCGCAGATAACGTTCAAGTATTTGTTGAATCTGACCTGAAAGTTGACGGAAAAGAGAATCTGACTAAAAATAGAGCGAAGCACTTTGAAGCCCACCCGAATGTTCGCTCTGAAATACAGCATCTGGTAGAAATCGATAATAAAGTGATTATGCACGATAAAGTTTGGTTAGCTGAGTCTGATCAAGAGGGACAAAATATCGTAGAGATTTTCACTTTTGAGAACGGAAAAGTCGTTCGTGTGGACGTAATACAACCCAAAGATTTGTTCCAGCGTTGAAAATAAATAAAACTATTGACACAATAGACCTCTTCCCCTCTCTAAAAGATAGTGCATACTAATTTTTTACCTTACCTCCTCCACTTCAGAAGAGAGCATCAGTTTTAAATCAGAAGATAGACATTGGCCTGATACGAAACCAGATTTTGAAATCAATTCTTCCAGAAGAAAGAATAATTATAGACCATTTTCAACAAAAAAACTCAGGTTAGATAGGCTCAATATAAAAACGGTTATCAGCAATGTATACACCTTTGCACCATACACACCTAATACACCTCAACAATGTAGCACCGTAATTACGGCGGATTTGACTACGTCCGAATCTATTTGGAAATGCTAACGTCGCCATACTTGTGATCCTGACTCGTCAGTTGCGCCCACTTTCATTTTAAATACACAATTTACGCTCAATAATTACAATTTGCGCTTACTTTTCTCACGAAGCACCCATTTTCACGGAAAACAATCTCCTGAAAAAGGAACTATTGTTAGATATGCAGCCATTATCGATCAACTAAAATTACAAATGCCTATGGTTAATCCCATAGTACTAGTTTGTGACCAAAACAAAAATTACCAAAATAAAGAGTGGATCGTTTTACCCAAAAGCTACTTACCAAAGAATAATCACAGCTTAGACGAAATAGAAGCTTTATACAAACATTTGGTTTTTGCACTTAAGTATGAGGGAATCAACTTATTATTATTTAGTTGTCTTACCAAGTATTATTCAATGGAAGGATTCATAGATATCTTATTCATCATATTTTAGCCAAGAAGAAATTTTCTCAACAGGGCATTATATTTCCTATCTCTGCTTCCATATTAGATCATATTGACGACTACCAAAAAGTGCTGCAAACTTATTCACATCCATTGCTTGATTTCATTGAATGGGAAGAAACAAAAGATCATAATATAAATGTGCTTAATGACACTATTGACTTTTATAGATATTATGATTTAACTATACAAGCAGAGTTTTTATATGACTGTGTGTTTGATACGATAGCGCATATAATTCCTCGTGAATTATCATATTTAATAAAATATGATGAGTTTAAAAGAACTATTGACGATGAATTTGAAATGACAGATAGATTGGTTGCACTGCTAATAAAATTTTTGGATCAAAACGATGGAATCTTATCGAAAATAGCAAGAGAAGGAGAATTTTCGGTATTATCCGAAAAAGAAATTAAATCAATAGAAAAGTTGTACCAGAAACTGTTTAAATAAAACGCAGCACCGAAACGTAGTAAAACGCTTTTCAGTGAGTATAAGCGCATTGTATCAAGCCAAAATATACCTCATTTAGAGGTAAGTAGCCTACAGTATACTACCCCTTGAAGGGCAAAAATAGATTCCTAACAGATGACCATTCAAACTTTACCGTGGCCTTCATAGGCCTTATACATCATTAGCTAGTAAGTAATAGATGATTATTTCGTTAATTCTTCAATAAAACCTGCCACGTCTTTCTTAAATTTTTCCATTGAAGGCGGGTGGGTATACATCATATGTCCTGCCTCGTAGTACTCCATTAAAATATTTTTACGGAGGTCAGCAGGCAAGCCTAAATGGCTGATCGAATACTCTACCCCGTAGAAGACCGTGGCCAAGTCATAATACCCATTGAGGATCAACACTTTAAGATTAGGGTTCTGAATCATTGCTGTAGCCATATCTTGTGCCGTGCTTGTGGTGGCTTGGGTATAAAAAATCATATTGCCTGCGTGGCTCCAGTCCCACGAAAACTTCTCTCTTTGCGAAGTACTTGTAACGTAAGTAAGTTGCATAACTACTTTTAAGTCGTTGTACAGATAATGCTTAAAGGCGGTAATATACGGCGCAGAAATCGCCTTACTCTGCGGATCATAGTCGGCATTTTGATTCAACAAGTCTTGGCTAAGTCCTGTAAAACGTCCATCGAAGCGTCCTACAATTCTGTTTTCCTTTCGCATAAACTCTTGGAAAAACTCTCGTGCTTTTACTCGTAGATCTGCCCTTAGCCAGTACTCTTGGCTCAACCCAGACCGAGCCGCTAACTGACTGGCTATCTGGCTTTTCTCACTCTCCGTCAAACGGTCTCCTTTAAGCAAAGCAGGGGCGTATACCTCTTCGGTAAATGTTCTTACCTCTTTTAGAAAATCTTCTAAATTCGCAGGTTTATTGGCTACTTTATTATGGTACCAAGCGGTAGCAGCATACGTAGGAAAGTGCATCAGATAAGAGCGATCGTCACCAGGCGCAAAGAGTATGTAAGGCAAATCGAACACGGCTGACACCATAATCACGCCGTTGAGTGCAATCCCCTTGTCTTGTAAGTGTTTCATCAAGCCTGCGTTGCGGTAAGTACCGTAGCTTTCTCCTAATAAAAACTTAGGCGCATTCATACGGCCCTTGGCAATGAGAAACTGCTCTATAAACAACCCAATGCTTTCAATATCGCCATCTACACTCCAAAAATCCTTGAATTCTGCCTCACCAATAGGATGACTTAGCCCTACCCCTACTGGATCAATCATGACCAGATCGGCTACGTCCAGAATAGAGTATTCATTGTTCACGATCTCATAAGGAGCACCTTTGGTAAAGTCAGGGTCATTGATAACGACGCGCTTCGGCCCTAAAATGCCCATATGCAACCAAAAGGAAGCAGAGAGTGGCCCACCATTGTAGGCAAAAACGATGGGGCGCTTTCCAACGTCTTCTCCTTTTTTAGCATAATACGTATAGCCAAAAAGCGCAATTGGTTCATCTTTGATGTTGCGGAGTTGTAGTGTTCCTGCCTCTGTATCAAGCGTAATATTTTTACCCCCAATGGTAGCATTTTGAGTCGCTGTAAATACACGTGCTTCAGGAATTTCCTTTTTCTCTTCTTTTTTTTCAGTGGTTTGTGCCAGTACGTAATGGCTGAGTAACCCCATCACCACAAGGCTGTAGATAAATTTCATATAAGCGTAAATTTTTAGTAAAAGTAAGGTAATTAAATAAATATTTTGGGATACATCAACCGTAGGGCTGGAAATATTATTACTTTCCTTTTCATAGAGTAAGTATGAGGTAGCTCCATACATTAGTAAAGCCTACCGTGCAATAGTGATAAATCACTATTGCACACTGCACTATTTGTGATTACCTTAATCAAATAAATAGATAACTCGTAAAAATAGTCTTATTGTAGTCTAACCTCAAAAGCGAAAGAGCCCATCCCCTTTCTTAAATCACGCATCGAGCGATACTACGAGTACAAAAAACTCATTCATATAGGTAGTGATTACTTATGATGAAGTGAATTTTGTAAGGAAATATTACCTAACTGTAGCTTAAAGTTAACGAAATAACATAAACCTACATGAATCAAAATAATGAAAACAAGACCGAGCGTAAAGAGGAGCAACCTAACACCATCGATACGCTCACTAAAGAGCAAGCCACTGAATCTAATGCCATTGAGATTCCAAAAGTAGAACTCCCTAAAGGAGGTGGCGCACTAAAAGGCATCGACGAGAAATTTGAAGTCAATGCTGCGAATGGTACAGCCTCTTTTTCAATTCCCCTTCCCATCGCGCCCGGAAGGAACGGTTTTTCGCCTAGTCTAGCGCTCAGCTATAGTTCTGGCGGCGGTAACAGTGCTTTCGGACTGGGCTGGTCAGTGAGCTACCCTATGATACAGCGAAAAACGGATAAAAAACTACCAACTTATCAACAGGAAGACACCTTTATGTTCTCAGGAGCGGAAGACTTAGTGCCGCTTTTAGAAAGAGATGCAGGAGAGTGGAAGAAAAAATCAATTAATAATGAAAACTATACCATCCTACGCTACCGACCGAGAGTAGAGGGCGGATTCGCTAGAATAGAGCGGATTTTTAGGAAATCAGATAAGCAAACCTACTGGAAAGTAACCACCCGTGAAAACATTACTACTTTTTTTGGCCTCACCCCTGAATCTCGTATCGCTGATCCTCAAGACGACCAAAAGATATACACTTGGTTACCTGCGTTTAGCTACGACGACAAAGGCAACTGGATTAAATACGAGTACAAGGCTGAAAACCTAGAAAATGTAGCCAACGAACTTCACGAACGCAATCGATACAATGGAATTGCCTCTTTTACCAATCGTTACCTCAAGCGTGTCAAGTACGGCAATCGGGTAGCTTGGTACGCAGATGAGGAGCAACCTTACAATCCTACACTCCCTACAGATGACGCTGTTTACTTCTTTGAGCTAGTGATGGATTACGGCGAGCATCAAGACCCAGAAACGCCAGAAGAAATACCTACTTACAACGAAAAAAATCGCTGGTTGTCTCGCCCAGATGCCTTTTCCTCTTACCGAGCAGGCTTCGAAGTGCGTACTTACCGACGTTGCTACAATATTCTGATGTTTCATCACTTTGAAGAAGAAAGACAGTTTGTAGGAACAAGCGAGGAGGAAGACTTTGGAAAAGAATACCTTGTAAGCGCACTCGCCTTGAAGTACGCCCCCTCTTCTATCAACCAATCTGGGCAGACAGAAGTCTCTTATCTAGCTTCTGTTACCCAGGAAGGCTATATTCGTAAGGAAAATGACTATTTTGTCAAATCGCTTCCTCCCATGGAATTCGACTATCAGCCATTAGATTGGAACACCAAGGTGCGTGTAGTAGACCAAGAAAGTATCGCCAATGCCCCCGTTGGCTTAACCAACAACTACCAATGGGTAGATTTGTACGGAGAGGGAATCAACGGTATTTTAACCGAACAAGCAGAAGCCTGGTACTATAAATCGAACCTTGGCGACACCGACGAAGACCAACAGGTGAAGTTCACACCCGCCCAAAAGGTGATCAACAAGCCTTCCTTTATAGGCATAACGTCGGGTACGCTTTCTTTACAAGACTTAGAAGCCAATGGTGAGAAACAAGTAGTAGTCAATAGCCCTGGTGTGCAAGGCTATTTCACTTTAACCGAAGACAACACCTACCAAGCTTTTCAACCTTTTGAGACAGTCAGCAGTATAGATATCCAAGACCCACACGTTCGTTTGCTTGATCTTGATGGTGACGGACAGCCAGAAATCGTCCTGACCGAAGAAAATGTATTCACTTGGTACACCTCCAATGGTACTAAAGGGTATGAAGCAGCGAAGCAGAGTAGTAAGCCTTTTAACGAAGAGCAGGGCCCTGCCTTGGTGTTTGCCGATACCGACCAACAAGAGTCGATCTTCTTGGCCGATATGACCGGCGATGGTTTAACTGATATTGTACGTGTACGTAATGGCGAAATCTGCTACTGGGCGAATAAAGGCTACGGAAAGTTTAGTGCCAAAGTGAGTATGAACAATACGCCCCTTTTCGACCTACCTGACCAATTCAATCCTCGCTATCTACAACTAGTAGACGTAAGCGGTACAGGCGCTACCGATCTCATCTACTTAGGTAAAAATAAATTCAAGGCCTACATTAATCTATCGGGAAACGCTTGGAGTGAAGCACAAGAGATCGAACCTTTCTTTCCGATAGATGGGAACACAAAAATCTCTGTGGTAGACTTGTTAGGTACGGGGACTTCCTGTATCGTTTGGTCTTCTGACCTGCCCGCTGAAAGTCAGGCACCGATGCGCTACATTGACCTGATGGACAGCAAAAAACCGCACATCCTTACGAAATACGTGAATAATTTTGGGAAAGAAACCACCCTTACCTACAAGAGTTCTACTTACTATTACCTCAAAGATAAGCAAGCAGGAAAGCCTTGGGCAACCAAGTTACCTTTTCCAGTACAAGTAGTTGCCAAAACAGTTGTAGAAGATAAAATCACGGACGTCCGATTCTCCGCTGAATACGCCTATCACCACGGTTATTACGACCACGCTGAGCGTGAGTTTAGAGGCTTTGGGATGGTAGAACAAAAAGATACAGAGGAATACGAAAACTGGCAAAGCAACAATGCAGGGAATCGCTTAGAACGATCTTACGACCTTTACCAACCTTCTACCCTTACCAAAACTTGGTTTCATACCGGTGCTTTTATAGATAAAGAACGCTTGCTTAGCTATTTTGAAAAAGAGTATTGGTACCAAGCTTACCAAAAAGCTTTTCCTGACCCAACCATCTTGACGATTGAGCAAGCTTACCAACTGCCCGAAACACAAATAGTGACTAACCCAACCATCGCCAATAACTTCGATATCAATCAGCTATCCGCCGAGGAGTACCGAGAAGCCTTGAGAGCTTGCAAAGGCATGGTATTGCGTCAGGAGATTTTTGCTTTAGATGCTGAAAAACGCAGCCAAGAAGAACAGCAACAAAAAGGCTATGCAGACGATCCTGATTTTCTTGCCTTCAAAACTCAAGCGCAACAAACAGAGCTGAAGCCCTATACCGTCGCTACCCACAATTGTCACATTCAATTATTACAAGCGAGAGGCGACAACCCACACGCTTCCTTTATGGTTACCGAAAGTGAAGCCCTTACTCTCCACTACGAACGTGACGAAAGGGATCTACGGATTGCGCATTCGCTCAATACCCAAATAGATAAACTGGGCAATATATTAGCCTCTGCTGCGGTAGTGTATCCTCGTAAAAACACGGATGCACTCAACACTAGTATTAGTGAAGCACAAGCCTTGCTGTATCAACGAGGCGGTGAAAAGACCACTTACTTGCAGCATTTACAACAGTTGCAGCAAGCGCAAGCTAAAACGCATATCATATATACCCAAAATGAATTTACCAACGATGTACTTCAAGACAACAGTTATCGTTTGCGACTACCTACTGAAGTAAAAACCTTCGAGGTGACTGGTTTGGCACCTTCCGCTACTTTGTACCAACTGGAAGACTTTCAAGATGTGCTGGGTAACAATACTGAAGAAATTGCCTATACCGCTACACCCAACGAAACTGATGTACAACGGCGCCTCATCGAGCATGTTCGTACGCTTTATTACAACGAAGCATTAACCGATACGCTTCCACTCGGACAACTTCCTACCCACGGCATCTCTTATGAAAGCTATCAGTTGGCCTATACCTCCAACTTACTCAATGAACTTTTTACAGGAAAGATCGTCGATACTGATAACTTAATGAATAATGAGGGAAAGTTTGTCCAGAGCGAAGGTGACAATAACTGGTGGATTCGCTCAGGCTTACCTGAATTTGTTGATGCCACCAATGGAGAAGATATAACCACTGTTCGTGCCCGTTTTTTCTCTCCTATTCGTTACCGCTCTCCCTTTGATGCTGTCACTAGCGTAACCTACTACAAGGATTACTACTTACTGCTACAAGCTTCTGAAGATGCGCTTCAAAACCGTATGGAGGTAGAGCGCTTCAATTTCAGAGTACTCGCACCCACTCGGATGAAAGACCCTAACGATAATCTTGCTGAGGTTTTACTAGACGAACTAGGCTTGGTGAAAGCTACTGCTACGCTGGGGAAAGGTAATGAAGCCGATAACTTAGACGATTTAACAGAATACACGCCTCAAGCTGAGCGGGACACTATTGAAAACTATTTTACGCTGGCTGATTCCGACGACTTACAACTGGCAGCCAAGAATTTGCTCCAAAAGGCCAGTGCCCGTTTTGTCTACAACTTCCACCGTTACCAAACTTCTGTACAACTGCGAGCAGAACAACGCGCCAACAATCCTAACGTGACGTTATGTGAAGAGGTAAAATACCTCCCAACGGTAGTAGGCAGCATCACCAGAGAACAGCACGCCGTTGTGGAAGCAGACAGCGATGTACAACTAGGTTTTGAATATACCGACGGCATGAGTAATGTAGCCATGACAAAGGTACAAGCTGAACCCGGTGAGGCTTTACAACTTAACATTACGCCTAATTGTGATTACACGCTCGAAACCATTGATACAGGTTCTCAACTCCGCTGGATCGGCAATGGAAGAACGGTTCTTAACAACAAAGGGAATCCTGTCAAGCAGTATGAACCCTATTTTTCAGTAAATCCCTTCTACGAAGACAATAAAGAATTGGTAGAGCGAGGCGTAACCCCTATTCTCTACTACGATGCCCTCGGACGAGGTGTCCGTACAGAATTCCCTGACGGTACCTTTACCAAAGTGGTATTTGATAGCTGGCACCAAAAGTACTACGACCAAAACGATACTATACTGGATAGCAACTGGTACCAGAATCGCATCAATAATCTGATCGATGCCCAACTCTTGGCCGAGGGGAAAGACCCCAACAAAGAAAAGGCAGCCGCTGAAAAAGCGGCTTGGCATTACGATACGCCCAACATCCTCCATGTAGACTCCTTGGGTCGTCCAGTGTTGAGTGTGGCGTACAATCGCCGCTACGAAAGAGATAATATGGGTACGATTACGGGTAGCAGCGATGAGCTGTACAGCACGCAAATCCTGTTGGATATTGAAGGAAACACCCGTGCGGTAATCGATGCGCGAGGCAACACCGTCATGCAATACGCTTATAATTTACTGGGACATCGGGTCTATGAAAGCAGTATGGATGCGGGCGAAGAGTGGGTTTTGAATAACGTAGCAGGCAACCCGATTCGTAACTGGGACAGCAAAGAGCAGATTTTCTCTACCGTTTATGATCTTTTACAGCGCCCTGTAGAAATGCGTTTGCAAGCAACGGGGGCTACTACCACACAACTGATTGAAAAGGTAGCCTATGGGGAAAGCCAACCCAACGCCAAGGCGAATAACTTACGAGGGCAAGTTTACCAACAATACGATGCCAGCGGACGTACTACCCACGAAGCGTTCGACTTTAAGGGCAATCTACTCACTGTAAAACGACAGTTAGCCGCCGCTTATCAGGCAGCAGTGATTGATTGGACGGATGGCTCCCCGACGAACCGCTTAGAAAGTGAGGTGTTTACCCAAGATACCGAATACGAGGCGCTCAATCGAAAGCAGCGTCTTTTCAACTGGTACACCAGTGCGCAACGGGTAACGGTTTATCTTCCCACCTACAATGCCAGAGGCGTATTGGTCTCCGAAGAACACCTCACTGATGCCGATAAAGCAAATATGGAAAGTACCGGGCGTCGCATTACGGCGGTGAATAACATTACCTACAACGAAAAGGGACAACGTATGCGCATGCGTTATGGCAACGGCACCAATACCTATTATCATTACGATACAGAAACTTTCCGTTTGATTCAGCTCAAAACCACACTGAGTGGAGTAAATGGTACACTTCCCTCCATGCCCTCCAATCTGAGCGATCCAAATGTATTACAAAATCTTTACTATACTTACGACGCAGTGGGCAACATCTCCGAGATAGAAGACGATGCCTTTGAACCCGTGTTTTTCCGTAACCAGCAAGTAGCACCGAAAAGTGGCTACATCTACGATGCTCTCTACCGATTGGTGGAAGCGACTGGACGGGAGAATAAAAACTTTAATAATGCCCCCCAAGCCAATGCGCCAAATACCGAAAGTGTAAATTTCCCTGTAACCAGTACAGAAGCGACCGATAAAACCCTGCGCAACTACACCCAGCGCTACCAGTACGATGCGGTAGGGAATATTTTACAAATGCGGCACCTTGCCCAAGGCAATGCCTGGACGAGGCATTACCAATATGCTACGGATAGTAATCGCCTACTCGCCACTGAAGTAGGTAGTACCCTCACCTACGATATATACACCAATACGTCCACTTTAGCAATAAAGTACCGTTACGATGTACACGGCAATCTGCTCAACTACAACGAGGTGGCTTCGGAATTTCGCCCAAGTTGGGATTACCGAGACTGCGTACAGCAGATTGATTTAGGCGGTGGTGGCACGGCTTACTACCAATATGATAGCGGAAGAGAGCGCAGCCGCAAGCGCATTGAAAGAAACGGCCTCACCGAAGAGCGCCTCTACCTAGGAGGAATGGAGTTGTACCGTCGCTATAGCACAGGCAATACACTGGTAGAAGAGATAGAGACCCACCACTTACTAGTAGATGACCAGCGCATCTTGCTGGTAGAAAATGTACGCCAAACCAATAATAATAACCTGACCACGGGCATACTCGATCGCTATCAGTACAACAATCATTTAGGTTCGGTAGGGCTAGAGGTAGATGGGAATGGGGATATTATTAGTTATGAGGAGTATCATCCCTACGGTACGGTGTCTTACCAAGCGGTTAACGCCACCCTCAAAGCCACCGCCAAACGCTACCGCTACACGGGGATGGAACGAGACGAAGAAAGCGGACTCAGCTATCACTCGGCACGGTACTACCTACCTTGGTTAGGCAGGTGGTTGAGTGCGGATCCGATTGGGATTGGGGATGGGGTGAATGTGTATCGTTATGCTGGGAATAATCCTGTAATGCAGAATGATTCAAATGGTGCACAAAGCCAAATTTTCAATCAGGGATTGAGTCGACAAGAAAAGTTTGAGCTCTCAAAACAGTTGAGAGCAGATTATGAAGCAAAGTATGGCAGACAACCATTTGTATTATCTTATATAGATTCAGATAAAGAGATTGATGCATTAAATGAGGCTCATAGAGAAATGGAGGATGAATTCGCCTCCAGACCTGGAGTTAGTAACCCAGAACCTCCAGCGACAGTTGATCCAAGACAAAGAATGTATGCTGTAGCTGCTTCTGATCCGATTGCAGCGGTTTGGGTAGGCGTAAGTGAAGCCGCAGAGAGTGTCACTGAAATTTTTGGATATGTACTTGACCCAGATCAAGTTGCTACGACTGCTTCGGTAATTAGTCTAGCGGCTAGTCTAGCGGCTACACTTGCAGGTGGAGCGAAAGGAAGGAAACCAAAGACTCCGAGAAGTAGTAAGCCAACATCTGCTCAAAATGCTGCATCAACATCTAGAAAGCCAAAAGCACCAACTTCGAAGCCTAATGCCGTAGATGCCGCAAGTAATTTACCATCATCGAACGTAATACCTATACACGAAATTATTCCTATTGATAAAATAGGCACTAAAAAAGGGTATGCTATTGCCCCAAAAGAAGGAAATTACAGAGGTGTAACGAAAAAAATGAGAAAAGAAGCGCAGAGAGTAGGAGAAAAATATAGTGGTCCTGGAAATTATGATGTAGGCCATAGAGCTGATCTTTCTGGAACCCCTCCAGGTGAACGAGTTCGATTAAAATCTCAAGAAAGGGGGGCAAATAGAGGAGAAGGTAAAGCTATTGCAAAGGCTAATGAGGCAAGAAGAAAAAAAGGTTTATACGTTAGACCGAAAAAACCGAAGAAATAGAATACCTTCTGCTCAGTCGCAATTGCATTACGAATACTCAGCTCACTCACAATTGCATGGCGACTGCCTCTTCAAAAGCATTTTTAATGCGAAATAAATGAAGTAAAAAATCAAAACACAGACAAAAACATAAATCACAGTAACATAAACCTACACTCATGATCAAAAAACTAATCGGAAATACACTTGTATTAGAGCAACGCAACGAGTTAGTTGCGCGCCTCCATCGTATCCTTGAAGTACTTGAGTACGAAGTAGCTGTAGAAGACCCGCAGCTTTTTACCGAAGTCACCCAAGAGGCGGTCAGCGTCTTCCAAGAAGAAAACAGTCTCGAACCCTCTGGCATCGTAACGGGCGAAACCGCCGAACTACTCGAAACCCTTTATCTTGAAAGTGGCTTTGGAGAGCCGCATCAAATCGTAGGCACCCTCACCGATGAAAGCACAGGAGCACCCGTTGAAAAGCTACTGGTGCAAGTCTGGGACAGTGACGAAGGCGGGCAAGATGATCTGCTGGGCGAAGTACTTACCAACGCCGAAGGAGGCTTCCTCTTAGAATTTGATGAAATGACCTACGGCGACAAAGGAGATGAAGAAATGCCCCTCCCCGATCTCTATTTTCAAATCTTTGACGGTAGAACACTCATCCTTGACACCAAAGACGACCTACAAAACAACCTTCCCAAAGGGCAACACGAATTCAACTTCTCTGTCAACCTAAAAAACATGCGTGAATGGCGTATTGTAGGAAGAATCACTGGAGAAGCCAATGAACCTATAGCAGGTTTGAAAGTAGAACTTTGGGACAACGATCAATTTAAAGAGAATCCTTTGGCTACGGGCAACACCAATGCCAACGGTGAAGTAGACATCACTTTTGATCATACCGTCTTTCCAGAGGATGCCCTCGACTACCAACCCGATCTTTACTTCAATATCCTCCAGAACGATAACCTCATCAAAAGTACCCAAACCACCCCATTACGCAAGCTGAATCCAGGGACGCATACACTCAACCTAAGTGTAGCCATCAATGATGATGCAGACGATGAAGCGACCAACCAAGTCAAGGGCTATGTGTTTGACAACAGGCGGGTAGGCATTGGACAACTACGTGTGGTGGCGCTAGACAAAAATTTACGAAGTGAAGTAGTACTCGGCGAAACCACCACCGACGCAAAAGGCTACTATACCATTACCTATACCACAGCAGACAACTTGGTAGGCAAAGACCGTCCCGATATTCAGATCAACGTCTTCAATCAGGACGAAAAACTTATCTACGCATCTCCTATTCGTTACGATGCCTCCTCAGAGGAGAGGATCGATATGTTGGTGCCCACCGACGAGATAAAGGAGGAGAATGAATACCAACAACTGACCACCCGCATTCAAGCGGTAGCAGGCGATATAGCCCTAAAAGATTTGAAAGAAGATGACGAAAACCAAGACATCACCTACCTCGCTAACAAAACAGGTATTGATGCCCGCTTGGTAGCCATGACCGCCCTCGCCAATCAATATAGTAACAAAACGGGTGTCCCTTCCCCTTTCTACTATGCGATGTTTCGAGCTGGTTTACCTACGGATGAAAAAGGCATTAACGAGCTCGATAACGACACCGTCGCCAACGTATGGAACAAGGCCACCGAGCAAAATATCATTGATCCTACCCTGAAAGACAGCATTGAAGATAACGTAGCACGCTACGAAGAAAAAAGTACCGACTTCCTGCTTCAAGAAGCGCCTGCTACGGGTGTTTCTACGCTGAGTAGCATGCTGGATCTTTCGCTAGAAAACGACGAGCAGAAACGTACCTTTGTGAATACTTACCTAGCTGCCAAAGGTGATACCGAGCAGCTTTGGGAAAAAACCACCGAACAACTAGGCGAGGCCACCACCCAACGACTCCGCCTAGACGGTAAATTGGGGTTACTTACTATCAACAATGCCTCCTTGATCCAACAATTGGAAGTCCAAGAGGATCCCGTAGAGCTCATACCGAGAGGGCTATACCAAGCCGATGCTTGGGAAGACCTCCTCAATGAAGGGATAGAAATACCCAGCGACTTTCCAGGGGCAGAGGCGACTGAACAACGGGAGAATTATAAAAGATACATGGCAAGTCAGTTGAAGATAAGTTATCCGACGGCCGTCTTGGCTGATCAGGTGAGTAGAGAAGAATTTAAGCTTGGTAATGGGGATGTTGCACAACAAGTTACAAGCTTCTTGAACGAACAGCAAGCCACCTTTGACATTAGCACCACCCCCGTGGAGAAATACCTAAAAGACAATGATTTACAAGTGGAAGAGGCGGTAAAGGGAGAATTGAAAGCCCTCCAACGCACTTACCAAATCACCCCTTCTGATGACGCCATGAAAGTCCTCCTCGATGAAGGACTCAATTCTGCACAAAGTGTGGTACAACTAGGAGAACAAGGCTTTATGGATCGTTTTACTGAAAAATTGGGCGAACAAGAAGCCAAAATGGTTTTCGCCAAATCGCACCAAATCCATAGTACCGTGGTCAATGTGGCTGTGGGCTACCTTACCTACTTTAGGAATCCCCAGTTGTATGTACTTCATTCGGAGCAAGATTCACCAATGGAAACATTCAGCACAACACAGTCGCAACTTTCTGACGTAATCGCTTATCCTACACTAGAAGAACTCTTCGGAGAAATGGATTTTTGTGAATGTAACCATTGCCGCTCTGTGTTGAGTCCCGCCGCTTACCTAGTAGACTTACTCAAGTTCATCGACCTAACGCCGCTAAGCTCAGATGCCGCCGCAGGCAAGGAAAATCCACTAGAAGTTTTACTAGATCGTCGCCCGGATATTCAGCATATCCAACTCACCTGTGCCAATACCAATACCGTATTGCCTTACATTGACTTAGTGAATGAAATACTAGAACACTTTGTAGTACACGCCAACAGTGAGAACATTAATATCGAAGACGAAGACTTCAGTCCACTAGAAGGTTTTGAGGGCTATAACTTGGATGATAATATTACTACTGAAGAACTGCTGGCCAATCCGCAGTTTGTAAAAGAGGAAGCCTATAACGTTTTGAAACAACAAGTATATCCACTTAGCTTGCCTTTCAACCAACCCTTAGTAGCTTCTAGACACTTATGGGAACACCTAGAAACACCGCTTTACCAAGCGATGACTACATTGCGGGTGAATGATGACCCTGGCACTTGGCAAGAAATTCATCAGGAATTCTTGCATCTCTCTAAAGAAGCCTTTGCGATCCTGACTACCAACCCCAACGAATTGGCTGAATACTACGGAGAGGCAGCAGGTACCGATTTGGATGCTACTTTAAAAGCCAATACGACCTACGCCAGAGACCTTACCCGTAAGTTAGACATTACTTACAAGGAACTAACTGCCCTCGTTAAGACCCAATTTATGAATCCTACAAGCAGGTTGATTCCCAAGCTTGAGAATATTTTCGTTAGTATTACCAATATCGTGGCCTTTATTAATGGAGACCTCGACGAGACACAATTTGATGCGCTACTTCCTGATGACTTCGATGAAAGTTCCTACGACGGAGACCTTAAAAACTGGCTACAAGACTATGAAGACGAGATTGTAAGTCTTATCCTATTGGTAGATCCTACCAGTAAACCGGATGACTGCTCCTTTGTACCCCTTGAGCTTCGTTATGCTGATAATGCAGCTATTACCGAGGTGGATTATTTCAAATTGTTACGCTTTATTAGATTATGGCATACGCTAGGTTGGAGCATCGAGCAAACCGATAAAGCAATCGCTGCCCTCTGGCCAGATTTTGCGTCGGTAAGGACAATGGCGCAATTAAATCAGGGTTTTGAGCAATTATTGACCCGCTTGGCGCACCTGAAAAAAGTAATGGAACTGCTTTCCCTCAAACCTAAACGTGATCTGCTGCAAGCCTTGGCACTCTTTGCCGAGATAGACACCTTCGGACAGCATTCCTTGTACCGACAACTCTTCCTGAATACAAGTATCACTCAGCTAGACGATGTTTTCCAACCTAATGCGTTGGAAGAATTCCTTTTGGACGATAACACCAAGGTTTGGAATCATAAAGAGGCAGTCGCTGCCGCTTTCAATCTTCCGCTTAATGACTTGAGGCAACTGCTGGAAAGTATGGTACAAAAAGAAGCGAGTTTCAATACGATTGAAGACGTACCGCTGAACTTAGTTCAGTTATCAATGCTTCATCGCCACGCTTACCTCAGCCGCTCGCTAAAGATGAGCGTAGAAGAGCTATTGATTTTGATAGACTTCTCTCAGATCAATCCATTCGATACGCTCCAGGAAGTACAACCCAGCATCATCCAGTTCATCGAACTAGCGCAAGCACTCAAAGCGGCTAAAATCAATATCCCTGATCTTACGTATTACCTACGCCACCAAGATTTATCAGGGAATGCCTCTCCTACAAAAGAAGAAGTATTAGCGCTGACCAAGCAATTAAAAGATGAACTACAACGCATAGAAATTGAAAATGCCGCCATTAGTGATCCAACTGGCGAGGTAGCCCAAACCAAAATGGCACTGCTCTACGAACAAGAAGTAGTAGACCAGTTTTTTAGTTTGGTGAACAACACGGTCATCAACGTAACCACCTACGATCATCACCAGAATAGCTTGGAAGCTGATTTTGCTACTACTAATACTAGACTTAGCTACAACGACTTCCGTAAGCAACTTTCCTTTCAGGGAATTATGACATTAGCTGAAAGAGACGCGCTCACTACCGCCGCCGACGTAATCCCCACCGACGATAACTACCGTGCTAATTTCACTACTGCGCTGCAAGTACTTTTCGATCAAGGGCAAGTCCTTGTACAAACGTTCTTCGCTAACTACCCCGAGCTGCAAACGCCTTACGAGGATTACCTCACCCAAAAAGATTTTGATCTTTTGATACAGGCGATGTTAGCAACCTTCAAAGCAACCCAGAAAAAACTGGCTATCCAACAATTATTGGTAAGTACCTTGGGGGTTGAACTTGATTTGATCACCACCTTGCTCGATCAGCCTGCAGTATTGCACGCACTTCAGGATGATAAACAAAGTGCCCTCGCCGATTTCCTAAATTTGGAAACCAATGGTGTTAGTGCTACCTACGTATTGCAGGACAACACCACCGAAGAAGCAACGCTTACCTCAGTGAATACCAACTTAGAGGGGCAGGCTCTTCCTGATACCCAACCGCTACAGCAAGTCACTAATCGCTTTTATGTAGCAACCAGCGAGCCCGATTTTTATAAATTTAGACTTAACACGGATGCAGGGGCTACCGTGACGTTCTCTCTCAATGGTCAATTGGTAGCGGGGAGTATCAACAATAATGGGCTTTGGGAAAATACAGAGGCCATCGAGCTAGAAGCCAATCGCTACCACGCCATAGCAGTTCAATTAGAAAACGTAACTGACAGAGCCGTTTTACGATGGGCGAAGGAGAATGGGAGTGGTGGGTATCGCCTACTCCCTACGACGCAGGTTTACCCTGAGCAAGCGGTACGTTATTTCAGGCGCAATTACCTACGGCTGCTCAAAGCGGTGGCACTCGCAGAACTGCTGGAAATGCAAGCCGAAGAGATCGCCTTCTTTGGAGAGAAATACCAAGTGAATAGCAAAGGTTTTCTCAATGCGATTCCCATTGCCTTCGATCAAAACGCTGCTACTACACACCAAGCATTGTTGCAAATTGTAACCGAGCTATTACAGTACACTACCTTAAAGGAGCAATTAACAGTAGAGCCATCTGATTTTTTAATGGTACTCGCCGATCCATCCGTCAACTATGAAGATAGCGCGGGCAATGCGCTAAGTCTACTGTTGAAGATAACAGACTACGAGGAAGAGAACCTAGCCTTTCTATTGAGCCGATTTTCGCTTACCCAAGCGCAGCTTACAGAAATTCCTAATTTTTATAGGCTCTGGCAAGCGTATGAGCTAGTAGTACAAACAGGCATTAGTGCAGAAACACTCTCAACCGCGGCTTCTAATGACCCTACACTTGCTACCGTTACTAACTTAGAGCAAGCGATACGCATTAAATACGATACTTCTGCTTGGTACCAAGTGATTCAGCCGATCAACGATGCGCTGAGAAACCAACAGCGAGATGCGCTAGTCGCCTACGTACTACGACTGATGCAGCGAAATGATAAAACCAAGACCGTCGATACGGCCGATAAGCTCTTTGAGTACTTCTTGATTGATGTACAAATGGACGCTTGTATGAAAACCTCACGCATCAAGCAAGCGATTTCTACCGTGCAACTTTTTATCAGCCGCTGCCTCATCAATTTAGAACCTCGGGCGAGTGTGACCGCTATCAATGCGAAGCAATGGGAATGGATGAAGCGTTACCGAGTCTGGGAAGCCAACCGAAAGGTATTCCTCTATCCCGAAAACTGGCTAGAACCTGAGCTACGGGATAACAAGTCGCCCTTCTTTAAGGATTTAGAGAGTGAGCTACTCGAGTCCGACATCACCGAAGAAGCTGCGCACGTAGCGCTGTTGCATTACTTGGAAAAACTAGACGAAGTAGCCAAGCTAGAAATCTGCGGCATGTACCTCGACGAGAAGAAAATACTCGAAGACGGTGCTTATTACGACAAAGACGATGTACTACACGTGATCGGTCGTACGCCAGGAATGAACCGTAAATATTACTACCGCCGCTACGAGGGCTACTGGACGCCTTGGGAGAAGATAGATTTGGATATAGAAGACAACCCTGTTCTACCCGTGGTTTGGAAAGGGCGTTTGTTCTTGTTCTGGCTAAACATCATCCAAAAAGGACCCGAAAATAAGGAAAGTACTATCTCCAAGGGTAATGTTAATGATGATCGATTGATTAATGCCAAATTAAGTAAGACGCCTTCCACTAAAATTACGATAGAAGCCAACCTCTCTTGGAGTGAATACTATAACGGTAAATGGCAGCCTAGAAGAACATCTGACTTTAATAAACCTTCAATATTAGGAAAATACCTAGAATTTAAACGAGAAGATATCAAGATAGGTACAAGCATAGGTAGCTCAGATCAGCTTTTTGTAAACTTACTTCTGGGGCCTAGTGCTGAACAAACATTATTCATACTTTACAATAAATATACTGCAATACGACCTTCTGTGTTAGTGTCAAGAATTATTCCGATACAAAAAAGTAGAAAGGTTGAAGTTGAATTAGACGCTTTGGCCGTTACTTACACAGAGCCAAATGCTACAGTCAGGATCGATCAGCCAAAAGAAACTATTACTGAGCAAAAAGTATTAGAAAACGCCATTGGAGCCAACGTTATTGTAAGCAGACATCCAGTAAAAGGTGTGTTTATAGCACCTTTCTTCTTTCAAGATGGGCAGTACGTGTTCTTTGTAGTGCCTGAGGTAGGTACTGTACCTTTTTCTAAGTATGATGACCTTCTAGCAATTGACACCCTAAACAATAACGCAACAGACTTTAAAGTCAATTTAAATGAATCTAGGGTTCAACTATTAACGAATGAAGAGGTGATCGCTGTTGATCCCACCGTTGGTATCCCACTTTTGGTAGATCCCGCAGAGCTTACTATCGTACCAAGCGAGCTAGCCATTCAGTTTGACAAAACCAGTCTAAACACTAGTATACTTAGTACTAATACGATAAAATTTGGTGAAGCCACCATCGCTGCCACAGGCAGTATCAAAGCAATTACTAAAAGATAGATAACATTAAAAATAAGCATAGTCATGTCTACACAACAATCATATACGCGAAGTTTTCATAATGATTATATAATGGCAGACGCTAGGATTTCCTCCTTTTACGAGAAAAAAATGGCAGTCACCTATAACTTCTCCAATCACTTTCACCCTTACGTGGGCTTCTTATTGGAAAAGTTAAGTAAAGAATCATTGGAGGGATTGCTCGCAAACACTACCCAAGAAGTAAGGGAAAAAAGAGCAACCTTTTTTGATAATATCTATCAACCCCATAACGATAGTAAGGATGAAACGATCACCGTAAACGTTGAAGACAAGCAAATAGACGTCAGCGAAGCGGGGGCCTATTCGGTTTACAACTGGGAGTTATTCTTTCACGTGCCCTTCTCTATTGCGGTACATCTGAGTAAAAACCAGCGTTTTGCCGAGGCGCAAAAGTGGTTTCATTACGTCTTTGATCCCACTTCTAACGAGAAAATTACCAGTGCCTCTCCCCAAGCGTTACAGGATAACCCTCACCTCAAATTCTGGAAATTCAAAGCCTTTAGAGAGAAATCATCGGTAGACTTGATTGATGATGTACTGAAAGCACTGAGTAAAGATGACGACGAAGCACTTAAAGAAAGTGTAGAAAAAAGCATAGAAGGCTGGCGAGAAAAGCCCTTTCAGCCGCACGTAATTGCCCGTACCCGCTTTGGCGCATATCAGTTTAGCGTGGTAATGAAGTACTGCGACAACCTAATTGCTTGGGGCGATAGCCTCTTCCGCCAAGATACTATAGAGATGATCAATGAAGCAACCCAACTCTATGTACTAGCCGCAAATATCTTGGGCGAAAAGCCCCAAGAAATTCCTCGAAGAGGCACCACTCGCCCGCAAACCTTTGCTACTTTACGCAATAAATTAGATGCTTTTAGCAATGCAATGGTAGAATTAGAAGGGCAATTTCCCTTTAATCTCAGCTTACCCAAAACAGAAAAGATCGATACAGATGGTTCTGGGACGCTCTTCAATACGATGCCATCCCTTTATTTCTGTATTCCTGAAAATACGAAACTACTTTCCTACTGGGATACGGTAGCCGATCGTTTGTTTAAGATTCGTAACTGTATGAACATCGAAGGAATTGTACGACAATTACCGCTCTTCCAACCACCGATTGATCCAGGGATGTTAGTCAAAGCGGCAGCAGCCGGGATAGATATTAGTAGTTTAGTGAGTGGTTTAAATCAACCCCTCTCTCCGATTCGCTCTACGTTGCTACTACAAAAAGCCTTGGAGATTTGTGGTGAGGTGCGCTCGCTGGGGAATAACTTACTCTCCGCCTTAGAAAAGAAAGACGGGGAAGCCCTTTCGCTGCTTAGGCAACAACAAGAAATCAAAATGATGGAACTCAACGCCGAAACCCGCTTTTTGCAGTGGAAAGAGGCGGAAAGTAGTACCGATGCCTTGTTGAAATCGCGCGAGACGGCTTACCAACGCTACCAGCATTATCAACTACTGCTAGGTAAATCTGCGGAAGAATATGCGGATTTGGCTACGCTAGAGGTAGAAAGAAAAGCCTTGATGGAAGGCAGTACCGCTGAAGAAAGAACCGCCAGTTTTGATGGGATGTACCAGGAACTTATTACAAAGTATGCCAGCGACATTGAACTGGAAGCATACCCTGCTAAGGAGCATAAGGATGGTGGAAAGCTACATTTGAATAAGAATGAGGATAAAGAGTTGAATGATAAGTTGCCCGAAGCAAAAAACTATCAGAATACTGCACAAGTTACTGACCTCATCACCTCCGCTTTATTCTATATACCTACATTTACGGCTAATTTCTCTTTTTGGGGAATTGGAGGGAAAATTCAAATTGGAGGAGAACACTTTGGGAATGCTGGGAATGCAACCTCAAGTGGTTTTAAAATAGCCTCAGAAAATGCCTCCCACAAAGCAAATACCGCCTCCAGAACCTCCTCCTACGAGCGTCGCGCAGAAGATTGGACGCTGCAAAGCAACTTGGCCGCCAAAGAACTGGTGCAAATTGGTAAACAAATCATTTCTTCGCTTATCCGTGAGCAAATCACCAAGAAGGAATACGAGAACCAACTACAGCAACTCACCCACGCGCAAGAGATTGATACGTTCTTAAAGGATAAATTTACCAACGAAGAATTGTACAAATGGATGCACGGAGAGTTATCAAAAGTATATTACGATTGCTACAAGTTTGCTTTTGATATTGCCAAGAAAGCAGAAACCACGATGAAATGGGAGCTGATGCGCCCCGAAGTAGACGAGCGCAGCTTTATTAAGTTCAACTACTGGGATGCGGGTAGAAAAGGCTTACTCTCGGGTGAAAGTCTCTACCTGGACTTAAAGCGCATGGAAATGGCCTACCACGACTACAACAAGCGAGAGTACGAACTCACCAAGCACGTTTCCTTACGTCAACTCAATCCGTATGCACTGCTACAGCTCAAAGCCACAGGAAAGTGTAACGTAGAAATTCCCGAATGGCTCTTCGACCTCGACTGTCCTGGACACTTTATGCGTCGTATCAAATCAGTGGCGTTGTCTATCCCGGCGGTGGCAGGCCCTTACACCAGTATCAACTGCACGCTATCGCTGCAAAAAAGTACGATTAGGAAATCTGCCTTATTGAGCGACGACGAATATGCTCGCCAAGAAGAAGAAAATCGTTTTATCGACTACTTTGGAACAATCCAATCGATTGTTACGAGCAACGCCCAAAACGATAGCGGTCTCTTTGAGGTCAACATGCAAGACCAACGCTTCCTCCCTTTTGAAAATGCAGGGGTGATCAGTACTTGGCAGTTGGAACTCCCCTCTGACCTCCGTCAATTTGATTATAATACGATTACGGATGTGATTCTCCACATTCGGTACACGGCGCGCCAAGGGGGTGGCTTGCTAGGGGGTAATACCACCCAGTATATCAGAGAGGAACTCATCCCTGATGCCAACAAAGCAGGTTTGGCACGACTTTTTAGTTTGAAACACGATTTTCCTAGCGAGTGGCACCGATTTACTACCAGCGAAGAAGAGAGTAACTTTAAAGCCACACTCTCTAGAGATCATTTTCCTTATCTCGCCCAAGTGGGTGATATTTTACTGAGTGGAAGCGGAGACGAACCGATTCCCTTCGAGCTGTGGATTTTTGAGGATAATCAGTTAAAACCGTTACCCCTTACCAAGGGCGATATCACTGAGGCAGAAACCATAGGAGAAAGTGACAGTCAGATAGCCCACACATTTCCGGACTTAAATGAAGAAAGCCGTACCGGACAAATTGAGATTGTAAGGGAATTACTACAAGACCATAATGAGGTATTTCTAATCGTGAATTATAAAATAGAGGTAGATTAGAAAGGTGGAAACCTAGTCTGAAAAGACCATATAAACAGCCCGTAACATCAAAAAGCCTAGCTTTTAGCTGGGCTTTAAAGGCATAAAATATCTTGACCTTGTAATGCTGCGAGCATTCTCATTTTTTTGCGTATAGATTTAGCAATTTAGTCGCCTTGCCAACTTGCTTATCAATGTCTTTGATTTTACTTATTGTATGAATTACGTGCCTTTTTTTTCCCATCGAGAGTTGTTCAAATACGGCTTTTAACACTTCATCTTGTGCTAGTAAAATGGTAAGTACCTGTGGCATTTCTACTCCCAATGGATTGGGATCTTCCTTCAAATGAAAGGTTATGGTATCTCCAAGTCCTTTTCCAATTTGTTTCAAGCGTTGCTTACCTAAAATAATGAAGAAGTTTCCATCACCCAGATGGTTCAAACCACATCGAAAAGTAAGGCTATTTTCTAGTGTACATAGGAATCGTGTAAGTCGTTTCTTTTCAAACTGGTTTACCACCTGTGCATCGAGCGTTATGTAAAAGTAAGCGCCTCTGTTTTTATCTAGCTGTGCAATCGGCTGTGTATCTTCAAAGTATTTCACGAGGCTTCTGCGTATTGTTTGAGCCCTGCAAGGTCTTTTAAATGCATTTTATGAACCCAATCAATAACGCCACCGAAATAGGCAATTAAAAAGAAAGGTTTCTTGAGTTTTTCATCAAACCACAAACTTACTTCTGTTTTGGTATCAGGTAGTTCTTTTAATATAAAGTCTACCCTGACGTCCTCTTCGAAGGGCGCTACAAAACTTTTTAAATAAAAGCTTACTTTTTCATTCTCTACCAATGCGGTCACCTCTTGAAAGCCGAACTTCTTTCCTTTCTGATTCGTGTAAACGGTTTGTGCACCTACCTGGCCGTCTGTATTTTTTACAAGACAAAGTGAATTGGTTTCAGTCGGCCAAGCGCTCCATTTCATCAATTGCTTCTGGTACCGAATGGCATCATACACTTTCGTAATAGGTGCCTTTATAATAATCGTCTCTATGTACTGGACTTTCTTGGGTAATTGCCAGATTAAAAGTAACAGTGCGATTAGTACTCCTAAAATAATGCATAAAGTAATTTGTAACATACGATCTAAAAGTTTTACTTGAGAATGTTACAAAGCTAGGTGTTTTTCAAGCCGTTTTTTTTGCCTTATATCAAAAAATCACTTCTTAGTGGCTCTAATCCTACTCAGTGTACTTTGGGTTACACCAATAAAAGTTGAAATATACTTTAAAGGGTACTTTAAAATCCAGTTTTTCTCTTTCATTACCCTATTGTACCTTTCTGCAGCTTCTTCGCTTTGAAAAGACATCACATTTTTACTCAAATTAATGAAAGCCATTTCGACAGTCTTCCTCAGTAAGGTATTGTAGGTATTTGATTTTTCAGCAAGTCGGTCGCTCTCTGCTTTATTAATGACGTAAACAATGGAGTTCTCGAGTGCTTGGATGTTTATGTTGCTTTTTGAAGCATCTAAGTAGCTCTCTAGATTTGTAAATACCTCTCCTGGTGTACCTATCCAAACGGTGTAATCAAGCTCATCTTTTGTAAAAAACAACCGAATAGCGCCTTCCTCTACAAAATAGTATTGTGTACAAATACGCCCTTCCTTTAACAGGTAGGCTCCTTTCTCTACTGTCGATTTTTTTAACGAATCGAAGATTACTTGAACTTCTTCTGGACTTCCCTGAGATAAGGATTTTATAGACGCTAAAATAACTGCCATTCGATACTTTTCGATTCGTGAGTATCTAAAATAAGTAATTTTAGTGAAAAGCACAGCTATAAACTGAGCTTCAGGTCATATCCTGTCTTTATTGCTTTACAATATTTGCCTCGAACTACTTCGCTTTTATCCATTTAATCTCAGTGAATCAATACAGGCTGGAAATATCCATCACCAGTCAGTGTATGTTATTTTAGATTTTCTGTATTTATCAAAAACAGAGAAAATTATTGGATTGTATTAAATTAATCTAGATATTTATAATTAGTCTAAATAAAAATAAAAACATAGGTTAGTTCATTATTTTGATGGCTGGTTAAGGTACCATTACAGAGCGAATCTGATAATAAAAACGTTGAAATACTTCAAGCGCTTTAATTTTACAAACTACTGATAGACAGATTATTCTTGGCAACCAGTTAATCAATTTAATAAGCGGGCATATGTTGATCGTACCAAACAATTAAACATATTTTTTTACTATGACTTATGCTTACTTCCGACAAGGTAATATCCTTGCCATCATTTTATCATTCTTTACCCTAAGCGCTCTTGCCCAAACGGGTGATATCATCGGTACAATTACCGACGCAGAAGGGCTTCCTTTACCAGGTGCAAGTGTTCGTGTGAGTCGCACTACACTTGGCGTAGCCACCGATCAGAAAGGGAGCTTTAGCCTCAATAGAGTCCCTGTAGGATCGCAAACCATCCTGATTACACTCATTGGCTACCAAAGTACCGAGCGTAAAGTTACCGTAACTGCCAACGAAGAGGTTCGCCTTGATGTATTGCTCGCAGAAGACATCCTCCAATTGAGTAGTGTTGCGATCACCGCTACGCGCCGTGAAGAAGACTTATCGAAGACACCACGCGCGCTCAAGGTAGTCTCTGGTGAAACAGTTGATTTTTACACAAATCAGACTGCTGACCTCTCGGCAACTCTTGGTAAGTTCATTCCTAACTTCACCTCGCCCTCCATTGGTAACGACGTATTTGTAGCCACCTTACGCGGTCGTGCACCACTCTACCTTCTTGATGGAGTCCCCCTTCAAAGTAATGAAGGTCTTCGTGGCGCTGTACTAGGCAATATCGACCCATCAATGATTGAGCGTGTAGAGGTACTCTACGGAGCCTCTACCGTCTACGGAGGGGGCGCTCCCGGCGGTATTATCCAGTTTTTTACTAAAAACGCTGGTGAAAAACCCATTAACGTAGATGTCCAGTTATTTTCGAGGAGCTACTTGGTAGATGATGTATTTCTTGACAACGAAGCTGTAGATTTCCGAACTGCTGTAACTGTTTCAGGTACAAAAGGCCGGTTCCGCTATTTAGCCAATGGAGTATTTGAGACAACCAACGGTCAATTTCGACCAGATGGTCAGCGTATTGCGCCTAACGGTACTTCTGCTTACGACGATTTTTCCATATTTGCGAAAGCTGGCTATGACTTTACTCCTACTCAATCCATTGATCTTTCCTTTACCCGCTCGTACCGAGAACCCAACGATCTCTTTTTTGAACCTACGCTATTAGAGGTAGATGTATTCGCCGATCCAGAAGGAGCAGCAGCCGTAGGTCAGCGCGTTGAAACAGCTTTTAGCTACGATGAGCCCGTTAGCCAAGAGTATATCGCTGCCAACATACAGTATGAGAATACGAAGGTTTTGGGGGGTGTTTTCCGATTACAAGGGTATTATTTTGACCTCAACTTTCAGCAAGAAGGATCAGATATACGCCCCAACCTAACGAGAAACGGAGGAACATTCCCTGATTCTTGGCCAGGCTTATGGCAAACAAGTACAGCCGCTACGCAATGGGGTGCACGTACGGAATATGTCCGTTCCTTCAGTGAGCGTTTCCTAATGACCCTTGGGGGCGGCGTGCTCTGGGCGGAAGACGCCACCCCAGTCACCCTGTCTAACGCAGCCCCTTTCGATAATGAAAATCGCTTTGATGGGGCAGCAGGCGCTCAGGACCAAGGAGCCCCCACCGAGCTCTTCAATGGTGGTATATTTCTCCAAGCTGACTTCGATGTAACTGAGGCGCTTCGTCTGTCAGGCGGGGCACGTTTCGATGTTATTTCATTTGATGTACTTCCCTTTATCCCAACATTTACACGGGTAGCGCCAGGACAACAAAGGCTTGGTGGCTCAGGTATAAACTCTGGTCTCTCTCTCAACATCGGTGCTGCCTACGAGGTAGTAGAAAATACAACCCTCTTTGCCAATTTCTCACAGGGCTTTTCTATTCCAAGCTTAGCGTTTCTGGTCGTTAATGTAGCACCCAATGTTGAGATTGAAGGCGATGAGATTGTGTCTCCTCAAATTGTCAATAACTTTGATTTAGGTGTACGTGGCCAAATTGGGAATAACTTTGCTTACGGATTCACTGGATTTTACGCTTTCTCTGAAGATGGTTCACAGATTCGCTTTGATCCAGCAACTGGCTCTGGTGAGCGAGTACAAGCCCCACAAAGAAACTATGGGTTTGAGGCTTCTTTAGAGGCTGCACCCGCCAAGGGTTTTCGCATTGGGACTACCTTATCTTTAACAGAAACTGATGTAGACCCGCAGGATGATGGTACTTTCCAACCAGCTTCCAGCGTCGAGACGATTCCACTTACAACCTCCATACGGATTTCATACGCGCCTCCTTCCTTGAAAGGGCTTTCGTTCAGTACTGAATTATTTACCGTGGGGAACCGTGACCGTGCCTTTAATTTTCTCGTTGATTCTGATGACAATGGGGAAATTGATCTTGACACCGATGGTAATCCAGTTCGCGCTGATGGTTATCGACTTCGTGGGTTCTCGACCGTCGATATTGGGGCTAGCTATAGGTTTCCAGAACGCTGGTTGGGTGACGTTGGCGGAAGCCTATCATTTCAAGTACTTAACTTACTGAATGAAACCTACATACCGCCCATTTCACAGCGCCAATTTGGAGATGTTTTTGCCATCCGTCGGCTCAATGGTTTTGGAAGAAACCTAACCGTTACGCTCAAATTTGATCTTTAGTATCTTATTTGTAATAGCTACAAACTCCTTAAGCACTCCTTGATTCAGGGGGTGCTTACAGGGTGTTCCAGCTAAAACATCTTTATTATTTCACAATCTTCACTTCATATGGTTGTTTACTGGTTAACTTCAACAAATACATACCAATTCGAAGTGATTGTAAGGAAAAATATACTTCTGAAGATGATGCGCCTACTTGCCTCTCTTCTTTACAATTATACTATACAGTTTTTAGAAAACACGCTACATATCATCGCCACCGCCATTACGTTCTCCTTCCCCACGTCGTCGGTCAGGTCTTCGTTGTTGTTTACCAAATTGATAGTTGAAACCAATAGAGAGCGAGCGGGTATTCCCACGGTAAAGAAACTCGTTGAAGAGCGTAGGCGTACGACGGATACTACCAAAGCGCATCGTTTGCGCAATATCTCTCACGTTGAGTATAATGCGACCTTTTCGTTTCATCACAGATTTACTAATTCCCAGACTATTCATAAAGAAATCGAGACGCTCTCCCTGTGCGTTGATCATCGGTGCACGGTAGTAGAGCATCATTTGGATACGGAAGCTTCTGGGTAGATTTATATTAGCCATAAAACGTGTATTCCAACTGTAACTGTCGTTGGTAGTCAATTCATCCGAGTTACTACCATCTATCACTAGTCTGAAGTAAGAAACGTTGGCGTTCATGTTGAGCCATTTCCCTACGCTGTAAGAACCAATCAGCTCAACACCATAGTTTTCTGCGGTGCTTACATTGGTAGGTCTGTAAATGGTGGTATCACCACTTACCTGTGAGACGATGCGTTGAATGACCCCTGTAGTACGCTTGTAAAAGGCAGAGCTTGTTAACGAAGCGTTGTTCCAGTCTTTGATAAATCCAAGTTCATAGGAGTCAGTGTACTCTGGTTGTAAAAGAGGATCGCCTCCTCTCAACACAAGTGGGTTAGAGAATGTAGGGAACGGATTCAAATCCCAGAAGCTAGGTCGGTTGATACGCCGACTGTAAGAGGCCTGCACCTTTTGGTCTTTAGGCAAGCTGTAGGTCAAGACACCACTAGGAAAAAAGTTGACGTAGTCGAAGTTAAAGGTCTCGTTGGTAGTAATAAGGCTAGAGGTCGTATTGGTAGTCTCAAAGCGTAAACCTGCCTCAAATTCTAAACGATTGAGTTTACCACCTGTCAAGAGATAGCCTGCATGTACTGCTTCATCATAATCGAAACGGTTGGTAAATCCTACTTGATTTTCCCATTGGTTAGTAGCTTGATCAAATTCTTCTAATTGAAAATCCGTATCAATATTCCGAACAATCGTTTTCCAGCCTGTCTCTATTCTTAATTGCTCACTAATAGGGTGTGTATAATCTGCCTGTAGAATGAGCATTGCCGTGTTTTCATCGTTTGTAGAGCGTTGTAGTTGCTCAGCAAGCGGTACCAATGTACCATCTGCCATAAAGGTATTCTGGATAAAATCTTCTTCCTCATAGTCTCGCGCAAAAGCATAAGAGCCAAAGAGATTAAGTTCTTGGTTCGGCTTATTGAACTTAATATCATAAGCAAGCGAATAGGTCTGGTTACGGTCGTCTTCATCCTCCCAAGCATTTCTTATATCGAAATCTAGGAGATTTCTGTTTATGTCGAAGTTTTCATTCAACTGTTCCTCACTTCTTTCTCCAATATCATATCCCAATACACCCTCTAGTGTAAGGGTTTGTTTATCGTTGATATTGTAGGCTATTCCAAAGTTACTACTTAGGGCAATATTTCTACGGGAATTGTCATTTTCTTGGTCGATGAAAGGAGTAGCATCACTTAAGAAGTTCTGGCGATTGATGGTAATCTCCCCTTCTCTAGCACGTTGATTAGCATTAAGCCCTCCATAAAAATTCCAGCTTCCCTTTCGCCAGTTCAGTTCTAAGTTGCTATTGTAGCGATCGTTAATACCAATGTTTATCCCGGCACTTCCGTTTAATCCATCTTCTTGTTTTTCTTTGAGAATAATATTGATAATACCTGCTCCACCGTCAGGATCATACTTCGCAGAAGGGTTGGTAAGGACTTCTATCCTTTCGATGGCACTGGCAGGAATTCTATCAAGAATGGCTTGTCTACCCAAGCCAGTGAGTCCAGACTGTTTTCCGTTGATAAGTACCGTTACATTACTACTTCCACGTAGACTCAGGGTACCGTTCTCATCTACTTGTACCGAAGGGATATTCTGTAGTACATCACTGGCATTACCACCTGCAGTCATAATATCTTGACTTACATCGTAGGTACGGCTCCCAAGGCCACTTTGTGCCACATCAGGTGCCTCTACAATCTCTACCTCACTAAGTTGCTGGTTTGTCCCTTTGAGCCGAATAGCCCCCAAGCGTGCCAAGGGCCGTGTTTGTGTAATGGCAATATTATCTATTTGCTGATCTTCATAGCCAATAAACTGAATCTTTACGGAGTAGTTACCCTCCTCTATCTCATCAAAAGAAAAGTTTCCGTTCTCATCAGAGGTCGCTCCTTTCAAGGGTGTTGTCGAGCCAGTTTCAAATAATCCAATAGTAGCAAAAGCTACGGGTTGATTGCTTTGAGGATCAACTATAGTACCTGTAATACCACGTTCTGCTGTCTGTGCCCAAGCAATTTTTTTGCAAAATAATAGGGTGATTAATATAAAAAAACAAAGTACTCTTACTCGCATGGTAGGGAATGTTTCTGTTGCTAGCCTTACTTCTTAGCCGTAATTAGTTTAATGTATCTCACTAACAAATACATAACCTTAACGACCTACTTACGAGCATTGTTGTAATTTGAATTAATAAATATCTGGGTTGTAAAATTTAAAGTTGGTCATTTCCTTAAAAATAAAACAGGGCTTTTTATATAATTATTTTGCTTTTGTGTGAAACAAAACTATATTTACTACGTACAGGGTATAAATCTTACACATTTCTTACGTGAAAAATTATTATCGTATTCTAGAAATTTCTCACAGCGCTTGCTCAAGTACTATCAAGCAAGCCTATCGGAAATTAGCTAAACAGTGGCATCCAGACCTTCACGAGAATTCCGAAACCGCACATCATTGGTTTAAAGAAATTACCGAGGCTTACGAGATACTCTCCAATGGGAATAAGAAAGTAGCCTACGATTTTAAATTGAGAAAAGCCATCGTTACCAAGCGGGTAGTTACTATACACAAGCCCATCGTTAAAACTGCTAAAAAGGAGCAAAACAGCTTGGAGGATTACCAACAACGTATTGAGCAACTGATGCAACAGCATCAAAAATTACTGCACAAGAATAAGAAAATGGCTGAGTATTATAGAAATAAAGAACAAAAGGCAAAGACCTTCTACGATACTTTTAGAGAAAACCGTGAACAGGCCTACCAAGCAATGAAGAACAACCTCCATCAAGTAAAAAAGAAAAAGATTTTATAAAATATAAGCGACTTACCTGAATAGATAAGCCGCTTTTTTCTCCTTTAAGGAGCCTACACTTTCATTTATTTACAAAATACGTGGCTTTGTACCTGTCGTCTCTTCTTCAGCTTTCAACAAAACCAAAGTGATCACAAAGTCGAAAAATTGACTTACGCCTTTTAGCGCTTGTGCCATATGGTATACATCTACTTCTACACGCATCTCGTTTCCTTGTGATTGATCTGCATAAGCAGTAGTCACAGCCACAATATCCATGGTATGGAATTCTTCAATAATCTGTTCGATTTTTTGAAGGTCATCTGAATCAAGGTCGAGTTGTGCCGCTTCGATGAGCACCGCACAATCTTTCCATAACAAATTGAGACGATGATGGCCTGGAAATTCGTCTCCTTTCCAAGTCAACTAGTTGAGCCTACGGATCGATTCTTTTAACTTCCATTCTAAGTACTGACGGTACAGATGTACAATAGACTGTACCAGACTTTGGTTGTGCATAGGATTCTTCATATACAACTTTACCAGACGGTCTGCACCTACTTTATAGTCGTCAGCAAACAAGTCGAACTGATCGAGCCGAGGAGTCACTGTTGTAGCAGGCGCAATATTTTCTATTTTAAAAAGGAAATCGTATTGATGACTAAATCTTAACGTTTTCATACTTATCCTCCTTTTTTTTAACTTCATCTCTCCTGCTCACACCAGCAGACAGCATTTAATTATTTTACTGAGGGTGAATTATGAGACAATTATTTGGGCAGTAACTTAATCGACAAGTTTTTAATCTGCCTGTCAGGTTTTCAGTACTCATATATATTTTTATAGTTTCCTATTATTCTCTATAAAATATTATACCAGAGTAACACAAATGAGTAAATTAACCTATTTTTGAGCGCTTTTCAGGCGCTCATCAATAAGGATTCCAAACTACTTTTTACTCGTTTTCACCTTTATGACGACGTAAAAGGCTTTTTTTTCTTTGAAGTCTTTGTACAAGCAACTTGAAAACTTTTTAGCTATCTTGTAAGTCGCTTACTGATGAAAACATCAAAACGGTGGGCAGTTGGCGCTAGGCGGGAGGTAAGTGAAGTACATCATACCCCGCCCAAGGACTGTTTTCCGCTACGTATACTTCTAAGAAACAGCCTTTCTCATTCTCCCAGCCTATCTGCTGACGAATAAGAAGACACCAAATCTTTGAAGCGTCTATCTGCTTGAACGAACGATATGGGTATAATGACCACATAATGCAATTGATTGATTTGAAAAACTTTCTCGCAAGACTCTATCATGTTCTGGTAAAGCCTTAAAAATATTTCGCTAGTGAATCAATTATAATTCCAAAAAGCCCATTTAGTGTTTTTTTCTAATTTTTTATTTCAATAATACCACAACAATCTTTCTCCTCTCTATGAAAGTATAATAAACGAAGCGTATAGAACGTTCTCTCTCTAAAGCTTTTACAGCATACAAAATATAGGGAGGATAATTTTTGTTTCTTATCAGTACAGGAAAAAGATGGGAATTAATACTCAACGAAAGATGGCAGATTCTCAAAGACAAAACGCAGTATCAATTACAGCAAGTGCCTTAGTAAAAGTAGTGGCTTATGTGTAAAAAAAGGTGAAGGGTTAATCAATAATCCTTCACCTTTCTTGTGAGTATATCTGATAAGAAAATCGTTAGCTGTACGCCCTACTATACCTCGCTAAAAAGTATTGGAAAACACCATAAGCAACCAGTCCGAGTGCCATCGCACCCATTAGCACATTACCGAGTGTCATACTTGAGAGAAAACCAAATACTGCTTCCATCCCCCCTACATTATTCGGATCATTTTCGCTTGCTGCCTTAAAGACAAACCAACCCAAAATACCAAAAGCTACTCCTCTAGCCATGTACCCTACTAATCCCGATTTCTCTAGTACTTCTTTCTCCTCTTTACCACCTTGGTGTTGAACACTCTCCAAGAATTTTTTACTAGCGCCCTTGTAAAATTGATACACCGCTACACCAAATAAAATAATGGCAATAACAAATAGTACGAATTGTCCGTAATCTTTATCTAGAATGGTAGCCGCTGCTTGTTGTTTCGTACTACCACCCTGTTGCTTTTCACCAATGGCGGTTAGAAAAGTAGAAACGCTCAGCGTGGCATATAAAATACCACTTACCAAGTAACCTATTCTTTTAGCGTAGCCTTTCTCATCACTTCCCTTATTCTTAGGGTCGAGGCAAGCTGCATAAACACGCCATACAGCGTATCCGAGTAAGCCAATAGCTAAGATAATGAGAAGAATATTGCCAAAAGTTTGCTGTTGCAAGAAGGAAACCACGCCATTTTTACCTGCAATTTTACCGCCTACATTAATAGCGGCCATAAAGGTGAGTATGCCCAGTAGCGCATAAACGGCTCCTTTTGTGATAAGGCCCGCTTTTCTTATCTTTTCTATTTTTGCACTTTTCATATTGTATATGGTTTGTTTTGTTGTTTGAATATTTTCATTAGTGAAAGTCAATATTTGATCCAGCAAGGCTTTTGGGGGGGCTAGCGACGTGTAGAGGATGATTCTGAGGAAAGCTCGCCTCATCGCCATTAAGTAGCTGTTGCTTCTGACCCACAGATTGAGGTAAGGAAAGGACACTCCTCCTGTTTTCTTATTGTGTAATAGATACTTGCTTGAGCAGCTTATTTATCTTATCTTTCTTTATGGAGCAACTCAAGACCGCTGTTCAGCAGATGATTACGATTACCGAGGATGAGATGACACATTTTCTAAAAAGTTGTTTTCAAAAAACTTTTCAGCGAAAAGAGATTCTTAGCTATCCTAATATAATTCCTAACGAGATCTTCTTCATCGAATCAGGCATTATTAGAGTAATGTTGCAAGATAGAGAAGGGAAAGAGCATACCCTACACTTTGCCTTGGAGCAACAGTTTGTGGCAGACTACGCTCATTTTATGAACAAAACACCCTCTGTTTACGCTTTACAAGCGCTTGAACCTACTAGCGTAGTTGTTTTATCGAGAACTACTATAGAATGGGGCTACCAACATTTACAAGAAGGCGACAAACTGGGCCGATTGATTGCGGAATCTTATTTTATCTATCACGATCATCGTATTCAGGATATGTACGTTAGAACACCAAAGGAAAGATACGATGCGATTACCCAAGTGTTTCCAGCTATTCACGCCAGAGTACCGCAGCATATGATTGCTTCTTACCTGGGCATTACCTCTGTTCATTTAAGTAGATTGAAAAAGCAAGCCATCAAAGTGTAAACAAATGTTATCGTTTTTGAGATAAGCAGCCCCTAACTTTGCCTTCATAATCCTTTGACTTAAAGCAATAACTGATGGCAAAGAATCCTTTTTTTTACCTACTATTATGTGGTTTGCTTACGGGGTGTTATTCCCTTAAAAAATCTATCAAAGAAAGTAAACCTTATTCTTCACAAATCAACTGGGCAGAAGGCTACACACCCGCCGACGCGCAATTCTTTATCCATAATGCCATTGAGATAGAAGCCTCTCCGCAAACTGTATGGGATATTCTAATACAAGCCGAAGATTGGCCTAATTGGTACGAGGGGATGTCTGGCGTAAAAGTACCCGCCGCTAGTGACGGTATTTTATTTGACAGCGCCGCCGTACAATTCCGCACGATGGGACTCGATTTTGACGCTACAATCGTTGAGTTTGAACCGCCTACTCGTCTAGGTTGGCTCTCTGTTCAAAAGCGAATCAGTGGCTACCATGCCTGGCTCATTATCCCTACCGAAAAGGGATGTAAAGTAATCACAGACGAATCGCAAAAGGGATCGCTCACTTTTTTACAAAAAGTTTTCGTCCCTAATAAACTAAAAAAACTACACGACATTTGGCTCGCTGAACTTAAGAAGAAAGCAGAGCAGCCATCCTCGGGAACATTTTAACGCATTGAGAATATGAAACTTTCACAGAAAGAAAAAGACAGACTTAAGAAAAAGTACGGCGAATGGGCGCTTGTCACGGGTGCTTCGTCAGGCATTGGTAAAGAGCTCGCCTACCGTGTTGCAGAGGCAGGTCTTCACTTGATTATTACTGGCCGGCATGAAGACAAGCTCACAGCCATCCGCCAAGAGATACAAAGCCTTTATGGTGTAAATGTAGAAATGGTTGTAGCTGACTAAGCCGACCAAGGGATTGAGCAAGTATGGCAAGCAGCACAGCAAAAACCCATAGGTTTATTGATTGCCTCGGCGGGCTTTGGTACTTCTGGCGCTTTTTTAAATACTTCTATTCACGCTGAGGTCAATATGTTGCAAGTAAACTGCCTCGCCTTGTTACAGCTTACCCATCACTTTGCCCAGAAGTTTGCAGCACAAAAGAAAGGAGGGATTATTTTAATGAGTTCTATCGTTTCCTTTCAAGGTGTACCCTTTGCTGCCAACTATGCTGCGAGCAAAGCCTACGTGCAGACCCTCGCCGAAGCGCTCTACCACGAGCTAAAGCCCTACAATGTGGATGTACTTTCTGCGGCCCCTGGTCCAGTACAAACAGGTTTTAGTGAAAGAGCCAATATGGTGATGGACAATACGCTGACGCCCGATCAAATTGGGGTTCCTATTCTTAAAGCATTGGGTAGGAAAGCAACTGTCTTGCCTGGATTCCTCAGTAAATTGTTGGTATACTCGCTGGGAACTGTACCACGTTGGGGAAAAATCCGCATTATGAAAGGTGTAATGGGTGGTATGACGAAGCATCAACGGGCTTAGAGTTTTTGGTAGTTTTAGAGAAATCAGCTTGTATATTTTGAAATCTTTCTATAGCTTCTTCGTCTAACGATAAAGAAACCTATGAAAAAGTTGTCTTCTTATTTACCAACCAAAACACCACATAGTACTTTCGAGCGTTTTCTTACTCAAAAGGCGACTAGGTTGTACAGTTTTTTGGTAAAGGTATGGTGTCTGTTACTTTGCCTGCTTCTCGTAGCGCAGACAAGCTGGGGGAATATGGCTTCTCCTATTTGGGAAGGTACCTCATCAGCTAGTGCTTTTTCAAGTAAAGACATTGATATTCTGAAAGAGTATATTCATATAAAGATTGCACCCGATTTCAAAACCGCTCAGTATGAGGTTATTTATACCATCCGCACGGATCGTTCTGGTCAGCAAATTCCGCTACTTTTTTTAGCCCAAGACTATTTGGGTGAATTTTCAGTAACCCTTAATGGTCAGTCTATAAAGCTTCAACCGATTCCTGAAACATCCTCTACCAATCGTGCTCCTTTCTCTTCTTTTGCTGATACCTTTGAGGAAAGTACCACAGAAGGACAACCCTCTACAATTTCTATTTACTGGGAAGAAAACGTGGGAAACGTTTACAATTTAAGTGACTTAAAATACTTTGAGGTAGACCTTGCCAAGGGAACGCATACTATTCGAGTAACCTACACGGCTAACGCTTGGGTCGAACTCACTGATTGGGTAAAAGAGTACAGTTTTCGCTATTCGCTCACCCCTGCACAATATTGGAACTCCTTTGGTCAGTTAGATGTCAAAGTGACCCAACAAGGAGTGCCGCAACTTCTTACCTCCAATCTCCCTAAACCAGCAGAAGGCAACATAGGGAAAAGTAGTACTTGGACCTTTCGTCAACTTCCTGCAGCATTTCTACAATTCTCGTATCAACCTGAAATCTCTCCAGTGGCTACGGCACTCATTCAAATACACCCTACAGGGATCGCCCTAAGTTTAGGTACCATACTCATACTGCTACATATTTGGTGGATCACCCATTACAGAAAAGCTTTTCCAAGTAAGAGGTTTTCTGTGGCCGTTATGGCAGGCAGTTTATTGATACCACCGCTTATTTTTGCAGGTTACGTTTATAGTTTTCCGCTCATCGATAGCTTTATTGGGCCAGAGGCAAGTAACTACCACGGCTATATGATCTTGACATTTGCCTTGCTGCCATTCCTGTTACCTCTCTATTTTATAGCTGCTTGGTTCTTTGACAGACATATTAAGCAGCGCCTCAGGAATATCTGAAATAATAGGCATTCCTAAAAAATTATCCTATTGTTTGAAGTAAGCACTAAGTTATCGTCCCTGTGCATCAACGTATTTTATGATATACACGCTTATCTCGTAGAAACGTGCTGTTAAATCCTACTTTTGTATTCGACTTCGCGCTGCTCGCTACCTACTTTTGTACCATAGTTTTATTAAAGAATAAATATAAATGCGAAAAACCATATTTATCACTGGTACGAGTAGTGGGATTGGAAAAGCCACAGCTCACTATTTTTTGAGTAAAGGGTGGCAAGTGGCTGCTACGATGCGTAAGCCAGAAAAAGTGACTGATCTACCCGAAAGTAATGTCTTGAAAAAATATCAGTTGGATGTTCAAAATGAAGAGGAGATTCAACAAGCCATTGCCGCTGCTATAGAAGATTTTGGTAAAATTGACGTTGTCTTGAATAATGCTGGCTATGGTGTGTTAGGCCCGATGGAATATGCTACCTCCGCACAGTACGATCAGCAGTTTGATGTGAATGTAAAAGGGGTTTTTAACGTCACTAAACATCTGCTACCGCATTTTAGAAAAAATAAAAGAGGGCGAATTCTCAACGTTTCTTCTATGGGTGGACGAACTACTTTTCCTTTCTTCTCTCTTTACTGCGCCACTAAGTTTGCCGTAGAAGGGCTCAGCGAATCTCTTAATTACGAGCTCAACGAACACGGAATTGATGTGAAACTCATTGAGCCTGGTGGTGTTCAAACGGACTTTACTGGGCGTTCTATGGTGTGGCTAGAAGGTGACATTCAAGATTATGAAGCTAGTATACAAAAAATAAAACATGCGATGGAGAATGCCACTACAAGAGAAATTCCTAGCACACCAGAAGCAGTAGCAAAGGTGATTTATGAAGCGGCTACTACCTCTTCTTCCAAAATGAGATTCGTGGTAGGTAGAGACGCTAAAACGATGCTAGCAATGCGTAAACTCCTTGGTGTAAAGCGCACTATGAAAATAGTGAGAGGATTTTATAAAATGTAAAAAAGTTACTTTATTCTGCAATTTTGTATCAGGTTGCCACCGTTATTTGTTCGAAATTTGGGCTATTGTTTCCTGGATAAGATTGCTTAGTACGATGCGCAAAGTCGAAGTGTATGTGATAAGGAAGTGTGGAAGAGGCCTGCTTGCGTTTGCTAAGCTTCCACAACTAAACTATTTCCCTAACTTTACTTGCGATTATGAAAACTTTTAATCATTGATAACTCTCTTAAAGTAGAAGAAGCCTATGCCTCCACATTTCAAAAGTCTCTACGCGCTTCACAAGGCTTGCCACCTACCGGCACCTGCGCACCCACAGCTCAGTTTATTTGCTTTTGATAAACCTACTACTGCCTTTTCGGAGTACCTCGAATCGTTTTCAGGTGACTTTTATATGATTGCCATGAAAAAGATCAAATATGGTGTGATGCTCTACGGTAGAACCTCCTATGATCACCAAGAGGGTACAATGTCGTTTATGAAACCGGGTCAATTAATCACCCTTCAAAACATTGAATTTGAAGAGAATGGTTTTGTCATCGCTTTCCATAAAGACTTTATCAACGGCTACGCACTTTTTGCAGATATTCGTCAATATGGCTTTTTTGATTATGAAGTAAACGAGGCGCTTCATCTTTCCAGCAAGGAAAGGGAAATTATGTGGGAGCTATACCGAAAAGTAGATTTAGAATACCAAAACAACCAAGATAAATTTAGTAAGTCAATCATCTTAAGCCATATAGATGCCATCTTAAAATATGCTAACCGCTACTACAACCGTCAGTTCTTGGATCGTGCTACCAGTACAAGTAGTTTGCTTTCTCGTTTTAATAAATTGCTGATTGATTGGTTAGCCTCCGCAGATCAGCAGGTATTGCCGACTGTACAAGCCCTCGCTGATAAAATGAACCTTTCGCAGCGTTACTTAAGTGATTTACTAAAGCACGAAACAGGAAAGACTGCCATAGAGCATATCCATATTGCCCTCATAGATGAAGCTAAAAACCGGCTTTTGGGTACGGAAGAAAGCATCGCAGAAACCGCCTATTACTTAGGCTTTGAGCATCCCACGTATTTCTCAAGGTTGTTCAAGAAAAAAATGGGTATTAGCCCGAAGGCTTACCGAAAGAAATTTCAACCCTGACCTAACTGATAGTACTCCATTATAAAGCCCTCTTCAAAAGAAGAAGGCTTTAAATGGGTACGTATGAATATTATTGATCAGCGCTTAATCGTCTGTCGCTCTTTCTATCATAAACTGCAAGTGGGTACGATGTGCTTTAGTAGCGATGTCCCCTCCCTGGTTAGCCTTCATCATTTTTTCGATTTGCATCAACTGATAAAAGGCCATCGCCTGAACGTTATCGGTGTGCATAGCTTTCTTTTCAAGTCCTGCCATTTTAACTAATTCTTTTACATATTCCTTCTGGAGGTTTTGGCGAAAACCATTCACATTGCCCGCTAAGTCAGTCTTAAAGATACCATTGGTAAGATCGGTCATCATCTCTCCTAGTTTGTACTGATTACCGTACACCTCGCTGTCTAGTATCCGCTTAGTCGTATTAGGATGCAGGAGATGGCTCAAAATATCGCTTTGCATGCGCAACACACGGTCATGAATCTTAGGGTCTTCTGGAGAGGTAAAGAAGTTGTACCCTCTGCGCTGCATTTGCAAATGACGGTACAAGGCGGAAGGGGCTTTGAAAGCGTTAGGGCTGAAAATATATTGATTCAGTGCCTTCATAGCTCTTTTTTGGTCTTGGTAGCTTACAGGGGTAAAAGGAACTTTAGCATCTTTTTGCCCCACAAAAGCCCGCTCTACATATACGCCCCCAATAAAGCGAGAAATACCTCTGGCAGCCTGTTGCTGCGTACCTGTCAAAATAAAGTATTGGTTGCGTAGCTCGTGGAAAGACTGATCCGAATTTTTTGCCAGATATTTATCTTTCAATTTGGCCACTAAGCCGTCAATCATTTTGATGCGATTTACACCATAAGTAATCATGTCGCTAGACATATCATTGATCATCACCCGTGGATCAATCGCTTTTCCGGGCGAACGCATATCGTCCGCATCATTTCCAAAAGTAAGCTCAGGCTCCATAGAGCGCGCCAACACTTTTTGAAGACGTGCCTCTTCCATTGCTTTATCATCTACCGTTCCGTAGGCAAACTCAATGGCCCATTGGTCGTAAGGGCCAGGCTTACGGGTAAAGAAGTCTGTTTGCTCGGCTTTGTTAAGGGCTATGTTAGGCATGGGGTAGTCCATTACGGATCCTACTAAGCCCATTTCTTTCACTCTTTCTTTATCGTTCAGTTGGCTGGGGGTATGCAATTGACTGGCTTTCATGTTATGGTTGAGTCCGAGTGTGTGCCCCATCTCGTGCAGCACCAAGTAGTAAAGCGCATCTTCAATGTACTTTTTCACTTCAATGTCAGTCGCATCCAGAAGGTTCAGGGTAGTGGTACCAAACATATTGGCCATTTGGAGGTGGTGTCCTAGAGAACAATGCTGGTGTGATAAATGATCTTCTACCAACAACTTCTCTTCTTCTGTCCACTCGTCTAAGCCTAAAGCCGCTACCTCAAACACTTGCTCTTGGCGCAAGCGATTGGTGACGAACACCATCTCTAACATAATATCAGCCCCTAAGATTTGACCAGTGCGTGGATTAACAAAACTAGGGCCGTAGCCACCAAAAGGAGGTTGCGGTGAGGAGGTCCAGCGAAGTACGTTGTAGCGAATGTCGTCTGCTTCCCAGTCAGCATCGTCAGGCTGCACTTTGATCTGAACGGCATTCTTAAAGCCAGCTTTTTCAAAAGCTTCGTTCCATGCTAATCCCGCCTTCATGATCGTTTCTCTAAATTCTTCAGGAGTTGTATTTTCTATCCAAAAAACAATGGGTTCTTCTGGCTCTGAAAGAGCAGCGCTTGGGTCTTTCTTCTTCAAGTGCCATTTATGTACCAAGTCTTTATAATTGGTAGCACTCGTAGAGGTCATGTCACTTACTTGTGTAATGAAGTAGCCTACGCGGGGATCGTCGATGGTAGCCACAAATTCATTTTGAGGCATCTCGATAAGGGTATGTTGGAAATGTACGGTGATGTAGCGTGGATCAGTAACGGCAGCAGAGGTTTTTCCTCTTGGGTTAGGATTGTCAAACGTATACGCTACCGTAATGGCTGTATTTTCAGGATAGTTCTTGAGCGCTGTATAGCGCGTTTTTTCTTTGCTCAACTTTCCTAGCTTAAATCCTTTGTAAGTAGGCGGATAATTAGGCTTGATAGGATTAAAGATTTCCGCCAAAAAGAGCTTATCTGCCTTGATGAGCATTTGGTCATTTTCTTCTGCTTCTATCTTTTCTACTACAAGCATAGCAGGGCTGATATTGGCTTCTGCCGCTCTACTCACAGCATTATCGGGATCAAAATAAAAACTTGTATTTTGAACCACGAAGGATAGTTTATCAAAATTTTTCTGTATGGTAAATACCTCGTTTCCTTGAAAGCCTCCTCTAAAGTGTCCTGCTTCCAGTACACCGTCCACAGTATGACTAAAATAGATGTATTCTTTCTCGAGTTGGTCTTTTTTCACGAGCATATATACTTCGCCCGTTTTTTTGTTTTGATACAGATTGAATAGCCCTTCGTACTTTTCACATTTATCTGTGATGCTCGCAATGGATTTCTTTTTGGGGGCGTCTTTTTTCTCTGTGGTCGCTTCTTTTTCTTTTTTCTTCTTCTGTGCAGCAGCACTCATAGGCCACAATAAAACTGCTGATAGCAGCAATAACAGGAGTTTTTTATAAAGCATATTTCTAAAATTTAAGTAGTTATGATGTAAAGCTCAGGTATATATTATAAAGCCTGTATAATATAACGGTTTATATGATAATAATATTATGTTAATATAGTACTAATGGTGTGTTTAAAGACTAAAAGCTACTTTGTTACTTAGCGCTAAACTATAGATAGAAAAGTTTTGATAAGACATTTGTTCATTTTTTAGCTACGTTGCGCTCCTTTCTTAGTCGACTGCACCGAGCTTGAAGGTGGAGCTAGCTTCGCTGAACGCCAATTCCTCCAAGTTCTTGATGAACCAGCGAAACGAAACGACCGCGCAACTAGGTGTAGCCAACTGAGCTTACGAGCTCAGTATAGCTGAATCAATATAATCTTCATCTAGATTTTCAGACTACTTGCTTAAAAGCTACCCAAAACTCCTATTTTAACACCCTCGTATATTTTCTAAAACAAGTCTAGCTGCGATTTTTCTTCCTGAGGGGTGCTATCAATAAAGTTGATCTCTTTGATACCTTCTTGTGGAATTTTATGCCCCAGCGCTTTCCAACCTTTTATTTCAGCCAGTACATCAAGGTCATAAGTGAACGTGGCCAGTTCTTTCTGCCCTTTCTTCTTGTACTTGACCTCGATCTGCGGTTGTGCCTTTATGGTGGCTCCTAGTAGTTTTGTTCCCTTGGTTTCCGGAATAAACACAAAAGGTTTATCGAGGGTGGTTGTCTCTATGATAAATCGCTTTACAAAGTGTTGTTTATGCTCTCCGCTCCAGTAAACTGCGGTAATTACTTGTTCGGGATCGTACTTTTCAATACTCAGTACATTTCTTTCGTCGTAGCGTTGGGCTAAGTCAAACTTTCTTAGTTCGTAGCTTCCATCTTTATAGAGCGCTAGCAGTTGATCTGTACCCTCCAGTTTACCAATAAGTTCTCCTCGCTTGTCTGCATTCAGTGTGCCGTTGAGTGGGTCATAGTAGACTTTTAAGCTACCAAGCGTAGAAATACCTTCTTGGGTTTTTACGATTTTTTTTACTGGATATTTGGTAAGAATATTCCCTATGCTTCCTCGTCCTTTAATGTCTAAATCAGCAAAGTCGTAGTCAAATACTTTATTTCTAGCCCGTGCGTTGGCGTTCAAAGTAACGGTTACTACCTCGGCTTCTCCATTAGGATTGGCAGAGAAATACAATACTTTAGACTTGGGTTCTTTTTTAGTAAGAATGTACTCCTTGTCACGGGTGACACCACCTACCTGAAAGCGTTTTACGTAGGTTTTTCCACCCAAACCATCTCTATATACCATGTTGTAAGTCAACCGCTTATCGTTCTTATCGAAAACCTCTACGTGAAGAATATTTTTACCTACAAATGTCTTAGCATCTATCTTTGTCACGATCAGCTTGCCATCTTCTCGAATCACAACAATGTCGTCAATGTCAGAACATTCACATACAAACTCGTCCTTTTTCAGGCTTGTACCGATAAAGCCATCTGCTTTATTTACGTAAAGCTTGGTATTATTGGCTACTACCTTCGTGGCTTGGATCGTCCCGAAAGTAGCGATTTGGGTGCGTCTTTCTCGCCCTTTGCCATATTTTTTGAGGAGGTTCTTGAAGTAATTGATGGCATAGCGGGTCAGATTGGCAAGGTTGTCTTCGGTAGTAGCGAGTTGTGTTTCGTACTTCTTCATCAGCTCATCTGCCTTAAAGGTATCGTACTTCGAGATACGCTTAATCCTGATTTCCGTTAGCTTGATGATGTCCTCTTCTGTGATTTCTCTGTAAAAGTCTTTTTTATAGGGCGTTAGGCCTTTATCAATCATTTGGATGACTTCCTCCCACGTTTCGGCCTCCTCAATGTCACGGTATACTCTATTTTCGATGAAAATTTTCTCTAAAGAAGCAGTAAGAATTTGCTCTTGCAGCTTCTGCTTGAGCAATATAAGCTCAATCTCGAGTAGGTCTTTTGTACGATTTGTAGAAACCTTCAAAAGTTCGTTTACATCGAAAAACTTGGGCTTGTTGTCAATGACTACACACGCATTGGGTGAAATAGAGACTTCACAATCCGTAAAAGCATAAAGCGCATCCATCGTTACTTCTGGAGAGACATTGTTGGGAAGCGTCACGAGGATTTCAACCGCTTGCGCGGTGTTATCTACTACATTTTTCACTTTAATTTTACCCTGATCGGCGGCCTTTAGAATCGACTCTATTAAAGAGGTGGTAGTAGTAGAAAAGGGTATTTCCCTGATCGCCAACGTTTTGCTATCCACTTTTTCCATCTTGGCGCGTACCCTTACCTTCCCTCCTTTTTGCCCACCGTTGTAGTTGGTAGCGTCCATCATACCTCCTGTAGGAAAATCTGGTACAATGTCGATGTTTTTATTTCTCAAAATGTCGATAGAAGCTTCTATCAATTCACAGAAATTATGGGGCAATACTTTTGTGGACAAGCCGACCGCAATTCCTTCTACCCCTTGCGCTAGTAGCAAAGGAAACTTGACGGGTAAATTAATCGGCTCTTTTTTTCTACCATCGTAAGAAAGTTGCCATTCGGTGGTCTCAGGATTAAAGATGACCTCCGAAGCAAAAGGCGTTAAGCGTGCCTCTATGTAACGAGAAGCCGCCGCACTATCGCCCGTACGAATATCTCCCCAGTTTCCTTGCGGATCAATGAGTAGGTCTTTCTGCCCAATGTTTACAATGGCATCTGAAATAGACGCATCTCCGTGCGGATGGTACTGCATCGCCTGCCCAATGATGTTAGCCACCTTGTTGTAGCGTCCATCGTCCATTTGGTACATGGCGTGTAAGATACGGCGTTGTACAGGTTTAAGACCATCCTCCAGTGCAGGAATGGCTCTTTCTAGTATTACATAAGACGCATAATCCAGAAACCAATTCTCAAACATACCCGTCACCGGAATGGCATCTTTATGTGCTTTTGTCATAATGATTGAAGTTCTCTTTGGTACAAATCTAGGATATTTCTCCTAAACTACGCAAGTAAAAGCATTAGTCCGTAAAAAATGGGGGAAGAAGAGGTTGGTTAGTAGATAGTAATAAGTATTTAGTAGTGAGTAAGTGATAAAGAGGGATTGAAGGGCGTATTATCTTTCCTTCACTCATTTGCTTAATCAGTCATTAAAAAAGTGTCTTTTTTCTCAGGACTTTCGTCTTCTCTCCTACCTGTACTGCTTTAGTACACTTCTCGCCAGCGCAGACTTATGCACTTCATCGGCGCCATCGTAAATGCGGGCGCCTCGCTCATGTCGGTACCAAAAAGAAAGAATCGTATCGTCGGTGATGCCCAAGGCACCGTGGACTTGTATGGCACGATCGAGGGTTTTCATGAGAATGTCAGAGACGAAGAACTTGATGCTCGAAATGGCGTCTTTAGCTGCTCTGGCGCCGTAGAGGTCGATTTGCCTAGCGGTGTCTAGTACCATCAAGCGAGCAGCATTGATGTTAGCACGTGCCTCAGCGATCCAGTGTTGAATTACCTGCTTATCGGCTAGGGAGGTTTCAGGAGAGAGTTCTCTACTTACTGCCCGCTGACACATCATCGCAAAGGCACGCTCACAAATGCCGATCCAACGCATACAATGATGGATTCTTCCTGGCCCAAGGCGTTGTTGCGCCAAGGCAAAGCCCTGCCCTTCTTCACCAATGAGATAGCTTTGGGGTACTTGGCAGTTTTCGTATTTAATCTCTGCGTGACTCATGTAGCCTTCCCCTTCTTCGCCCATAATGGGGATGTTGCGTACCAATACAAAACCTGCAGTATCAGTAGGCACGATAATCATACTGGCTCGTTGGTGCTTTGGGGCTTCTGGATGGGTAATGGCCATCACGATGGAAAAGGTAGCGCCATCTGCTGCCGTAGTAAACCATTTATGTCCGTTGATTATGTAGTGTTCTCCTTTTTTTTCAGCCTTCGTAGCCATATGTACAGGGTTGGAACCTGCAAACTGTGGCTCTGTCATCGCAAAGCAGCTTCTTATCTTACCTTCTAAAAGGGGTTGAAGAAATTGTTCTTTTTGTACTTCTGTACCTGCATGGGCAAGTAATTCCATATTACCGATGTCAGGCGCTTGACAATTAAACACGTAATGACCAAGCGGAGATTGCCCTAAAAGTTCACTTAACTGCCCAAATTCTACCAAGCTCAACCCTAGCCCTCCTTGCTTCTCGGAGAGATGTAGCCCCCACAAGCCTTTTTCTTTGGCTTTTTCACGAAGTGCCTCACATTTTTGTGCTACTTGATTGAAAGGTTGGCTCAAAAAGTCTTTTTCAAGAGGTGCAATCTCCTCCCAGAAAAATGCCTCTAGTTGAGGGAGTAAAGTTTCTAAGCGGTCGGTTTTAAAAAGGTCAGTCATGAGCGATGCTCGTTTAGTCGGTCTATTACTTTGTATTAAATCAAAAATCCGCCATCGGCATTATAAACGCTACCTGTACAATAGGCGGAAGCATCAGAAGCAAGAAAAAGGGAGAGACCAGCGATGTCTTCAGGGACACCAATACGGTTGATGGGTAGTTGTTGTAGTAACTGCTGGGTAAGCTTTTCATTTCTCCACAACGCTTCACTAAATTTAGTTTTGATAAGCCCTGGACAAATCACGTTGACACGAATGCCTCTTTGCCCCCACTCCTTGGCCAAGACTTTCGTAAGCGAAATAAGTGCTGCTTTACTCACACTGTAAATACCCAGCATAGGCTCTGGACTTACCCCGCCTATACTACTCATGTTAATAATACTCCCGCCTCCATTTTTTTCCATGATGGGTAGTGCCTGCTTCGCCAACGTAAAGGGAGCTTTCACGTTTACAGCCATAATTTTGTCAAAAGCTCTTTCGTCTGTTTCCTCTACAGGGCCAAATACAGGATTAGTAGCAGCATTGTTAACTAAAATATCTAGTTTACCATATTGCGCTATCGTCTGATCAAATACGTGTTGTAAATCTTCTTCACTTCCTATCTGTCCAGCGACTCCAATCGCTTCTCCTCCCGCCTCATTGATGGCCTGCGCGACTGCGTCTACCGCTTCTTGTTTTCTACTGTTGACAACTACTTTTGCGCCCTGATGGGCATAGAGGTGGGCAATGGCTTCTCCAATTCCCTTACTGGCTCCAGTGATAAGGGCTACTTTTCCTTTCAAACTAAATAGCGTAGACATGTGATGTAAAAATTGATGGTAAGAAAGTATTTATGCCTCGAAGATAAGATTGTTTTCTGGAAAATGTACTATTAAATCTTGGATATCGACAGGTGCTTGTACAATTTGTAAGGACGCTAAGGTAGAAACTACGTTTTCTAGCATGCTGATGGATAGCTGATTGTCTGTTGCCCAGACGGTTTGCTGTAACCAAGGATTAACTTCTTCAATGTCGAGCTTATAGCGCTCTGCTATACGATGACTGATGGAAGGTTGTTGTTGGAAGTTCTGGCAGAAATGATTAATCAAAGTGGCTATTTGCTGAATAGTAGCGGGGTATTGCTCCCAAACTTCGGTACGCACCACCAGTAAGAAGCAAGGCCACGGGGTGATGCATTCACCAATAAGGCGTAATTCGCCGTTGGCGACGTAGGGTTGGGTGGTTACTTTCTCCCACAGAAAAACATCTGCTTCTCCTGCGGCTAGTCCTTCGCGCATTTGCTGCAAATCTTTTAAGGGTACAAAAGTGAGTTGCTCAGGTGGCCAACCTTGTTGTAGTGCGTGTACGTAGGCCATTAGGTGAGAACCAGACCCAAAGCGACTTATGGCATAGCGGCTATGTGATATTTGCGAAAGCTGCTGAATACTGCTTGTGTGGTGTGCGTAAATACCCCAGGTAAGCGGAGATTTAACATATACTTTTAGAATCTTGGCAGCATTACCGCGAATAATATCTGCTACGATTCCCTCTGTCAATACGACAGCAAGGTCTATTTCTTGTGCACGAAGTGCCTTTGTCATCGCGCCTGTTCCGCCGGGGAAGTCTTGCCAAGTAAGGGCAATCTCTTGTGAAGCGAAGAGCCCTTGCTCTATGGCCAAACGCCAAGGGAGATTGAAGTGCTCTGGTACGCCCCCTATTTTTAAGCTAACTGCTTTCACGAGTTCATACGTTTTAGTTCATCCAATTTGTAAATATTCCTTGATAAAAGTAAAGGAGAATTTAAGTTACGGATTTGTTAAGAAAAGTAAAACTACTACCAAAATGAATTTAGTTAAAAAATAAACGAGAGAGCCAAAGCCCTCTCGTTTCACACACCTGTTTAGTAAGTAGTTTTGTAAAAGTAGACAGTAAAAAAGTGTTGTCTTGTTTATGCGTGCAATATACGCGCAATTACAAGGATTTCAATTAGCTTCATAATATGTTTGTGTTACGAAACTATAAAGGAATATAAATCTCTCTTTTGTCAAATCAACAAAAGATAGCCCTAAAATTACTTACAAATACTCATTACCTAGTTAAGCGAAATAGCAGGTACCTGTACGGGTTGTAGATGAATCATCAACGGAATGATTTCATACTTAATCCAATCAATCAAAGGGAAGGTATGTAGGATTCTCACTACTTCGTCCTCAGATTCAGCCGCAATGGTTGTCCAAAGTTTGGTTCGATCTAAGGAAAGTGCATATCCTTTTACGATGTTGTCAGACATAAGTTTGTCAATGTGTACTCTTTGATCGGGTATCAACTCTGCTAGATCTTCGTGGTAATAAGTAGGAAGGCTGATATTGACCATAAAATTAGCCATAGTTTAAAAAATAATTGATCTTTCCCCTAAGTTAGGGTTATTTTCTGTAAAATCCTACTTTCGTTTTTCCTCTTATGTAGGAGCTGATAGACAGCCACTTATCCGTTTTACAGTCATCAATTATTTAATTTTATTAGTTAATTTTTGTATTATTATTACCTCATCAATTTTTACTTTGTATGGTTGCTCGTCGTTCTACTTTGGCAGATCAATGGAATAAGGTAAGATACACCCTATATATGCCAATTTATGATATTATTGAGCGTATTTTTAGTTCTTACCGGGCACGCTCTATCGCTGCTTTACAACTCAAACCTCACGAGCGAGTGCTCATTGTAGGAGCAGGCACAGGGCTAGACTTACCCCACTTATCTACTGAGCAAGCGGCCATAGCGGCCATCGACCTTACTCCAGCGATGGTAAATAAGCTTAAGAGGAAAGCAAAAAAGCTCAACTTGGCAGTTGAAGCACAGGTAATGAACGCCCAGCAACTTGATTTTAAAGATGAAAGTTTTGATGCTGTCATTCTCCATTTGATTGTGGCAGTAGTCCCTGATCCTGTACAATGCCTGCAAGAGGTAGCCAGGGTACTAAAGCCAGAAGGTAGATTTACGATGATGGATAAATTCATTACTGCTGGGCAAAAGCCTTCTTTATATAGGCGGTCGCTCAATCTCGTAACCCGTGTACTTTTTACTGATATTAACCGTGATGTTGATATATTGCTTGCACAAGTTCCGCTGGAGAAACAAGTAGATGAACCGCTGTTTTCTATTTTTAGGTTGGTGCAAGGCATAAGGCCTTAAGTATATAAGCGCCTATGCTACCTGCGAAGTGTAATGCCTCTTTTACTGGTTAATCCAAGCTTTACGTAGTTTTACTTGTTCAGGGCTAGCTCCTTCGTTTACTTTAAGGGCGTGTTTAGCGATTTTCTCAAAGAAACCAATTTGTCCGTTGAGGGTCACTTCTTTATCCTCTCTACGTACGGTTACTGTGAAGTCATCACCTGCTTCCGCTCCTTGTAAAAACTCTCCAAGTACATTGTTGATGGTAGTAAGGGTGAGGTCTTTGCCATTGTAGGTTAAAATAACATCTCCTTGTTGAAAACCCATGGCTTTCCCCACATCTCTAAGCCCTGCTGCATTGGCAATATACAACCGACCCTCCTCCTGTTGTATTCCTACACTACGCTGCGTAATCCCAAAATCTACCTCTTTACTAACGCCTTCTAGCTCGTAGGTAATACCAACCCAATCAAGGTATTCTTTATAAGGAAGTGGTTCATTTCCTTCTACATATTTACTGAAAAAGGCACGAATCTCTGGGTAAGTCATGGCTGTAATTTCATCGAAGAGGGCATCGTCTTTAAATGAGCGGTCTTTGCCATATTTCTCTGCTAGATCACGCATCATTTCCTGTACGCCGTATTTACCTTCTGAGAGCTTGCGCAATTGAATATCCAACAGCATATTGAGCAACGCGCCTTTGGCGTATACATCTCCATAATATTCTTCGTATTTATCTAGGCAGCCTTTGCTCATTTCTGTAAAGGAAACGGGGGTTCCAATACGATCTGCTGTACGCATCTTGGTAGTTACGTCGTTCAAAAAGGCTTCTGTATCATACAGCCCGTGCTTTACTTGTACGTGTTGTGCAGCATACTCTGTACCTCCTTCGTACAACCAAAGGTGTTTCGACATTTGCGGATTGATAAAATCATAATTTCCAATTTGTTCTGAATGGATGTTGAGCGGAGTAACAATATGAAAAAATTCGTGAGCCGCTACATCTCTGATGGTTTGTGTAAGAGCTTGCGCTTTATTTTCTATTAAAAAGAATAAGGTGGAATAAGAATGCTCTAACGCCCCAAAAGAACCTGATTTGCCAACGCCTTCATTCAAATAAATGAGAAAAGTGTATTTATCGACTGGTAACGTACCGCCTAAATACGCTTTTTGTGCTAAAAGAAGCTCTTTTACATTGCTCATTACCTCCTGAGCAGTAAGCATTTTGTTGGGAGAATACACAGCTACCATCACCTCTGCACCTCCTACTGCTAAGCTGGTAGTATCTGGCTCACAATACATAATAGGCATATCTGCCAGATTGAAGTAGTTGTCAATCCGGTAGGTATCGGTATTTTGTGCTGTTTTGATACGTTCTAAAGAGGTAGCACCATAAAAGTTTGCAGGGCGTTTAATTTGTACCTCAAAAGGCACTTCTTTTTCGCCTTTCAAATAGCCGAAAAAGCCGTAAGTATTGATGGTGAAGTTTTTCCCTTCTTCGATGTTGGTACCTCCTGGTTCAAACACAATGTTAGCTTTATCTGTATCGAAGGTATCTTCCACCCAGTAGGTGATTTTGTGTAACTGCTTGGGTGACTCAATTTGCCAGCGGTTTTCATCGAGTCGTTTTACAGAAAGCTCCTTTCCTTTTGCATCGTAGGCTTTGAAGTCGCTAATAAAGCGACCAAAATCATAAATGGCGTAAGTACCAGGTACGATTTTAGGCATCTGAAATTCAGCTTCTGTACGCTTTGCATTGGGTACGAGTAAAGTGACTTGTACCTTGTCGTCTTTGACAGCGGTAAGGTCGAGGCTGTATTGATAATATTTAGCTGATTTCTGTGCTGATAGCGACAAGCTCAACAACAAACTTCCAACAATAAATAGGATAACTCTCATGAATTTTACTTTCTTTTAAAGAATTGATGGGTCTGATCGGTTATAATAGCGACGTAGACAGAACGTAAAAGTACTATTTATATTTTATATTTGTAGTGTAATCCATTCAAATACGCTATTTCTTCTATCATTTATGACGCAAAGAGAGCTTTTCTTACGGTATGTTGCCCAAACTAGCCCTTCTCCCTTACTCCTCGAAATTGAACGAGCCGAAGGCATTTATATGTACGATCGGCAAGGAAAAGCCTACATAGACCTTATTTCAGGGATAGGGGTAAGCAATATTGGGCATCGCCATCCACGTGTACTTGCGGCTGTTCAGCAGCAGCTTGATCGTTATTTGCATCTAATGGTGTATGGTGAATACGTCCAAAGTCCGCAGAATTTACTGGCTCAAAAGCTCACGGAGGTGCTTCCTACACCGCTTGATAATGTGTATTTTGTAAATTCGGGTTCTGAAGCGATTGAAGGGGCGCTTAAACTGGCTAAACGACATACAAAAAGAACAGAAATACTGGCTTGCTATAAAGCATATCACGGCTCCTCTCACGGTGCTTTATCATTGGGAAGCGAAGAGGTTTTTAAGCGTCCTTTTCGACCACTGTTACCTGATATTTGCCACATTCATTACGGTAGCTACCGTGACCTCAGTAAAATCACATCCAATACTGCGGCTGTAGTGGTAGAGACTATACAAGGAGAAGCGGGTGTACAGGTTGCTTGTACCAATTATTTCAAGCAACTACGCGCGCGCTGCGACGAAACAGGTACACTACTTATTTTAGATGAAATTCAGGCAGGCTTTGGTAGAACAGGTAAGTTGTGGGCTTTTGAACATTTTGACATTATCCCTGACATACTGGTGCTTGCCAAAGGTATGGGCGGTGGCATGCCGATTGGGGCTTTTGTAAGTTCTTCGGCCATTATGCGTGGTTTAATGGAAGATCCTATCTTAGGGCATATTACTACTTTTGGAGGGCATCCCGTAAGTTGTGCGGCAGCCTTGGCTACGCTGGAAGTGCTTTTAGAAGCAGACTTGATAGAAAAAGTAGCGGTAAAAGCACAACTGTTCAAAAAATTACTACACCATCCTAAAATATTGGGAATCAGAAACAAAGGATTAATAATGGCGGTTGCTTTCGATAACTTTACTACACTGAAGCCTATCATTGATCGGGCCATTGCAGCGGGAGTGGTCACGGACTGGTTTCTATTCTGTGACAATGCTATGCGTATTGCTCCACCACTTACGATTACGGAAGAGGAAATTGAAAAGGCTTGTGAGATTATTCTGAAGTCTATATAAGGTACAAAAGTGCTTTTAGCTTGTTGTTTTCTTTTACAGAAAAAAAAGGTTCTATCTCATTATCCTAAGTAAAAGAGTGGGAGAATTACCCCAAAAATAAAACCTAACGCCTACTCAAGTGTTTGAAGTAATGAAGTTTTTTACCTTTTTCTATGTTAGCTACGCTGAGCTACACTTCGTTTCGGTTCTTAAAAAATGACAAAAATGCAAACAACACTCAAATTAGCGGCTGTTTACAATATTTTATGGGGCGCTTGGGTAGTACTTTTCCCCGAACACTTTTTCCAATTAGTAGGTATGGATATCCCAACGCAGATTATGATTTGGCAAGGCATGGGTATGGTGATTGGTGTCTATGGCTTAGGCTATTGGTGGGCTTCTTATAACCCTTTGAAACACTGGCCTATTGTAGCAGTAGGTTTTTTGGGGAAAATTTTCGGTCCCGTTGGGTTTGTTTTTAACTATCTACAAGGACTTGTCCCTTTTGAGTTTTTTTACACGCTCATTACTAATGATTTCATTTGGTGGATCCCGTTTTTCCTCATCCTGAAAAAAGTACACACCGAATACAATTGGAAACTTACTTAAAATGATACTTGCGCTTGTTCGTTTACTATTCGATGCAGGGCTTTTCGTACTCATTTGGATGGTACAGCTAGTTGTTTACCCAAGTTTTCAGTATTACACTAAAGAAAACTTACTGATCTGGCATCAGAAATATACAGGACAGATTACTTTTATTGTGATGCCTTTGATGTTAGGGGAACTGATTATCGCAACGCTACAAGTCTTTTACACACCTTCTTACTACTCGATTAGTACCTTACTAATGATTGGTATTATTTGGGCCAATACCTTTTTTCAGGCGATTCCCTTGCACAAAAAAATTGATCAGCAGCCTGAGGCGCAACTTTCAGTAAAAAAGCTTATCCGTCTTAATTGGCTGAGAACTTTCCTCTGGTCTCTTATTTTCTTGATGAGTGGCATTGATTACTTAAGTCAGTTGTAGCTTTTTGGAGTATTGCCAGAGGAATATTATACAGCCTCTAAATTATTTATACAAAAAAGGAGCACTTTAATAAGTGCTCCTTGAATCGTAAGTACAGTCAGTTATATTGTTTTTTCGTCAGATTAGCGATTAATGATCAATTTCTTCTGCAAGCTTAGCCCATCCTCTCCTTGCAAAGAAATAATGTATAAGCCATTATCAAGAGCTTTTGTATCAACATAAGCTTCTTCGTTACTTTGTAAGGTATTCTCATAAACCAAGGCACCACTTATATTTACGATACGTAAGGTAACGGCTCCTGTTTGTTCGGTAAGTCTTACTTTGGTAAAGTGTACAGCAGGATTCGGAAATACTTCTAGCCTTGCTTCGCTAGCTACTTGTTGTATTCTACTTGCGGATACGTTGAGGGTATAGTCTTCCACCTCTCCGAATGAAAACGTTTCACAAGCCGTAGGGTTACCATTGTACTTCATAGATACACGCATACGAGTAGCTCCTTCTAAAGCAGCCGTAGGAACTGAGAAAGAACCACTTATTATGCTACTATTGGTACTAGCACGGCTGTACACTTCTTCCCCAGCATCGGTAAAGTCTCCATCTTGATTCCAATCTACCCAGACCGTATAGCCTTCGCTATATACTGTGCCCGACCAAGCGGGCGTAATGGTAATGGTATAATTACTTCCTCTTGAAACGGTGGTAGCACTGCTTGTGAAATCTCCATACCCGCCATTCGCTCCTGAGTTATTATCAATGCTTCCTATTTGTACGCGTTGTATCCACTCATCTCTTACGCTATTACCCTTTGAGTCACAGTACGTAGGTGTGGGAGTAGGCGTAGGCGTGTTTGCTCCCTCAAGAATATTAACGGTGTAATCTTCCACTTCACCATATTCAAACGTTTCGCAGGCGGTGGGTTCCCCATTATATTTCATTGTAATACGCATACGGGTGGTTCCTGTTTCAGCAGCCGTTGCTACTGTAAAAGTACCTGTAACCGTTGTACTACTAAGACTTCCTGCATCGTATACAAGTTCGCCTGCATCCTCAAAGTCACCATCTTTGTTGTAGTCGATCCATATTTTCCAGTATTCATTGTATGATTGGTCTCTGAAACCTGGTGTAAGGCTTACAGTTGTAGAAGCTCCTTTCCTTAGTTCAACTTCAGTGGCAGTTAAGTCAGCATACCTTCGTTTCCTCCTGTCGTATTACTAAAATCGCCTACACTTACTGTTTCGATCCATTCATAAGAAGCATTGTTTCCTTGAGAGGCACAATAATTGGGACCAGGCTGAGGATCAGGGTCAGGATCAGGATCGCTTCCACCGCCTTCAGCAAAACCTTCGCGACCGCCTCCGGCTTCAAAAGTGGCCCTCATTCTTACTTTCTGCCCTTCAGAAAACATAAACATACAGGCATCATCTACGTAGTCCATGTAATTCATAAACATATCAGAAGTATTTCCACAGGTAGCGTTTGGGAAAGAAGGACAACCGCCATTAGAAGTTTGCTGCGTGGGTGTATCGGCCACGAAATCGTTTCCACAATTAGCATCTCCCCAAATATGGCGTAAATTCAGCCAGTGTCCTACTTCGTGGGTGGTAGTACGACCCTTATCAAAAGGGGCTGAAAGATAAAAGCCTGTCCCTTTGTCTGAACTACCAAAAAATTGGGGAGACATCACCACTCCATCTGTGGCCAGAGAGCCTCCTGGAAACTGTGCGTAGCCTAAGATACCTCCTCCTATGTTACAAACCCACATATTCAAATACCTTGACGCATCCCAAGGATCTACGCCGCCTTGTGAGGAACGCTTCATAGCATCACTCGTACCCCAAGAAGATCGGCTAGAACCTTTACGGGTAATGCCATTAGTAGGATTACCATCAGGATCAACGGTAGCCATTACAAACTCAATCTCTATATCGGCTGCTAACGGCGCAAAAAAATCAGGCACACCGCTTACATCTGCATTTAGCTTTCTAAAGTCCTCGTTCAGCACATCGATTTGTGATTGTATTTGCGCATCGCTAATGTTTTCTTGTGGATTACTGGTATTATACAGTATGTGTACCACCACAGGAATCGTAATAACACCTGCAACCCTTGTATTACTACCTTGGCGCATTTGATTGGTAGTATGGTGGGTATGCTGCTCAATGGCTTGCATACGTTGCTGTAGGGTGGGATCTTGTTGTTGCTGCATGGCAAGATGTTCCATGGTAGCACAAACACGCTGTGCAAAGGTGGTAGTAGTGAAAGTACATACCACGAATAGAAATGTAAATAATTTCCTCATGAGAAAAAATGATTAGGTTGAATGTATTAATTTTTAAGCGGTGCAATCTTATGTAATATTTTTCGTTTTATCAAACAGATAGTAATTTTTTTCTTGATTAATTATTAAAGCAAAATTTACAGTATAATAATATTAAAATAGCCAAATAATATTCTTAATCGACTAAATATTGCTCCTAAGCCTTTCAGGAGCAACAAATCAAGTAATGCGGGGTAGATGTCAGATAGAATATTCCTTAACATTAGGTATTATAATTTCGATTGGTAATCTTATTTTAGGCCGTAGTCATACTGTAAGTTTTATACCATTTTTCTTCTAAATAGTCTCTTTTGGCTTAGTTTCTTATCGCTACAGCACTAAATTTGTATTACTTTTGTACTATAGATTATTCATTCAACCCTACACAGCTATGAAGCAAATCAGCTTAGTTATTTTTTTGTGGATGTTGAGCATTCCCTTACAAGCCCAAAAGCAAGAGGAGCGCTCCTTTTCTAATTTTACAGTTGTAGACATCCGTGGTGACTTCGAAATTATTTTTGAGAAAGGAGATAAAAACCAGATCAAGCTTACGTCTACCAATATCCCGCTCGACCAAGTGAGTACCAGCCAGAAGGGCGCTACCCTCAAGATTAAGCGGAAGCTTTCTCTGGGAGAAGCTTTTGAAGATTCAGGAGTGAAGCTACACATTATTCACAACAATGAGTTGGCCAATCTTGTCATTGATGGATCATCTGAGGTGATTGTCAAAGATACGATCAATGTCAACGAAGCCTACCTTGAAATGAGCGGCTCAGGAAGTTTTCGCGCTACCATACAAAGTAAACGCCTCAAGCTAGATAGTTCTGGTGGTACTGAATGGAAACTTTCTGGTGAAGTAAGTACCTTGATGATTAAGGCCACGGGATCGAGTAACGTCGATGCACTGGCACTTAGTAGTGATGTGGCAGAGGTGAATGCTATCGGCTCAGCAGATATTAAGGTAAAGGTAAATGAAGACCTCAATGCCAAAATAACTGGCTTAGGAAATATTTACTATACTGGAGAACCGAGTAGTGTTCGATCTAAGGTGACAGGAACAGGTAAGGTAAAAAAGTACAAAGGAGACGAATAAGTCTCTATTCAGTTACTAGTGAGCGCTTATTATTGATAGTATAAGCGTTCGCTTTCTTCTTTATTTATGAGCAGTTTATTGATTAATGACCTCTTTAAAAACCTCTAGCAAGGGTTTATTGGGAGTCTGCTGTTCGTTTTTATACTTAAAGAAATCTACGAACAAGGTTTCTATATCTTTGGTTAAATCTATTTTTCTCCAAGCGTTTTGTGTAGGCAGTACGCCCTCTTTAAAAGACGGAACCAGCGAAACAATTCCCTTGTGTGCTTTATAAAGGCGTTTACGATCTTTGGCGCTTAGGTACGTATCTGAGACCATCGTAAGCTCTACCCAAGTATCGGGGTGTGCCTCTAGCCAAGCGATGGCCTTCTCTACCTCCTCAAAGGTAACTCGCTGCAATGACTTTCCACTCTTCAATGGGAGACGTTTACAAGTCACAGGTTGTTGGGGAGTGGCTTCTATCAATAACACGTACTTTTGTTGGTTAGCCTCAGCAAAACTATACGCTAAAGGGCTACTACTGTAAGCGATCGGGCAAGGGCTTTGATCAACAAAAAAATGACGATGTAGATGTCCTAGTGCTACATAATGTAACTGCGCGGGAACCATCTCTGAGAACAAAGCCTGCGAGCCACCTACGTAAAGAATAGACTTTTCTTCTTCTAAGTCCTCTTCGAGGGTTTCGCCTTTTTTCAGCATGAATAGGTGCGCCATAAGCATATTTACCCCTGCTCCATCGCAATATTGATCGGCCAGCCGCTGCCAGTGACTTTGTAAAACCTCTTTGAGCGGTGCTTCTTTATTGGTTACTTCTAGGTAAGTTTTAAGGCGTTGTTCGTTTGCATAAGGTGTTACGATCAAACGTAGTGGCGCGTCGCTATTGGGTAAAGTTAGTTCCACAAAGCCTTTGTCTGTACGCCTTACAGCCAGCCCGTTTTCTAGCGAGAAGGGTTGTACTTGTGTATACGGGTAGCCGAATAAAATAATCCCACACTCTCGCGCCAAGACTTCTGGCGCTTGAATTCTATCGGGAGAATCGTGATTACCAGCGATGGCTACTACTGCACAAGCGCCCTCTCTACTCAAGGCTTTCAAGGTTTTAAAAAGTAAGGCAGTCGCTTCTATAGAAGGATTGAAGGTATCAAAGATATCACCAGCAATGAGTACGGCATCTACTTCTTCAGCAGCGGCAATAGCGGTTATCTCTTCAAGTACCTTTTGCTGCTCTGCCAGTCGCGCCTGCTTACCCAGGTGCTTACCTAAATGCCAGTCAGCCGTGTGTAAAATCTTCATTTTTTTCTGCACTTATAATTTTTTAATTACTTTAGATTCGCGTCTTGAAATCTTTTCCCAAATAGCAATGAGCCCTTCTAATAGCCTTCTGAACAAGTTAAAATACAAGGTTAAGTAGAGTAGCCCTGACATTACCCATAGTGCGATTATATTGAAGTATAGCGTGTCAACAGGTGTACCTAATACCCATTTACGAGGAGCAAAAAAATGGGTTCTCCAGCTAAAAAATCCTTCTTCATGTTCTTCGTGGAATACAGGATATATTTTTCTTATTAATTGGTGTTGGTACTCAATCACACGCTTGGCTTGATCTGTATTTTGTACCAAGTCAGCTAATCGGAGGTTATAAAACTGCCTTTTACGTGCTAAGAAATTAGCTTTCTCCTCAGCGGTACGGGTCATTTGTACCATCAAAGCATCTTTTTGTGCAGCAGTTGTATTATACTGCTTTACATACTGTTTTTTACAGGTCTCTAGGTATTGCTTTGCTTTCACGTAGTGATCATAGTTAAAAGCATTTACTGTAAATACGTTAGGCGATACTGAGAGTACAACTTCTTTGGTTGAAGAAGAAGCTAATGTATGTTGAAATTCGTATCTCAAGAGTGCTAAATCATCCTTTACTTGCGCTTGTAACGCTGGATTTTTCAGGTTCGTGAAGCAAAATGTTAATTTAGTCAGTAAAGTAGGTAGGTAGTAATCTTTCAGGTAGCTTGCTTGTGCCATCTCTTTATCGTAAGGATAAAATACTGCTTCGAAAGGATTGTCTTTAAATTGACTTACGGCCAAGGCTTCAAAAGCCCAGCGCGAAGCCATAGTCTCGGCAACTACAGGTACTTTCTCTTGGGAGGATAAGTGCGGGTTAATTTCGTCGAACGCTACTACTACCCCTCCCAAAACAAGCTGTGGAATAAGTAACAAAGGGATGAGAATATAAATAGTCACCACCGAATTGAAGGTAGCCGAAATATTAAGGCCTAATAGGTTGGCAAAACAAGCACAAGAAAAAAGCACGCCCCAGTAGCGAGGCGTCATTTGCTCTATACCCAGCATCCAGTTACCTAAAAAAACAAAGCAGAAGGTTTGCACAGCAGAAAAAGCGAATAGAATCGTTACTTTTGCTAAGAGATAGCTATTTCTGCTAAGGTGCAAAAAGGCTTCTCTTTTGAGCATCTTGGCATCTCTGATAATCTCTTCTGCACTGACGGTCAACCCGATAAAAAGCGCTACAATTATGCTCATAAAGATATAAGCGGTGAGGTTCATATTCTGTGAAAAATCATATCCTACTTCACCCAACGTCTCGTCGATGTGGTAAAAGCGTACGATGTAGGCTAGGATCAAGGCTAGCAGAGGTGCTTCGAGCAAATTGATTACTAAATATTGGGTATTGCTTAGCTTGGCTAGTAGATCTCTTGTAAGGTAAATATACCATTGCTGTAAGCGAGAAGGTACGTTAAGGCTTTTAGTGGGCTGTGCCTCGTTGGCTACTACGGTGGGGAGTTCTAGGCGCGCTTTGTAGTAGGTATACCACTGCTTAGGCGATACTTTTCGTTTGTTGGTGAAGCGACCATATTCATTGACCACCTTGGCCTCGACAATACTAAAAATTTGCTCTGGGTTCACATTGCCACACTCTACACAGGCCCCTTCTTCTTTATCGACCATATTAGCGATGGTTTTAAAATAAATCAGCCCTTCGATAGGATTGCCATAGTAGATAGGATATCCCCCAATATCAAGAATAAGCAGCCGATCAAACATTTTGAAGATATCTGAAGAAGGTTGGTGAATCACCACGAAAATGAGCTTCCCTTTTAAGGAGAGTTCTTTTAGAAGATCCATGATATTTTCAGAGTCTTGTGAGGAAAGCCCTGAGGTAGGCTCATCTACAAATAGGACAGCAGGCTCTCTAAGTAGCTCTAAACCGATATTGAGGCGTTTTCGCTGCCCACCGGAGATGGTTTTTTGTAGCGGGCTGCCTACTCTTAAATGCTTGATTTCAAAAAGACCCAAGCTGTTGAGCATATTGCTTACGAGCTCGTCTAGTTGCTGATCGGTATAGTCGCTGCAGCAAAGCTTTGCTGCATAGTAAAGGTTCTGGTATACGGTTAGTTCGTCTACTAATAGATCATCCTGAGGTACATAGCCAATGATTCCCCTCAACTGTGCCTCCTCTTGGTGTACATCCAGCCCGTTTATTTTTACACTTCCACTGTAGGGTTTTAGGTTACCATTGAGCACGTTGAGCAAGGTAGACTTACCAGAACCACTGGCTCCCATCAACCCAATAAGCCGCCCTGATTCTTCGGCTATATTGATGTGTCGTAAACCATACTGACCACTTGAGAATTTATAGTCTATCTGATGGGCTTCAAAAGTAATTTGAGGACCTTGGCGTTCATTCAAAAATAGCCCTACTACATCACTGTAGTATACTGGCCGCATTTTATCAGCACGAATACTACTTCCTGCCGAAAAAACGTGCGTCTGTTGGTCTCTCATTGGTAGGCCGTTAAGATACACGTTGCTTTTACCTGCCTCGTATTTGAGGATGTACATCTCTAAGCTAGGAATACGTAATATACCCACACGGCTGCTGGTATCCATATGCTCGCGCTGGATGTGCTGAATAGAAGAGAGTTGGGTATATTCTCGATCATCGCAGTGGTCAATAATCACCAATGGTAGCAGTTGCAAAGAGCGTAGGTCGTCGGTGATGATAAACTGTTGAATGGCTTGGTACTCTTCTTCATCAAAATTAAAAGCCCTCGACACGGTATCTAATAGTTCTGCCTCTGCTTTCGACATTTTCCCATCTGAAACAGTCAACTCAATCAGGTTGGTAATCACTACTACTTTTTGCTGTTGGGTAAGCTCTTGATTGATCTGTTTGAAAATCTTAAAAGCTTGTATGGTGTCTACCTGTGCCGCAAAATCATCAAAAGTATGCATGTAATGCGGTACTAGCTCGTCGTTGATTTGCTCAGTTAAAAACTTTCGAATTACTTTTTTTTCGTATTCATTTACACCATCCAGATTGGCAGATATAGCGAGTAACTGGATGATCGCTTCTAGTACTTTTTCGCTCATAGAGGTAAGGTAAGAATGGCTAACTGCGTTTTAATGAAGGAATTTACGATATTTTTCCCAGCCCTAAAAAAGAAAGCTACCCTAAAGAGTAGCTTTGTGTCATATTTTACGAAAGTCTATGTGTGTCCTATCCCACGATGGTCTTTCTCACTTCTTCTACTTTATCGAATAATGCTGCTAAATCCGTTTCTGTTACCATCAAATCGCCTTGATTTTCAGCGATTTTCTCCTCTAAGTTGAGCTGTTCGTAAATCGTCTCCATTTCTTTGAGGCCTGTTAGTACCGCCTCTGCTTTTTCATCTCTTTGTATGGCTTCCAGTGAGTTGATGACATCCCGTAAAGTAGTCTTTTGCCGAATAATAATATCAATCAGCTTCAAAACAGTGGCATTTTTTACATCTTCTGGGATTTCCGCGGGGTATTTTCTAATGGAGCCAGCAGAGATATACATCCCTTCTACAAAAGTACCTGCTAAGATAAGGGCTGCTGCAGGCGCACGTTGGTTATCTCTTAAGTAGAGGTCTACGTTTTGTAAGGCCTTGTCTACAATACTAACCAAGGTATCTTTCTGGTCTAGGTTTTCTTGAAATTCAGCAACTAACTGATCATCAAAGGTGGCAGTAATGCCTAACTTATCAGTAAGCAGGCGGCTTGCCTGAATGTAGTCGATGGCTTGCTGTGTCTTATCGTGAATAACCACGTAGCCTAAGTCTGTAGCGTATATCCCTAAGTTAAGTGCTGCTTCTGTATTATTGGTGATATACCCCTCTGCTTTCTGTAGATCATTTACCAAAGAAGCTTCAAACTCAGCCCCAGAGGCTTGTAATAGAGCGGGTATTTCTGAGGGAGGTGGAATTTGCTTAATAGCGGCTGCCACATTTTCTTTGGCTACTTGTGCCGCGCTATCGCTAATGGCTGTCGTTTCATCCGTTTCTTCGGAGGTGCTTTTGTCACCGCATCCTACTAATCCAAAGACAAAGAACCAAAGCGAGCCGATATAAAACCAGGTTGTAAAGAGTTTCATAAATGACTATGTATTTTATGTGTTTAAAATTTGACGGTATGATTGTAATAACTTGCTGAACAAACATACTAATTTTTCCTTTCCTTGCCAATGAACTCGTCTTGACTTTCTCTATTTCCCACAAAATCAGTGGAGGTTCAATAAAAAAGCAAGTACCTAGGGCACTTGCTTACTAAATCTTTCTAGTATTTGCTTGTTAGCTCTTTGATTTAGACTTTGATTTGGCCTTAGACTTCGTAGAGCGGGTACGCTTCTTGGGCTTCTCTTCCTCTACTACCACTACTTCTTCTACATCTGCTAAAATACGACCGCAATGCTCGCACACGATGATTTTCTTACGCTCTTTGATGTCTACTTGGCGCTGAGGCGGAACGATGTTGAAGCAGCCGCCGCAAGCATCGCGCTTCACGATGACAACGGCTAAACCATTAGAAGAATTTTTTCTGATTTTTTCATAAGAAGTGAACAGGCGATCTTCTATATTTTTGCTTTGCTTTTCGCGTTCTTTGAGCAACTTATCTTCCTCGTCGTTGCTTTCCGACATAATTTGGTCTAGCTCCGCTTGCTTGCCTGCCAAATCTTTTCTTCGGTCTTCCAGAATCTCTTTTACCTCTTCAATATCCTGCTTTTTGTGCTCTATACGTTCTTTGTACTCTTTGATCCGTTTGTCACAAAGGATAATTTCCAGTTCCTCAGATTCTATTTCTTTTGAGAGGGCGTCGTACTCTCGGTTATTTTTCACGTTCATCTGCTGCTCTTTATACTTCTGAATCAGCTTCTCTGATTCTTTTTTCGCATTCTTAGCGTCAGATATTTCTCGCTCTAGTTCTTTTATGGTTTCTTCAAACTTCTCTATTCTGGTTTCGTATCCAGCAATTTCATCTTCTAAATCTTGTACCTCATCGGGTAAGTCTCCGCGTACTTTCTTTATCTCATCAATGGTAGAATCTATATGTTGTAATTTGAGTAGGGCTTCTAACTTCTGTGCTACTGTTTTTTCCATTACATTAGGTAATTAACGGGATTGGTATTGATATTTGATAAACGAATTGCAATATTAGTAAATTTTTGAGACAAAATACTAGCAATTAGGTCTTTTGTAAACACTTCACTCTCATAATGACCAATATCAGCCAAGATAATTTTATCTTGTGCCTCAAAAAAATCGTGGTATTTCACATCAGCCGTAATGTAAACATCGGCTTGCTGTTGTATGGCTTTTGGTAATAAAAAGAAACCAGCCCCGCCACAAAGGGCTACTTTCTGTACCGTAGGTTTTACAAGGGCGGTATGCCGAATACAAGGAAGTTCCATGCGGTCTTTAAGGTAGACTAAAAAATCGTTGGCATCCATGGCTTGTGCCAATGTACCTATTACACCACTTCCTACTTGTTGGTAGGTATTTTCGAGCCGATGTAGATAGTAAGCTACTTCGTCATAGGGATGTGCTTCATGTAAAGCCTGCATCACCTTTCCTTCTAGTCTGGCAGGAAAGATCACCTCTACCCTTTCTTCTTTGGTTTCAGTGAGTTGCCCTTTTTCACCTACCTGAGGTTCAGCCGCTTCGTTGGGCAGAAAAGTACCCGTACCAGTAAGTCGGAAACTACAATTTGCATAATTACCAATGTGCCCAGCACCTGCAGCATAGAGCGCTTCAAGTACAGCCGCAGTATCGGCTGGCTGGCAAAAGGTAGTAAGCTTCATGAGGAGGTGCTTCTTGGGGGCAAGTATTTTAATATTTTTGAGTGAGAGACGGTCCGCAATATGATGACTCACTCCATATATTACATTGTCGAGATTGGTATGCGTTGCGTAGATTGCTACTTGGTTTTGAATAGCTTTGATGACCGTTCTTTCAACATAGTGGCTCCCTGTAAATCGCTTGAGCCCTTTAAAGACGATAGGGTGATGGGCGATAATAAGATTGCACTGCCGTGCGATCGCCTCTTCTACGACTGCTTCTGTACAATCTAGCGTAATCAAGGCCCCTGTAAGGGTGGTATCTGCTTGGCCAACTAGGAGCCCCGCATTGTCGTAGCTTTCTTGGTAGGCAGAAGGCGCAAAAGTTTCTAAAAATTGGATTATTTGGTTAATTTTTATTGGCATGTCTTTTATTTTTTAGCGAATAATGCTTACATTCAACAACCTTAATAAGGTTAGGTACGCGCATATTAAATTCATAAATAAGCGTTCATGTGTAAGATTTGGTTGTATTTATTTATACTTTAATTAGCTACAATCTGCTATATTTGTGAGCATTCTTAAAAAATCCTATTAATGGAAAAGATGATCATTAAATCTACAGAACAAACCCCAGAAGTAATTTTAGATCCTAAAGCCGGGAAAATTGATCTTTCAGGTGTATCTATTCCTGAGGATTCTCACCTATTTTTCTCGCCTATCCTAAAATGGTTAGAGCACTATACAGAAAGCCCAAGTACCATGACTACGGCCTCCTTTAATATTATGTATTGCAACACGAGCTCTTCTATGTATATCTCTGAAATGCTACGTAAACTTCGTAAAATTAATAAAGACGGCGGAAATGTCAATGTGAAATGGTACTATGAAGACGAAGATGATGACATGCGTTTACTAGGTGAAGACTTTAAGCGTATCAGCCAACTTAGTTTTGCCATTATTTCTGTTCCACAAGTGGAGTAATGCTTAACAGATTTTCCATATTCCAGACTTTTTCAACTATTCTTTATTCAAAATGAATAACCGCCTGTGGTAGCTGTGCCCGTATCATCTCTTTTTGTTCAAGCGTAAAGCGATTATTGACCAAGTATAACTCTCTCAACTCTTTTAATTGACTTATTTTACGGGGCATTTGGCTTAGGTAATTGCTCTGTAGATCAATCCGTTGAATTTGCGTAAGCTGTGTAATGGCTTGATTGCATCGTTTCATCTCATTTTCGCTGGCATTGAGCTCTTTTAGCTGGGTAAGGAGTTGTAGTTCGTCGGGAAACTCCTGAATTTTACAAGTATTCACAGATAAGCGTAGAAGTGACTTATTATTTTGCAATCGTTGAAACACCTTGGCCCAGTTAAGCTGTGGGTTGTTACTTAAGTCTAAGTCGTTTAGCCCGTGTAAATGATTGATACTCACCGGTAGGTGACGTAACTGATTATCAGAGATATAGAGTACTCTCAAATAGCCTAAGCCTCCTAACTGATGGGGCAGCTCGATCAGCGCGTTTTGCTGCAGGTAAAGTTCTTCAAGATTCTGCAACAAGTTAATCGTGAGCGGAATATTTTCGAGACGATTGTCTGAAAAATTCAGCACTTTTAAACCATCAATCGAAGCAAGCTTTTTACATACACGATCGAAGTGTAGCTTAGGGTTTGCATTCAGGTAAATCTCTCGAAGCTGCACTAAATCGCCTATTTGGCAAGGTAGGCTGTCTAAGTCATTCTGGTTAAGATTTAGTACTTGTAGCTCCTCCAGTGCGGTAATTTGTGGAGGAAGGGAACGCAAGCGATTATGGAAGAAGTCGAGTACCTGCAAGCTATCTACTTCCAGCAAACTTACTGGAAAGAAATAGAATTGATTATCTTGTAAATAAAGCTCCTTTAGGTGTTTGAGCTGCTTTATTTCTTTGGGAATGTCGGAGAGGTTGTTCCAGTAGAGGTCGAGTACCTCAAGAGATTCTAAAAGCTGTATGGCTGGAGGCAAGGAATCAAAATCATTTCCTCCTAGGTAAAGTTTTTTTAGTTGTGGCAACTTCCCTAGTTTCTGAAAGGTGTCTTCTAGATGTAAATAGCGGTTCTCACTTAAGTTAATCTCCTGTAAATCAGTCAATTCAGCAATATCGTCAGGCAAGTAGGTAATCTGATTACCATATAAATCCAATCGTTGTAAATTCTTAAAAGAAGTGATCTCTGATGGAATTTCTGTAAGTTGTTGCTCGCTCAGATCCAATGCTTGTACTTGTTGTGGTGCTGCGAGGGCTTGCTCCATATTACTGAATACTTGTTGGCCTTGTGCTGAGCTCGTCAGTATCTGATAGGCCCAAAGTGGATGTGCCAACCCAATCAGTACAAGAAAAGAGAGATAAATACCTTTCATATCATTAAAGTGATCAATATAATAATACAGTTGACGATTCCCTACACTTCCCCACGCCATTTAGCGTAATTTTATACCTCCATTATCCATAAAAAAATTGTAGATTCAAACTTCCATGAATCTAAGACGTTTTATTGAAAATATGGAAGTATCCCTTAAAGACCTTAAACCTGCCCTCCAAGAAACCTGGCAAAATCATTTTGTAGCAAGGGTTACACAGCCCTTGTATCAGCAACATCAATTCACGCAAAAGCTAAGCGAAAGTATTAGCGAATACCTACAAAAATCAACCCAAGGTAATAACCAATTGGAGGATGTCGAAAATATTTTACATTACAAAGACCAAGTCGCTTCTTCTTTACATACGCTATACAATAGCCTAGGGTTGCAAACCCCTGATTTTGATCATACTTTTGCCATTTATATACAAAAAACACAGGAAGTATACAGCCAGCTTCCTAAGGTAATAGTAGCCACACAGTTGGCAGAGCGCTTTCGTATTCTGAAAAAAGACGGTTGGGGAAGTCGCTTCGTGAAGTTATTTAAGATTCCTGCCTATTACATCTCAAAGGGCTTGTTTCGACTCAAACACTTATTTAGCAAACATCCTCCTCAATACCCTTTTTGGCGTCATCGCATTCCTATCAGGCGTATGATTCGTTACTACTTTTTTGATGAGTTGGCTAAAAAGACTTCTCAATACACAGAGCGTGCCCACGAAAAAGTTTATGCTACCACTGAGCAGCTTCATCAATTGGCGAAAGTAGTTGATTTCTGTCTCCATAAGCAGTGTTTCCAAGAGTGGGACGAGCAAGTCGACTGGGAAGCTTACTTGCAGGAGTTTGAAGCGGTAGCGAACAGCTTACAGACCCTTATCGACTTTCTCGAAAGAGAAATGCAGCAAGCTTTTCAACAGGTTTTTGATACTTTTAGTGAGGCGGTAGAAAAAGTAGATACCCTGGAGCTACAAAGAGGATACTTTACCCCTACAAGCCTTACTTTTAAGCGACAAAAAACCAACGAGCTCTACACAGAAATCAACCGAGGTTGGTACAACAGACTTTTTGTTCTCTTTGAAGATTGGCGCTTCGATCACGAGTTGTTTACCTTTCGCTATCGGGTGGCGCAAATTCGTATCAATACTACCACGCTTTTTGAAGAAAAAATCACACAAAAGATTCTCCCTTTGATCGGCGAACTATGTGCTTTCCTATCCGCACATCAACAGCGCCTTAAGCGTTACACGCCCAAAGATGCTGATTACCTAGATAATCTTACCACAGAAAAAAAACGGATTAAAGAAGAGTTTAACGAACACATTATAGAAGAAATCCGGACGCACATTCATCAACAGCAGCTTCCAACACTCGTTGACCAAGTTGAAACAAAATTCAAAACCTTACTGGGTAAACTCACTGAACGGAAAACTTTAGTGGAGCACGGTGACTACGACCAAGCCCTTACTAAAGAGGATGTGATAAGTATTATCCCTCATGAGCTCGTAGCATTTGAGCTCTTACCGCATTTTCTTCAAGCCAATGAAGCCATGAAAGAAGAGGTAGGTAGGAAGCTATTAAAGACCGACCAGACTTTGGTAGATGTATCTCAAATTGCCTATTTCAACATTGACTCTATTATCGAAATTGCACAAAATGACCTTGAACAGGCTACCGAACTCAAGGAGATTATCCAGAAAGGTATTGAAAGAGATGTACATAAAATCAACGAGTTAAGAGACCAGTTACAAGAAACCGTACCGCTCTTTACCGAAAAGCTCCAAACTTCTGTCAGAACTTTTAGCCAAGGGATTATTGCACTTACTGAACATATAGAAGTCTTAGAGGTACGTAAGCGTATCCAGCAAATGAAGGCGCGAGAGGCTTCTCAACGTTTCCAAAATAAAATAGGTAATTTCTTTATCTACTTTATTCCTAATGCCGCCAAAACACTCATAAGTATTTTTCAGCAATTTCAGGCGGGCTACCAGCAGCTTCGAGAACGCTATGGCCCTATGGACGTGACACCCCCACAAGATAAGTACAAGACGGTAGAGTTAGTTACCCAAACCCAAGCAGCGCTTGATAAACTGCCCTATGTATACCAGCGTCTATTTAGAATTAATACTTTAGAGACCAAAGCTCTTTTTAAAGGAAGAGAAAAAGAGATCAGTCAACTGAGCAAGGCGTATGAGTACTGGTTGAACGGGCGCTTTGCCCCTACCATTTTATTTGCCGAGAAAGGGAGTGGTCTTACAAGCCTTATTAATTTTTTCATTCAACGCGTAAAGCCTCAGTATCGGCTTATTCGAATGGATGAGGTACCCAAAATACAGCATCCACAAGATTTTATCAATTTCTTTGTACAACACCTTCCTACGAAAGCCTCTATCGAAACCTTCGACGATTTGATTCAATATTTTGTCAAGCTTCCGCGTAAACACATTGTGATCTTAGAAAACCTAGAAAACTTTTATTTACGCAGCATCGATGGCTTCAACTGTATGAAAATGTACGTAGAGCTACTCGCTAAAACGAATAAGAATGTATTTTGGATAACGACTTGCTCTACTTACGCTTGGGATTACCTCAATAAAAGCCACCACTTTGCCAATTATTTTGGTTACTTAATTCCATTACGCAAGCTCAACCATACAGAACTCGAGGAGATTATCTTGTACAGGCACGAAATGAGCGGTTTTGATGTTCGCTTTGAGCTTTCGGAAAAGGACTTAGAAAACAAGAAATTTAAAAAGATGTCTGGAGAGGAAAAGCAGGCGTCACTAAAGAAAGTTTATTTTAAACAGTTGGGTAAATTTGTGGAGGGTAATATAAGTCTTGCTTTTTCTTTTTGGTTACGCTCTACCAAAAAAGTAGTGAACAATACCATCAGCGTATCTTTTTTAGCAGATACTTACCTATCGCTGCCTAAGCAAATCAGTAACGAGAAAATTTTTGCGCTCCATATGCTGCTATTACACGATGGTCTGTCGGAAGAGCATATGGCACAGGTAAGTAGGAAAGATGTAGCTGAAAGCCGTCTACTACTTATGCTACTAGTAGAGGAAGGGCTTGTATTATTATCAGAAGGTATTTATACCATTAACCCTTTGTTTTACAGACAGGTAGTTCACTTACTTACTGAGAAAAATATCATACATTAGTACATAAGAGTTCTTTCAAATCCATATGTTAAAAACTTTTTCTGAGATGAGACCGCTTTTAATACTCATATTGTTGCTTACCGGCATAGGCCAAGGGTGGGCGCAAGAGATAACCGCCGATTCTACCACCGTTCCTTTAGTAGTAGACTCCCTAGTGGCAGATACGCCTACCATTGTACCTACAGAGCAAGAACAGGTAAAGCAACTGGAAGAGCGCCTTACCCAACAACAATCGCAACAAGATACTATCACCAACCAATTGATGAGTACCCAAAAGACGCTCTCACAAAAGCAACAGCAAATTGATAGTCTTGAGCAAGTAGCTAAGACCCGTATGAGTGTGTTGCAGGAGCAAATCACACGGTTAGATACACTTTTTCGTACTCAGGAGGAAGTGCCCACTACAGAAGAAATCAGTACCTATCTTTCAGGGAATCGGGTACTCTTAGCGCTCTTTCTTATTGCAGTCGCCTATGTTTTAACGCGCTTGGTACGTACGGTTTTTAGCATATTGGCGCAACGGAAACCACAGAATCGTACGCTTTACAAAAACTTGATTCCCATCACCAAAACAAGTATTTGGTTACTCACAAGCTCTATTCTTATTGCAGGAATTTTTCATTTGCCCCTCGAAGCGATTCTTATTCTACTGGCAATTATAGGTATTATTGTCATTTTCAGCGCACAAGATACCTTTAGAAACTTATTTGGCGGCATCCAAATATTGATTGATACGCCATTTCAACTCGGTGATAGTATTCAGATAAGTGAGCACTACGGTAAAGTAGTGAAGATAGGCTTACTTTCTACACGGCTTGTCACTAGCAGTGATACCCATATCAATATTCCTAACAGGATGATCATCACACATTTGCTTACCAACACCAACATGGGTACTACTCATCGACAAATGGCCGCTGAAATCTACCTATCGCCTTCTACCAATATTCATCGTGTAAAACAAATTGCCTTGGAAGCCGCTCAAACCTCCCAGTACGTCTACATCAACAAGCCCATTACGATTTGGCTTTCCAATGAGCTGAAAAAAGATACACCCTACTTGAAGCTTACCATCAAAGCTTACGTACTAGACATTGCTTATGAATTTGACTTCAAAAGTGATGTAACGGAGGTAGTTTTAACTGAGATTTACAGGCAAAAGGTGGTTTGAGTGGAGAGCGGAAACAGGACGTTAGACACAAGAAGAAAGATATAAGAAGACAGTACATTAGGGATACAATGAGATAAAAGATTTAAAAATGAACGATGTCACAAACGAATGTTAGAAGAAGCCTATTTTTCATCTATTCACGTATTCGCTTAATTACTCCTTCACACATTATCTTTTTCTCCCTGTCTTGCGTCTTGTTTCTTACGCCTAAAAAGGAGCATTCTCTTCCAAATCGTCGTTTTTATTATTTTTATTGAGTTTACTTTCTATGGTGATTGTGTTCACGTTATCACCACTGAATTCACTAGGAATCTGCGTAGTAGGGAAACTTGAAGGTTCTGCTACACTTTCGACTCCTCCGAAGTTGTAAGCATCGTTGAGGTTTACGAATTTTGTGTATTTCCCTAAGAACCGTAAGGTTACGTTATCCAATGAGCCATTTCTGTGCTTCGCGATAATAATCTCCCCTAGCCCAGTTGTGGCATTGCCCATTTCGTCTTGGGTAATCCCATAGTACTCAGGACGATACAAGAAACAAACCATGTCAGCATCTTGCTCAATAGAGCCAGACTCCCTAAGGTCAGAGAGTTGTGGTTTCTTATCTCCTCCCCTTGTTTCTACAGCACGACTCAACTGAGACAAAGCGATTACGCATATCTCCAGCTCTTTCGCAATTCCTTTGAGTGATCGAGAAATATAAGCAATCTCTTGCTCCCGATTTCCCTTACCGATATCACCTGCCGTCATTAGTTGCAGGTAATCGACAATGAGTAATTGAATGTCGTGTTGGGCTTTCAAGCGTCTTGCTTTTGCTCTAAGTTCTAATACAGAGAGTGCAGGCGTATCATCGATAAAGATAGGTGCTTGTGCCAAAGGGGTAATCTTGGTGTGCAATTGTTGCCACTCATAATCTAGCAACGTCCCTTTTTTAATCTTCTCACTTTCCAGTTCTGCCTCAGCAGAAATCAAACGATTGACCAACTGCACAGAGGACATCTCCAAAGAAAAAATCGCCACAGGTACTTCAAACTCTACTGCTGCGTTGCGTGCTACCGTCACCACGAAAGCGGTTTTACCCATCGCTGGACGCGCTGCTAAAATAATCAGGTCTGACTTTTGCCATCCAGACGTTACCCGATCTAGGTCTGTAAAACCAGAAGGAATACCCGTAAGCCCATCTTCTTTGTTTTTCTTTTGTTCTAGCTCGCTGATCGCCTGATGCATGATATCGCGCATGCTTACTACATTTTTACGAATATTACCCGCCGCAATTTCGAAAAGCGCTTGCTCCATTTCATCCAATAGTTGAAATACATCGGTGGTATCTTCAAAAGCAGCGGTAGACATCTTATCTGCTACACTAATCAAATCGCGCTTCATGGCATACTGCACAAGCAGGTGGGCATGGTACTCAATATTCGCAGCAGAATTCACCTTAGAGGTAAGCTCTGCAATAATATAAGCGCCTCCTACAAACTCCAGCTTACCCATGCTTTGCAGCTTTTGCTTTACAGTAAGGATATCAATCCCTTCTGCATTTTTGAAAAGCTCCGTAATAGCTTTATAAATCTCCTGATGAGCGGGCCGATAGAAAGACTCAGGACGTAGCACATCTACTACATCCGTGATGGCATCTTTCTCTAACATGAGCGCTCCTAGTACTGCCTCTTCAAGCTCTATGGCTTGTGGTAACATTTTGTTAATAGCACCTGAGGTGGGTTTGTTGAGCTTACTGTTCAGCTTTTTTGTTCGATTTGTATTATTATCATCAAATGCCATTTCCATTAAGACAAAGTTAAAAAAACGTACACAATCTATAGCTTTTTTTCCAAAATTATTATCAAATTTGTCCCCTAGCTATTTTGTGCTAAATTTGGAATTTATTACTTAACTTTGGTGAGTACAAAGAAAAAATAAGACTGCTATTGTTAAATTAGCTTTATCTTTACTTTACGAAAATACGATCTATTAGTTGTGCTTGTGTCGTAAAAAAGTCGCTGTACTTTGTATTGGTGCGTTCAGTTGAAAGCAGCACAAATATTTTATTTTGAAAGATAACAATGACAAACAAAATTCAACGCATTCACTTTATAGCAATTGGCGGAAGTGCTATGCATAACTTAGCCATTGCATTACATCAAAAGGGCGCTAAAGTAAGTGGCTCTGATGATGATTTTTTTGATCCCTCCTTGAGTCGCCTCAAAGCGCATGGGCTACTCCCTGAAGCCAAAGGGTGGTTTCCAGAAAAAATTACCCGAGACTTAGATGCTATCATTGTGGGAATGCACGCCCGTAAGGATAATCCAGAGGTCATCAAGGCAAGAGAACTAGAAATTCCGCTCTACTCTTTTCCTGAATATATGTATATGGCCTCCCAAGATAAACACCGTATTGTCATTGCAGGAAGCCACGGAAAGACAACCATCACCGCGATGGTGATGCACGTTTTAAAGCACCTTGGGCGTGATTTCGATTATATTGTAGGCGCCTCTATAGAGGGTTTTGACGTAATGGTAAAACTGACGGAAGAAGCTCCTATTCTTATTGCTGAAGGAGATGAATACCCTGCTTCGCCATTAGCACCAAAACCTAAGTTCCTTTACTACAAGCCTCATATTGCTTTAATAAGTGGTATTGCTTGGGATCACGTCAATGTGTATGCTTCAGAAAATGACTATGTACGCCAGTTTGATAAGCTCGTCGATGCCTTACCGAAAGGGGGTGCACTGATCTACAACGATGAAGACCCTATTGTTACGATAGTTTGTGGGAAAGAACGCCCAGATGTCACTCGCTATTCTTACAAAGCGCACCCTTACAAGGTAATAGAGGGGAAAACCTCACTTACTACTAAAGAACAAGCGTACCCTGTAGCGATATTTGGAGAGCATAACATGAAAAATATCAACGGAGCTAGAATGATCTGCCATCGCTTGGGCATTACTGATGAGGACTTTTACGCAGCTATTCAGCACTTTAAAGGCGCTGCCAACCGACTGGAGTTGGTAGCAGAGAACGAGCATACCGTAGTGTACAAGGATTTTGCTCATGCGCCTTCTAAGTTAAAGGCTACCTCTAAGGCTATGAAAAAGCAGTATCCTGACCGCGACTTAGTGGCTTGTATAGAGCTTCATACTTTTAGTAGCCTCAATAAAGACTTTATTGAACAATACAAGGGTACCTTCTCAGCAGCCGATCTCCCTATTGTATATTTCAATCCAAAGACGGTTGCACATAAACGATTATCTTCTTTGAGTGAACAAGACATCAAAACAGCCTTTAATCAACCTAATTTAGTGGTTTTTGATGATACCGAGCAACTTTCTTCTTTCTTATTAAAGCAACACTGGGAAAAGAAAAATTTATTGATGATGAGCGCAGGTAGCTTTAACAACCTTGACTTAGAACAACTGGCGCAGCAGGTAGTCAATCATCACGAATAAATTAAAAGATAAAATCCTACAATACTGCTTTTATACAATATTGTAGGATGAATGCTAGCACAAATAATTCTAGCGTGCTGTCCAGCCGCCATCGACAGGAATAGATACGCCTGTAATCATCTTCGCCTCGTCTGATGCCAAGAAAACAGCCAAGGCGCCCAATTCGTGTACTTGTGCAAAGTCTTTGATCGCATGTTTATAAAGCATCACTTTCTCTACTACTTCGTCTCTTTCCATATTGTGTGCCTTCATTTGGTCTTCAATCTGGTTCTGTACAAGCGGGGTCATTACATAGCCGGGGCAAATAGCATTACATGTAATGCCATGAGGCGCTCCTTCAAGTGCTAAAGTCTTCGTAAGGCCCGTCACGCCGTGCTTAGAAGAAACGTAAGCTGATTTGAACTCAGAAGCCCTTAGTGCGTGAGCAGAAGTGAGGTTGATGATACGTCCGAAACCACGCGATTTCATTCCCTTCCACACTGCTTTACTTGTATGAAAAGCAGCCGTTAGATTAATTGCAATAATCGCGTCCCACTTTTCTTCTGGAAACTCATCAATGGGAGATACGTGCTGAATACCCGCATTATTGACCAGTACATCTACTTGGCCAAAATCTTTTTCTGCCCAAGCACACATCTCTCTGATTTCCTCAGGTTTCATCATGTTGGCTGGAGAAAACAAGGTTTTTACTTCATAGCGTTCTGCTGTTTTTTTTGCTACTTCTTCTGCTGCATTTTTTTCCTTTTCGTCTCTTGCCAATCCGTTGAACATAATATTATACCCTGCTCCTGCTAAGGATTCTGCCATACCCAAACCAATACCGCTGGTACTTCCTGTAATGATTGCCGCTTTCGCCATAGTTTTAGTAAATCTTAGAAGTTTAAAAAAATTGAAAGATGGCTAATAATACAAATTTATCTCCTCTTGCCAAAGCGTAAAGCGCGCTGTTTGGAGAGAAAAATTGATCGCTTTTTTCTGTGTCTTAACGTTAATAGATGATTTTTTTACTTTTTCGTGAAAATTATTTTGAATCACAACAGGAATTCCAGATATTTAGTACTATACTTAATTTATAGACTATATATACTTTACCTTCATAAATCCTTTTCAACCATGAAAAGCTTCAGAACTGAGCTGGAAAATCCACTTGTAGAACGAGATATCTTAGAACTAGAGAAAAAAATTCGTCTTTTTCGAGAGGGAAAAGTAGACGAAGAAAAATTTAGAAGTCTGCGTTTAGCCAGAGGCGTATACGGTCAGCGCCAAACAGGTGTACAGATGATCCGAATTAAGATTCCCTTTGGTAAAATCTCTACCCAACAGCTTTTACGCATCGCCGACATCTGCGACGAGTATTCTAACGGCAACTTACACCTCACTACCCGACAAGACATTCAAATTCATTATGTCAGTTTAGACGATGCACCTGCCCTCTGGGCGAAGTTGGAGCAAGACGATATTACACTTCGTGAGGCCTGTGGCAATACAGTACGTAACGTAACGGCTGCCCCCATCGCAGGCATTGATCCGCTAGAACCCTTCGATGTATCCCCCTATGCTCAGGCTGTTTTTGAGTACTTTTTGAGAAAACCTTTCTGCCAAGAAATGGGCAGAAAAGTGAAAATTGCTTTCTCTTCCAACGATACCGACAATGCCTATACCTTTATGCACGACATTGGGTTGATTCCTAAACTACAGGAAGAAAATGGCCACATGATAAGAGGTTTTAAAGTGATGATTGGTGGAGGGCTTGGCGCTCAACCTATCTTGGCTAAGGTAGCCCACGAATTTCTGCCCACTGAGCAGCTTATCCCCTTCATAGAAGGTGTATTAAGAGTGTTTGATCGCCACGGTGAACGTAATAAACGTCATAAGGCACGCCTCAAATACTTGGTAGAAAAACTTGGCTTGGCTACTTTCCTCACCTTAGTAGAAGAGGAGCAAAAGGCTGTTTTACACGATACTTACCCTATTGTTACCCAAGAAGCAACCTTGGCGCCCCTCTCCCCTGCCATTCAGGTAACAGACGAGACCACTACCTCAGCCGCCACACCTGCTTATCTTCGTTGGAAAGCCACTAATACTTTTGCTCAAAAGCAGGCAGGATATTGTGGGGTTTTTATCAAGATACAGTTGGGAAATTTCTCTACCGATACAGCCAGAGCATTGGTCGAGGTAATTCGACAATATGCGGCCGATGATTTCCGTATTACGATTAACCAAGGACTACTGCTACGTTTTGTGCAACCTCAGCACCTTCCTGCCCTTTATGAAGCATTAAAGACGCTTGGTTTGGCCGCTGCTGGCTTCGATTCTGTGGCAGATATTACCGCTTGCCCAGGCACTGATACCTGTAACTTGGCCATCTCTAACAGCACCAAAGTTTCTCAGGCACTTGAACAAGTGATTTACGAGGAGTACAGTGATTTTCTCGCCAATAAAGACATCAAAATTAAAATTAGTGGCTGTATGAATGCCTGTGGACAGCACAGCCTAGCGCCGATTGGTTTTCACGGAAGTTCTTTTAAGGTAGCTGGCGTAGTAGTACCTGCTTTACAAGTGCTGCTCGGTGGAAGTACACTCGGTAATGGAGAAGGACGTATGGCCGAGCGAGTTATCAAAATCGCTAGTAAGCGGGCACCTGATGCGCTCAGAACGCTCCTCGATGATTATAAGAAAAATGCCGAAAATGAGCTGTTTCATCAGTATTATGTACGCCAAGGAAAGAAATACTTTTATCAGCTCCTAAAACCACAAGCGGATCAATCATCGCTCACTGCACAAGAGTACCTCGACTGGGGACAAGATGAAAAGTTTGAAACAGCGATTGGTGTTGGAGAATGCGCTGGGGTAGTCATTGACCTAGTAGCTACGTTGTTGCTAGAAGCCAGAGAGAAGCTAGACTGGGCGATAGAAACTTACGCCAACCACGCTTACGGAGATAGTCTTTACCATGCCTACGCGGCTTTTATCAGTGGTGCTAAAGCGCTGCTGATCGACGAGGGCATTCACTGTAATACCCATCACGGGATCCTCAAGGATTTAGACGAACACTTCGTAAGCACAGGTAAGTTTTCGTTTGAAAATTCTTTCCGAGAAGCCGTGCTTCGTCTCAAAAAGCAAGCGCCTTCTGCTCAGTTTGCAGAGACTTATCTTGGGGAAGCCAAGCAGTTTCTAGATCGTATTCAAGTTTATTATCAAAAAACACCTAGCGCATGAATATTGAACCCAAGCTTACCTTAGTAGGCGCTGGCCCTGGTGATGCAGACCTTATTACCTTGAAAGGCATTCACGCGTTAGCAGAAGCCGACGTGGTCTTATACGATGCATTGGTCGACATATCGCTTTTGAACTATGCGCCTAGCGATGCACCAAAGGTATATGTAGGAAAAAGAAAAGGTCAGCATAGCTTTCAGCAAGCAGCCATTAATGATCTTATTGTACAATACGCGCAAGAGTTGGGTCACGTGGTACGTCTAAAGGGAGGCGATCCTTTTGTACTGGGGCGAGGCTACGAAGAAATACAACATGCACAGCAATTTGGTATTCCTACGGCGGTCGTGCCGGGTGTTTCTAGTAGTACAGGCGTGCCGAGTGCCCTGGGTTTTCCACTTACTCATCGGGGTGTAAGTCGTGGCTTCTGGGTATTGACGGCTACCGCTTCTTCTGGGAAGTTACTCGAAGACATACAGTTGGCGGCTCAAACGGATACCACTCTGGTAATTCTTATGGGACTGCATAAGCTAAAAGATATTGTGGCCATCTATACTCAGCTCAACAAGCTAGATACGCCTATTGCTATTCTACAAGAAGGTACGCTACCCACGCAGCAGGTGGTAGTTGGCAGCATGCTAGATATAGAAGCTTTAGCCGCATCGGCGCAAGTACAAGCGCCCGCCATTTTGCTTGTGGGTGAGGTGGTGAAGCTCTCCACCAATTATGCTCAATTATCTGCTTACTTAACATTGAAGTAATGTCTACTGTAGCTACTCCTCCCAAAGAAGGCAATCGCCTTTTTCCTGTATTCTTTAAGCTAGAACAATTGCGACTACTGATTGTAGGTGGCGGTAATATTGGCTTAGAGAAGCTGGAAGCAGTCTTGAAAAACAGTCCACAAACCGCTATTACTTTGGTAGCGCGAGAAATCAGTCCACACATCCGCGCCATCGCCGAGAAGACACCCACGCTACATTTGCTAGAAAAGAGCTATGAAACAGCAGACTTAGCCGCTGCTGATCTGGTTATTTTAGCGACCAATGACAACACCCTTAATGCACAGATACGACAAGAAGCACACGCACAACGCCTTTTGATCAATGTAGCCGATAAGCCAGCGCTGTGTGATTTTTACTTAGGTGCAGTCGTGCAAAAAGGGCATCTTAAAATTGCTATCTCTACCAACGGTAAGTCGCCTACCATTGCTAAACGGGTGAAAGAGACCTTTAATGAAGTTTTTCCTGCGCAAATAGACGATACGCTTACTTACTTACAAGCGATTCGGAACCGTATAAAGGGAGATTTTACAGATAAGGTCAATCAGTTGAACGCCATTACAGAGGTATTGGTAGAAGCGCCTGTGGCTACTCGAAAACGAAGGAAATGGCAGAAAATTATAGGTTATATATTGATCGTATTGGTAAGTATGGGCGTAGGCCACCTTTTGTTTTCGTGGTGGGGCCTGTGAGAGGGATTGAAGGAGAACCTGAATGGGTTAAACAGAATGCTAATTTTACGCTTTTTTGAAGCCTGACAGGTTAGTTCTAATGCTATGCTACTTAAGATGGATCATAGCTCCTATAATAGTGAGAACAGCTTGGGCGCAATAATTCTCAAAGTTATTTATATAAGGTCTCATCGAAATGAGGCGTTAAAATCTGCTTTTTACGTATGGTAAGTGAAACTATCTACATAATTGTCTCATAAAGCCTGCGTAATAGCCAACTTATGGCACCCGTATTTCCTGTTTTAGTGTGTTATTTTGTATTGAGGCTGCCAACCCTTTTTCACAGGATCAGTCCACATGTAGGCGTGCTTCTGGTATTGCTTCTGTAAACTATAGATGATGTCTTCCCAGATGACCACCTTCTCATTACCCCGCTGGGCAACCTTAATGGCACAATCACGCAGGATGTTGATCAGAATACCGCCTGTCACCCGATCATAATGCTTGGCTAAAAACGACAGGTCTACCACCTCATCCAAGGTGAAGGTATTCTTGAAGGCTTGTTCCCACAGCCTCAAGCGTTGTGCTTCGTTGGGTTTGGGAAACTCTACTATGTTCTGAAAGCGACGCTTAAAGGCATCATCAATGGAAGTAGGTTTGTTGGTGGCCAGAATCACTACCCCATTATAATCTTCTATGCGTTGTAGCAAATAGGTAATGGTTTGGTTGGCATATTGATCGGAGGCATCTTTCACTGCGCCCCGCTTGGCAAAAAGAGACTCAGCCTCATCGAAGAAAAGAATCCAGTTTTTGTTTTCAGCCACTTTGAAGAGATTCTCTAGGTTTTTTTCGGTTTCGCCAATGTATTTAGAAACCACCGCTGACATATCGGTTCTGTAGACGGGCAGTCCTGTGGATTTACCAAGCAGTGTAGTGGTAAGGGTTTTACCTGTCCCTGAGGGGCCGTAGAAGATGGCTTTGTATCCTTTTTTGAGTTGCTTGCCAAGTTGCCATTCTTCCATAATGGTGCTTTGATGGAGTATCCAGTATTCGATTTCTTTAATTTGTGCCAATACTTTTTCGGAGAGTACCAAATTGTCCCATTCCAAGCCGGTAGTGATTTGCTGGGCAGGAAAGCTGGTACTATGCTGAGGCTGGTAGGCTTTCCCATTGCTGAGTAGCTGTAGGTATTCTGGCGTGAGCATCAATGGGCTGTCACTGGCTACCTCCTGTGAAGGATACGCCAAAATGCCACGTTTGTAAAAAAGATGTTGCGGCTCCAAAAGATAGTTAAGTCTTAAACGTTGGGCTACATCGGTACCTGCCAAAATATAAAGTGCGGTTTGGTAGGTAGGGGTAAACTTACCCTCTTGTTTTGAGCGTATACCACCAAAGGAAGAGATAGCGAGATTCATGACGCTTTCAACCAGTGGGAAAATACCTACTATGTGCGGAGCAAGGTGTGTACTCAATGCTAAGTTTAATAGAACCTTTTCTTCGCTACTCAGTGTTTCGGTAATTGTCAAGTAAGGGTTGGTGGTAATCTCCTTTAGCTCATCGCTTTTTGACTCAAAACGCTTTAAAAGCGCTTCGAGGTTTTGATCTGTTCTGAGATGTGGAAATGATGTAAAAATACGCGCTTGAATACGATCATACAAGTGCCCTAATGCTTCTTGTAGGGTATGTCCTTGGCCGTAAGACAGGTCTTTTTTCATAGGTAGTAGTGCATATAATATTTAGGCGTAACATATAGGTTATCTCGCATGGATAATGCTGGCAACGTTCATTAGGTAATTAGATAATTTATAAAAGGAGCCTTTTCAAGCCCCCCTATTACTTTTTTTCTTTCTTCTTTGGTTTATCAATTTCTAGCTTAAATCCTTTGATAAAGATATCTTTTGCCTTTACATCTACCTTGCCCGACTTCCTAAGACTTTCTTTCCTTACCTCTAGTAATTTTACGCCCATAGAGCGCGTATGGAGCTTCGCATCGCCCGCCGCAAAAGATAACTCTTTACTGAAACCATCGAAATGGGTGTCACGAATAGTAAGGCGTGGGTTGAGCTGCACTTCTTCTACATACTTGGACTTCCTCATCTCCTCTTGGAAACGCTTCCACTCTGACCCTTTTTGATTAAAGGTTTCTAATTGGAAAAGCCTTTCAGGATTTTCTCGGTTTCTTCTGCTTTCAAAGAGAATTCTGTCTAGCGTATTGGCCTCTCTACCAGGTACTTTTTTACGTACCTTTTCTCGATCAAACTTGAGAGAAATGGTAGAAGAAAGAGAAAACTCTCCGTTGGTAAGGTCGCTCTGGGTAAAAGGCGTGAGAAGACCTCTGCTTGTGTAGCCCATATTGGCTGATTGCGCTTTGGCTTTGATAACTAGCTCAGGATCGGCGGCAGCCAGTAGCTCCTCTACTATTTCAGGGATGAGCTGGTCTGGGTCTGCATTCGGATCTTCTTCTCCTTCGCTAAAGATGGCATCCTTGATAGATTTTTTGATATCGTCTTCCCACCAGTCAAAAGGTGTATGAATCACTTTGTCAAGCAATCGCTGTACAAACTCAGGCGCAGCATTTTGTACCAAGTCTTGCAACAAGAAAGCAAACAGCGGGAGGCTCACACTGTTTTGACTTACAAAACTCTTTCCGTACATTTCTTCGAGTACCTCGTGAATAACCGTTCCTCCAGAGCTGATCAGTTCATCGCTAAGGCTTTCAAGCGCCTTCTCACCTAGTTTTTCTTTCCAGTCGTCAAGAGGAGAAAGCGCCGCCAAGACCTCTATAAGCACACCAGAGAAGTCGCGAAGGAATTTCTCCAGGTTAATATAGGTGGCTTTGGTAAAGGTAAGGTCTCTTTCTTCAACGTTCAAAAAGATGCTTCTTTGAAATAGTTTTACTGATACATTACTCCCTCCAAACATATTGAGGAATTGGTAAGAAGCAATAGTTTCTTCGATCTCTTCCTCTCTCTCTTTTTGTTTCTTCAAATACGCTTTCAAAATATCTCGCCAGTAAGAGTCAATAGTCATCTCCTCTTCGGCAGTATTGTCTGTAGTAGTGGGAGCAGCCTCTGTAGTCGTTTTCTCCTTATCTGTGGAGGTACCACCGCTAAAAGTACTTAGGAAATTGCTAAGGTCACTTACTTGTAGGCTCGCTTCTTCAATTTGAATTTCCATATCATTGGCAGAAGACAGCGTGGTTTTTTGAGGTGTATCTTTGTACACCAAGTCACCTTCTAGCTGCCCACTGAGTATCAGGTGATTGAGTACAACAGTACCTGACATTACTTGATCGCCCTGTGAAACGATCCGTTGGTAGTGACCTCTCACCACAATGGCACCTAATTCAGGATCAGAAAGGATCGCTTCCATCTCTTCGCCCTTGGTTTTAAAAACAAGTTTACCTGACTTTAGTATGGGGGCGTTAGCGGCCTTATGGTAAGGCTCTAAATAAATGTGATCTGTTGCCTTCTCACCTTCCTTAGGCGTTTCTATAAGGGCACCCTCAGGGTCGTAGTATTTACCGGCTGGTTTGGTAAGCAAGCCCAGCTCGATCCCCTCTAGGGTAGTGTGGGTATCGCCATCGAAAGTTTTCACAAACTTAAGCCCTGCTATATCTAGGTAAGGATTGAGCTTGACGGTATCGTTTAAATTGACCCGTAGTTCTTCTAAAGAAAGCTTGCCAGTATTTAGGGTTATAATCAGAAGATTACTATCAGAGAAGTACAAGCCACTCAGTTACACATCGCTGATCGAGGCTTCCTTATCGTGCGGTAAGGTGACCTGTATTGCTCCATATTTCACCTCAAGGTTACTGGCAGCAATTTTGTCAAAGTGTAGATTCACCAAGTTGTACCCAATGACTTTTCTCTCTCCTTCCTTACCTGTTTCTTTGTACAGAAGTTTGAGCGTAGCCTTAGGTCGAATGAGTTGTATCGGCTTCCCACTTCCTTTCTTAGTAGCGTGACGGGTAATGTAGTGGTCGTCATCCTGCTTGTAGTGTAGTTCGTTTAGGCTAATGGCCTCGCCCAGATCGAGGGTGAGCAACCCTTCTTTTGGTTTGTATACAAATCCTAAATGGTCAGCAGAAAGACTTGCCTCAATCGGATCCTTGCGGGCTGTATTTTTTGAGAGCGCCGAGAAGGTAGTATTAGTAAGTTTGCTTTCTATAATGGGGTTATCGGAATCTTTTTCTTGGTAGTACTTGCCAGTAGCCGTAGTAGTAAGCGCTAGCGAGGTTTCTTCAGTACCTTTTTTTGTTGCTGTACGCTTGCTTACTTGCCCGTCTAGTGCGGCCCCAAATTCAAGAATCTCGTACTTGGTATCATCCTTTTCGTCATCGTAACGCTCTAAATAAAAAGAGGTTGCCTCGAAGTGGTCTAGGTTGAGCAAGCTTTTGATAACAATACTGCTTAGGTCGAAATGCTCGGCAGAGACTTTCCCTTGCTTGAATTGCTCAAAAATACTTTTTGATACTGGATCACCGTTTACGTCTCGCTCGGTAGAGAGATCGAGCACCATATTTTCGGCGAGCAGGGCTTTCAGCACTACATTTTTGAGGGGAATTTCTGTACCGTTGTAAACGATTTTTCCAGTAGAGGCATCATTAAACTGGAAGTCGTTGACAAAAAACCGCTTCAGAAAGTCAACCTTGATGATCTCTTTTTCTAAATTAAGCGATAAGGTAAGGTCTTTGAGGTCGATTTGGTTGGCTACACACTGGTAGTCGCTTTTAATTTCTAACCCTTCACTTAATATGTGTAACTGGTCAAGTTTGAGCGTGTTGATGCCCAATCCTGCTAGCTCAATTACTTGATCGCTTCCCTTCATGCTATACTTAATACCTTCTAGGTAGTCTACTTGCGCTTTCCCTGTAACATCTTGTTGTCCACCTTCTTTATCTTTGCCGTAGTACTCGAAGCGTAAGTTAGCTTTATCGGGCGTAAGCTGTTGCTGGAAAAGCTTTCCAATTTCGAGCCCAACGTTCATTTGATCTCCTTTCATCTCAAAATCCAGCTTAAAGCTATTGATTTGCATGGGCTGCGTAATCCTCATCATCGGGTAGAAGCCTCCGTTGTCGGGGCGAGGCATTTGTAGTAGGAAGCTATCAAATTTAGCAGTATCAGCGGTAAGATTAGTAATCTTGAGGCGGTTGAACATGCTCTTTTCCTCTTTTGTGTTATCGCTCCCTGTGGCTTGTGGCTCAAAATCAGCGAAGTCTACTTCTACACCTAGTTGTAGCTTTTCAAAAACAACCCCTTCAGCTTCGGTAAGTAGCGTATCTTTGAGGGTACCTCCCTCCACCTCTTCTTTACTGGCGTACACGAGGCGATCGGCGGATAGGTACGGTACGGTAATGTTGGGTACGTCAAGGTACAAGCCGCTGATAGCATTGCCCGAGAGGCGATCGTTGGTAAGCAGTAAACCTTCTGGAAAGTGCAGGTCGTCGAGTCCTTGGGGATTTTCGAGGGAGAGCCCTGCCGATAAAAAGCCATCGAGCAACATACTACTGGCCATTTCAGTGAGGAGTGCGGCATCAGCCAGTTCTATGCTACCTGTATCGAGGGAGAGATTGGTAATCTTTCGTGTGCCCTCTACTTCTTGAATATTGTCTTGGGCTTCGCGTACTTTCTTAGTATGCTCAGCAATGTCGGCATGGTTATCTCTCTTATCACGCACTTTACCCAGTTCTTTTAGCTCCTTAGCGAGTGCAAGGCGTTCTTTCTGGGCTACCGCTGCCTTATCTACCTTTAGCTTGAGGGTAAGCGCCTCTTGGGTACGCGCTGGCGCTTCTTTTTTCCCTTTTTCTTCTTCTTTCTTTTTCTCTTTTTCTTCTTCCACTACCTTTTTTGGCTTTTGCTTTTTGAGGGCGATCTTCCCGATATGCCCCAGCGAAGTACCAAAGAAGTTTTCTACGAGTAGGTTGCCTACATTCAGCTCTAAATCTAATTCCTGTAGCGGCTCATTGGCAAAGGCAGTGTTGAATTCTTCTACTACCTTTTGGAATTCCTCTTGCTTTTCTTTTTCGTAGGTGAAGCGTGCCATCAACATAAAGAGGGCGTTCATCACTACTGGGTAGAGATTCATTAGGAGGGGCATCATCCGATCCATCCCAAACTTTGCCAGCCCTCTCAGTTCTTTTACCGTGCCTAGGTTTTGTTTGGTATGGAGCTTTACATCTTGTAAGCGCAGCCTGCCAATGGCATAGGTTTCGTCCCACATTTTGATGTGCATGTTGGTAAACTCTAGCTCCTCAAAGAGCATCCACATATCGCCCTTGATGTATTTACCCTCTCGCTTGGCTTGGCGGTAGGCCTTGCCACGCTCTAGGGCATCCCACTTGAGTTGTACAAAGCCGTGCTTCAAGTGACCTTGATCGCTGCGAAAGGCGAGGCTGTCCATAAAGAAGTTCATGCCTTGGATAGGAAGTACGGCCATTTGTATGGCTAGCTCATTTTTGTCTTCTCCTGCTGGCGTACCTCTTTTGGCTTTTTTAAAATCGCTGTAGAGGGTCACATCCCCTGAGGTGAGTGGTTTTATCTTTTTGCTTTTACCGTTTTTCTCTTTGAGTAGGTTCGTATCTATCTCACTGTTCTCCTCTACGTTTTTTTGGTACCAAGCTTGGTAAGCATCATTATCGGTAAGGGGGCTGTCTTCGTAGTCGATGTCGAAGCCATAAAAAGAATCGTCACTTCCGAATTTATACTGTGCTTTGGCGGTGCTGATACGTTGCGTATTGCCTTTTCTTCTTATTAAGTCGCCTATGACACCCAGTATTTTCACCCTGCCATCAGGCTTTTGGCTTTCGGGAGCAGCGTCTTGCTGCAAGTAGTAGTCTACCACCGTTTGGTGTTCGGGGTGCATTTTTACCTGCATTTGATCAAAGAGCTTAGGGATAAAGGCTTTGTAGCCACTGCCCACTAGTATACCCATCAACAGATGGATGGTACCTAGTTGCGCTTGTGGATCTTCGGTGTTTCGGTTGGCGTTCAGTACATCAGCGAGCAATTGGAGCGTATTATAAGCCTCCTTGTCTCTTCTGAGCTTTCGGAGATCGGTAGCCTTGGCGGTATAGTAGATAGAGTCTGGCTCGTAGTCGAAATTGTAGCCAAAGACTTCTGCACCAATCAGATCGTCGAGTATGCGTTGCTTAAAAGCGGGTGGAAGGCTTTCATCTTCCTTTACCATCGTGCGTACTTCCATTTCTATGCC
>ERZ1740058.50-NODE-50-length-97599-cov-7.112267_pt1 | contig 97599 bp, 73 predicted proteins | sample MGYA00581745_ERZ1740058 | MGnify/ENA primary metagenome ERZ1740058 (study PRJEB43018, sample SAMN04849742) | marine metagenome | isolation source: floating plastic debris | place: Pacific Ocean | collected 2008-08-30 | study: EMG produced TPA metagenomics assembly...
ATATTAAGATTGAAGGGCCGATGTCTTCTAGGGTATAGCCTGTTTGATAGCTGCGGATAGGCTGATCGCAAAAGAAGTCGGGGAGTTTGCGAGGGGGGCGCTGGCGTAGCAGGCGACTGCGCAGATGCAGGCTCTTTTTGAGAAATCTGGTGAGATAAGTGGGGGCTGGTTGCCAGCCTAGCGCTTGCAGAAGCGTAGGATCGAGTAGGGCAGGGATGGCTTTGTCTACCTGCGATCGCACTCCTTTTGGAAACCATGCCAGCAGCATATTTCTCGTCGCATCTGCTACCCGCTGATTAGCTTCTGCATAGGCAAAATGCTGCTGCTCGTAGTCTTGGTTATAGGCTTCAAGTAACTCGTAAGACGCTGGGATATCGACGATGTTCATACGCTGGCCGACATCGCGCCAAAAGTAATATATAGCTTGCTTTTCGCGGGCTGAGAGCTGACGCCAGCCAAACTGTTCAATCCATCGTACCGGCTCGTAGATAAACGTCGAGAGTACGTAGAGAAAGTCTGCATTATCAATTGAGTAGCGCTGATGAATGGCATTCATTCTTTGTAGAAAGGCCTGTCCTCTCGGATGGTGGTAGCCCCATTTGAACAGCTCAGAAACGACGATGCCCGTATCGTCGTAGCGTTTTTGGGCGTGGCGATGAAATTCGCCGGTTTGGTCGAGTAGCCGAGCAATGCTAGGGACGCAAAAGGTTCGCAGTAAAGCAATTTCGAGCGCGCGGGTATTGTCCCAAGGGAATTCATAGCCTGCTAGGAGGTGGCAGATTGCGATCGCATCTTTTTCCGGATCCAGCTGCTGAATCTGTTGTACGGTTGTCTGTCGATTTCTAGGCATAGTTTCTAAGCACGGTTTGTAGGCAATAGTGTTTAGGTGTAGTGTGAAGTGCTACGCAATCTTCTTAAATAAACACAGCCTGTATATATGCATCTGCTAAATCATCTTATCTATCAGGCTTAAATTGCTGACGATACCCTACACTTTCAGCACAGCCATCATCCGTAAACCAATGGGACGTCACTCTACACTTTCAGCCACTTCAGTCGCTCTACATAGGTAAGCAGATGGGACTCAACGGCCATAGGTCTGCTGCAACGTCGCCACCTTTGGGCGGACGCTATCAGATTAGCTCAAGCTTAGGTGCTGGTGGATTTGGCCAAACGTTTTTAGCACGAGACTTACATTTGCCAGGTCACCCTCAGTGTGTGATTAAGCAGCTTCAACCCAACGTTAGCAGCCAGCAGGCGTTGCAAACTGCTAGAAGACTGTTCGCTACAGAGGCTGAGGTGCTCTCTCAACTGGGAGAACATTCGCAAATTCCGCGGCTATTGGCTCATTTTGAAGAGAATCAAGAGTTTTATCTGGCCCAGGAGCTGATTGAAGGGCAAGATCTGGTAGATGAGCTGGCGATGGGTGAGCCTTGGGACAGTACGCAAGCGATCGCATTTCTCAGCGATATTTTGCCTACCCTGGCGTTTGTGCACCATAACCGGGTGATTCACCGCGATCTTAAACCAGCTAACCTCATCCGCCGTCAACAGGACGGGCGGATTGTTTTGATTGACTTTGGCGCGGTTAAGCAGGTGAGTACTCAGCTTGGTCCCCACATGGCTAACCCAGGGCGAACCGTGGCCATTGGCACCCAAGGTTATATGCCAGGTGAGCAAGTTGCTGGATATCCTCGTTACAGCAGTGACGTGTTTGCTATTGGCATGATTACGATTCAAGGAATTACAGGGCGCTATCCTAGCCAGCTCAACCTTCATCCCCAAACAGGCGACTGTGATTGGCATACGCTGGCGACCCATCTGCATCCGGCTCTGGTGTCTCTGATCGACAACATGGTGCGTTTCGACTTTCGGACGCGATACGACCAGGCTTCATCCGCCTTAGCGGCTTTGAAAGCACTGCCCGCTGAGCTTAGTCAGCTGTCTGGTCAGCTGCCTGGTCAGCTGCCTGGTCAGCTGTCTGGTCAGCTGCCTGGTCAGCTTTCTGAACCGGGCCCTGCATATCATCCTTTGCCAAAGGTGTCCTCTCCTGATACGGCTCATACCCTGGCGGTTGGTCGGGAGGTGCCGCCGTTGCAAACAGTGACGCAGACGGTCATACAGACAGATGTCGGTGATAAGTCTGGTGACGTAGAGAAATCGGTTGAGGTGCGATCGCTCATCCGCCCCATCGGAATTGGACTGAGCAGCTTAGCGTTACTGCTATTGGGACGCTTTGTCTGGCCTGTGTTTTTAAGCGATCCTACCGTTACGGAGGTTGACCAAGCCTCCACAAGCGTTGAAGAGACTATTGCTGCCCCAGCTGTTGCAGAGCCCAGAACGTTAGAGCCAGAAACTGCAATTTTGGCAGTAGAAAATCTTTATCGGCATGTTTCTAACCAAGATTGGGCGTCCGCCCGCTCTCTCTTTGGCGATGACTTAGCTTCACAGTTTGATCCAGACTTTTTTCAGCAGTTTCGGCAGGTCACCGTAGAAAATCTAGAAGTGACTCGCCGTACGCCTGAAACTATCGAACTTGTAGGACAGAACACCTATTTTTATCCGGACGGCACTCTGCAGAGAGAGCAACGTACTTTCACCCTGCAGCTAGTAGAAACGCAACCTCGTATCGTTGCGTCTGCCTTCGTGCAAATTACTCAGCGTCGGGGCCAGTAAGCATAAAGTTACTAAAAAGCGCGATAGACTATCTTCAGTCCAGATTCAGTCCAGAATGTTGTCATTTTTTGTTCTAACTTGGGTATAAAACTCTTCCATCACTTCGATAAAAGAGTTATTCCGCTGCCAGAACGGAGGATAGTCGCCCTGCTTTTTGATCAAGATAGCGGATACGTTAGTGGGCTGTGGCGTTTCTTCCTGGTTAGGCAATCGTTTGTCACCTTGCCAAAATTCTGCCAGCGAGACCGGACTCTCTATTTCTGCTAAGGTGGGCCGAGTGTGAAGACTCTCTACTGGTTCGGGGGGTTCAGGCCGCGCGATGAGTTCTTTTGAAAGCGCGACACCCAGAGGTGTTGTAGAGAGTTCGGCGAGTAAAGCCTCTCGGGAGAGGCCGCGTAGTTCAAATAGCTAGAGCGGATCGCGGTCTAGCTCGGCAGCAACCAGATAGTAAACGCCAGCGACGTGCTTGCAGGGATTACTCCAGTCGGGGCAGGTACAGTGGCTGGTAAAATCACCTTTTTTAGGTAGCAGGCGTAGCCCCAGGGTTTCAAAGCTTTCTTCAATATTGTCGGGAATTTCGCCGACAAGAAGCTTAGAGAGGATGCTAACTTTGGACGCCATCAGGGCGATCAGCGCAGACCACTTGGCTCGGCTGATGGGCTCAAATTCTAGAGTTGTTGTGTAAAGCGGTTCGGTATAGACGCCATAGTAGGGGTTAACAGAGCCCCGAACTTGGGCGGTGACCCCTTCACAGGTAATCTCAAAGGATTTGACTTTACGACCATTGGCATACGTGCGGCCTCGGCTAAGACGACCGCTGTCGGTGAACTGTTCAATGGTGGAAAGAAAGGTGTCGCCCCACCAGGTGCGGGTGAAATTGGCCATAGTTGTTTGTCGGTTCTCTTTATTTTGGGCTGTTTAGAGATTTTGGGCTGCTTAGCGTCGTGCTTCAATTACGCCACAATGTAATTACGGGCTAGTCCATGATTGCGCTTTTGTTTAGCGCAATGAGGCGTTTGAAGGCGTCATTGTCGAGCTCGGTGAGCCAGGATTCGTCGGAGCCGACGATGGTGCCAGCAAGTTTCTTTTTATCTTCTATCATCTGATCGATTCTCTCTTCTAAGGTGCCAGTAGAGACGAACTTGTGAACAAAGACGTTCTTCTTTTGGCCGATACGGAAGGCACGGTCGGTGGCCTGGTCCTCAACGGCAGGGTTCCACCATCGATCGAAGTGGAAGACGTGGTTAGCTTTGGTTAGGGTAATGCCAACACCGCCTGCTTTGAGCGACAGGATGAAGATAGAAGGGCCGGTCTCTGGCGCTTGGAATTCAGCCATCATGCGATCGCGTTTTTTGCGAGACGTGCCCCCGTGCAGATAGTAGGTGTTGTAGTGGAAGGTTTGATGCAAGTAGGTGTCTAAAGCGTCGCCGATTTCTTTGAACTGGGTAAAAACGAGTAGGCTGTCGCCGTCGGCAATGGCTTCGGCGACCATATCGCTCAGACGGCTAAGCTTTTGCGATCGCCTAGTGGTAAAATCGCTGCCGTCTTGCAAAAACTGCGCTGGGTGATTACAAATCTGTTTGAGCTTCATCAATGTTGAGAGAATGAGGCCCTTGCGTTGAATTCCTTCAGCATCCTTGAGCTGCTTTTCGACGTCGCGCACAGTGGCCTCGTATAAGGAGGCCTGTTCTTTGGTGAGATTGCAGTACAGCTTCTGTTCTACCTTGCTCGGTAAGTCCTTAATGATAGACTCATCGGTTTTTACCCGGCGCAAAATGAACGGCTCTACTAGCTTTTTTAGCACCATCGACTGCGTGCGATCGTTGTTGCGCTGAATGGGCAGCTCGAAGTTTTTACGAAACTGCGATTCTTTGCCTAGATAGCCAGGGTTGAGAAAGTTGAAGATAGACCAGAGATCGAGCAATCTATTTTCTATGGGCGTGCCTGTTAGGGCCAGTCGATGCTGTGCAGAGAGTCTGAGGATGGCTTTGGTTTGGGCCGCTTTGGGGTTTTTAATATTCTGCGCTTCATCGAGCACGATGCGGTGCCAGGTGATGCTCTCAATCAGGTCCGCGTCGCGGCGGGCAAGCGCAAAAGAGGTGATTACCAAGTGATTGCGTTTACACAGGTCCTTGAAAGATTTTTTGTTTTTGGTGCGATCGCTACCATGATGCACCATTGCCGCTAAATGAGGCGCAAACTTTTGAATTTCTCGGTACCAGTTGCCCACGACTGAGGTCGGTGCAACCAATAGAGTCGGCGGTATATTTGTTGCCTTTTTTGTTGCCTTTTTGGTTGTCTTTGCAGTCTGCTTCTGTCTTTTATTAGCCTGTTCTTTGCTGACTTGTTCTTCCTCGTGCAGCAGCCGGGCAATCACCTGTACTGTTTTACCGAGTCCCATATCGTCAGCTAGGCAGCCGTTTAAACCCAAACTCTCTAAGTAGCTGAGCCAGGAAACGCCACGCTTTTGATACTCTCTGAGCTGGCCCTCAAATTTGTCAGGATTTTCTATTGGGACTAGGGCGCTGGTGTCGTTGAGCCTGTCCATCATGGTTAGCAGCGTGCGATCGCGACTGAAGTCAACTTCTACGTCGTCGCCTTGCTGCGCCGCCATCTGCATAAATTCCAACAGTCCCATTTCAGGATTATCCTGGCGATGCTGTTTCCAAAACGCCATCATCTCCTGCATTTTCGCCTGGTCTAGCTCCATCCACTGACCGCGAAACTGAACAAGCGGCGTTTGGGCTTCTACTAGCTGCTGCCATTCTTTTTCACTCACTTTCTCGCCGCCGATCGAAAGCTCGTACTGATACTCCACAAGCGTATTGAGCGAAAAATAGCTTTTGTTTTCCCCCTTTTCTTTAACAGACTTACTGCTGGCTTTTAGCTTCAGCTGGGCTCTGCGACGTCCCTGCGGCGTCCACCACGACGGCACAATCACCTTGCAGCCAGAATCTTCTAACACCCAAGCTGCTTCGTTTAAAAAATCAAACGCCGCGTCTACATCTAACTCAATACTGGCGGGTTCGTCGGTTTCAAGGCCTTCCCACATAGGTGGATATATTCGTGCCGCATCCCCTAAAGAAAACAACAGCTCTTGCTCAAAGCGTTCTCCTAGCTGCAGCTTTAGCGCCATTTGCTGATGAGGCTTTAAGCGCCAATAGTCTTCGAGGCTAATGCGTAGAGAGGGATGCGCTTTGGGGGCGACTTTGAAAACAATCGTCCAATCGTCGTCAGGATCGGGCGGTGACTGCAGCTGGAAGCATAGATAGAAAGGAATGGCGTTCTGGGTGCGAACAATGCGATCGCGCCAAGGCCGCCACTGTTGATACAACGACAGCTGCGTACTGGTTGTCCAGTGCGTAGACTTCAAGCAGCTGTAAATGAGTGAGCCTTCTATCTGTTTATAAAAAGATTGTGGTAAGGGCGTTTTGGTCACAATCTCGTGCAGCAAACACTCCGAACAGTGACGCAAAAGAGTCTCTTTGTCGTAAAGATAGGGCGTTGGTAGCTGATCGGATGCTTCTACTGGCTGCGCAAATCCAGAAACGCAGGCCAAAGGCATGTATTCAGCGTATCGAGTTAGGAGTGCCTCGTAGGCTTCGCTGACGATCTCCCAATGAGGATAGGTTTCAAATGTTTTTTTAACCGTTCGGTATCGTAGCGAGGGAATGTATTGATCTTTGAGAATTACTTGCTTAAATGCCTGAGCATAGTGATGCCAGAACAACAGATCTGCGCCTAATTGAACTTCTGCTAGCTGATACTGGGCGATGAAGTGCAGCTCTTTTAGCTGAGGAACAAATGCGCTGATGCCTGCTGCCGCATTAGACCTGGCCTGTTTGCCGTTAAAAAAACGGGTGATTCGATAACAGTCTATCTCCCAGGTCTGCCAGTCAAAGGATTCAGGCAGCTCTGTCTCCAGGTACCGGGTGAGCTCTAGCGAAGGCAACGGCCAGTCGTTCGCGGTCGGCAGTTCAAAAAATTTTGGGCTGATGTCTTTGGTGATGTCGTAGCTACCAGCCGCAGGAAACCCTAGCTCTTTTTGTAAAAACAAGGCTAAGTCATCTTTTTCTAGATATTGAGACTGAAAAAGATTTTCTTCAAAACTCTCTTCTTTAGCTAGTGTGTGAGCAGTTGTATGGGCAGTTTCGACCCATAGATAGAAGGCTCCTGTTTGCACGAAATTAAGCTGTGCATCTGGAATCCAGGTGCCATGGAGGATCTTCATTAGACTACCCAAAGGCCAGGCAACGTGAAGGCTGGCCAAACTATAGAGATAGAGTGAATTCTAAAGCAAAGCGCTGAAGAAACACAATGCTTATTGTTGAAGCTTATTGCCGAAACCGGATAGTCGCGTCGCGCTTTACGTGCAGGGCTGCGTCGCCTATTTCTAACGCGCATTCTTTGGCCTTTTGATCGTAGATTAAAGGTGAAGTAGCGTTTATTACAAATGTGCATCAGTATATATTCCTATGGCTGTGTGGCAAATGTGAAGTTTTAGTCAGTAGTCTTTGCGGTACTGTAGACGCTGTATAAAGTGGTTGCTTTGTATGCTCAAAGTCAGCCGCTTATGAGGAAAATATCAATGAGAGTCGATGCTTTTTCGTCGCTATATTTTAGTGCATTCATCGACTAAAGATAGTGAGAGACAGTGAGATGGAAGACAGAGACGTCTGTATAAATAGCAGCACAAACTGTAGCGAGCCGAGACCCGTAGTGCACTCTGAAAAAATATCGATAAGTCAAGGAGTTGGCGATTTCGACTGTTCGTTTACGCGTATAAACAAACAGGGAACCCCGGCTTTGCTTGCCTGTATCAAGGTACCTGCGCAGTTAATATCGTATGGGCTGCCGACGCTTTTGCACCATGCAGAAGAACTCAACATCCGCTTGCCGCTTTTAAGGGTGAGCGTTCGTGAGCTGCCGCCAACTGTTGGTTGGCGATTGGCTGGCCAATCTAGTCAGAAGTCCTTTAGCCAAAAGTCCTCTAGCCAAAAGTCCTCTAGTCAAAAGCACTCTAGCCACAACCAGTTTCATCCTTGGGAATCGGGCAGTTTGTTCGTTTTACATGGCCTCTTTTGCGGGGCCATTACGACTCAGAGTATGTCTGATTTTCTCAGCGGACTCACTCAAGATTTTCAGATGTTTATGGCCTATGCCCAAGCTCACAATATTCGGCTTGAGTCTGGCGGGACGGCTGGTAATGTGACCTAGCGGCATGGCATAGCAATTGACCTGGCAATGTGATCTGGCAATGTGATCTGGCAATGTGACCTAGCGGTATGACTTAGCGACATGTCCTAACACTTGTGACACTGTTTGCAGTGGTAAAGTACTTGTCTGGTAAGTAAGGCACCCGTACAGAGAAAGCGGTAAAGTGTCTAGCAATCAACCACTAAGGCAATCTTCGAAGGAATACTTGCATGCTTGTTTGGCTTTCTACGCTTTTGCTCACTCAACACCTGTTATCTGTCACGCCGAGCGCGGACGTGGCTGAGGTGGTAGTCTCGGCAAACTCTGTGCTGGCCCAAGCCGAAGCCGATGAGGCTACGCCAGAAGAAATTGTTGTCGAGCAGCCTGTAAGGCCGCTGCCAGGTCAGTTAGACAGCGTTCCTGTTTTTAATAGCAACAGTCCAGAATTAGTTGAAACGCCAGGGATTTTGCTTTCTACTTTTCCACCGGAAGGTATGGCAACCCCAGAAGCGCACTTAGACTTTGAGTTTAATGGGCGATTTGATGTCTTCGCTCACCATGTCTATAAAGCGCTTGACTACGATGAGGCGGAGCCTCAGCAGCTAGATAGTTTGTACTTGGGAGTATTAGTCCACAACCCTGGAGACTTTTCTGTTATGGTTCGTGTGCTAGATGGTGCGAGCTACCTGAGCCAGCCGGATGCGCCTTTTATTTCACTGCCAGACTTTGTTGCTTTTAGTCCGCGCAATCCTGTCTATGCCGGACCAGGCAGTCGAGCGATGGGCGACATTTTACAGGGTAAGCGGCAGGATATTTTTCCGGCCACGATGACGATTGAGCCCGGTGAAAGTGCTATGTTGCTCAACCAACCGATTCCTATTCGAGAATTGGATCCGCCGATCAATGGCCGCTCGACCTTGACGCATTTAGAAAGCAGCGGGCCTGTGTATGTGGCAAGCTTGGCTCAGCCTGTTGCGCTTAACGAAGACGGTGAGGAAATTGCACCTAGCTTGGCGTCTTGGCAGACACTGCTAGAAACGGGTGAGCTATCTGGGCCGCGCGATCGCGCTCCGGTTCCTCTACCGCTAGAAGAAGGCGTTCAGCTCATCTACGGTCGTGTAGCTGGTGTCTCTCAAGGATCGCAGTGGCAGGCAACGCTTACGGATTCGGATAGCACAGAAATAGGTAGTACAGACGTAGGTAGCGCAGAGACAGGTAGTACTGAAGACGTTCCCAATACCAATGCTCAGCTTACGATTCCTGAGGTAGGCGAAGCTTTCTCCTATGGCATTAGTCTGCTGTATGCCGGAATGATGGGCACAGGCCAAAATCAAAGTGCCGAAATGCTGGTGCGCTACCCTGATACTGCCTATCAAAGTCATGGTAATTACGGTGTACGCTACAGCCTGACGATGCCGCTATACAATCCGACTGATGCCCCTAAAACCGTAACGGTGGCTCTGCAAACAGCACTCAAAGAAGATGAGCTGAGCGCAGGTGGCCTGCGATTTTTAGAGCCGCCCGCTGAGCAGACGTTCTTCAGAGGGCCAGTTCAGGTGCGCTTTCAAGACGACCGCGGTCTTCCCCGGGTGCGCAATATCCATTTGGTGATGACACGAGGACAGCAGGGTAAGCCGTTGGCAGAAGTGACCATTGCGCCGCAAAGTACGAGCACTGTAGAGGTTGATTTGTTGTATCCAGCAGATTCTACGCCACCACAGGTGCTGACGGTACAGACACAGAACTAATTGGGTAAATAGATGGGCGATCGCATTCTTTTTGCAGCTTCTCATCTATACAACTTCTCATAACAGCCTCTTTGTCTACTCAGAAAAGGCTTATCTATCTATCATTTTTGGCTGAGACCCACCGAGCATACTGAAGTCAACGAAGCAAAGAGAACGCCTAATGGCTGTCCTTCTTTGTCTGTTGATGTTTCAACGCTATTTACTCTATATCGGGTCTCAAACTATGAAAGCTTTACAACAGTCCGTTCCGCAGTTCGCGCCACAGTCCACTTCACGGCGGTCCGTTCTACAGCAGCTGAGAAAATTAGGTTTGGCTGCTGCGATCGCTGCTTTTGCCTATCAGCCCGCTATGCAGGCTAGCAGCCAGCAGATAATTCAGCCATCACCGACAGTGCCGATGATTGATACGCTGGTTGCTGCGGTGCCAGAGCAGTCGGCACTGATGGCTGGCAGTAAGCAGCTAGCACAGGGTGCATCCTTTATCAGCGCCGACCATGAGACATCAGGCCAGGCTCAAGTCGTTGAAGAGAACGGTCAGCGCTATCTAACACTAGATGCGTCTTTTCGCTCAGACTCTGGGCCTGATTTGTTCATTTTACTTCACAAGGAGGCCAATCCTGACTCCTATAGCCCAGAAAACTACGTCAATTTGGGCCGGCTTCAATCGTTTGAGGGTGAACAGCGCTATGCGATTCCAGCCGATGTTGACCTGGGTGACTTCCGTTCTGCGGTGATCTGGTGCCAAGACTTTGACGTGACGTTTGGCTATGCGGTGCTGTAGCGGCCTGTCTGGTAGTGGCCTGTCTAAGCGTGCTCATTTAACGAGCCTTAATCTAAAAGTGCTTAATCCAAAAGTGCGAAGGAGACGCTACAGTGCACTGGTACAAAACTGGTATGCGTATCAAGCTATGGTGATTCGAGGAACAACGCAGCTGCTAGGTGTTATTGGATATCCGGTTAAGCATTCGTTTTCACCGCTGATGCACAACGCGGCAATTGCCCATTTGCAGGCGCAGCAAGCCGATCAGGACTCATTCGATAGCCAGCTCGACTATGTGTATCTGCCGTTTCCGATTGAACCTGCACGGTTAGAAGATGCGATCGCTGGCTTTAGTGCCATTGGTTTGCGTGGTTTCAACATTACTATTCCTCACAAGCAGACAATTATTCCCTTACTAGATAGCGTCAGTGAGGTTGCTAGGGCCATTGGTGCGGTTAACACCGCATGGCATACCGACCAGGGGTGGCAGGGCACTAACACAGACGCTCTCGGATTTTTAGCGCCGCTTAAGGCTCTGCCTAGAAATTGGAAAAATAGCCAGGCTGTTATTTTAGGCAATGGCGGTGCGGCTAGGGCTGTCGTCGCGGCCTGTCAGCAGCTGGGTTGCTCTCGTATCTGCGTTGTCGGGCGATCGCCCGAGAAGTTGACCCATTTTGCCGAAAGCTGGGTGAATGCGCCTGAGATTGCCAGTCGGCTGAAGATATTAACCTGGGATGAGCTGTCTAGTCAGCTGCCTGAAACTGACTTGTTGGTTAACGCTACGCCTGTGGGAATGCATCCTAATGTGGGGGCCTCGCCGGTTAGCGACCAGGTGATGGCGCAGGTGAAAGGCGATGCGATCGCGTATGACTTGATTTATACGCCACGTCCTACGACGTTTTTGCAGCAGGCGAGTGCCCACGGGCTAGTCGCTATTGACGGATTAGAGATGCTGGTACAGCAGGGGGCGGCTGCCTTAGAAATTTGGCTAAACCAGTCAGCACCGGTTGATGTAATGCGACAGGCCTTACTCGATTATTTGAATTAATTCGTTCTGACCTCCTTGCACCTTTCATCCCTTACGATAGGCTGTTCATCACCAAAACCACGGTAAGCTAAGACAGCTTGCCTCGTTCTCGATTTCTGCTATGGTTTCTTCGCTTCGTGTCAAATTCTTTCCGCTTTGCCTGGCCATCTGCCTTTGCTTTTTTGCCTGGATACCGGCAGCTCATGCGCTAACGCAAATCGCCCTGAAAGATCTGGCTGCTGAAGAATGTCCTGCTGATGCAGCCTATGCTGAAAATCTTACTACTAGCGGTTCTTCTATGGCTGCGACCTGCTATCTAATTAAGGGAATTGCGGTAAACAACTCAGCCAAAGACATCATGGACGCTGATATTTTTGGCCGAATTTATGATGCGGAAGGTAATTCTGTGATGAAAAATCGCTACCGTCTAGGGGGGATCGAATATGTGCCGATAGGCGAGAGCGAATTCTCTTTTAGAATCTCTGTTCCCTCTGTACAGCCTGCACCACTGCGTCTTGACAAGTTCAAAGCTTCCGGGTTTGCTAGCAAAGTTCGTCGCTTCCAAGAATGGAATCAGTCCATTGATGAGTAGATATTGACGAGTAGATATCGCACGTAAAAAAAGCCCTGTTACTTTTTAGAAGTAGCAGGGCTTTTTAATTTTTCTTTCGGCTTGATGTGGTAAGTGTCAGTGCCTAAGAAAAGGAGGAAGTGTAGGCCAGCGCCATTACCTGGCTGCCTGCAACTTCTACAAAATAAGAAATAAACTGTAGTGCAAAGATTGCCAAAATCGCTGACAGATCTAGACCCCCAATCGGTGGGATAATGGACCGAAATATGTTCAGGTAAGGGTCTGTCAGCTGAGAGACGGTAGAGAAAATAGGATTCGACCAGTCAACGTTGGGAAACCAGCTGAGTAAGATACGGACAATCAGCAGTAGCAGATAAATGCTGAGAAAAGTAGAAATGCCCGTAATGATAGGGGCGACAATTTCTGCGGCCATAGCTTTGTAGGGTTAAGTTTGGGATAGTGCTTTGTATTTTAACCGATGGGCTCGCGCTTGTGCGGTGCGGTTACTGCTACCTTTTAGATGCTGTTAAACCAGCCTGTTATTCAACCAGACGGCGACTAGACTTCTCGCTCTGACGCTGACGTGCCAAAGTCTGCCGCCGGGTGACCGTTGTTCACATTGCCCATCTGGACTCGCACGTCTTCAATAGCCATATTTAGCTGAGAGATTTTATCTTCTAAGCCGCGCCGCGCAATTTCCATCCGTTCTTCTGTGGTGGCATTTTCTAGCTGACGACGCTCTGCCTCAGACAGCTGTGAAAAGTCATCGTCAGGCTCGTTCGATCGGAGGCGATTGCTAGCGAGTACGCCAACGATGCCGCCTATAATACCGCCGACGAAGGCACCGGCAATAAAGCCACCGGCAAAATTATTCTGACTCATGAGATCTCCTTGGGGCTCTCCTTTTAAGTGCCAAATGTGCGATCGCCCGCATCACCTAGTCCGGGTACGATAAAGCCGTTTTCGTCCAAACCCTCGTCAATAATGGCGGCGTAGACGGCCAGTGTTGGATAAGATTCTGCTAGCTTTTGCAGGGCAGGCGGAGCGGTGACCACGGAAATAATCCGCACCAGCGCTGGGTCTACGCCTCTTTTAACCAGCTCTGGTAGCGTTGCCATCATCGTACCGCCTGTCGCCATCATCGGCTCGCTGATAATGACGCGGGTGTTAGGCTCAAATTTCTCGGGCAGTTTGTTTAAATACCAGGCCGGTTCAAGCGTTTTTTCGTTACGCGCTAGCCCGATATGATAGGTGCTGCTATTGGGCACTGCGCTTTGAATGCCTTCTACCAAAGCTAGGCCCGCTCTTAGAATAGGAATAATTGCGATCGCTGCTTCCGGGTCTACAAACGTCGCTGGGCAGCTCGTTAGTGGTGTTTCAATGGTCATATCTACCGTGGGTAGCCAATCGCGCACGGCTTCGTAGGCCAGCCAGCGCCCTAGCTCGGTCATGGCGCTACGAAATACCGGAGACGGCGTACTGGCACTACGGACCACGCCCAGCCAATGTTTGATCAGAGGATGAGGCGGAACGTAAATACGTAATTGGAGAGCCATAGAGATAGTTTGGCAGGTGAGTTGTGAAACAAACTACGATCCATCATACAGCCGCAACTCCCCATCGCAGCCAGTCTAGTGCGGCTGACTGAACCAGAACAGTCCAAGCATAGTTAAGATCACGCCAGCTAGACCAATCCATACAAACTGGTTGTCTTCTGTGTTGACCTGACTTAGGTCAATCGGCTCAGGTTCTGGTTTTGCCTTGCTTCTTCGCTTTTTCTTGGCCCGCTGAGCATAGCGAATTTTTGTATCGTCATCAAATTCTCCTAGCGCTGGAATTTTTGTCACCCACTCAGGTTTCATTTCCAGCTCAGGCGCTTCCAGAATATAGAGCATGCGCTTGCTCTGTTGCTTGGTATCTAGATCGGGATGAACAATTAGCTTGCGGCATAGCGCCAGCCCGGTGGCTTCGTCTCCTGATGCAATATAGGCGTTCACCAGCCATATCTGAATTTCGCCGCCACGTGCACCCACTGGGTTCGAGAGCGCTAGAGCAAGTTTGAATTCGGCAATTGCTCTTTTGTATCGGCCTCGCTCGAACAATGCCTGACCTGCTGTGATCGCTGCGTCGGCCTGCGCCTTTTTCTCTGCGTTATTCAACCGATCTAGCGCTTTTTTTACAGGATTTGCCGCCTGTTCTTTACTTGCTGTCGGTTCTTCCTCTGTCGGTTCTTCTTCTACCGATGCTTGCTTTACGGATTCTGTCTGAGGCAGCAAGTTATCGGGTGAAAGATTGGCCTCATCAGAGGTCCCTGGCTCCAATGTCATCGCAATAAAACATAGCTACTCTACCTAAAATATACCGCGAGCGTACTGGTCTTACGGATGGCCTCGCCTGTAGGTGAAGACTAGTGCTAGTTTGTCAGTAGTAGAGCGAGGTCCTAAAAGGGGCCCATTAAAAATCGATGCTAATGGTGATTTCTCCAGCTAAGTCACTGGACTACGAGGGGCCAAACTATCCTCACTACACGATGCCTGCCGTTTTAGAGCAAAGTGAAACGCTGGTGAAACAGCTCAGCGCTTACGACGAGTCAGAACTATCTGAGCTAATGAAAATTAGCGATAAGCTTGCCCAGCTTAACCGGCAGCGCTTTCGAGATTTCCAGACTCCGTTTACGCCTGAGAATGCGAAGCAGGCCCTACTTGTGTTCGATGGCGATGTATACAAAGGTATTCACGTCAAAGACTATGACGATGACGATTTAGCCTTTGCCCAAAACCATTTGAGAATTCTGTCGGGGCTATACGGCATTTTGCGTCCGCTAGATTTGATGCAGCCCTACCGACTGGAGATGGGAACTAAGCTGGCTACCGATAAAGGCAAAAATCTCTATGAGTTTTGGGGCGATCAGATTTCGGACCTGATCAATGCGGAGCTAGCAGATGAGAGTGAGCCGCTGCTGGTGAATCTGGCTTCGAATGAGTACTTCAAGTCAATTAATCTAAAAAAGCTGAAGGCGAGTGTTCTCAATATTGCGTTTAAAGAGAAGAAGGGAGATAGCTACAAAATTGTTGCTATCTATGCAAAGAAGGCGAGAGGCTTGATGGTGGATTTTGTAATTCGTAATCGGATTGAAGATCCGGCGCTTATGAAGGGGTTTGATAGCGATGGATATGAGTTTAACGCAGAGCTGTCCGATGAGAGCACCTGGGTGTTTTGTCGGGAGTGATCGCTACAGTTGAACGCTATCTGAAGAAACTACAAATCAACCATTCGGCATGAAAACAGCAAGGTCAGAGAAAATTAATCTCTGACCTTGCTCGTCTGACCTTTCTCGTAATTGAAAGTTCTCGTAGATTAAAAAAACGTTCGAGCGTTCTATCCTAGGTGATCCATTACCTTAAACATCGGTAAATACATCGCTACTAGAATCGAACCCACCATACCACCAAGCACCACAATCATAATCGGCTCCATGATACTGGTCAGCGCCTTCACCGCTTGCTCCACCTCATCCTCGTAAAAGTCAGCTACCTTCATCAGCATCTGGTCTAGCTCACCGGTTTCTTCACCAATGGCAATCATCTGAATCGCCATTACCGGGAATACACCGTGCTCTTCCAACGCTGGACTAATCATTCCGCCGCCTTGAATCTCCGTCTGCGCAGCATTGATTGCATTGGCAATTACTTGATTGCCTGACGTGTCGCGTACAATTTCTAGCGCTGTCAAAATTGGTACGCCAGAGCGCGACAGCGAGCCAAACGTTCGGCAAAATCTAGCGGTTGCCGACTTTTGTGACAAATCTCCAAACAGCGGCATCTTCAAGAAAAAGCCATCCATGGTCAACTTACCGACTGGCGTTTTGTAATACTGCTTATAGGCAAACACCGCGACTGCAATAAAGCTGATCAGGCCTACGACTAGATACCAGGTTCGCAGCATCTTACTAATCGCCATCAGCACCTTCGTAAACAGCGGCAGCTCAGCGCCTAAGTCGGTAAAAATTTCTGCAAAAATCGGCAGCAAAAAAACTGTCAACCCCACGAAAATTGTCACCGCTAAGAAGCCTACGGTCACTGGGTAAGCCATAGCTGACTTAATCTGGTTCTGCAACCGATTCAAATCTTCGAGCAGCTTTGCCAGGCGATTTAGCACTTCGTCAAGTACACCACCCACTTCACCTGCCTGCACCATGCTGACATACAGGTTATCAAAGCTATCAGGATGCTTCCCCATTGACTCCGACAGGCTTGTACCCTGCTGCACGTCCGCGTTGATCTGTGTGAGCGCCACCTTTAGCTTGGCGTTGGGGCACTGGTCAGACAAAATGCCAATCCCTCTTACTAGAGCCACGCCGGAAGACACTAGCGCCGCAAACTGACGTGAAAAGACTGCTTTGTCTTTCACAGTCACCTTAGTCATCGATGTCTGAAAATCAGCAAAGTTAAAGCTAATGCCCTTCTCTTCTTTTAGATCTTGAATATGCATACCCTGACTTTTGATCAGCGTACGGGCTTCAGCGGGTGAGTCGGCTTCTACTTTACGCCGAGCTGTTTTACCTGCCGTATCTCGGCCTATCGCAACGTAGGTTGGCATGAGTTGTATTTGTGAATGACTGAGTAATGAATTCCTATGAGGTCTTTTGTCTATCGCTAAATCCAGAGGCCGGTTTTAGCGGCGACCTGCCTTAGCTGGTGCTTTAGAACCTGCGGGTGGTCCACCAATAAGTCTTTGAATTTCTTCAGGTCGAGAGGTCTTCGACATCGCTGCTTCAAAGCTAATTACCTTATTTTTGTAGAGGTCTGCTAGGGCCATTTCCAGGGTTTGCATCGCTAGCCTTCCGCCAGTCTGAATAGCACCATAAATCTGTGCCGTTTTCCCTTCTCGAATCATGTTGGAAATACCTGGAGTCACCACCATAATTTCTTGCGCCATGACTCGACCAAACTCTCCAGGCTTAGGGTTGTGCTTGGGTACCAGGCACTGGCTTAGTACCGCTACTAGTGAGTTAGAAAGCTGCACTCTCACTTGCTGATGCTGAGCTGGTGGAAACACATCTACAATTCTGTCTACCGTCTGCGCAGCTGAGCTCGTGTGCAAGGTTCCAAAGACCAGGTGACCCGTTTCTGCTGCCGAAATCGCCAGCGAAATCGTTTCTAAGTCACGCATTTCACCCACCAGAATGACGTCTGGATCTTCACGCAAGGCACCTTTTAGCGCGTTAGAAAAGCTTTTTGTATCTTCTCCCACCTGACGCTGGTGAATCAAGCTTTTAATTGGCTCATATACAAACTCAATAGGATCTTCTACTGTCAAAATATGTTCTGCTCGGGTCACGTTGATGTTGTTAATCATGGACGCGAGTGTTGTTGTCTTTCCTGAACCTGTCGGTCCTGTGACTAACACGAGCCCTCTGGGCTTTTCTGATAGCTCAGTAACAATAGGAGGAAGACCCAAGACATCTAAACTTGGAATTTTAGAACTTAGCGCTCTTAGGCAGGCCGCATAGGTCCCTCTATCCTTATATACGTTGACTCTAAAACGAGCGAGTCCACGCACACCGTAGGAGCAGTCCAGTTCCCAGGTCTGCTCCAAAATTTTTCTTTGTGAGTTGTTCAGCATGCTAAAAATCAGTCGCTGACACTGGTCGGCTGTCATCGGTGGATGGTCGGTGGGTGTTAGATGACCACTAATACGAATGTAGGGCGGTAGGCCTGTAGATAGATGCAAATCAGACCCGCCGCGCTCAATGACTTCTTCCATCAGGTCTTCAATCATTAATTCCATGGGACAATCCTTTTTGGTTTTAGAGTGTTTTGAGAAAGTTTGCTGAGCGGTTTGTCGGTCGTGAAGCTATGTCAGCAGAAAGTTCGTCAGCAGAAAGTTCAGATAAGAAACCGTTAGTACGCGAGCCTAATCCTTAAATCGGGGGGTGAGGCAGTACGGGCAATCTAGCCACTCATGGTTGAGCGTGGCTGAACAGCAACTACAAGAAAGCACGCTTTTTCGTTTGGCCTTAAGCTCTGCTTCGAGCCCTTTATCGGTGAACGTTACCCGTTCAACTTCCTCTAGCGTTGTGTGTCCTTCTCTAACCAGGTTCAAGCTGTATGCCAGCAGCGTATTCATCCCTTCTTCCACAGCGATCTCTTTAATTTGGTCAGAAGGCGCTCCCTGGGTGATGTATTCCTGAAGCCTTTCGGTAACGCGCATCACTTCATACACGCCCACTCTGCCTTTGTATCCGCCGCCACCGCACTTACTGCACAGCTGCCCGGATTCTTTTAGCGTTTCGATTTCGTCATGAGGGACTTTGTTGGCCTTGTACAATGTCATTTCGACATCTTTAGAAACGGTCATGCCATATCGGGCAAGTTCTTCTGCGGTCGGCTGATAGGCTACTCTGCATTCACTGCACACCCGTCGTACCAGTCTTTGCGCCAGTACACCGACCAAAGAGTTAGCAACCTGAAAAGACTCTACGCCCATTTCACCCAGGCGTGCTACTGCACCTGCCGCGTCATTAGTGTGTAGTGTCGTCAAAACTAGGTGCCCTGTCAGCGCGGCCTCAATGGCTGTTTTTGCAGTTTCAGGGTCGCGGGTCTCACCCACCAGAATCACGTCGGGATCCTGTCTTAAAAAGGATCTCAAAATAGCTGCAAAGTTCATCCCCTTTTCTCGAATTACCTGGACTTGAGTAATGCCAGGTAGCGCGTATTCGATGGGGTCTTCAGCCGTACTAATGTTGACGCCGGGATCATTTCGCTCGGACAGGACTGAATATAGACTAGTGGTCTTACCTGATCCTGTAGGCCCAGTTACCAAAATGAGGCCGAAGGGCCGCTTGGCCATGTCTTGAACGATGTGTAAGGTCTCCTCATCAGTAATGAGGGCACCCAGCCCTAGCTGGGTAGATGAATTATCCAGAATTCTTAGAACAACTTTCTCCCCGTAACGACTGGGTAATGTGCTAACCCTAAAGTCTACTTTCCGGTCTTGAAAGACTCTGCGGATTCGGCCATCCTGAGGCATTCGTCGCTCTGCGATATCCAGCTCAGAGATGATCTTGAACCGGGCGGTAACCGCCGGAATAATTTTCTTGGGTAGATGGGGAAAAGCCTGTCTTAGGACACCATCTTTGCGGAAGCGAACACGCAAATATTCTTCCTGAGGTTCTACATGAATGTCAGACACTTCCTCCTGTAAGGCTTTCACTAAGATCTTGTTAACGAGTGCAATAACAGGTGCTGCTCCCGCATCTTGAAGGGCTTCACCTAGGTCAGCATCGGATTCTTCAACATCTTCGAGGCCACCGTCGTCTCCGAGATCAAGGTCTTCAAGGTTAGTGCTAACCTCAACTGGCTTGACAATCTTTTTCTTTTTAGTGGCTTGACTTTTTTTCTCAACTTTTTCTTTGGCGACCTGTTCATCTAAGAACTTTGCAATCAGCCGTTGATAATCCTCGACGGTTATCACCATTCGCCGCAGGCCAATCTGCTTGGGTCGTAAGATGCGATTGAGATCGTCTTGCGCTTCTAAATTTTCCGGATCGACCATGGCAACCAGAACAGATTTCTGGCCGTTCTCGCTGCTGGTCGATAGCGGGACCAGACGGTGGCGACGACAGACATCTACCGGAATTAAGCTGCCAATTAGCTGTGTGACCTGAGTCTCTGATATCTCTTCTACTTCAGGATCAAGAGACTCAACGCCATAAAGAATTTTGAGTTCAAAAAGCTGCTGCTTTTTGTACTGGCGCAGTAGCTCTGGCGTAAGCTGCTGTCCGGCGATAGATTCTAAGACTTCTGTAAGGGCGCGGCCTGACTGACGACTTTCCACCAGTGCCTGCTGCATCTGATTGCCGTCTACAAAGCCTGTCTGAATGAGCTTGCTGCTAAAAGGCGAAAAGCTCTTCTGTAGAATGAGTGCCTTCCGCGTGGATGAAGAGTTTGTCATGGCCGATGCGAAAAAATCTCCCATCAGTGTGCCCATAAAGCTCAAACCAATACGCAGACTGGCGTCTGTGCTAGTACCTAACTTTGAAGAAAGTATGTAGTCACTAAAAATGGCAAGCGATTCTATGCAAAGTGGGGGTAACCCGATACGGAAAACCGTTCCTCAAATGTGACAGCACCTCCTACTATGGACAGGGTAAAGACAGCTCAGGTAATATTTTTGTTTAGCGGTTTTAAAGGCAGCCGCTCTGGGTAATTTTTTGAGCGACTGGGAAGGAAGAATCTCATATGACAGACGCAGATACTAACGATAATCAGCAGAGCGCAGAAAGTGGCGTAGACAATATTGAAGAGCTTCGTTTAGAGGACGCTTCAGCTGATATCGATTTTGATCAAGCCTTTGAAAAAACGGCTTTCGAAGAGGCTGATTCAGAGGCTAAGGATGACTCGCCTGAGATGCCTGACGATATTTCGGCTGAGGATGCGTTTGCCGCAGAAGCGGGAGCTCGGGTTGCCTTGCAAAAGCAAGTGGAAGGCTTGCAGGCTCAGCTAGATGAGCGTACCGGACAATTTACCCGGCTAACAGCTGATTTTGATAACTTTCGCAAGCGTACTGAAAAGCAGCGAGAAGATTTAGAAATTCAGGTGAAGTGCAATACGATCAGTACGATGCTGGAGGTAGTTGACAACTTTCAGCGAGCTCGCGATCACATCAAGCCTGACAATGACGGCGAGATGGCGATTCACAAGAGCTACCAGGGCGTTTATAAGCAGCTAATTGAGGCGCTCAAAAAGCTGGGCGTTTCTCCTATGAGAGCTGAAGGGCAAGAGTTTGATCCTAATTTGCACGAAGCCGTCATGCGAGAACCGACAGATCAGTATCCAGAAGGAACTGTTATTGACGAGTTCGTCCGTGGGTATGTTCTAGGGGAGCGTGTCTTACGTCATGCGATGGTAAAAGTGGCAACCCCATTGGACCCGTCTGCCGAATCTGCCGACTCTTCTGAGAGTTAATACTGACTTCTTACTCAATGCGTTTGTTTGAGAGGTATCGGTGGGTTTGCTCGAAGGTGCAAGCGCCCTTCATGGAACACGTCCAAGCGGATTTTAGGTAAAGTTATCGGGATCGACTTAGGAACGACGAATAGCTGTCTAGCTGTGCTTGAAGGCGGAAAGCCGGTTGTAATTCCTAACACTGAAGGCGGGCGCACTACACCGAGTATCGTAGGTTTTGCGAAAGGCGGCGAGCGCCTAGTCGGACAGCTAGCCAAGCGACAGGCGGTAACCAATGCTGAAAATACGGTGTACAGCATCAAGCGCTTTATTGGTCGGCGCTGGGATGATACTGAAACTGAGCGATCGCGTGTCCCATACAAATGCACTCGCGGCAAAGATGACACTGTAGATGTGATGATTCGCGCCAAGAGCTTCACCCCTCAAGAGGTGTCAGCGATGACACTTCAGAAGCTCAAAACCGACGCAGAGGCCTACCTGGGTGAAGAGGTGTCGCAGGCGGTCATTACGGTGCCAGCTTATTTTACAGATGCGCAGCGCCAGGCGACTAAGGACGCGGGTACGATTGCCGGTCTAGAAGTGTTGCGTATCATCAATGAACCTACGGCAGCGGCGCTTTCTTACGGCTTAGACAAGCAAGATCAAGACCAAACCGTACTCGTGTTTGACCTGGGTGGCGGTACTTTTGACGTTTCTATTTTGCAGCTGGGCGACGGCGTATTTGAGGTGAAAGCAACTTCAGGTAATAACCACCTGGGCGGCGATGACTTTGATAACTGCATTGTTACCTGGATGACTGAATCTTTTCGTCGTAGCGAAGGGATGGATCTAACCAATGATCGCATGGCGTTGCAGCGGATTCGTGAGGCGGCGGAGAAGGCTAAGGTTGAGCTTTCGACGATGGCTAAAACCTCCATTAACCTGCCTTTTATTGCGGCTGATGAGACAGGGCCAAAGCATTTGGAGATGGCGTTGTCGCGATCGCAATTCGAAGAACTTGCTGCAACCCTCGTGCAAAACACCCTAGAACCAGTAAAGCAGGCACTCAAAGATGCAGAGCTGGAGTCCAAAGATATCGATCGAATTCTGCTAGTGGGGGGGTCTACGCGAATTCCGGCTGTCCAGGCCGCAATTACTCAGTTTTTTGATGGTCAATCCCCCGATCGTTCAGTGAATCCGGATGAAGCCGTTGCCTTAGGGGCCTCTATTCAAGCTGGTGTATTGGGTGGCGAAGTCAAGAATTTATTACTTCTAGATGTTACGCCGCTTTCTCTAGGGATTGAGACGCTGGGCGATGTGTTCACCAAGATCATTGATCGCAATACGACAATCCCGACTAGCAAAACCCAAACTTTTTCGACGGCAACGGATGGCCAAACCTCTGTCGAAGTTCATGCTTTGCAGGGCGAGCGAGCGATGGCCCGCGACAATAAAAGTCTAGGCCGCTTTGAGCTAACTGGTATTCCGCCTGCACCTAGAGGGGTGCCTCAAATCGAAGTGTCTTTTGAAATCAACGCAGACGGTATTCTCCAGGTGGCTGCTAAAGACAGAGGGACCAATCGCGAGCAGAGCATCAAAATTACGAATCGAGGCGGGCTATCTCCAGCAGAAATTGCCCGGATGAAAGAAGAGGCTGAGATGTATGCGGGTGAAGACGAGCAGCGAAAAGTGGTCGCAGAACTGCAGAATAAAGCAGATTCCTTGTTCTACAGCTACGAGTCTGCGCTACGTGACAGCGCTGACACGATTTCAGAAGAGCTACGAGCTCAATCAGAAGCCGAAGCTGAAGCTTTAAGAGCTGTGGTAGCTGATAAAAACGCTCAACCGGCAGATATTGTTCAAAAGTTGGATGCTTTGCAGCAGACAATATTTACGATTGGAGCCGATATGTATCGGCAGGTTGCTAGCGATGATACGTCAAGTGGCAATATCAACAATGAAATGCCAGGTGCGGGTCTATCCAGTGCGAATAGCAACTCACCCTCTTCTTCTTCTGCCGTCGGGCACGATAATGACGCTGTGAGCGTAGGGATTGACTCCAATAATGCCGGTAATACCGGTGAAATGAGTTCAACTCCCTCTGCGGCTGCTGCCGAGCGGCAGCAGCCGGTTCAGCAGGCTGTTCCAGCCGCAGCGAAAACGACTGTTCAGTCATATACTGCTCCGGCCGCTGCGTCTGCTTCGGCCGGGTCTGCGCTGCCAACAGAATTTAGTTCCGCGCCCCCCTCGCCACCAGAGGAAGAGTTTGATATTGACTGCACCGTTGCTGCTGACTACGAAGCCATTGAGTAAAGCTATTGAGTGGAGCTATTGAGTGGAGCTATTAAGTGAAGTTGATTTCAACGTGTATTACCTGATTATTTGACATCAGATCGTTTGAAAGCAACCTGATGCATTAGGACGTATGCTATACAATGGTTGAATGTGCATTGACGCATGACTTTTGTAGCAGTTGGCCGAATGTATTCAGCTGACTTGCTGATGGCATAGCTTTGTTGTGATAAGGATGATAGCCTTTGGCTACACTCTATCAGCTATGTGATATAGAGCTAAGTTCACTCTTTTGACTGACGTTTTATGGCCCGTGATTACTACGAGACCTTAGGTGTTTCGCGCAATGCCGAGCAAGATGAAATTAAGCGCGCTTATCGTAAGCTAGCGCGTAAGTATCACCCTGACGTCAATAAAGACGAAGGTGCTGAGGAAACCTTTAAAGAAGTGAGTCGCGCCTACGAAGTTCTTTCAGAGCCTGAAATCCGTGCTCGCTACGATCGCTTTGGTGAGGCTGGTGTAGGCGGCGCCGCAGCAGCTGGTGGCGGTGGTTTTCAAGATTTTCAGGATATGGGCGGATTTGCCGATATTTTTGAAAGTTTCTTCAATGGATTCTCAGGCCAACCCGGTAGCGGGCAGGGGCAACGCCGCCGTGGTCCAATGCGTGGAGACGATCTGCGTACCAACTTAAAGCTGGACTTTAAGGAAGCTGTTTTTGGTGGCGAGAAAGAAATTAGAATTAGCCATCTGCAAACTTGTACCACCTGTAGTGGGTCGGGCGCTAAGCCAGGCACGCGACCTCGGACTTGTTCTACCTGTAGCGGTGCTGGCCAGGTGAGAAGAGCGACGCGAACACCGTTTGGTATTTTTAATCAGGTTTCCACCTGTCCGACTTGTAACGGTAGTGGAGAAGTGGTAGAGGACCGTTGTGAAACTTGCGATGGCAGCGGCCAAAAGCGAGTGAATAAGAAGTTAAAAATCACGGTGCCTGCTGGAGTTGAGAACGGGACTCGCCTGCGGGTCTCAGGTGAAGGCGACGCTGGCAAGCGGAATGGCCCGGCGGGCGATCTATACGTCTACTTGGTTGTGAGCGAAGACGACAGCTTTAGGCGCGACGGGATTGACATTCATTCTGATCTAAAAGTGAGCTACTTACAGGCTATTTTGGGCTGTGAGCTGGAGATTGAAACGGTTGATGGTCAGGTGGTGATGCAAGTGCCTGCTGGAACGCAGCCTAATACAGTGCTTTCTCTGGACGGTCGGGGTGTGCCCAGGTTGGGCAATCCGGTGAGCCGCGGTAAGCACTTGATTACGGTAAAAGTAGATATTCCTACTCGGGTTAAGGCGGAAGAGAGAGACCTGCTGACAAAACTGGCAGAACTGCGTGGCGATGTTGTTGGTAAGGGTAAGAAAGAGGGCTTTTTAGGAGGCCTGTTTAATGGCTAATTCTATGGCTAGTGCCAGTGAGCAGCTGGATTTGCGAGGCACTCCCTGTCCGCTAAACTTTGTGCGAACGAAGCTGAAGCTAGAGAAAATGCCTCCGAATTCTTTGCTGGAAGTTTGGCTTGATCCGGGTGAGCCGATTGAGCAGGTTCCAGATAGCCTGAGAATGGATGGCTATGTAGTCGAAGCGATTGACGACTGTACGTCGTATTTTGCACTGCGGGTGCGATCGCTGTCTGAAGCAGCAGTGACAGATACATGAGTTTATCTGTGATGCCTTCACCGCAGTCTCAAGCAACGGCTCTGACGTATGAGCATCAGTGGCCGGGGACGGTGATTGCAATTCAGGCAAATTATTACTCGGTACAGCTGGATGTTTCTGCCGAGGGTCTAAAAGACTGCGGCGTGATAGATACGGACAGTGATAAGTCGATTTTGCTATGCATTCGGCGAGGGCTGCTGAAAAAGCTGGGTCAGCAGATTATGGTGGGCGATCGCGTTGTCGTTGAAGAGCCTGACTGGCAAGGAATGCGAGGTGCGATCGCAGCTATATACCCCAGGAAAAAATTCTTAGACCGTCCGCCAGTTGCCAATGTTGACCAAATTCTTCTAGTTTTCGCGCTAGCCGAACCAGGTTTAGAGCCTTACCAGCTAAGTCGATTTTTAGTAAAAGCAGAGCTGACCGAGCTGTCTATTACGCTATGTCTGAACAAGCGTGATTTGGTTTCAGATGAAGTGGCTACGCAGTGGCAGGAGCGATTGGCGAATTGGGGTTACCCAGTGCTGATGACCAGCATTCGTGATGATGAAAGGCTACCGGCCGATTTGTTATCGACGCTGCAAGGCAAGATCACGGTTGTTGCTGGGCCTTCGGGTGTTGGTAAATCTAGCCTGACCAATCGGCTGATTCCAGATCAAGATCTAAAGGTTAGTGCGGTCTCAGGAAAGCTCGGTAGAGGGCGACATACGACTCGCCACGTGGAGCTATTTGAGCTGCCAACGGGTGGTTTTTTGGCTGATACACCTGGATTTAATCAGCCGGATATTGTAACGGCGCCAGAGCAGCTAAGTCATTACTTCCCTGAAATTCGTCAGCGACGGGCAGAAGCGAACTGTCAATTCAGCAACTGTATTCATCGCGATGAGCCGGGCTGTGTAGTGCGGAGCTCACAAGAAAACGGGTGGGAGCGATACGAGCACTATCTATCGCTCTTAGAAGAGGTTACTAAGCAGCAGCAAAACCTGTCTCAGCAGCCAGATGCCGAAGCGACTGAGAAGGTGAAAATGATAGAAGATGGCAAAGTGCTGCACGAGCCTCGGTTAGAGGCAAAAAAATATCGCCGGACGTCGCGGAAGACTCGAAATCAGGCGTTTCAGGAGCTGTGTCTGGATCTGTCGGCGGTAGAGGATTTGGAAGACCTTGAAGATTTAGAAGATCTGGGGCTTTGATTTAGGGTGCCATCGTTGATCAACTATTCGCCGCAATAGACGATTAGATCGATCTCAACATCGCCGAAGCCAGCCAGCGCGGTTACGCCAACGGTTGTCCGGCCGGGATAGCGACCAGCCGTAAACCGGCTGGCGTAGATTAGGTTGACGGTTTCGAAATAGCGAAAGTCAGTGACAAATACGCGCGACATAACCACTTTTTCAAAGCTGGTGTTCGCATGGGAAAGTACCTGCTCAAGGTTATCCATTACCTGTTTAGTTTGTGCTTCGATGGATCCCTTGACGACGTCTCCTGTATCAGGATTTTCGGCCAGTTGACCGGTCACAAATAAGAAATCACCTGCACGCACGGCATGAGAATAGGGTGCAACTGGCGGTAGCTTGCCGTCGGGAAGATTGATGAACTCAAGCATGGTGTTTTTCTAAAAATCGAAAGACAATGAAAGCTCAACGATGCCAATCCGTAACTCCGCCAGTTTTATCGATCAGTGTAATTCCCTGCTGACTCAGTTCATCTCGAATGCGGTCGGACTCAGCATAGTTTTTAGCTTCCTTGGCCGCCTTACGCTGTGCGATCAGTGAGTCTACATCGGCATCGCTGATATCGCCTGCCGATGTAGAGTCGATAGCCTGAGCTTCTAGACCTAGAACGCCTGCGAGCTGAGTGAGCGTTTGCCACTGCTGCTGAAGTTGGGCAGGGTCTGCGTCGGGCTTGCCCTCATGGACGATGAGGTTGCCCTGACGCTGGAGTTCTTTGGCTATACCAAAGAGAACTGCGATCGCACCTGGTGTATTAAAGTCATCATCCATAGACGTCTGAAACTGTTCTACGACAGCGCTATCTAACTCGACCGCTTGCTCTGTCCATCCCAACTTCTTACCTTGCTGCGTCCCAAAGTTTAGCCCCTCATTCAGCGTTGCCCAGCCATTCTTGGCAGCTAGAATTGCCTGTTCGGTGAAGTCTAAAGGCATGCGGTACTGTGATTGCATAACAAACATCCGGACAGCCATAGGGCTTGGTCCTTCGGGGGCATCAAGCAAATTACGAATCGTCGTAAAATTGCCCAAAGACTTAGACATTTTGGTGCCGTCTACATTCACCATGCCGTTGTGCATCCAGTAGGTTGCGAGCGGCTTGCCGGTAGCCGCCTCAGACTGGGCAATTTCGTTTTCATGGTGGGGAAACTGCAAGTCTGCGCCGCCGACGTGGATATCAATGGTGTCTCCGAAGCGATCGCGCACCATTGCCGAGCACTCAATATGCCACCCTGGTCTACCGGGTCCCCAAGGCGACTCCCAAGCCGGTTCATCTGGCTTTGCCGATTTCCACAGCGCAAAATCAAACGGGTCTTGCTTGATCGATCTTTCTGCTGTTTCTACCCGGCCGCTGCGCCCAGCTTCCATATCATCTAGCTTACGGCCCGATAGCTTACCGTAGCCGTCGAACTGGCGCACCGAATAATACACATCCCCCTCAGCTGAGTAGGCGTATCCCTTTTGCTCTAGTTCATGAATAAGGTGTTTAATGCCATCAATGGTACGAGTGGCATAGGTATATTCATCGGCTTCTAAAATATTTAGCCGCGCCATATCTTCAAAGTAAGCTGCCGTATATGTTTTGGCGACAGCTTCCATAGAGGAGTTTTCCTTGCGGGCGCGGTTGAGGATTTTATCGTCAATGTCGGTGAAATTTTGGATGTAGCGGACGCGGTAGCCACGCCAAGCAAGGTAGCGGCGAATCGTATCCCATACGATATATGAACGAGCATGACCCAGATGGCAGTAGTCATAGACAGTTACGCCGCAGCAGTACATCGTCACCTGATTTTCGGTGAGAGTTTTAAAAGCTTCCTTCTGGCGAGAAAGCGTGTTGTAAATAGCTACGCTCATGAGGGTTGGCAAAATTAAGTAAAAAATGGCCCTGCTAAATTGAGCAAGGCAAATTTAATAGTAGAGGTAAACCTTCTTGTACGGGGCAACTTTTGCGGTCTATTCCTTTAATTGAAGTAAACTTAACCCCGCAATTTTTGGCAGATACGTGATAATTGAAGCGATATTTATTGTAGATGTGTCACTCCTATCTGCTGATATAGCTTGCTTGTTCTTCCAACCCACCCATAGATTTATTTCATATGACTGCTACGACGCTTGCCCCAAATGAGTCTTCAGACAAGTCCATGGATGCTTCTAAGCATGGGCTGCCCGTTACGATCATTACTGGTTTTTTAGGTAGCGGAAAAACCACTTTGCTCAATCATATCTTGACGAATCAGGAAGGGTTGAAGACGGCGGTACTGGTCAATGAGTTTGGCGAAGTCGGCATTGATAATGATTTGCTGATCACCACTGGTGGTGACGAAAATATGGTGGAGCTGAGCAACGGCTGTATTTGCTGCACGATTAATAATGACCTGCTAGAAGCGGTTTACAAGGTGTTAGAGCGCTCCGACAAGATTGATTATTTGGTAGTGGAGACCACGGGACTTGCCGATCCCCTGCCAGTAGCGCTGACGTTTTTAGGCACTGAGCTACGCGATTTGACTCGTTTGGATTCAATTGTGACGGTGGTTGATGGAGAAAACTACAGTCTGGATCTATTTAATTCGCAGGCAGCTTACAACCAGATTGCCTATGGCGACATCATTTTGTTAAACAAAATGGATTTGATCGACGAAGCGGACGCCAACAATTTAGAAGTTAAGCTGCGCGATATCAAAGAGGATGCTCGCATTCTGCGTACAGATCATTCAAAAGTGCCTTTGCCACTCATATTAAGCGTCGGTTTGTTTGAGTCTGATAAGTACTTTGGCGATAAGTCTGTTGATCAAGCAGCCAGTGAGAAACATGACCATTCAGGCCATGCGCACGATGAGCATGGCGAACACGATCATTCGGACCACAGTCACGCCGGTCATGATCACGCCGGTCATAATCATGCCGGTCATGATCATACAAAGCACGACCACTCAGCTCACGCGCATGCCGACGAGCACGACCACACGAACTGCGACCACGATCATGGGCACGGTGAGCATGACCATGACCACAGCGCTCATTCTCATTTAGATATCGACGGCTTTACCTCAGTCTCGTTTGATCGCGATCAGCCTTTGGCTATTCGTAAGTTTCAGCACTTTTTAGATAATCAGCTACCGGCTTCTGTTTTTAGAGCAAAGGGCATCTTATGGTTCGATGAAAGTCCGAAGCGCCATGTCTTTCACCTCAGTGGGAAGCGTTTTTCTTTGGAGGATGAAGAGTGGAATGGCCGCCAGAAGAAAAATCAGCTGGTGCTAATTGGTCAAAACTTAGATGAAGAGAGCCTGCGCCAGCAAATCGAGAGCTGCTTTTGTGTAGAGAGTGACCGCGGTCAAGGCTTTGGCCGATAGGGGATAGCGGTAGGATTTGCAGAATCGCAAGACTGGATAACAAGACTTATGAGAGTACTGCTTCAGCGCGTTACTTCATCGCAGGTGACGGTGGAGGGCAACGTGGTGGGATCTATTGGTCAGGGCCTTAATCTGCTAGTCGGGATAGCGCCGACTGATACAGACGCTGAGCTAGCTTGGATGGTGAAGAAGTGCCTCAATCTGCGGCTATTTCCTGCTGGTGAAGAGGGGCGGTTTGACCGCTCGGTACTGGAGATAGGCGGTGAGCTGCTGGTAGTCAGTCAGTTTACGCTGTATGGTGATGCGACTAAAGGGCGGCGGCCGTCGTTTGCCAAGGCCGCGCCACCGACGCAGGCGGAGCAACTGTATGACCAGTTTGTGCTGCTGTTGCGGCAGAGCGGGCTGAAGGTGGAAACGGGAAAGTTTGGGGCAATGATGGACGTTGCGATCGCAAACGACGGCCCGGTAACCCTCTGGCTTTCTCGCGAAAACACCCACGTATAAGCCTTACACATAAACCTTACATATAAGGCTTGTTGCTACTGAAGTATTGACTAATCAAATCGAAATAGTGGAATACCCTACTGTTTATGGAAGAAGCTCACTGCTAGAGTGAACAAATATTAAGCGAAAGTAAAGAGAGCCGATTTCTATACTATGCAAGCTCCTGAATCATTCTTCCAAGCAACATCTTCTAAAACGTCTCCTCAGCAGTCTTCAGAGCATGTTGTTTTCTGTGACTTTGATGGTCCGATTGTGGACGTTTCGGAGCGCTATTACCGTGCTTACAGAAAGGGACTGCTGGCGATCGCAGACATTTGCTGGCAGCAACACAGCGTAGCCCTAACGATGAAGCCTCTTCCTAAATCTCTGTTCTGGCAGCAAAAGCAGAGCCGAGTTGCAGATATTGAGCTTGCCCTGTGCTCGGGCATTCCGGCGAAGTGGTTCGAGCTGTACATGCAGCAGATAGAGGCGCTTGTGAACCACGATAGCTTACTGCGATGGGATAATGTTCAGCCATCTGCTGAAGCCGCACTGAGCTATTTGAAGCAAGCCAATATGCGACTGGTACTGGTGACATTGCGCCACTCTCGCCAGGTCAATGTTTTTTTGCGTGCTAAGGGTCTAGCGCATTTAGTGGATGCGGTATACGGTGCTTCGACGGTGGAAGCGGCTCATAGAAACCGAGTTGAGCTAAAGCGTGAGCTGCTAATGACGGCTGTGGTAGAGCAGCAGGCTCAGGGCTACTGTACGTCTCAAAGCTGGATGGTGGGTGATACTGAGGCGGATGTGTTGGCTGCTAAGGAGATTGGTCTGTGTTCGGTGGCACTTTCTTGTGGGGTGAGAAGTGAAGCGTATTTGCGATCGCTTAAACCAACCAAACTTTGCAGTGAGCTGTTTACCGCCGCGCAAGCTGTGGTTGAAAAGACCGCGCTACAGGCTGCGTGAGGGCTCAATAAAATCACCTGTTTCCACGTATCGCCTAGTCTTTAAGACGATCCTTGACCCGGTACTTATCCCACCATTTTTTCAGCGGATAATAGAGTGCAGGTGCCCACAGACTGCTCAGAATCGCTGAGCTGAGAGCAACTCTTTGATGATACTGCCAGATAGTTCCTATATCTGGATATAGCGGCTCTTCGGTCCATAGATACTGCGCAGTAAGCTGAAGAGCTATGGCCGTTTCGGTGATGACCGCTAAACCGAAGACAACTAGCGCGACAGAAATAAGATCTTCTTGCAGAATGCGGCGTTGATGGAGCCTGGCCGTTAAGAATCCGGTAATCGCAAGTCCGATAACATGCGTTGGAAAAGCGGCAGAAAGACTATCGTGCAAAATTCCTAGGACAACGCCGGCGATCGCCCCTTCCCAGGGCAGTCGATACATACTCCAGGCCACGACCCAAATCAGCAGCCAGTTAGGTCCTACTCCGACAATGTCCATACCTGGTAGCCGAATTGGCAAAATCAGCAGGCAGAAAAAAACAGACCCAATCGTCACTACCCAGTTCCAAACTTGCTTATTGGTACCTGAGCGCCGAGATCGATAGGAAGCCATATAGCCGGAAGGAAAAAAGATATCTATGGATTGTCGTCAGTGACAATCTTGGCAGGTGCTGCGTCTACATCAAGCTTGGGTGTGTAGGGATGAATATCGACCCACTCTAGATTGCTGACCGGCACAGAGAGCTGCACAACGGCCTCCGGTGCTGGACTGGCCTCTGAATCAATAGAAGCTATGCGCCCAATGGGCACGCCCTGCGGAAAAAGACGGCTAAAGGAAGACGTAACGATCACATCGCCTGGCTTGGCATCAGGAAGCTTTTCAAAAAATTGCATGGTAGCCTGACTGCCTGCCCCCCCGCGGATATAGCCTGTAGAGCGACTTCGACTGATTTTAGCCCCAATCTGACTGCTGGGATCGCTAATGAGTAAGACTCTCGACGTATTTGGTGTGACAGCGACCACTCGACCGACTAACCCACCCGGCCCAGTGACAAAATCTCCTTCCTTGACGTCATCGGCCGCGCCTTTATTTAGCGTTAGCTGCTGCCACCAGTTGTCTGGACTGCGACCAATGACCGCAGCAGGCGTGGTGATGTCAAGGTCGCTGTTCTTGCTATAGTCAATCAGCTCCCTCAGCTTCTGATTTTGATTTTCTAGCTCAACGACTCTCTGTTGAAGATCCAAAATGTACGGACTCTCTACCTTTTCAGGCGGCGTGTTGCCTTGAAAAGGACGGGCTAGAAAGCGAAAAGTCTCGCTGACAAAAGCGCCGTTGGTTTGGTAAATGCCCAAGGCAGTGCCGACCGCTAAAAAGACCAGTCCTGCTTTAACTGCATTTTTTTCCCACCATCGTCTTAGGGCAAACATTGAAGCCACTGTAATCAACTGCTGTTCGATTAATCGCTTATCGTTGAAATCTTAGCCGAAGCGGTCTTTTTTAGGTACCGGTTATGTAGCGAGGGGATGTGCTCAGCGACGCTTAGTGAAAGCTGCTTTTGTTAAAAGAGCAGCAACGAAGGTTACAGATCGCGCGATCGGTCGCTGAATACTCGCTCCATTTGGCTAAAGTTCTCAAGCACTCTGCCAGTGCCCAAGACTACGCAGCTTAAGGGATCGGCAGCTACGTGGACTACAATACCAGTCTCATGAGAAATCAGGGTGTCTAATCCTTTGAGGAGCGCGCCGCCGCCTGCGAGCATAATACCGCGATCGATAATGTCGGCAGCGAGTTCTGGCGGCGTATCTTCTAGAGTGCGCTTGACCGCTTCTACAATTACAGAAAGCGGCTCAGCCATGCTTTCACGAATCTCCGGGCTTTTTACAGTGACGGTTCGCGGCAGCCCAGAGAGCATGTGAACACCACGAACTTCAAGCGCGGCTTCGTCATCGTCAGGGCTAGGGTAAGCAGAGCCGATTTTGACTTTGATTTCTTCAGCAGTGCGATCGCCAATGTCCAGATTGTTCACTTTCTTCATGTAGTGCTTAATAGAGTCAGTGAGTTCATCACCTGCCACCCGGACCGACTCACTACGCACGCTACCTTGAAGACTTAAAACAGCGACTTCAGTCGTACCACCACCAATATCGACGATCATGTTTCCAGTCGGTTCGTCTACGGGTAAGCCAGCACCAATGGCTGCGGCAACGGGCTCATCAATTAAATACACCATGCGTGCGCCAGCCTCTAGGGCGGCGTCTTTTACCGCTCGGCGCTCGACGCCAGTAATACCACTGGGAATGCCAATAACAACTCTTGGAGACACCAGTGCTTTGTTCTCGTGTACCCGGCGGATGAAGTGCTTCAGCATGACCTCTGCGATATCAAAGTCAGCAATTACACCATCTCGGAGTGGACGAATGGCCCGGATATTTCCGGGTGTGCGTCCTAGCATTTGCTTGGCTTCTTCACCAACCGCTAAAGGTTTCCCGTCGATTTCGTCAATAGCAACTACTGAGGGTTCTTGTAAAACAACCCCTCTTCCTGACACGTATACCAGGGTATTTGCTGTTCCAAGGTCGATACCCATGTCACGGGAGAGGGATAAGCGATTGAATAAAGCCACAAGCTAAAGATCCGTAAGTAGCGGTTAGTAATAGTATTTCTGACGAGTCGAATGGATTTTATTACGTTTCATATCGAGCCGTCTAGTCAATCCGGGGTGGTGACACCTTTAAAGAGGCACGAGCGCTACCATAGTAGAATGTCTGTACTCCTTTGACTGTTCTTGTAATTGCTTTTGTCATTGTATGAAGGGGTGTGACGCTCATCCTACCGTTGTGACGCCCTCTAGACTGTCCGTATTAACGGTCAATTTGGTCCTAATTTGACGCCGTAGAAAAGCGATTAAAAAACCGCTTAGAAAAACGGTTCGTATGGCCAGTGGCGTATAGGATGTTGAGAGTTTGTTGATTTGGGAATCTGACTCAATATGAGTGTGAATATCGTTACGCTGGTTGGCCGAGTAGGCCGTGACCCTGAAGTTCGTTATTTTGAATCTGGCAACGTGCTTGCCAAGTGTGGGCTGGCCGTTAACCGGCGAGGTAAGAACCGCGATCAGCCTGACTGGTTCAATATCGAGATTTGGGGCAAGACAGCAGAGATTGCGGCGAACTACGTGCGCAAGGGCAGTTTGATTGGTGTGACCGGTCAGCTGAAGCTCGATAGCTGGCAGGATCGCAGCACGGGCGCGATGCGGACGAGCCCGGTGATTCGAGTGACTCAGCTAGATTTGCTGGGGTCTAAGCGCGACAATGAAGCGCCGATGGCGTATAGCAGTAACGACGAGTTCTAGATCCGGCTGCAAATCGCCTGCTTGCCTACCTTGCTCGCCTATCAATGAGACAGGTTGTTAGTGCGTTCAGGGAGTGCTGCCAGCTAAGGCAGGCTCCTTGAGCGCACTTTGCATGTAGCCTAGCCATTCAATCAGGTTTTCGACCTGCTTGTCGGGTTTGAGTGCGCCTAGCCCTCTAACGGTGACTTTCCCGGAGGCGTATACGAAGCGCGATCGCAAATGCGCCGGTACTTTCTCCACTAGCAGATCCCAGGCTGGCTTTTCCATCGGTGTCTCTAGCAAAATATTCTGCTTACCCTCTGGCTTAATTCGAGAAAAGCCAAGTGGTTTGGCAATTTGCTTTAGCTCTAATACTTTCACCAGCTGACCGATAGAGGGAGGCAGTGGCCCATAGCGGTCGTTGAGATCGGCGACTATCTCCATTAGCTCTCGCTTGTCGCTTGAAGAAACCAGCGAGCGATAAGCGCTCATTTTTTGATCGAGATCAGGAATGTAATCTGCTGGAATGAAGGCTGTTACCTTCAAATCTACTTGTGTTTCATCTACCTGTGGAATTTCTTGACCGCGAATTTCAGCAATGGACTCTTCTAGCATGTCCATATAGAGATCAAAGCCGATGACTTCCATCTGGCCAGACTGCTGCGCACCTAGCAAGTTACCGATGCCGCGAATTTCCATGTCTCGCATAGCGAGCTGATAGCCAGAGCCAAGCTGGGTAAATTCTTGAATGGCTCGTAGCCGCTTACGAGCTTTGTCTGAAAGTTTGTTTTGCTTGGGGAAGAGCAGCCAGGCATGGGCTTGGATACCAGAACGTCCAACTCGGCCCCGCAGCTGGTAAAGCTGCGAAAGTCCGAACTTTTGTGAATCTTCAATAATGATCGTGTTGACTCTAGGGATATCTAGGCCAGATTCGATGATGGTGGTACAAACCATCAGGTCAGCGTCGCCATTGCCAAAGGTCAGCATCGTGGCTTCGAGTTCACCTTCTGGCATTTGACCGTGAGCGATTCCGATACGGATGCCCGGTACCGCTTCGCGGATTCTCCCGGCGACTTCTTCAATGCCTTCTACCCGCGGGACAACGTAGAAAATTTGTCCCCCACGGTCTAGCTCTTGGCGAATGGCCGCACGAACTTTTTCAGAATCGTAGGGCGACAGATGCGTTTTGATCGGGCGACGAGAAGGCGGCGGTGTGGTGATTAAGCTCATCTCTCGTACGCCTGAGAGGGCCATGTAAAGCGTTCGTGGAATTGGCGTGGCGCTGAGTGTAAGCACGTCTACCTGTGCTTTCATGGCTTTAATCTTTTCTTTTTGGTTGACGCCAAAGCGCTGCTCTTCGTCTACAACCAGAAGTCCGAGATCTTGAAATTTAACGGTTTTACTCAGCAGCTGATGTGTGCCGACTACTACGTCGAGTTCACCTGTGGCGAGCCTTTGCAAGATAGCTTTGCGCTCACTGGCCGTGCGGAATCGATTGAGCAGCCCTAGCTGAATAGGATAGGGCGCGAAGCGTTCTTTGAGCGTGTGATAGTGCTGTTGAGTGAGGATGGTGGTGGGTGCAAGTAGGGCGACCTGTTTACCTGCGGTAACGGCTTTGAAGATAGCGCGTAGGGCAACTTCTGTTTTGCCAAAGCCAACGTCGCCGCAGACTAGACGATCCATCGGGCGATCGCTCTCCATATCCCTTTTCACATCCTGGGCTGCTTTTAGCTGATCGGGCGTAGGTGTGTAGGGGAAAGAATCTTCTAGTTCTTGCTGCCAGGGCATATCGGCGGGATAGGTAAAGCCCTGCATCTGTGCTCGTTTGGCATAGAGCTTGAGCAAATCGATGGCTACTTTTTTGATGGCTTTGCGAGCTTTGCCCTTGGTCTTCTCCCAGGTTTTGCCCGTCATTTTGTTCAGCTGAGGCTTTTGCTCTACTGACGTGCGATAGCGGGAGAGTGCCCCCATTTGGTCTACTGCTACGCGTAGCAGGCCATCGGCGTACTGAATGACTAGATATTCGCGGGTTTCGCGATCGACTGTAAGGCTATCGAGCCGAAGGAACTGGCCGATCCCGTGGTTGCGATGGACGACGTAATCCTTGGGTCTAAGTTTGTTGGGATCGACCTGCTTAGAGGCTGCCCGGCGACGTTTGCGAACGTAGCTAGGGGTGGCAAGCGTATGCTGCCCAAAGAACTCGCGGTCGGTGACCAGTACGATTCTAAACGTTGGCAGAATGAAGCCTTCTAGCTCAGCGAGTCCGGAATATTTAACTGCAATAGGAATACGCTGATTTTGCAGCTTATCTATAGCGGGATAGTCTTTAGGATTGGGGATGAACTGAGCTGGGCAGTCGTGTTCTTGAAGTAGGGAGACGGAGCGGGAAGGCTGAGCGGAAACGAGCCAGGGAGAGAATTTGCGATCGCGCTCTTTCTGCAAAATCTCAGCGAGTTTCCCAAACTGATGCGGTAGGGTAGGAACCGGGCGACTGGCCAAATTTAGCCCTACGCCTTCTTCTGAAATTTCTGCGAGATCTATTCGCTGAAAGAGATCGATCTCTTCTAAAGCTTCCTTGAACGGACGATGCAGCTTAGGCAATCCTGCCTTTGGCAGCTGTGTTTCTTCACTTGTTTCAAACGCTGTTTGAGTTTCTTCCCAACGTTCTTCTACCGTTTCTAGCCACCGGTCGGCGTGAGCCTGGCACTGATCGGGTTCGTCGATAGCGATAACAGTATTGTCAGGCAGATAGTCTAAAAGTGTAGCTGGCTGGTTGAAAGCGAGACCAATGAAGCGGCGGACGCCTTCTATTTTGTGGGTTGCGGCAAACGTTTCTTTGGCTTCTTCGGTTAACAGACTGTCGAGCAGTTCTTTTTCCTGAAGCGCTTCAGAGATGATAGGACCGTAGTCGGTGGTCGTTAGCAGAAGCGTTTCGATTTTGTCGAGCGATCGCTGATTGGCCGGATCAAACTCGCGCAGTCGCTCTAGCTCATCGCCAAATAGTTCTAGTCGTACGGGCAGTTCGGCTGCGACCGGAAAGACATCAATAATGTCACCACGCTGGCTCCACTGTCCTTCTGTTTCTACCGTAGAGACTTTTTCGTAGCCCAGCTTAGCCAAACTCAGACCTAAGTCTTTCAGATTTAGCTCCATTCCCAGATTAATTTTCAGACAGTAGGGCCGGAAAGCTTCAAGCGGTGGCAGATGCGGCTGCAAAGCTCGCTCCGTCGCTACGATTGCCATCGCACCTAGATGCTTTGAGCCAGTCGGCAGACTTTCAGCTTGAGCCTTGCCGTTGATCAGGTCCGAAAGTACCTGAAGCTGACCCCAGATCAGTTCTGACTCTGGATCGAACGCGTCGTAGGGCGATGACTCTGAGGTGGGGTAAAACGCAACGGTGCCCCAGCCCATGGCCTCTAGCTGTGCGGCCCAGCGGCCCGCTTCTTCTAAGGTGGCAGTGATGACAAGTAGAGGGCGTTTTTGATCCTGGGCTAAAGCTGAGGTAACTAAACCTTTCGGTAGTCTGGGGGCACCGCTGAGCTGAAGGGGTTGCTTTTCTAGTTTTGTGATTAGTTCTTGTCCGAGGCCAGAGCGTGCGATCGCACGAGTAATCGAAGAAAACGCCATGAAAATTCTTGTCGGTTCTTGAGTTCAAATCAACTCAAATAGCAAGTATATATTCTAGGCGGCATCGTCAATTAATATCATCCGGCGTTGGTGATGATTAAACTGCGATCGCATCTCTAACGGCGTTAAGTGAGTTGGGCTTGCAGGCCCAACCCACTACGTTAACTACCCTAGACGCGTTAATTAACCTGGCTATATTGCGGATACTTTTAGTGCTTCAGGATCGTGCGGATCGCCGTCGATTTTGACTGCTCGTCCGTTTGCATTGAGATGACGCATAATTTTGTATACGTTCTCTATCTTCTCAGGCGCTCCCATTTTGTCTGCGATTTCTACTAACGTCAGCGGTCCGTTCGCTTCGGCCAGTACTGCTCTTGCCCGGTTTTGAATATCCAACACATCCGCGGCAGCTTTCTTACCAGCCTCTACGCCTGGCTGATGGTAAGCGTTGATATTTACCAAGTAGGCATAGATACTGACAGCCCGCTCATATAGGGCGATCAGTGCGCCTACTGAACGCGGTGTGACATCAGGAACTGTAATTGTGACAGAGTCACGATTGTTCTCGTAAAGGGCGCGGCGAGTGCCCTGTAGTAGGCCAGAAAGATAGTCGCCTGCGGTAACCTCCGGTTCTACATCGACAGAACTGCCTTCGCGGTCTTTGAGTACTTCAATAAGGGTGGCAAAGAAGTTGGGTACGCCTTCTCTTAGCTGCTGTACGTAGGCGTGCTGGTCGGTTGATCCTTTGTTGCCGTATACGGCGATGCCCTGGTAGACCGTGTTGCCGTCGAGGTCTTCTTCTTTGCCAAGCGATTCCATCACCAGCTGCTGCAAATAGCGACTGAACAGCAGCAGACTGTCTTTGTAGGGCAGTACGACCATGTCTTTCTCGCCTTTGCCGTCGCCTGAAAAATACCAGGCCAGCGCTAGTAAAGCCGCAGGGTTTTCTTTGAGGCTGTGAACCCGCGTCGCAATGTCCATCTCTTTGGCACCGTCTAACATCTCCTGCACATCAACGCCTTGAAGAGCTGCCGGTAGTAGGCCAACCGCAGAGAGTTCGGAGGTTCTGCCACCAATCCAGTCGTACATCGGGAAGGTGTCAATCCAGCCTTCTGATTTAGCGACACTGTCTAGCTTGCTACCTTCTCCGGTCACGGCGACCGCATATTTAGGAAAGTCGAGTCCAGCTTTTTCGAAGGCGGCTTTGGCTTCGACCATGCCGTTACGAGTTTCTGGGGTGCCGCCAGATTTTGAGATGACAATGGCTAGAGTGCTTTTGATGCGATCGCCAATTTCTTCAAACGTGTGGTCAATTCCAGTGGGATCGGTATTGTCAATAAAATGAATGTTGATGTCAGGAGTCGCCGCCGCCAGCGCTTTAGACACGAACTGTGGGCCCAACGCAGAGCCGCCAATGCCGACAGAAAGGATGTCGGTAAAACGTTCTTCGCCCGGCGGGATAATACTGCCGCTGCGGATCTTGTTTGCGAAGGTTTTGACCGATGCTAGCGTTTCAACGATGTTCTTTTTGATTTCTTCTGTAGGGGCAAGCTCGGCGTCTCTTAGCCAGTAGTGACCGACCATACGGCCTTCGTCTGGATTAGCGATCGCACCTGCTTCCAACTCATCGACTGCCTTGAAGGCCTTTTCAAACTTAGGCGTCAGCTGCTCTACAAACGCGTCATCAAAGCGCATTCGGCTGACATCCACGTACATGCCTAACCCTTCGTGGTAATAAAGCCAATCTTTATATCTTTTCCAGAGTGCTGCCGCGTCCATTATTATTCTCTCACTGCATTTATATAGATGTATCTGTACTTGACTTTGGCACTCGCAACCGTGGCCTGTGCAACAGTTAAGCAGTACGTCCCTCAGTCAATGTATCTAACGCTGTGCGCTTCAAGTGGCGAAATCCGAAGGAATTTAACATTCTAGAAAGCATTGGTTTCACAGCATTGGTTCTCTTGTGTCGGTAGAATGGTATAGCAAGTTCGATAAGTGTATTCAAGTAGACTTGCTAAATTACATTTGATGCTAGAAGGCAGACCTCCGGTCGCTTTTATACGCATCAGTGTGGATCTAGACTTAACTAAGAGACTTGATCAAACTCTAAAAAATCATTATTACAACAGTTCCATGTTCCTAGCCTTTCCATTAGCCGTACAGAGTACCAGTTTGACGCTCGCAGGCTTAGAAGGCTGGCTAGATAATGCCGCCTTTGCTGTTTTGTTCGCTGCGATGCTGGCTTACTGGAGCGGTTTAGCCTTCTCGAATGTCAAAGTCATGCCGCTGATTGGCGGGGTATGCATGGCCGCAGGTAATTTGTGTATGGCTGCGCTGCTAACTGCTCGCTGGATTGAAGGCGGCTATTTCCCGCTCAGCAATCTTTACGAGTCTCTATTCTTTATTGCTTGGGGGATTACGGCTGTTCACTTTGCAGCTGAGCGGATGAGCGGTAGCCGCTGGATAGGTGCTGTAACCTCTCCGGTGGCAATGGCGATCGCCGCGTTTGCCGCGCTCACCCTGCCCGACAAGATGCAGGTGTCTGAACCGCTCGTGCCTGCTCTAAAGTCGAACTGGCTGATGATGCATGTGAGCGTCATGCTAATTAGCTATTCGGCGCTGATGGTGGGTTCTTTAATTGCGATCGCTTTTCTCATTATCACCCGAGGCCAGGCCGTCGAACTCAAGGGCAGCTCTGTCGGGACCGGCAGTTTTAGAGATCGCAAATATATGCTCAAGCGGGCTGAAAAAGCGACTGCTACAGAGAGTGCAGTTGCTGAGCCTCTATCGTCTGTGAGCGCAGGCGGTGGAACTGCTTTGTTAGAATCACCGGCTGCTGTGATGGCTTCTACTGCCCAGCCGCTATCTCTACAGCGGTTAACACTAGCCGATACGTTAGACAACATCAGCTATCGCATCATTGGGTTAGGGTTCCCGCTGCTAACTATTGGCATTATTGCGGGTGCTGTGTGGGCAAATGAGGCATGGGGCTCCTACTGGAGCTGGGATCCCAAAGAAACTTGGGCGCTGATTACCTGGCTGGTGTTTGCGGCCTACCTCCACGCTCGCATTACCAAAGGATGGCAAGGCAGACGACCTGCCATCCTCGCAGCTTCAGGATTTGTCGTGGTTTGGATTTGTTATCTGGGTGTCAATATTTTGGGTAAAGGCTTACATTGCTATGGCTGGTTCTTCTAGTCAATTTCCCGCTGGGCTAACGCATAGCTGCCTTGTTGGCTCATCTTATTGATTCATTCCATTTATCCGACGCTGGCGAAAAGTGCTTCTATCGGCTGCGATGTAGCACCTTCGCTAGTAATGATTTCAACTACCTTGTTTTTTGCACTGGGCTGAGTAACGGCTTCTGCACATACCTGTGCTACCTTGCGCCGAGGAATACTGCCTTCAAATAGCTGGTCAGCTGAAGACATAACAATAGCCTGTGTGTTGTCTTCGTTCTTCAAGCCGCCAGGGCGAACAATCGTGTAAGGAATGCCGCTCTGCTTAAGATAGTCTTCAGCCTGCTTTTTCCAGTACAGGATGCCCCAGAATAAATTAAGCGGATGAAACAGCTTTGATACGCACATTGAAGACACCATCACGAACTGATTGACCTGTGCTGCTTTTGCTGCGTCTACCAGGTTTTTATTGCCTTCGTAGTCCACCTTATAGGGGCCAGTCGGGTCTAGACTAGGGGCTGCGCCTGTGGCACTTAAGAGCACCTGACAGTCTGTGAGTGCTGCCCGTAGGGTAATGGGCTGCAGAACGTCTCCTTCGACGATGTCGATGCCTTCTGGCAGTTCCGAGAGTGCTTTCGTGCGATCGCGCACCATCGCCCTGACCGTAATGCCTTTGGCCAGCAGTTCTTCAACAATGCGTCGTCCTGTTTGCCCTGTTGCCCCCGCAACCAATGCTCTCATAGCTAGTTACCCTCTATAATTTTTGGTGATCTGAGTGTCAATACTCAAACTATAGGCGGATAAGCGTAGCGGTAGTCACTGTCTAAGGAGACAACAGCTGGCATATTGATCCGTAAATCAACGAAGGCCCTTGGTTATTATCAGTAGTTATTCTTGATGAAGCGTATATTTTGTGTCCTATCAAGATTGCTTCATACGGACGATAGTTTGCTCTTCTCTTATTTAATTCTTTTTAGCTACTTATATGCAAATTCCTTCTGACGCGCCATCTCCACAGCTAGGCTCCCAATTTCTTAAGGCGGGTGCTAGTCTAATTGAAGGACAAATAGCTTCACAAAAAGACGTTAAGTCTTCTTCAAAAGAAACATTGCACTTCCAAGGCAACTACATAGGCCATATGGAGATGTATGCAGATGCAGCCAGCGTGGCTCAGTATCTAGATGCTCACCAGGACTGGTTTCATCAATGTGCGCAACCGATGGCTGTAGAGCCAATTGGAGACAATGGCTATGGTTTGACGGTGGGCCGGTTTAAGAGCTTAAACCATGAAATTGAGCCTAAGATCGGATTGCACCTGCTGCCTCAAGAAGAGGGCGTTTATCGGATAGAAACGATTCCTGTCCCTGGCTACGAGCCGGCCGGCTACGATGTTGACTTCAGCGCTTCCATGTCGCTGTGTGAGGTGGCTGCTACTGATGTGCCCAAAGATGTCTCCATGGACAAAATGACCCATGTAGAGTGGGATCTAAAGTTATCTACTTGGGTAGACGTGCCTCGGTTTATTCAGGTACTGCCCGATAATTTGGTTAAGGCGTCGGGCGACAAGCTGCTCAATCAGATAGTTCGTCAGGTGTCTAAGCGACTAACCCGTAAAGTGCAAAAAGAGTTTCATACGTCGCTCGGTTTACCTGTCCCTAGCGAAAACAAAAAGCGCTTTTGGCAGCGCTCTTAAGTTAATTATTCGCCACGGCTATTCGCTACGGTTATTCGCCACAGCTTGTTGGTGACAGAATCACTGGCGACAATCAGACGAATCAATACACAAGACTTTAAAGCAGCAGCTACCCGTGAGAATAAACAACGGGTGGCTGTTTTTTATTGATCTGAATCTTATCGAGCAAAGCTACCGAGCAAAGCTATCTGTAGCTGTAATCAGCGCATCGATAATGCCGGGCTCGGTCGCCGAGTGGCCTGCTTCAGCGATGATGAAAAAGTCGGCTTCGGGCCATGCTTGATGTAGCTCCCAGGCAGAGGTCATAGGGCAAACAACATCGTAGCGGCCTTGAACGATGACGGCCGGAATATGGCGAATGGCCTCTATATTTTCAATTAGCTGGTTAGGATTGCTAAAAAAGCCACCGTTAGTAAAGTAGTGGCATTCAATTCGTGCGAAGGCATCAGCAAAACTACCCTCGCCAAATCGTGTCATTAGATCAGGATCAGGCACGAGTTTGCTGGTGCTCGCTTCCCAGATAGACCAGGCCTTAGCGGCGGTTTGTCTGGTCTGAGCATCGTCACTGGTCAATCGCTTGTAATAGGCTGAGACTAAGTCATCTTGCTCCTCTTCTGGAATGGGTGCTAGGTAGCCTTCCCATGCGTCTGGAAAAATATAGCTGGCTCCCGACTGATAGAACCACTCAATTTCTTTGGGCCTCAGCATGAAGATGCCGCGTAGAATCAGACCGTTGCACCGTTCAGGATAGGTTTGTGCATAGGCAAGGGCGAGCGTGCTGCCCCAGCTGCCGCCAAAAACGGTCCACTGGTCGATATTGAGATGTGATCGCAACTTCTCAATATCCGTCACCAGATCCCAGGTGGTATTGTCGGTTAGTTCCGCGTGGGGCGTACTTTTCCCGCAGCCTCTCTGGTCAAACAAAATGATGCGCCAGCGAGCCGGATCAAAGAATTGTCGGTACATTGGTACGCTGCCGCCACCAGGGCCACCGTGCAAAAAAACAACGGGCTTCCCTTCAGGGTTGCCCGCTTCCTCGTAGTAAAGCGTGTGGATAGATGAAACTGGCAGTGTATTTTGAACGTAAGGCTCGATTGGCGGATACAGCTGACGCATAGTCTGATGCATGGTGTATGGATACCTAGCCGTTGATATCGATAAAATTTCGCCTATTGTGCCATTAGACGCTGAAAAGATTCTGATTTAATTGCTCTGGTGGTCCTTCTAGCGTGGTTGCTGACCTGACAGAATGCTTTTCCTGTGAAAACCCGAAGACGACTTGCCATTTCCCAGTTTGTGGATCGCGCAAGGATATGAAGGGATTTTGCTTTAGGAAAGTTCGACAAGATGCCTGACTTTCTGCATGATTGGTCAACAAATTGGGTTTAGGCATTGCACAAACCGTAGAAGCACATCATTTATGACACTGAGTATAAAAAAAGACCGTTTTGATTGCTGTGATTTCGATCGGTCAGCGCGCGGCTACCCATTAATTGAAAGAAGGCTAAGGGCAGGCTGCCTGTTTATCTGTCTCTGTAGCTGGTTCTACGGCTGACTCTGCTGGTTGTTAGTCTTAGCTACTTTGGGTAGGGCAATTTCTTGGTACGGTTGCAAGGGAAAGGGCATCCCACCATGTTGCCTTTGTTTACGCTTTGGGGTTTGCACGCATGACATCCACAACGGTAGAAGTTTGGCCCGGGCGCCCTCATCCTTTGGGGGCGACTAGGGATGGAGAAGGAACAAATAATGCCCAGTATTCTGAAAATGCAACGGGTGTGACTTTGTGTCTGTTTGATACGGCGGGTACAGAAACTCAGATCGCTTTGCCCAAAGTAACGAACTACGTGTGGCATGGCTTTTTACCCGGTATTGGTCCGGGCCAGCGCTACGGCTTTCGGGTGGATGGGCCCTACGAACCTGAACAGGGGCATCGCTTTAATGTAAATAAGCTGCTAATTGATCCCTATGCCAAAGCGCTAACTGGCAATATTCATTTTGGGCCTGAGCTGTTTAGCTTTCCGGTGGAACATGTTGAAGATGGCGATGGCGAAACCTCTCTTCTGGAGAATTGCGATCTCAATTTTTCCGACATGGATAGTGCTGCAGCTATGCCCAAAGCTGTTGTGAGCGATGCTAGCTTCGACTGGGAAGGGGATCGGCCCCCTGATGTCGCCTGGGATCAAACCATTATTTATGAAGTGCACGTTCGCGGGTTTACTCAGCAAAATGAAAAGATTCCCGCTGCGCTAAGAGGAACCTACGCTGGAATGGCGCATCCTGAGGCGATCGCACATCTCAAAAGTCTGGGGATTACTGCCGTTGAGCTACTGCCTGTACATCATTTCAACAAATACCCCGGTCATCTAGTCACGACTGGCCTGCACAACTACTGGGGGTACGATTCTCTGGCTTATTTTGCGCCCCAGTCTGACTACAGCTCGGAGGAAGGGCAGCAGGTAAAAGAATTCAAAGAAATGGTTAAAGCCCTTCATAAAGAAGGCATCGAAGTGATTTTAGATGTGGTGTACAACCACACGGGCGAAGGCAATCATCTAGGTCCGACCCTGACGCTAAAAGGTATAGACAACGCTGCCTATTACCGACTAGTGGAATCTTCTCCACGCTACTACATGGACTTTACAGGCTGTGGCAATTCTCTAAACGTGCGCCATCCTCAGGTTCTAAAGCTGATTATGGACAGCCTGCGCTATTGGGTACAGGAGATGCATGTAGATGGCTTTCGATTTGATCTAGCCTCTGCACTGGCCCGAGAACTGTACGAGGTAGATCGGCTATCTTCCTTTTTTGACATCATTCATCAAGACCCTATTCTCTCAACAACTAAGCTGATTGCGGAACCCTGGGATCTAGGCGAGGGCGGTTATCAAGTGGGTAATTTTCCGCTGCTGTGGTCTGAATGGAATGGTAAGTATCGCGATACAATCAGAGACTTTTGGCGAGGAGAACGCTACACCCTGGGCGATTTTGCCTTTCGCTTTACCGGTAGCTCAGATCTGTATCAGGATGATGGGCGACTGCCCCACGCCAGCATTAACTTCATCACTGCGCACGATGGGTTTACCCTCAATGACTTAGTTAGCTATAACGAAAAGCACAATGAGGCTAACGGTGAAGGTAACCGAGATGGTGAGAGCTACAACCGCTCTTGGAACTGCGGGATAGAAGGTGAAACAGACGACGCTGACGTTTTAGCCCTGCGAGCTAGACAGCGACGAAACTATCTGACGACACTGATGCTCTCTCAAGGGGTGCCTATGATTCTAGGTGGCGACGAGATGGGCCGCACAACTCAGGGTAATAACAATACTTACTGCCAGGATAATTCGCTGTCTTGGTTCGACTGGCAGCTACAGGCGGAAGACGACTCATTGCTAGCTTTTACGCGCAAGCTCATCGAATTTCGTCGGGCTCACCCAATCTTTAGTCGTCATCAGTGGTTCTTTGGCCGCGAGATTCACGGATCGGGCGTGGTGGATATCGGTTGGTTTCATGCTGATGGCACTCGCATTGGCGATCCCGAGTGGCACGATGGTTCCATTAAGTCGATTAGTATATTTTTGAACGGAGCAGAGATCCCCAATCTAGATAGGAAGGGGCAGCGCATTTTAGATGACAGCTTTCTGTTGTTGTTTAATCCTTCAGAAGAGCCGTTAGATTTTATGATTCCTGAGTCGATTGAGACTAAGGAATGGCAGGTTGTATTAGATACCTGTCGTACTGACGGATTTGTTGAACAAGGCCGGATTTATAAGCGGGATCAGACTATATTGGTGTCGGCGCGATCGCTCGTTATTTTAGACTGTCCTCACTGTTTTAGTGTGGCTGGACTCAAGGATAATTAGTGATTCAACCGGTTTTGATTTCAAACGACATCCTCAGCTGATATCAGAGGCTTGCTGCAATGTCTTGCTATCCCAAAATATATGACGTTGTTAAACTGATCCCGTATGGCAAGGTTGCTACCTACGGCCAAGTGGCCGAACTAGCAGGGTTAATTGGCAAGCCAAGAGTCGTTGGCTACGCTCTCTATCGAGTCGTTAGTGTAGACGCAGAAATCCCTTGGCATCGAGTCATCAATGCCAAGGGCGAGGTTTCTAGGTCATCATTACGAGATGGTAATGATGACCTTCAGCAAACGCTGCTAGAGTCTGAAGGCGTCGTTTTCGTGAATAGAAAGCTAAATCTAAAACAATATCGATGGCAGCCAACCTTCACTCAGATTGACCAACTCTTTGACCAACTGTCGGCCCAGCTTTCGGACTGAGACACTACTTCTGAGACGTTATTTTCTGAGACCTTTTTGTCTCAGACATAACGTTAGAAATCTCTCTTTTAAGCGCCAGGGATCAAGCGACAGGCATCATCGCGGCGGATTGCATTGCTGTGTTGATTTCGATAGTCAGTTCTTTGGGCTCTGGGATATTTTGCAGGCTGGTTTGAATCTGCAAAGCACCCTCTTGCTGAAGATCTTCTACATACCCTGGTTTTGCTTGAACGGCCTCTGTTTCATCATCGAACGGACCAAAGTAATAAACGCAGTTGGGTTCTGCTGTGGTGATTTTGACCCACCATTGATTTGAAAAGAAATTAAGCAGACCACTAAAAAAGTTTTTCATTACAGTATTGGCAAACAGCTTTATAGTTGGACAGTGATGACCTTCACAAAACAGTAGGCCCTAATAAAAGGAGCGTTGTGCTCTGCGCAGGCCTAAAAGAAATATCGCACCAGAGTCGCACCAGAAATTGCTTTTCTGCATGCGAGTGGGATTGCTATAACAAAAAACAGAAATGACAGTCAAACCTATCGATGTGAGAGAATTGCGTAAGCAACGCTTTTTCGCAGGTTGATATCTTATTCTAAAACAGCATACGAGTCATGGGCATACGATCGTATTAATAGAAGTGGACTATATCAGCAGAAAAACTGATGTGCCCCTTCTGTAGGTATGAAAACCTGCCCTTATTCAAAAATGTTAATAGAAGATAAAAGATTCTGTCGGTATATATTCTTACAGCCAGGGAACGACCTCTCGCTCGGCAGTAATTGACTAGGCTAGGTCGGCTAAGCCCCTTCAGCCAGCAAATGATTATTCACCTGTCGGAGGTAGCTCTAGTATTAGTGGCTTTACTGCTGAGCCATCGAGCGCTGAGCTATCTGTTTTGGATGGTAGGGTGAGTGCCGGTAGCTTTTTTTCCCAGGCCTGCCTGTATATTTCGTAGAGTGCCATTCCAGTTGCTACAGAGGCATTGAGGCTAGGCGTTTTACCCGCAAGTTCAATAGAGACCAGAACGTCGCAGAGGGTTTGAACTGAAAGGCTAAGGCCGCTGCCTTCCGCGCCTACAACAAGGACTACCGGCTCTGAGAAATCTGTTTTGTGAATGGACTGTGACGCTTCAGCGGCTAGCCCGTAAACCCAGAACCCTTGATCTTTAAGAAATTCCAGGGAGCGACTGAGATTCACGACTCGGGCAACCGGTAAAAACTCTAGAGCGCCCGCTGCGACTTTGGCAACTGTAGATGTGACGCCGACCGCTCTCCTTTGAGGGATAATCAGGCCCTGTGCGCCGATGGCTTCCGCAGAGCGGATAATCGCGCCTAGGTTATGTGGATCGGTGATGCTGTCGGCGGCAATAATAACAGGGCGACGTGCCGCTGCCTTAGCCTGCTCTACGAGCGTTTCAAGCTCTATATATTCGTGGGCTGATACCTGAGCAACGATGCCTTGGTGATTAGCCCCCTGGGTCATTTGGTTGAGCCTTAGATTTTCGACTTCGTCAACCACGGTGCCGTTAGCTTTGGCCTCCGCAATAAGTGGTCGAAATTGCGAGTCGTAATGCACTCTAGCTGTCACCCAGAGCCGATTGAGCGATCGCGCACCTTCAATCGCAGCCTCTACAGAGTGCCGTCCATAAATCAGATCAGGCTTGATCCCTTCGTCGCTTGCTGCATACGGGTTGCTAGATCGCTCTTTTCCGTATCGCTCTTTTCCATACTGACTATCTCGTAAATCACTACCTGATCTACGTCCATTTCTATCGGACGGTTTGTGTCTAGGATGGCTGGATTTGGAGTATCTGTTGTTAGTACCTGGGTGCTTTCCAGGCTTTAATTTGGGTTTGTCGCTAGATTTCCCGGGTCTAGAACCGGGTCTACCGCTATGTTTTCTGCTGAATTTTCCATAGGACTTTTCGGTTGAGCCAGATTCGGCATCTGCTCCTGACTTGTGGGTCCCAGTTCTGCTTGGTTTTCGCTTGCTGGTGGAATACGGTTTTCCTGAAGAGGGTTTTCGGTTATTCCATGCACCGCTTTTATGCCCGCTTTTGGGTCCATTTTTCTTTTTACGCGGAGGCTGGGAAGAATGCTCTGAAGGATTGGATGAATTCTCTGGGCCGCTCACGCGTCGATTCCTCTTGTAGTACCTGGGTAGGTCGTTCCCCGGATGGTCAGTATCCTAGTGTAGGTCGACTTTGCTTTCTTTAACAGTGCAAAAACAGTGCAAAGCATTTTGCGGTCTCTATAGTTAAAAGATCTGTAGCAGCTAAAAGATCTGTAGCGCCAGTAGGCAACATGCTGTAGCGGTGTCAGTCTGCGTGCAGTTTAAATATCCAAATAGCCCAAAAGTTTGAGCAAGCGAGGAACGTCGCTGAGATAGAGAAATCCAATTAAGGCTTCAAGCCCGGTTGCTTTCTGATACTCTTGGCCTTTGGCTCTGCGATTTTTTCCGGTAGTGGCGTTGCGTCCTCGGCGGAGAATCTCTTTTTCTGCTTCAGTGAGATGTTGACCTAGCAGGTCTACGCAGCGTGCTTGGCTTTCGGCTTTTACTCGCTCTACAACCTGCTGGTGGTAGTCGCGGATTCGTTTGGGCGGCGTTAAAAGATGCGATCGCACGTACAGTTCAAAGACCGCGTCTCCGATGTAGGCAAGCGCAATAGGAGAAATCGCCTCTAGCTTTTGACTTCTCATTTCTTTGGGTCCGCCTGCTGGCAGCTGAGAAGCAACTAGCTGCTCGAAGGGATCGAGTTGCTCGAAGGAATCAAGACTTGAAGCCGCAACCTGCGTTTTTATGCTTACGCTTTCTTCACTTACTTTCTCTTCACTTGTTTTTTCGCTCGCTTCTGTCGCTTTTTGAGCAGAAATCGGTACTTGAGAGGGTGCCTCTGTCGTTTCTTGAGGCGTTGATTTCTGGGCTGCTGAGCTAGCGCGTGAAAATGGTGCTGTGTTATCGGTAGAAGGAATATTTGGCAACGGTGGCCTGCCTCAGTTTTACTACCGTAACTTTGATGGTAACTGTATAGATAAAATCATATAGCTATTACTTAATCATTTTGCCTGCATAGTAATGCTAGATTTGCCTGCATAGTAATGCTAGATTTGCCTGCATAGTAATGCTCAAAAAGAGCCCCGTGCTTAAAGACAGTTCAACGAAAACATTTACTGCTTTTAGAGGCTCATTTCTGCTACATGCAAAATAGCAGCGTATGCAAAGATATCGTCTGCCTAGCAGACTTATTTCTTGAGGTTTTCAAGCGCTGCATCCACGCTAGGCTGCAATGATAAAAACTTCTCTAATCGAACTAACTTAACGGTTTGAGTGACCCGAGGATTGCTGACAACCTGAACGCTGCCACTCTCACCTTTGGCCTTTTTGACCAGCCGAACGAGTGCACCTAAACCGGAGCTGTCAACAAAATCAATCGTAGATAAATCTAGAATTATGTGGGTTGGGCCGTCTTCGATGTACTTATTGAGAACCTTCAGAAAAGTTGGCTCTGAAAAAGCATCGAGAAGCCCTGTGAGGCGAAATATTTGACATTTCCCCCTAACTTCGCGGGTGCCTCTTAGACTAACTGTTAGGGTAAGCGACTCAGCGATAGGATCCTCCTATATGCCTAGCATTAAATGACAATATGACGATTAAGTATAGGGCAAGATAATATGCACCGCAAGACAATTTGGGTTCACTTTATCTGCTCTGGCTTAAAGTCATAGCTATCATGCCCTATTGCGGTCATTATCAGTCAGTCTAAACAGATTATTTTGTTCTCTTTGCTGAGACTGTGGACTTAGCGCCGGACTTATTATCAGGCTTAGTATCAAAGGTACGGCTGCTCGCCCTTTCAGCTGATGCAAATCTTACGCTCTAACCACTTGGCCAATAATTTGGATTTGATACTCAGCGCTGCTCTTTATAGTCGCGCATTGCCTGTACGAAATTGGCAAATAAATAATCGGCGTCGTGAGGACCAGGACTGGCTTCGGGGTGATATTGCACCGAAAAGACCGGGAGCTGCTTGTGCTGAATACCTGCAACGGTTTGGTCGTTGAGATTGAGATGGGTAATTTCGACCTGCTCATTATCTATAGAGTCAGCTTTTAGCGCGAATCCATGATTTTGACTGGTGATTTCGACCTGCTCGCTAATGCCGCAGGGCTGATTGAGACCGCGATGTCCAAACTTCAGCTTGAAGGTCTCTGCGCCCAGTGAAAGCCCTAAAATTTGGTGGCCCATGCAGATGCCGAAGGTAGGAATTTCGTTTTGCATAAGTGCTTGAGCCGTTTCGGGTGCGCCGGTTACAGCTGCTGGATCTCCGGGGCCATTGGATAAGAATATGCCGTCAGGCTGATAGCTGAGAATGTCTTCTGCAGAGGTATTTGCGGGGACGACAATTACTTTGCAGCCATAGCTAGCTAGTCGCTTGAGAATGTTTCTTTTGATGCCAAAATCAAGTGCAACTACGGTAAGAGGCGCATTGCCTGCTGCTAAAGAAGCTTGGTTTGTATCCTGTGTGCGGGCTTGTTCAAGGCTCGGCTGGGCGCTAAAGGACCAGTCCGCTTCTGTACTGGTTTGCCATTCGTAGGTCTCATTGGTGGTGACTTCTTTAACAAGGTTGAGCCCTTCCATGGCGGGAAGAGACCGTAGCTGGCTGAGCAGTTCGTCAGGATCGAGCATTTCACTGGAGATAATGCCATTCATGGCGCCAGCGCTGCGGAGTTTGCGCGTGAGTGCGCGAGTGTCAATGCCGCAGATCCCTGGAATGTTGTGGCTTTTGAGATAGTCGCCAAGAGATTGCGTAGAGCGCCAGCTACTGGGGCGATCGCACACATTTTTGGCGATCGCCCCTTTGACATAGGGCCTAGCTGATTCTTCATCCTCAGGGTTGACGCCGGTATTTCCTAACTCTGGGTAGGTAAATGTAATCATCTGCCCGCAGTAGCTCGGATCGGTGAGTACTTCTTGATAGCCTGTCATACCTGTGTTGAAGACTACTTCGCCCATGCTGGTTCCGGTCGCTCCAAAGGACTGGCCTCTATAAATCGTTCCATCTTCTAAAACAAGGAGAGCAGGCTGCGCGGCAGGATCAAACATAGCGACCGGGGAGTAGACGTTGTAAGGGGAATGATTTGAGGGAGTGAACCGGGCTGAAAATACTGAGCTTGTTAGATTTTGTCAGACTAGAACCTGCGAAGATCCGTGTAAGACGCGAGGCTAGAGAGAACCTGACTCGGGAAATTTAAGACTAAGGCAATACATTCTTTTCCCTATGGACTGGTTTCGCTTTTCTAATCGTTTAATATTATTGCCTAGTTTGGCCGGATTAGCGGGCTATGCCTGTACGACCGCTATGGATACGACTGTGGATACGACGGCTTCAGTGCTTGAGCCGGTCCAGTCTAGTAAGCATTCCGCCCCTGCCCCGACGACTGCTAACCAGCCTATCGACGGTATAGGCTCACCGCCAGAAACGGGTTTGATGCCTGCGGCGGCTGATGCTTTTTCTCCCACAGTTTATCAGGAAGGTTTGGATCTGGCCGCTAGCGCCGAGAGACTGAGCCAATCAGCGATATCTCCTGATGATTGGGGGCTCGTGGAGAGTCGCTGGAAAAGAGCTGCTGATACTTTGAAAACGGTGAGCGTAGACGATCGCGCTTATGATTTGGCTCAGCGGAAGGCGAGTGAGTATGCGGCTAATGCTGAGGCTACTGCCGATAAAATTGCGCGATTGCAGACGCCTATCTATGTTCCCTTGCCTGATCGGTCTATCGTTGAGGCGGCGCCTCAGCCAGCTTCGTTACCACTAACGTCTACTTCAACGCCATCTGTAGGGCAACGTGTGCAAGTTCCTATTGTCAGACGGTTGCATGGCACGCCTGTCGTTAAAGTCAGGTTCAACAACGTGAAAACCTACGAGATGATTCTAGATACGGGGGCTAGCCGCACCTTAATTACTCGGCAAATGGCCGATGAGCTGAATGTGGTTCCGACTGAGCGTATGATAGCCGCAACCGCTAGTCAGTCTGAAGTAAGCTTTGATATTGGCCGAGTCTCTACTGTCTCTGTCGGCGAGGTTGTATTAGAAAACGCCCGAGTCAGCATTGGTGATGCTGTGAGCATTGGCCTGTTGGGCAACGATTTTCTTAGAGACTACGATGTTACGATTCGCTCGCAAGCCGGGATAGTCGAACTGGTGAGAGCCTATTGACGATTTACGGCCACAGAATTCTTTGACGGTATTTAACGGCATGATCGTTAAGTCTGATTGTTCTCGGGGCTCTGTCTAGCCTGGAGCGAACAGCTTTGGAATAGCGTGAGTGCCTGGTTGGAGACTGCTCTAACCGCAGCGTGCTCTTCATTTGTGAGCTGTAAGGCATTGTCGTCTTGCTCAGTGATTCGTCGGGTTGAGCATTGAAGCGAACGAGCTGCCCTGATGTCAAACTAGCTTCGCGCTCTTCAGGTGTTGATCCAGGTGTTGACTCAGATACTGGCTCAGGCGCTGTCTCTAATGCAGGGAACGCTACAGATACGTTAGTCGTTTGGAGTTCGTTGACCAAGTTGGCTGTGTGGGCTTCGTTGCCTAGCAGTGCGATCGCTGCTCGAATTAACGCTGCAGAAGCCTCTGTAGACGATGTTTCTGGTATAGGCATGTAGAGTGTTTGAAGCTGACCTGTAGCATCTTCGTCGTTTAGCTCTGCGCTATGGAGGCCTGCGCTATGGAAGCCTTCGCTACTTAGACCTTCTAAAAGCGGCGATCTGCTCTCGCTAGACGGCTGTAGGCTAGCTTCTACACCGGTGGCCGTAGGTGCGCTGTCAGCTGAAAAGTGCTCAAGGGAGTTTTCTAAGGCTTCGCTAGCAGAGGGCTCTAATGAAATGTGATGCGAGATGCCTTCTGCCGCCCTAAACTCAGCAATTAGCGGTGATTCGGTTGCTTGAGGAATTGTTTCTATCAGTCTTGCCAGCTTTGAACTGGGCGCAGACGCCACGGCGTCAACTGAAAACGTTTCTATCGGTGCTGTTGGTGGCGCAAGTAATGACTCTGTTTCTAGCCCCTCTTCTGCACCTGTGGCTGGTGTTGATGCGCTCGCTGTTTCCAGTTCAACTGGCGTGACCTCGATAGCGATCATGCCAGCGGTGTCTTGTTCAGCACTATCTGCAGAGTTTGCTTCAATTTCAATACTATCTGCTTCAACGCCGCCCGCTTCGATGCCGCCTGCTTCAACATCAGCTATCTCAATGCTATTCGCTGCCGCATCTGTTCTTTCTGCTCCTATAGGGCCTTCTTCTGACTCGTTGCGCTGCTGCTGCAGGTCGCGCAGAATTACGGTGCCGATAGAGACGTTTTCATCGTTTCTAGGTAGCGCTGTCTGTGCTGTAGCTGCCTGCGGTGTAGCTGGTTGTAGTGTAGGCAGGCCGCTGGCTTCTATTTGGCTTGTAGCTACGCCAGTGTAAGGTCTGCTGACTACATTTTGCTGAAGAGTAGCTGATGTACTAGTCTCGAAGGCTACAGGCTCAGTTGGCGCGGTCGCAGTGAGTAAATCTGATGTGGAGAAACGAGTGTCGGGCTGATTTAGCGTTGCGATCGCTGCGGCTGCGTCGTTGGGAAGAGAGAGTAGCGCACTAGGATTGGACGCACTAGACGCACTATTTGTTGCCTGCGTGCTTTCTGTTTCTAAGTTGACTGTTTCTGTGCCATCCGCTGCGGTAGCCAGGGGTGTGGAATTCGCTCCTGCGAAAGAAGACGTCGGTTGCTTGTAAACAGGTGAGGCTGGCAAGGATACTTGTGCGCTGTAGGGTACTCTGTCACCCAAAAAGCTGGAGTTTCTGCTGTTGCCTAAGTAAGCGCGAACAGAAGATAAGGTGTCTGTTCTTCGCCCGGTGTCAGCTTGCGCGGTGTCGCTGGCTGGCTGTGGACTTGTGCCGTCACTGCTGGGAAATGCTCTACTTGCAGTGCCCTGTCTCAAAATAGGGCTGTCTGCGCTGCTAATCCCGTTCGCATTCAGTGGCTGCTCAAAAGCTGGTCCCGCTTTGTTGGAAGCAGTCTGGTCTAGGAACCGCTGAGCTTCTGGTGAGAGAGATGACAGCAGTTGGTCACCGAGACTTGACTCTTGCTCGGTAGTTGTAAATCCGGTTGCTCCTCTGGTTGCTACTTCACCCGTTATGCCATTTGGAGGCGCTTCAAAACTCCATTCAGCGCTGGGAACCTCGCTTTGGCTACAGCCTGTGATGGCGGTGAGAATGACGGCGGAGGCAGTGACTTTGCGCATTGAACTACTTGGATATTCTCGTGTGGATACTTTCGTGTGGGTGCTTTTGTGAGTGCTTCTGGGCTATTTCTAGAGTGTCTTTCCGGACCGCCTGCTGACGACTCTGAACAAGACAAATTGTGGTGATAAATCACAAATTACCATTTGCCGGTAGCGGCCTATAAAAAGTCTGGTGGGAATACATAGACTTTTTGTAGTTGGCTCAACAAACGCTACAGCTGTCTGTGCAGCATTTGTCGGGCAAATAAAATTCACCTTCTGAAATCTGTTTGCTGATGTCCCTAATGTCCCTACCCTAATGCCTCTAATAGACGTAGAGGCATCAAGAAAGTTCTCGAAACTTACTAAATTGACAGATGCTTTTGCCTGCTTCTTGTCTAGGTTGTGTACTCGGCGTTGATTTTTACGTAGTCGTAGCTGAGGTCGCATCCCCAAGCTGTCCCCTGCCCTGGCCCTGAGCCAACACCGATGGTGATGAGTACCGGATGTGCCAGCGCTTCGGCTGCGATCTGTTGACGCCTCAGTGGTGTCTGTGTGTCTGTTGCTACCAGATCGTTACCCTGCTCGGTACTGGTAAGCAAGAGTTTGGACATGGCTTTGCTGCTACGTTCGGACTGCTGCTTGAGATAGCTGCTGGCGGCGGCTCTATCGAAGGGCAGAGGGGTACCTGCTTGCATGAGCGTAAAGTCACCCAGGCTAATACTGAGTTCACTTTGCTCGAAGGGGGTGCCTGCTCTACCTGCCGCGCCTGCAATTCTTCCCCAGTTGGGGTCTCGCCCGAAGACAGCTGATTTAACGAGAGAGGAACCCGCGACCGCACGGGCTATTTGGCCAGCGGCGCGATCGCTCATGGCACCCGTCACTGCTATTTCTATCAGGCAAGTTGCGCCTTCGCCATCACGAGCAATCGACTTTGCTAAATGAATGCACACTTCCGTGAGCATAGCTTCAAGTTTGTCTGCTTCTGGCCCAGCGGTGGTGATGGCTGGCGTGCGTGATTCACCGTTGGCCAGCGCTAGCAAACAGTCATTGGTACTGGTATCACCATCTACTGTGATTTGGTTGAAGCTCTTAGCCGTAGCGCGGCGCAGCATATCTTGCCAAAGTTGGGGTGAAACGGCTGCGTCGCAGGTGACGAAAGCAAGCATAGTCGCCATGTTGGGATGGATCATGCCAGAACCTTTGGCGATGCCACCAATGCGAACCGGGCGATCGCCAATTTGAGTTTCGAGCGCAATCGATTTAGTCACTAGGTCTGTGGTGACGATGGCATGGGCCGCCCTATCACCGCCCTCGGTTGAAAGCCCGCTGACCAGCTGCGGAATGCCTGATTGCAAGGCGTCTATTTTGATTCGCTGACCGATAACGCCGGTTGAGGCGATTAGAACGCTCTGCTCGGGAAGGCCAAGCGCTTTAGCCGCGCTGTTAGCGCTGGCGATCGCATCTTGCATTCCTTGCTCACCCGTACAGGCATTGGCTTGGCCTGCATTACAGAGAATCGCCCGAGCGGACGTTTTACTTTCTAAGAGATCCTGGCAGTAATCGACGCAGGCAGCGCGCACTTGGCTGGTGGTAAAAACGCCTGCTGCGATCGCTTCACTATCAGAGACAATCAATGCCAAGTCAGGCGCCCCAGACGGTTTAAGTCCAGCTGTGATACCAGCAGCTCTAAATCCTTTGGGCGCAGTAACGCTGCCCGCAACTATCTGCCAGTCTGCCATGATTGTTTCTTTTGTTTATTGCTTGGGGGAGCCGAGTGAAGTGAGGATTATACCAAGCTGTATAGGTACTGCATAGGTGCTGTGTGGGTGCGGAAGTGGGCGTTCTGCCCAAAAGGCTTATGATTTTGAAGAGAGAGACTTAACTTAACCAATCACGCTTTCAGATGCGAAGCTGTTGATGCCTACTGTGCGTACTATTTTTTCGTTGAATGGCGAAGCTCCAGGTAAAAGACTGCCGCCAAGATTTGCTGGTCTGTTATTAGCAGGTGGCGTTCTAATGGGACTTGCTCCAGTTAACGCTTGGCCATTGGCTTGGTTTGCTTTGATTCCGCTGTGGCTGCTGGTTATGCAATCGCAGCTATCGATTCGGGCTACTTTGATCGGTAGTGCCGTTTGGGGGGTGGCTTACCACGGCACGGCGCTTTCCTGGATTGTGTGGTGGCTTAAGCCTGTTGCTGCGATGGGTGTGCCTTTGTTTGCGGCGGTGGCACTGGCGCTTTTCGCTTGGGCCTTTATTACCGCTTGGGGCGCAGCTATTGGGCTGACCTGGATGACGGGGATGCTGTTGGTAAAGCGCTGGCGTGGTCCAACGGGCTGGCGGCAGGTACTTGTCGGGACGGCGCTCTGGTGCGCGGTGGAATGGGTTTGGAGCCGGGGGCCGCTGTATTGGACCTCCTTGAGCTATACGCAAAGTCCCTATAACCTGGTCGGCTTACATCTAGCTCAGCTCGCAGGACCTATTACAGTCACCGCGGGCATTGTGGCTGTAAACGGCTGTTTGGCACAGTGGGTATGGACTAGGTGGGGAGAGAGAAAAAAAACAAAGGATGTTCGTCCACTTTTACTGGGCGGTGTGCTTTTTGTTTGCATTCATCTAGTTGGTTTAGGACTTTACTCTTTGCCGTTGCTTGATGATCCTGACAGTGCGCTTTCTGTCGGGCTCGTTCAAGGCAACGTGCCGACAAGCGAGAAGCTCTCAGCTGCTGGAATTCGCTTGTCTCAACAGATTTATCTAGAAGGTTACGAAACGCTTGCGGCAGATGGCGCTGATATGGTGATTACGCCTGAAGGTGCGATCGCCCAGACCTGGAATGCATCAACGCAAGCGTACAATCCGCTGATGCGCTCCGTGGTGAGAAACCGAGTGCCCCTATTGCTGGGCACTTTTGCCAAGGTAGACATGGTAAACAACCAGGGAAAGTCTACCTCCAGCTTGCTATTGCTTTCGTCTGAGGATGAAACGCCTAGAGGAGAAGCGACTGGAGAAGAAGTGACTGGAGAAGAGGTGACTAGGGGTAAGGTGACTGGACGCTATAACAAAGTGAAGCTGGTTCCTCTAGGAGAATACTGGCCGTTGGAAAAGGTTTTAAGAGCCGTTGCGGGTTCCCTATTGCCCTGGAATAGCCTAGCGCCAGGAAGGTTTGACCAGCAGTTAGAGACGCCGTTTGGACCTGTAGCAGCAGGGCTTTGCTACGAGTCAGCGTTTGCAGGGCTGTTTCGAGCGCAGGTTGCTCGGGGCGGGCAGGCAATTTTTACCGCTTCTAATAACGATCCGTATCCGCCCAGACAGATGATGCAGCATCATGCACAGGATGTCATGCGGGCAGTTGAGACCGATCGATGGGAAGTACGAGTGACGAATACAGGGATATCAGGCGTCGTTGATCCCCATGGACGGACGCTGTGGCTGTCGAAACCGGGAGAGCGCATCGTGCACAATGCGCCTATAGCGCTTCGTCAAAGTCGAACGCCCTATGTGCGCTGGGGAGACTGGCTCACGCCGCTACTATTAATCGGTTCGCTGGTATCTATACGTCCACTGCCAGCAAAAAAAGGCGGCTCGCTGAGTTAGCAGAACTATTGCGCTAATTATTTTGTACTGGCTAATTATTTTGTACTATTTGTACGAGTAGCTATCTTGCTATTTTATCGATATCTCCTGCGGGCAGGGCGTGGGATAGCCAAAATCCTTGAACCTGATGACAGCCAAGTGCTAGCAGCGTTTGCATTTGTGAAGGCGTTTCAACCCCTTCTGCAATGACGGTCATACTGGCACTGTGGCCAAAGTCAACCATCGTTTTCGCAACTTCTTTTCCCTGCTGGTTATTTAGACCCTTAACAAAGGTGCGATCAACTTTAAGCGCGTCAACCGATAGCTGATGTAGACGGCTTAAGGAAGAATGGCCTCGTCCAAAATCATCGATGCAGAGCTGAAAACCAATCTCTTTTAGCTCTGATAGCACTTTTGTAATGGTTGGATCATCGCTGATCAGCAGGTGCTCGGAGATTTCTAACTGAAAAGCGCTAGCTGGAAGATTGTATTTTTTGAGGGCACTTTGCCAGTGCACTACGAGTGAGGGATTCTGAATTTGCGTCAGTGAGAGGTTGATGTGCAAGGTGATGTCTTGCTCATGCCATTTCACCCTCTGCTGGCAGGCGTCTTGGATGATGCGATCGCTCAATTGCTGCATGATGCCAATTTCTTCGGCTGTTTCGATGAAATCTGTCGCAGGTATAGTTCCGCGTACAGGATGCTGCCACCGCAGCAGCAGCTCAAATCCCGAAACACTCTGACTGACCAGATCAAACATCGGCTGGGAGTAAAGGTGAGACTGATTGTGGATGAGCGACTGCCTAAATTCTTCATCTAGGGTGACTTTTGCTTTAACATCGCTGCGCATCTCAGCGTCGAAAATGGCAAACTGCGGGTTATCTGCTGACAGCTCATCTTGGAGCAAGATAGGCGACGGATGCTGTTGAGTTTTTGTCTGTAGATTTAGCTGCTGCCGGATTCTCTCTCTGGATTTGTTTTTTGCCTGATACATCGCCAGGTCTGCGTCTTTGAGCGCAGCTTCTGGGGTGCGGTACCCGTTGCGGCTAAAAGTCACGCCAATGCTGACGCCAACCGAGAGCTTGTGTCCTTCAATCGCAACCGGAGATTTTAGCCGCTGCTGTAGCCGTTTGATGGCTGTTACAGCTTGATTTTCATCTCGAATGCTATCGAGCAATACGGCGAATTCGTCGCCGCCTAGACGGGCGACCAAATCACTTTTTCTGAACAGCTGCTGGATTTGCTGTGCAACATGAACCAGCAGCGCATCACCAATGTCGTGACCCAGCGTGTCGTTGATCGGCTTGAAGTGATCGAGATCGATAAATAAAACAGCGTAGTGATGGCTGGGCTGACGATGGTTGAGCTGAATGGCTTGATTTAGCCGCTGTAAGAAATAGCTGCGATTAGGGAGTTGAGTGAGTGGGTCGTGCAAAGCGTTGTGCCGTGAGGCTGCTTCTCTTTGAAGTAGCGTTGTTTGAGCTTTGAGCAAGCGGTGTAGGGAAACCGTTAGACTGGCTGTTCTTTCTTTGACTTTTTGTTCTAACTGTTGGTTGGCTAGCTTGAGCTGATGCCGTTGATAGCTCAGTTCCATTTGAGCAATGACTTGATGGCTCAAGACCTGCAAAGCTTGCACTTGCTCGGGCGATATTTTGTGGGGCTTGTAGTCTAAAACGCATAGAGAGCCTAGTGCGTAGCCGTCGGGAGTGATGAGCGGAGCGCCAGCATAGAAGCGAATAAAAGGCGGGCCAGTAACCAGTGGATTACTACAAAACCGAGGATGGAGCTGCGCATCCTCAACAATCATGACCTCGTTTTTTTGAATGGTGCGATCGCAAAACGCCATTGAACGGGGCGTCTCGTCTGCCTCCAAGCCTACCTTCGACTTAAACCACTGGCGATGGCTGTCAATTAGGCTAACCAGGGCTGTTGGTGTGTGACAAATGTTTGCAGCTAGCGCTGTGATGTCGTCATAGACAGCTTCGGGCAGCGTATCTAAGATCTCGTAGCTCTGAAGCTTGGCAAGACGAAGCGTTTCTGTAGCCGATAGAGGAGCTGTCATGAATAAACGATTCTGATGCCGGCTAAACTCAACCGGTGACTATTGTTTTAAAGAGGTAGAAATTAGCGTCTGCGCTGTAGATAGTTAGACAGTAAGCTGTGCGAAATAGCATCCTATGCAACTTATGCTAACGTTCTGGCTGTGAGCAGTGTAGATAAATGTACGTAGAAAAATACAAAAGATTGCATGAACTAGGACAGAGGTGGTCAGTCCTCTTACCGTCATCAGACTGACGCTACCAAATTTAGGGAAATGCTGAGGAAGTATAGCTATTTGAGGAAATGTTAGGCGAGATCAGTTTGATTATTTTGAATAGGTTGTTGCTAGAAATAGCCTGTAAAATAGCTCGTTTTGACAAGTTCAGTGCTCAAATCAGCTGGTTATGACCGCAGTTTCAGGACTGTGCTTAGAATAAACTAATCTTGCCGCCCCGTTGTATTAAAACGTACTGCATTAAAACGTACTGCACCACTCGAATATGCGATTCCAAGCCCACCACTTATCTGGGTCGTTGTACTGGCGTTGACATTTTTTGCTGCTGATATAGCCAACATGACCGCCCTGTTCAGTCAGCAGCAGGTCAATGGCAGGATTAGCAGCGCAGACCGTTTGGATGTCTTCAAGCAGCGTAGGTTCAAAGAGCGGATCGTCTTCAGCGTACAGAATGAGCGTCGGTTTCTTGAGTTCCGGGAGAATGTAGAGGCCACTGGTTGCCTTGTAATAGGCTTCTACCGTATCAAAGCCTAATCTTGGAATAACCATTTCCTGGTCGAAGGTCCAGATGCTTTTGACTCTGGCGATCGCGGCAGGGTCGTATGCGGTGGGATGGAGCTGCTGTAGCCTAGCAAGTAGCTGCTTAAGCTTACGGGTGATGGCTTTTTCGAGATATTTGCCGAGGGGCGCTTTTTCTAGATAGGTGAGCGATCGCATTGACTCTAACGCTGGACAAATGACCGCGCAGCCTGCTATGTCGTCAGCTGTTATCTCCAAATCTGCTCCCCACGCTGGCAATTCTTGCGCAGCCTTGACGCCCCACAACGCTAGCAGCCCACCTAAAGAGAACGCTGTAAACCACATTGGTGCAGGGCACCCCAGCGCTTTGGCGGCAGCGGCGATTCGTACAAAGTCTTCCCCTTCGTAAAGTCCATCAGACGTCAGTGTCGGTGAAAGCGCTGCCGTTTTGCCATGGGCACGCCAGTCGTAGATGACAACCGCATAGCCTTTGGCGTAGGCCTTGCGCGCCATGATGCGTAAAAACCACTGGTCATTGAGGTCTCCGGTAATTCCATAGGTGCCAATAATGGTCCCGATAGGCTCAGGTGGAATCGCAACGAGTCCGAATAAAGGCACCCCTTCGGCACCGATGAATGTTTTCTCTTTGTACGCTGGCTCGGCTACTGTGAGCGTGCGTTCCCACTGGTGACTAGCCCTGAGCCCAGCATAAATGGTCATCAAAAGCCCATTGTTTAATGGCCAAGGCGCGCGGTAGGGGGTAGGTTGCATTGAGTTTTGTCGGTAGAGCTTATTTCATCATAAAGTGAAGGCTCTTTTATAGATGAACCACCTATAGATGGACCACCGCTTACGCTGTAGTCGATGACCCAAAAGGTTTTTGGACCTTTTTTAATAGATCGTAGAAAGGCTGCCAGTTGTCTTCATTAGCGATAGGTTCCCAAACCGCTTCAATATTGGGCCGATGCAGTACAACGGTAGGATTATTTTCCGTGAGGCGTTGTTGCACGGCGGCAACTGCTGCGAGCGGAATCGCTTGAAGACACTGGTGATAGACTGTCCGCCACTGCTTGAGGTGTGTGGCAGCTTCAGGAGCTAAGCTTTCTAGGGTTGTTGCGAATATGGTGGTTTCGTCGGTTTGCCACTGCTGATCGAACTGTTGGGTAATAGTGAGGAAAAATTTGTGGTAGCTAACGCGGGTTTCTTCGAGGAGCGTTAGGGTTTGGCTGAGTAAATTCCGGGCCTGCGTTTCTTTTAGTTGACTGGCGGTGAAGCCGAGCTTTTTTAGGGTGCGATCGCAAAACACCTCAGCATATTTAGGCTGGTATTGCGCTAACCCTGCCTGCAAATTTTTTTCGTCGACAATACCGTCTAGCGCTACTGCCAGCTTTTCTAAATTCCAGTAGCAGGCACCGGGCTGATTTCCATAGCAATAGAGTCCTGAATAGTCGAAGTAAGCAGCTGTAAACCGAGGATCGTATTCGTCCATGAAGGCGAATGGACCGTAGTCAAAGCTTTCACCGGTAATCGACATATTGTCGGTGTTGAGTACCGCATGGCAAAAGCCTGCGGTCATCCATTGAGCAACCAGGGTGGCTAAGCGTTCTGCTAGTTCGCTAAACCAGTGAGCATAGCGATCTTGTTCGTTTTCGATGGTGAGTAGGTGAGGGTAGTAGACCTCAACAACGTGGTCTAGCAGCTTTTGGGCTAAGTCAGGCCGATTGATGTAGTCCAGCCTTTCAAACGTGCCGAAGCGGATATGAGAGTGGCTAAAGCGCACCATGACCGATGATCGGGTCGGTGAGGGTTCATCGCCTCTAATCAGGTCTTCGCCGGTTTCTATGAGACTAAGGGTGCGTGACGTGTTTACGCCTAGCGCGTGCAGGGCTTCTGATGCCAGAATTTCACGGACGCCCCCTTTGAGCGTAAGCTTGCCGTCACCGCCACGTGAGTAAGGCGTTGGCCCGGAGCCTTTTGTCCCAAAATCGTAGAGTTTGCCGTCGTTGCCGCGCACCTGTCTGTAGAGAAATCCGCGTCCGTCGCCGAGGAAGGGGTTGTAGCTGCGAAACTGGTAGCCGTGATAGCGCAGGGCGAGGAATGATGTCTGAGCGCTAGTGGGCTTGAGGTGGAAGTGGCCGAAGGCATCGATAAAGTTGCGATCGCTCACTTCATCTGGCGACAGATTAATCTGCCTGAGCACCTGATCATTCCGAAACCGCAAAATGTGTTTTGGAAACGTTGCAGGCGTAACGGCATCGTAATAGTCTATGCCTAAATCTGCGAGGGCTGATTCGTAAGGAAGCGCTAGTAAAGGATTTCCCAATGTATTTACAGCTCGATACTCACTGCTTCAGTGTTTATAGCTCAATCTACAGCGGTGACGCGCTTTAGGTTAAGCACATCTGAGAGCTTGCGAATATGGGCGAATGTCTGGTTTAGATGGGCGTGATTACGAATGTCGATACCTAGTTCGATTTCTGCGATCTGATCGGGATGTGTTTTAACGCCTGCTTTGTGGACGTTAATCTTCAGATCCGAGAGGCGTGTCAAGATATCTTTAAGGATGCCAACTCGGTCGATAACTTCAATTTTGAGCTGGACTGGATAAGTATCGGGCTGGCCAACTGTTGTTGTGTCGGGTTGATTCCAGCACAATGGCATTTGGCGCTCGCCCGGTACATTTGCAACGTTAGGACAGCCCTGCTTATGCACCGCGATGCCCCGGCCACCGGTAGAAACAATGCCCAAAATGGACTCGCCAGGAATTGGATGACAGCAGCCTGCAATGTAGTGCAAAAGCCCTTCAAGGCCAGCAATTGGCGCGTGGTCTAAGCCCGTTTTACGGTTGGCAGGCGCTTTGACTGCTGGAATTTCATCTTCTAGGGTGGCAGGTTCTTCTGGTTCGGCGGGCTGCGCTTCTTTGACGGCTTCTTGGAGTCGGTTAACAACGGCGTTTAGCGTAACTTCTCCGTAGCCTAGTCCCGCGAGCAGATCGTCGACAGAAGAATAGTTGCAGCGCTCGGCAGTTGCTTGAGCCGGTGCGGTTTTAAGCAGCGCATCCAGGCCGCTTTTGCCCATCACTTTCTCTAGCATTTCATGGCCGCGATCGCGATTCTCATCGTGATGAAAGTTCTTGTACCACTGACGAATACGGTTACGCGCCCCAGTACTCACCACAAAGTTCAGCCAGTCAAGGCTCGGATGAGCGTTCTTCTGGGTAATAATCTCGACGATGTCACCGTTTTGCAATTCCGTATTGAGCGGCACAATGCGACCAGAGACCTTAGCGCCAGAACAATGATTGCCAACTTCTGTGTGAATGCGATAGGCAAAATCGATCGGTGTAGCCCCTCGGCTGAGTGGAATGACATCGCCATTCGGCGTAAAGGCATAAACCTCTTCATCAAACAGGTTGTTCTTCACGCCAGAAAGATATTCCTGAGCATCTTTAAGTTCGTTTTGCCAGTCCAAAAGCTGACGTAGCCAGGTGAACTTTTCCTCATCGCTGCCCACTGTTTGCTGACTGTTGCCCGACTCTTTGTACTTCCAGTGAGCGGCAATCCCGTACTCGGCAATATGGTGCATTTCAACGGTTCTAATTTGCACCTCAATCGGACGACCGTGCGGCCCAATAACCACCGTATGTAGCGACTGATAGCGGTTGGGCTTGGGTAGGCCAATGTAGTCTTTAAACCGGCCTGGAATCGGTCTGTACAGGTCATGCGCGACGGCCAGTGCTCGGTAGCACTCATCCTTGGTGTTCACGATGAGGCGAACGGCTGCGATATCGTATATCTCCTTAAATTCCTTTTCCTGCCGCTGCATTTTTTTATAAATACTGTAGAGATGCTTTGGACGGCTGCTGACATCTTCACAGTGGATACCCAGGTCGCTAATCCCCATTTGTAAGACGCTGCTGACCTTTTCGAGCCTGGCCTCTCTATCGGCGCGTTTCTCTACAATTAACTGCTTTAGCTCGCAGTAAGCCTCAGGTTCTAGGTATTTAAAGCAGAGATCTTCAAGCTCCCACTTAAAGCGACCGATCCCCAGTCGATTGGCCAGCGGTGCAAAAATTTCTAACGTTTCTCTAGCAATGCGAACTTGCTTCTCAGGGCGTAGATGCTCCAGCGTTCGCATGTTGTGCAGGCGATCAGCGAGCTTGACGACGATCACTCGGATGTCTTTCGCCATTGCCAAAAACATTCGCCGAAAGTTCTCAGCCTGCTGTTCTGTTTTACTGTCGAAGTTGAACTTAGAAAGTTTGGTGACGCCTTCTACCAGGTGGCGCACCTCCTCACCAAACAGCGCTTCAATTTCATCAGCGGTAACATCGGTGTCTTCGACCACATCGTGCAAAAAGCCAGCTGCAATCATGGCACTGTCACCCCCCAAGCTGCGCAACAGCCCGGCGACTGCAACCGGGTGTGCAATATAGGGGTCTCCAGAGGCCCGCATTTGCCCTTTGTGCAGCTGGTAGGCAAATTCAAACGCCCGGCAGACCAGCTGATCCCCGCGAACAGGGCGGTTTGTTTTAGAGCTGTTAGATGGACTGCCTGTCTTTGGATTGTCTGTCTTTGGATTGCCTGTCTTTGGTGGTGTATCTAAGTCCGCGCTACCTTCCGCCGCAGATTCTAAAGCGGCAACAACCTGGTTGACCTGTGAGGGCGCACCGTGCTCTATCAGGCACGATGATAGCCAGTCGGGAAGTGAGCAGTCTTGAGGAATGGCAAGGGCTGTTGCGGTCATGGCTACACGCTCTTATATGGAGCGACGGTGGGTGAAAGTAGATAGACGAGAGCGGAATGGATAGAGGTTAGCGGTAGAAAAGGCGCGGTTAACGACGACTATATTGCCTCGCTAGTGTGGGATCTAGCTGAATAAGCTCTGTGATAGAAGCCCTGTGAGAAGAGCGGATTACAAGGACCGCATTGCAAAGATAGTTAAAGCGAAGATTCACTCTGGCAAGATAAAAATCACACTTAAACGGGCGCGTTTGCAGCTGGTGGTGTAGGTCGTTCGAGATCAACAGGCCTTAGAAATAGCTCTTAAAACCAAGCCTCTAGAACTAGGTGTTTAGAACTCAGCCTCTGTAACTAAGCCTCAAAAGCAACGAGAAGTAAAAAGTGCTGCTTTTTACTAGCAAGCCCTTAGCTAGCGTGGTCAGCATCAGTAAGTTGAGGCTGCGAACTGAGTAATTGAATCTGGCAAAAGTAGCCACTGTCCGTAATTACCGAAGCTCGTTCGAGGATGAGTCGTTGAACTTGGAAAACTACTGTCTCCTGCTAGTCGATAGGGCTGTAGCTTTTTTATTGTCAGGTTCTATTTTTCTTCGAAAAGCGTAAATTACCGATAAATAGTCACTCAGCTTAACTTTTGTGGAAAGAAAAAACAGAGCCTGCATTAATCGCTAAAAGCTTCTATTTCTCTAAAGCAGAACAGCGTTTAAGGGGCGCCTTGTGAACAGATGAGCGGGCAGGGATCACCTGTAAACTTTTGATTCTATTACCTTACTGGGCGTATACAAGGCGACTATGTAGCGTTGTATACAAGAACTATGTAACTAATCATAAACAAAACTGGCCGCTTTCGTAACGATATTAGGTTAGTTAGTTAAAGATATTTTTCTCATTGATAGATTCACCTGCGCAAATGGGAAAAGAGCACCGGAAAAGAGCACCGGAAAAGAACTATGGAATTGTGTCTTCAGCTTGAAACTTTTTTGCGATCGCTCAATTCACTACAGGCTGTCGTTAAGCCCCAAAAGAAGGCTGTCGGTGAGGCTGCACTTCAGAGCGTCGAATCGGTTTCACGTCAGACACTGGATAAAGCATTTGACAAAGCTTGGGTCTGCCAACAGGTATTGGACTTACAGTCTCAGTTTCAGGCCATCGTAGTGGCCATAGAAGCTGCTGGCGTCGATCCGTCGGTAGATTCACCGGTAGACCTGTCGATGGAGCCGCGCCTGCGGTCGTATCAGACAGAGGCCTACCGGTGGCTGCGGCTATTGTCTGTAGAGTCGATGCGATTGAGAACAGCGAGAGCGCCCGAGACGATTTCTCAGGGGCGATCGCAACTTGAAACTTATCTCAACCAGCTCCAGCCGTTTGTTGAGGCGATCGCGTCAGAAATCTGTCCGACTGTTTCCTAGGGACTATTTAGAGACTATTTATAGGGATCATGCTGACGAATCCGATGTAAGCTAATCGCTATCCATCAAAAAAAGTTAAATTGCTTGACCAACATCCTCTGATCTATGCATCTTCTGATCTATCAGGTGTGGTTATAAAAAGGAGTTGAGCATGCGTTGTCCTAAAGAACCCACCATTGAGCTAGCGCCTAGCCAGCTCACCGAAGGTCTTGATGCCCACTGCTGCCCTAGCTGCTCTGGTCAATGGCTGCCCAAATTTAACTATCAAAGGTGGCAGGCGATGAATGCTGGATTAGAGGCGATCCCCGATGAGGTACTGCCACTAACGCTAGAGACAGACTATTCAGCGGTCCCGTTAGATAGTAGAGCGGGCCTATGTCCGGAGTGCGGGACCTATCTAAAGCGTGCGCGTCTCAACCTTCAAAAATCTTCTTTTTATGTGGAGCGCTGCCCTATCTGTGAGGGCTTTTGGTGCGATCGCGGCGAATGGGACGTGCTCGAAGCGCTTGGTCTGCACATTCAAATTCCAATTGTGTTCAATCTAGACTGGCAGGCCAGGGTCCGGGTGCTAGAGCAAGCAGAAAGGCAGCGAGCTGCCGTTATCGAGAAGCTAGGTCCGGCGCTAGCAGATCAAGTGTTTGACTTAGGTGAGTCTTTGGCTGGACATCCGCACGGGGACTTTGCGGTTGCCTATTTGATGAGAAAGTTTGATAAGTAAGAAGCTACTAATTTTTCTGAATCTATGACTGCTTCTCCGGCCCCGTTAGATAGCTCTGTAGGAAAGAATGCCTCTGCGCTATTAGCGATAGAAGACTTTCGGGTGTCTTATCCAGGTCCGTTAGCTTGGGCAGTCGATGGCGTTTCGCTCTCACTGCAGCCGGGTGAAAAACTGGGGCTAGTGGGTGAGTCTGGCTGTGGGAAGAGCACGCTGGGACGAGCCGCTATGCGATTGCTGCCGCGCGGCTCGCGACTGGAAGGAACCGCTCTATTTGAGGGTCGCTCGATAGTTGATTTCTCTGCTGATGAGCTTAGAAAGTTTCGAGGCGAAGCGGTTTCTTTGGTATTTCAAGACCCAATGACTCGGTTGGATCCGCTGATGACGATTGGGGATCACTGCACGGAGACGCTATTGGCCCATCGGCCTGATGTGAATAAGAAGCGCGCAAAAGAAATTGCGATCGCCACGCTAGAGTCGGTCAAAATTCCGGCTGAACGCTGGGGCCAGTATCCTCATGAGTTCAGTGGCGGAATGCGGCAAAGGGTTGCGATCGCCTTAGCATTGGTCCTCGATCCAAAATTAATTGTGGCCGATGAGCCCACTACTAGTTTGGATGTAACGGTCTCTGCTCAAATCCTAGATATGTTGACCGAGCTCTGTTCAGCTCGCAATATGGGCTTGATTCTGATTTCTCACGATTTGGCGTTGGTCGGCGAATATTGCGACTACATTGCTGTTATGTACAAAGGCAAGCTGGTTGAAAGCGGCCCCACCCAAGACGTTTTCTATAATCCACAGGCTGAATACACACAGACCCTACTCGCCGCGGCTCATCAGCTACAGTCGGCAGGCGCACAAAATTCAGCAGCGGCAGCAGCGAGTGCAGTGCCTATCTTAAGCCTGCAAAACATCACGAAGCACTACACGCTAGAGCAGGGCTTTTTGGGCAAGCTGCTGCGCCAAGCGCCGCCAGAACCGATTAAAGCTGTCGATGGTGTGTCGCTAGATTTGTATCCCGGCGAAATTTTGGGTTTGGTGGGTGAGTCTGGCTGTGGGAAGAGCACGCTGTCGCGCGCGCTGCTGCGAATCGTAGAACCTACCTCTGGTAAAATCACGTTCCAAAACGATGATTTCACCCGGCTATCTCGTCTGGATTTACAGGCCAAGCGGCGAGATATTCAAATGATTTTTCAAGATCCACATGCCTGTCTCAACCCGATGATGACCATCGGCCAGGGGATCGCAGATCCGCTGCTAATCCATAGATTAGCGAATAAGACAGAAGCCAAAGCCAAAGTTGAGGCGATGCTAGAGCGGGTGGGTTTAACGCCGGTAGAAGATTATTACGGTCGCTACCCGGGAGATATTTCTGGCGGACAGCAGCAAAGAGTTGCGATCGCCCGCGCCCTGATTACCCGTCCTAAGCTTGTCGTCTGCGATGAGCCGGTCAGCATGTTGGATGCCAGCGTGCAGGCGCAGGTTTTAGAGCTGATGCTGGATCTAAAAGATGAGCTAGAGCTGACTTATCTGTTTATTACGCACGATCTGTGGGTCGCGAAATACTTGTGCGATCGCATTGCTGTGATGAACGGCGGCAAAATTGTAGAAATCGGCGCTACTGAGCAAATCTTTAGTGCGCCTGCTCATCCCTACACAAAAACGTTGTTACAGGCCGCTCCATTACTTGCAAAGACCGGAGCTGGTTGAGCCGATTCTACGTGCTGCTATAAAGATGAGTAATCGAGATATCGTATGAAGTGGCATCGATAGAGACTTCGTTTGAGCAGACAGTGAAGACTTATGAGCGGTGAGTTTATCCGCCGATTTGAGACATGGTACGGCTGTAGGCCCCAGTGACGCCAGATTCGCGCATTTTGAAGTTGATGTCAGGTTTTGCCTGACGCAAGGCGGCGACCCGCTCGCGCAGCTCGGATAGAGGAACGCCCGCCCTTAAGTCGGTGCGCAGATCTATCTGCCCGGTTTCGTTTAGCAGGCAGGGGCGCAGGAGGCCGTCGGCGGAGAGGCGCATGCGATTACAGCGATCGCAAAAGCATTCAGACATCTGACTGATAAATCCCAGTGTCCCTTTCGCGCCTGGAATTTGAAACACATCAGCCGGTCCGTTGCCGGTTACATTGCTAGTCTCTAGCCCCCAGCGTTCGGCAATTTGTCCTCGAATAGTTTCGCTGTCAATCCAGCCTTTGTGTTTAAAAAGAGCGTCGTTGCCAATGGGCATGAATTCGATAAAGCGAATGTGCCAGTCACGGTCTATAGATAGCGCTGCAAGGTCTAAAATTTCGTGATCGTTTACTCCTGGAATGACGACCACATTGAGTTTGAGTGGCGAAAACCCGACTTTGTAAGCGGCTTGAATGCCTGCCCATACGTCCTGCCAACGAGATTTTCCTCTTCCCCCAACGATCGCTTTAAAGGTTTCTTCGTCGAGCGAATCTAGACTGATGTTGATGCGATTAAGGCCTGCTTTGTAAAGTGGTTCCGCTAACTCTGTTAGCAGAAAGCCGTTGGTTGTCATCGCGAGATCTTGAGTCTGTGGCAGAGCTGCGATCGCTGCCACTAGCTCCACGACACCCGGTCTTAAAAGCGGTTCGCCACCGGTTAACCGAAAGCGCGTAAACCCAACTGGGATAAATACCTCACGCAGTAGCCGTAAAATCTCGTCGTGGGTTAACCAGTGCTCTTTCAAGGCGTACTGCAAGTCAGCGCCTTCTGGCATACAGTACACGCACTGGAAGTTGCAGCGATCGACTAAGCTGATGCGCAGGTAGTCGATGGGTTTGGGCGCTAGCAGTGGTTTTCGCTCGAATTTTTGGGGCATAAAGAATCAATCGCGAGGGGCGGACGCGCGGGTTTTATCCATACTCCATCATCTATCGATAAATGACACGATAAAGGCTGACTGAATTGAGAGCCTTTACATGGATAGATCGAGAAGTAGTCCTAGACGTGGCTATACGCTGCCTGTGTTTGCTTGTGCGGGTGCGATCGCAGCCCTCCGTCATCTGATCAGTTCAGTGCAAGCCTCAAACATGGTGACGCTTGATTTGATTGAACCGGCAGAAATAGCAGAGATTCCAATCGAACAGGTTGCTCGGCTATCTGAAACCTCTGTACTAGCCATTACCCGCAGCGATCCTGGCGACAATTTGGATCTCACTCGTCATACCCCTATCTGGTCTGTTGTGAGCTGGGGAGAATCGGCGCAATCAGAGCAAATCTGTTTAGAAGGCGGTGAGGGAATTGGCCGCCACACTGAAGGTGCGGCGATCTACAGCTACGCGCGAAAATTACTCCAGACGAACTTAGCGCTAGAACTTTCGACTGACCAAAAAATTAAAGTCACCATCATTTTGCCCGCAGGACGGCGGTTGGCTTTGCGGACCTCAAACGCTGCTTTTGGTGTGGTTGATGGTCTTTCTTTACTAGGAACAAGCGGTATTGCTCAGCCGCTGAGTGCCCCCGGCCAGCTGGCAGAATATCGAGAGACCTAGAAGCGCAAGGCCGCGGCGTATCAAGACTTAGAATTTTGCCTGGGAGAAAATGGTTTAGACCTGGCGCTGAAGTTAGTCATTGATCCTGCACGGCGGCTAAAAATAGCTAACTGGATGGGCCCGATGCTGGCCGAAGCTGGCGAGCTAGGCATTCGCTCTATTTTGCTGTTTGGCTACCACGGCAAGCTGATCAAGCTAGCAGGTGGCATTTTTCATACTCATCATCACGTCGCAGATGGACGCCAGGAAATTATGGCAGCTTACTGTGCCAACGCTGGCTTAGAGATTGCTGTTGTACAGCAGGTTTTGGCCAGTGAGACGACGGAAGCTGCTTTGGGTGTACTGCGTGATTGGGAGAAGCAAACTCAAGATGATTGGGTGGCACGGGTGTATGGCATTTTATCTGAGCGGATTGATGAGCGATCGCACGCATACATCCAAACTCACACTGAGCAAACTGTTCAAGTTGGCAGTATCCTGTTTGACCGTCAGCGGCAGATTATCGTAAAGAGCAAGGCCAGTGAGCATTTACTATCTCTTTACTGACTGGGATGTTGACCAAGCTGCTTTAAATGGCAAGCGGTTTGCTACTGTATTTAAAAAGCAAAATAATAAATCAAGCCGCCTAGGCCAGAAATTTCACTGACCTTGAGGCCCGTTTTAAGGGTAAGTACCCTACAATCCCCACCTGCCTTTTTTGAGTAGGTTAGTGAATCAGCTGGTGCCCGTCGTCAATCGTTCTTGAACAATCGTTCGACTCTTTCAATATTGTTCTAGCTATACCTCTAGCTATGTCCTAGACAAATGCACGTGAGACATGCACGTGAAGATTGCACAGAGACTCTCAGCTTCCTGATACGCCTCCATCACACACCGCAACCTCTGCACCTGCTGCTTCAGAACAGCGTTCTTCTCAGCTGAGAACCATCCATATCGAAAGCCCGTATCGAAGGCAGATCACTGCGATATCCGCAGCTATTCTTCATCTTCTCTTTTAATTTTTTCTGTTTTTAACTTAAACCGCTTAGGCAAACGGCGCTCTACCAAAGACGCTGGCTGCATATTTATTAGGCAGTGTCTCTTTCGAGTAGGCGCTGTTTAAAACGCAAACCAGACAATAAGGGACTATTGTGACTTCTCAAACACCCACTTCACGGCCCAAAGCAGCAGATATTTCAAAGGACTCTTCTACGGTTGAAACCTCTGCTTTGAACCGCCAAATGCTAGCTATTTTAGACTTTGGCTCTCAGTATTCTGAGCTGATTGCTCGCCGGATTCGAGAGACCGAAGTGTATTCAGAAGTTCTCTCTTATCGCACCACCGCAGAGCAGCTGCAGCAGCTGAATCCTAAAGGCATCATTCTTTCTGGCGGTCCTAGTTCTGTTTACGACCGAGGGGCGCCTGCTTGTGATCCGGAGATTTGGAACTTAGGTATTCCTGTATTAGGTGTTTGCTACGGCATGCAGCTGATGGTGAAGCAGCTAGGCGGACAGGTTGAGCGGGCTGAGCGAGGTGAGTACGGTAAAGCTGCTCTGCTAATTGATGACACGGCGGATTTGCTAAAGAATGTCACTGAGGCCTCAACTATGTGGATGAGTCACGGTGATTCTGTCACCCGGCTGCCAGAAGGATTCACAGTGTTAGCGCATACGGAGAACACGCCACAGGCTGCGATCGCAAACCCCCACAAACATTTCTACGGCGTTCAATTCCACCCTGAAGTTGTTCATTCTCCCGAAGGCGGTGAGCTAATTCGCAACTTCGTATACGACATTTGTGAATGCGAACCCACCTGGACCACTGAAGCATTTGTAGAAGAAGCTATCCGCGAAGTTCGCGCAAAAGTAGGTAACCAGCGCGTGCTGCTAGCACTTTCTGGTGGTGTCGATTCTTCTACCCTAGCCTTCTTATTGCACCAGGCAATTGGTGACCAGCTCACCTGCATGTTCATCGATCAAGGCTTTATGCGTAAGCGCGAGCCTGAGCGGCTGATCGAAATTTTCGATAAGCGCTTTCACATCAACGTGGAATACATCGATGCAGGCGCTAGATTTATAGAGAAAATGAAGGGCGTGACTGACCCTGAAGAAAAACGAAAAATAATTGGTCACGAATTTATTCAAGTCTTTGAGGAAGAGTCTACTCGCCTGGGTCCCTTTGACTATTTGGCTCAAGGTACGCTCTATCCGGATGTGATCGAATCGGCTGATACCAACGTCGATCCACAAACCGGTGAAAGAGTCGCCGTCAAAATCAAGAGCCATCACAATGTGGGCGGATTGCCGAAAGACCTGCGCTTTAAACTGATTGAACCCCTGCGAAAGCTCTTTAAAGATGAGGTTCGCAAGGTGGGCCGGGCCGTCAACTTGCCAGATGACATTGTCAGGCGTCATCCTTTCCCAGGACCCGGCTTAGCAATTCGGATTTTAGGAGAAGTAACGCCAGAGCGCTTGCGAATCTTGAGAGAAGCGGACTATATCATTCGTCAAGAAATTCGCCGTAGCGACAGCTATCACGATTTCTGGCAGGCCTTTGGTGTCTTGCTGCCGGTACGTAGTGTCGGCGTGATGGGCGATCAGCGGACCTATGCCTATCCGATTGTTCTGCGCTTAGTCAGCAGTGAAGACGGTATGACCGCTGACTGGTCTCGCGCACCCTACGAGCTGCTAGAAAGCATCTCCAACCGTGTGGTCAACGAGGTGGACGGTGTCAACCGAGTGGTGTACGACATTACTTCAAAGCCACCTGGCACCATAGAGTGGGAATAGAAGAGTGGGAATAGAGCGCGAGAATAGCGCGGTCGTAAATTCTGCTTTTGTGTCTACAGCCTAATGGTCACTGGTGAAAGTTTGCGGCACAATATAGCAAATGTCCTAATGCATTAGAACATTTGCGAGTCGAGTTGCTTGATCAGCTGCATCTAGATCATCTATGTGCGGTGGCCTTCAGAAGTATCCTAAGCAACTCGGCAGATGCTATAGACCTTGAGGCAACCACTATCACCATGAATACTGACTCCTTTCTCGAACTCATCCAAAAAGGCTATCGTGTCACTCTGGGAGCAGCCTCTACCGCAGTAGAAGCTGTACAAGATCCTCAGCGAGTTTCCGATGAATTTTCTGCGATTGGGAGCGACTGGGAGCGCTTGGCCGACAAGCTAGAAGTTCGCGGTGCGCTGACAGAAAAAGAAGCTCGCGACTTTGTAGAAGGTGTGACCAGTCAAATGCCTGAGCCCTTCCGCAGCGCGTCTTCTCCATTTACACCCGGTGCTCCTGCTGAGCCACCCACTGTGACTACAGTTGCAACGCCAGTAGTCGATACAGAATTGCAGGCAGAAGTGACTTCTTTAACGGCTGAACTTATTGCGATTCGCAAAGAGATTGAAGAGCTAAAGAGTAAAGACAGCTAGCGCTTCGATGGCCGTTGGATGAAATAAGGGCGCTCACTGATGTGGGTGTCCTTTTTACTTTTTCTAATGCATCCTTACCTAATGCATCTTTGCTTTGTTTGCATCCTTACTTTGCTGCTGAATGCCAGTGCTTTCTATGCCAGCGTACTGTTTGCTCCACCTACTGGCGGAACGTCTTGCCAGCGTCCTTGTCCAACGGCCCTGATAGCCTGTTTGAGTGAGACATCTCCTGTGTAAAGGGCTTTCCCAACTATAACGCCGGATACACCCAAGGGTACAAGTCCTAACAAGCTCATTAAATCTGAGAGTGAGCTAACGCCGCCGGAGGCAATTACGGGTGTATCTATAGCGGTGGCTAGTTCCCTGAGTGCTGCTAGGTTTGGCCCTTTCATGGTGCCGTCGCGTTTGATGTCGGTGTACACAATGGCTGCCGCGCCCTGCTCGCCCATCCGTCTTGCCAAGTCTATGGCCATGACTTCGGAGGTTTCAATCCAGCCTCGGGTAGCCACTTTGCCTTCACGGGCATCTATGCCGACGATGATTTGACCGGGAAATTTTGTGCTGAGCTGCCCGACGAGATCTGGATTCTCGACGGCAGCGGTCCCTAAGATGGCATACTGTACGCCCAAGTCGAACAGTGCACTCACGCGGTCGGCATCCCGCAAGCCGCCACCCACTTGAATAGGAAGATCAACAGCTTCAGCGATCGCACCAATCGCTTCCCAATTTTCTGGCTTCCCAGCTTTTGCTCCATCTAAATCGACTAGATGCAAACGCGTAGCGCCCTCGGCCTCCCATTGTTTAGCGACGTCTACGGGATTGTCGTTAAACACCTCAGACTGTTCGTAGTCTCCTTGAAAGAGGCGCACGCAGCGCCCTCCTAACAGGTCAATTGCTGGGATAACATCCATGAGTGCTCAAATCCGCTAAGTCAAGCTTGAATTGTACCAAGAAAGACTATCGGGCCCCTGCTATGAGCGCTCAATGCTTTCTAGAATTTGCTGAATAGTGTCGCCGTCTGGAGCGCTGGGATGCGATCGCAAATACCGTTTCAAATCTTGCTCAGCCAGCTCATAGTTTTCTAACCGGTGGTGTAAAAGGCCGCGATCACGAATCTGCTGAGACTCGCCTGGCCTCAAAATCAACAGCTTGTCGAGCACGGCCACTGCTTCTTCGTCGGCTTCTAGCTGAATATAAATGGCCTTCAAATTCATCAGCATGCGAGTGAGAAACTGTTTTGGCATCACCCCGCTTAAGAAGCTGGGGTTCCAGTCTACCTGTGGAAACATCCGTTCAAAGCGTTGCTGACAGTCTGCGACGAACATAATCTCGCCCTGTCTAAACGGATCAACAAACACTTCCATCTCTTCAACGACGGGCCGAATCAAAAAGTGACCCGGCATCCCTACCCCTATCATCGGAAACTGCACGCGTCTGGCAATTTCTAAATAGACCAGTGACAGCGTGATTGGAATACCAAGTCGCCTATCGAGTACGCAGTTTAGATAGCTGTTATCTGGACTGTAGTAATCAGTCTGGTTCCCTGAAAAGTTAAGCTCCTCGAACAGATAGGCGTTGATAATTTGAATGACTTTGAGCGGATAGCGGTTTTTAGGGAGGCGCGATCGCACCGCCGCTGCCATGTCATCTAGCTTCTCCAGGTAAAACGTAGGATCCATATCCCAGTATTCTTCCTGGGCGATATAAAGTGCTGCTGCTGCTAAATTAATTCGCCCTTCAGATTTCTGCACTTCCTGGTAAAAACGTTGCCCAGCCGGGGAAAGTCTCATAGTCTATGGCAAATAAAAAGCAGCCTGCCGGGGTACGTACGCGGAGGCTGCTTCATTTTATAGCGGGTCGGCGGCGGAGAGGTTAGTTATCCATGACCGAGCTATCTTCGCTGAGCACTGCCGGGGTGCTGTCATCAAACTTGGGCCCACCCACTCTATTAATCGCGCCTGCTAAGTCAACTCCAGATGTTTGCTTAAGCTGTGTCATAAAAGCTGCCGCCTGGGTTGCCAGGTTGCCAGACTGCGTATCGATGACGGTTACGTTCTGTACGCCAACGTCAGGGACTGTTGCCGTCAATGTTTTCAGCAGCACTTCCAGCTTCTGCAAGAGGAAGATATCGCGGGCGCTGTCACCTGCTGTTAGCCAGGATTCTGCCAGGCTGCGTGTCCCTTCTGCTTGAGCTTTCCCTTCTTCAATGATGGTTGATGCGTTACCTTTTGCCTGGGCGATCGCCCGTTTACACTCAGCTTCAGCAGGAGCAATGACATCTGCTTTCAGCTGTTCCATAATCTGCTTGATGCGCTCTTGCTGCACTGGCACATCCGCCTGAATTCGGGCCAAAGAAGCGGCAATTTCTGCTTCTGCTTCAGCGACTACCGCCGCTCGCATGGTCAGCGCATCTTGTGTTCTTTGCTCTGCCGCCGCCTGTGAAATGCCGATATCTCGCTCTAGCCGCCGCACGGCAGTAATCTTCTGGTTCTCAGCGGTTTGAATTGCTGACTCAGCCTTGGCCTCTGCTTCGGCAATCCGAGCATCCCGCTGCAAATCCGCCTGCTGCTTACGACCAATAGAATCCAGATAGCGCACGTCATCAGAAATATTCTGAATTTGTAGCGTGTCGAGCACTAGACCTAGCTTTTCAAGATCTTCTTCGGCCTCATCTAGCAAGCTTTTGGCAAAGGCCGTTTTGTCCTCATTTACCTGCTCTGGCGTCAGGCTAGCGAGCACGCCTCGAAGATTCCCTTCCAGAGTCTCCTTTGCCATTTTTTCAATCTCTTTGCGGGGCTTGCCGAGCAAGCGCTCAATAGCGTTGTGAATGGTGGGTTCTTCGCCTGCAATCTTGATATTAGCAACACCATCTACATGAAGTGGAATACCGCCTTTCGAGTACGCATTTGATACTTTCAGCTCGATGATCATGTTAGTCAAGTTCATCTTCATGACTTTTTCGAGCAGTGGTGTGCGAATGCTGCTGCCACCTTTCACCAATCGATAGCCCACTTTGCGGCTGCCCATCTTGCGAGTACTGCCTGCAAAAATAAGCACTTCGTTGGGCTGACAGATGTAGTAAAGGTTCTTGATAGTGAAGGTTCCAAGCCCCCCAGCTAACAGCAACAGAATCAAAATAGGCATTGTCTAACTTCTCCAAAAATGTCTGGTGGGATAGGCCTCTTGCCCGTCCCTTGGTTTCTTGTATCTCTCAAATTCTGCAAGTGAGTTTTACGAGCTAGCGCTGCGAGTGAGCACTATGAATTATTAGCACTATGAATTAGCTGAAAGCGCTGTGACTGAGCTGACATCTAGCTTTCCATTTGAAGCGGGTGCGCCTGCCTGCGAGAGCGTTCCTACTACATCAATGCCAAGTGTTTGTTCTACCTGCGTTAAAAACTGTCGAACAATCTCGGGATAGACATTGGCCAGACTAGCGATCGCTTTTCCATCTCCGTTATCAATCACGTTAATGTTGTCTAGCTTCATTCGATGGGGAATGGCGGCTGCTTCTTGCAAAATCATTTCTACCTGCTGTAGCAAAAAAATCTGGCTGGCATCTGCGCCCGTTTCTTTCCAGACCTGCGCTAGCATTTCGTTCACAGCGGCGGCAGCTTTCGCATTTTCTTCGATGCTGGCTGCTGCGCCTTTGGCATGCAATGCCTGCGCTTCACGACGCGCCTCTGCTGGGAGCACTTCGTCGGCTTGCAATCGTAGCCTTTCTAGCTTGGCTCTAACCGCTTGCAGCTGCTGTTCGGCTCTGGCTCTAGCTTCTTTTGCCGCCGCTGCTGTGCGCTCTTCTTCTGATTTGGAGCGCTGATCGAGCTCTGCTTTAATTCTACGCAGTTCGTTGGTTTTCTCCTGCGTAATCGTCAGGGCCTGAGACTTAAACATCTCTGCTTTTTTCTGGCAGTCGGCCTCAATCCGCTCGGCTTCGCCAATTGCTTCTGCTTCAGCAATCTCAGCATCGCGAACGATTTTGGCAATTTGCCGTCGGCCAATAGAGCTGAGGTAGTCTACATCGTCGGTGACACTCTGCACTTTCAGCGTATCGAGCTGAAGCCCTAGCTTGTTGAGATCGCGGGCGACATCTTCTGCAATCCGTTCTGCAAAAATCAATCGGTCTTCGTTCACTTGCTCAGGCGTTAGGTTAGCGACAACACCCCGCAAATTGCCTTCTAGGGTTTCACGAACAACCCGACGAATTTCTGAGCGATTGCGGCCCAGGAATCGTTCGATGGCGTTGCCGACAATACTTTTTTTGCTGGAGACTTTTACGTTCGCGATCGCCTGAATATTTAGCGGCGTCCCACCTTTCGCGTAAGAATTGCTCACCTCTACTGGAATTGGCATGGTGGTCATATCCATTTTTTCCACCCGCTCAATCACTGGAATGATGAAGGCGCGGCCGCCAAAGATAACCCGATACCCCACTTCCCGCCCATTCGCCTGCTTGTACTTCCGACCTGAGATAATCAGAATCTCATTGGGCTTACAGATTCTTAAGCAGGTTTTTAGCAGGGCAATCACGCTAGCCAAAATAATTAAAGTGATGCCGATACCGCTAATTCCCAGTACGCCAATCGCTGCGGATGACGTGGCTGTGGATGTCAGTGGTTGAGTTGCCTGTGAGAGTATTAGCGGCTGCTCTACGTGCTCTATGGCTTCGCTACTGTCAACTTCGCTATTGTCTAATCGAAAAGAAGATTCACTCATTGGTGTGACTCCGTATGATTGTTCCGTGTAATTGTTTTGAGGCATCACTTCACCAGGCAACGTAAAGATTTACCAGTGAGACCAGCCGTCTGAGACGTTTTTATCCCTCCAGTCTCTTGGGATTACTGTCAGGGTCAGCGCCTTTCATCGCATGTTTGTCAGAGACTACCCACAGTCGGTTTTCCTCGCGACCTACCACTAGAACGCGATCGCCCACCTGAAAAGATTCGGTTTCGTCGGTTCTTGCAATTAGGTGCAGCGTGCTGCCACCGACTTCCAAGAACACTTTGCCCTTGCTATTCGCGTCGAAAGGAAGTTCTACAATGCCGACCAATCCTGAAAAGTCTTCATTGCGCATCAGGCTATCGACCTGGCGGTGCTTGAGATAGCGTAAGCTGCTAGCCAGAGCGCCGCCGCAAAAGATGCCCATAGCGAGTGCGATCGCAAACGTTAGGATGCCTAGCTCCGGGCTCGTAGCGCCTATCACCAGCCCAGTTAGTCCAAAGAAAAATCCTCCAAATGTCCAAAATTTAAAGCTGGTCAAAATAGACAGCGGAAAAGGTAGTCTTCTGCGCCTACGAGCGGTTGTTTTTAACAGCGCAACGTCTGTATCAATCTGCAAGTCGGTATCAGCATCGATGTCCGCGTCAAAATCGGCATCAGCATCAATGTCTGCGTCGAAGTCGGTATCAACATCGAAATCGGCATCAGCATCAATATCAAAGTCATCAAGCAAATCGCCGCCGCCGACCAAAGACAAGGCGACAAAGGCACCGCCAATGATTAAACAAAACCAATAAACTGATTCCACAGGGATTGCTCTAGAAGTGAACGATGAAAGCCGAGCCTACAGATAAATTTGAAGCGAGACAACACACGTTCAGATATATCAAGGACTCTTGCTATATCGTGTATGTAGATACTCGAAATATCGCGCTGATTCCCGAAAATCTTCACAAGACTTCCGCTACGATGCGGTTTCCTAAAAAAAGGAATGCCCTTTCACAAGAGCATTCCCCACACAGCTAATCAAATTAAATTGTTCGCCGAACAGGCGACAGGTCGCTTTCTCTACGAGGCTTTCTTATCTGGGCTTTCTAGCTGGGCTTTTTCTCTGGTTTCTTTTCTGGCATCAGACACTTATCCGAATCACAGCCCGCAGGTCCGGCTTCTACTAGCTCACCCGCATCATGCTGCTCTAGCGCTGCGTGGAAATTGTCTGTCTTTCGGCGCGATCGCACCTCTTTTAGCATGGCCTCGTATTCATCTTTGCTAATCGGCTCAAACGGCAGTCGAGGGAACGTCTGCAAATCGTCAAAGCGAGCTAGCAAGGCTGCCGATACATAGCCCTCATCGTTTTGAATCGCTTGAGTAATCCGCTGTGCCAAAGGCTCAATCTCATGCTCACGCAGCTCAATCGTTGCCGACGTGTTGTGCGCTGTATAGTGCTGCTGCACCTGCATGTAAAAGTCGAACTGAGCAAGTGCTGAAAATTGCTCAATCGGCACTTCATCCGCGCCTGGTAAATTCGCCCAGTCCACCTCAACCGGCAGCTCAACGAGCCACTCAGTACAGCGTGGATCGAACGGATCATCCAGCAAATTTCCTTTCTCATCTTTATCGGATTGGGAAGGAATCACAGAATAGCCATAGTCCATACAGGCTAACGCAACCGGATCGTCCTTACGGAAGGTAATCCGGCGAATAAAGCGCTGTGCCTTCGGTGGGTGCCATCCAGAAGATGCGCCCGTTAACAAGCTTTTTGTACCCGCAGGTTGCACAGTCGTACAGCGGTTTGGACGACGAATGTTGTGGCGATCGCAATACTCCCACACTGTCTCATGCACCACCTTTTTCCAGCGGCTCAGATACGCCTTCTCTTGCGCTTTAAACTCAATGCCCTGCATAGTATCTGGGCGACCTGCCGCAAACCACTCTAGCCACTCCACCCCAAATGCTTTTACACAGAAGTCGAAGAAACCTGTGAACGAAACGCCTACAATCGGGTCTTCTTCCCGTGAGTTTTGATAGCGCTCTTCGACGAACCTATGGTTTAGCAACGCTGCTACAGCAATGCCGCCTGCTCTAAACGCATCATTTTGAGTCTGTTCATCCTTCGGACTAATCTGGTTTAAATGAATCTCAGCCAGGTTGCAGTGAAAGTCCTGTCCGATAATTTCACCGCAAGGATTCAAACCATAGCGGCCCTTACCCTGCGCTCTTCTCTCAGCTTCTCCAGCCCACTGGATCGCGCCTTCTCCAGAATAAAACTGCTTCCGAACAGCGGTTTCAATATCCTCTGGTGAAGGCTTCTCATGAAACACTCGCGTATGGTTTGCCATCCGCAGCGCGTCTTTTGTAGGGTCAATGCTCCAGTTGCCATCTTCATCCTGGCGCCACAGGTTTTCCTTCGCCCCGGTTGCAACGTCATCATTGCTATCGAACTGACGCATGCCCGCACTGCGCCTGATATTGCCAGCAACCACGCAAGCTGCGGCCTCATCAATTAGCAAGCAGCACTCAATAGAATTCAACTGCCGCCCAATTGCATTATTCAAAATCTTGGCGCAGCGCTCATATAGATCAGGTAGCTTCACCGGATTTGCCATCCCACCAAATCCTTTCAGCCGCTCACCTGCTGGGCGAATATCGCTCAGGTCAATAATGGCTTCTACTGCGCCATCAAACCGTTCATCTGTCGAAAGCTCCAGTAGCGTTTGGTATGACTTTACCCAGCCCTGCCGGCTATCGCCCGCGATAATCTCCACGCGATTATTTATTTCATCTACCTTAATCTCTGCCTCTTCGCGCCGCTGACTCTCAATCGTCATGCCGACATCGCCGCGCATTTTTACCGTAATCTTGTTACGAATTTTGGGCAGTTGATTGATGTATTTTGGTTCTAGCACCGCGCCTGTGCCGCAGCCCATCATCGCTAGATCCATCATCAGGCCAAAGGCCCGCCAGTCCACTACATTTGTACTGGTGCAGTTATAAGCGCCTGAGAAATTTTTTGGATTCTTGCTCCACTCAGTTCCACCTACCCACAGCCAGCGCCCTGACGGCATCGCCTTGAGTTCACGCTGCATTCTCGACACTAGCGATCGTTCTTCTTCAGTCAGTTTCCCAAGTTCTAATAGGCCGGTTAGGGTGCGATCGCACACATCTTGCCAGGTTTCTCGCCTGCCACCCTCAAACCGGCGACTATAAGTGCGATAGAACACAGGGTAGGCCGCAGGCGCGGTTTCTGGAAACGGACTTTTCTGTTTATTTTTCAGGCGAGTACGCTCAAGTTCTTGAACCATGGGAGGAGAAAAATAGGAAGATGGTTAGCGTTCTATATGGTTAGCTGTGTGATTATCGTTCTATGTAGTGTTTCAGCTGCCCAGATACGGTGCTTAACCTCTACATATAGTCACACGCTTATAGCAATAGACATTAACACACTATAGTGTTTGCTCTCAGATCCAGACGCTACATATAGTGAATTCCGTATTTATACTTATTGATGGCTCATGCGATTGGTTGGTCAACCTTGCAGCAATTTCTCAAAAGCTGCCATGGCCTGTTCTCCTACCGCTGGCCAGCTTACATAGCTCTTGTAGTATGCAAAGGTACTGCGTGCTAGCGCTGAATAGCAATCGTCTGCCCTATGCGCAGCAATAAACGTGCAGTACGCTTCTGGCTTGCTCTCTGGAGGAAATACCTGCCCAGAAATGCCTGCCTTCACCACGCTAGCAATTCCTCCAATGTCGCTCGCCAATGACGGCACCCCAAACGCAGCCGCTTCGCTGAGTACTACACCCATGGCGTCTGCTCTTGTGGGATATAGCAAAAAATGCGCAGCTTGAAACAGTTCAGATAGCTTGGCCTGTCCTATCGCGGTCGATTTATCAATAAATCCATGAACTTTGACGAACGCTGGTACCTCATAGGGTGGCTGGCATCCAACAATATGCAGCTCGGTTTCAATGCCTTGAGCGTTCAGCAGCTCAGCAATGCTAAAAGCTGTATCTCCGCCCTTTCGCTGCCAATCTACCCCTACGAACAGTAGCTGACAGGGACCCGCTTCTCTCTTTTTGAGCGCTGACTCGAAGGCATCGTCAGATAGCTGCTGAGTCTGACTAGAGCCTCTTGGAATGACCTGAATTTTCGATGGAGAAATGCCGTAGAGGGCTTGCGTCTGCTCCGCTGCCCACTGAGAGTTGAAAATCAGCAGGCTACATCTATCGAGTACTCGCTGCTCCATTTTCAGAAGATTACGTCGAGTCTCTGTGCACAAGTTGCTCAGATAAGGATAAAAGTCAATTAGGCTACCCAACGTGGTGTCTGTCCACAGCACCATTGGTCGATCGGGCTTTACGTGAGCGATGGGAATGGCATTCTCTGGGCATAGCAGAATGTCTGCTTCAGTATTTGTTAAGTCGTGCTGAATTTGTTTTGCATAGTGACGCAAAACAATGGGATCGGCCCAGCTATAAAAGTCCCTTTCTCTAAAATTTCGATAAAACTGCCATTTAAGCCGAGTGATGGGACTCCGTTTTCTGGTCAGCTCACCCAGCGGCGAAACTTCACTGCCTAAAGCTTTTAATGTTTGAACGATTTTAGCGCCTGCCCCGTAAAGTCCTAGATGTCGCCTTGGCCAATGCTCAGGGTTTTCTAAGTCGAAAGTCGTTGTGTAGGCAATTTTCATCGTTCTTCAATGTTTTTAATTAAAGCGACTGATACGCATCTAATGTTTGCTGCGCGATCGCATTCCATTCCAATGTATCCAAACAAGCCTCTGCTGATACTGGCTGAAGGCTCCGCACCGCCTCTTGTAATATCTCTATTGTCAACGGTCCTGAATACGTCTTTACCCAGTCTGGTCCTATCTGCGTCTGCCAATTAACGACTGCTCCTAAATTAGGCGCTAATACAGGCCGATTAAAAGAGAGAGAGAGCAGCAAACTGCCCGAATTCAAAATCTCTTCAAAAGGTAGGACGACTAAATCGGCTGCTTTGAAAAATATCTGTAACTCATCGTCTTGAATGAAACGAAGATGCAGCTGAATATTATTGGCCTCTTTTGCTGCTGCACATACTGCTTGCTTAAGCGCTTCGTCATCTGGCTTTCCTGCAACTATCAGTACAAATGGTTTGTTCGATATGGGCAGTTGGCGAAACACCTCAATCAGATGAGGAACATTCTTATATGGACTGATATAGCCGAGATAGAGTAGCGCAGTCGTATGTGGTGGTAAGTTGAGTTGCGATCGCGCTTCGTCTCGACTTAACTCATCTGCGTAACATCCCCGGTAGTGTCCATGTGGTACCACAAATCCAGGTGTGTTCGCCAGCCCCGGCAGCGACTGTTGCACTGCAATTTTCCCGGCATCACACAAGTTGATATAGCCATCGGTATGCGCAATTAGCTGCTCAGTAAACCAGTCGGCAAGTGCTTCATATAGTACGACGTGCGGTTTTTCATCATGAATTGTCCACACAATTTTTGTCCCGCGCCATTTACTTAGCTTCAGCAATAGCCAAAACACCAGTACACGCATTCGCGCTATCCAAATATTTGGATGACGTACCAAAGTCTCCACTGGCCAGTGCATGTGAAAGACATCAAATCTTTCTCTCAATAGCTGCTTCAATGAAAACTCAGTGACCGACACGGTCTCAGGCATATGCGAATACAGAAGCCAAGTGTAGGGATTGGCATAACGCGTTTTAAAGGCTGGCCAGGCAATCACCTTCATATCAGGCAAGGTTGATAAGACAGTTACTCCCTAACCTGCCCAATTTCAAAGCCTACTTCACGGTCGACAGAGCATTTATCCGATTCAAACTTTTGCTAGGTAGGGAAACCCGCACTCCTCTGTCACAGCCACCACCCTTGTCAGTCCTGCAAAAGTTCGCGAAATTGGGGAGTAGCAATTTATCGCACCTCTTGTTAGAGGCAGAGTCTTACCATGACAACGGTTTTGGAACAGGGAAATATTAGTATCCATACCGAGAATATTTTTCCCATTATTAAAAAGTGGTTGTATTCCGACCATGAAATTTTTATTCGTGAGCTGATCTCCAACGGCGTAGATGCCATCAGCAAACTTAATATGCTTTCCCGCTCCGGCGAATACAGCGGTGAAGTAGAGCCTAAAATTACTATTGCTGTAGACAAAGATGGAAAAACGCTGAGCATCAGCGATAGCGGCATCGGTATGACCGGCGAAGAAATTAAAAAGTATATTAACCAGGTCGCTTTTTCCAGCGCTGAAGAATTCATCTCTAAATACAAGGATGAGTCTGACCAGCAGATTATTGGTCACTTTGGTCTAGGCTTCTATTCCTCATTTATGGTGGCTGACCGGGTCGATATCGATACGCTTTCTTGGCGAGAAGACGCCCAAGCGGTTCATTGGTCGTGCGATGGCAGTACTTCGTTTGAGCTAAGTGAGAGCGATCGCGCTGAGCGCGGCACGACTATTACTCTCCACCTCAACGATGACGAGCAGGAGTACCTTGAAGAAGCCCGTATCAAGCAGCTGGTAAAAACCTACTGCGACTTCATGCCTGTGCCCATCAACTTCAACGGCGAAGTTATCAACAAGCAAGAAGCCCTTTGGAAAAAATCTCCTAGCGACCTCAAAGATGAGGATTACTTAAACCTCTACCGCTATCTCTATCCTTACGAAGAAGAGCCCCTTCTCTGGGTGCACCTCAACACTGACTACCCCTTCGTTGTTAACGGTATTCTATATTTTCCCAAGCTGAAGCCAGACGTAGAGCTAAACAAAGGCCAAATCAAGCTATTTTGCAACCAAGTCTTTGTCAGCGATAACTGCGAGGAAATTATTCCTAAATTCCTTACGCCTCTGCGTGGTGTGATTGATAGCACAGATATTCCTTTGAACGTGTCCCGCAGCTTCTTGCAGGCTGATAGAACCGTTCGCCGGATTGCTGACTATGTTGCGAAAAAAGTAGGCGATCGCCTCAAAGAGCTTTACCGTGACGATATCTCCAAATACATCAGTATCTGGCAAGACTTAGGCACCTTCGTAAAGTTCGGCTCTCTTAACGACGATAAATTCAAAAAGCAGGTCCAAGATTACGTTATTTTTCGATCAACTGCTGACTTGACAAAATCAGACCAGCCAAAGGTCGAAGTCGAGACAGAAGGTGATGAATGGGCAGACGTTGAGAAATCTGCGGTTGATGCTAACGGCAAATCCTATACAACTATCAAGGAATACCTAGAGCGCAATAAAGAAAAGCACGAAAACCGCATTTACTACGCCACAGACGAAGTTTCTCAAGCAACCTACATTAGTCTGCTAGAGAACCAAGGTCTAGAACTCCTCTTCATGGATTCTTTTATCGACACTCACTTTGTCTCTTTCTTGGAGCAGGAATACTCAGATGTCAAATTCTCCCGAGTAGACGCCGATCTTGATGACACCTTGATCGACAGTGAGCAGGAAAATGAGATTATTGATGCCAGCACTAATAAAACCCGCAGTGAGCAGGTCAAAGAGGTTTTTGAAAAAGCCCTTAACCGACCTAAAATCACTGTGCGTACCGAAGCCTTAAAATCTGGCGACCAATCGGCTCCTCCAGCTATGGTGCTCGTTCCCGAAGAGCTTCGTCGTATGCAGGAAATGAGTGCTTTTCTTCAGCAACAAGGCGTTGAATTTCCTGATTCGCACACTCTGCTCGTCAACACCTCTCATCCTCTCATCCAAAACGTAGCCAAGCTCAGCCAAGGCAGCATCGTTCAACCTGACGGTGGCCAATCTCCCTCAGAGCAGTTAGCCACTCTCATCTGTGAACAGGTCTACGACCTTGCATTGATGGCTCAAAAGGGCTTCGATGCCGATGGCATGAAAGCATTCACAGAGCGTTCTACCAACCTGTTGACCCAGCTAACCGAACGATAGCTCACCACCGCGTCTTGCCTCAGACTCCCATAGCTAGGGCTAGAGGTTAATGCAACCCTTAGTAAAGGCAGACATTTAAAGTCTGCCTTTTGTGCTATTAACCATAGCTGTCTATAATAAGTAACTCTGTTAGCGTAGAACCACCATGTCTAAGAAGTGCGACCTTACTGGCAAAAAAGCCAACAACGCCTTTTCCGTCTCCCATTCTCACCGCCGCACCAAGCGCCTTCAAGAAGCCAACCTTCAAGACAAGCGTATCTGGTGGCCTCAAGGCAAACGTTTTGTTCGTCTCCGTGTATCCACTAAAGCTCTCAAGACTCTAGAGAAAAAAGGGCTGCAAGCCATGGCTCGCGAAGCTGGCATCGACCTCAACAAATATTAAAGCCTTTTAGCTGGCTCGACAAAGTTCGGCAATTTGCAATTCTGATTTACTAAAAAGTCCTCTGTGGAATCACAGAGGACTTTTTAATTGCTGAAGCTTTGAAGATCGTATTCTTTCTGATGAGTATTTTCTCTAACTGGTTAAGTCTTTCGACTGTTCTTACTCTGTATCAGCATAAATCCTGAAGCGCTGAAACCTCTATCACACTTGATTTTTAGATGAGTAGACTTACTGATTAGCTTTGTTATCTATGTTGGGTAATCTGAGCAAACAACATCGCCAAAAGTGTCCGGAAACATCTCTCCACTTTTGCATCTCCCCAATCAGTTAGGAAGCTCGCTATGTCCGCCAAAAAGCAGACTCGCAATAGAACACCTCGCAAACCTCGCGCAAAATTTCAGCGACTTGCCCGTCGCTTCATGAGTGGCCTATTGAGAAGTCTCTTTTTCATCAACAGACCTACTCGCTACACGAAGGCCGGCTTTGTTCTTCCAACAACAGTACTGTTGTTGTTAGTTATGACGCTAACTGTAGGCGCTCTAAGCTTTCGTACTGCTAGCCGCACTCAGTCCACTTTTCTAGCCCGCGAACAGCAAGTTGTCGATAATGTTGCCGCTCCTGCTATTGATCGTGCAAAAGCGAAGCTTGAATACCTGTTTACAAAAGATAATCGGATGCCGGGTTCAGGAACGCCTTCTAGTGAGGTTTTACTCACTCTGATGCGTAACGTAGATAGTTTAGGGCCTGGGAACTTAGGAATTTCCGCGCTTAGTCTAAACCCCTACAAGCTACCGGATGAAGAGCCTATTGATATTAATGACGATGACAAACCAGACAACGCATGGGCTTTCCCTTTTGATGTCAACGGAGACGGAACTGTTGACGATGGTGAGACAATTGCATACTCCATTATTATGGACGATGCAGTCGATAACAATACTCCTAAAACACCTGGTGATCGCAGCGATGATATTAAGCTAGAAGATATTGGTACCGATGCAACAGTTGCTAAAGCTAAGAATCTGGTAACTCGAAACGGCCCTATTAATACAGATGAATCGCTATCTGAATGTGGTGGAGATAGAGAGCCTGAACAAGGTTGGTTGCCTATCAGTACAGCAACAGTTGAAAAGAATTTTCAAATCACAGCTTTTGTCAGTAATAATAAAGATACGGGACGGGTCAACAGCGCTTTAGAATTTCAGCAAGTGCGTCGCGCTTCTAGGGGGAATCGCTGGGGCGCTTGGTTTAAATACGACATGGAGATTTTCCCAGGTCCAGAATTTAACTGGAATGGGGCAATTCATTCCGAAGGAAACATTATGCTAACAGATGACTTTAGAGGTCATATGATTAGCTCGCACAGATCATGCCTGTATTCTAGAGAATCTTCTCAAATAACAATGTCTGAGAAAGAGAATGATGGTGTAGAAGGTATAGAAGTTACCACTCCTGATGGAGATTTCCAAGGTCAGCTTATTCTCGGAGTTCCTGCAAAAGGCTATACGCAGGCAGGTGATGATGATTCAACTAGAATACACATTTATACAGATAGAAATTCAGCGCCTAAAATCAATGATGCTGACACGGTACTTACTGCCGATAACGATTCTATTCGGAAGAAAGGTTCTAGTGACGCTGGATCTAAGCCTGATGGCAACCCAGAAGATCTCGCTTTAGATCCAGTAGCTCTGTTTACAGAAGATACATTTCATCATCGAAAGACAAGTACTTGGGAAAGAGGCGAAGATTGGGAAGACAACAAATACTTTACAGGTCGTAGAGTCCTCAATGACGAAGTTCGTGCGCCCTATCTAGATGATTTCTATCGTGCCGATAATCGCTATGGCCCACGGCCTAACTATGGCACCGATACAAACTGGGTGAAAGCAACAGATGATGGTGAAGACAACTCCGATATAAGCAAAAGAGCGCTTAGCAAGTACGACAAAAGTCTTGGTGAGCAAATCATAAGCACAGATCCTAACTTTAGCAATCTCACAAACAAAATTTCGGGCCTAGATGGCTATTGGGAAAGGCAGTCTATTGAAAATGGAATGAGAGTTGTTATTGGCCAGCGGCTAGAGCTGGGTGATAGCTACGGATGGAATTTTAATGCGGGTATGGATTTACCTGTGTTACCTGGTGCCCCTGCTGCTGATCCTACTGATTCTGATCCTGATGCTGATAAAAAAGAGCCGCAAAGAGAGGTTCCTTCTGTAGAGACTGCTACGGATCCATTAGTGGACGACAACATAGATCCGCTTTATCCGCCAAATACTTTGGGCGATGATGAAAATAAGCAAAAGCAGAGGGTAACACTAAGAGATAATTTGGCAGCTGTTCTAGGGATGGTTGTGTATCATTACAATACTGATAACGGAAGCTTTCCTCTTGCTTGTATTGCTAATACAGCGCACCCAGGAACGTGGAGTACTTTGCAAAATAGCCGTACCTTTGGTGAATATAGCTACGGTACAGACAAGGTTATAACTGATTTTTTCCATGGTGTAGGTACTAATGGTTGGGAGTTTTCATTTCCCACTAGCTTTGATGATGAGACTGAGTTCGCGACTGAGCTAGGCAGCACAAAGCCATTGGGTATTGCGATGCGAAACTTAGCCCATTTTGCAGGAGACCCAAAAGGAGGTTCTCCTTCCTTCACTCCAGTGCAAGATGGTATTGTTCATCCGTTCCCTCATCTAGCAATGTGGGGCGACTTCTCGATTCTGCGTAGGATTTTCAAAGAGTATTTGGATAACTCTGTCTCATACGCCAGTTTGAGTGCGGCTGACCAATCTACATTGCATTCAACAGCTTGTACTTTGGGGATGCTTGCTTACAACATAGATTCTGTCAATAAGGAGTACGAATCGTTAACGCAAGACGACTTCAAAGATATCGCAGCCGTTCTTAAAAACAAAGACAATCTTAGCCCCTCAGAGCTGAAAACATATGACGAATTAGAAAGGTTTTGGACGTTCGATCCTACGCCGAATAACTATTTGGATGATGCTCGAAATGTTACCTACTTTGGGTCTGCTGACCTTGCACAGAAAGCTCAGATTATTTCTCAGTATCAGCAAATTCAGCGCGATAGAAAGCAAGGGTTCAGAGCAGGCTGCGATGGTGGTGATTTAGGTTCAAAGATTACGTCTGCAACGATAACCTTAGCCGATGGGGTTACCACTATGGATGAAGTAGAAGCAAATCAAGTACTGCAAGATGCTTTTTGCTCTTCTACTAAGAAATCAAAATATCCATCGCTATATTACCTGTTTCCTGTAGTGGACCACGACTATGATGGTGCGGGTGCCGGAGGTGAATCAGGAATCAGTCCGTCGTCTGGTATAGAACATAATCAGATCGAAGAATACGTTAGAGAAGTGAAAGCTTATGGTCAGAACAATAGCTATAAATTCGAGGTGATAGCAGAGGATGCTAGCCCGGATGGTATGGAGAACGGGAGTGAGAACGGCATCTCTGAGATTGCGTTTACGCCCAGAACTGATGCACTTTCCGCTGCTGGCGATGTCTTATCTGATTGGGCTCTACCTACGGTCGTATCTACCTCTAGTAGTTTAGACCCTGAATCTATGAGCATCATGATTCCTGGTGGAACTAAGTTAGCTAGCTTATCTTTGCTCGACAAAGTAATGTACAACGGTCGAGAAGAAATGGCTGTTCGAGTTTTAGATGTGGATTTAGGTAAGCTTACCCGTAAGAAAAATGGAACAGATTATTGGATTTCAGATGATAAAGAATCTGTCAGCGGTATCTTGTATGGAGCACGTGAGGATGCTGTCCGTGAAGATTCCATTGTTAGACCAAAGTCAGATGATTGGGATAAGTGCAATACACTGGCCGAGCTGGTATCTTCTGACTGTTATATGAAGACTAGCGCAAGCAATCCTCAAGATCCGCCGCTGAGCCTTCGAGAGAAAGGTGGTGAAAACACTTTTGTAGGTATTAGCCTGAAGCCAGTCGACTTCGCCCCAGATCCAGATAGACGTCCTTATGGATTTCGGTTGAATGCCCATTTTGATAATGGTCAGGGTGATATTAGCGATAATAAAAAGCGCAAGTGGGGATTGTCTTTTATAACTGATAATGCAGCCTATATAAGAGGTGAATTTAATCCACATATTGTTGAAAATGTAACAACAAATGCTGACGGCTCAATAACGACAACGACTGCAACAATTGAGGAGTTTATTGAGACTCTGATAGATGGAACCGTTAAATACGCGGGCGAATTTTATAACGAGAGAGGAAAGCTGCCGAATAATGCGAGTCTGAATACAGACGAATTTGCTACAGATGCGAAAGATCGTTGGCGAGTTGCAGAAATACTAGCTGACTCAGTTTCAATTGTTTCCGAACGTTTTGTTGACGGTTCAGTAGAGGAAGGTTTTATTCGTGAAAACAATGAAAAGTCTGAACTGTTTAAGAATGTAGCAGGCAGTTTGTCTAAAGTGTCTTTTCTTAATCAACAGAAGCCTGACGGGAGCTTTGGCAATATTGGCCATTGGTTAAGGGCCAGCGGCCAATATTTTACCCATGAATTTAAATGGGAACCATCTAGTAACAAAGGAGGAACATCAGGCCGTACGCCTATTTGGGTCGGTCGTAATGGGGAATCTCGAACTCAGGGATGGAATGACGATGATGAGCTATTTTTCCGACAGTGGGATAATGCTGAAGGGAGTTCAGTTGCTGACAAAAACGCAATATCAAACATAGGAGAGGTTATTGCAGGCAATGATTTCGTTTTGCCCAACAATAGAAACACAAATGCTTTGATTACAGTCCCAAAAGCATTAGAACCTAAGGTCAATGCAAGCATAATTTCTGGCATTGTTCCTTCTAGAAAAAAGCAATCTTTCGGCGGTTTACACAACTTTCCTAGATTTTTGGAGAGGTGGGATGACGGCGGTAAAGTGCCCCTGTTTATTCAAGGTTCGTTTTTGCAATTGAACTTTAGTACTGCTGCGACAGGACCGTTCGATGCAGATGCCTGGGATCCAGGCGATTCGGTAGAAGACGCAGAGCGAATCGCATACTACTCACCACCGGGTCGCCGCTGGGGGTATGATGTGGGCCTTCAATATTCACCTGCTGGCCCCATTGCACAGCGTTTTGTGACCATTGAGCGGCCCCGTAGTGAGCACTATAGAGATCTTTCTATTGAAGATCCGTACGTCAAAAACCTCCGTTGTGCTCAAACTAAGAAATCTGGAAATTGGAAAAAACTATTTCCTGGTGAATGCAATTAGAATAAGTCTCAATCTGTCAAAGCCATCAAGGAAAAGTACTAAGGAGAACTCAAGTAAACGTGAAATCGGATAACGAACACAATGGCTCTCAATTTTCTGAAGCGGGCCTAACACTGATAGAGTGCTTAGTTGCACTAGTTGTTATAGCTGTCACAGCAGCTACTATCACACCTATGATGGTATTTGCTGTAGCAACAAGAGTTCAAAATCAAAAGACAGAGCAGGCGATGCAGATAGCTAGGGGCGAAATCGACAAGATACGCTTGGTTGTAGAACAGGGGGGCGACTACTCTACCCGCCTCAGCGAATTATCGCTCTTTTCGACTGGAGCCTCTACTTCTCTAGTTCTAGTACCGCCACCAACATCTTTCGTTGATAACGTCTCTAGCAGTGTTACTGCTGTAGATAAGGCCAGGAAACTAGATATTGATGGTGATGGCGATACTGACTTTGCGGTTCAACTTTTTAGAGATAAAGGAATAGAAATTGGTGCTGATAATACACCTATTGCCTTTAATGTAGGTGTACGCGTTTATGATTCAAGAGCTGAGGCTAACTTAGGCTCTCTCTCCACCGACAGATCGGGGTTAGCTTTTACAAGCGGAGAAGGTCAAAGGGGACGGCGACCACTGGCTGTTTTGTACAGTCAGATAGCACAAGGTGATCGGATTAACTCATTGTGTCAGTATTGGGATTTTGTTAGCTCAACACCTTTCGCTGATTCGACTGCAAATGCCCTTACATGCCAATAGCTATCTTGTTTCTCAACATAAACGTTTTAATTTAATCTCTTGTTCGCAGTGAATTATCACTATTTTGAACTCATTGAAGGAAATCAACGCTTTTTCTCTTTAAAGTTATGCAATCTAAAATCTCGTTTCTTTATCGTTTGCTGACTTCCAGACAAAGGAGAAATGCTAGTAAAGGCTTCACCCTTCTAGAACTACTCATATCTTTGATAGTCGCTGGTATTGTAGTTTCTGGCCTTTTGTATATGGTGGTGGAACTCACCAGAATTGATAAAAGAGAGGCAACTGTTGATCAAGTTCAGCGCGATATGAATCGTGCGATGGACTACATGACGAGTGAGCTAAGAGAATCTGTTTACGTATACGATGATCCAACACCTATTACGGACCAACTAACCGGAGATTCCAAATATCCGACTGGTGCTGTCCCAGTTATTGCCTTTTGGAAACTTGAACCTATCGTCAGTGATGATTTGCCCGAATGTACTGGAGACAGTGCCTTTGTTCGGCTTTGTAATGTTTTACGTATTCGACAATCTGCTTACACTTTAGTTGTGTATTTTCAGCAGAACAATGCTGCCGATGACCGAAAGTGGTCTGGTCAATCTCGTATTATTCGATATGAACTATCTAGATATTCTTCTACTGGAATATCAACGCTGACCGAAAGGCCCGGTTACCGAGATCCTACCAGTGCCACTGATAGCAAAGCTCCGTTCGAGAAGTGGGAAGTGGATGATGGTGAAACTCCAAGCGGCAATTCTGCTGTATTGGTAGACTATGTTCAAGCTCCAGATGCAGGATTGAATAAAGCACCCCTAGCGGATGTGGATAACGATGGTGCTAGTGCACCCTGTTTTGGATATGGATTTTACCAGCGGCCGCTGACAGAAAAAGAAAAAGAGACAATCTCAGGAACGGACAAGACTATTCCTCTTTACAGAGTGTCGCCGCCTAGTGCAGATACAACTACGAATACTAGCTTTTTTGCCTGTGTTCGTAATCCTGACCCTGACGATGATGACGAAACAATTAATAGAACTAACCAAGATATATATGTCTTTTTAAGGGGGAGTGTGGAAGGCTCTGGCACTAGAGCCTTTAGTGACGAGAGTTCTCTCCCAATCTTAGAGACCCAAGTCATTGTTAGGGGTGTCGTTGATAAGAGTATTCAGTAATGTTTAGTGCTCAGTAGGGTAATTAGGATGACAGACATGATTTTCGCTAAAAAAAATAAAATGTCTTCAACCGATGGCTTCACTCTAATCGAAGTTTTAGTAGTAGTTGCTATGGTCGGTATTATCGGAGCGATTGCAGCACCGAGCTGGCAAGGATTTTTAGATCGACAGCGTATGAATGCAGCTCGAACTGATCTCTTAGGTGTGTTGAGAACTGCTCAGACCACTGCTCAGACTCAGCAACGTAGCAAGCAAGTAAAATTTTTACCTTCATCTGCCTCAACTCCCCTTTCTGTTGAAGTCCAAAATGTCTCCAGTCTTAGTACTCCTGGTACTGTGACGCTGCTTGGGAATGGTGAAGTGAGCGAAAAATTCAATTTAGTGGCTTCGACACCGATTGTTTTTGACGTTTATGGACAAGTTAATGATGCGCCTCATGTGGTGAAAATTGTCAACACATCAATTCCTTCCTCATCAGGCTACCAACCACAAAATTGTGTAATTGTGACAACAATACTAGGCGGTCTTAAGCCCGCGAGTGGCGAGCTGTGTGATACGTTCCTTATTGATCCATAGCCGGTTCGTTCTGTTATATTCAACTTATATTCAACGCTAGATTTCTGAGATGGGGAACTCTGATATGGAAACGCAGATGACTATCCCAGAAGAGAACGATGTTCCACAATCAGAAAGGATTTACTCTCCTAGAGATGTTGATTGTAGCTGTAGTTATAGGAATAATTGCGGCAGTTGCAGGGCCCGGATGGTTTAGCTTTGTAGAAAAAAATCGATTGGTAGCTGCTAGAGACCAGTTGTACCTTGGCATTCGCCAGGCACAGTCTGAAGCTCAGCATAAGAGTACAACTTGGCAGTTTAGCTTGAGAGAGCGTGATGAGTTGATAGAGTGGGCTGTTCACCCAACTTCTGTCGCGTTTGAAGATGCCCAGTGGAGACCCGTAGATGCTCGGTCTATCGGAATAGATAATGAGACTACTTTCGTAAAGTCTGATGGAACATATTATGTCCGTTTTAATAGGAAGGGTCACCCTCACCGACTGGGAAGATTAACTCTTTCAGGTCAACGGTTTTCAAATCAGAAACGCTGCGTCATTGTTTCGACTTTAATTGGAGCTGCTCGCAAGGCAAAAGAGCAATCTAAACCTGATCCAAATTATAGAAGAAGGGATAGATTCTGTTATTAAATCCGGTTAGTCGCGGCTACCCATAATACCGTCGAAAAGCAGGTAAAGACCGCCGAGTAGAATAAGAGCCGCAGTAACAACTAAGATCCAGTCGAGTGAAGCTATGTTTTCCATCAGTTTACCTTATTATTATTATGGGTGGATTATAGAGCTTTGCGAGCAGAGACGAAGCGATCAATGCCAGATAAGTCTGAATGTATAGCGATGTTGTTATACCGCTTGCAATCTTCCACAAGAGCTGCAACGAGTTGAGCTTGTCCAGCCATAAGTTCCGTGAGCCAGATGCTGTTAGCTGTTAGATAGTCTGTGCTTTTAGCTATGAGAGTTTTAATGTAGTCGAGGCCGTCTGGGCCTCCGTCTAGAGCTAAATGAGGTTCGTGGTCGACAACTTCAGGCTCTAAGGTGAGGATAGTTTTGCTGGGTATGTAGGGTGGGTTTGTTATGATTCCACTGAGCTTTTTTCTACACATGCATAGGGGCTCTAGCCAACTACCTCTATGGAAAGAAATGTGTTTCGTTAGCTTATTTCTCCTGGCATTGTGTTGGGCTATAGCGATTGCTTTGTGGCTGATGTCGGTGGCGTGGATGGTGGCTTGAGGAAAAGCTTGAGCGAGGCCGAGGGCGATCGCACCACTACCAGTTCCTAGATCAGCCCAAGCTCCGGTAAGGAGTGGCGCTGAAATAGGGGTTTTATTCACTAATTCTG
>ERZ1740058.51-NODE-51-length-97450-cov-7.339863_pt1 | contig 97450 bp, 80 predicted proteins | sample MGYA00581745_ERZ1740058 | MGnify/ENA primary metagenome ERZ1740058 (study PRJEB43018, sample SAMN04849742) | marine metagenome | isolation source: floating plastic debris | place: Pacific Ocean | collected 2008-08-30 | study: EMG produced TPA metagenomics assembly...
CTGCCACCGAACACGCCCGCACCGCCCGCACCGCCCGCACAAAGCAACACGCCTCAGCCGAACGACGAACCGCCAACAAGCTCTGGGGCCACTGCCGACGCGTTTGCCGAGGCCGTCAGAATTGCCAACCAGGCCGCGACAGATGGGCTTACGGCTGAATCGGTAGCCGAGTGGCTAGATCTGGCGACCCGCTGGCAACGGGCGGCAGACCTTATGGCTCAAATTCCTTCAGGCAGCGACCAATATGCCGCAGCCCAAGAGCGCGTGGTCACTTACACAGAAAACAGTGAGATGGCATTGGCTCAAGCAGCGGCGCTTCAGCCGTAGAACTAACTACTCTAGGCTGATGCCTCGCAGCGTTCGCGTCTTGCCTTTGGCAGCAACTGGTGACCGCTCGATAGTTTGCGATCGCACTCGACTGACGTGAAAATGCTTCTGCCATTCTGTTGGCGCGTTCAGCGTTTCGCCACCGTGCTTAGTCAACCGCTGCCGCACCTGGCAAAGCACAGGCGTATTAACGCAGGCCCCCGAAATAATCACCTGTCCTTTGGTCAAGGCGGGTAGCTCCTTGAGCAAATCACGCCCAGCCGCTTCTACGCCATACTTCAGGCTCTCCTGATCCACCGGATTCACAATCCGCATCAAAAACTGGCTCATACACTGAGAGAGCACGTCCGAATCGAGCTTGCCAGGCCGCTGAGTAATCAGCCCTACACCCAGGCCAAACTTGCGACCCTCGCTCAAAATTGTCCGCAAAATCGCCTTGCACCGGGCCGGCTCCTTGGCTGGAGCAAACCGGTGAGCTTCCTCAATCAGGGTAAATACTGGATAAGGCAGATAGTTTTCATCGCCCGGCGAGTTTTTCTCTTTCGCCGTATTCATACGAGCTAGGTAGCTCTGCCGGAGCACCGCCGCACAAATCACCTGCTGCTCTTCCTGACTAATCTCATTCATTTGCAGCACCGTTACCCGCCCCGGCTCAAATAAATCACCAGGTGCCATATGGTTTGTCTGATGGAAATAGGGCGAGTTAGCAAACCGTTCTAGCTTCCATTCAATCGCGGGCGCCGAAGATCCGATTTTTATATTGCCTTCGTCATCTTCAGCCGTATCAGCCTCGTTGACTGCCGCGATCAAATCATCAACATTCCACCGGTAGTCACCTTTACGATGACGCTTCAAAATTCTAAAGGCCTTGTTGAGAATAGACTGCTGGCGATCGCTCATTTCGGGCAACAGCGTCAACACATCGTGATAGTCCAAAGACGAAATGCGAATCGTAATGTCGTCCGGCGTCAAAATTCTTACATCCGGCGCATAGCCATCTGCCGACTGAAAAGCCTTATGACCTCGCATCTCCGCGAGCGTTCCATACTCTCCGTGCGGATCAAAAATCAATACTGCCGCCCGATTATAGGGCTGTAAGAATTCTTCAATCAGCACACCAGCGGTATAGCTTTTACCCGAGCCAGTCCCGGCCAAAATCGCCATGTGGGTACTAACTAGCTCCTTGACATCTAGCGCGACTGGCACCGCACCCCCCGGACGCAATAGCAACGAACCTACCTGCGCTGAACCCACCTCTCCTGGCTGTTTTTTATTAACGACTCGCTTTAGCGTTTCATCGTCGGTAATCGAAACCCGAGCACCAGGATTAGGCGTCAGGCGAGGATTGATAAAGCCTAGCGCGGGGTTGAAATACCCAATAACGTCGACAGTAACTTCATAGATTTCAGGATTAGAGTGAGAGAAACCAACAATAGCTGCGATCGCCTCAGGACTAATCTCAGCATCTGCAAACATGCGATCCGGCAAATGATCGCTCAATCGCCGGTCAGAAATCTTGCCCAAAATCTCTAGCGGCTCGTCGCTGCTCGGAGTGCTCACCTCGTAGTAGACAAACTCACCAATCTTGACCTGGCGATTATCCGACGTGATAAAAACATACTGGTTGCCGTTTTCACCCGGCCCTTTTACTGTCCCAATCACCTGAGAGGGAGCTCCCGATAAGGCGTTACCTGCTTTAACCATGTCAACCGCATTCGCAAGACGTTTCCCTGATGTTTATAGCAGTTATGGCTAGGGCACGCACGCTTTGCAGATACAAATTTACTATCTACTGCCTGACTATCCTCGATACGTTCGGTCAAAATCTTCCTTGTGACAGCAAAAAGGGTGTGATTGCGGAGGGCGCATCCCCCATAGCAGCCGTTACAATAGCAATAAGCAAATATACCCAGCCCTTATTCCAGCCCTCATATCAAACGTTTTTAGATAAAACGTTCAGATAAAGCAAAAGCAGGATAAAGCAAAACAGAATATTTGAAAGAGCATACGGAACTAGCAGCGCCAGACAGTATTACCAGAAAACAGTAGAGAAGAAGCGTACGAGGCATTCAATCCTCCTGTCTTCTAGCACACCTTTCTTACAGCTTTAATTATTTTTGATAGTAAATATTGCTATTGTTAAGGTGGCGCTTAATATCTATTGACTGAGCAGATTGATTCAAGCGTACTCCCTGCCGCCTAAACCCATCAGGTTTTAGACCCATCAAATCGTCTTACAGAAAAGAGCTTAAGAAGCCCGTGACTCAAGACACGCTAACCTCATCCAAAGAGTTCTCTACCTCCTCTCAGCTATCAGCCACTGAGGGGCAATCGGATTCCGCCCCAAGCGGCGGCAGATTTCAAGAGCACCCATCTTTACAAGCTAGCGACGCTGCTACCGTCAATATCTCTACCGAGAAACAGACATCCCGAGAAAGGCTAATTCAGGCTTCTGTCGTGATTCCTCAACCCATCGAACAGGTATGGCAGGTCATTACCGACTACGAGCGCCTAGCAGACTTTATTCCTAGCCTGACCTCTAGCAAGCTAGTTAAGAATTCAGAGGGACGCATTCGCCTAGAGCAGGTCGGTGCGCAGTGCTTCCTGAAAATAAAGTTCTGTGCTCGCGTCGTCCTCGACATGACCGAAAACTTTCCTAACAAGGTCAGCTTTTGCATGAAAGAAGGCGACTTCAAACAGTTCGAAGGCGCTTGGTACCTAGAACCAGCTACAGATAACCATGGAACGCTTCTGTCTTACAGCTTACGAGTCAAGCCACCGCTAGCGATGCCAGCTACACTGATTGAGCGGCATCTTTGCCACAACCTTACTCAAAACCTTATGGCCATCCACAAGCGCACGCTAGAGCTTGCGACATAGCAGGCCAAGAACCTGAAAAGTCCTTGAGGCAACGTAGAGAACACAGCATTTACAGTAAAGGCTCACAGGTTTAACTTGTGAGCCTTTACTGTAAACACATAGGGTCCGCACAAAAAGGTCCGCGCAAGGCATTACTTTGCGCGGACCTTATTTGCTCATACCCCCAGGGGAATTCGAATCCCCGTCGCCTCCGTGAAAGGGAGGTGTCCTAGGCCTCTAGACGATGGGGGCGTATGTGTTTTGGACCTCTATAAAGATACCCGCAGTTTGGGCTTTGTGTCAAACCTCATTGGCTCTTGTGAGAAGCAACTTATCTGAGACGAAGCGGATGACTATTTAGAACGAAAGGGCTAGTACGCATTAGACTTAGCTAAAGTCGTACAGCCCTGTTGAGGGAACTATAAACGTCATGTACAGCATACGCTTGGGTCGTCTTAAGCCAAACGGTTGGAGTTTCGCAGCCGAATAAGCTGCCGGCGCATCTCCGGAGAAGCCTTCGCAACATCTTGAAGTTGCTCAATCGCCACTTGGCTATCAATGGCTTCTAGATATTCATCACTGCCGTATGCAAAGGCATCGACAAGCGTTTCCACCAGTTCTTCTTTGTTGGTCATCGTCAGCTGTTCTTCGATGATACGAAACTTGAGGCGTACCTCACATTCGTAAATACCAACATCGCTATCAGGCAGGGATCGATTTGTCGAACTGTCCATATCTTAAAATTGAGTTCCGCAGGCTATGTAAATCTAAAGAATTCGTCAGGCCCATAAGCTCAGATGTTTTGCGCTGCAATTAGGCGATTTACGCTTCGAAAAACATCCTATCTGAGTAACTATTGAATTCCCCTAATCTCAACCCAGATAACACCTTCAGAAGTTGATATGAGAGGCTTTCTTGTATTTCGCTAGTATCAATTTTCTTCGATAAACCAAGCCCTAAAGACAACGTAAAAATGACCTAATTCACTTTTTTATACGTCTCCTTCTAATTAGTACGGAATCTTTTTTGACGAAATTAAGCAGTGCTGTAAGCACGGACAAAAGCAAAGAAAACCTGTTCGCTGAAGGTCTCAATAACAAACACAACAGATGTTTAAGCAAACAATTATACAGATAAAACTTAGTTTGGAGAATCAATCTGTCTATACTCCAAACACGGTGGGTCAAATCAGCCTACCTGTCAGCCGATCGAAGCCCAAGTATCCTCTGGCACATAGGGATAATGCTGTGGAGGGTTTGAGACCTCACAGTCCCCTCTTCGTCTAAAATCACCCTCTTCCCTACATAAGTTCTTTTTGTAAATTTATTGTAAAGCCAGCAAAAATAGGCAATGGTTACGGCGACTGATTCAGACAGCTAACCAAGCTAAATGGAGTAGCAGCTACACCCACAAACGATATACTTTGTCAAAAGTCATCATATAGAACTTATTAGCCAAAACTTGTCAGCTGTAAGCGTTTATTAAGTAGTAAGAAGGGTAGATAAAAGACCGTTCTAAGAACGCGTAATCTGTACCTTTGTACTTATCACGGAATTCTTTAGAGTCTTGTTGTAGGCAAGTTATACAGCTAAGCTAGCAACGCACCGTTGCAGTCGGCTAAACCCGGCTTCACTCACTTAGAATAGTGAGCAATCAGATATTTTTAGAATAAATTTTTAGATCGCGATTTAGCGTAAAACACAGGACAGCAATTACAGGATTGGTGTGGCCAAGCTTCCCTCAAAAAAGCCAAAACTCAGACAGTCAGACCCTGAACAGCCCAATCTAGAGTCGCTTAGTCGGACTGAATTACTGGTAGCAATGGCAGCGACGGCCATCATCTTGCTGCTGATTGCCAGGATATGGCAGTTTTTTGAACCCGTTAGGTTGCCCGTTACCTTTCAGTGGTTAGATGCGGGCGTTGGATTGACACTCGGACTGGCTATTTCGGCAGCTAGCGCTGTCACCTACAGGCTGTGGACTGCTTACAGAAAAAGCGCTGATACCTATCTCTCTTTTGTACTGGCGCCGCTCTATCCCTCAGACTGTTTGTGGATCGGACTGTTGCCAGGGATGAGCGAGGAGCTGCTTTTTCGAGGTGTAATGCTACCTGCTCTAGGACTCAACGCTACCGGGCTGTTATTTTCTAGCGTGTGCTTCGGAATTATGCATATGTCCAAGCCCCATCAGTGGCCTTACGCCATCTGGGCAACGGCTGTGGGTTTGCTGCTAGGCAGTAGCGTCTTAGTCACTGGTAATTTGCTAGTGCCTATCCTGGCTCATATTACTACCAACTTTGTTTCTAGCCTGTTCTGGCAAATATCACATCGTTAGAATGAGCCCGTCAGGCTTGAGGGCCATTTCCCACAACGTTCATCGAAGCGTTTGTCTGATGTACGGCCCTGACGTACAGAACTCAATGCACAGAGCTATTATTTTGCGGCGGCTACTTCAGCTACTGTCATTACTTCTTTTAGAGCATCAGCAACAACTTCTGCGCCAGCTCCCGGCAGACTGGCGCCTTCAGTGAGGATACGTTTCCACGTCCGGCTGCCTGGCTGGCCGTGAAACAGATGCAGCATATGGCGAGTAATGCTGTTTAGCTTCGTGCCTTTGCCTGTCCATTCTGAAATATATGGCAGCATCGCTTCAACAACCTGAGGACGAGACCGTGGCTGATGGGTCTTGCCATACACTTTTTGGTCGGCCACTGAAAAAAGGTAAGGGTTATCGTAGGCTGCGCGGCCTATCATCACTGCATCAACAAAGTCTAATTGTGATCGCACTTGCTCTAACGTTTTAAAGCCACCGTTGATCTCAATCTGTAAATGGGGAAACGAACGCTTCAGACGATAGACATCTTCGTAACGCAGAGGTGGCACAGTGCGGTTGTCTTTAGGACTTAGCCCCTGCAGCCAGGCTTTCCGGGCGTGCACGCTAAATCGCTGACAGCCAGTTGCTGATACAACTTTTACGAAATTTGCCATATCTTCGTAGCGATCACGCTCATCAATCCCAATTCTGTGCTTTACGCTGACAGGCAAATCGGACGCGGCCATCATGGCAGAGACACAGTCAGCAACGCGGTTAGGCTGAGCCATTAGGCAGGCTCCGAAATTACCGTTTTGCACGCGATCGCTCGGACAGCCCACGTTTAAGTTAATTTCGCTGTAGCCAAAATCTGCGGCGCGGCGCGCGCAATTTGCTAACAGCTTAGGATCATCGCCGCCGACTTGAAGCACCAGGGGATTTTCTACCGCGCTAAACCCCAGCAGCTTTTCAGTATCACCGTAGTGAATCGCCATGCTGGTGACCATTTCGGTATAAAGCAGCGTGCACCGCGTTATCTGCCGCATAAAGTAGCGGTAGTGACGATCGGTGCGGTCCATCATAGGCGCAATGCTTAGTGGCAGCATAGTCAACTTTTTTACAGCTATTCCACTTTAGCGCTACTCAACATAGCGTTCGTAATATTGCGTTTGCTGGAATATTGCGCTTGCGGGCTTATTGCGTTTGCTGATTTGGGGAGGTGATAGCCATAAGACGCACACACTATTCTTTCTCTACGTCATCCGCTTTCGCCTGTTCCATGAAGGTCTGCGCCTGCTGTGGTTGGCCCCAAAGCACCTTCTCATGCTTGTAAATCACCATGCCCGGCAGAGCGCCTTTAGGCTTATATACGTTCTTAGGCGCTGTCATCACAACTGGCACCTGGTCAGACTGACGGGCCCGGCTGTAGTAAGCGGCAAAGCTGGCGGCTAGTTGAAGGGTTTTATCTGTTGGCACCTGACCTGCATCCAAGCGTAAGAGCACGTGGCTCCCAGGAATCTCTTGTGCGTGCAGCCAAAGATCGTAATCGCTTGCTTGCTTGAATGTGAGCTGTTCGTTTTGATTGTTATTGCGCCCAATCAGCAGCTGTAAGCCTTGAGGAACCGTGTACTGACGAAAATCTGCTGATTCGCCGCTATGAGCAGAGCGCTTGCCGCCTTTTTGCCTAACGCCTTTCTGAACGGGCGGACGTCCGCTAGTATCTCGCAGGTATCCCTCCAAAATAAGCTCTGTGCGAATTTCTTCTAAGGCGGTCAAATCCGCGTCTATCTGGTAAGCCGGTACCTGCAAAAGGCTATCTTCAACCTGTTCTAAATAGTGAATTTCAGCCTTTACAGCGGTCAGCAACGGCACCACAGCACTGCGAGCGCGCTTCAGCTTTTGATGCTGCTTGTAGAGAGCCTGGGCGTTTTGTACTGCATTTTTTTCTGGATTTAGCGATAGGATGACGGGCTCTCCGGTTTCAAAGTCTGCTAGTTCAATTTGAGTCATACCAGCTCGCCACTCGTGCAGATGAGCCATTAATAGATCGGCCTTCAAACGGTAGTCTTCGGCTTGGTCAGATTGGCTGAGCCGATGGGTGAAGGTAGCTGCTTTTTGACGGAGTTTGGCAAGACGCACTTTGAGCGCCTGACTGAGCTGATGATGCAGTCGGCGAAAGGCTTCTTGATTAAACTGATGCCGGTAGTAGTCATCGATAAGAGACTGTAGGCTGCTGGCAGGATGGAGGGCGATCGCGCCATCTCGTTGGCCCTCTCGCAAGCCATCTTGAAATAGGTGAGCGAGCACCGTGTAACCACCAGAGGCAAGAGTCGCTGGTGAAAATCGAGACTGTTCTAGGCTTTGTAACCAAATTGTCCAGGCTTGAAATAAGCGCTGCCAGTCGCTGTCTGTTAGCGCCGTCGTTTGACTGGTGACGGTGAGCCCAGCTGCCCATAGGAGCTGACTAGCGATCGCAGAGCTGACACCGCTATAAGACTTAACCAGCATTTTTTTGAGCGGGCCTGGAATTAAAGCTACGCGCGATCGCCAATCATCGAACGTTTCATTCAGCGAGGGAAGTTTGCCGCGAATAGCGGGTGGATAGGTATAGGGACGACTCGTTTGAATGGGTCGAACACTCGACTGCTGTTCGCTAACTTGATGAGCCGCCGTCACAATTTGTTGGTCAGCCGTCGTCAAAATAACATTGCTGTATTTACCCATAATTTCTACATACAAATGCCATAACGCAGACTCATCGGGACGACGAGCAAACTGAAGATCTAGAACCCTTTCCCAAGGTGAAAGCCAGTTGATTTTCGTCAGCGCTAGACCACCCAGCTGATGCTTAAGCTGCTGCGAAAACGTGAAGGTATCAGGCGCTTTTGGCGGCGGTGATGCCATATGAACACGGGCCGCTTGTGGATGCCAAGAAATTGCTAACCAGCCTCGTTTTTCTATTGTGCGCAGCGCCATAAATAAAGTGTGGGGATCACGCTGATAAACCTGCTCACACCGGGCAGGTAGCCAGCTTGATTGCAGGTCTGCTCTGACCGCTGCCAACGTGGTGAAGTCTACGGGCTGCACAAGTAACCTCTAGAAAAAAAGTAATAGAAAAAGCAAAATAATTAAGCACGGCTCCAGATGTATGAGTCAGAAAAGTAATGATTTATACGCTCATTTTTTCATAAAGAGTTATGCATTTAATAAAAGCAATGAATGGATGATTTAAAGTTATAAACAGTCTCTATTATTAGGCACTCATACTAATTTTTTTTAGCTAGTATTAGATCGCCGGGCAAGCCGTAATAAATTGGAGATTTTAGCCCAATTCTTCACCTATTTGCCCGACTACTGTTTTATTTTATCGAGCCATGAAGCTTATTAACATCGGATTTGGCAACATCGTTTCCGCCAACCGAGTTGTCGCTATTGTGAGTCCAGAATCAGCTCCGATTAAACGGATTATTTCTGATGCTCGCGATCGCGGTCAGCTGGTTGATGCTACGTACGGTCGGCGTACGCGCGCGGTCATGGTGACAGACTCAGGACACATTGTTTTATCAGCGATTCAGCCGGAAACGGTTGCGCATCGTTTTGTTGGACAAAAAGACAACGCTCACAACAGCGCTCCCAAAGAGCTTGTTGACAAAGCCTAAGCGCGTACGTATTGAAGATCCGCGTACTTGTTACAGATCGAAGACAAGCAAGAGAAAGACCTACGTTAGATTTAGCGCTATGGTTAAGGGGTCTTGTTTGGTTCGCTTTTGCATGACCGCCGCTCCTCGCCCAGCCCAGCTTGATAAAATTGTTCAACGGTTTGCCCGAATCAGTGAGCCCAAACGTCGTTATGAACAATTGCTTTGGTATGCCAAGAAGCTAGCGGCGTTCCCAGCCGAAGATAAAATCCCTGAGAACAAAGTGTCGGGCTGCGTATCGCAGGTGTACATCACGGCCCAAGTAGATAGCAACGACAAAATCAGCTTTCAAGGAGATTCCGACGCTCAGATTACTAAAGGGCTGCTGGCGATGCTGATCACCGCCCTCAACGGCCTATCCCCTTCAGAAATTGTTCGGCTTACGCCTGATTTCATCAAAGAAACCCAGCTAGACGTTAGCCTGACACCTTCTCGGGCCAATGGGTTTTACAACATTTTCAAAATGATGCAGAAGAAAGCGCTGTTGCTGATGGGTTCAGACGCAGATAGCCGGACCGCTTCCTAGCAGCTTCTTTTTATAGATACGCATGTTTGTAGCTACGCATAACAGCTACGCAAGGTTACGGACAGCGATAAACCGGTCGATCTTTTCAAAGAGCGTTTCAATCGTCGCGGCTTGCGTATGCGGGTTGAGCAAGACAGCTTTTAGCCAGCGCTGATTTCGATAGGTAGGCAAAGAAAGGAAAACTGACTGCTGATAGCTTTGGCTATCGTCAGATGACGTGGGCTCTAGTAAATGACGCTGAAGTTTGGCATTGAGCGCATCGTACTGTGAGGCATCAATGGTGTCAGGTGCTAAGCGAAAACAAACCAGATTCATCTGAGGCTGACTGGCAAGCTGTAAGTAGGGACGAGCCTGCACAAGCTGCACAAACTGCGCACTCAAGCGATAGTTGTGCTGAATAATATCGCTATAGCCAGCAGTTCCCAAGTGTTGTAAGGAAAGCCACAGTTTCAGGATATCTGGATGGCGAGTGCCCTGGATGGTTAACTCGCCCAGATTGGGCCACTGCTCGTCGTCGCCCATATAAGGGGCACGAATGCGAAAGTGCTGCTTCAGGACATCGAATTGCTTGAATAGTACGGTGGCACAGGTTTTAGTCACGTAGAGCCACTTTTGAGGATTGAATGTAATCGAGTCGGCTTGATCAATACCGTCTAATAGGGCGCGGTGAGTATCGGAAAACACTAGGGCCCCACCATAGGCAGCATCGACATGAAACCAGAGGCTGTGCTGTTTGGCGATCGCACTCATTTCAGCAATCGGATCAATATTACCGGTTACAGTCGTCCCAGCGGTTGCGACTAGAGCAAAAGGCCGCTGCCCATTGGCTTTGACTGCGACCAGCTTGTCTTTTAAGTCGGCGATATCCACTTGAGAATCGGCATTGGGCCGAAGGGCGATCACACCTTTAGCCCCCAGCCCCATTATCATCGCGGCTTTTTTAATCGAGGTATGAGCCACCTCAGATACCAAAATAACCGGCTGCTGATTGAGGCCGACAATGCCACTGTCAACAGCATCGAAGGCAACATTGCGAGCAACCGTTAGCGCCTGCAGGTTGGCCAGACTGCCGCCACTAACCATCACACCGCCCGCAGCGGGCCCCCAGCCAAATCGCGTCGCCAGTTGCCTGAGCACCAGGGACTCTAGCCGAGACAATACAGGCGACATCTCTACACTCAACATATTGTTATTGAGCGCTGCCACCAGCAAATCGCCCACAATCGACAGCGTGGTAGGAATCGAGTCCATGTGGCCGATGTAACCGGGATGGGCGGCATTCATGGACTGTTTTAGCTGCGATCGCACGATCTCCAGCAACTGCTCGGCATCCACCGAACGCTCAGGAATCTTGGCCCACTCAGAAAGCTGTTCAACGGCGATCGCATCAGGCAAAGGCGATCGCTGCTGAGCCTGAGTCATCTCTGTAATGAGCAGGGTCACCGCTTTGTGAAGCAACGCTTCCACTTCAGCACGATTAGTACCATCCGGGTAAATAAAAGCGCTATCAGGTAAGGCGTTCACAGGCTTTAGAAAAAGTAAAAGGGGCCCGCTAATTGTATAGCAAACCCCTATCCATCTATTCATGGCCTTACTGATAGCCTTACTAATAGACCTTCAGCAGCGCTGTTAGATCTTCAGCAGCGCTGTTAACAGCGGTCAGATTACCAGTGAATGCCGCACTCTGTTTTTTCACTGCCACGCCAGCGCCCTGCGCGCTCATCCTCGCCAGCCGCTGTCGGTGTCGTCAGCGGCTGGTCACCAATACTGGTATACCCCTGGTCGTGCAAAGGATTGTAGAGAACATCCTGCTCAAAAATGTAGGCCCAAACGTCTTTTTTAGTCCAGTGAGCCAGGGGGTTTATCTTGAGCCGGCCTTGGGCATCGCGCTCAAAAACTGGCAGCGACTTACGCTCATCAGACTGATCGCGGCGGCGGCCAGTAATCCAAGCCACCGCGTTTAGATCGTTCAGCGCTCTTTGCAAAGGCTCAATTTTCGTTAAAGCATAAAAATGCTCAACGTCTGTGTTCCACAGCTGTTCGCCATACATCGCCGCAAACGATTCTGGGCTGTTTGCGCCGACGACCCTGTAGGTGTGTAGGTCCAGGTTATAGAGCGACTTGGCTTTTTTAGCGGTTTCCAACGTTTCAGGAAACAGATGCAATGTATCTAAAAAGATTACAGGCACCGGATGAACAAGCTCTTTGTAGAGCATGTGGCTGACTGTCAGCAGGCTAAATGAAGTGGTCTGAACCAGGCCTGTTGGCAGCATTTGGATGCACCAGGTCAAAATCTCTTGCGGTGTCGCTGTTGCAAATTGCTGATTGAGCAAATCTAAATCTAACTGCAGAACCCACTGACGTAGAGAGTGGAGGGTTGAAAGTGACGCCGCCCGCTTGGGTGACGCTGAAGGCTGCGTAGGTGCAGGCGCTTCTATGCACTGAACCATAGTGTTTGGGCGCTGATTGTCGGGCCCGATAGTTTTTAGATGACGCACATAGTCTCCCCAATCCTAACTCACAATCACACCTATTCCGATCGGAATACCGGACATTAGCCGTACCTGCTGAGAATATGGCTCTCATTGCAAACGGGCACGCACCCTCGAAACAAAACCAAGCGCGAAGATCGCTCTGCTGTGCATGACAATAGGGAAAGACGCTCGAAAGTGTAACAGCGAGCGTATTAACGTATCACCGAGGCACACTGCGATGACATCCCTCATTTTGTACAGCAAGCCAGGCTGCCATTTGTGTGAAGGGCTACAAGAAAAGCTGGAAACTCTACCTATCCAGGTAGAGATCAGAGATATTACCCAAAACGAAGAGTGGTTCAAAAAATATCAATACGATGTTCCTGTTGTTTGCCAGCTCATTCAGGCAGATGCAGAGGTCGCGCCAGACGTCGCACCGATTGAGCAGCCGCTGCCGCGCATGTCGCCGCGCGCTTCAGCCAAGCAGGTGGCGCAAATGATACAGACACATACGGGCCCATTTGAGGCATAATCTCAGCATTCATTCAGCATTCACAAATGAGATCTCGATCATGGGATCCAAAGTCCAAAGGGGAGAGAACGTATGCAGCTCAAAGAATTGTTTGCCCAGCTCACATCACAGGGCTTCTCTGTCTCTGAGGACATGGCTAGCCATCCTAGCTGGACCCAAGCAGTCACCGGACTATCGACGAACTCTCAAACGATTCGTAAGGGCGATCTTTTTATCGGCATGCCAGGTACTCGGGTCGATGGAGGAGATTTTTGGCTAAGTGCGATCGCGAAAGGTGCGATCGCCGCGCTCATTTCACCCCAAGCCCTGGCTAATAAACCTAACGCAGCCGGCGCACTGGTCTTCACAGATGACGATATCCCCACGCTCTGCGCCGAACTTGCCGCCACGTTCTATGGCGAACCGGCCAAAGCGATGAATATGGTGGGCGTCACGGGCACAAATGGCAAAACGACCACGACCCACCTGATTGAATACTTCCTCAACCAGGCACAGCAGAAAACCGCCATTCTCGGAACGCTTTATACCCGATGGCCCGGCTATGAAAAGACCGCTGTGCATACAACGCCTTTTCCAATAGATTTACAGCAAGAACTCGCTAGCGCCAAAGCAGCCAGCTGTCAGAATGCCGTCATGGAAATCAGCTCTCATGCGCTGGCACAGCGACGAGCGTGGAGCATCCCTTTTGAGGTCGCCGTCTTTACTAACCTGACTCAGGACCATCTGGACTACCACAAAGACCTAAATGATTACTTTGAAGCGAAAGCGCTGCTATTTAGCGACGACTACCTGAAGGGGCGAGCTATTCTCAATCAAAAAGATCCTTACGGCCAAAAGCTCTTAGAGCGCGTCGGGTCAGAACGCAGCTGGAGCTACAGCACCGCTGATACCAGCGCCGATCTCTATACGAAGGACCTGAGCTATGGGCCGACGGGTGTACAGGGAACCCTTTGCACACCCATTGGAGAAGCGTCTTTCAGCTCACCTCTGGTCGGTCAGTTCAACTTAGAAAATCTATTGGCAGCAGCAGGCGCGGCGCTGCATCTAGGGGTTTCGCTCTCGCAGATTGTAGAGGCGCTACCTAATTTTTCGGGGGTGCCAGGTCGCATGGAGCGGGTGCAGGTTTCTTCAGCGGAGAACGCGCCAATAAAGGAACAAGACATCAGCGTGATTGTGGACTACGCACATACGCCGGACAGCTTAGAAAATGCGCTTAAAGCTGCCAGGCCATTTATTCAAGGTCAGCTAATTTGTGTATTTGGCTGTGGCGGCGATCGCGATCGCACCAAGCGACCTCAGATGGGTCGTATTGCCTATGAACAGGCTGACAGAGCAATTGTCACCTCAGACAACCCACGCACAGAGAACCCCGAGCAGATTTTGCAAGATGTCGTCGCTGGAATTGAAGGGACATTAGCCGATGATCAGGTGATATGCGATCGCGCTGAAGCGATTCGTAGTGCCATTTTGCATGCTAAGCCCGGCGATGGCATTGTGATTGCAGGAAAAGGCCACGAAGACTATCAAATACTGGGTACGGAGAAAATTCACTTCGACGATCGAGAACAGTCACGAAAAGCGCTTAACGAGCGGTTAAGAACCCGCTAAGCGAGAAAATGCCGAATTAATGACGCAATTCATCTACTATGCGGGAATGTTTAGGTAGATTACCGCCTGCTGGATGTGCTGGATGATTAGGCCTTTCAATTAAATCCTTTCATCTACGCAATCTGTAATCCTTAGGAACGCTTCTATATAGAAGCTATATGTAGATCTAGATCCTTCCACAGCTCAAAGTCAGATTGACTATTGCTATGGCGGCTGCAGTCAAGCAGGTTTAGTCAAGCGTGGCTGCCTTAAAAAACTGATAGAGACAACCGTAGAGAACAATTAGCCCTCAAGATGTAGCCTGGCCAAGACGTTGAGAGGTCAATCAAGATAAACGCTTCTGGACCCTTTTGGCCGGTTATTCATGAACAGTCACGCTATGTCGCTACTCTCTCTGCAAGCTCGGTTGAACAGCTTACATCCACAGCCAGCATCAGTTGCAGTAGATCCCAAAGGGTTTAAAGCAGCCTTAGAGTCTTTTATCCAGTTTTTAATCGAGCACGAAGTTTCAGCGACGCTATGGCTAAAGCTACCTAAAGACGACGCCTGGTGGGAAGACATCTGGCAATATGGGCAGCAGGCAGTGGGTTGTACTATCTATGTCTTGGGAGAGCAGGTTGGCCAAGCACCCAATACAATGGCTGCTAGCCTACGTTCGATTCCGATTGAATCGACGGGCGCGCTAAAAAAGGAATACCTTTGTTTGGCTGTTGCGGAAAACTTTATGGGTGCATTGCTAGCCGCGCGTGGGACGAATGCAGCGCCTGTCTCCGGCAAAGCGGCCGCGACGAACAAACGTAATCTACAGCTCTATTGCACCACTGCTGCTCGAACCATGACGGCGCTGGCAGCCGGAATTAGAAGCGTTTTACAAAACAGCCTTCCTGAGCTGACTATAGCCTCAGCCGAGCCTCCGACCGATGAAAGATTCATCGCAGCTGCCGCAGCGCTAAGCCAGTGGGAACGCTGTTTTCCAGCCAGCGTACTCAGTCAGAACGTACTGCCACTGTCAGAAGATTTCTTAACCTGGCAAATGCAGTTTCAAGAAGATATGCGATCGCAAATCCAGGCAGCTCGCGGCAACGCTGCTCACGACGGTCAAAATGGTGCTGATGGCGGCGCCACTCCGCAAGCCAATGGTATAAGGACCTCTATCGCAGCCACTTTTCTCAGTCAGGCGAGTCAAGAGCTACGCTCGCCGCTCACTACCATCAAAACGGCTCTTACCTTATTGGGGTCTCCGACGCTGAAGCTAGCCCAAAGGCAGCGCTACCTGGAAATGATTTCTACACAGTGCGAACATCAGCAGGACCTGATTAAAAGCATCATTGAACTGCTAGAGGTTCAGACGACGGCTATGGCTGTAGCCCAGTCCATACAGCTATCCGATTTAATTCCAGGAATCGTTAGTACCTATCAGCCCATTGCAGAAGAGCACGGCATTATGCTGGCCTATACGGTTCCTGAGAACTTGCCAGAAATCTCTGGAATAGAATCCGAGATTAAACAAGTTGTGATTCACCTTATTAATAACGGTATTCAGGTCACGCCTGAGGGTGGGCGAGTCTGGGTATCGGCAATGGTAGAAGATAACAAATTTGTCGCCCTAAAAGTCCAAGATTCAGGCGATGGCATCGCTAAAACCGATATTAATCGACTGTTTGAGCCGTTCTATCAACTCGCTAATAGCAGCAGCGGTACCGGGCTTGGGCTGACGCTTGTGAAAGAGCTAGTTCAACGGATGGGCGGCATCATTTCAGTAGAGAGTACGCCCAACCACGGGACTCAATTCAAAATCTTGCTGGCCAGAGAGCGCAAGGCTCAGTCAGTAGCGGCAGAAAGTTCGGCAGTCGCAAATAAGATGTCAAGAGCAGACGGACCAAAAGAAAACGGGCAGCAGAAAAACGATTTCAACCCTAATACGCGAGCTGCGAATCTACCACCCAGCGCCAGTCACGATGCAAAAGCAATGATGGACGGCGAGGTCAATCAGCCCGCTTAAGGCAGCCTATCGGAAAAAGGCATCTATAGAGAATATGCGCGCCGCCAGCCTATTTAGTCTCTTCATCACCGACTAGTGTTTCTACCATGAGCGAGGCCTGCGCCTGTTTTTCTTGTAGGAAGCGATCGCACTGCTGCAAGGCACCTACCGCTTCGGAAAATTGCTCAAAAACTTCAGCTAAAGGCAGTTCGCCGGTTTCTAGCTGATGAGTAATCGTTTCTATACGACTGAGGGTTTGCTCATAGTTCCAGTCTTCGGGTAGGGGTGCAGGCTTTTTGGTGCGAGGCATTTGTAGGCGTCCTTCCTTCTGAGTTTACTTTGATTCTCTGTGACCTTATTTTTCGGCTTCTATCTCAGTCACGACGGCCTTGACTGTACCGGCACCTAGCTGGATATCTAGCTCGCGGCCAAGAGACAGCTGACTGGCGGCGGTGGCAATTTGGCCTTCGGATTTGACCAGTGCATAGCCCCGTTTAAGCACAGCTTCTGGGTCGAGCGCCAACAGCTTTTCTCTGAGCAGCTGCTGCTGGTGTTGCGCTAGCTGAAGTCGCTGGTTCAAGCTGGTAATCAGCTGCTGACGCTGCCAGGCAATATCCTTCTGATGCTGGGCCAACTGACGGTCAAGGCGAAGGCGCTGAAGCCGCGTTTGCAGCGATCGCACCTGCTGCTGGGCCGTTTGAAACCTGCGAGCGAACACTTGAGTGGCCCTTTGCAAGTAGTGAATCTGCTCACGGTATAAGTCATCTAAGCTAGGCACCACCTGCTCAGCCGCGGCTGTCGGCGTGTGAGCACAGGCATCAGCCACCAAATCTGCCAGCGACTCGTCTCTTTGATGACCAATTCCCGTAATCACAGGAATTGGGGAGGTGGCGATCGCCATAACAACTCGCTCATCGTCGAAACAGGCCAAATCTTCGGTAGCCCCGCCGCCTCTTGCGAGCACAACAACATCTGCTCTGTCATCTTGCGCGACTCGCTCAATCGCTTTAGCAATCGAAGCAGGCGCCTGCTCACCTTGGACCGTTGCTGGCGACAGTAGGACTTTGACACTGGGATTACGCTGCAATAGCGTACGTTGGATATCGCCCCAAGCAGCCGCTTGCGGTGAGGTCACCACAGCTAGCGTTTGAGGATAGGTCGGCAGCGATCGCTTGCGCTCAATATCAAATAGGCCTTCCGCGGCTAGGCGAGCTTTGAGCTGCTTGTAACGTAGAGCCTGTAAACCGGCCCCCGCCGGCAGCACCTGCCATACGCTCAGCTGATAAGAGCCGCGCTTGGGATACAGTCGAATTTGCCCTAGCACCGTGACCTGCTCTCCCGCCACAGGCACAACGCTTACTCGCGACAGCTGCGACTTCCACACCACGCAGTTCACTGCGGCCGACCCACCCAGCTCTTGTAACGTAAAAAAGCAGCCCTGATGGTGATTACGCGCACTAGAGACTTCGCCAGTCACCCAGACTTTACGCAGCTGATCGTCCTCTTCTAAGAGCAGCTTAAGATAGTCGGTTAGGCCGGCAACACTAATCACTAAATCGCCGACGCTGCTATCACGGGTATCCCTTATTTTTCTATTAATAGGTCAAGCTCCTTGGTCAGCCGCTAGCTTTTCCAAATATCTCATCCAAATATCTCATATTCCACTAGACAGACTTAGCTAAATCAGTTAAATATTAGTACATACGTTTCAACCAGATTCGCTCTTTCTGGCATCTTCTTATCTGGCTCTCCTTCATCTGGCTTCTCTATCTCTGAAGTACCTATGGCTCTATCTTCAACCAAAACCGATAAGCACACAAAAGTAAGACAGCAGGCTTTAGGACATGTTCTAGGCAGTATTGAGAGGCACTTCGGTCAAGGTTCAATTATGCGCCTTGGCGAAACCGATAAGCTCAAGGTAGAAACAATTCCTAGCGGTGCACTGCCTCTGGATATAGCGTTAGGTGGCGGCTTTCCCAAAGGCCGGGTGATTGAAATATTCGGGCCAGAGAGCTCTGGGAAAACAACGGTAGCTTTGCATGCGATCGCAGCAGTTCAGGCCCGAGGAGGCACCGCTGCTTTTATTGATGCAGAACATGCCTTAGATCCTATCTATGCAGGCGCTATTGGCGTTGATACCACTCAGCTGCTAGTCGCCCAACCCGACTGCGGAGAAATGGCGCTAGAGATCACCGATCGCCTAGTCCGCTCATCTGCTGTCGACATTGTTGTCATTGATTCGGTCGCCGCTCTAGTTCCTCGCGCCGAAATAGAAGGCGATATGGGTGACGCCCATATGGGACTACAGGCTAGATTAATGAGCCAGGCCTTGAGAAAAATCACCGGGAATATTGGCAAATCAGGCTGCACCGTTGTTTTCCTCAATCAGCTCAGACAAAAGATTGGCGTAGTTTACGGTAATCCCGAGACGACTACAGGCGGAAATGCCCTAAAGTTCTATGCCTCCGTTCGGCTGGATATTCGCCGCGTTCAAACCCTAAAGCGAGGCAACGAGAATTTCGGCATCCGAGTCAAGACGAAAACAGCCAAGAACAAGGTCGCCCCACCATTCCGAGTGGCTGAGTTCGACATTCTGTTTGGTCAAGGCATCTCTAGAGAGGGCTGTATCGTCGACATAGCAGAACAAACCGGCATCATTGAGCGCCGGGGATCTTGGTACAGCTACCAGGGTGAAAATTTTGCGCAAGGCAGAGACAATGCAGTCGAACACATCGCTACACATGCTGAGCTCTCTCAGACGATAGAAAAACAGGTAAAAGCGGCGGTAATTCCATTATCAAGCCAGCCCTAAGTGCTTTAACTAAATGCTTTACCGTGAAAATAGAGGTTCAACGCTCAGTTAAATGGAGGATTGACTGCTTTCTTATCCAATAGACATGCAAAAAGCCCAGGCGATAGCAAATGCCTAGACTCTTGAGAAGGGCTTCAGGCCCCGTGCGCAATAATCCAAAATAAAAGACAGGATCTGCACAGTCAACGGATTGAGAGAGAAACGCTCATTTAAGCGTAAGCCTCTAATTTTGGCAGCAAAGTAGGAGCAGAGCACAGCCACTGCACATAGCCACACCTATGCACCTACGCAACTGCTTCACATTCAGCAGGACTAACCTGATACTTAATCAAGTTAGCTAGCTCTTGAAGCTGGTTGATAGCTTCAGCGCCTTCTAGCTTCATCAGCTCACGGTCGTCGCGCATCTCAGTCCACGTAATGCCATAATCAGAGACTAAGAAGCGAATCAGATGATCCCCACCTAAACTCACCATAAATGAGGCGCTGTTGAGCTCGTCTCCACAGGTATAACAAGAAGCCAAATAGCCTCTTTTCTCTAGCACGACCGCCAGCGCCTTCAAGTTCAAAACGAGATCTTGAACAAACTGCCGGTGTTGATCTGCAAGTCTGACAAACATTGTCTTTCCTCTACACCATTAAATAATTTTACACACTATGCTTAATATTTTCTTAACAAGTTCTTCCCATCAGGAACTTGTCCTTTGAGTTCTAGCGTCTAGAGGTGTCTTAATGACAGTTCCAACGCTAGGTTCATCGCAACAAAAAGTTTTGTAACAATTTTAATTTTCGGATATCGAAATATACCCGAGGTCAGTACTTAACTATCAGCTGCCAACGATAGCAGATGAAGAATTGTTAAGTTGTAGCGATTGTAGCCTAATAGAGCAAAGTTAAAAACCGCCCAACTGTTTAACCAAGAGCACGGGTAGCCAAATTCGCTGTATGGGTCACAAGCAAACGAGCACTGGTTTGTAGCACCGTCACAAGCTTTTTGTTGGAATCAGAACAACCAATCACGCTAAAACCTGATGTCGCGAAAGAATAGGCTTAGTTGCTATTGCCTTCTACGCAACTTTTGAAACAGGCAGAGCTACTGGTGTTCTTGGTATGCATCCTTATAGGTTGATTGCCACTCTGTTCTAACGCAATAAGAAAGAATTGAGGGGGCACACCCTTTTTCAGGGATAAATCATGACAAAAGTTGACATGACATCGGACTGCCTACCTGAAGTTTTTCTCTCCAGGCAAATCATCCGATCTACCTTACAAATAAGGTGGCCACGATCAGACAGTTTCTGATGGTGGCCACTCGGTAAATCTGGAATTCAATAGATAGAATCGTATGCGTTTATACGCTTTCTCTAGCTAATAGCTTCTAGCAGCTTCTTTCTAACGAAGCGTGTACGTAAATTAAAACAAGCTGCCGTTGGAAGCTGCACTGGCAAAGGTGGTGAAGAGTGAACTTACAGTCATTACCGCTGACGGGCGGTGCGCTAAACGTCTAGGCATTAGTTTGCTAACGTCCACCAGCCAAATCCTGGTCCAATGAATCGAATGGTGAGCCAGGCTATAACCATCAAGATAATGCCTACCCAAGCACCTCGACTGCTCCAGGTAACAAACTTAGCTGCTGTGTCTTTACTGATGGGAATACCTTTTAGCACAGGCTCTGGCTTACCATAGCTTGAGCCAAGTTCTGCTTTACGGCGTCTAGATTCTCCCATGGCGAGTACCCATATAAGTGACTGGATCTTTATCATAGCGAGGTCGCTCAGCAGGGATAAATTACTGCCCGCTAAATTATTATTTGTTTAGAGTTTATTGTCATGGACTGCAGAGCGCGGGCCGCGCAACGCGCAAACAGATTAACGGTCACTGGCTTATGGTGTGGTGGAACCAGCTGGGGTCTAAATAGCTACTGCGGGCGGCGGGGTTAAGCGCATTGAGGACCTGTTTACCGTAGCTGCGATAGTTCACCCGGTTATCGAGCAGGGCAACGACGCCGGGTTCTCCGTGTTGGCTTTTGTATGATCGCACGGGTGCGATCGCCTGCTGTAGCGTACTCAATGCTTCGGGTAGCAGATAGGCCTTGAACCAATCTTGTCGTCTTTTTTTATAGGTAGCGACCCGGCTGGCGACTAAAGGATTTTCTAACGAAGGGATGGGGAGTGTCGTGATAATCAATAGGGCAGGGGGCGCAAACGAAGCCTGATTCTTCTGCCAATAGTCCCATCCGGTTACCAGCACGCCCTGCGCTGAGATGGGTGATTCTAGCTGAACGCGTGAGCCGAACTCAGCAGCCAAGATAGAGGCAAACTGAGGCTTTAATGGAACATCACCGACAATGATAACCGTAGAGTATTCATCATTGCGGGGCTGAGCTTTAGCGCTGTGTAGAGACATCCCAACATCTAAATCGTTACGAGTTGATTTCGCGACTAGCTCCGGTCCGCCGTGACTAGCGCCTAACAGAGCTCTAATTTCTTGTAATACGGCTGATTTGAAGTAGCTAGTATTGGGCATCGGCAGCCGCTCCGGCAAATAGAGCTTGACCATATCGTGGTGGCGGTCAGGACCAAACCGTAAGCAGGTCATTTCACCAAGGCCCAACCGCTCTCGATAGCTTGCGGCTTTTTTGTCGGCGTCTAAGGCAGCCCCCATCAAAACGACGGGCTGCTGCGCCCACAGAGGTGTCAAGGTCTGATGGATATCAGTAGGTCCACAGCATAAAACCACCGTGCCTAGAGACCGACTAATCTGACTCCAGGCTAGCCGCTCGGGCTGAAAAAACCGAGACCAAAAGGTCTGCCAGCACGGGGGCATAGCAACAGTGCTGCCGTAGGTCGTCAGCAAATCGTGTAGCGCTGCTAACAGCGTTTTTTCTGGTGTATCGATTAAGTGACAGTTATAGGGGTTGGCAGGGTGCTGAAGGATCGTGTGGGTAATTCGCACGCGCAAATCGCGGATCGCTTCCCGCTGAGCTGGGTAGGCCAGCATTAATGACTCCCAGTCTTGAGCAGAGAGGATAACGCTAAGTTCATCGCGAATCCACTTTTCTAGATCGCCAACGCCATCAATCAGGGTAGGAATGCCAGGAGGAAAGCAAGGCGCCGCCGTGGGACTGCTGAGCCGGGTGCGTAGCCAGCCTTGAGCTGAGGTTACCAGCAAACCTTGAAAGGTTTGATCGGGCCAGCAATCGCCTGTTTGTACAGGCTTAATCACAGGTAGATTCTGCTGTAGATTCGGAATATCTTGCTGTAGGACCGTTTCGAGCACGCCGTCGGGCAGCGCTAGAATCGCAGGCTCTGGCCAAAGCAAGGCAGGGATCAGGTAGCTGAGTCGATATGTACCCTGGTAGGCCGCCAAGCTGTCAGTTTGAATAAGAGCACTACGGCCTACGCGTAAGGCTCTAGCAACCAGCCGGGCCATTGTGAGGTGATGAGGCCACTGAGTATGCCCTTGCTCTCTAAGATAAGCCCGCAGGCGCTGATGCACTTCTGTTTCAATCACGGGCGGAGGGTAGGAAGACAGGGGTAAATGGGTTTGTTGGCTTTTATTGTGACACATTGTTATCGACAGACTGTCAGAGACAGGCTGTTATCGGTAGGCTGACTTCGACTGCGCTCAGCTCCCAAATTTACCGAATTTCAAATTTAACCAGCGCAGGTGAGGAGCGATCGCACACAAATGAAAATTGGAATTGTTGGGCTAGGGCTCATCGGCGGATGTCTGGGGCTCGACTTTAAAGCGGCAGGACACACAGTGTATGGCGTAGCGAGGCGAGAGCATACATGCGAAAAGGCGCTAACAGCAGAGGCTGTAGACGTCGCTAGCACTAGGCTGGCCACGCTTAACGGCTGCGATGTGGTGTTCGTCTGTACACCGATTGCGACGATTGTGCCGATGGTGAGTGAGCTCGCTGGGGTGCTCTCTCCTGAAGTGATTGTGACCGATGTGGGCTCGGTAAAAGCTGCGCTAGTAGAAGCCGCAACAGCACAGTGGCCGATGTTTGTAGGCGGGCACCCAATGAGCGGCAAAAGTGAAGCGGGCATTGAGGCGGCTGAAACAGGACTATTTCAAGGAAATTCTTATGTCATTACACCAGTTGAGACGGCGACGCTCAAAACGGATAAAGGGGCGATCACAACCCTAGAGACCCTGGCCAAACAGCTAGGCTCTCGGCTGTATCACTGCTCACCAGAGGTTCACGACCGCGCAGTCGCCTGGATTTCGCATCTGCCGGTAATGGTGAGCACCAGCCTGATTCAATCAGTCATCAACGAACCCGATAACAGCGTTCAGCAATTAGCCCAAGCACTGGCTAGCTCCGGGTTTCGCGATACTAGCCGGGTAGGGGGCGGGAATCCTGAGTTAGGACTAATGATGGCCCAGTACAACCGGAAAGAGGTGTTGCGATCGCTCAAGCGCTACCAGCAGGAAATTGCCCTCACCATTGAACAAATAGAAGCAGAAGACTGGCCCGCCGTCAGGCAAAAACTGGAAGCGACAAAAGCAGTCCGCTCAAAGTTTCTGTAGCGATAGCATCTGTTGAGTTACTTAGGACACTTCTGAAGGTCACCGCATACAGCTGACAAAGCAACTCGACTAGCAAATGTCCGAATGCATTCGGACATTTGCTATGTCTGCATGTGGCTCACGGCCCCGAGGTTATGTAGCTGGTTTCTGTAGCTGGGCTTGTTTAGCTGGCTTGTGCAGCTGGGCTTATGTAGCTGGGCCACCCAATTCCATTACGGGTTCTTGATACAAAATCGCAGTAAAGGTCACGGTTGATCCCAGCCCTTCTCCCATACTGATGAACTGAACCTTGCCGCCCATCGCTTCAATCAGCCGCTGAGAGATCGCCAGACCTACGCCCGTGACTTCATACTGTCTGGTGCGGGCGCTATCGACCTGACTAAACGTCTGAAACAGACGATCTTGCTTTTCTAAAGAAACGCCAATTCCGGTGTCGGCGACGCTGATTCTAACCAGCCCTGGCCAGGTTTGCCCGCCAAAGTCAAAAGGCTGCGGCTTAATTTCTACACCGATAGTGATGCTGCCCTCGTGGGTAAATTTGTTGGCATTACCAACCAGATTAAGCAAGACCTGCTTTAGCCGCTGATAGTTACCGTAGAGCTTGATTTCATCTAAAGTCGGCGGTAAGTCTATACGGAAGTCAAGACCGCGCCGTTCAACATGCAGCCGCTGAGAGTGATCGAGCTCTTCTAGTAATTCTTGCAAACTGACGGCGCTCATCTCCAAGTCCATTTTGCCAGCTTCAATTTTGGCAATATCGAGCACGTCGTTAATGATATTCAGCAAATGAATCGCTGAGTTGTGGGACTCTTGAATAAACTCCATCCGCTCGGCTTCGTCATCAGCCATATCGTCGAGCACGAGGCGCAAAAAGCCAATCATGCCGTTCAGCGGCGTTCTTAGTTCATGCGAGGTGTTCGCTAAAAAGTCGCTCTTCAGGCGAGAGGCTTCTTCGGCCTGACGCTTGGCTTCTTCAGCCTGACGCTTGGCTTCAATGAGTTCGGTGTGCTTACGCAGCAGCTGATCGTTCGTTTGACGCAGAGTACGAGACTTGGTGCGCAGCTCCTGGGTGATGTTTTGGCTGGCATTGAAGAGTTTGGCATGGGCGATCGCAGTGCCCACCTGATCGGTCAAGTCTTGAATCAGCTCAATTTCAAACGGCTGCCAGGGGCAACCGGGGGGTTGCTGCAGCACCAAAATACTATTGGGCTCATTTTGATAGCAGGTCGCGACCGTCAGCACCGTGTAGGGGTCGTGACCTGCCGCCTGACCAAAATCAGAAATAACGGGTTCTAGACTTTGCAGGGTATCCAAAAAGTCGGACTTTAGACCAAGGTCAAACGTTTTACCCAGGCAAGGATGCAGCGTCGCCTGGTAGTACTCCGCAACGACCGTGACCGTTTGCATCGCCTGCGAATAGTCGCAGACCAAACAGCGATCTAGCCCTAGCATTTCGCCCAAACCGTTTACGGTTTGCTGCCAAATAGTTTGAATATCGAGCGTTTTACGAATGTTAGCCGCGACCCTGGAGAGCAAGCCATAGTAGCTACTGCCCCCAGCACCGTTGCGATTTGCTAAACGAACTTCAGAAAGATTAGCAACCTGAGGAATAATGCGGCGTCCTACACCTACAATGCCAGTGACCAGTCCTTGACGGGACTCCATATCTTCATCTTCGGATGACCTGGAGAACAGGGCTGGATCGACAGTGGGTGAAACGTCGTCATCCGCTAGCGAAGAGCTCAGCGGCAGCGGGCTTAAAACAAACTCAAAACTGACTGGCTGCTGGCCACAGCGCACCACGCATTGAAATGAAACGGGCGTGCCTAGATCCAACACCTTTTGCACCTGGAGCTGATACGGCTCTACAGCAACTGGCCCAAATAAGACCGACACCGACCGCCCAGACAAATCGTCGCAATCTAGACACTCTTTTGATTGCGGCCAATGAATAGAAAGAATTTCGCCTTGAGGCGTATGCGTCACCACCAACACATCGCTGGCATCTTCAGCACCACTTAGCAGTGCTACCGGATCGCTATCGGGCACCGCTTCTATTTCTGGGGAGTCGAGGGAAGAAGATTGAGCAGACCGAGGCATTACAGTTCGCTAGAGGCTGAATAGGTCCGTGAGAATGTCAACAGCAGTAGACAGCAAGCTATCTAAATTTGGGTGAGTGAAGAATCAATCTAGCTTTAATCAAGATAATTGCTTATCTGTATTATTGCTTACTCGGTGAACAGAAGGTCAGCTATGAGGGCCAGTTTGATGCCTATCTTTAGCAATCCCATTCTCTGATGTGAAGTTTCAGTGATCTTCATCATCTCATTGGTTACCAGCGATGTCATACGCCACTGGCCCTCTAGATTTACCTATCGTTTTCACACACGGGCAATAGGATTTAAGATAAGTTTAGGTTTCTCAACCATTTTCACTGCTTGATTTCATCGTTTTACCGACTTAATTATTGGCCTCTCCATGACCGATGTACCTGTTTCACGGCTGCGCAATTTTTCTATCATTGCTCATATCGACCATGGAAAATCGACCCTGGCCGACCGGCTGTTGCAGAAGACAGGGACGGTGAGCGCCCGAGATATGAAAGCTCAATTCCTTGACTCTATGGATATTGAGCGTGAGCGGGGTATCACCATTAAGCTCCAAGCGGCGCGCATGAACTATGCCGCTAACGACGGTGATGCCTATGTGCTGAATTTGATCGACACGCCAGGGCATGTTGACTTTACCTATGAGGTTTCTCGCTCGCTGGCGGCTTGTGAAGGTGCTCTGCTGGTTGTCGATGCGTCTCAAGGGGTTGAAGCGCAGACGCTAGCCAATGTTTATCTAGCTATAGAACACGATTTAGAAATTATTCCAGTCCTTAATAAGGTTGATTTGCCAGGCGCTGATCCTGAACGCGTGAAGCAAGAGATTGAGGAAGTGGTAGGGCTAGATTGCAGCAATGCGGTTCTGGCTTCAGCGAAAGAGGGCATTGGCATTGATGAAATTTTAGAAGCGATTACTTATCTGGTCCCGCCTCCAGAAGATCAAACCCAAAAGCCCCTACGAGCGCTGATTTTTGATAGCTATTACGATAGCTATCGCGGTGTGATTGTGTATTTTCGGGTGATGGATGGGGTCGTGAAAAAGGGCGATCGCATTCGTCTAATGATCTCTGGCAAAGAGTACGACATTGATGAGCTCGGCGTGCTCTCACCCGGGCAGGTAAAAGTAGATGAGCTACATGCTGGAGAAGTGGGCTACATCGCAGCCTCCATTAAGTCTGTAGAAGATGCCCGTGTAGGCGACACGATTACCCTGGTTAAGTCGCCTGCGCCAGAACCGCTTGAAGGCTATGTAGAAGCGAAGCCCATGGTGTTCTGCGGCCTATTCCCGACAGATTCTGACCAGTATGAAGACCTGCGCGAAGCCCTCGACAAACTGCGATTGAACGACGCCGCCTTACAGTATGAGCCTGAAACCTCTAGCGCCATGGGCTTTGGCTTTCGCTGCGGCTTTTTAGGCCTGCTGCATATGGAAATTGTGCAAGAAAGGTTAGAGCGTGAATACAACTTAGATCTGATCACCACTGCACCTTCTGTTATCTACCGGGTGCATACGATTCAAGGTGAAGTCGTCGAAATCGATAACCCTAGCCTGCTACCAGAGCCTCAGTATCGAGAAAAAATTGAAGAGCCCTATGTCCGCGTGGACATCATCACGCCTGAGGAATTTGTCGGCACGCTGATGGAGCTGTGCCAGACCCGGCGAGGTGATTTCCAAGATATGAAGTATCTGACGCCGGGGCGAACCACGCTAATTTATGAGCTGCCGCTCGCTGAGGTGGTTACTGACTTTTTTGACCAAATGAAATCGCGATCGCGCGGCTACGCCAGCATGGAATACCACCTGATTGGATACCGGGTGAACAACCTAGTAAAGCTAGATGTCAAAATTAACGGCGATACGGTCGATCCACTTGCCGCCATAGTGCATCGCGATAAAGCCTACTATGTGGGCCGAGCCCTCACCGAGAAGCTAAAAGAACTGATTCCTCGTCATCAGTTTAAAATTCCGGTACAGGCCTCTATCGGCAGCCGTATTATTGCGAGTGAAAGTATTCCAGCCCTGCGTAAAGACGTTTTAGCCAAATGCTACGGTGGCGACATCTCACGGAAAAAGAAGCTGTTGAAAAAGCAAGCAAAAGGTAAAAAGCGACTGAAGTCCATTGGAACAGTAGACGTCCCGCAAGAAGCATTTATGGCGGTGTTGAAGCTAACGTAAGCGACCCTTTACAGCCTTGCTGCTTACAGTAGTGGCGTATCCTTTTCCTGATAACCCATCAATATTTTTGGGTACTGATAGAGACGGTTGAAGTTTTTGTGAAATCCATCTTTTTTCTAGAAGGAACCAGTAATCTTTGTTAATTTTTTAACAGCTTTGGGTTCAAATCTGGGTTCAAACCGCTCAGCGTCCTTTCAGGTATTCACTTCTTATGAGAATTCTAGTCACTGGGGGAGCTGGTTTTATCGGCTCTCACCTTATTGATCGGCTGATGTCAGCTAAACACGATGTTATCTGTCTCGATAACTTCTACACCGGTCACAAGCGCAATATTGTGCACTGGATGGACAATCCTTATTTTGAGATGATTCGGCACGACATCACCGAGCCTATTCGGCTAGAAGTTGACCAAATTTATCACTTGGCCTGTCCGGCATCGCCCGTTCACTACCAGTACAACCCAGTAAAAACCGTCAAAACCAACGTACTCGGTACGCTGAATATGCTGGGCCTAGCGAAGCGGGTTAAAGCGAGGTTCTTCTTGGCATCCACCTCAGAGGTGTACGGAGACCCTGAAGTACATCCTCAGCCAGAAGAGTACCGGGGCAGTGTCAATCCGATTGGCATTCGCAGCTGCTACGACGAAGGCAAGCGCATGGCTGAAACCCTATCGTTTGACTACCACCGTCAGAATGATGTAGACATTCGAGTCGTACGTATCTTTAATACCTACGGTCCTCGCATGCTTGAGAACGATGGCCGAGTCGTGAGTAATTTTATTGTGCAGGCACTTAGCGGTCAGCCTTTGACAATCTACGGTGACGGGTCCCAAACCCGTAGCTTCTGCTACGTTTCTGACCTGGTAGAAGGCTTCATTCGACTGATGAATAGTGACCAAACGGGCCCAGTTAACATTGGGAATCCGGGGGAGTATACCATTATGGAATTGGCTGAAACCATCCAAAAAATGGTCAATCCTAATGTCAAGGTAAAGTACGAACCACTACCACAAGACGATCCAAAACGTCGCAAGCCTGATATTACTAAAGCAAGACAGCTTCTAGGCTGGGAGCCCAGCGTTGAGTTGCAGGCCGGGCTAGAAAAAACCATTGCCGATTTTAGAGCACGCATGGAAGCAAATGGGACGCTTAGCAAAGAGCTCAGCGGGACCACAGCTACGGCTTCTTAGGATCAATTCGTGAGAATAAAGCTTCTGCTCTGTTAAAGCGTTTCATCAGACGTTTTCGTCGGGGTTGGTTGGGCGATCGCCTTTAGTCATTTAATTATTTAGAGAGTATTAGAATCATGCGTGTATGTGTCATTGGAACCGGCTACGTGGGCCTTGTGACAGGTGTTTGTCTATCGCACATTGGTCACCATGTGATTTGCGTAGACAATAACGAAGAGAAAGTACAGCTGATGAAGTCGGGCCAGTCCCCGATTTATGAGCCGGGCCTTTCTGATCTGATGAAGTCTTCTATGGCGTCTGGGAATTTAGAGTTTACGGCTGACATCGGCGCAGGTGTGGCCCACGGCGATATTTTGTTCATAGCAGTCGGAACGCCGGCGCTACCGACTGGAGAGAGCGACACGCGCTATGTAGAGGCGGTGGCGCGTGGCATTGGGGAGAATTTGAACGGCGGCTACAAGGTGATTGTGAACAAGTCCACAGTTCCCATTGGTTCGGGTGACTGGGTAAGGATGATTGTGCTTGATGGCCTAGCTGAACGCAAAGGTGACGCGTCTTTCGATGTAGTCAGCAACCCTGAGTTCCTCAGAGAAGGGTCGGCGGTGTTTGATACCTTTAACCCCGATCGCATTGTGCTGGGCAGCAACAGTGAAAAAGCGCTGGGCATGATGAAGGACCTGTACACGCCAATCGTAGAGCGGAAGTTCGCGGAAGATCAGAATGCAGCGCCTGTTCCTGTTGTGACCACTGACCTGAGTTCAGCAGAAATGGTGAAGTACGCGTCTAACGCATTTTTGGCGACAAAGATTAGCTTTATCAATGAAGTGGCTAATATTTGCGATCGCGTTGGTGCAGACGTGACTCAAGTCGCTAGCGGTATCGGTTTAGACTCTCGCATTGGCAGCAAATTTTTGCAGGCAGGCATCGGCTGGGGCGGCTCTTGCTTCCCTAAAGACGTCTCGGCGCTGGTGCACACCGCAGATGACTACGGCTATGAAGCAGAGCTGCTAAAAGCCACTATCAACGTGAACACGCGTCAGCGGTTGCTCACCGTTGAAAAGCTTCAGCAGGTGCTGAAAATCTTGAAAGGCAAAACAGTTGGACTGCTGGGTCTAACCTTCAAGCCAGACACAGACGACATGCGCGACGCGCCCTCGCTAATCATGATCGAAAATCTAAATCGACTGGGCGCAAAGGTCAAAGCATATGATCCTATCGTGTCTCAGAGCGGGGTAAGCCAAGGCTTATCGGGCGTTATTGTAGAAACCGATCCTGAGCGTTTGGCAGACGGCTGCGATGCGATGGTGCTCGTAACAGACTGGACACAGTTTAAGAATCTGGACTTTGCCAAAATGGCCGGTCTGATGAATGCCCCTGTAATGATCGACGGACGTAATTTCCTCGACCAGAAAGCATTAGAATCGGCTGGATTCAAGTATATCGGCGTAGGCCGGTAGGCGTTTTTAGGACAGTATCTTGCAAACAAAAAGCCGTGGACGCTTCTACCAAGGAGCCCACGGCTTTTTATAGCAGCCCACGGCTTTTTATAGCAAATGATGCATTAGGATATTTGCGTAGAAGCGTTGCTTACCGGCTATGGGTTGTAGCCTTTCGACGGACCTTTTTACAAATCAGTCTTTACAAATCAGCCGGTTCAATTTTCTTTGAGCGTTTGCCAGGTCAGCGGAGGCAGGGCCAAATTCTGATGCAGAACCGGTAACCAGGTGGCAAACGGAAACTGAGATTCTATACCTTGCAGCTGTTCGCGGGCATCGCGGACCGCTAGGTGTAGCGGCAGCCCTTGTGAAAGGGCAGACAGAAAATACTTAAGAAAGGTCTGAGCCACGAAATCCGGGACGGGATAGCGCATCACAATCGTGGGTGGCAGCGATAGTTTCTGTAAGTCTTGCAACAGATGAAGTCCGTCACAGGCATTGAATATAGCTAGCTTCAGCCCACGTTCTGTAGCTTTGCGCAGCGCATATTTAAGTTCGCTCAGCGTCAGGCCCTCTGCCGGGTTGATGCGAATTTTTTGTTGAGTGTTTTCACGGGTGCTGTGTCCGGCAAAAAAGAGGATATCCCACGGCTGAGACCAAAGGCTGTCGTTGAGCTGCGATCGCACCGGTTCTACTAAGCAGGTTAAATCCACATCTGGCAGCCTTTCGAGCAGCGTACGATCAACCGCCAAATCCAACCCATTCCCATCGCCTAAAATTGCCAGCACCTTCACCTTGCTATCCTCAACAGTGGGATCAGTAGGCTCGGTGCTAGCCGGCGGCATCACAGAGGGCACCCGAGACGAATAGGTCAGCTCACTTAACACCAGCTCTGCGCGGCTATAGCGCTCAAACCATGACCACACATGCAGCGGTAGCGACCGAATCTGCGCATTATCGCTTTGCAAAATCAGCTGAATAGACTCATCTGCACTTAGCGCCATCATCAACGACTCACGAATGGGCTGAAACGCTTCGGAATCAAACCAACGGTTGATCCGCACCGCTAAAGCCTGTCCTATCTGATGGCAAGCCGCTAGCGATTCCGTGTAGCTGACATTCGTTAGCTGTACTGCAGGAAAATCAATTCGGCTCATCATCTGCTGTGCCGACTGTAGATAGATTTGTCGCCAGCGCCGCTGTAGCTGCAACAGCTCATCCACAGGCGGCAGTTGTCCACTCACCTCAAGCTGGGGCAATGCGCCTTCACTGCCCACTTGCAAGGTCACAGGAATACCTGAGGGACCCGGCGCACCCAGCCTGAGGACACCTCTCTTAGCAGGCCTCTGCTGGGCTGATTGTATAGCAGCGCTCTGAGCACCTCGCGACTGCGTCAACAGCTGCGTTAGTTGAGATAGCTCACTTCGATGCTGACGATACAGCTCGATCTGCTCATCTTTTGCCGCCAGCTCCGCCTGGTATCGAGCCTCCAATCGCTGCAAAGCCTGGTCATACTCTTGATTTAACGATGCCTGGATTTGTGGCTTATTCGCCCTTTCAGATACCTCTACTTTTACCACCACTACCCCATCACCCTTATTCTCAATGCTCCGCACCGATATCGGTTCACCGCGTAGCTCACCCGCCGCTTGCACCTGCTTAAATGCCGACATAAACGCCGACATATCAAGGCCCTGATGAAAAATCAGATCGACCGTATGCAGCACATCTTGAAACAGCTTTGTAAAGTCACCCGGCTGGAAATCGCCGTAACTAGGTCTGCGCTCACGCTGACCTGAGAGCAAATACACATAGTCACAGGCTACGCCTTCTAGCTGAGTCGTCGAATCGATATTCCAAGCCTCTACGCAGCAACCCGTCAGCTGTGCGCCGTAGAAGCGTGTCCCCACCACTTGCGACTGACTGAAATTGGCCCCACTGAAATCAGCATTTGTCGCATTCACCTGCGAAAAGTCAGCTTTAGAAAAGTCAGCTTGGGTCAGATCAGCACCCACAAGGTAGGCGCCTCGTAAGTTACAGCCTGTGTAGTCTTGGCCTATGCCTCGCTGGGTTACCAGCAGCTGACGAACATTGGGCTGATGCAACAAGGTGGTGCCAGCACGAGCAAAGTCTAAATATCGGGCCTCATAGAAACACGTCCCGGTCAGGTCTGCACGAACCAGGCTGATGGCATTGAGACGAGCGCCCGCAAATCTAGACTGAGACAGCTGTGCCTTGTAAAAACGCGTGCCGCGCCAGGCAGCAAAGGCCAGTGCCACAGAACGCAACCCGGAATAGTGCGAATTTTCTGCTAGGATTTGGCGAGTCACATGCACGCTCATGAACCAAAGGATACCGGTATCTATCAGCGCATTCGCCTGCGAAAATGCACCGGGCAAACCAAATGCACCGGGCATAGCAACCGTCATCATGACGGCTAGTGTCAGCAGCTCGTAGCGCCCTATTAGCGGTCTTCGTGCCGATTGAAAGTGAGCGCTGGCCGCTAAGACACCACAAAACCCTGGTAGCGCACTGAGCCCAGCCCAAAAAATGACAGACGTCTCTAAAACGGCAATGGCGTCTGTATCGTGTCCTAGAAGCACTTCGAGCAAATCGTAATGCTGAAGATACGCCCAGCCTAGTACGCTCGCCCAGCTGAAAATAGCGCAAAACAAAGTAACGACAACCGCTGCAAGTAAGTGCCAACGAAATAGCACAATGCCAAATGTCAAAAAGAGAAAAAAGGCATGAATCGCATCGCGAGGGCCTAAATACTCGAAGTATTCAGTATTGACGGTATCGGCAAAGCCTAGCCCAAGCAGCCCGGTAACAGCACTGGTGAGGCACAAAAGGATCAGAATGACTGCGATCGCACCGATACGAGTCCCGGCGATCGCCCCTTCAAAATTAGCGCCTGTTAAATCAGCGCGCGTAAAGTTAGCCCCCTGAATTTGCGCACCGCTAAAGTCTGCGCCCGTCAGGTCTTGGCCTACAAAAGAGCGTCCGCGTAGGTGTTGCCTAGAAAAATTACGCGTCATGAGAGACACTGCTCTACAAATTGTTCGATTAATTGCTCGGGAGATCGGCCTTGGAACGATACAGCTTTTGAAGCGTTGCTTAAGACACTTACGAAAAGCTACAACCCATAGCAGGTAAGCAACGCTTCTGCGCAAATGTCCTAATGCATTAGGACATTTACTATAGGAACCCCTCTAAGTTTTTACACCTAGAGGGGCTCGAATAATACATAGTTTTTTGTAGAAGAGGAACAATAGCACCAACATAAGAGGCGGACAGCGAAAGTCCATCACTCAGTTAGAAGACCAGCGTTCCAACGCCCTTTGCCCGCCCCAACGCGCGACAATTTCGTCGTCGTAATCATCGGCAATGCGAATAACCGTAGTTACAGAGTGTTTCAACTCAATTTGGTCACAGGTAGAGCCGACCAGGCTATGTTCAAAAACAATGTCATTTTCGCCATCTAGGGCAAAGCGACCAAAGTGAATACCGTTGTTAGCACGTAGCAGGTAGTAGCTGAGTTCTGGCGTCACGTTAACATCAGTAACCACAAAGGAGCGCGTTGTAATGAGCGCGTCGTTTTCGCCCCAGGGGACTACGCGAGTAGAGGCCACAGCCGAGCCAATCGTAATGATGAATAGGGGCTCGTCTTCAAACAGAACAGCGGCCTCACCAAACAGATCTTGCATCCAGGGCACGATGCGCTTGTAGCAGGCCTGCTGGGCAGTACTTTCAAACTCCATAGGCACTCACAGTAAAAAGACTGATGTAAAAGGGGTGGTAGCATTCTCGCACGTTTATCAATATCGCTTGATTGATATCGTTTTCGTAATCGTGCCTTCATGCGTTACGTCTATTTTTCCAGAAATGGGCATCAGAATCAGTTTGGTTAGAGGGAGGGTTTTCCACACCCAAAGTCTTAGGTTAGCCCGACTATTCTTAACAAAAACCCTTTCAATATTCAGAAGCCTCATGGGTGATTCATTCTTAAAATCGACCGATGGGTCCGACGATGCCCATTACCAAGAAGCGATCGCAGCCATCACCAAACTGATTGCCCAGCTTGATCTCTCCCCTAGAGAACGCGCGGGCCTAGAAACTGATATCAATCACCTTCACGGCGTTCTTGACAAGCTCAAAAATCAGGTGATTCATATTGCAGTGTTTGGCATGGTCGGCCGAGGGAAGTCGTCTTTACTCAATGCGCTGGTCGGTCAAACCATTTTTCAAACCGGGCCCATTCACGGCGTCACACAGCAGGCTGAAGGCATTGTGTGGAAAGTAGATGAGGCAGATAAAAACATCTATAGAGCGGAGCTTTCAGGAGAGTTTACGTCTCAAGTTGAGCTGATCGACACGCCGGGAATCGATGAGGTTGAGGGTGAGCAAAGGCAGGCGATCGCACATAAAATAGCCCGTCAGGCCGACCTTATCCTTTTTGTCATTGCAGGCGATTTGACACAGCTAGAGTATGACGCGCTCAGTGAACTATGCCAGGCCGGTAAACCTGTGCTGCTGGTATTCAACAAGATCGATCAATTTCCGCCAGGGAATCAAGCGCTGATTCTGACCAAACTGCGAGAAGAGCATTTAGTCGGCTTGCTACCGCCGGAGAATGTCGTCACTGCCGCCGCCGCACCGCTCGTGGTCCAGGCAGTGCGTCAGGCGGATGGCTCACTGCAAACGCACCGAGAACGTGGAATTTCCGATGTCAGCGCACTGAAGTTGAAAATTCTAGAGATTTTGCATCGCGAAGGTAAAGCGCTAGTGGCGCTGAATACGCTGCTGTATGCAGATGATGTGAATGAGCGGGTAGTCGAACAGAAGCTGGCTTTGCGCGATCGCGCCGCAGACGACACCATCTGGAAAACCGTCATCACCAAATCTATCGCCGTAGCGCTTAACCCCGTCACCGTCGTGGACTTGATCAGTGGCGCGGCCATTGACGTCGCGCTAATTATTGCGCTAGCAAAGCTATATGGCCTAGAAATGACTCAGCGAGGGGCTACGCAGCTATTGCAAAAGATTGCGGTGTCTTTGGGTGGGCTGACCATCAGCGAACTGGCGATTACTTTCGGCCTCAGCGGACTAAAAAGCGTGCTAGCAGCAGCGGCTATTCCAACCGGCGGATTAATGGCAACGCCCTATGTGTCGGTCGCGTTGGCACAGGCAACGGTTTCTGGCGTCTCTACCTATGCGATCGCTCAAGTCACTAAAACCTACCTTGCTAACGGTGCGACCTGGGGCAAAGGCGGCCCCAAAGCCGTCGTCACCGAAATCTTAGCCGACCTCGACGAAGACTCCATCATGCGCCAAATCCGCAGTGAGCTATCTGCCAAGCTCGATCTAAAATCACACTGGGCCGGGTAGTCATCAGCTCAAGGTGGCTCAGACCATCCCAAGCAGAAAACATCCCAAAAAGAAAGCTCCCGGCTATGTCATCACGCCAAGAGCTTTTTACTTTCAGTTTTTCTGAGACGAGCTACCCAGGCGAGCTAGTTGACGAAATCAGTTGGTCCGTCGTAACCAGAGGCTTCAGCCAGGGTTGCCAAGCTCTGCGAGCCAGACAAAAACTCGCCATTAACTTCCCAGGTAGGGAAACCCGTGATCTCAGGAACACTCTGACACAGTGCGGTTTGTGAATCCTTACCATCGGGCGCACATTCAATGTAAGGAATTGCCTGATAAGCATCTTTGCCAAACAGCTGCTTTTGATCAAAACAGTGGGGGCACCAGTACGCGCCGTACATTTTGGCCCCAATGTCGGTCAGATGCTTGGCTAGCGCAATTTCAGCTTCTCCAGAAGAATTTGTAATCGGCGCGGTTACGCCGTCACCGGGTTGAGTAAGCGCAGCTTGAGAGCCCGAACTCAACGGACCGCCGGGCGCGGCGTACACGCCCAAAGTTCCGACTAGAGACACCATGGCGATAATGGCCCCTGAAAATAGCAGCTGACCCCGGTCATCCCAGCGACGACCCAATAGCGTCACGACAAACATGCTCACCGTCAGCAGCGCCGAACCAATACAGTAAGGGCAGACGGCCCGAATATCTGTCGCCAACACATACATCAAGAAACCGCTGAAGATCATCATGCCGGTAGCACCGACAAACAGCAGCGGCCAGGTTAGCCCCTCTAGCTTTATCCGCAAATCTTTGTTTTTTTCTGGACTGACAAATAGGGGCGCAACGGCCAGCGCCAGCATCGATAAATAAGCCAAACAGCCAAATAGCGTCAAAGGCTGACCGAGGATAGTCGCCCAAGCGCTAGAGAGGACTTTGCCACAGCCGCTTCCGCAGGCCGCAGAGGCATTGGAAAACCGCAGCATAGTGAGGTAACCAGTACCAATTGCACCGATAGTTGCGATCGCAGCAATGATCGGGCGCGACCACTTATGAATCCAAAGTGTTTCCTGACGACGACGTCTCATGAAAAAGTGCCTAGCGAAGGGATGAAAGAATAGGAATAGGGTTCAGATATCAATATTACTCAAATTATGAAAGCAGGATTATTTCAGCAGGATTATTTCTATTTATTAGAGAAAGCTTAGATAAATGAGAGCAAGCTGAGAGAGATGAAAGCAAGCTGAGCAAGAGGCAGCTTAGACAAAACGCATTAGACAAAACGTACCCTCAATCAAAAAAGATCCGTCACCGGCGAGCTACTGTAAACAACCACTGAACCCAAGCCTCTAACCAATCTTCAGACCAATCTTAGCGAACTGCCATAGAATGACTCTCCGGTTCTATGACCAGCGCACGTTCTGCCACACCCTCTGCCAACGCCGTCACAAACTGCCGAGCCCGAATCGGATCGATCGGCTGCTCAATGTCACCCTTCCGCTTTAGCGAGCTTGACACAATCACACCGTCAGCAAAACGAATGAGCTGAGGAATATTATCCCAATCTGCGCCGCTACCAATTAGCACAGGGGCATCGCCTGCCGCCTGCTTCGCCCGCTGCAAATCTTCTAAGGTCGGTGGCTTACCCGTCATTCCACCAGACAAGATCACCCCATCCGCAAGCCCACGCTGAATGGTCTCTTGTACAGCAGTTGCAACATTTGGATCGCCCAGCGGCTGAGCGTGCTTAACCAGCACATCTGCAAATATTTTGACATCTGCACCCAGCTCGCGGCGATAGCGCAAGAGGCTGTGAGCATCGCCTTCTATCAGACCCTGATCAGTTGCCATCACGCTGGTCAGCACATTGACACGAATGAATTTGGCGCCTGTGCAAGTGGCGATCGCGATCGCGCTCCTAGCATCATTGCGCAACACATTCACTCCAATTGGCAGAGGCACTAGCTGCGCCAAGCGCTGCACCACAACGGTCATAGCACTTACCACTACCGGGTCTACTTGAGACTTGGGAAAAGGTGCATCAAAAAAGTTTTCTACGATCAGACCATGCACGCCCCCCGCAGCCAGCGCAGTCGCTTCTTGCTCAGCTCGGGCAATCACGGCTTTCAGATCACCTTGCCAGCGGGGAGAAGTGGGTAAAGGCAACAGATGAACGACACCAATCGCAGGATTAGCGGTCTTGAAAATATCTTGAGTAATATTTTGAGTTGGGGCCACGGGGAGGGATATCTCAGACTCGGCAAGTCGAACGCTAACAGATGAAGGCCAGCCTATCGAACTCAGTCCTTGGAACTAAGCAATTAAAGGCAATTAAAGGCATCTGAAGATCTACCTTAACAGCCAATGTTGAGAGTTTAAGGCCGGAATTTTTGGAGCACTAGAAACATACTGCCTAAAAACATATCAACAGAAAATCGCCAGCCATTGCCATGATGCGTTTTTCTCTCATCGATTGTGTAGTTATGTTATGATTCATTACATAGGAGATACATTTTCTGCTCCAAATCCGCCCTTTTTGCCTTTTTTCCACAAGTGGCAAGGTTTGTCGCGGGACTTCGCGGGACTTGTTCATCTCATAGATAGTGGTATCCGAATAGTAGATACCGGCAGTGCATCCTCTAAAATCAAGGATTCTCAAGCGATTGGTTCGGATGATTAGTTCGGATAGTCAGTTCGGACCCATCGAAGATTTGGCTTGAGCACTGAGTTTCATTAGAGAGTATTTTATGGGACACAAACCCACGGTCGCGATTTCACACCTAGGCTGTGAGAAGAATCGGGTAGACAGCGAACATATGCTTGGCCTATTGGTCAAGGCAGGTTACGGCGTAGACGCTAACGAAGAGCTCGCGGACTATGTCATTGTCAACACCTGTAGCTTTATTCAAGCCGCCCGTGAAGAGTCGGTTCGCACGCTGGTAGAGCTTGCCGAAGCCGACAAGAAAATCGTGATTACCGGCTGTCTGGCTCAACACTTTCAAGACGAGCTGCTAGAGGAAATTCCTGAGGCCGTCGCCCTAGTTGGCACGGGCGACTATCACAAAATCGTCAACGTGATAGAACGCGCAGAGGCAGGAGAACGGGTGAAGGCCGTCTCAGCTGAACCTACCTATATTGCTGATGAGACGGTTCCTCGCTACCGCACTACCTCTGAAGGCGTTGCCTACGTTCGCATTGCGGAAGGCTGCGATTATAAGTGTGCCTTTTGTATTATTCCGCATTTGAGAGGAAAGCAGCGATCGCGCCCTATCGAATCTATCGTCGCCGAAGCCGAGCAGCTAGCGGCTCAGGGCGTCAAAGAGCTGGTTCTGATCTCACAAATTACGACCAACTACGGCGTTGATATATATGGAAAACCGCAGCTAGCGGAGCTGATTAGAGCACTGGGCAAAGTCGATGTGCCCTGGGTGCGAATGCACTACGCCTATCCCACCGGACTCACGCCCGCTGTTATTAGCGCCATTCAAGACACCAAAAACTTCCTACCCTACCTGGATTTACCGCTACAGCACTCCCATCCCCAAATGCTGCGTGCGATGAACCGCCCCTGGCAGGGTCAGGTCAACGACGACATTATTCAAAACCTCAAAGCAGCGCTGCCCGAAGCTGTACTACGAACTACTTTTATCGTTGGCTTCCCCGGCGAAACTGACGCTCATTTCGAGCATCTCAAAGCCTTCGTCACTCGCCACGAATTTGATCATGTCGGGGTATTCACCTTTTCGCCTGAAGAAGGAACTGCGGCGTACGGCCTGCCCAACCAGGTTCCGCAAGTCGTTAAAGAAGCTCGCCGAGAAGCGCTTATGCTCGCTCAGCAGGAGATTTCTTTCCGGCGCAATCAGGCAGAAGTCGGTCGTACTGTGGACGTGCTCATAGAGCAAGAAAATCCGTCAACAGGCGAGCTGATTGGCCGCAGTGCTCGCTTTGCGCCTGACGTAGATGGGCTGGTATACGTCAAAGGCAGTTCCGCTCTGGGCCAACTGGTTCCTGTCACTGTCGAAGCAGCGGACACCTATGACCTTTTTGGGGCTGTCGTACCCATCGAGGCGCGCAAAAGCTCTGAGACGTGTGAGGCCTCAGCAGGCCTGGGAGAAAGGCCCGTTTCTTCTGCAAGCGCGCAGCTCGTCATGGGCCTTGAGGGCGGCTGTACTCCGCCCACCCACTACGCTCTACCTGGCACTTCTAGCCACATTTTCAACTTTTCCACCCCCAGTAAAACCGCAATGACCTCTTCCTTTGCCGATTTAGGACTCTCTACCCCACAGGTGACCCACCTCAAAAAGATGGGTTTTGATAAGCCAACCGCGATCCAGGAGCAGTCTATCCCCCAATTGCTCTCTGGGCACGACATTGTAGGCCTAGCTCAAACGGGTACCGGCAAAACGGCAGCCTTTTCTCTGCCACTGTTAGAGCAAATCAATGCGTCTAATCGGTACGTCCAAGCACTGGTGCTTACCCCAACCCGTGAGCTAGCCATGCAGGTGAGTCAGGCGATGGAAAGCTTTAATACCGACCGCAAAATCTACGTCACAGCAGTCTACGGCGGCCAGTCTATCGACCGACAGCTGCATCGACTGCGCCGGGGCTCTCAGATTGTTGTTGGCACGCCGGGTCGCGTTATTGACCTGATCGGACGCGGTGGGCTCGTACTCGACCAGCTGAGCATGATGGTGCTGGACGAAGCCGATGAAATGCTGAATATGGGCTTTATTCAAGATGTTGAAAAAATCTTGTCTCATACGCCAGACGAACGTCAGACGGCCTTTTTCTCCGCCACGATGGAGCCAGCGATTCAGAAGCTCTCTACGCGCTTCTTAAAGTCTCCGGTGACTGTCAGCGTAGAGCCGCAAAAGACGTCTACTGCGCGAATCAAGCAAATTGCTTACGTTGTACCCGCTGGCTGGAGCAAGCCTAGAGCGCTGATGCCCATTCTAGAAATGGAAGATCCTGAGTCAGCCATTATCTTTGTACGGACAAGGCGCACAGCGGCAGAACTGACCCGTCAGCTACAGGCGGCTGGACATAGCGCTGATGAATACCATGGCGATTTAACCCAGTCGCAGCGAGAGCGATTGCTGCAAAGGTTTAAGCAGCGGCAGGTAAGATGGGTTGTCGCAACCGATATCGCGGCTCGCGGCATTCATGTGGATGACCTGACTCATGTAATTAATTACGAATTGCCTGACAACCTGGATAGCTACGTGCATCGCATTGGTCGTACGGGCCGAGCTGGGAAGGAAGGCCGGGCAGTCTCGATCGTGATGCCGCTAGAGAAGTACAAGATTTCACGAATAGAGAAGCGGTTTAACAAAAAGGTTGAATATTGCAAAGTACCAACCCAGGCACAAATTGCCGCTCGCCATCTTGAAAAGCTACAGACCCGCGTACGTGAAGCGGTCACCAGCGAGCGCCTGGCATCCTTTTTACCGATTGTTTCTCAGCTAGGCGAAGAATACGACATTCGCACGATTGCCGCAGCGGCGCTCCAGATGGCCTACGACCAGGCTCGCCCCACACATTTGAGAACGGAAGAATACGCAGGTAACAAGTCAAAGCCAACGCCCAAGCCGAAGCTTTTACCCAAGCTTCAGAAGGCAGAGAGCGAACAGCCTATGGGTGAAGAAGAACCGAAAAGAGCCGACAAAGAGCGTACACCGCAAGTGTCTACTGACAAGCCAGTGCAGACGCCGTAGCTGTTTATTTAATAACTGTTCATTTGATAGCCGTTTAATCATGGAAGCATTAAGGGTGTAGTACTTCATACAGATTCTCTCTCTGGGTAGCTTAAGATAAAAGTACTATCTGGAAAAGGGAGCGGTGAGCGATGTTAGTCATTTTGATCGACAACAAGCTGGTAACCCCCGGAAAGATTTGCCAGACCTGCCCAATGGCCAGTCAGAGCGGTCAACCTCGCTGGCAGGAGGGTCGACTCAGATGTGGTCGCCCGATCGACAAACCTTTGGAAGGTGGACCGATGCAGTATGAATGCACCATGGGCTTTCGGGTGGCCGAGCTAAGCGATTGATAAGTCACCTGAGCACATAATCTGAGCGCCTAACCTGAGCCGCCATAGTTTGACTGAAAGCATGGCTTGTAGCCTGCCTTAGAGCACATGGTTTATTTCGCTTCGTTTTGCACTTTGAGGGCCTTACGGGCTGCGCGGGCCTTTCGAAGGATTAAGCCATCGGTGCTAATAAGCTATGCTAAGTCATACGCTAACTCAGCATAGCCAAGCTATCTTTTGTCACTGTTTTTCCTGTTTTTGGAATTTGGCCACTGTTTTTTCAAACTGTTTTTCTAAAGGGAGTCTGTTATGAATGGTTCCGCAACTGCTCTAGATAGAGCCTTTGCAGCCTTAGCCTATGTCATGCCACTGACATCAGCCTTAGGTGTCGGTGGCGCTTTTTTTGGCTTCTTAGGTGAGCAAGCACCTGAAGTCTTAAATCTCTTCTTTTTGCTGCTGCTGCCGCTGACACCTTTCATTATGATTGAGAGCAGTCGCTTTTTGGGCTTGGCCGTTTTTGTTGCGCTGTTTGCCTTTGTTGTACAAAACACTAGCATTAGCCGGTTTATTCGATTCAACGTGCTCCAGGCTATCCTGGTAAGCTTCGTTATTTCTGTCGGCGGTTTGGCGATGAGCATTCTCGGACTGGCAAGTATTGCTGTGCTAGGTCCCACAATCATGAACGCGTTGTTCTTGGGTGGAATGGCTATCGTTATCTATGGTGTAGCTCAATCGGTGATGGGTCGCTATGCTGAAATCCCAACGGTTTCAGACGCGATTAACATGCAGCTGCCTTAGAAAACTAAGACACGACAACTCTCACCTAGTGGTCGAATGTCGTCAAGGCTACCTTGAAGCATTGCCTTAGAACCGTGCTACTGAAGCGCCAGCTCTTTTGAGACTGGCGCTTCGTTTTGTGCAGCTAAGTGCACGGTGTTCTCCAGACAGCCGATACCTTCAATTTCGATACGGATGCGATCGCCCATATTCACCGGACCCACCCCTTCAGGGGTACCTGTTAGCACCACATCGCCCGGCAGCAACGTCATCGTCTGGCTGATGTAGGCAACCAGATACTCCGGCGAGAAAATCATGTTAGCGATAGAGGCCGACTGTCGGGGCGTTTCCTCGTTGTTTACAAATGTCTGTAGCTGAGCGCCGACCGGTATTTCCCTGACAAACCAGGGCCCCAAAGGACAAAAAGAATCAAAACCTTTGGCTCTAGTCCACTGGTTGTCTTGCTTTTGCAAGTCGCGAGCGGTGACATCGTTGGCTATGGTGTAGCCCCATATTTTGCCTCTAGCTTCTATCGGTTCACAGTTGCGGGTGCGATCGCCAATTACAATCGCCAGCTCACCCTCATAGTCCACCCGCTGCGACTGGGGAGGATACATAATCGCACCATCGGCCGCCAGCACTGATGTCGGCGGTTTCATAAAGAGCAGCGGCTGCTGAGGCAAATCATTGCCAAACTCAGCAGCATGTTTGGCATAGTTTCGGCCTACCGCAATTATCTTAGAAGGAGCGCAGGGCGCTAGCAGCGTGTAGCTGTCTACCGCAACCAGCTGATCTGTCATTTGGCCGTTACGCCAGGGCGGTGCATCTAAGACTTTGACGTGACGGTCGGCTTGCAATAAACCGTACAGGACCTGTCCCGATGACGATTGAACTCGAACATAGCGATGCGTCATATGTTTAGAAAGGTCAGTATGTTGGTATGATTGTAAGTCCTTGCTTTTGCGGGTGCTACCGCCATGTCGGATCTCCTATCTGCCTAATAATGTGCTTAATGAGTAGATCCAATGAGGTAGCACGAGCAAAGGCCATGATGACCACAAGGATCTTAATCTTAGAGTTATGAGCACGCTTTACGAAACCATGTACATTTTGCGCCCCGATCTCGGCGACGAAGCCGTTGATCAGGCCATCAGTACGTACCAAGACATGCTGACAGAAGCTGGCGCAACCGATTTAGAAACTCAGCACCGAGGCAAACGCCGCCTAGCTTATGAAATTAACCGTCACCGCGAAGGTATCTACATTCAGATGAACTATGCCGCCCCTGGCACCGCGATCGCACCTATGGAACGTGCGATGCGTCTCAATGAAGAAGTCATTCGCTATTTGACCATTCTGTTTGAAGAGCCTTCTGAAGAAAGCGAAGGCGGCGGCGAGATTGAAGCTACCGAGTCAGCGGCACCGCCTGGATCGTAGATTGGCGTCTAGACAGCTAGCCTTTCATCGATAGCTAGCCTTTATCACCCGTTGACCCGCATACGAACCTAAAAGATAAGCCCAGTGCAGTGGTAATTCTACGCACTGGGTTTTGTCTTTTAAAGTAGGCGCTTTTCCGTCTTCACTAGGTTTCGTGGCCTATTTTGTCCGTGATATACCTCTAAAACGGCTTCATAACTTCAGCGGTTAGGAGAAAGATTCCACGTGGTCCAATCAACGAGCAGTACTGGCCTTAGCACTCAAACAGAAGTCGCTCGGCTAAAAGAAGAATTAGAGATGCGCGACCAGCTAGTACAGCAGCTATCGCAGGAGCTGTTTCGGCTGGTTAAAGGAAATCAAGACTTTTTGCCCACGCCAGAAGTCTCTGAACAGCACCAGGCAGAAGTGCGATCGCTCAGAGACCAAATGCACAAGCTTGAAGAGCAGGTCACCTTCTACCAGGCGCAGATTGAAGAGCGCGACGAAGAAACGCACCAGTTGCGCCAAACGACTCAGGAACTCACAGACCGCACGCGAATGCTAGAGCAGGTCGTTCAAGAGCTGCCGAGAGTATACAAAGAGAAATTTGCAGAACGGATGGAAGCGGTTAAAGACCGGGTCGCCAGAATTCAGCAAGAAAATCGTGAACTGCAAGCCGAACTACAAAGCACCAGCTATCGCTTAGCTATGCGCAGCCGCAAGGGTGGAAACAGCGATCTTGATCTGCCCACGTTTCCCAGCGAGATGCTGGGCACTAATTCTATGGCGAGCTTTGCTAAGTCTTAAGCGTTCTACTTCATCAACCGTAAATATTTTTGTTAGTAGCGGATGAATATCTTCATTCAAGAAACCGCACCAGCGTGATTAATCGATACGTTTAACTTAGACGTATCGATTATTTTTTGTTTTTAGATTCTTATCTTTAGATTTCAGTCTTTTAAGATACAAAGCAAACTGGCACTACTTGCACTGAGTGCCCTCAGGGAATAATTATGGTTGAAGCATCATCAGGCTGAAAAGCCAGGTCAAGCTAAAGCAAAAACGATAAATGCAGATGGCTGTACATTTTTTGAGCATTCTACATGGATGAGCTAATTCCGTTGGACATGCTGCAAGACATCGCTCGCGAGTACGGTTACTGGGCGGTGTTTTGTGGAATTTTGTTAGAGAATATGGGTATTCCCATTCCGGGAGAAACGGTCACCCTGATTGGTGGCTTTCTAGCAGGGAACCACGAGCTAGATGTCTGGTATGTTTTTGCCGCCGCCACAGTCGGCGCAATTATCGGTGACAGTGGTGGATATTTAGTCGGCTACTATGGCGGTTGGCCACTTTTAGTGCGTATCGGTAAGTGGCTAAAGGTGTCTGAAACACGTCTGGAGAGCGTGCGTGATAGATTCAGCCAAAGTGCCGGTAAGGCCGTTCTGTTTGGTCGTTTTGTCGCGCTGCTGAGAGTCTTCGCAGGACCGTTGGCAGGCATCACCCGCATGCCCTACCACAAGTTTTTGCTGTGCAACGCTATCGGCGCGGCGACCTGGGCCGCTGTGATGATCAGCCTTAGCTACTTCCTCGGCAAGCTGGTACCCCTTACCCGGTTAATGCACTGGGTAACAGAGTTTACTGGTATTGCGTTAGCAATTGTACTCGGCTGGGCTGCGATCGCCTGGTGGATGGAATCTAGGCAGGCGACCACGCTTCAGTAAACAGAAAAACTCACAGCCAAGGCGCTTACGGCTTCACCACATACTCAGACTCAACAGCATCCACAATATCCTCTCTAACTAGGGCCTGATAAATCATCGCTGCGAGCTCCGCTCGGGTTGTGGGCTGCGTTGGATTTAGCTGGGCAACGGCAGGATAGTTAACCACCAGGCTACCAGCCGTCGCAGCGGCCATTTTTTCGTTTGCCCAGTTGGGAATAGCGTTCGCATCGTCGTATCGGTCTAACGTAGCCTGAACATTCGTCGGCGCTTCAATGCCTAATCCTGTAACCAGGGTTGTCAGCGCCTGTGCACGGGTCACAGGCTGGTTTGGCTGAAACTCATCGTTAGGAAAGCCAGTCATAAAGCCGCCTCTGACGACTTCGCCGATAGATTCTCTAGCCCAGTAGTCGGCGGCAACATCCGTAAACTCTAGCGTTTCTTTATCGGCAGTCAAATCGAATGTTCTAGAGACAATGTTGGCAATTTGAGAGCGGGTAACCGGCTGATCGGGTTTGAAGGTACCGTCGTCATAACCAGAGATCAGATCTCGGCTGCTGAGCGCATCGATGTAAGACACAGCCCAGTGATCTTCGGGCACGTCGTTAAAAACGATGGCATCTTGAGGCGGCGCTGTCGCAGCTTCTGAAGGCGTTGGAATAATGGCACCAATATCTGGCACTTCAGTTTCAGCAGCGGGAGGCTCAGTTTCAATTGCAGCGTCAGTTGAATCGGCATCCAGAGCAGCCGTGGCGCTGTCTGTTGTTGCCGTAACGCCAGCCACGCCAGCCGCAGCGCCAACCATGCCATCTCTCATATCTTCCCAAATTGGCTTTCTAGCCGCTAGGCGCTCACGTCTGGCCGCAGCCCTAGCCGACAGCTGACTGACAGCCGACACGTCCTCAGGATCATCTTCATCCGCCAGCGCCGCTGCTGGATTGAGGGCACTATCGGCCTGCAAACTTTCTTCTGTGCCTGCGTCCGTAAGCGCCTCGGGTTCATCTGCACGAGGCTCAGTCAATACCGGACCACTCAACAGCGGCGTATCACTAAACAAGCTTGCATTAGAACGCGTAAGCCCCCAAAAAAGCACACCACCCAGCGACAAAAAGGCGACAAAAAGCGCCACCATCTCATCGAACTCAAGCGGACGAAGCGGCCCGGTAGCAGGCGTGTTTCTACGTTCGTCGTTGTTGATCTCAGGGGGGATAGGAGATTGTGTCACAGGGGATACTCGCTTCTCAGTAGATAAGCTAAATGAAATGGGTGATAGATGCAGCCTGAGGTTAATACCGCTGAGTAATTCAGCGAATAAACCGTAGGTACATTAATTCTCAAAAATAGAGCATTACGGTCGAAAAATCAGCACCCCATAGATATTTACGGCATTAATATTTATGACTGGGTGGCTGCGATACACTGCGATTATCCTTCGCGCTGAAGACTCATGGCAAATCGACTGGCTCACAGCAGCAGCCTGTATTTGAGAAAGCACGCTGAGAATCCGGTGGACTGGTGGCCCTGGTGCGACGAGGCGCTTGCGCAGGCAAAGACAGACAATAAGCCGATTTTTCTATCGATTGGCTACTCTAGCTGCCACTGGTGCACGGTGATGGAAGGAGAAGCCTTTTCAGATACGGAGATTGCGAGCTATCTGAATGACTACTTTCTGCCAATCAAGGTCGATCGAGAAGAGCGCCCTGACATTGACAGCATTTACATGCAGGCGCTGCAAATGATTACGGGGCAGGGCGGCTGGCCACTCAATATATTTTTAACGCCCGATGACCGGGTGCCTTTTTACGGCGGGACTTATTTCTCAGTGGAGGCGCGCTATGGTCGGCCCAGATTTTTGCAGATATTGGAAGCGCTGCGATCGCAATACGACAACGCCCCGGACAAAGTCGCCCAGGTAAGATCTCAAATACTTGGCGGCCTTCAGCAATCAGCACAGCTCGCCGCAGGTGATTTAAACGCAGCGGATCTAAATGCGGGAATTTACGCTTGCGCTAAAACACTCATGCCCTTCGATACGGGCAACCGGTTTCCGATGATTCCCTATGTCAGGCTGGTGCTGCAGGGCGATCGATTGCTCGACCACAGCGCAGCAGATGACGCGGCAAATGCGCCAATCGACGGATGGCACCTTGCCCATCAGCGCGCACTCAGCCTGGTAAAAGGCGGCATCTTTGATCACGTGGCGGGTGGCTTTCATCGCTATACCGTCGATCCAACCTGGACGGTGCCCCACTTTGAAAAGATGCTCTACGACAATGGGCTGATACTAGAGTTTTTAGCAGAGTACCAGCTGAGCGGCCAGAAGATTCCCGCGATTGAGCGCGCAGTCGATAAAACGGTGGCATGGCTGAAGCGAGAGATGCGATCGCCTGCTGGATTCTTCTACGCCGCTCAAGACGCTGACAGTTTTACCAGTGAGGATGCGCTCGAACCTGAAGAAGGCGACTTTTACGTTTGGGCCTACGCAGAGCTGGCCAAGCTGCTCAGCGAGACCCAGCTGAGTGAGCTGGCTGCCGCCTTTACGCTCACCGAAGCAGGAAATTTTGAAGGCAAAAACGTTCTACAGCGAACCGAAAGTGGTGTACTTAGTGAATCAATAGAAACCGCGCTAGACAAGCTGTTTAGATTACGCTACGGGGCTTTTGAGCACGACACGCCACTGTTTGAACCGGCTGTAGATGCGCAAATGGCGAAGGGCAAAATATGGCCTGGTAGGCGCATTCCACCCGTTACTGATACCAAAATGATCGTGGCTTGGAATGCCCTGATGATTTCAGGACTGGCGAAGGCGGCAGTCGCTTTCCAGCGGAAAGACTATCTGGTGCTTGCGATTGAAACCGCTGGCTACATTCAGCAATACCAGCAGGTTGGCGATACGCTGTATCGACTGAACTACGATGGCGAGGTTGCGGTGGCAGCGCAGGCCGAGGACTATGCGCTGCTGATTAAGGCCCTGCTAGATATTCAGCAGGCCTGCTTGAGCTTTGCAGACTATGTGCCGATGGCAGCGGATTGGTTAGAAAGTGCGATCGCGCTTCAAACCCAGTTTGACGACAGGCTTGGCAGCGAGCAAGGGGGCTATATTAACGCCACCAGCGAGCAATTGATTGTGCAAGAGCGTAACTATCAAGACAGCGCGGTGCCTTCTGCCAATGGTGCTGCCGTGGTATCACTGGTCCGACTGTTCTTGCTTACCGAAAATCTGGATTATTTCACGCAGGCAGAAAAGACATTACAGGCTTTTAGCACCGTCATCGAGAAAGCGCCGCGAGCCTGTCCTAGCCTGCTGAGCGGATTAGATTGGTTTATCCATCCCACCCTGATTCGCACAAGCGCAGAGCAGCTGGATTATCTATCGCAGCAGCGTTTGCCTACGGCGGTGGTTCGCGCAGAAGATAGTTTGCCCTCTGGAACTGTCGGGTTAGTGTGCAAAGGGCTCAGCTGTCAGCAGCCTGCAACTTCTATAGACATGATGCTCACGCAAATCAAACAAAGTCAGAAATTTGGGTGAGCTACTGCTAAATTGATCGAAACTCGGACAAAACTCAGGCGCTAGCTAGCTAGCTTCAAGTCGATCTATTCGCCCGCTGTTATTTGCCAACTGCATCAGCAAAGCGCGAATGGCTTCATTTTGCGCCGTCACTTGCAGATGCCACTCTCTTCTATTTGCTTCGTCCACTCGCCGTCGCTCTTCTCGCGCAGCTTCATCCGCTAGACGCTGCGCTTCTCTTTCGGCAGCAGCTCTTTGTCGGTCGGCTCTCGCTTCTACCAACAAAATCTCAAAGCGAGCTTCGTTTTCAGCAGATTTTTGGCGCCGCGCTTCAGCTGATTCAGCTAAGCGCTCCGTTGTCTAAGACAACCTATCCATCAGCTGAGCAAGGCTGTTAATGCTTTGCTGATTTTGCTGTCCCATGTGCTCCATAACCTCAGTTATTCGCAGGAATCTCCGCTCATACCGTAAATCCCGGTGATTCCCTGACTCGACCATTTGCAAAACTCGCTGACTCACCGCATCAACCGCAGGGATAAGCACATCCAGCGCTTTAGTATTGCTTGCACATAGCGCTTCAACCTGATCTAAACGGTCAGTCATCGTTTTCTTATCCTCAAGGTGTCTTGTAGATCTCTACAAAAGTCCTCCCCTACGCCGCTGCGAAGCGAATTTTGAGGTAGTCGTCTTCCATCTTAGCGCCCGCAGGATTGAGGGCAGCTAGCGCTTGAGGCAGCACCAGATTACGGCGATGGTTGCCAATGCGAATATTCAGTTCATCAGCGGTTTTACTCAGCTCTACCTGGTCTTTTGGAATGCCTGGCAGATACACTTCTAGGCTGTAATCATTATTCTGCTGAACAACGCGCAAAGTGGTTTCCTTGTAGTAAACCTGAGCGGGGTCCTCATCACCGTACAGGGTTTCTTTCAGGCGATTGAGCGCATCAATGCCACACATTTCCTCAGAATACAGCGGGACTTCTTTCACGGGCAGCGGATGAAAGTTGGAATGGATTTGCGCTTTATAGATTGACTGCTGATCTTTCCAGCGCTGGAAGAACGGATCGCTCACACTCTCAGGAATAATGCGATTAGCGACTACCATGTCCGTTCCAACGTTGTACAGACTCAGGTAAGCATGCGCTCTGAGTGATTCTTTGATCACCATCTTTTCTGGGTTAGTCACTAGCCGTACCGAAGTGATGGTGGGGTCAGCCAAAATTTTCTCTAGCGCCTCTAGCTGCTCGTAAAACTCATAGGGCGCATCCATGACCTCTTTAGTCGGCAGTGAGAAACCGGCTACCGGACGAAAAAGGGGTTCTACGAGCGGACGCAGCGCGGTAGAAACGGCCTGAAAGGGCTTGTATAGCTTGCGCATATACCAGCCGGCTACTTCGGGCAAGCTGAGCAGGCGAAGCGCGGTACCTGTGGGCGCAGAATCAATAATCAGTACGTCAAATTCAGCTTCGTCGTAATGACGCTTCATACGCACAAGGCTGAAGATTTCGTCCATGCCTGGCAAAATGGCTAGTTCTTCGGCTTCAATACCTTCTAGCCCTCTGGCCTGTAATACCTGCGTGATATAGCGTTTCACTGCGCCCCAGTTCCCTTCTAGCTCACGCAGCGCGTCCAGCTCTGCGCCCCACAGGTTCGGCTTAAGTTCTTTAGGGTCGTGGCTCAGTTCAGTATCAAAGCTATCGGCAAGCGAGTGCGCCGGGTCTGTACTAAGGACCAGCGTTTTGTGACCCATTTCTGCACAGCGCAGACCGGTTGCTGCCGCGACGGAGGTTTTACCCACTCCGCCTTTTCCTGTCATCAAAAGTACGCGCATAGCAAACCGGCCCGTGTTTTAAGAAAGTTAACGTTCCTTTACTTTAGCGAGTTTTGTCGGGGCTTGTGAATGTTTTTACTCCAAAACGGCCTGACATAGGTCGCGATCACTCTCTACCGCCATGCTTGTTTCCAAATAGTTAGCCGTCCACTGGCAGCTTGTCTTCACCAATCCCTGCTCGCTAAGTACGCTGTCCAAATTCCAAAGCACAGCCTGATTGCTTTCACCAGCAGCGATTACTGTGCGATCGCCCTCCACAAACATCGCTTCCCACACCGCCTCACCTTCACCGGCTAGCGTTGCAACGAGCTCCCCATCGGGGGTCCAAATCTTTACCTGACCATCACCTCCAGCGGTCACCACCTGCGAGCCCTCTTCACTAAAGCGCGCAGAACGTACCTCTGCCTCGTGCCCCTCTATAGTGGTCTTCAGCTCACCGTCATCTACTGTCCAAATCCTAGCGATATTATCAAAGCCAGCCGCCGCCACAAGCGTCCCATCAGGACTAAAGCTGGCATCGATAAAGCCGCCTTCACTGCCCTGTTGATCGCCTTTAAAGATTCTCAGGATGCGGCCTTCTACATCCCATAGCTTCACCGTTTCATCCAAACTGGCAGAGAGTAAAAACTGGCCGTCTGGACTAAATGCCACTGAACGAACCTCACCACTATGACCAGAAAATACGTCTTTCAACTGCCCTTGCCGGTCCCATAGCCTCACTTTGTTATCAGCGCCTGCGGTCGCAATCGTTTGACCATCTGGACTAAACGCAATTTCCCAAACCGCTTTTGTATGACCGCTTAAAACGGCCTGTGGCTCTCCGTCTAAGGACCAAAGCCTGGCTGAACCGTCCCAGCTGCCGGTTGCCAGCAGCAAATCATCCGGGCTAAAGGCAGTGGTCAAAACAGCGTCCTGATGACGAAAGCGCCTCAGCAACCTGCCAGTTTTACGACTCCACACATACAGCTCTTTATCGTCGCTGGCAGCCGCTATTAACGAAGCATCTGAGTTTGCATCGATGCCAATAATGCCTGCACTGGGTCCCAAAAATCTAGTTTGCAGCGGATTAGTCAGATCCCAGACCCTGGCGGTTTTATCGGAACTGGCACTGATTATGCGTTCGCTATCGGGCGAGAATCGAACGGCCCAGACTCGGCTTTGATGGCCTCTTAAGGTATCAATCAGCTCGCCTTTAAGATTCCATAGTCGCAGCGTTTTGTCGCGACTACTGGAGACTAGCTGTTTACCGTCAGGGCTGAAGTTTATAGCCAAAACGTCGCTTTCGTGATTCTGCAAAGTTTGGAGCTGTTCACCTGTTTCAACATTCCAGTAGCGAATGGTTGAATCGCGGCTGGCAGAAGCGAGCATACTGCCACCTGCGCTGAAGTCGATATCAACAACCGCGCCCGTATGCCCTCGGAATGTTTTAAGCAGTTCGCCGTCTCGGGACCATAGCCTAATCGACAAGTCTTCGCCTGCCGAGGCGATCGTATCGCCATCTGGGCTGATGGCAACAGCCGTTACCGGCGCGACATGACCTAAAAAGGTTTTTAGCAGGGTGCCATCTTTTCGCCAAAGCTTGACGGTGTGATCGCTGCTTCCTGAAACCAGCGTGTCATCTGTTGGTGACACGGCTACATCCGTGACCACGTCGGTATGCCCACGCAGCGTTCTGACGAGCTGTCCGTCCGCTGTCCACAGTTTGATATTGCGATCCGCGCTGGCCGAGATCAGGTGCTGTCCATCCGGGAAAAATCGCACTGCTCGGATGCGTTTCTCGTGGCCCAATAGCGTATGCAGCAGCTGGCCATCAGCGCTCCACAGATGCACCTCCCCCCTGGCATTACCAGTGGCATAGTAGCGATTGGTAGAATCGACATCTACAGCCCAGAAGGCGCTGGGCTCTTCTAAAGTCAGTCGGTTGCGCTCAATGACATTGACCGCTGCGGTTCTAAGGATGCCATCCAAGCGATCTTGCAGTTCAGGTGCAAACTGATCGCCTAGATCTTGAAAAGACTGCTCAGCCTTGATGGCCTGCAACAGTGCATCTAATCGTTGGTCTGACGAGTAGAGCGCTTCTGCGGAGGTGGCCATCGCATTGAGCTGCGATCGCAGCGATCGCCAGTACTGCATTCGAGCAACAATGCCCAGGGTGGTTGCGATCGCCAGTGCGCCGCTGAGCGCGCCAATAAAAATTAGCTGCTTCTGCCGCGACTGCCGCACAACCGCTAGCCGCTTCTCCACCTCCTTCAACCGAGCCGACTTCAAAACGTCTTGTGTAATCTTGCGATCGTAGCGCTCGCTCGCCATCAAAAAGTCGTGGTCTAATTCGCCTACGCTGCGCTCTTGACTCCAGGCCTGCGCATCTTTGAGTGCTCGGCCTCGCAACAGGCGAGAGTCATCTTTGCAGCCTGAATTAACCCAGGCACTCAGCGGCTTAGCATAGGGTCGCAGTTCACCCAGCTGCTCTCTCACCCAGCTCAAATCAAAAACGGTTTCGTAAATTTTGTTTTTGACAGACAGCCGGCCCTGATACAGACCGATCAACCCCGAAAGCAATAGCTCAAAGTGTTCTGGGCTGTCGTCGTATGCGATCGCGCGCTCTTCTTGAGTTTGAGCCTCAACGTCTTGTTGATTAGAGGCCACCGGAATCTCACACAGGGGAATAGCGCTGGTGAGCACCGTTTCGTAAATGCCCAACAGCCTGGGGGCTTTCAGGTTGTTGCGTAAGAGGCGATCGCGAATCGTCCGTAAATGCTCTGGATCATCTTGACTTTCCCAGTGGTCAATCACTCGCTCATACACCACCTGCTCAATCAGCGCTGTAGGAGTGTTTGAAACAGGCCCCTCTTCCCGGACGCCTGAAATATCAAGGTCTTCTAAACTTGTCTTCGTTAACCAGCACAACTTCTGCGTTAAAAAAGGCTGCCCATTGGTCCAAGCCAAAATCTCTTGTAGTAGCGCCGTCTCATCGTAGCCAAAACCTGCTAGCCCAGTGGCTAGCGGCCTAGCATCTTCAAAGGCCAGTCCCTTCAGCTCTATCGCCCGACCCACATTAAAAGGCGTTCGCCGCTGGTCACTAATCAAATCTGAAGGGCTCACCACCCCAAACAAAGACCAGGTTAACCGCGCATAGGCAGAATTTTCAGCCCGCTGGTTATAGCAAAAGCGCACCAGCGCAAAAAAGTCGTCTACAGAAAAGTCCAGCGCCAGCGCACTGTCAATCTCATCGACGAAGATCAAAATATCGTCGTCGGGCATATATCGCAGCAAAATCTCTTCAATAAACAGCCGCAGACGCTGTACCAAAGGTAAGCTTTCTTGAGCCTGCCACCACTGCTTAAAATCCAGCTTGCCACGCAGATCAAACTTCGTGAGCAGGTCCACCACCATGCCCTTGTACCACTGCATTGGCGTAATGCGCTCACTGCCAATACCGGTCATATCTAAAGACGCACAGCGTTTACCCGCGACCGTCAGCTGCTGCTGCATCCGTACCCGCAGACTCGACTTTCCCATCTGCCGAGCATTGAAAACATAGCAATACTCTCCAGCCAGCAGCGCCTGGTACAGCGTGTCATCTGCCCGGCGCCGGATATAGCTATCCGCATCTAACCGCAGGCTGCCTCCAACTTGATAGTCAACGGCGACTGCACTTGCATCTGTAAGCAAAAAATCCACCACAGGCATACACCTGGCTTTTTCCTAACTTACCGTATGCAAAGCGTAAAGACTCGTGCATCCTCACATTGACACAAAAGGGAAAACGCTACGAAAGCAACAGAGTTTTGTAGTACTTGTAATACAGCTCACTGCTGACAATAGTGTAATTGCCTGCCAGACGGGCTAGACCCATACGCTCTAGCTGGTAGGCCATCAGCGTATCAATTTGAGCACCCCGCTCTGGATCTTTAAGCACTTCAGTAAACGCTTCACCCAGCTCAGGCTGCCGCTGCATCACTTCCCAGTGACGACGCAAATGATTGCTGTAGATACCCGACTGAGTATGGGCATCTTCTAAAATCGCGCCTAAAGTGCCGTCTCGCTCCGACAGCCAATACAGCGCCAGCTGAATTAAATAGGGATGCCCCCCCACTAACTCGTATAGATCTTGAAGCAGCTCTGCATCCACGCCTTTCTCGAAAGGAAGATCGTAGCGCTCTACAAGGGTTTTGACCTGCTCAAAGGTAAGTACGGGCAATTGAACAGACAGACCAATATTGAAAGGAGACTGAGAGATCTTAAGCGGCACATAGACCTCGGTGCTATAAGCAAGGGCCATCCGCAGCTTTTGCCACACTTTCAGTTCCATCGCCTCTTCATGCCAGGCTCTGAGCATCGGCAGAAATTCTTGCACCAGCTCCGGATGCTCAAACAGCTGATCGACTTCATCTAGCGCTAGCACAATCGGCACAGACACGCTGTTTAGTAAGTACTCTCTAAAATAAATTTTGCAGCTGATTTTATGCCCAATTTCGTCATCCCAGTAATCGTCTAGCTTGTTTTCTACGCCTAGCTGCTGGGCTACGTTGCGACAAAACCATCGAAGAAAGCGACCTAGATCGCCCATAATGGCAGTATCGGCTTCTTGAATGTTGATCAAAACAGTGCGCGCACCCTGAGCCCTAGCGTAGGCCAACGCTCGCAGAAGTAGCGAAGTTTTACCGGTATTGCTAGGAGATTTGATACGAAGCAATCCGCCTGGACGTGCTATTTCGCCAAAAGCCTGATCTTCGGCCGGAGGCCGAGATAAATAGAAGTCAGACTCAACGGCCAGCCCTACGCTGGGAAACGCAATCTGCGTTTTGGTTGCCTCTGTGCTCAACAAATCGCCCACCGGGGAATGAACATCGTTAGCAACGGCTGAATAATTAGGTATCGGCGCAGGCTTGAGCACCTCTTCCGACAGCTGATTCAGCACAAACCGAACATTCTTTTTAGTAACTTTCTGACCGATTGACTCTGATAAGGCACGCCACAGCTGAGCTCCCACATCGCGAATATACTCGGGGTGATATCCAACTGATTTTGCAATTTCTGGATAGAGCTGCCCCTCCCACGATTGCTTAAAAACGACCTCTTGAACGTAGCTCAAGGTCTCGGGAGCAATAGCTTGCTTGACTGCTTCTAGCGCTTCTGTTTCCGTCATAGGTGGGCCATCGTAGGTGAGCAGAGCCCAGCTAGGAAAATTGGGCTTACGGCTAAGGTGAATTAATCGCCCTTATGTTACCGACATTTACCCCAAAAGTCGCCCGTGCGCTTGAAGAATAGTTGCTGTGTCTCTTACAGGTAAGATGACGCTGCAGTTGAGAGTAGAAACATGCGGTCACACCTTGATTTTGACCCAAACGGCGAAGCGGCTATCTGAGCGAGTGATCAGGTAGGGTACCTGCTGCTCGCTGAGCGTCTGCGCTTTACAGTAAGCCTGCAATTGATGACAAGGCTTAAATTCTTCTACTTTTCGATATACCTGACCCTGATGGCATGCGCCGTGTAGCTGTCGCCCTTCCACAACTAGAGACACAGCCTCTATCGAAGTTTCGTCAACGATATCAGGAGCCATCGAAATAAAAGAATCATCTAGCCGCACGCCAGCAAGTCGCATAACTGTGCGCTTTAGCTCGCAGGCAAGCTTATCTGTAAGCGCTTTTGACTGCACGGGTAGCTGAGTTTCGACGACCTCGTCTTGAGCGGAGCTGGCTTGCAGGTATGCAGCCAGCTCCTGAGTGGAGACAGCATCCAGATGCTGCAAGCTAAAGTGATTGAGCAATTGATCTAACCAGTGAGAGACTAATCGCTCGAAGGAAGCTGGGCCAGCAGAGGCTACCGCTGAACCGGTCAACAGATCATGGCGCTGTGCTATGAAGCTGCTAACCGGTTCGCTTTCTACAAACGCTCTTGTCATTTCACTTAGCTATATGGCATTGGTTACATAGCAACTGTTCGGCTGCTGGCTCAACCTTAACCGCGCCGTTAGCTTACTTGCAGTAAGAAAAGTGCTGGATTCTTGGCCTATGCGCGTCTTAAAAGTCATCTATAGCTTCTATTGAGTTGCTTAGCGTCCAAGACACTTTTGTCGGCTAAAACCGTTACATAGCAACGGGCAACCTAACTGTTCAAAAACACTTGGCTAATAACAACAGTGAAAGCGATCCATGAATCGTAGAATGCGGTCAATTACAGGCACTATCGAACGTTGAGATATTGCAAGATACCGTTGCTAATGCCGTCTGCAATAGTGTTAACCGCTTCAGGGTTGCGGAAGCGGGCAGCGTCTTCACGACCGGTCACAAAGCCAGTTTCGACTAGCACAGCAGGCATAGACGTATTTACCAGTACGTAGAACCGGGCACGTCTGACGCCGCGATCGCGCAAGTCCGTCCGTTGCAGCACGTTGTTGTGAATCGTCTGCGCCAGTCTAAAGCCCGAAGAATAGTAATAGGTTTCCAAACCATTCACATCTGGGCGACTCATGCTGATGGCATTAGAGTGAATGCTGACAAATATATCCGCATCGGCCCGCTCAGCAATATTGACCCTGGGCTGAAGATCGAGTTCGCGATCATCAGAGCGGGTGAGTACGGCGTTGATGCCACGAGCGTTCAGCGTGGCTTGAACGCGACGCGCTACCGTAGTGTTGATGTCTTTTTCACGCAGACCGCCGATACCAACAGCGCCCGGGTCTCTTCCACCGTGGCCAGGGTCAATCACAACCGTCAGCTGGCCTTGACGGGCCCGAGGAATAGAAGGGCTAGGAGATGAAGCAGGCGGCGCCGCGGCAACCGGACCCGACCCTTCAACAATCTGCGCAGGTAGGCGAGCCGAGGATAGACGCTGCTGTAGCTGCTCTGCTCGGTTGCGATCGCGAAAACGCCCGGCTTGAATGACGCGTCTACCATTGACCGTAGTCCGAAAAGCGCCCGATTCGATTGCATTGACGCGATCGCGCGTATTAGACCCACTCTCCGGCACAATCACCTGGTAGAACGTCTCATTTCCAGAGGCTGCTGGCGGTGGTGGCGTAGCACGCTGGCCTTCAATCACTTGAGTATTCAGCCCCTCGCTCGACAGCTGAGAAACCAGCTGATCGGCCCGGTTGCGCTCCTGAAATAACCCCGCCTGAATCACCCGGTCACCGTTGACCGTGGTCACAAAAGCATCAGACGCAATCCGGCGGACCCTAGCTCTGACAATGGTTGAAGAGCTAGGAACAATGACCTGGTAGTAGGTATTTTGGCCGCCAGGGCTCTGCGCGGGACTGCTGGGTGCAGGAAGACTCGGCGCAGCGCCCGGTGAAGGCAACGAACCACCGTTGAGTACAGGTGCTCCAGAAGGATCGGGTGCGGCAGCGGGTGGCGCGGCGGCGACCGGAGCTCTACGCGGACCACCCGCTTGAGCAACGACTGTTTCTAAACTCTCACTGTTGGATAGATAAATGTGGCCTTGCGCACTGCCATTGAGGGTGCGGCGAGACATCTGCCAGCCCGGGTCCAGCGTTAGCTTGACGAAGTCGTTCGCCACGCCGTTACTCCGACCAATTTCTAACACAGGCAAATCACCGCCTCGTCCAGGCAGAGCACCCGGCAATGCAACCAGCACGAGCTCCTCACCGCGACGGGTCACCTGCAAACGATAGCGGCGGCTGAGGTCTTCTCCACCGATGCTGACAGAGTAGCCGTTGCTATCAGAGCTACGGCCACAAATTCCTGAGAAATCGAAATTTAGCAGTAAAGGTTCAATAACAGTAGGACTACCGCCCTCTTCCGAGAAACAGGCGCGCCGATCGTTTAGCTGCTCTAGAATCAGGAGCCGATAGAAACGGCCATTGGAGACTGGCTCAGCAATAGCAACCACTCGGTCACCAGCAATCGGCTGCTGACCGTAGGTTTGGGCCAGAGCACTAGTAGATGCGATCGCACTGCCAGCCATTGCGGCAGCAGTCAGTGCAGTCAAGGTGGTGAGTCGACGAATGATGGATTTCATATCTTCGGCAGTTGAGCGGTGGAGCGAACAGTGGAATAGCCATATTGCGAGTGTGTGAGGCTCAAGCGCTTCTTCGGAGAGAGCAGATAGTCGCCCTATCATAGGTACCCAAGAAGGCCGTCTGGCTTACGGTTTCAATAAATATTGTTCCTTTAATAAGAGGAACTATAGCAGGTGCCTCGTAGCCACCTAGACGCAGATTTTTGTGCACTAACTTTAGTGCATCAGCCTTTAATGCATCAGCTTTGTGCACCAACTCTCTGCACAGATCGATAAAGCCGACCTTAGGTGTCTACGAGCGAAGCAAGCACCTACCCGACGCAGATCGTTAAGTACATTTCGTTGAGCACTTTGTAGGGCAACACCTGCATAGTATTTATGCATTGATTCCATTGAGCGGGTTTTACTACTCATCAGGTTGTATTCATGTGACTACTTTTGATTTGTCACATCTATCTGGGTACTAATCTTCTATAAACGCGAAAACCGCAAATACAAACGCAAATTGCGAACTTGAGAAGCCAGCGAGTTCGCTATCGCACGGGTGATTGTCCAAGCGATTTCATTGGCAGTTTTCATTGGCAATTTTCAGAGAAGTTACAGAAGACTCTCAGCTCTCCTTCATACAATTCCCGCAATCTTCCCTAATCTACTTACACAACCTTTAAAGTTAATCTTCGGATTATTCAACCAATCATGAAATCAGAGCATGCTAAGTCAAAATCTTTCTGGCAGCGTCCACACCTGCTTACACTCGTAGCCACGAGCATCATCACTCTGAGTATCAGCGCCTGCTCGCCCGCTACACCGACCGCTGAGACGTCTACAGACACAACAACCACAGCTCAAACGACGCCCCAAGAAGCGTCCCAAGAGACGCCTCAAACAGCAGTCAGCGAGCAGCCTGCAATGGCTGAGCAAATTGTCTATGTGGAAGACGGTGTTGCTATCCAAGGCGCAGATCCAGTGGCCTACTTTACCGAAGCAGGCTTTGTTGAAGGCAGCGATGAATTTACCCACGAATGGCAGGGCGTTACCTGGCAATTCGCCAGCGCTGAGAACCGTGACCTGTTTGCTGCCGAGCCGGAAAAATATGCTCCTCAGTACGGTGGATACTGTGCCTGGGCGGTTGGTCAAAACGCTCTGGCAGCCATTGACCCCAATGCCTGGAGCATTGTGGAAGGCAAACTTTATCTCAACGCCAATAAGCGGATTCAAGACCGCTGGAATAAAGACATTCCAGGCAATATCGCGCTAGCAGAAGCCAACTGGCCTGAACTGTCACAGCAGTAGCATCAAGCAACAATGGTAGAGCCTTGATCTACAACAATCCGCAAGTCTAATGACTCTTGAGGCCTTGAGAATCGTTAGACTTAAAGGCATTAACATCAACAAAAGTCAGTTTCTTTAACTATGGCGGGATTTTTTCATAAAAAACGTAGACAGCTTTCATCCAGGCTTTTAGCAGGACTGAGTGTGTTTGTTTTGAGCTGGACTACGTTAGGGTGCACATCACAGAACCCGACGCTGGGAGATACCGCTAGCGAGATCAAGGCCGTCTCGACTAAAGCAGTATCAACAAGCGGTGAAGCGGTTGAGGGACCGGCGATCGCGATTTTTGCAGGCGGCTGCTTCTGGTGTATGGAGCATCCTTTCGATGAGTTGCCTGGTGTCAGCGAAACCACCTCTGGATACATCGGAGGCACCGTAGAAGACCCGACCTACTATCAAGTATCGGGTGGCGACACGGGCCATGTGGAGGCCATGCAGGTAAAGTACGATCCGCAACAGGTAAGCTACGACACCTTGTTAGAAACGTTTTGGCACAACATTGATCCAATAGACGATCAGGGCCAGTTTTGCGACGAGGGCGAGCAGTATCGATCGGCTATTTTTTATCAAACGGCTGAGCAGCAGGCACAAGCAGAAGAGAGTAAAGAGGCGATCGCACAAGAGCTAAGCCAAACCATTGCAACAGACATCCGGCCAGCCGAGACTTTTTATCCGGCAGAAGACTATCACCAGAACTACTATCAAACTCATCCTGTCCGCTACAAGGTATATCGATTCGGCTGCGGTCGCGATCAGAGACTCAGTGAGCTTTGGGGCGCAGATGCACCCGTTCATGAATAGGTTCCTAGATAATAGGTCCCCAGATAATATGAGTAAAAGCTGAAAGATTAAAAACTGAAAGATTATAGATACCGAGGATACAAAACCGGTCAACCGGACAAAAACGCACCCTATAAGCAATTTCTCTAGCAGCACTCTCAGGGGATCACAACTTTAAAGAGTCAACGGTGTTTCCCGCAAAGCAGTGGCATAATGCGGGGACCACCGTTAATGTGACAGTGGTATCACGGAATTAAACCTGATTAAGGCCGAAGCGAAGGCCGGGTTGTAGCAAGTGAAAGCACGTATGGGCATGACGCTAACATGGATGCGCAGAAAAAGAACTTGGGCGGGCCTAGCAGCTGTTAGCTGCCTGGCGGTTTTAATTGCTCAGCTCCCTCTATCAGTCTGGCTATCTCACGCGGATGAATGGCTGGCTGGGCAGGGTATTTGGACGATTCCAATCTTTACCTTAGCCTATGTGACAGCCGCCGTGTTTGGCCTACCTAATATTGTTCTTATCCTGGCTGCTGGCACACTGTTCGGCCTTACAGAAGGTGTTATCAATGCGTCTGTTGCCGATACCCTTAGCATTGCTATCTGCTTTCTCATTGGACAAAGCGTTGGCCGCCGGTGGATTACCGATCTAGTACATGAAAACAGCCGATTCCACAGGCTAGATCGCGCTTTTGCTCAGAAGGGATGGAAAATCGTTTTTCTTACTCGGCTTTCGCCTATTCTGCCGTCAAACATCCTCAATTACGGTTTTAGTATCACCCGCATCAACTTCTGGGAATACCTTTTCTTTTCCTGGCTAGGGATGCTGCCGGTTATTTTCACGTACGTCTATGTAGGGGCGTTCGGCTCTACCGTTCTTACGCCCAGTAAAGCGCCTGAAAACCTTTTGTTTCAGGCGCTTGGCTTATTAGCGACTATTGGCGTTATGGTGTACGCCACACGCCTAACGGCCTCAGCACTAAAGCATAGCGAGCACTAATCCATTCGCGTAAGGTTAGTCAGCATGCTCTAGGGAATCTGGCTTGTGCGCAGCTGCTTCACCAGTGCTGTCACTTTCTACGAGATATTGCGGGTCGTCTTCGGAGGCTTTAGCAGTATGACCTTTGATGTCTGTTTCTGAGGTGAGCTTCTTCTTAACCGTGCCGGTGGTTTTGCCTTGAGAGGTGTTCCACTGTACGCGATCGCCCTTCTTCAACTCGCCCGAGCTACTAGAACTAGAGCTACTAGAACTAGAGCTGCTTGAGCTACTAGAGCCACTGGACTTAGAACCACTTGAACCGCTGACTTTAGACAGACTGTCGGGCCGATGCCCTGTAACAGATCCCGTGTTGTCATTTTCGACTAAATAACGAGGGTCTTCTTTTGAGGCAGCAACCTTGTTGCCTTCCACCGTTTTGTCTGAGGTAATGCGCGCTTGCACAGTGCCAGTGGCCTGACCCTGACCGGAAGACCATTGGACGCGATCGCCCTTGTGAAATTCGTGTTTATTCGCCATAACGATATCTCCTTATTGCTGTCATGTATTGCGCTACGCCGTAAGTGCTCTCGCTAAGTGCGCCTGTAATAAGCGCCTTGTGATGAGCGATTCTCTGATGGACGGCGTAGCAGCCGACTTGTAACTTGTGACAACTTAAAGAGTGAAGCGAAAGTAAAGCCTCTACCTTTTTTCAGGTTTTATGGCGGTGGTATATAAATATCCGTAGAAATCTACAGAAAGAATGACTCCCTGACAGCACCTGGCATAGAGAATATCCTCATATCTAAAAAGATTATTCTGAAAACGTAAAGTAGTACACATAGACTACTTTTGAATTACACTATCAGGAGCCAGCGATATTCCCCAGGGAGCCACATGAACCAGCAGCTAAGACCCGGTAACTTTGTTCGGCTAAAAGGTCAGCCTAGCGACCTGCCCGACTTCGTATTAGAGCGCTATCTGGGACCGTTTTGCTGGATTCGACAGCAGGCCTGGGGGCAGTGTGTACAGTGGAAAGTCAATGTGGCCCGTATTGAAGACGCACAGTTAGGGTGATTCATTGCTCGCCAGCACATAGGAATGGATACCAAGAAATAGTTCGAGAAAAACGTCATTTCAAAACGTCATTTCTTGGTGCGCGGGGACGAATCTATCACCAGCTATATGAAGCATCTAACTATTTGCACTAAGATCTAGTCGGGAAACAAAGCGATTTTCGCCACTCCCTTGTTGTCATCTCTGCTGGAAAAACCATGACTGCTCTCCAGGTTTCTGCCCGTGAAATGGTCCAAGCCGCTTACGAAAACCGCTATACCTGGGATAAGTCTTTTCCGGGATACACCACAGATGTCACGCTTAAGCTAGGTGATAAAACGTTCACCGGGACGGCTAAGGTCAACCCTGACTTGTCTGCAGAAGTGTTTGACGTAGAGGATGAAACGGCGAACAAAGTGATTAAGAATCAGCTATGGGAAGTTGCCATTCACCGCGTCAGACGGCCTTTTGAGAAGAGCCACGGTGAAAACACCTTTAAAGTCGATGGCACCGATGAGAATGGCGCAACCAGAATTGCAGTAGGCGGAAAAGCAGAGGGCGACGCTTACAAGGTCAAAGACAACGAGTTTGTGATGGTGCATCGTCACATTCACGGCGTCGTCGTCACAATCAATACTTTTAGCTCTTACGACACTGGCAGCGGATATTTGTCGCATACCTACGACTCGGTATACCACGACCCCAAAACAGGTGAGCAAAAGCAGGGTCGCAGTGAGTTTACAGATGACTATACGCAAGTCGGCCAGGGAGAGCGTCAGTACACTGTGCTGGCCAAGCGAACGGTGACATCGGAAGACGGTCCCGATATGGAAATAATGTTCTCTAACATCGAGTTGCTTGCGTAGAGCATGAGCAACAGCGGCAAAGAGAAGAGGGATAGAGCTTGGCCGCTTTGGCCAATTGTGCCCATCTATCCCTACGGTGAGCGGCGTACCTTACGCAGAGAATTGATTCCCGGCAAGCTGTGGACCTTTGACCAGGTTCAAGGGATTTTTTATGTAGTTGTGCCTATCCGGATGACGGTGATTAAGCTGTCGGCGGGTGGACTGTTTGTATTTTCACCCGTTGCCCCTACGCCAGAGTGCGTTCGACTCGTACGCGAATTAGAAGCTGAGCATGGGGCGGTTCAATATGTGGTGCTGCCCACGGTCACAGGCGTAGAGCATAAATACTTTGCCGGGCCATTTGCGCAGAAGTTTAAGCAGGCGCAGGTTTACGTGGCTCCTAACCAGTGGAGCTTCCCGATAGATCTACCCATGAGCTGGCTCGGCTTTCCGGCCAAGCGGACACAGGTATTGCCAGAGAAGGCTAGTCAGACGCCTTTTTACGATGAGTTTGACTATGCAATTGTTGGTCCGATTGACTTAAGCATCAAGCCCTATACAGAAGTTGCGTTTCTTCATCGAGAGACCTGCTCACTGCTGGCAGTAGATACGATTTTGTCTATTCCGGTAGAGCCACCTGAGGTCGTGGCGCAAAATCCGATGCCGCTGATGTTTCATGCCAGGGATAGTGCCAGCGACCCCCTCATAGATACACCAGAAAATCGGCGCAAGGGATGGGCACGTATTGCCCTATTCACTTTCTATTTTCAGCCGGAGCGATTGGACGTGCCCGAGCTAAAGGCGGTATTGAAAACAGCGAAGCAGGCAAGTGATCGCACTAAAAAGAACTACTTTGGCCTCTACCCATTCAACTGGCAACCTGGATGGTACGACTCGTTTGAACGGCTGCGCCAGGGAGGCAAGTTAATCGTAGCGCCCATTCTTCAAACGCTAATTTTCAACCGGGGTCCCGACGCGGTGCTGGCCTGGGCCGATAAAATTGCGCAGTGGAATTTCGAGCAGGTCATTCCCTGCCACTTTAGTGCACCTGTTAAAGCTACGCCTACAGAATTCCGACAGGCGTTTGAGTTTTTAGAGCGTCCTAGCATGAAGAGTTGGACGGGCTTTGAGCACGCGGTTCCAATGGCCGACTTAGAGACCCTTGGACAAATCGATCGGCGATTGCAAAAGTCTGTGATTCCACCACCACAGCCATAGCGGTTTCTAGAGGTTGCTGGAGGTTTCTAGAGACTGAATGAAAGCAACAGACGGTTGTACAGTTTGAGGCCTATGCAATTTAAGGCCCATTTGAAGTCTGGGCAGTTTTCTGAGCAATTTTCTGGGCAGTTTGAAGTCATTGCTATTTACTGCGCAGAACCACTTCGACTTTTCAGAACTGTCACTTCTACCGGAATCACCCCGACGTCTTCTCCACCTAAGCACTCAGCGGCGGCTTTGGATAGGTCAAGTAGGCGATCGCCGACATAGGGACCACGGTCGTTTACCCGCACAACTACCGTCTTGTCATTCATTGTATTGCGGACCTTTAGCTGTGTACCAAAAGGCAGCGACTTATGGGCGACGGTCAAATCGTTTTGATTGTAGGTTTCACCGTTAGCTGTGGCCCGTCCGTGAAAGTAGGGCCCGTACCAGGAAGCCTCTCCTGCCATGTCAATCTTAGATTTTTCTAGGTTACCTAGCCCCATCAACATGTCGCCCGTTTTGAGCGGCGCGGCGTCTAGAGCCAAGCGTAGATTGTTGGCCCAAGAAACGGCAGCCCATTCGGAGGAATAGCCTACGGCGTTTGACATAGCGTCATCCACCGAGAAGAGGGCCTGGTCAGGTGTTCCTACAAAATTTTTGGCGTTGAGGATATTCGAGTCTTCGATAATGGGGTAGGCAGCGATCGCATTCGGATCAAAAGACGCCTGGCGAATCAACCGCTTCAGCTGCTGGGCCATCAAATAGGCCCGCTTCTCATCCGCAACATAGCCCAGCGTCTTGTCCCCCAAGCTGACTTTGTAGCGGACACCTTCTTTTAGCTGACGCCGGGCATTGGGCATACACTGCCGAGCCACGGCCGCCGCCCAGACGTTATTTTCCATCTGCGCCACCTGAGCCGTCGCCTCAACTCGGCTAACCTGGATATCGGCGGCGAGTACCTTACCATTCCAACGCTTGTCTGCGGCCCACTCTATCGGCACTGTAGCGCTGTAGGCCGGTCGGTTAAACGCACTACTTATGACGCTGTGGAATCGGGCCGATCGCCATGCCTGGCCAACAAAGCTAAAAGAACGTGCCATACCAGCAGATGATAAAAAACCAGCTGGCATCGCGGAGGTTTTACCAACACCCGCAACACTAACCATCAGTGCAGAAGGTACGGCCTTTGCAGAGAGACCTATAGTTTGCCACCGTACTGACGATTGAGGTAGAGAGAAGGATTGTGTAGAAGTTGCTGGCAGGAAAGATACCTCTACAGGTGGCTCATCGATTAGCAACGCTTCTAGCTCGCTCTTTGGGTTGTCATTTTCAGCGCTGTCATTGCTAGAGATATCTGCTGCGTCAGAAATCAAAACAGGAACAGAGTCCTGAGGAGGGAAGGCCGGAGCTAAATCCATTTATTCGGATGAATGACAACAAGCTCAGTAGTCTGGTTAGGTCTCTACTTTGAATTAGATGAACTAACGATGAAGAAGCGATATCGCTGAGGCATACAAGCTTTTACCTGTAAATCTCTGTGATGCTTAGCTTTCAGCTATTGAGCAGTGGCAAGAAGTGCCTCTTGCGGATACAAATTATTTTTTGAAGTTTTGTATCGACGGCCACGATTATAGCGTCTTAATCTCATTTAAAGAATTGTAGAAAACCTGGAAAGTCGGTAGCCTCATCAATTTCTATCGATGTAAAACCGATGAAATGCTTGTAACGGCAGGTATTCATCTTTTCGTGTTTATGAAGTTTCGATGAAGTAGCTCGCTGTTCAGAAAATCTGATGAATAAGATAACCGTGAGGGGGTAAGTCTCTTATCTTTTCCTGATGTCGGCGCCTGGTGTCGGCTCCGCCTTCTGTCCTGATACTGGTTCCACTTCGTGTTCTAACGTCGGTTCCACTTCGTGTTCTAACATTGGTTCCACTTCGTGGAAGTCCGAAAAGTCAACATAGCGGACGGACAGGTCATTGCTGTCGGTATCTCGTTTGTCTACGGTGTGGATAATGTCTTTTAACTGATAGTTCCAGAGGATATCGGCAGAGTAGTAAGTATGACGAGTGTGTACGGCCTGAGCGACCGTCTGGTCAATGCCGCTAAGCGAAACCACCAAAGCCGCGCCTCTATGAGCCAGCGCCTGCTGAGATAGACCGTATAGTGGGCTGTTTTCGGTAATGGGGTGGAAGGCTGTCCAAGTGAGAAAAAAGCTAGGGTTGCGATCGCGCAGCAAATCCAACTCATAAAAGCGCCGCATAATACTGCCACCCTCTTCTAACTCATCGAGCATTACATAAACTCGCATCTGAGCTTCTACAATCTGATTGCGGCGTTCGTTGGCCGTTCGAAACATTAGCGTAGGGACGCCTTTATGCTCGCTCACCACAGCAACTTTACTGAAAAGCACTTGGGCCGTCGGCCTAGAAAATCGAGCGTAGGCCAACCCTGTTAGCACTGAAATACCGAGTAAAGACGTAATCGCTTCTAGCGTCACCAGCAAGTGGCCGTACGGGTTTCCTGGTGTCATCACTCCATAGCCAATCGACGCCGAGGTCTGCACGCTAAAGAAAAAGGCATCGGCAAACGAGCCTGGTTCAGCGTTCAAAATAGTGCCTTCGCCGCCCATCAAAAACAAGAGCGCCGCTAGGGCGTTCGCCAAGGTGTAGATACCAACCGTAATGAGCAAAAACCCCGGCCAGGGAATCGTTAGCATCAGGTAATACGGGTCGCGCCAGTACGAGTACCAGCCACCAACCCCTAAAATACGAAAGCGGCCTTTCTCTATGTGAATCCGCACCTTCGGCTGTCGGCGGGAACGATTGCGGTCAACTTGCATACTCTCTAGTACTCGCTTGTTCATCACCGCTATTCATAATAGAGAAGCCTTGAAGTTACAGAGACGCCTCGAATTGAAATCAGCCACGACAGATCAAGCGATCGCTCAGCGGCTCAAGCATCATCTGAAAGCTTTAAAGGGCCCTAGAGATCCGTTTTTAGCCTCAGGGCGTCATCAGCTAGCTCAGCACTACATTCGCGCTGAGCTGGGCACTTGGGGTGAGGTAACCTCTCAAAAGTTTGAATCAAGGGGACAAGACTATTTCAACTGGCAAACGAATCTGGAAGGGAAGCAGGCTCGGCTTGCCCCCTTTTTAGTTGGCGCCCATTACGACACCGTGCCAGGCTCACCGGGCGCAGATGACAATGCCAGTGGCGTGGCAGTTATGTTGACGTTGGTAGAGCTCCTTTCTAAAACTCAGCCCAAGCGCTCCGTTCATTTTGTGGCCTTTGACTTAGAAGAATATGGGCTGGTTGGCAGTCAGGCCTGCGCTGAGCAGTGGCGATCGCAAAATAAACCTATTCACCTCATGCTGTCGCTAGAGATGCTGGGATATTTCACAGATGACGTGCGATCGCAGCAGTACCCCCTTGACATGCTCGCTACTATTTATCCTAGTACTGGAAACTTCATCGCTCTCATCGGCAATGCAACCACCATTCCAAAAATGAGGCGCCTCAAACAGCACATCAAGACCGCAGGCGCACCCTGTCAGTGGCTTCCTGTTGTAAACAGAGGCAAACAAATTCCACCGACCCGCTACAGTGACCACGCGCCCTTCTGGGATAAGGGATATGCAGCGCTGATGGTGACGGACACAGCTCATCTGCGCAATCCGCACTATCACAAGGCCTCTGACACCATTGAGACGCTCAATATTGAGCGGATGGCTCAAATTACGCAAGGACTCGCAACCTACCTTTCAGAGGCGTGATCCAAGGTGTGAGCTAAGGCGTAATCCGTGATTCAAGGCGTAATCGTAGAACGTTGGCCTAGCAAACGATGAGCAGCAGACAATGAAACTTTTGCAATTCTCGATATTGAGCATCGGGCTAATAGGATGTGTTCTCTCAAGCTGTCAGCTCACCACCCGGCTAGGAGAATCAGATACGGCGCTTTTCGCACAAGATGTGCTGACTGAGGATGTCGATAAAGCTGGGAGAGTCGCCCCTCGCAGTATCGAGCTAGCAGAGATCGCGCTATCTGACGAAGCTGGCATTTACTTCGCAGCAGTCGCAGGGGGGGGTGCACCGAGCTACAACGAAATTGCGCTGGAAAAGAACGTTTTATATTTTCAGCGATCGCTTATCGAACTCGGGTTTTCACCAGCCGAGGCTAGTCTGTTCTTTGCGGCGATCAAGTCGGCGGAATACACGCACAAATTCCTGGACGAAAACGACGCCGAACAATTCTCGGCCGCCGAGATTCCAGAGCTGGATGGCGGTGCAACTGGTGACAACACCTACAGCTGGTTCAAGTCAGTCGCACAAGCCGAAAAGCCCTGCCCGTCTTTCTTTTATTTCACTGGGCACGGTGCCTACAACGCTGAAAACGAAGACAGCAATTCGCTGATTCTTTGGGATGAGGCGCTAGTATCGGTGCCGGAGTTCACAGGCCTGCTAGAAGACTTACCAGCCGAACAACCCTTTGTGACTATGATGGCGCAGTGCTACTCAGGCGCTTTTGCCAACTTAATTTATGAGAATGGCGATCCTGAGCAGCCCGTCGCGCTGCACACGCGCTGTGGGTTCTTTGCCACGGTGGCCTCTAGACCGTCAGTAGGCTGTACGCCTGCGGTGAATGAAGCAGACTACAAGGACTACAGCTCTAGCTTTTTTGCCGGACTGACCGGACGCGATCGCATTGGCAATGCTGTCACGTCTGCCGACTACAACACTGACGGCCAAATCTCCTACGCAGAAGCCCATGCCTTTGCCAAGGTCGATGAAGAAACAACCGACTGGCCAATCTCTACCGTAGAAGCCTGGTTACAACGTCAGGTTGATGAGCGCAAGCGGAAAGAAATTTTGACTACACCCATCGGTGAGTTGAGAGCGATCGCACGTCCAGAGCAAGCGTATGTTACTGAGTCTCTAACGAGCCTTACAGGCTTCGATCCGGCACAGTCTTACATACAAAATCAGGGCACAGTCTCGCTTCCGGAGCCGAACACGGTTGCGGAGGCCTACCAGGTTCGCCTGGAAATGGAGCTGATTAACATTGGCACTGAGCAGGCGATAAGAAACTCGCAATCCAGAGAACAAATTGCCATTCTCGATAAAATCCTCAGCTGCGAAGCGAGCGTACCATCGACCACGCTATAACTTTCACAGCGTCTCTAGGAACGACAGCAAATCAGCCATATCGCGTTCATTCGGCTGAAATTGCGGCATCGGTGGTGTCTCACCGCTAATCACCTGATGGATCAGCGCAGCTTTTGACTTTCGCATTGAAATATCTTGCAAGGTTGGGCCCACTTCACCCGCAGCTTCTAGCCCGTGGCAAACAGCACAATTTAGCTGAAAAATATCGCGTCCTCGATCGGCATCCCCTGCTAGCTGAAGCACGCTTTGTGTGTAAGGATCGCTGGGTCGTAACGAGTACATTCCCCAGAGCGCAAGGCATAGCAGTAAGACCAAACCGATAACCATCGCGACTACCCGCTGCACAGTCCGACCGGTAGAGGCCTGGTTATCACCGTTACTACTCGGCGCTTGGCTTTCTATCGTTTGGTCCGGCACGTTTTGATTTTGCCTTTCTTGAGTAATCACAACTTAGCATTCCTTAATAGGTCTGCATGTATACACAGCTTAATATTTTCGCAGAGAAAATTACAAGTTACGGTCGGTCAAAATCAGGCAAAGTCTCGATGAATTGCCTGATTTAAAGCTTAAGAAGCACTTATCAGACAGCATGAATTTCAATGTACTTTCTTTTCGTGAGTCGCAAACCACATTAAGATAAGTATATTGAAAATTAGGAGAGCACTCGTGGTAGAGCCTTTATTGTCTGGCATCGTTCTGGGCCTGATTCCCATCACCTTAGCGGGCCTGTTTGTCGCCGCTTATATGCAATACCGTCGCGGTGACCAGCTAGGTGGCTAGTTTCAGTTAGCTCTAATTGGTCGACTTTCGACAGTTGATGTGTTCGACGGTTGGTGTGAACGATTAATTCAATCCATTCATAGCAAGTGTTGCTGTGCCATAGGCAGCTTCTGTACTTTCAGCGCGCATCACCGCTACCTCTCCTCTCAGATGGTAAAGGTGTCGCGCTCGCAGTTGCTGCCATTTTTCGTTCTTAGCGCCGCCGCCAGCAGTATATAGTCGTCTCAGTGCTGGAGCTCCTAAGGACTGTAGCTTCTGATAGCCTTCGGCTTCTATGCGAGCGATCGCATCCAACATTCCATACAAAAACTCCACATCTGACTCAGGTCGAGGCGTTAGCTGAGGTAAACGGTCCGGGTCGTTCACTGGAAACCGTTCCCCCGGAGAGTTCAGTGGATAGTAGTGCAAGTTGCAGGGCAAAGAGAGATCTATCTGCGCACTCAGCTGAGCAATCTTGTCGGACGAAAAGTAAGTTTTTAGCACCGCGCCGCCCGTATTAGAGGCGCCACCTACCAGCCAAAGATCACCTAACCGATGGCTGTAAACACCGTAGGCCTGATCGTCAATTCGCGTTTTACTCAACAGCTTCAGAACCAGTGTTGAGCCTAAGGACGTCACTGCATCGCCTGCTTGCACCGCGCCGCTAGCTAAAAAGGCAGCAATACTATCAGTCGTTCCCGCACAGATTTGGCAGGTCGTAGGAATAGCAAAGCGCCGGGCGATGTCGGGGCTGATAGCGGCGATCACGGCTCCTGGCACTTTCACCTCTGGCAGCCAGGCTGCAATCGGCAAAGCCAATAGCCAATCCGGATAGCACAGCTGCCTTACGTCATAGCCCAGCTTCAGCACGTTGTGATAATCACTGACTGGCGGCTGAGCGTGCAGCAGTCCAGCGAGCCAGTCTGCTTGATGGCACAGCACAGCCACCTGTTCGAGGACTTCAGGCGAGAGCGTTTTCTGCCACCACAGGGCTTTGACCAGGCTAGACGTCGCGCTACAGGTCGGACTGCCACTCGGGGCGATCGCTTGAACGGTGCTCAGCAGTGAGCGGGCAGTGGTGTCGTTATACAGTAGGGCCGGGGTGAGCGGTTGGGAGGTGCGATCGCACAGCAATACCGTTGCAGACGTTGCGTTGATGGCGATTTTGGATAGGCGATCGCGCACAGGTAGCGCAATCGAGTCCAGCAGTTGCCAAAGCAGACGCTGCCAGGCATTTGGACTCGATACTTCACCGGCCAAGAACGGTTGCCTGGCACTATCGACGATTTCGCCTGTAGGGTTAATGGCGATCGCCCGCGCTCCAGAGGTGCCAAAATCAATTCCCAGTGCCAGCTTCGACGACGACATAAAACACCTGCTTACACCTACTTACTAAAGGGCCCCCTTCCAAACGTATGGAAGGGGGCCCGATTAATCTACATTAATAAATCTACGCTACTAATATGCACTGATTAATCCGCGCTACAGCCTGCTCTAGATCGAGAGCATGACGACTACACGCTAAGCTCGCTTACTTCACGAGAAATAAAGTCGAACGGAACATCAATAAAGGAGACGTCCTCCACACCCATCGCTAGGGCTTTATCTTTCACCATGTCTTTCATGATTTGGATGCCCTTAACTGTCGGAGCAATAGGGACGCCCAAAGAATTGTAGGTTTCGCGCAGCCCCTGAAGCACGCGCTCCATTAAAACATCGTTGTTGCCAGCGACCATGGCATAGCTGCTGTAGCGCAGGTAGTAGTCCATATCGCGCAAGCAAGCGGCGTAGCGACGCGTGGTATAGGCATTGCCACCGGGGCGAATGAGCTCGGGCACAACTTCGAACAGCCGCTTACCCGCTTCTCTAGAAATTTCAGCCGCATTGGCGCTGATCATTCCTGCAACCTTCACCCGGTCCATGCCACTGGTGAAATACGACTGCAAAGAATCTATGGCATTACGATCCAGGTAGCGACCGGCAGTGTCGTAATTGCTAATTAAACTTGTGACCGTATCTCGCATTAAATTCTCCCAATGTTGATTGGCTTTTTCGCCTGATTGTTAGCCTTAGCTTGTAGTTGTAGCAGCTGGTTTGCATTAGCTTTGCGACAGCTTCAAAAGCGCAAGCAGCAAAGGCTTTAGCATCTTATAGGTGTTGGGTTTTAGTCTACCACGGGAGCTAATTGTCCTCAGCGAGACCCCCCTGAAGATGAGTGCTATCGATTAAAAAGTTTACATTTTGTCCTTCAAATCCTCTTTTTTGGAACATTTTGTAAAGAATTCGCAAAACAGAGGTCTACACACAGGGCTATATGCATCTTCAGCCATCGCTGTAAAAGCTGGCCTTAGACGAGAGCAGGGCCCTCTCAAAAAGCGTTTTCTAGAATTCTTACAAAAAAGCAAGCTTCTCTAAGATTTGGGCTCTGAAATGGTTGTGTAAAGGAGTTTCAACAAAACTTGTTGAGATTCCGTATAGGAGTATACAAAACCTATCAAACGCTATTCATACGATTGTTAACGGTCTACGATAGCCGGATCTAGAAACACTTAGGAACGCCGAAGGAAGACAAAACATGACTGGAAACGAGTCGCGAGCACAAGCAATTTACGAAATCACCAATAGAGAACCCATTGCGCCCAAAGCCCCCGAAAAGCTAGAGGATCTGTGGGCCTCTAATGTATTTGATTTGAGCAAAATGAAGGCCAGTCTTCCTAAGGACGTTTTTAAGTCGCTTAAGAAAACGATTCAGACCGGCGAAAAGCTAGATCCGTCCATTGCGAATACCGTTGCTAGCGCGATGCGTGACTGGGCCATCTCTAAGGGCGCAATGTACTACGCTCACGTGTTTTACCCGCTCACTGGTGCAACCGCAGAAAAGCACGACGGCTTCATTGAGCCTCAGGGCAATGGCGAAGTGATTTCAGAATTTGCGGGCAAGCTGCTGATTCAAGGCGAGCCAGATGGATCTTCTTTCCCCAATGGCGGTATCCGCGACACCTTTGAAGCTAGAGGCTATACCGGTTGGGATGTCACCAGTCCAGCTTACATTTTAGAAACAGAGCAAGGCGCTACCCTGTGCATTCCAACGGTCTTTATCTCTTGGACAGGTGAAGCGCTCGACAAAAAGACGCCGTTGCTGCGCTCTATTTCTGTAGTGGACAAAGCCGCCAACCGCCTGCTGAGCATCCTGGGCAACAAAGATATTGCGCCTGTTAGCTCTAGCTGTGGCGCTGAGCAGGAATACTTCCTGGTTGACGCCAACTTTGCCAATGCTAGGCCAGACCTTCTCTTGGCGGGTCGTACGCTGTTTGGCAAGGCCCCAGCCAAAGGCCAGCAGTTCGATGACCACTACTTTGGTGCGATTCCAGCCCGCGTACAAGCCTTTATGCACGATGTGGAAGAAAAGCTCTACAAGCTAGGCATTCCCGCGAAGACTCGCCACAACGAAGTAGCCCCTGGTCAGTTTGAAATTGCGCCCGTCTATGAATCTGCCAACGTAGCTAGCGACCACCAGCAGATGATTATGACCACGCTGCGCGACACGGCGAAGTCTCACGGCTTTATCTGTCTGCTGCACGAGAAGCCCTTTGCTGGTATTAACGGCTCGGGTAAGCACGTCAACTGGTCGATTGGTAACTCTACGCAGGGTAACTTGCTTGACCCAGGCGACACGCCTGAGAACAATATGCAGTTCCTAGCCTTCTGTGGCGCGGTAATCCGTGGCGTTCACAAGTATGGTCCGCTGATGCGCGCAGTAATTGCCAATGCAAGTAACGACCATCGTCTGGGGGCAAACGAAGCACCGCCGGCGATTATGTCTGTGTACTTGGGCTCTCAGCTCGAAGATATTTTCATGCAAATTAAAGACGGCAAGCTCGAAGGGTCTAGCCACAAGGGCCAGATGCTTTTGGGTGTCGATACGCTGCCACCGTTGACCAAGGATGCAGGCGATCGCAACCGAACCTCTCCCTTTGCGTTCACAGGCAACCGCTTTGAGTTCCGCGCAGTCGGCTCTAGCCAGTCGGTATCGGGGCCATTAATTGCGCTCAACACCATGATGGCGGATTCTCTTTCCTGGATTGCCGATCAGCTAGAAGGTAAGCTTTCTGGTGGTGGCGATTTGGGCGGCGCGGTACAGGCGGTGCTTAAAGACATCATGGATCAGCACGGCGCAGCTGTATTTGGCGGCAACGGCTATTCTGACGAGTGGCACAAAGAAGCGGTTGATCAGCGCGGCCTGCTGAATATTCCAACCACAGCGGATGCGCTTCCATACCTGAAGAGCGATAACATCAAGCAGCTGTTTGAAAGTACAGGCGTGCTTTCAAACACTGAGCTGGAAAGTCGCTTTGAAGTCTACGCAGAGCAGTATGTGCTTTCGATTGAGGTAGAAGCACAGCTAGTGGCTGATATGGCCAAGACGTTGATTTATCCAGCGGCCATGCGTCACTTGAGTGAGAGTGCAGGTGCGATCGCCAACCTGAAAGATATTGGCATTGAAATTGACAAAGCGCCTGTCGAAAAAGTGGCTGGGCTTGCTAAGACCTTGCTCGACGGTGCGAACAAGCTACAGGCAGCCTGCGAGAAGCACGACTTTGGCTCTACCGAAGAACATATGCAGTTCTGCGCAGGAAACATTCGTGACCTGATGAACGAAGTTCGCACGGCTGCTGACACGCTAGAAGGCGAAATTGCCGACGACCTGTGGCCTTTGCCCACTTACGAAGAGATGCTCTTCATTAAGTAAGGGGTTTAGTAAGGTCATACCTTAGCGTCTTCGAGAGAAGGCGTTTCTTCGAGCACAGCCTAAAAGCCGCCCTTGTTGAGGCGGCTTTTACCGTTTAAACCCATTTTTACTGAGAAAATCTACACATGCTCTGTAACATTCTTTTACAATATGAATAATTACTTTATGCAGAAATAAAGCTCAGCCTACCCAAAGTTCTATGCCAGATACGCTCACGCCAGACTCACTCAACAAAATTGCTTACGAAACCTTCCAGCAGGGCAAACAGGCTTTCGGCTTTGCCCACAAAACGCTCAGCACTCAGTTTCTCAACACGTTTGCCGAAACAAAACGAGAAGAGCCTAACCCACCCGATCCTAAGATGCTGCAGCTGTTACAAAGCCGCATCAAAGATTTGCTAAAAGCTGACTGGGAAGACGCTGAGAAAAACGTCTACCCCAAACAGGCGCTTTTTGCTAACCGCTGGGATGATTTCTTTCGCTACTACCCCGAGCTTTGGCTAGATCTACCGAAAATCTGGGAGCGCGCTACGAACAAGCGTCACCAAGAATTTAGCGACGACATCGATACAACTGGCTACCCGGCCTACTACGTTCAAAACTTTCACCACCAGACCGATGGCTATTTCAGCAAAATCTCTGCTGATATGTACGATCTGCAAGTAGAGGTTCTCTTCAATGGCACAGCTGCGCCAATGCGTCGCCGCATATTAACCCCGCTCAAGCAGCACCTGATGTCTATGCCAGTCGATACCGGCAGCAGCCCTCAGCCTAGAAAAATTCTGGATATCGCCTGTGGCACAGGGAACAGCCTGGAATGGATAAACCGGGCTATGCCTGAGGTTTCTCTCTACGGCGTCGATCTATCCCCTGCGTATGTTCGCAAAGCCAACGAAAATTTAGCCGATATTAAAGGCACGCTTCCAGCGCAGCTGGTTCAGGCTAACGCCGAGGCGCTGCCCTTTGTAGATGAGTTCTTTGAAGCTACGACCAGCACGTTCCTTTTCCATGAGCTACCCGCTGATGCTCGGCAGAACGTCATTAACGAAGCGTTCCGAGTGACTAAGCCCGGCGGCATCTTTGTGATTTGCGACTCTGTGCAAAAAATGGATACGCCTGAGTTTGAACCACTCATGGAAAACTTTCCGGCGATGTTCCACGAGCCTTACTACCGTCACTATATTGGTGATGACTTAGTGGCACGTCTAGAAACAGCTGGGTTTAAGAACGTCAAGACCTTTAACTACTTCATGAGCAAGTATTGGGTCGCGGTTAAATAGCCTCTTTAAGGTATCCTTCAACCAGCCGGTTAGATAGAACGAAGCTGTTCAAATAGCTGCTCAACCTTGTTCATATCCTTATCTCCAGGCGACCTCTCTACACCACTAGAGAGGTCGATTCCGTTTGGAGATAGCTGCGATAAAGCGTCGAGCACATTGTTTGGGGTTAAGCCGCCTGCCAAAAACCAGGGGCAGCCGGGAGAGAATTCTTTGAGCGATTGCCAGTCGAGCGTCTTGCCAGTGCCGCCTAGCTGATCGGGATGATAAGCGTCGAGTAATAAGGCGTCGACAGCGGGAACGTAGCGGCGAGCTTCCGTGAGGTCTTCTGTCGTGCGAATGCGCAGGGCTTTGACGATCTGAACATTGGGCAGATCTGCCATTTCTAGTGCGTCGCGAAGCAGCTGGCAAATCGCTGGGGTTTCGTCGCCGTGAAGTTGGAGGACGCTCAAGTCTGCGGTACGGGCGATCGCAATCATAGCCGCCACGCCCTCATTTACAAACACCCCAAAATGCTGCACCTCTGGATGCGCCGCACGGACTGCGGCGGTAATGGGTGCGATGTCATCAGGTGTGATGTACCGGGGCGATTTGGTTGTACAGATATACCCAAGAGCGGTTGCGCCTTGCTGGGCGATCGCAACTCCTTGCCTCACCTGAGTAATTCCGCAAATCTTCACCTCTAGCATTTGTTCACGCGCTCCTACTGACCCCTTGATACTGACCCTTGGATATTGGTAACCCTCGGTAGGCATAGTCGGTTATCCCCAAACGTCCTATCCGAAGTCAGTCTGCCGTATTCAGTACAATAGAAGCAAACAAAAAGAAAGACCGTTCGAAGGCTTTCGTTCTTTACATCCTGGTCTTGAAGATCAGTAGGTGATCGCTATGCAAACTGGTTGGCGAGTGGGCTCCCTGTTTAATATCCCGCTATTTATCGACAATTCTTGGTTCTTAATCGTGGTTCTCATCACCGTGATGAACGGCCTCGACCCGAGCCGGGTTGAACTGGTCGGGCCATCTGGGGCATGGGCAGTGGGCTTTCTATACGCACTGCTGCTATTCGGCTCTGTACTATTGCACGAACTGGGTCACAGCCTTGTCGCGCAGTCTCAAGGCATCACGGTTAACTCTATTAAGCTCTTTTTGTTTGGCGGTATTGCATCCATTGAAAAAGAGTCGAAAACGCCTGGCGGTGCCTTTTGGGTAGCCGTTGCAGGCCCGGCCGTCAGCATTGGCCTCTTCGCAATTTTTACTGTTCTTAGCCGAGTATCTAACCTACCGGCGGTCGCCAGCCTAATCGTTAACGAAGTGGCCCAGGTCAATCTGGTGCTAGCGCTCTTTAACCTTATCCCTGGCCTACCGCTAGATGGCGGTCAAATTTTCAAAGCAGCGGTATGGAAGGCGACTAATAGCAAGTCAACTGGCATTCGCTGGGCTGCAAAGTCTGGTCAAGTCGTTGGCTACGGCGGTATTGCACTGGGTCTAGTGGCCTTCTTTGCAAGCGGCAGTCTGTTCGGACTTTGGCCTGCACTTATTGGCCTGTTCATTCTGCGTAACGCAGGGGCCTATAACCGCATGAACACACTGCAAGAAGAGCTCTCTAAGCTCAAAACAGGGGATGCGGCCATTCGAGATTTCCGCGTACTGGACGCAAACATGACGCTACGCCAGTTTGCAGATGAGTACTTGCTTGAAGATAAAAAGTCTGCTCCGGTTTACTTTGCGTCTTCCGACGGGCGCTATCGCGGCATGGTTTCTATCGAAGGACTGCGCCAGGTAGAGCGTAGCGAGTGGGAGTATCGCAATCTGCACAGCATTGCTCAGCCACTGTTAGAAATTCCTCACGTCGGTGAGACAACCCCGCTCACAGAAGCCATCAAGCTTCTTGAAGAAAAGCAAATTCCCAGGCTCACGGTGCTGACCCCGGCTGATTCTGTCGCAGGGACGTTGGACCGCGGTGATATTGTTCGAGCGCTGGCAAAGCAGCTGAAGTTTCCGATTACTGAGGCGATTATTCAGAAGATTAAGGAAGAAGGGGCTTATCCTGCTGGATTGCAGCTAGGTGCGATCGCTCAATCCATGGAGAAAGCCTAGAATAAGCGTACGCTTTTGGCCTCACAAGCAAAGATGAAATGCTGTTATGACGGTTACTACTCAGACCCTTACATTCGAGGAATATCTAGCTTATGACGATGGCACAGATACCCGGTACGAACTGGTCAATGGTGAGCTTGTAACGATGAGCCTGGGAACAGGAATGCATGCGTTTATCATCAAGTTCTTAGCCGCCCAAATAGACGCTATTCTCTCTGATGCAGAAGAATCCTATGAGGCATTTTCTGGCTCTATAGGCGTGCGATCGCCCCGAGGCGGCCGTCTCAACACCTCTAGAATTCCTGATATCACCGTTTTACCGCTTGAGCAGGCAAAACAGCTGATAGCCAGAGAAGCGGTCATCGGATTTGACGAACCACCACCGCTATTAGTCGTCGAGGTCGTCAGTCCTTCTACGAAGAAAGAAGACTACAAAGCGAAGTGGACCGAGTACAGCGTTCGCGATATTCCGGAATACTGGATTGTTGATCCGCTAGAGGATGCGGTTACTGTATGCGTTCTAGAAGACGGTATGTATACCTCTCACAGATTTCAAGGAGCCGACAAAATTCAGTCGCCCGTGCTACCTAAGCTTGAGTTAACAGCAGCTCAAGTCTTAGCAGGCGGCCTGTTATAACGACTTGCAATTGATAGCGGCTTGCAGCTCTGTCGCGCTCAGCGGTTGAGCATCAAATACTGCCTGAAAGTTTTGAGCAGCCGACGCTATCAATGCATTGACAATCGCAGACACATTTTTGTCAGCCAGATTGGGCGGTAGTATCTTTGCGCCAAAGACAGTCTCAAACAGCTCACTGTCTGGCTGCAACCGAATGGAGCCGTGCTGCAAAACGCACCCTTCTTTGTAAACCTGCGCGCTGCCAATTAGCTTATAGCCGTCATTCATTACGAGGTCAGCGGCCGTCGCGGTACCAAAGCAGTTGGGGTTCTTAATGTAGCCTCGCCCCGCAGCTCCAAAGGTTAAAGGCACCCCCAAGTCTTGCCAGCCCGCAATCAAAAACTGACAGAGCTGCCGATAAACCTCGCGGCGAGAGCCTTTGAGACCAGACGTTACCAGCGAATAGGTTAAGTCACCTTGATGCAAAACCGCACGACCACCGGTCGGCCGCCGAACCAGATCTAATCGCCGACTCTGATAGCGCAGATTGTTCCAGCGTGCTGGAAACTGCTTCTGGTGATAGCCCAAAGAAATGGTGGGCTTATCCCAGGTGTAAAACCGCAGGCTTGATGGCTGTAAGCCTTGTACATGCTGATCGAGCAACCAGCTATCAATGGCCATTTGCTCGTCGCCAGACGCCTCGTGAAGGGGAATCAGCCGCCAAGCTTCAGTCATTCATAATCTCTGTAGGAGAACGCTTACGCGATATCAAAGAGACAATTAGCCACAGAAACAAAATAATTTCAATCAGATAGCTCCAGGAAGCATAGGTCGAATAGCGCTCAACACCGATGTTACGGATCAGAACGTACGGTAAAACAGACTGCAGCAGCACAAATCCCGCATAGGCAATGGTTGCAGGCTTGCGCGTTCTGATATAAGCCCAAATCAATACACCCGCCTTTACCGCAGTACCGGCCAAGGTAGCTGCCAAAACCAAAATTAACGAGCCTATCGACGATAAGTTGGGGAGTTCAGTCAGGGGAAACATTAGACTTATCTGCCCTACGCTGCTGGGTAGTTTTTCAGTAGCTCTTGGTCGTTTTCATCAGCAATAGAGGCCACAATCGTCATCAACCGGGAAATTTCGCTGGGGTTGATGTCTTTGAGCGTTCGGCTAGCGAACACCACAACACTCTGATTAATCAAGCCAAAGCAGGCTTCAAACGTATTGCCACAGTTCATCTCTAACAGCTTGCGCATCATCTCTGACTCATTCTGCACAGGTAGCTTATGCACCGGCGACCAGGTCGTCAGTGTGTCCTCTTCGGTTTCACCCGAAAGCTGTACATAGCCCTCTACCGCCCCATACTGAAACTTCCACGTGTGGCCTTCTTCCGAGTGATTCACCATTGCAGAACCGTCCTGCTCCAGGCTAGAAATCACTGTTTCAATCACCTCTACGTAGCTCGCCTTTTCAGATTCGTCCTCTTCTTGAAGAGCAGGCAGGTTTTCGAGCGTGGTTGTGTTAGTTGTCATAGCGAATATTTGCCTAAGGGTACGCTGGTCACCCAACTCTATCGCTGGTATCGCAAAAAGAAAAGTACGCTACCACCAAAAGCAAATGTTTTCGATTACACCTGTGCGTACCCAAAGGCACCGCTCCCCTTTTCTGGCTTTTCTAGCTTTGCTGACTCAGCTGTGACCAGTTCAATAGTCAGCAAATTAATAGTTAGCAAACCCTGGCTGATGGCGAATTAAGCTCAAAAACTCCTCACGGGTTTTAGCATCTTCTTCAAACACACCAACCATCGCACTGGTCACCGTCCAAGAGCCAGGCTTTTGCACACCGCGCATGGCCATACACATATGGCTCGCTTCCATCACCACTGCCACCCCTAGCGGATCGAGAATTTCTTGTACGGCCTCTGCAATCTGACGATTGAGGCGTTCTTGCACTTGTAGCCGTCGTGCATACATTTCAACGATTCTTGCTAGCTTGCTGAGTCCAACGACCCGCTGATTAGGAATATAGGCAACATGCGCCCGGCCCATAAACGGCAGCATATGGTGCTCGCACATACTAAAAAAGTTAATGTCGCGCACTAGCACCATTTCGTTATGGCCTTCGTCAAAAATGGCGTCATTGACAATAGTTTCTAAGGACTGTGAATAGCCTTTCGTCATAAAGCGCATTGCTTCAGCCACCCGGTGAGGCGTCTTTAAAAGGCCCTCGCGCTCAGGGTCTTCACCGATGGCCATCAGCATAGTACGTACGGCTTCCATCATGGGGCCGTTGTCTTCTTCTGGGCTGATTTTGGAGGGCTGGCGAGGCATAACCTTACCGTGCTTGGTTTGGCGGTCGGGGCGTACTTGCCGATTCGATAGCTTATCGCTGTTGCTAACGCCGTTCTCTCCTCGTGAGCCTCCTAAAACGCGCTCTGTCAAATCAGCACCGTTGACACCAGGAATCCCATCCGAAATAGTCATTAAAAAGAACCCTCAAAAAACCTGCGAAAAAAATTGGTATCTAAAAAGTATGCAGCGGCAGTCGCCCTTCTCTCTATTGTCACGCGCTTTTTGACATTCCGCCGACAATTTCACTCATACATCTAGGCGGTTGAAGGCGAACCGTCGGAGCCAATCAGCTAAAGCGCGCCTTGAGCGGGCGTAATCGTGAGATGAGAGATCACTGCATTAGGGGGCAGTAGAGCAGTGTGCAAGATGGTCTGAGCAACGGTTTCTGGCTGGAGCATTCGCGATCGCTCAAAATCAGCTTGGACCGTTTCACTCTCCCAAATAGCGGTATCAACAGCGCCTGGAGAAATGGTCACGACGCGAATGCCGTTGGCTAATTCCTCAGCAGCGATCGCCCCTGAGAGCGCAACTAGTGCCGCCTTACTCACGCCATAAGCGCCCCAGTCTGGGAAAGATCGCTGCGCTGCGATTGAAGCAATGTTGATAATTAGCCCCTCACCGCGCGATCGCATCTCTGGCAGCAGCGCCTGCACCACCTGAAAAACACTTGTCACATTTAGCGTCATCACTTGCTGCCAGTCGGTTAAGGGCATTTCACCGAGCGGGCCAGTGTAACCCATACCCGCACAGTTTATAAGGGTATCGATTGGGCCAAAAGCTGCGATCGCCGCCCCAACTCGTTCTTTTACCTGCGCCACTTCACTCAAATCAATCACAAAATTATCAGCCTGACTCCCAAAAGCAATCAGCTCATTCGACAGCACATTGAGCGTGGCCTGAGACCTTGCCACGAGCGCCAGATCAAACCCTGCCTTGGCAAAGGCTCTAGCTGTGGCCTCACCGATACCAGAACTTGCTCCAGTAATGAGCGCTCTTCGTCTAGACGGCGCGGGGGTCGGGTCCGATTGTTCAGAGGTTGAATCAGACGGCGACATTACGACTCCGAAAACACTCCAATCTGACGGAATTTGTCGTAGCGTTGGTTCCGTCTCTGCTCTGGGCTCATCTCCAACAGGGTGTTGAGGTTTTGTGAGAGCGCTTGCTGCAAGGTATCAGCGGCCTCAATCGGTGCCGCATGAGCGCCGCCGATAGGCTCAGGCAAAAGCTGGTCTAAAATGCCCAAGTTTTTCAGATCCCAGGCGGTCACTTTTAGCGCCTCTGCCGCTTGAGCTGAGCGAGCAGCATCTTTCCACAAAATAGACGCGCAGGCTTCAGGGCTTGCCACGTAATAAACCGAATGCTCAAACATCATGAGGCGATCGCCGACGCCAATCCCTAGTGCGCCGCCCGAGCCACCTTCACCAATGACTGTGCAGAGAATAGGCACGTCTAAGCGAAACATTTCTCTGAGGTTGTATGCGATCGCCTCTCCCTGCCCCATCTCCTCAGCTTCAAACCCTGGCCAAGCCCCCGGCGTATCAATAAAGCTAAAAATCGGCATGCCAAACCGATCAGCATGTTCCATTAGGCGCATCGCCTTGCGGTAGCCGCCCGGCACTGGCATACCAAAATTACGCGCTACGTTATCTTTTGTATCTCGCCCCTTCTGATGGCCCATCATCATTACCGGGCGACCTTGAAAACGAGCAATCCCACCCACTAGGGCCAAATCATCTTTTCCAGAACGCCGATCGCCATGCAGCTCTACCCACTCATCACTAATCGCCTGAATATAGTCCAAAGTGCTGGGCCGTCTGGGGTGACGCGCTACCTGAATGCGCTGAGACGGCGAAAGACTGGTAAAAATCTCCTGTCTGAGCTGCTGAGCCCGAGACTCTAGCTGATGAATCTGCGCAGAAACATCGACATCATTGTCTTCAGCCAGCTCACGGATTTGGATGATTCGAGACTCCAACTCAGCCAGCGGCTTCTCAAAATCCAGCAGAATTGGCCTGCGTTCAGTCGTTGCCATGGGGGAACAAGGATTAAGGGCGTAGTGAATAGTTAGACTACTAGCGTACCGCACTTGTAGCGCTTGTTACATTAGGTCAAGCGCTACTAACACACCACAAAATTCACGCCTAAGTCAGCAGCGGCCTAAAGCCATGACGGCGAGAGGCCTCACCAATTAAATCCATTTTCTCTAGCGTGATTTGATTGCGGCCCCAAGAGAAATTGGTATGCAGCTTCTCAAACTCCAACAGCATCGACTCTGCAAAACAGGCAAACAGCTGACGCCCTGGCACGTCCATATTCACAATGTGCATAATTCGCCAGTCAATATCGAGCGTGTGCTCTACGATGCCTCCTTTAAGGACCGTGACACCAGGGAAGTCAAACGTCACATCAATATTTTTTGGATAGCCGCCATCGACCATTAGGCAAGGCTGTTTCAAGCTATCTGGCTCAACTTCAACACCCTTGGGCATACTGGCCACCCAAACCACCACGTCCGCTTCAGGCAGTGCGTCTTCTAGCGTCTTCACCTGACCAAACTTTAGCTCTTCTTGGAGGTTATTCAGCCGCTCTTGATTGCGTGCTACAAGCAAGAGTTCCTTAATACCCGTGCGCGCTGTTAGCCATCGACATACGGCGCTGCCAATGTCCCCGGTGGCACCACAGACCGCAACTGTCGCCTTTGCCAAATCAATTCCCAGCTTCGGCGCCGCTTCTTCGACCTGCTTGCAAATCACGTAAGCCGTGTGAGTGTTGCCGGTCGTGAATTTTCTAAAGTCTAGGTCAAGGTTCCGCACGCGCTTGATTTGCTCTAGCTTGAAGTTCTCAAAAATAATTGAGGAGAAGCCACCTAGCGCCGTAATGTCAACACCATTCTTTTGAGCATGGGCCATTGCATTGAGCACTTTGCGCGTCGCAGCTTTAATTCGCTTAGCCGCCAGCATCTCTGGCAAAAAGAATGACTCTACATAGCGCCCTTCAATCTCTTGACCGGTCGCGCTCACCACTTTTATATCGTCAATAATTCGGGGCGGCGCACTGCACCAAAAATCTAAACCTTGCTCCGAGAACTCTTCGAATCCCATGTCTGCACAGGCCTTACGAGCGTGCTGCAAACTTGTCAAATGACCAATTAAACCAAACATGCGGGGTAACTAACGCCTTGAGCGCTGAAAGGAACTGAAAACAAAACTCCCGCTCGTTGGCAATCAATTGACCGGCAATTGGTCAGCAACACAGCAGGCAGCATCCACTGGAAAAACACTGAAAAATTCAAGCGGGGACACGGTAAGCAAGGGCATAATTTACCCACGCTTGCACCGAATAAGGTCATGTTAATAGGCTGCATCCGAACTAAAGCGCCCAAGATGCAGCCTATATAGAAATGAAGCTATACGCTAGCCAAACCTTGAGCCGACAGCTTCATTACTTCACGGCTAGTAAAACCGATGTTAGCTAGGGCTTCACCGTAGGTAATCATAAAGTCTTCGACGAGGGCGTCTTTTTCCATGCCCAAAACAGCCGCGTCTTCTTCTACCTGATTCAGCATTTTCCAAATCAGAGGCAAGTTGGCGCGGTTAGCAGCTTCTAGCTCAGCTTTAGAGGCTTCAAAGTTAGCTTTAAGCCACTCTTCCCCAAAATTGAGGTGCATGTACTCATCTTTTACAACGCCTTCAGTAATCTTGCGAGCAAAGGCATCAGCAACCGGAATGTAAATGTTGTAAGCAGAAATCGCAAAGGTCTCAATAATTAGAGACTGAATCAGCAAGCAGGTAACAATATTGCCTTCGGCGAGGGCGACTTGGAAGTTGTCGTGCAGCTGAGCAAAAAAATCTTTAGCAAATGGCATATCAGGCGTAACGCTGAGGTTTCTACCACAGGCCTGAAAACCTTTCATATGACGATTTTCCATCCGAGCCAACTTAATTAGCTCGTCTTTATGTCCGTCGAGATGCTCTGCTAATTGTTTATAGTTATCATTAGCTTCCATCTCACCTTCAATGACGATCGCGTTGATGCGGCTGTAGGCGTCCTTGTAGGTTTCACTCTGGAAGTCCATCACCGGGCTGGCTTCAAGGGTCGGCATGATTGTTTTATCCTGGGTTACGTTGAACTAGGCAGATTTAGTAGAACCCTATGACAATCGCTCAAGAGTTCTTAATAGTTCTTACCAATTCATCTTTTCTATAGCCTATCAGAATCACCTATAGAACGGGGCAGCTCGGTGAGCAAATCAATCAGAGAAGACTATACCAATCGGTAGAGCTTATCAGCTAGTTTTAGAGGCATCGCAGAGAAAGCGTGTCACTCAGCGGATGACGAGAGATCGTCGGTGACATCGTCAGACAGCATCTTCAGGCGAATGCATCGAGATGTGGCGCTGTCTTTTTCACCTAGCTGCACTTCGATCAGCTCGCTGCATAGAGGTGTCAGCGCATCTAGAAGCGATCGCAAATGAGGCGTGCTATCACCGCTGTCTACATACACCCGATCTGACAGCTTATTCATTCGTCTCCAGGCGGTGTATAGCTTAGTCGCAGCCTGCTCTAGCTGAGTAGCTTGATTCACCAGATCCGCAGTGGAATTTAAACAGCCCACGCGCAAGGACTCGTCTAGGGCTAGCTCTAAGTTCACCCGATCGGGGTCTAGCGTCTGCACTTGACTAGCTGCTTCTATATATCTAGATAGATATTTGGCTTCAGCGGTCACTTGTTTGAGAGTATCGACATCAGGGTTCTCATCGACTTCATTTTTGAGGGTTTGCTGATGGCTAGGCGGCAGTTTCTCCATCTCTTTGACCATCGGCGTTAGGTAGCGCGTTGGGATGGTGTTATCTGACACTTTTTCGCGCACCGATTCGGGCACTAGGTCCGAGGTCATCGCCGTCCACTCATCCGTCAGGTTCCTGACTTCTTTACGTGTAATCTGATCGCCGCGGCGAGCCGCTTCGCTAACGATTTGCTGCACTTCAGGTGAGGCCTGCGCTGTCTCCATAAACGCACGTTTGCTAAAGCGGTTGACATCTTGCGTTTCAATCAGGCCGTCTTCTAGCATTTGGTCGGCACTATTGGCCAGATCAATCAGTACGTAGGCCTGGCTTTTGCTGACGTCTCTATCTTTTAGCCAGTTTAAAAAGCCCGCGCCGATGGCTTTGTTGCTGGTGCCGTTATTCTCAGGTCCTTTTTCACTGTTGTTTTGACTAGTTGTTTGACTGGCTGCTTTGCCACCGAGCTTTTCGCGATCACGCACCGCCCGCAAAATTCTGCCGCGCCAGATATCTGTTTGTAAGTCAAAGCGATCGCACACCTGCCAGGCAACTTCCACCCGCTGCTGAAACTCGTAGTCCGAGAGGTCACTCTCTGCCTCTGGCACCGCAATCCCTAAATCGACCGACTGATCAGAATCAGAAATATCTACAGTAAACTGCTCAGCTGTCATCTATAAATGTCCTGTTAAGTGGCGACCGCCGGTAGCAGCGGCGCCGATGGGCAAGGCCGAATTATTATGCCATGCCCGCCCACTTAAGACAGCAAACCAATGACCTGAGCCACTATCCACACAGATAGCGTTGCTACCCCAACCACCAAGGCCAGCAGTGCCGCAATCACAACTACCGCAAATAGCTTATCTGCCGCGCTGCTTTCTACTGGCGCGGCGATATGCTTCTCCAACAGAGCAACATTCTGGCTATTGGCTTTCCAGGTCACATCTAGCAAATCACCTAAGACAGGCACGGTCCCGGTCAGCACATCAAACAAAATATTGACGCCCATTCGGCCCAACGTAGCAGCCGGCACCCCAAGCCGAGCAGCCTCAAACACGATATAAACCGACATCAGTCCCGTTACGGTGTCACCGCCGCCAGGAAACAAGCCTAAAATCGGATCTAGACCGAACCGAATCTCGGAACCCGGTACGCGAATGGCACTATCGAGTAAATAGCTAAGCTGTCTCAGTCGTTTGAGAGCGGCAGGTGCGGTCGTTGAGGCGACTTTAGAAGAGGGAGTTGGACGAGCCATGGTTATCGAAAGAGAACAGTGAGAAGTAGCGCTATGTTGAGGACAGCTCCACCCAAAACCATAGCGTAAGCAACCCGTTCAACACTCACTCTAAAGTTAGGCAACCTCTGTATTTCAGGCATTGTACAAAGTTCTTAAATGACGGCCCTCCGTCGTTTTGATACGCTAAGACTTTAGTATCTCAACTTTTGTTGTTCGGATTTTCACCCTCAACTATGGCAGACTCTACCAATCAAGCTTGTCCCATTTGCGGTGTCACAATTGTGCCGGGCGGTCCGGCGGGCGATCGCGTGATATTTTCCAGCGGTCCCCAGGGCACTCGCGCCAAACTATGGGCCAGGGTCTGTCAGTACACGAAAAAATCCGGGTGCATCAACGAGCAGGGGAAAAATGAAACCATTGGCGCAGACGACTACTACAAAGACGCCCCCAATACCTCTCTTTCCTGACCTGATTTCTCCCCAGACAGGTATGGGAGGGGGCCTTCAGAAGTGTCCTGAGCAATTCGACAGATGCGACAGCCTCTTTTTTTAAGTAGCAGAAGGGGCACTATAAAATTATCTCTATTAGCCAATGGCCCCATAGCCAAAGCCCCACAGCCAGGGCAACTTTTCAAGGCAACCATTTTCTGACAGATGTCAGACATCTGTCAGACAGTTACCGGGCGATCGTTTCGAGGAAACAATTTCGAGGTCACTTTGCGAGTACTGTTTACAAAGTACTGTGCGCTTTATAGCTATCTTCCATCCACCTACAAACTCTATGAAACCCACTAGATTTCTGGCTCTCGTCGTTCCCGCAGTTTTACTTGCCACTGGCCTGAGCGCAGGTAAAGCCTCAGCCCAGCTATACAATCCGTCCACGCTTGGCAGTGAGGAAATCAGCGACACCCTCACCACCGCAGACATTCCCACTGGATTTGGTGGCTTTGCCAAAGACTACGTTGTTGATCTGCAAGCTGGCGACCAAATTACCGTCGATGCCATTTCTGATGAGTTCGATACGCTCGTCACCCTAATGGACGCTAACGGCATTACCGTCAGCGAAAACGACGACGGCCCCGACGGCAGCACCAACTCCTTGCTCTTTGCTCGCATCAGCGAAGCAGGCAAGTACACCATCCGTGTTCGCTCCTACGCAGGCGAAGGGGCTGGCCCATTCACCGTTAAGTTCGCTCGCCTACGTCCTATCTAGGGCAGACTTAGTCTAGCTAATTTGTTTTCTTCAAACGGGTTGACAACAAAGTCATTTAAAGGTGCGCAGCCTAGCTTTTATCGGCAAAAAAGCAGCGCACCTTTCTCTTTAAAAGTATGGCTTGCTACCGTCCCCCTATTTTGTTACTTTAGTTAGGCGCAAAACGCGCAAGCCGGGATAGCTCAGCTGGTAGAGCAGTGGATTGAAAATCCTCGTGTCGGCGGTTCAAGTCCGCCTCCTGGCATTTCAAATAGTCTCAAATGGTCAAAGTCACCCCAAACCGAAACGGTTGGGGCTTTGTTTTAGGGCGCTAAAATCTCCATGTCCAATCCAAGACCTGTTCGCACAGAGCAAAGAACTGGAGCAAAGAACGACATAGAGCAAAAAACATAGAGCAAAAAACAACCGGAACTGGTGTTTAGGCTATCGTCTATCGCTTCAGCTCAGTCATCTGTAAGCACTTATCTGTAAGCACTTATAGGCCGCTTTGAAGTTGAAACTAGAGAAGCTTTTCTTTCGCTCTTTCGTGAGCTGAGGCATAGCGACAGCCGTAGACTATCTCTCAAGCTTAGGCCATGTAAAACCTTGCTCACCCGTGCGCATCGTATGCTACATTTTATAAGCTACAAATGGCGGCGAGGGTCAGTGCCCGAGTGGTTAATGGGGGTGGACTGTAAATCCACTAGCTATGCTTACGCTGGTTCGAATCCAGCCTGGCCCACCACCTTTTGCAGCGCGCCCATGTGGCTCAGTGGTAGAGCACACCCTTGGTAAGGGTGAGGTCACGAGTTCAATCCTCGTCATGGGCTTTTTCTCGTTACCCACTCACTACAGAGTCGGTAAGGTAGGGCAACCGAAACCAAAAGCAGAGGCCCCTTCGATTGTGATCGAAGGGGCCTCTGCTTTTGCGCTATTCCACTACTCGTAAGCGTCCCGTATTCAGGGCCTCATATATCTGATTGATGAGGGCTTCGTCTTCTGCGCTGATCTTACCGCTGGCAAATACTGCCATCAAAAAAGCCTGATCTTTGCGAGTAATCCGGCGGGTCTCAAATATTTTAGACACTCTCTTTTCAATAGCCGACATAGGCGAATAGCAAAAAATCGCTCTAGCAATAGATTCAGCAGAACAAGCGATACTCCAAAGGAGTAACTTGTGCGATCACCGCCTGCTTACATCAATCAGGATGCCCGAAACACATCAGTCACCCACGTAGAACAGATAGGGAACTGTCCTACGTGGGTGACTTGCTTATTGGCTTGCATCTTGGAGGAAAAAGCTTGGAGAAAACCAAAAAGGTTCGCTCTTCACAAAGCACAGTAACCGTACTTGATGAAAAGCGAACCTCATGGGAAGGCCTCAGAGAACACCTGTAAAAGATATCGGACGCTCACACAGGCATCTATGGCATATCCCTAAACAGCTGCTAGTTCAGGGCGACGACTGTTGCGAATATCCTTGATTGCTGTTGCGTAGTCATCTGCTTTGAATACCGCAGACCCGGCGACAATTGCGTTGGCACCTGCATCCAACACCTGCCAGGTGTTGTGAGATTTCAAGCCACCATCCACTTCAATCCAAGGATCCAAGCCGCGCTCATCGCACATTGCTCTCAGCTTCTGAATTTTGGGAATCACGCCTGGAATAAAGCTCTGACCACCAAAGCCGGGGTTCACACTCATGATCAAAATGAGGTCGCACAGCTCTAGAGAGTACTCAATCATGTCCAAGCTAGTACCAGGGTTTAGCACCACACCAGCCTGCTTGCCAAGCTCCTTGATTTGACCTAGCGTACGATGCAAGTGAGGAGACGCATTGTGCTCACAGTGCACAGAAATGATGTCAGCACCTGCTTTTGCAAAGTCTTCTACATATTTTTCCGGCTCAACAATCATCAGGTGAACGTCTAGCGGCTTGTCGGTATGAGGACGAACCGCATCTACGATCATAGGACCAATCGTAATGTTGGGGACAAAGCGACCATCCATGACATCGACATGAATCCAGTCAGCACCCGCTTTATCAACGGCGCGAATCTCCTCGCCTAGTCGGCCAAAGTCTGCCGATAGAATCGACGGTGAAATAACAGTGGACTTGTTTGTCTTTGCCATAGGAAAGCAACCTCTCTAGGAAATGTCGGGAAATATACCGGGGAGTCTATTCTGGATGTGTCTATAGGCCATCCACCTCTAATAAATGCAGGAGCTATCAGGATTTATAGAGTGTGTAGCTATTGTAACAAAACATTTAGACTGTCAAACGACTAAATATCTCGCTTCAGAATTAGCAGATCTGTGCCGCTAGGTTCCGGTTACCGCCTGCCGTTTAATTGAGCTAAAGTTGCTCTATTGTCTTTTACTTCTTTGAGCATTCATGGCGAACTCTGTCGGTCAGGCTTCAGCAGGCAAACCTTTGCGCAACAAGGCTCGCCAGGTGAGTCGACTCAGTTTAGGATTAAGCTTGGGTGTGATCGCGCTTGGAGTTCCTGCCTTTGCTCTGTCTACCTCTGTAGCAGGAGAAGGCATTGACGCTCGCCGCCTGCATGAAGCGCCCTACAACATCACAGGTAAAAAAATAGCCATTGGGCAAGTTGAGATTGGCCGCCCCAGTCAGTTTGGTATCGATAAGCTGGCAGCTGAGAACTCACCTGTGCAGGTCGGCAGAATTTTTGAGATAGATGGACCTGCGATCGCAGACGAATCTGTCGATGGTCATGCCGCTAACGTTGCTAGCGTCATGATCAGCAATGACAAAACCTTCAGAGGCGTCGCGCCTGACGCTTTTCTCTACTCAGCAGCCATTGGCACCCTCACCGAATTCACAGGTCAGCAAGAAGAATGTCTGGCATCCCAGCACGTTGCCCTACGAAACAGCGGCGACGTACGCGCCACCAACTTCAGCTTTGGTGAACCCCTCAGCCGCGACGAGCGTCCTAATGCCGTCCTGGATGGCAACGCCTTACTCACTCAATGCATCGACTGGTCATCGCGTGTTCACAAACTACTTTATGTCATTGCTGGAAACCAGGGCCGAGGCGGCATTCCAATTCCTACGGACAACTTTAACGGCATCAACGTTGCCTATTCTCGCCGCGTAGACGGCCGCTTCGTTCGTGTAGACAATGCCAACCTGACAAGCGAGCCGCTGGCAACCGCGACCCAAGGTCCCAGCGTGGAGACCAATGTCGGAGCCAGACGCTCTATTAACTTAGTCGCACCCGGTAGCGACATTGAAATGTTTGACCCCAGCGGCAGTCTCACAACGAGCAGCGGCACCAGCTTTGCAGCACCGCACGTAGTAGCGACCGTTGCGCTTCTACAAGAATTTGGCGATCGGCAGTTCCGCGCCGGTGCTAGCAACTGGAGTCTCGACTCTAGAGAATCGCTGGTGATGAAATCGGTCATTCTCAACGCGGCAGATAAGCTGGCAGATCCAGGCGATGGGTCTCTACTTGGCATGGCCCGGACCTTACTAGATGAAGGCGGCAAAGATTGGACCGAGTCAGATGCCTATGAGAGCCAGGCCATTCCCCTTCACGCAGAACTTGGCACTGGTCATCTCAATGCGTTTCGGGCCTACGAACAATTGGCAGGCGGGCAGTGGCAGCCAGGCGTAGTTCCCACAACAGGCTGGAGCTACAGCGGTCTTGCAAGCAATGACAGCAGCGAAGACTACACCTTTGAGCAGCCGCTCAAAGGGGGGAGCTACTTGAGCGCGACACTTTCCTGGGAACGTACCGTCACCCTCAACTCTGAAGACGAATACTTTGATATTGGCGAAAGTTTCACAGGTAGCCCTCTCAGCAATCTGGATCTGTATTTAATGCCCGCTGACGCTGAGGACATCTCAGAAAGCGTCTGGTCATCTGTCAGTACAGAAGATAGCCTGGAGCATATTTTTATACCTGTGCCGACCACTGGAAACTACAAGCTCAGAGTGATTCAACGTCAGGCCAGCAGCCCAGAAATGCAGCCCTATGCGCTTGCCTGGTGGGCACAAGCCGAACAAGCTTCAGTCCCTTCGCCAGCGCCCTCTTCAGAGCCTTCAGCCTCACCTTCGCCAGAGCAGTAACCCCCTTAAAGTAAAGCGCCATTCACACAGGCTGCACGTATAGTTGACACGTACCCGTAAATGTTCTTATTTGCGGCAGGTGCCGCTATATTTGCAACAATACGACATAATTGAGGGAAGGAAAACGCTTCGTCAAAATTTCGCACATCCAGCTTCAAGCAACAGCTAACCCAGACCTCATAGGCAATTTACAGGACGTCCGGAATCAGGCAGCTACATATAGAAACCTGTTAACAACCCCCAAAGCTCGACTCGAAGCTAAGCCCAGAGTTGAGGACCCTACTTAACATCTGAATGTCACATTTGATACTGGACATCAGAACTTTAAACAACCGTGAACATCACGAAAGCAGGACAAACCTATCTTGTTGTCCGTACGTTTATACCCATAGAGTTGTATTCATAGAGCTATATCTCATGAATTCATAGGTACGGAGTAATGAATGCTTTTACGAATTACTAGAAGTACCTTTACTTGAAGCTACTGGTAGCTGTGGGTCAGCCGGATCAATGTATCAACTGATTGTGATCAACTGAATTGTCAAATGATTTTTTTGAAGAAATGAGCGTTTACCGAGCCGTTTCAATAGCATCGAAACACATGCTGTCTTCGCGAGTCATCGCAGCATCTGTACTATCGCTCGCCAGTGGACTGGTATTATCGAGCCCGAGCGCAGCTGAAGATCTGCCCCGGCTGTCCGAGCCATCCTCTGTTGCTGACACGACTAACGCTGCTGACACCACTAACAGTGTCAACGCACAGGCCAATGAGCCAACTAGTGAGCCAGCAAATGAGCCAGCCAGTGAGCAGCCTAGCGAGCAAGAATTACCCTCTCTCAACCAAACTCCGCCGGCCGGAGACCCCGCAGCGGTGCCTAATGCTAACAGCGCCAGCAGTAGCTTTGTCTCCCGGCAGCCTCTGCCGCTTTCACCTGGCGATCGCCTCAGGCTGACTATTCCAGGACTGGGAGGCGAAGAATTTAGTGGAATTTACGAAGTAAACCTCAGCGGCAATTTAGAAATTCCGTACCTAGCGCCTCTATCGGCAGTAGGCACTGTTCCTGAGACGCTAGAGCAGCAAATTCGCTCAGCTCTCATAGAACGACAGCTTTTTCGACCTGATCTGCTTCGAGTTAGCGTGCAAGTTTTAGACTACTCCCCGATTCAGGTGTCTGTAACAGGCGCGGTCTTCAAACCTGGCAGACTGCTGGTTGCAGAAAATGAAGAGGCGACAACCTTCAACGTTAGCGGCGAGTCTGTGGAGTTTGCAGGCGACTATCCGCTTGAGCGCTATCTGACATCGACATTGCTGACAGCGGGCGGCGTACAGCCTACAGCTGATATTAGTCAGGTACAGGTGTTACGAGGTACACAATCGACAGTCGTTGACCTTTCTGGCATTCTAACGGGCGATCGCGTTGATGATGTGGCGCTTGTAGCTGGCGATCAGGTGATCGTTCCAAACAAGGGCGTCTTTCAAAGCGATCTGGTTCGACCCACGCAAATTACGCCAGAGACCGTAGAACTCTACGTTTCAAACCTCACCGAACCAAGTGGTGGCAGCAATTTAGAGGGTACTGGTAACATCAACACAGCCAGTTTTGAGTATGGAACTAACTTGATTCAGGCCTTGGTCGCAGCCCAGTGCATTGGCGGCACCCGCTCTACCAATGCCAACAGAAGAGCGCTGCTGATTCAAACCGATGTCGTCTCTGGAGAATTGGATACCTCAGAATATTCCGTACAAGATCTTGTTAGCAGAGCTTCAGAGTCCCCTGATGAAGCACCTTTGTTGATGCCGAATGATGCGATCGCTTGCTATAACTCGGGCATTGTGAACACCCGTAGCCTGTTCGATATAGTCGGCAACTTTCTCAGTCCTATAAATCTCTTACGTAACATCTTCTTCAATGACTGACGTTTTAGCCAAAATCAAACCTCGAAAAGCGACCCGGCAGTGGAGTATGCAGGGGTTCAACTATCTACTTGCAGGGGCCTTGCTCAACGCATTGGTCTGGGGCGGCACGCTGCTGTACCTTAGACAGCTAGATCCTGCCTACGTCAGCCGATGGGGCGTACTCGTTTTGGGTGCCGATTCCAATGTCAACGTCAGCCTGCCAGGGAGTGCATCAACCTCTGCTGACACGGGCCGAACCAATGAATTTGCCAGAAGCGACTACGTTTTTATTGCGACGAGCTCAGACGTTATAGAAGATGCGGCTCAGCAGGTAGGTATCGACGGCGAAGAGTTTGAAACTCCTGATATTACGGTGGATAACAACACCGCAGTCATGACGTTCGCTATCGAAGGCAGCACACCAGAACTCGCCCAAAGAAAAGCCAGAGCGCTCTATACAGCGCTTAATCAGCGTGTTGAACAACTGCGTGAGGCAGAGGTCAATCGGCGAACCCTAGAAGATGAGGTAGAGCTAGAAAGGGCACGCACTCGGGTCGATGACGCGCAAGAGCAGCTGTCAAACTATCTGGCAAATTCAGAGTTCAATTCCAACGAGCAGCTACAGAACATCACGAATGGAATAGAATCACTCCGTCAGCTGCGCTCTGAGTACGCGGTTCAAGCCGATGGACTAAGCGGTCGTATCGATCAGCTCAACAGCACTGCAGATTTTGAGTCTCAAGACGTCACCGATGCCTACAGCCTTCAGAGCGACCCGGTTTATCAGCAGCTGTTTACGACTTACGGCCGAGTCAGCGCTGAGTTCGCTGAGATTTCGGGACAGCTAGGTTCTCAGCATCCACTAGTTATGGACAAAAGGGCCGAGTTAGACAGTGCTCAAGCGTCGCTCCAGGAAAGAGGTGCGTTCTTACTCGGTAGACCCGTCGATCAATCAACGCTAGTCAGGATTTCGCCGTTGAGCATTGACCCCCAAGTTGCGATAGTGCGTGGCGATCTATTTCGCGAGGATCTCGTTAGTCGAGCAGACAGAGAACGTCTCGTTTCACAGAATCAGGCACTGGTCGCCGAAATTGATCAGATGGAAGGTCGACTAAACCAGCTATCACAAGAGAAGTTTACTGTTGACCAGCTCACACGCAATCTACAGATTGCCGAGTCTATCTTTGCATCCACTCTGGCTAGATTAGACCTGAACGACAAAGATATATACTCCATATATCCACCTATTCAGCTGGTAACAGAGCCCTCACTACCCGATGAGGACGACAGTGTAAACCCGAGTACGCAGGCGGTCTTCTTAGTCGGATTAGGCGGCTCTTTTGTGGTTACCTTTGGCCTCCTTTTACTCTGGTACGAGAAGCGCGATCGCTACGTCGATCCGGCTGAAGGGTACGTGACTACTGAGTCTGTCTAGTATTTGCGCCGTTTGGCATTTGCTCTATGTAGTATCCGTGCTGTGCAGCCTTCGCTATTCAGATTTGCTCTAACACCGCACAAGATAACCATCTTCTCATCGTATGAAGCGATTGCTCAAACGGGCGGCAGGAACGCTGGGTCTGCGCGTATCCTATACACTGTTGACCTTCGCAACCAACGTTGTGTTGGCGCGCCTGCTCGGTCCAACCGGACATGGCACATATACGTATGCAACGTCTTGGGCATACCTCTTAGCGATTCCGGCAACGCTGGGCTTTGATGGCTTAGTAGGGCGCGAAGTGGCTATCTACCATACTCAGCTTGCTTGGGCGCGAATGGGTGGGTTGCTTCGGTGGGCCAATATACTGGTCATTTTTTCGGCTACGGCGATCGCAGGTACAGGAGCGGCTC
>ERZ1740058.52-NODE-52-length-97023-cov-12.429802_pt1 | contig 97023 bp, 72 predicted proteins | sample MGYA00581745_ERZ1740058 | MGnify/ENA primary metagenome ERZ1740058 (study PRJEB43018, sample SAMN04849742) | marine metagenome | isolation source: floating plastic debris | place: Pacific Ocean | collected 2008-08-30 | study: EMG produced TPA metagenomics assembly...
ATGCTTATCCCCTCTACCTCATCAGGTCCATCCTCAAACTGCTTCTCCCCGTCAGGGTTGATAGCGGCGAGTAAACTTTCTCCTTAAAAACGGCTTCACCCCGCAAGTTAGGCCGATGGGTCGGGATTCAGCGCCGAGAGTTTTGCCTCTGTCGCTACGTGAACCAATGGGAGAAAGTATCGAATCCAATGCCATTAGTGTGCTCAAGATAGACATTTTAGAAAGGCTTGGCTTCGGTGAAGCTGGGCTGCTCAGCCACTCATCAAGCCAGGGGAATTTTGCGATATTTCTAGCTATTTCAATAACTTGTGCAAGCGGCAGGACGAGGCCCCCTTACCTCCAGATGCCCAGAAGATTCTAAAGACCTCACAACAAGTTGCCGCGACTACCCCTGACCTCTGGCGAAATGGAACGGCGATCGCTGCTCCAGACCTCACACCCTATCCAGGCCATTTCGCTTGCTCTATGTAAAGATATCTGTGAGAATGCCGCGCCGATCTTAGCGATCGAACTCGTTTCTATTCACTTTTAGACAACGACCGAATAGCCTACCTGATCGTCAGCAGCTTCTCCACAAGAGCAACGGCTTGCTCTGCCGACTGAAATTGTTCAATCTCGGCCCGCAATCGCTCAGCATTCCGCTGAAACGACTCGTCACCTAAGAGCCGTTTCACCGCTTGCCGAATTTTTTTGGGTTGGGGCGTTTTTGTTTTCAAATCAACTCCAACGCCGCACCACTCCACCCGAGCACAGACTTCCGGCTTGTCCTCTGACTTCCCGGCTACAACCAGAGGAATTCCTTGAGCCAAAGCCATTTGGACACCGTTATAACCACCATTTGTCACCATCACATCGACGTGGGGTAGCAAATAGTGATACGGGATAAATGGCTCAACTCTGACATTTGTTGGCATAGCAAAGTCCTTGAGCGCTTCTGAGGAGCTACTTCCAGTTGTGGCAATCACCAGCACATCTTCTCGTTCTAAGGCCTGCATTGTGGGTATGAGTAAGTCCTGTGGAACGGTGGCGACTGTTCCCTGAGTCACATGGACAATGGGTTTCCCTTGCTGCAAATCTTCCCACCACAAGGGGGGCGTAAACTCTTTTACGGTTTGAGAAAGCAGCGGGCCAATAAAGTGGACCTGGGGCGGTAAATCATCGCGGGGATATTCAAAAGCAGGCACTGTACCCGCTAAGTAAAGATCGGGGGAAAGCAGATCAAACACGCCTGTTGGCGTAGGCGATAGCGAGAACTCAGCCCTCGCCTGATTGATACAGGTGCTAACGTCTCGAAACACGAAGTTCTGGAGCAAGCTATGGAGCGACCGGTTTCTGAGCTTCCCGATTAAGGAAGCACTGGGCTTGAGACCGAGACCAAAGGGAGCGGTGTTGGCGCTTGGTAACGTCAGTACAGAAATGCCGAGTTGCGCCCACGGAATACCTTTGAGTTCATTTATCCAAGCTGCTGCAATAAAGAATGAATCGGACAAAATAACGTCAGCAGAAAAGTCTTGCAACACCTCAAGCAGGTCTTGGGCATTGCCAACTGCGGCTTTGACAAAGAATACCTTGAGGTCGAACTTGAGCTGAGCTAAGCCTTTGAGTGAGGCTCTTTCTGCTGATATAGCGGCAGGAACGTTTTCTAGGATTGAATAATCCAGCCCCTGTTGCATAGCCACAAAACGCGCGCCAGATGCCTGCACGCGAGCTTCGAAAAGCTGACCGGTATACCACCACACCTCATGGCCAGCTTTCACAAGCCCCTCGACAACTGAGAGCATGGGGACGACGTGGCCGACAACAGGAATTGTGGCAACTAAAAACTTCGCCATATCAATCAAGCAACTTTATATCAACCTTAGTTAAAAAATACGACGTCGATCAGCTGGTGCAGGCGATTCCTGACCATAAGCGATCAGTGAATTCCGCGTCTTCGATTATCTGGCTTCTAGGGGCTTTCATCATTTAAAGTTTGAATCCTTATGCTGAAGCAGTTCAGCCCCTAGCGGGGTTTGCAGAGCGGGCGCGATAATGCCCATACCGCAAGCATTCTGGGTTTAATTGCTAACGCGCCCTTAGCGCATCATCATTGGACATCAAATTCACAGGAATCTGAATATCGTTGCGCTTCAGAAAATCAGGGACAAAAGGCCCATCGTAGAACAGGCGACGGGGTGGCCCGGCAACCTCATATTCTGGATGCGCTGCCAGCCAAGCCTGCAGCTGCTCGATGCCCTCAGTGTAGTTGTCGTAGCTGTAGCCGCCTTGCCTTCCCAAACTTACAACCGTCATCGGGGGGATGTCTTCCACTTGGACATCTTGAGCAATTTCTTGGGGGACGATATCAAGACTACGGTAAAGGAAAGACACTGCGGCTTCTCCGGCGATCGCCGAGCCTGCTTCAAGTGTTGTGGTCGGATAGCGCGTCTCCACAGGAGCGGTCATTGCAATGTCATTGCTGCTGATGTGATTAAACAGAGGAGAGAACCCCTGGGAAGGCGCTTCAGCCAGACTACCTGTGACCTGAACCGTCGCTGCTCGGTAGGCCGGATATTGCTTGACCTCAATCTCTCCATCCGCGGTGGGCGGGGGGAATCCTTCTGGCAAGGGAGCAGAAGCGGCGCTGTAGGCCCCAAAGAACAAGGCCCCTGCCCCCACGGCGACCACCCCTAAAATCAGCAGGTATCGATTCAGTTTCATCGCAGCGTTCTCGTGTAGGTCTAGCTTTAATTTTAGTGATTTCTTGGGAAAGCTTTTGGACGCGAGGAGCAGCTTATTTCTTTCTCAATAGCGGCGTTGGTGTATTGAACAGACCGTAGAAAATGGCTGGCTCCTGCCCCATCTTCTGCGGCTTATATTCTACCTGGCTGTCTTCCTGACTCCAGTGCTGGGAGTCTGATTGGCGTCTCCCTGGTGGCCTGCATCAATGGACCCACGCTTTTAGCCGTCTTCTTTGGCCTCCAGATATTTCCTCTATTGCCGATCATTCTTTCAGCGTCGAGTTGCCGTCTGTGCCGGTTACGTCAAACTTCTAGAAGCACTGAGTCAGGCCATTGGAGAAGAGATTATCTATGTGACCGGCGACTCCCACAGTTCCACCAGTGATCTAGAGGGTCAGAGCCATACGTGGAATGCCGCCAAGATTAAAGGTCAATAGTATTTGATTGACCCGATTTGGGATAGTGGCTATGTGGACCGTGCCAGCGGGTTTATCAAAAGTACAAGGCCGACTATCTGTTTCCTGCTCCGGAAGTAATGGGCATCAGCCACTTCCCCGGAAAAACAGACATGGCAGTTACGCCCGCAGCCCATCTCCCGAGGCGAGTTTCTGCGCTAGCCGATGATAGGAGCTCAGTTCTTTGCTGAGGGCATGAAATTGGTGGTGCCCGTGCGATCGCAAACCGACACGAACGGCAGCGCGATTATCCAGCTTCAAAACCCCAACCAGCGTTGGCTGCTCTCTAGCTATGCTCTGAAGGGTTCTGGACGGTCGGAACACTGCACTGATAGCGCTCAGATTACCTGCTCCCTACCGACCTCTGGTTCTTATGAAGTCAGCCTATTTGGTAGTGATGACCCATACGGCAGCTTCGGTTATGTGGGCCAAGTTGAGTTTAACAGACGCTAAACCATTACCTGCTCAACGTTCAGATCAACCCACCGGTGGAAACCATGCCGCTATTGCCGTTAGAGACAAGCAAATCGCCGCTGTCAAAAGCACTCAATTTGGTACGGAAGGCATTCAGGAGCGCACCGACTTGCAAGCTGCACTCAAAGACAACATCAACGTTATTTCGTCTGATACGGTGGTGTTCTCTGAGAAATTCTCAGGCTGGACTGAGGGAGCACGGCGAATCGATGCTTTTAGGCATCGACAAGCAAGCCAATTTGGTCGGAATCGAACTTAAGCGTGATGAAACGGGGGCTCATATGAAGCTACAGTCGCTGCGCTATGCCGCGATGGTCTCTACCTTGACAGAGCGCTAGACGTTCTCCACATCAACATCAACTAAAGGATGTGAGTCAGCGCTTTCATTTTGGTCAACTTCTCGGAGTCAAGGCCATCCAAATCTGCCGCTGCTAGCCAACCCTCCTTTATGAGTTTGGCGAGGACAAACAACACTTCTTCTTCTCTATCGTCGTATTTACCATCAATATCAAAACGTCGAGCACTCAAAAAATCGTTTAAGTGCCAGAGGTCGTCTACATGTGAAATTTCACTGGCTTTCTCCCGTACGGATTTAACCATACTGGCAGTTTCCCGCTCGTAAGCGGTTTTTAGTGCTGTTTTGGCAACTGCCATCTCCTGGCTCGACCACTGAGTTTCGCTAACCTGCATTGTTGACTATTGAAATATCGAATTCATAACCTTAATATGACTCGATACTGGTATTTTTGCAAAACTTTACACCACACTCATAATTCAGCTCGCCGTCCTTCCTGAGACTAAACAACCCCCGAGGAAGCCTCGGAGGTTGGCTGAAAACGCTCAAGAATGGTAGAACCTTTAGCGCCCGAGGTTGAGCAACTCTTTGGGTGAGGCCAGCAGGTCGATCGCAACAAAGAAAATCTTACCTTCGGAGTTCAAGAGAAACCGCCAGGCAATATTCATGCCGACTCCCCCGCCAAACCAAGGAGTTTGCACCTTTCCGGTGACTTTGATCTGGGTAAAGCCATCTTCAGCGGGTTCGGAAACGCCATGCTCAGGCAATAACTTGAGGTTCTGACACTCTTCTCTAAAGAAGCGCAGAATACTTTCCTTGCCAACGATAGGCCTTTGGAAAGGGGGTTGCAGCGCCCCATCGGGGGCAAACAACTCGATGAGCGCATCAAAGTCATTGGCATTCAAATTGTCCATATAGGACAGGATCGTCGGGTGCGTCACCCCTGCGATCGCGACTCGTTGGCGCTGGTTCATGTCCTTGGGGGGCACCACGGGCTCAGACACCCGCTGAGCAGTTCCCAACTTGCCGGTATCAAAGCCCATATCCACAACGGCGTTGCGCAGAACCGTGATCTGCTGACCGGATTCTAGTAGTTTGATTGAATTTAATACAGCAGAAGCATTCGCCGAAAGTTTGTATCCTTCCGGAATCGGTGCAACCTTCCCAGCTTCCATCCATTCTCCCAGGCGATACCAGAATCCTAGCTTGATGTTTGGCGACCAGGTTGCATAGGTACGGCCAATGGGAATGTCTGCACGATTAGCCAAATCGCACATCACTTGCGATTGCTCCTGAAAGGACATGTTCTGAATGGCCCCCAAGGTGGGCTCAGCAAATTGCATACTCGCTGCTCCTGGAGCGGCAATCGTGAGACTCTTGCCCATTTCTAGATAGGCAAACCAAATCAGGGCCAACTGATCTTCAGCACTCAACTGGTTAAACCGAGCGATGGTGGCGGGAACCGCATCGGCTGTCAGCGTACTCGGGAAAATGCTACGAGCTGAATCGATGGTAAATGGCATGCTATGCCTCCTTATAAAACTGAGCAGGGCTGACTTATTTGATTAAGCCGTCAAATTCTACGGAGTTGATTCCATAGAACTTATTTAGGCTCGCTGGCAACAGCAAAACTCTCTATTAGGCCAGCTTTTTATCCCTATCTACCGTGAAGCGCAACAACAACTCTTTATCATCTACTACTGGCCCCCAAACATAAATGCGGGTAGGGGGCATTGCTGTGACGTTATAAACCGGTCTACAGATGAGTCAACCAGGTGATGATGCCTTGACCAGTCGCCAGTTCGAAGGCGATCGCAAACACAAAACCCACCATGGCTAAGCGCCCGTTGAGCTTTTCCGCATAGCAATTAAACCCGAACTGCTGGGCGTCATCGATGTAAACCTCGGGCTCGGCGGCAAAGTTGTTCAAGCGTCCACCCTCTTCGGTCGTATATCCACGAGCTGTCATACCGGTGCCTCTGTATTTCAATTTGCAAACAAATATTGCAAGAACTTGACGATTTTCAGCAACGAGAACCAATTTTTGGCGAAAGGCATGGGGAATCGATGGCTGGCAATCTTAGTTTGCGCCCTGTGTTGGTTTTGGGGAGCGGTTGCGGCGATCACCAAAACCCTCGAAGCCTGGGTCGAATTGGGAGCTCAGGTACATGATGGATTTAGCACTTACATTGCGCTGAGCATCCGCATCGGCTTGGATGCTAAAGAGCGGCTCCAGGCTGCACCCCGAGAACTGGATGTCACCTAATTACAGTGCCGCAACGGCTCCCTGCCCTTACGTGGTGGATGGGGTGATGGTGACTACAGTTGCCACCCCAGGGCAAAATTCGTTGTGGATGGTGACTACGCCGAGTCCGCCTGACACCTTCGGTGTGGTTGAAATCCAGCACAGGGGAACGGGGGCGACGGCACGTTATACCATTCCCCGTGCGGCTCAGGAATTCCTGGATGAGTGGACTGAGCCTTTAGATGCCCAGTCACGATTTGAGGCGGTTATGGCAATGTTGACATCGCGTCTTTTTGTCGTTGCCCACTTGAATTCATCTGAGAGCGATACCCTCAAGGGGCATAGAACATCAGCGGGTAAACTGATAGCTTTCTTTGAATGACATTGTCTCATTAAACTCCCTTCCATCAAGATTGTGCGAGGTTGCTATGAGTCGTAAAAAGTTCTTTTTGGGGAATTTAGGCGCTGTTCTGCTGGGCATCGGGTTAGGCGGCTGTGATTCTGGCCCAACGGAGTCTGCGGATGTCTCAGAGCCAGTCGAGTCGTCTTCTCAAACGGGATCAGCAGCGCAGATTGTGCTGGCGATCGGCGGCGAAAGCGAGGAAGGTTACGACCCGACTCTGGGGTGGGGCCGCTATGGTTCGCCTCTGTTCCAAAGCACCCTGCTAAAGCGAGATGCTGACCTGAACATTGTCAACGATCTAGCAACTGACTATATCGGGTCGTGATTCAGAGAAACTTGGGATAGGTCGAACATCATCCCAAGACCAAGGGTGTGTGGTTAATCCGGCTCTTTGAGCAGCGGTATTGTGAGATCGAGAATGTGGCCATATCCAGTTGAAGTAATTCACCACTAACTGAGTGGTGAATTTTGTCTGCTCCCAGAGCTTGCCAAATTTATTCTGACGGCGATGCCACCGTCCAGTCTGTTGCCGGACAATGCCATTCGTCCGCTCTAATCGTTGCGTGTTTTCTTTCCCAATCACAGGGGTGACCTCCGGCGGCAACACCCGTTCATAACCACCCCAAGCATCGGTGTACCAGAGCCTCGCCTCGGTCTTTCCCTCAGTACTCATCACGAGTTCGTCTAAAGAGGCATCCGTGTGCTTGCCCATCCGGGCACTGATTATCAATCCATTCTCTCGAGCGAGACTGACGCCGAGCCAACAATCCCCCTGCTCTAACTCCTCGGGGAAGCAGTGTTTTTGTGTTTTTGCACAAATAACCACATCTCGTCGGCCACAATCTCATCAGTATCCACTGATGGGACGGCCTGATTGTGAACCAACTGCGATTTCTCACTGGTGGCTCGAAGCAGACTGACCACCGTTCCATAAGCTCGGTGACTCACTCGCGAAACGCCACGTAGACGCCTGCCTTCAGCATGGCTCTGGAGGATGGTTTCGACCTCCTCAGCGGTGACTTGACGGCGATAATAAATCGTATTGAGGGTCTCTGTGAAGGTCTTGCCACACTGAGGACATTTGAAGCGTTGATTGCCTTTGCTGGTTTGAGTGTGCTTGTGGACTTTCGGGTGGTCACAGTAGGAGCATTGCATGATGCATGACCTGATTCATTAAATCCTTATGACGAATCACACGTTTGTTTAGTTCACAACCGAGCATTTATGCTTGTTGCAAAATTGAGATGCACTCTCTTGGGGGCGTTGCAATGGGGACACTCCACACTATTTCATAGGTAGCATCCCCTTTTTTGACCTATCACACGCTTTTCTGATTTACGCCCGTGTACGTTTGAGTTCGCCTTCGTACTTGAGGATGACCATCATGACCGCAAGTTGCGACTTATCTTTCACTCCCTCAGCAGTGAGCACGATTGAGTAGGTGCCGGGCGTGGTCTCGGAAGGCACGATATCCGCACCGAACTCGTCTTTGAGATCCATCTTGATTTCGCCTTGGAGCGTAATCCCATAGATAGCCGATATGGCCTCTTCATTAAAAGGTGCGAGCTCAACGTTCGGCGGGAAAGTGTGGGGTGAGATGGGTAGCTCTAACGTGTTGATTTCAGTTTGGGTAAAGGCATGCCACTGGGCCGGAAACTCCTGGGAAACGTTGAACAGACGCGCGCTACGGTAGGCTTTAAACTCATCTAAATCACGCACGGCGGCTCTAAAGCTGCCGCTGTCGGGCACCGACATGTACCGAAGATGCAAAATGACGTCTGTGATGGTGTCGTAGTCAAAGAAGTTCGTATCCCGGGGCACTTCTAATAACCAATTAGACACGACGCCCGTGTTTTCGAAGGGGAGGTAGCGATCGTCGTTAAAGTCGAGTTCAAAGACGCCGCCATCTTCGATCGCTGTGGAAATGGCAATTTGTTGATTGGCCCGCCAATTGACTCGCACGGAGGCGGGGCGATCGGTGCTCAGACCCATCATAAATTCGACCCCGTCCATATCAGGTTCGAGTAGGGTTTTGTGACCGGTTTGGGTGAGCATGGCATTGACTGATTGATAAGGACCTACCACTGCCGGGATAGAGATGGAAAGGGCCTTGATGACTCGGAAATAGTGGCCTGGGAAGTCGCGGGCAAAGAGCATTTCATCTAGGCTGAATTGACACCGCCCCGTCTTGCGCAACTCTAGAAAGGCGATCGGATTGATGCGCGATAGGGAAATCGTTTTGGTGATTTCCATATAGCGGCTGTCGTTGTCGAGAGCAGTTTTTTCCAGACGCGCCAGGTCGAGCTTGAGGGCCTCGCCTGCCAGGAGGCCGCGACGCCGGTTGTCCCAATAGCCGAAGTTGATAAAGGTGTCGTTGCTGGCAAACTCAAATTGGTAAGCTCGCTCGGCCTGTTTCGCTAGGTCGTAGGCCAGGTTATAGGCCTGGAAATACAGGGTCGATAGGCGATTGGCCATCCAGTTATACAGTTCTCCGTTCGCAAACTTGCGCTTGTGGAAGGCCGCAATTTCCTGGTGCTGTTCAATTTCCAGCTGATGATTGGCTAACTCTCGTTCAGACGTCTGGATTTGGATATCTGCTTGCTCAATCTGCTTTTCAATTTGGAGTTTGTCGTAATTTGCCGATTCGCGATCGCGCTTCCATTCCTTGTACCGATTCTCATAGTCGGCCAGCTTTTCTAGAAGATCGGCTAAATCACCCATCACTCCACCAGCCAGCTCCAAACCCTTGCCAAAATATTCAACCGGTTTGGAAATTTTGCCACCACTGGTTTTAACGGTCGCTACGGGAGTAGCCCCAAAGCCTGAGCCACCCGTTTCAACTTCCACCACTACGGAGGCAGTAGCCGCTGCAATTGCAGCGATGACAGCAGCAGTTAGTTCCGCAGCGATTTGTGTGCCTCTAAGTACTAGACCGGTTACCTCTAAGCCGCTGGCACCAAAGGGTTTAGTTTTGTTCATTTCGGTGTCGAAGAAGCTGTAGCGATGCTCGGCCTCGGCATAACTTAGCTTGAGCTCTTCTTTATTCAATTTGGCTTCCTCGATCGCCCACTGTTTGAGATCGGTCGTTTGCTGCAGCAGGGCTTGTTCATGGGTGCGCTCTAGTTGCGCCAGGGCAGCATCATCACGATTGGTCAGAGCATCGAGCAGAGCAGCGCCAAAGTCAGTCACTAAATCGGTGTAGGCTTTGGCCTGCTCTAGCATGACCGAGTAACGATAGTGCGGGGTAAAGGCGGCATTGCCGGCAGCGGCAGCGCTGATGGCACTGGAAAGATTGCCCCCCGCCGCCGCTCGTACCAGCGCAGCGGGATCGATGGGAGGCTCAAATAGCGAGAGACTGCGGAACACCCCATCAATGTTGAGGCTGTGGCGGATTTTGAACAGGCGATCGTCGATCTGATCCCAAAAGCCGATGAAGTAATCGTTGGCGGGCACGCCAAAGCGAGTGGTAACGGTGCGGTTGGGGTCAAAGGGAATCGCCTTGACCAGTGGCTGTCCACCATTGGCGCCGGGAGTCGGGATTAAGAAATCAGGAATCGGATTGGCCACGGTGCGCTCTAAGGCCGTTTCGATATCGCGGTAGCTGCCTACTGTTTCGGGAGTGGGGGCGGGTTTGCTGATGGGGCGATCGCCCATGAGGGTATAAGCCAGCACATAGAGCTGCGTGGCTTCGTTAATGGCTTCGCGAGTATCTTGCCGGAACAGCGAGTCGCCCCAATCGAGCAGGTTCTTGATGTATTTCATCACCACTGTTTTTTGATAGGTGTTGATGCGTAGAGCGGCGATCGCATGGGGGTCAGACGGATCGGTGCGATAGGTCTCTAACGCGGTCTCGTCGGATAGCAGTTCGGTGATAGTTTCGAGGGAGAGCTGGCGGAAAGCCCGATAACGCCAATAGCGATCTTTGGTGTTGGCAACTGTGCTGTCGGGGGGCTCTTGGGCTGTGGGATTAAAGATGTAGTGATACCATTCCTGCGCTTCGGCAAAGCGCTGATCGGCACTGAGCTTATTGGCAATTAGTAGCGGAATGTGGAAGAAAATCTCCCGGTAGTAGATCCCATAAGCGCCGGAGAAATCAATCCGATTGTCGAGGCTGCCATCGGGGCGGTAGCGGGGAGCCACAATCCGGTTTTCCTCTAAATTTGCCAGCTTGTCAAAGTCAGGCTCTGAGAGATTTTGCGAGTCAATGCTAAGCAAGTCCGAAATGCCTTCTTCTCCCAAAAGTTTTTCGCTGAGCGTTTGGACGGCAAAGGTGTTGAGTCGGGTGAACTCAAATTTGGGGATGACTCCGTCGCGAACTTCTAAGGCGCGATCGCGGTCATAGTACAGCTCAAAGGCCTGCCCTGCACCAAGAGTGGGTTGTTTTTGCGCGGGATTGGCCCGCAAGCGTTCTTCGGCGGTGAGCAGACGCAACTGATCGATATTGATCTTGACCCAAAAAACCTGATCGCCAATATCGAGAATCCAACTGCCGGGCTGATTGTGGACATCCATAATGTAGGAAGCGGCAATATCAAGCTGCACATCGCCCTCATTGACAAGCAAAATTTGATTTTGAGCATAGTCTTCCCACTCATCTCTGGCCTGAGTAATGACCGCTGGTCTGGCGCTCGCAAGCTCATCCTTTAAAGCTTTGCTGCGGGCTTCAGGCAAAAATCGATCTAGAGGTGGGATTTGATCAGAACGATATTGTTCAACGCGAATTCGGGCATCGGTTTCCTGACCAACAACCCCAATTGCGCTAGTCTCCTGACCATCGGCTGCAATTGCGTTAGTCTCCTGATCGTCGCCTGCAACTGCGTTAGTCTCCTGATCGTCGCCTGCAATTGCGTTAGTCTCCTGATCGTCGCCTGCAACTGCGTTAGTCTCCTGATCGTCGCCTGCAATTGCGCTGACCCCTTGTTTCTGTAATCCCAAACTGAGGTCATAGTTGTCCTGGGCGGCAGCATTTTTGAGTAACTCATAGGAAAAGCCAGTGTCTTTGAGCGTGTTGCGCAAGCTAAAGGCATAGTCGCCATAAAGCAGGAGAATACGCTCGCGATCGCCCTCAACAATCGGTTGCTCAGGGGCAAAGGTTTGGATCAGCGTTAGTTTTGAATCAACTAGCGTTAACGGTTGGTCATCAAAGCGATCGCTATCTAACGGCAGATATACCTGCAAGCCTCGTTCTTTGCCGTGCTTGCGTTCCAGTCGCTCCGCCGCAATGACCTCCTCACGCCGGAGGGTATCCCAAACTCGGAATTCACTCATTTGAGCCTGAAACTGGCCGTCTTGTTCAGCCGTCGCCGGCGGATTGTTAGCCGCACCAATACTTAATGTTTGTCCTGGCTGAGGCAATATACCGGTAACAGAGGAGTTGAGACTAAATGAGCCCTCTACGTCATAAACGGAAATGTTGCTTGTCACGTTTCCTGACCGTGTCACGCTTCCGAATAGTCCGGTGTTCCTTGGAATTCCTAACAGTCTTCCTAATATTCCAATGTTCCTCCGGATTTCTAGACGTTCTGACGGTGTCCAAACCACATGCAGCCATTGCTGGGTCGGCAGATCTGACAACTTCTGATTGTCAACCTCCCAGAAAGCGCTATTACCTAATTGGCAAATAAATCTTGGCCGACCACGCTCCCATTTCTCGACGGTGGCCTCCTGTTTGACGACCAAGTCCAAAATCTGGCCTAGCCCATTGGCATCGTTCAGCCCTGTCAGACTCCGGCGAATGGCCTCTTGGGTTGATGCAGTCGCCTCTGTTGGCGTTTTATCTTTGGCAGCAGCATCCTCTGCCGCCTCCTGGGTTGTCTGGGCCGCATTTGCCACTACCGTCGTATTGGCGGTGGGCACTATTTGTTTCGCGACTGCCGCGATCGCAGTGGCCTGATTGGCTTGGGCAGCGACTAGTCCAGCTAATTTGACGGTTTCCGGTTGTTTCTGAGCTGTGGCGGCACCATCTAATACGTTTACCTGTATGAAAACCTGTTGAATGGCCTTTAGCCAATCAAAGGCGGCGATCGCTAATGTTCTGGGGGCCGCATTCTGATTGTCGATCGATCGGATAGCCTCAAAGGAGGCTTTGACGGCAGCAGTCTGGTTATCAATGCTGGTGCGCTGAGCTGCTAACTGGTTGCGGGTCGCAGTCGTATCAGCTGCCAAGAAATCGGTAATCGCTTGCAGGGCACTGCGAGCACTGCTAACCGCAGCGTAGCTTTGATCCACAGCCTCCATAAACTGTGGTTTTTCGTCGATAGGAGTAGGGTTGTGGGTGATTTGCAGCCGCAGGCGATTGCTTTCAGAGTCGCCGTAGGTCACTAATGTGATGGTGTCAACGCGGGGTCTTGCTTTACTAGTGGATTTGTCCGGCTGCAATTGATTGATCTGCAGCCAAAAGGAAAACGTCATGTGGACAGTAGTAATAGTGCTTTCAACAGTAGTAGTGCTGTTAGCAGTCACATGGGAAATAGGCGTAAAATCTGGAACTTGGAAGCTCAGATATGAGTCCGGACCAAGCTGAGTGACAGAGATGTCGGGCAATGTTTGCGGTGGACGCTGCACCAGCGGCGTCACATCTGAGCCCCGCCAGCGTTGGGCATAAATTCGTAACCAGTCCGGCTGCAACTGCTCCCAGATACCGAGCTCCTTTTGCTGCAAATCAGTAGACGCATGATTGACGATGAGGGGTTCAATCCAATCTTGGCTAAATTTGGCGTAGGAAAACTTGAGAATCGGCTTTTTGACGGGAATATTGACGTACGTTTCGATGCCGTGTTTGTCACTAAATTCCAATGTGGTTGGGTTGAGCGTGCCGCCATCAAAATTGTCAATTAAACCGTTTTCATTAATTGTTGCTTCATTAAGTATTTCTCCAGTACTGAGCTTCAGTTCTTTCTCAGGCGCTTTGAGGAGCTTGATTTCGTTGCCGATTTGGTCGATGGGTTTGTTACTGCTGTTGTTGGCTACCCATTTCCGCCGTTCGGGCCTAACGTGGTCTTGAATCTCAGCCCAAAATAGGAACAAGCGATTAAAGGCAAAGACTGGAGAAACAAACTGAGCATTGATCGTAATGCCGAGCTTGCGCCAAGGGGTCCAGCGTCGCTGGTTGATGAGTTCACGAATGTAGCATTCTTGGGTGACTTCATTGCGACCGACGAGATACAGCGTGGTCTTTTCATCTACCTCGTCTTGATAGACTGTCTCCACCAGCGGGGTTGATTGCCAGCGAACGGTGGGGGGCGTAAACGATAACCCTTGCTGAGCATCAGAAAAATCGGTGACGCCAGTATCCGTTGCGATCGCCCTACTAGCATCGCGGTTCCAGCAGCGGAGTAGGGCAGCGCGATCGCTCGCCGGCAGCTCTTTCTGTGGGTCTGTGATTTCCTCGTCCATCCTGGCTTCGATTTGCTCAGCGCTGCGGGCAGTATTCCAGAGCCGAATTTCGCGCAGTTGGCCGACAAAATTAGCTTGATAGTTCGCGTCTTTGCGCGCCCCGAGCACAAACTGATGATCGTCCGTCAGGTTGGGGGGGTAGGCGATCGCCCCTGAGCAGGCGATCGCCGCTTTCTCTTTAGCGTTCAGATAGAGGCGGGCGTGGGTGCCATCGTAGGTGACCGCTAGGTGATACCACTGGTCGGGGACAAAGTTAGCGTGTAGATAGGCAAAAGCGCTACCCGTACTGGCTGTTTTGAGATGGAACTTGAAGCGAGACTGACCGACCTCTAAAATCCAGCCGCCGCTATTGGTTTTGTCGTCAGCCAAGTTATAAGCCGAGGCAATGCCACCCCAGCCGGAGGGGGCCAGCGTCGGTTTTACCCAAAGCTCAATCGTAAAGTTCTGGGGGATGAGCGCTTTGGCCTCTGCTAGAGAACTGACCGTAATGAAGTCTTGACCACTGAAGGTGAGCGCACTGCCCGTCTGGGGTGGCCTGTTGGTGTTGTAATAGCTGCCGATGATGGTGAGATTGGCGACCTCGGCAAAGTTGTTGAGGTAGGTAGTGTAGGCTTGGGTAACAGTCTCCTTGGTGACGTTGCCCTGCTGGAGAGCATCTTCCAGCTCTTTGAACAGCGGGGTTTTGGTATCTCGTAGTTCGGGCTCGATGTAGTTTTCGGGATAGAGAAAGACCTTGCGGTTGGCTTCCCACACCCGGTAGTTTTTCATCCATTCCCACTCTTTCAAGGAAATCTGTTCGGGATTGACGCCATGCTCCAAGTTCATCAAGCAGCGCTGCACATAAAGCTGCAGACTGGCGATGCCCTGCACAATGCGCGACGTTTCGACGGCACTGCCGGTTTGCACGTCGATGAGCAGATATTCGTAGAGGATGTTGGGGGTTTTACGATCGCCCAACTGATCGCTCAATTTTTCCAAAATGACGGCGGTCAGGGCATCCCGTTTTTGCTCGGCGAGGCGATCATGCAAAGGTTGGTAAACCTTGGGCCACTGTTCCTCTGTATATTGAGCCCGCATCAGCCCCAACACAGTAGCAGCGTGGTCTTGATAGGTGGCGAAGGTGCGATCGCGAAAATCGGCTAGCTCAAACAAGGCAGCCGGTTCGATCTGCAACTGCTGAATCAGTGCAAAGGCTTGGTGTAGGCGAGCGATCGCGGGCAGGGCGTGATAGGTACTCGCCGGAATGTGTAACTTCTCGGCCACCTTGGGAATGTCAGACTCGACCCAACCGGTGAACTCGTGCAGCGGCGTTTGTTGCTGCAGCACCTGAATCAGGCCATCATTGCGATCTCTCAGAGACTGCTTCAGTTGCGTGAAGGTATATAGCCGCTGTAAATCCCTTAGGGTAGGCGTAAACAGATGGGCGGGATTGATGCCAAAAATGGCCTGCGATTGAGTCAGTAGCAATTGCGTTTCTGCTTCACTCAGGTTGAACTGAGCCAGCAAGAGCAAAATTTTATGGAGCTGCCGCAGATCTTGATCGACCAATGAGGCGGTCACCAAATCGGGGGCTTTGACAATTTGGTTGAGCTGCTGCATGAGCTGGGAAGCGTCCCAAACGCCCTGGTCATAAAGCTGCCCAGTAGTGTCTTGCATGGTGTTGAGCAGCCGCTCGGCATCGGTATCGAGCAGGCTGGCAAAGTCCGTGAGCAGGGTAGCGTCAAAGGCGCGGCGCTGATCTTGCAGCCGCGTGAGCACCGCTTGCGGAATCGCCCTCTGCAATTCCAGACGATTCACCAACAGATCCCGCAGTAACGTTTGCTCCGCGATGGGGCGATCGGGGTCGACAGAGATTGGCTTCAGGACGAGTCCAGTGGTTTCACCCGATTCCTCAGGATCGGACGCAATGATCTTTTGGTCCAGGAGGGTCTGCTTGCTCACCCCCAACTCACTGCCGTCAAAGCTAGTTGCCCAATTCATCGCGGTAGCCACGGCTAGCAAGATGGCCTGTTGCAGCTCAGCCAATTCCGGATCTCCCGCTTTGAGGCTCAGTACTGCTGGCATGACAACACCACGTTTAATAGAGCGAAAATCACCCGTCGGTGTGGGCAAGGCTAATTCGATCTCCTCCACTAAGTTTCTGGCTTGCAGCACGGCATAAATCGCTGCCGCAGCGGCGTCGGTGATGGTGGCCGCATCAGCCGCTAAACTCAGGGGGGTCAACAGCAAGTCCGCACTTTGATTGAGCAGCGTCGTCGCCGTATCCACCAGCATGGCCTCGGTATAGGGCAGAGCAATGGCTTGAGACTGAACGTTGTAAGCCAGATACTCGTACTCCGCCAGGGTAATGCCCGCGCTGGCCATCCAGTCAGCCCGTTCTTTCAGCTGCAGTACGTCCGATAGGGTGAAATTGGCCAGATCATGGAAGGGGGGCTCACCGGTAGATTCTTCTTCGAGGCGGGCCATCAGACCCACCAGATCGGTGATCGCCAGGCGCAATAAACTGGCCAACAGCTTCAGCCGATACAAAGAAGTCAGGTAGTGACCATCCAGCACAATTTGTTCAGCGTTGACGCCGCTGATAGCCTGCACCATGACCTGAAGCTCCGCCTGAGAAACTCGCAGGGTGCTCAGCAGTCGAGTGCGAATTTGTCGCTGTGACGGGTCGTCGCTGTGCACTTGCCAGGGCAGCCGTTGAGCATAGGACCAGTAGGGCTCGACTCCAGCCGGGTTAAAGATGCGATCAAACCAGGTTTGGCGATCGCGTTGCCCCACATGACGCAGAGGGGCCCACAGCGCACAGAGCTGCTCTAGGGGTGCTTGCCACTCAGCCTGCAGTTGGTGCAGCTTAGCTAGGTCGATCAACGGCAAATCAGGACTGCTGATCGCCGCCTCCATCGGGTTAGGCAGCACCATCGGAGCGACCAGATGGCCGGTCAGAGTGGTGGTGTCCCAGTGGAATAAGAGTGACTGGCGATCGCTTTCTGGCAGATTTTCTGGCAGTCCCCACAACGCCGCCTGAATCTGCGCGTCGGTGCGCACCGCTTCCCAGATGCGGACTTCGCGAATTTGCCCGTGTAGGCTGTGCTCGACAGTGACGGGCTGGATGGTGGACTGTGGATTCGGCGTAAAGGTTAGCCCACCCACTGTGATGGTTGGGGTATGCCCCCAAAGTTGTGAACCGGGACGAGTTGCGATCGCTCGACCATCTAGCAAGGCCCGGAAGGCGTCGTCGCGAAGTTCGTCTTTGCCATTGAGGACGAGGGCGACGTGGTGCCAATGGTTAGCTTGGAGACGGTCGGTACTAATCGTGCTGCCTGACCAACCACTTTCCGCGATTGGCGTGTTCCAACCCGCCAGATGGAGACTACCGCTCTGCACATAAATTTCGAGTCCGCGAGTCTCATCGCCTTCACCATAAATCACCTGCTTTTGGCCAGAGGCTAGATCGCGACAGAGGAACCACACCTCAATGGTGCGCTGGGCCCGGTGGGGATAGTTAGCCGTCGCAAAACCGGGTACTACCAATTCGAGAGGCGGGGATGGCATCACTGGCAGAGTCAATACCCGATGCCGACTATCCCAAAATTGGGTGGGCTCACCAGCGGTGGGTTTACGGCTGCTAGGCAAGCCGCCTAGGCGCAGCGCGGGACGATTGGCGACTTGGTTGGGGGTCAGGCGATCGCCCTCGGATGCCTCAATCTGGTTGAGTGGCCAGGAGGACAGCAGCTGTGCTTCTTGGCCGGTAAGGGGATGGTAGAGATGGTCAAGCAGGGCGGTGGTGCGATCGCTCTGCCAAAGCCGCACTTCTTTCAACCATCCTTTGAAGTGGGTCGGCGCTGCTGGCGTGCCGCCCTGTCCCACCAGCAGCGGCAACGACTGTCCCAAGAGTGGAGTCGTCAAGGTGGCGCTTTGAGCATTGTCACCATTGATCAGCAGCGCCAGTTGGACTTCATCGGTCTGCTCGTCCGCGCTTGCTACCAGAGCAATGTGAGTAAAGGCATTCATCGCAATGGACTCATCGGTGATGAGACTGTTGGGGGACGCTGTCGTTGGCCCTGCAACGGTTGCCCCCCACTGCAGCGCAACTTTGCCCTCAGTCGTCACCGTTAACTCAAAGCCAGCGACAGAGCCCGGTAAACCCCAGCGCACAATGGGTCGTTCTTCGGTCCAGTCCGCAACCCGCACCCATACTTCCAGGGTAAAGGGCGGGGCTATGGTCAAGGGGATGGTGGTCGCGAGATGCTGCCGTTCGCCATCAAAAGACAAGGCCGCCGCTGGGAGCGGATTCAACCAAATGGGATGGGTGGCTGCGGTCCAAGTCGGTTGTGATCGCTCTTCATCGCTCTGCAACACCAGGTCATAGCGGCTGCCATCGGTGATCACCTGACTGGGAATGACCGTTGTGACGGCGACATCAAAGATCCAATAGGCAGCGAGATCGGTCAACGTATCGGTGTCGCCGACTAGGGGACGATCGCGGCGGTCTCGAATTTCGTCGGCAGTGCGCAGCGATCGCCAGATTCGTACTTCCCCCAAACCGCCTTGAAAATACCGGGGCGTCACGGTTTTTGCCGCGCGATCGACTGCTTGACCGCGCCCGATGTAGAGCGTCCCCGCCCCCCTGAAAGGTCGACGATAGTTAGCCTCAGCCACCTGCACCCCATCCACCCAAATCCGCAGGGTGCCGGCGGCATCAGGGCTCGTCGGTTCGTACTGCCAGGCCAGATGGTGCCAATCGCTATCGAGGGGCTGGTCGGCCTGTAAGAAGCTGGTGGCCTCCAGGCTAAAGTAGGGGCGTCCGGCTTTGAGGCCCATCATCAGCCGACCTGCATCAACTGCGTCAGGGCCATCAGAAGGAATCGTCGCCAAAATCGGCAGCAGATCTGGGCTCGGCTCGGGGGGCAGCTTGACCCAAGCTTCGACGGTGAATGCCTGGTTAAAAGGCCAGTCGGCCACATCCCCGCTCGCGAGATGATCGTCTCGACCATCGAAGTAAAGGGCCTCGATGCTACCCGTTTGCGGAGGCGGGTCGGCTTGCCATTTATCAGCGGTATTTTCCAATCCGGCAACGAGGGTGGCGGCTCGATGATTTTCGGTGGCGTCTGGCAAGCGATCGCCGCTCCCCATCGCCACCGGCCAGTAGGCCCAGAGATCATCCTCGCGACCGGTCAAATGGCGCTGATAGTGGACTTGAATCTCGTCCTGAGTACGGACAGTCCGCCACAACCGTAGGTCAGTTACTGGCCCAGCGGTCACCGCTAGCTGTCCTGCAGAATTACGGGCGGGGCGATCGGTGGCACGGGTATTCATCCGATAGGCGTATCGTTTGGCGACCAAATCGGGTGAAGGATCGGCGATCAGTTCTCCATTCAAAAAGAACTGTGGCTCGCCATTCGCTCCATCCACGATCGCGAGATGCTGCCATTGGTCCGGCGTATCGGCAAACCAAAATTCAATGGTGTGGGGCTGATTAAGGAAGGAAGCCTCATTCAAAGCCAAGTAGTCGTTATAGCCATCGAGCGTCGGGGCCTGACGGGGGGTGTAAAGCGGCGGCTGCGCAGCCTCATAGAGGTCCAAATTTTGGAAATTGCGGGACAGATAGGCCCAGTGAGGATTGTTACCCAGGGCGGGTAAGCGGTGGCGCTGTTCTCCGGTCAAGGTCCAGTAGGCCCGTAAGTCCGGTTCATCGCCTCGCAAGCGGCGATCGCGCGATTGGGCTAAGGCCTCGGCTGTGAGTGCGGCTGACCAAACCTGCAAGTCGGCGATCAGTCCTTGAAAATGAGATCGCACCCAGTCGCTGTCGGTGGCTTGCCAACGCTGCCACAGCCCGAAATACAGGGTGCGGTCAACGGTATAAGGCGTGATGTCTTCCAACGTTGACGTGCTGATGACGCCATCGCGGCCCAATCGCAGGCTTTGGTTGGCCTGGTCGTATTGGCAAACGACGTGGTGCCAAGTGTTGGCCGTAAGAGGCAGATCGGCTGCCACCAATTCCTGATCGGCGACCCGCACAAACAAGCTCCCGTCTCGTAGGCCCCAGACCCAGGTAGCGGCGATCGCATCCACCACCGGGCCACGAGTTCCCAAAATGGGGTGGGTGCCGGCTAAGTCAGGCAGATAAATCCAGGCTGCGAGGGTGTAAGTATCGGTCAAGCCCAGCTCCGCCGTCGTGGGCAAGACGCCGTAGCCGCCGCGCCACTGCAGCAGCGTTGCGGGATTACGCACCCACCGCACATCGGGAAAGCGACCGTACATGATGGTGGCGGCACTGCCGGGAGCCTGATTATTGAGGGTGTGTCCGGCGCCAGCCTCCATCGGCAAATAAACCAGCAGTCCGGCTTCGTTGCCGGTCAAATCGGCATAGCGACGACGATGTATGTTGGTCAGAAAGTCTGACTCAGTGGTCGCCGCCTGGTTCCAGATGCGGAGCTGACTGACTTCGCCCTGTAAGGTGCGATAGTCGCTGAGCTGGTCAGATTCACCCCGCAGAACGCCAATATATAGACTGCGACAGGCGGGAAAAGCGAGATCGTCGCGGCCAGATGCCGTTGCGCTGCTATCCAACAGCAAGTCCAGTCTCTGGTCTTGGGCATCGTACTTCCAGGTGGCGACTATGTGATGCCAAGCGGTGTCAAACGCCGGGGGAAAAGCGGTGAGATCGAGCGCTGCGGTGCTGTCATTAATCTGAAAGCGGAGCTGCCCAGCGACCACATCGACGAAAAAGTCGGCGTCTGCCTCACCGGAGGCATCCAGGAGGTATTGATCGCGATCGCGATTAAACTTCACCCACAGCTCAATCGTGCCAATCGGGCCAGGAATATAGTTGGGGCAGGTAATGAAGGTTTCCGGATGGTCGATCGCCACGGCGCGATCGCTAACAACCCACCGCGAAACCGCTGACTCTGCTGGGAGCGTCAAGGTGGCCGTCGTCGCCGTGGGAGCCTGAGCCCCCAGGAGCGTACCGGTCCCCTCCGTCAGCGGCAGATCGACGATTGGGCCAGTGCCGATGCCCTGCCAGGGCATATTTTGCAGGAGGCTGATATCCGCTACCGGCAGCACGCGATTCCACGCGCGAAAATGCCCGACCTGTCCCTGAAAAGACCTGTTGGCAACAGCGCCATAGTCACCTCGGTTTTTGCCAATGTAAACGGATCGGAAGCCGGAATGACGGCCACTAGCCCGCTCGGAAATTTTCTGGCGGGCGGTCGCTGGAGGCAGATGGTCTAAAAATAGCTGAGCCGCAATTGTATTATTATCAGGTTGATAATGCCAAGTCGCGACTAGGTGATGCCAGGTCGCCTCAAAGTCAGCGACGTTGAGATTTCTGAGGTCAAGATCGGCGTAAAAATCGCGATCAACACTGTCTTCTAGATAGAACCGTAAAACTGGGTGGCCGCTCGGCCTAATTAAGCTGATCACAAAGGCTTTTGGCTGATTTGTGCCTATCAAATGCCGTTCGTCAGTCGAGGCATCCAGTAAAACCTGGCGGCGACTCAGATCAAACTTGACCCACAGCTCTAAAGAGCCCACATCACCAGGCTGATAATCGGCAATGTCGATAAAGTCGCCCTTGCCATTGAGTTCGATGGCATAGTCGGCTTCGACCCAGGTCGGATTGGGGTGAGGCAGGGACAGTGACTTGAACTTGACCGGCACGTCGCTGGCCCAGTCATTGAGGGTGGTGCGCTCCCCTTCAGCCATGGGCAGGTAATGGAGAAGGCCGGGTTCATTGCCTGCGAGGTCGGCATGGCTCAACTGCTGTAGGTCCAGGGGCGATCGCATTGTCTCCCACACGCGCACTTGCGTGATCTGTCCCCGATAGCGGCGCAGGGCCTCAATCTCATTGGTGCGGTTCAAGCCGATGAAAGGATGGCGAAAGGCGGGCTTGATGCCATTGCCAATGCTGGTGGCAACGGCGCGAAATTCATCGACGGAGAGGCGCAGGGCTGTCGTTTGGGAAGCGGCTTCAAACTGCCACGCGATCGCCACCCGATGGCTCTGCTCGTCAAAGGCCGTAGACAGCTCATTCAAAGGCAGTTGAGCCGTGGTTTCGACGCCAGCACTATCCTGCACCTGGAACGACAAGATTTCGTTTTGCACCTTTAAAGTAAAGGGCGCGGCGCCATCGGCTGAGGAGGCATCCAGCAACACCTGTTCGACTCGCCGCGAGAACTGTAGCCACAGCTCGATAGTGCCGCTGTTGCGAATGGTGTAGGTAGACAGATCGATGTAATCCGGCACGTACTCATCGGACTGATTAAGGTTGAGCCCTTGGGATTGGCGGTTGAGCGGCGGTGGCGCATCCACTATCAGCCATTGCTCATTGATATCTTGCTCAGCCGGTAGCTCCAATGTGAGGGCCAGCGCCGTGGTGCGATCGCGCAGGCTGAGACGATGATCAGCGTCAAACACCCAATAGGCTGTTAAGTTATCTGCTGGGACTGTGAGGCGCTGGTTCCAAGTGGCGGCGATCGCTGCATCGGTGCGGCTCACCGACCAGCAACGAATTTCGCTGATCGCTCCAGAGAAATAGGCTGCAGATCCGCTGTCCTGATCATGTCGCCCTAAATAAAGCAGCGCATCGGCCTCAACGCCGGCTGCCGTCAATGTGGCGGTTGGTTGGCCGTCCAAAAACAGCGTATGGGTTCGCGTGGCGCGATCGCAGCGCCAGGCCAGGTGATGCCACTCATCGGGCTGTAGCAAAGCTGGAGCAATGAGTTCATGGCCCTCCCAGGCAGCTTTGAGCTGTCCTTGGTCAGTCAAGCTGAGGGCGAGGTCGGGGCGATCGCTGCCCACAAGCGGTGGCGCTGACGCTAAATCGGTCACCCGCACCCACAGTTCTAAGGTAAAGCTGCTGCCCACCAGCCCCAACTCGCTGGCGTAGGGCAAATAGCAGAACTGATTTTCCCCATTCAGCGTCAGCACCGTATCGGGAAAAATGGGCAGGTTATCGACCGGTTGCCACTTGGGGGCAATGAGGTCTGGCCCGACGTCCAAAGTGGCGGTACGTTCCTGAGGCGACTGATCGGGCACCAGCAGCGGCGGCTCTTCTGCGTAGGCGGGACCCTGATGATCGCTGATATCGCGACCGTAGTTTTCCGTCATCGGCAGGTAGGCGATCAGATGCTCCGTGGTGGCGGGGGGCACCTGGGGCGGCAGGCGATCGCCGGCAAGATTGGTCGCTTCCGCATCGGGTAAAGCGATATCCCAGATACGCAGGTCCGTGATCTGGCCGCTGAACGGATGGGTGTCCCTGGCCTCACCACCCTGGAAACGGGCAAAGCCTCCGGCGGGCAGTCCCCCAATAAATGCTGGCCCGACCTGGTCAAGCCGGAAGGTGCCCACTGGGTCGGACAGAGTCATCGGCTCAACTTGAGCACCATCCACATAGAGGCGATATTCGATGCCTTCGCGCTGAGTTTCGTCGTAGGTAAAGGTGGTATGGTGCCACTGCTCCGGTTCTAGCCCCCCGGACTCAAAGGCGTAGTGACCCACTAGCGGCTGACCGTTAAACCCCGTGCACCAGGCATAGGCATACAGCTTGCGATCAGCCCAATAGAAAGTCAGGCCCGTGTCGCGATCGCCCTGAGTCAGCAAAATTTGCTCAGCCGCAGTTTCCCCTTGGGGTTGAAACCAAAACTGCACAGAAAACTGCTCGTAATATCCCAGGCCCCGCTGCTGGGAATTGTGCAACTGCACGTCGTAGTCGCCCGCTGCCGTCGGTTGGGAATTTTGCAGCCGCACGGGATATTGATTGGGGCCAAAGGTCAGAACCGGGGCCTGGCGCTCAATCGGGTCGGGCAACAGGGGTGCTGTGGTAGTGAGCCCAGGCTGGTAACGGGTCGGGTCGCCACCCGGGTAAAGGTGAACTTGGGAGCGGGAGCGATCGCGCACGCGCTGCAAATCAGGAGCGGGGTCATCAAGCCGCCAGTAGGCGACTAAGTCGGGCTCGGTACCGACCAATTGATGATGCCGGGTGAACTGAATCTGCTCAGGTGAGCGAGCCACCTCCCAAACCCGCACTTCCTGCAGCACGCCCTGCAGATAGCGATCGTCAAAATCACGACCCAAGTAGAGATCAGCCGCCGCATCGGCAACCGCAGCCCAATCAGCCGCCAGTTCATTAGCGACTTCACCATTGACATAGAGCGTCGCTTGGGTCGGCGTGACTACCACTGCCACATGGGTCAGTTCATTTTCCGGGATGGCCTCCCCAGCGAGAGTCTCTGTGCCTGCCACAAACTCCAACTGCCGACTGGCCGTGAGTCTCAGTTCGTAGGCCACGTGCGATCGCGCGGCATCGCCTTTGGTCAGCAAGGGCTGAATTTGATCACCGCTCACGCTAAACCAAGCTTCCAGGGTAAGGGTTGACAGGGCGAGGTGAGGCACCTGTCCGGCGACATAGGTATCGCGGCCATTAAAGTGCAAGGCATAAGGGGACAGCGGCAGGGGGAGCGGGTCGAGCACCAAGTCGCCCTGAGTCCAAATGGGGGTGGTCTGGTGTAGCGGTCCGCCCAGGATGCCGGGATGACGAGGGAGCGATCGCCCTCGGACATCCTGTCGCGCGGCAAAGTTAGGCACCTCCAGGCCCAGCGTTTCATGGAGCGGCCAGTAGGCAAGCAAGTCCGCTTCCTGGCGGGTGAAGCGACGGAATCGCGAGGTGGCAATCTCTTCAGCAGAGCGCACCGTTCCCCAGAGCCGCACCTCAGCCATCTGCCCAGCAAAGTATTCATTCAGCAGATCTTTGCCGAGATTAATCGCCTGTTCCCCCGGCGCTGTCGCAAAGGGAATAGGATCATTTAACGACCAAGTGCTGTCCAGCACCCCGTTGATATAGAACTTGAGCTGGTGGTAATCTTTCCCGTCTACGGCAACTTTCTCGTTGACGGTGACGGCAACGTGGGTAAACCCGCCGGGAGTCAGGGTCCGTTCACCGGTCAAATTAAGGCCCCGCTGGTTATTGCGGGTGAGCAATTGTCCTTTGGCATGGTCTTGCCAATTAGGTAGATCGGACTCGGTCAGCGCCGTGGTAAAAAAGGCGAGCTGCCCTGGAGCAGTGATCCAAAACAGAAATTGGGTGCGGCTGCCGTCGGGGGTCCCCTGGGCCAGAATGGGCTGGGTGCCGGTCTCGGCCAGCATGACCCAAGCTTCGAGGGTGAAAGATGAAGGGGCCAAATCCTGAGTGTTGGCGATCGCCACAAAGTCGTTAGTGCCGTCAAACTGCAGCACTTTTTCGGCGACATGGGAGCCCTGGAGCGATCGCAAGGCCCAGTCTAAATCGCCATAGCTCCAGTCGAGGTGATGAGCCAGCTTGAGAAAGCGATAGAGGCGATCGAGCTTTTGTGGAGTTAGGTTTGCCAAGCGATCGTACGGTTCGTCAAAGACCACCAGCGCATTGTCGATCAAACGAATAACGTAGGTGATGCCTTGCTCCGAATCCCACACGCGCCACTGCTGATCTGCCGCATCCACCAGTACCTGAGTTTCCGACGACAGGGTAATTCCAGCATCGGCAAATGTCGATATCAGCCAGGGAGGTGTTTCGTGGTTGTTGAGTCGTAAATAGAGGGCATCTTTGATCGCCAGTTCATCTCCTTTTAAGGCAACATCATAGGTGCGCTGGGAAACCGCATCCACAATCAGCCAGTGGCTCCCCCGCTTCTTAATGACGGCTGTGGCTGTGTTTAACGCCTCGTCAGGTAAATTCCAATTGGCCTCCCCGAGTGATTGCATCAGGCTGGTAATGACTTGACTCGATACCTCTTCACGATCTAAGGCATGAATGATTTGTTTGATGACGTCGTCAGACTGATTGATCCGCTCCCGGCGAATCGGAACAAGAAATCTCCTGCGTTCAACGTCACTCTCGATGACCAAATGTCCTGCCTGATCGCCCGTATTGTTGATAAAAAACAGCCGCGACAGTCCGGCCTGCACCTCATCGGGGTTGAGGTCTAAAAAGAGTAGAGTGTTCAATTTTTCTCTCGAGATGCCGACCTGAGCAGTGAAGACATCAACATCCTCTAGACTGCCTTTGCCGGCCAGGTTGAGCGTGGCGGTGCCGTAGTAGTCAGGAAGGTCATCAGAGGCGATCGCGGCCTTGATTAAGTCAAAGTTGGTGGGAGAAAGTCCTAACCCTTCGCGAGCTAATGCTGGCTCTACCGCGACCAAGAGCTCGTGGATCGATTGCAGGTGGGTGGCGAGCACCGTGGGATCAACGGTGCGATCGGGGTGAGTCAAGGGCAGCAGCTCTTCTACCATAGCTGGATCAATTACCCCAAACAGCCGGTAGATGTCCTGCAGGTTGAGTTTGAGCTGCTCTAGGTAGAGGCGTAGCTCCTCTAGCGGCAGGTGAAAGGGCAGACTGGGAGGAAACTGGGCTGTCGCAATTTGTTCGTAAGGGGCTTGCTCAACGGGGGGCGTTTGATTGAGCGTAATCCCTTGCAGCACATCCTCCAGCACCTCGATCACCAAATCGATATAGGGCACCAGCGAAAAAGTATTCTCGCAGTCTAAAGACATGTGAAAGAGATGCGGATGGCGATCGTCTAAACGATGTCCTGCCGGCAGAGTTTGTTGGGGAATATGGCGCTCAATAAACCGCATCAAATCCACAAAATAAGCGGCTGGCCCAAAAATTGAGCGGCAGTGATCGGCTTCTAGAAAATCTAAATTACCAAACAGTTGGGTATAGCCCGGAATCGCCCGCTGATGATCAATAAAGGTTTGTGGAATGCTGATGGGGAGATTGTTAAACAACGCATCTTTGACTGACAAAGAGGCCACGGCGTCTTTAATATTGCCCCAGAGCAGGGTCACCCGCTCTTGAATGCGCTCCGCTTCCCAGTAGGCTCGACGGGCTTTGCGGGCATCGTGGCCAAAGTCTTTGGCATAGGTCTGCACGAATTGCGATTCCGAAAGCGATAACACCTTACCGACCGTGTTGAGGTCAGAATGGCTCTCCTTAAACTGCTCCAGTAATTCAGCGGCAGAGAGGGGCTCAATGTTCGACATGGTGATGACCTCTGATTAAAACGTCGGGCAAACGGTCAGGGAAACAGCGAAAGGGATTGCTAGATCAGCTATCCCCGTTGTCACAGGGGTTATTGCCGCTGGCGATTTTCTGTCTGGGTACCAGAGGCAGAACCGCCGGAGGGCGAATTTTGTGAGCTGCTTTGGCTGGTTGCGGTATCGCCACTGGCGGTGGAGCTATCGTCAAGCGAGTCATCGCTACTGGATGACGCTGTCGATGATTCATCCTCTGAAGAGGAGTCTTCTGAAGCAGAGTCGCTCTCAAGGGAAGAGTCATCCTCATCACTGGATGTACTGGAGGCTGATGCGGATGAGGTAGCGCTACTTCGGCTATCGCTATCGCTGCGAGAGGACATATCACTGCTAGAACTGCTGCTATCGTCGTCACTCTGGCTTTGGGTCGACGAGGTACTCCCTTGCGATCGCGTCGAGGTACTGTCTGAGCGATTGGCGGGTTGATTCTTCGCCGGCAACGAACCCTGAGCTTTCAGATAGTCCAAGACTGCGATCGCCGCCAAAATTTTGGTCGCGATATCAACCCCAGTAGCCAGATCGCCATCGAGCTCAATTTTCTGGGTTTTGGTGCCGCTAGCTGCCCCGTTGCCAGTAGGGCTGGTGGATTGTGGACTGCCGGGGCCGCCGTTGGCAGCGTTGGTGACGGTGCTACGGTGTGACCCAATGGCTTGGGTGATGGGCCGACGCTTGGACGCGCTCTGAGCCCCGCCCCGCGTCGATGCACTGCCACTTGATTGTGAAGATGACGACGAGGACGATGATGAGAGAGAATTAGCCAGCTGGGAGGGTGGGGAGGCGTTGGGTTGACTAGCTGGAGGGTTTAGCCCCTGAAGCGACCGAGGACGCGGCTGCCGGCGGCGGCCCACATTCAGAAACCTGTTGCCGTTGATAGTAGGAGAGCTGAGGCTGCTACCGGAGCCGGAACGACTCCCGGACGATTGCGTGCCGGTTGAGAGTTTTTTAGCCGGGACGGTCTTGTTGCCCGTGGCGTCCACATGGGTGATCGGATTGCCTTGCACAAACTGATACTGGTTGAGCCCATCGACCAAACCCGCTGGGTCAGGACTGAGCCAGCGCCCCAGCCACGGCACGTAGTACCGCGCCCCATAGTCGTAAAACTGACTAATGGCATCCCGTTCGCGCCCGCCATAGCGGTAAACTTTGCGCTTGACTTCGCGATCGCCCTGGCTGGCAATCAGCGCTGTCCCGCCGTAGGGATAGTATTCCTCGTAGGTGACCAGGTTGCCCGTCTCGTCTAGTTCCAGCGCGACGGAGTCCTGATGGTTCCCCAGCCGATAGCGCACCTGCCGGTTAGGGTCATTTTGCTGTCGGACCGTCCAGCGATAAACCGTTGCCACTTTGTCCTGCCCTAGAGTCAGGTGGGTGCTCGTGCGCTCTCGCCTGACCTGATCTCCTCGGCGCACCCGGTACACTTCGTAAGCGCCTAAATACAGCGTTTCCTCGATTTCAACTCGACCATTCACCAGGCGTTCATAGACTTTGCGAGTGCGCTGTCCGGCTCCGTCATAGACGTAATATTCGCTGTCATTGACCTCACCCTCACGGCGAACCACATCCACTGCGAGGAGCTGGTTTCGATAGTTCCAGCGCAGCCCCATCCCCCGAGAGGGCGCTAAGGTGATGAGGTTGCCGTTAAGGTCATAAGCCTGTTCCGGGTCGGCATTGGGCATGTTGTCGGGCTGCAAAATGCCGCGATTTGAGGTGTCAGAGATCAGCATGTTCCGAGTAAAGGCCGTGCCCGCGCCGACATGCTGAATCTGAGTCAGGTTGCCAGCAGTGTCGTAGGTATAGCTGCGACGATAATTTTGCAGCGCCTGAGCATTGTTGCGGTTAGGGGCGATAGGCAAAAATATGGCATCGTTGACCAAGCCATGACGTCGAGGGTCACGGTGCAGGCCGGGGTGCTCGCGGCCAGTGGCCTGGGTCAGGCGATAGAGGGCGTCGTAGCGGTAGGTTTGACGCGGCTCGACCCGATCGTTTTGGCCAAATGTGGTGTGGTGAGAGCGATCGCTGATGGCGGTGAGATTGCCCACCGGGTCATAGTCATAACGGATATCTTGTAGGGTTTGGCCGTCGCGCTGGCGCTGGCTGCGTAATTGCGTCAGATAAAAAGTTTGCGGATCGTATTCGTAAGTAGTAGAAACGCCGCTGCCATAGGTCACCTGTGTTTTTTGATCGCGGGCGTTGTACTGAACGTCATTGACAAAAGGCTGGTACTGCTGGCCTTCGCGATATTCCAGCGATCGCACCCGACCCGAAGCATGGTACGACTGCCGCACCACTCGCTGGTCGGGCAACCGCAGCAGCATCAATCGTCCTAGGGCGTCAAAAAAGCGCTGAGTCGTAAATGATTCCGCTTCTAAAGTCGGATTCTGCGACCAATCGGGGGCCGTTTGGTAATCGCGGCAAAACCGCCGCTGGCTCGTGCGCCAGTTACCCTCCAAGGTATAGCGGCTGAACTGAGTCACCCCCGCTTGATCATAGCGATTGATGAGCCGCCCGCGCAGGTTGCGATCGCCGCTTGGGTCAACGGTTTCGCCATATTCCAAGCGCTCAGCTTGGTAGCGGCGACCGGCATTTTCAACCCACACCGCAATTGGGCGCGATAGAGCATCGTAGTCGGTCGAGATGCGAAATCCTCGGCTATCCCACCGCTGAATTTCGTCGCCACCGGCATTGTAAAGCCGCCAGTGAGCCCCCTGATCAGCTCCTTCCAGCTTCAGCAATCGACCCTCCATGTCATAGGCCATGCGGACGTTGACGCGATCGCGCTGCCGCAGTCGGGGGTCCTGCATCTGGAGCGGGTTGCCCAACCAGTCGAGCCAGGTGGAGGTCGTCAGCGGTTCGCCCTCGGCAGCCAACCGCTCTTGCTGCAAAATTGGGCGGCCCCAACCGTCGAATCCTTGGCGCGTAAAGGTGCCAAAATAGTCGCCAAAGCGGGCATTAAGCTGCTGTTGTTCGGCTGGCGATCGCTGCTGGTAAAAGGGCGACTCAGGCAGCGCATCATTGGCATCGTACCGCCGCTCGTCCCAAGCGCCATACTCAGTGCGGGTCACATAGCCTGTTGGTAAATCCAGCCGACGAACTCGGCCCAGCGGATCATAGTGGCGGATCGTCGCCACCCCGTGATGGGTCAGCACCGGATCATCCTGATAGGTCGCCGTGGCGGCATAGAACGGCTCAAACTGCTTAACGACGAGACCTTTATTGTTGTAAATCGACCAGCCCGTAGTGATCCAACGTTCCTGAACCTGCTCCTCAACGACTTGCCCCGCTTCACTTAAATTCACTGCGGGGCCGGCTTCCGCCCGTTGTTTTTGCTGCACGCTGCGGCCCAAGCCATCAAAATATTCCAGCGATATCTGTAGGGGGGACTGCCGCAAGTTGCCCTGCTCGCTGAAGTAGATTTCGCGCTCTATGCTGAGAGTGTGTACCGGCTGCCGCTGCCGCTCCCAGGCCATGGCATCGTAGAAAAAGCAGCGGGTGGCGTTTTGCAAGTAGCCATGGGGCTCCGCTAGTAACCGTTCACGATCCCACGTTCCGGGCATTTGATATTCCGATAGGGGGCGATCGCCCCGCTGATCATCGCCTTCTTGCCCATAACGACTGACTAGCCGCAAATTCCCCAGCGGATCGTAGAGATACTCCGTGACGTTGTGATTAATGTCCGTGTCCCGAGCCGGTTGCAGCGTGTGATAGTCCGGTTCCACAGTGTGAACCAGGCGCTGCTGCTCACTCAAATACGCTTCTGTGCGCACCAGCAGTAACCGGTAGGGGTCATAGCCAACCTGGGTGACGGTGCCGAATTGATCACTATATTGCTCTGCCTGGTAAAACCGTTCCGCCCCGCCATAGGTCGCTTGAGTGCCCGGATCAACATAATATTGGCGGCCACCCACTGCCCGCTGCACACTTATCCAGGCGCCCCCATCGGCATCTCGGCTGAGCAGTTTTTCTGCCATATTGGCTGCCCCCGTCGATTGGAGTAGCCGCTCAATGCCCGATTGGGGATACATGGCCGTTTCCGTGCGGTATAGCAGCGCCCGCCGTCCCGACTGCCCCCATTCCAACACGCTGGTTTGGTCATCATTCCAGTAGCGATAGCGCTGCCACGATAGCAAGCGGGACCCAGTGCCCACAGGCGTTTGGTCAAAATCTACTGCCGTCAGGTCTGGTTGTGGGTAGGTCTGGTTAAGCTGCTCCCAAGTGACTCGCGTAGAGGGCAATCCCGTCAGCTCAAATTTCTGACTCTGAATCGGAATCCCCAATTTGTAGGCCGACTTCGTTAAGTGCAGGTAATCTTCAACGGTGTATGTGCCTTGGGTGCGTGCCTGATCGGGGTGTTCGGGCGTTGTATTACGGGCATAGGCGAGTTCGGCACTGTGGGTCAGCTTGCCGTAGTCATCGTGGCGTAAATAAAGCTGATGTCGGACGCGGGGATCAACCGGATGGCGCTCGTAGTGATAGGTGATCGCTTCTCGGGGCAGCGGCAGATAGACTGCTGCGGGTGTGCCCTCAGCGGGCTGAATTATCCGCAGAGTATAGTTACGCTCCTCCACGGTGTAGGGGTGCGGCTCAGCGGTAGTGCCATCTAGTCCGTAGACTTCCTGTCGCAGCATACGCCCGCGCAAAGCTCGGTGGGCTGCTTGCAGACTAGCCGGATCAGCCAGCGGCGTTTCGAACTCGCTGTCTTCAAGGATGGGCTGTTGAGTGTAATATTCTGCGGCAAACTGCTGAGAAAGGGTCTCCTGTTCGGCAATGCCGGTGTGATACCAGGTTTTGGTATGGACTGGCGGTACGTGGAAATCGGCGGTAGTCGAACCGATCGCGGGTGAATCAGAGCCGGTCTGCTGAAACTGTTCAAAGATTTCCGTATCCCACTGCTCGACCAGGCCAAACCCCGCAAACTCACGCTCGCGAAACTCAAACGCCCCGTGATGATAAGCAAAGCGACTGACCCGCCGCGATCGCGCCACCAAATCCACTTGCTCAATCCGCTCCACGAGTTGCACCGGAAACGGGAGTTGGGTCAACCAGGGACGATTGGCCCGTCGATCAGCCAGGTAAAAATAGGTCGAGGGCGCATAATAAATCCGGCTGATGGCCCCCATATGGTTGTCGATTTCGGTCAACAAATGGGGTTTCACCCCACCGGTAAAGTCGTAATAGTGCTGCTGCCCATCGACCCCACCAGAACCAAAGACTAAACAAGCGGTTCCATTGCCTTGAATGTCGGCAAATTGGATCTGGCTCAGCGCCGAGTAATTATCTGGTAGGGGAATTCGCTCTGGTGCGCTAAATCCGTTGCCGCTCTGGTTGTAATACACCCAAATGGCGTGCCCATCGACATACACCAGGTCCGACGTGCCCGAACCATCGATATCGACGAGAAAAATGCGGGCCTCGTCCATCACCTCGCCAAAGTGCGGTGCCGCAGTCATTATGACTTTGGGCCCAAACCGTCCGTAGCCTAAATTAGGCCAGTAAGTGACCTCACCATTCCGGATCCGCACGCGATCGCTCAGACCGTCGCCCCCCATATCGGCAAACAGCAGTTTTTCCGTTGCCGTCGGGCTAACTGCGAAGGGCAACTCAGCGGCTCTGGTGGCCACGATCGCCGCTTCGTGACCGGCTCGTCCAGCTCCGGGGTAAACCTTGACCTGCTCCTCATCAAACAACAGCAAATCTGCCCGCCCATCGCCCGTAACGTCGATGTATTCCGCCGCCGGATTCGCGTAATCAATGGGTGACTTAGCGAACGGCTGAAAACCGTCCCAGGTCTCTTTATCCACCCGCTGATAAGTCCCAGAACGTCCCGGGGTGCGAATGGTCGCTTGGGTATATAGCCCATCACTCAGCGCGTAAGCTGGGCTCGGTTGGTTACGCTCAACCGGAAACGCCACTGGCGCCTGCGGAGCACCATAGGTGCCGTTCCCCTCGGCTGACCAATATAGGGTAATCCCGTTATGGTCGTACAGCAGCCCGGCAATTCCTTCGCCATAGAGGTCTAGCAGCTGATAGCCGCCGACAGTGTCAAACTGGTTTACTAAGGGCTGTTCACCTTCTCGCAGCAAAGGCTGAAAGTGATGATTGGTGGCGTTAAAGTTGGAATATTGAAACGTCAGGGGTGGCAGCGGTTGCTGCTCATATCCTCCCGAAGTTTGACGGCGATAGCCGACAAATTGTACCGAGGACAGCCGACTCAGCACCGGCGATTCTTGATAGCGCAGTTGAATCGCTCGCTCCAGGCAGTCAGACACCCCCAGTTCTTGGGGAAAGTGGTGGAAAATCAGAATGTTGCGGCAGAGCCGATGGGTGCGAACTTCAAAACCCGCCCGATAATCGGAAAACGGATCGCGGCGTTGACTCCAGGGGCGCGTCGGGACCGTGGTCAACGTTTCTAGCTGATCAAGGTCATACTCGCCGTAGTCCAGCACGACGCTAAAGGCCCAGGAACCATCAGGCTTATTGCCATACTGAATTTTATGGAGATAAGTCTGAGCCGTTTGCCGGCGATCGCGCTCACTCAGGCGCGGGGCAATGCCCACCCCATCTTCCCGTTTATAAACGTACTGAATACGATTGCCCCGATCATCTTCCGTTTCCTCCAGCAGCCAAGAGAAAATGCGCTGCGGATGATCAGGATGAACAATGCGGGCCGTGGGCGATCGCCCATAGGTGCTGATAATGCCATCAGCCGTCGTAATGCGCCAGTAGTCATCGCCATCGTGGGTCCGAGTCCAACGCTCAATGCGCAAAAAAGCCCCTTCGGTGCGCGGACAATATCGCCGTATCCGATAGGTCACTCGACCTGCTGGCTCTAAAGCATCATGATATTCTTCATGCATCAACCAATCGCCATCTGGCCGATCGTCTGGCTGATGCAGCATCGGCACGAGATACTCAGCATCAGAAAAGACAAACTCATCAAGGTTGGAATAATCCGGCAGCCGTTTCTCAGTTCGACGGGTTACGTGGGGCACTGACAGGTTGAACCCCATACCAAAAACGCCTTGAGATCCGGCAGAGCTATAGGTTAGCTGTAGGTCAGGCTCTAACCCCCGCGCCACGGGCACTCCCAGAGGAATCGCAAAGCTCCCGGTTCCTGTAAATGGACTCGATTGGAACGTCTCGCCAATGCCCTTAATGGCCCCTCCACCCTTGGGCAAGCGAACTTGAGGAACGTCAACAGCAACTTGTGGAGTTTGCATAACGCAGTGAGTCCCGTCCCAAAATGTTGAAGATTCTATGCGAGCCTAATAAAAGAAAATTAAGAATATCGAGCAGCTTAGCTATTGCCTTTTAAGCCTCATAAAGAATCCTTGTCTTAACTAACTTCTCTAGCGATCGCCGCCCTCAAAAGCACATGAAGCAACAAAATCAAAACAGAGGGTGGCGGAAAATATCAAGGAATATTGTATAGACCGGAAGGTTTGTTTTCGATGTTCATCCATTAACAATTGTGACATCCAAGAAACAATCCTATTCAAGGCGCTGGCGCTGTTCCGGCAGAGTGAAGCAGGCTAAAGCATTTGTGAATGGCAAAAATCCGGTAAATGGCAGCACTCAATCAGTTTTTATCACCTAGTTGGGTAAATCTGACAGCAGGATGCTAAAGTTTCGGCACTTTTCTACGCTAAGAACAGCTCGTAATTTCCAGCGCGGGAGAGTAAGCCAATGGCGTCTGATTCGTCTCATTCACCTGAATCGAGTGAAGAAGGGTTGGCGATCGCCGCCCGCAATTTTTTGATTGCCGTATTCCTGAGCGGGGTGCCCATACTGGCATATCTGTGGCTATCAGTGGATATGACCTACGGCAGTTGGACCGCCCTGGGGACAGGCAGATTAGTCGGTGCCGCTAGCGTCCCATTACTTTTTGGCACATTGGCGCTCTATCGGGGACAGCAAGTTATCCGATTCTTATCCAATCTACTGGAGTCAGGCAATCTACCCTTCTAAATCATCGAAATCACCCTCAAATAACGAGCTCTAACCTAAGCTTTCAAGGTTCTGTCAGCACGATGAAATTAATCTCAGCTTAGGCTAGGAAATGTAGCGTCAGTCGAGGGCTTGATTATTTCAATCTTGCTACAGGCAAAGGAGTTTTTAAGCGTGTTGTCAATTCGTTTTTCACCTCAAAGATCAGCCGCTTTCTTGATGTCAGGAATACTTAGTGCTGGCACATTTTCGATGCCGGGTATCGCCCATGCAACAATATCGACAATTAACTTAGCCCAACCGGCCCCCAAGAATCTGCTGATCGGTCAAGTACTGCCCGATTTTGAGATTGACGATGGATTTGAGCAGGCAGGCGAAGGCTTTCACGCCATCTATGTAGATCGAGCGGGGAATGTTTTAGGCACTTTTGTCAATATCCCCAATGCCCAAATTAAGGTTTACTCCAGTGGCCATATTTTAGTCTCCGAGCAAGATTACACAGTCGAGACTACCTATTACTCAGATGGCAAAATTCGCCTGATCGGTCGAACTCGCTTCAGATATTTCCGCAATGGACGCATTCGAGAAATTGACGATATCAACTTTCGCTATTTGAATAATGGCCGATTAAGAGCAATAGAAGATATTGATTTCAACTACTTCAGCAATGGCCGTTTGAAAAAAATCGAAGACATTCGTTTCAGGTACGACTCTGACAATCTTTTAGAAACTATTAGCGCGGCTCAAACCCGCACCGGCATCCGCATTGTCGTCGTAGATTGAAGCTCTGAAACATTTTATGCATGTTGACTAGGGCGTGTCACCAAAGCATTCTAAAACTGCAAGCTTACAGGTAGGAAAGGCTTGGATGTAGATGGCTTGCCCTCTCAGGATAAGCTGACGTTGGTAGCCGTCAGGACTCAAACGTGAAGCTGTCGCGTCGAGACGTTGAGCATCTAGTAATCGAGAATGCCGGCAGTTGCATAAAGATTGGCTTGGCTAACCAGATCGCGTTCTACTGTCATATCTGCCACTTTAACAATCAGAGAGACGCCGCAGGGGGTGGGATAAGACTGGCGTAGAAGTCAGCCGGCGGGCGCACCACGGCAATATCTGGCTCGGGTTCTGAGCAGTCGTCGAGTCAGATAGGATCTGGCAATCGCACTAGCATTTGCTCACCTAAGTGGCGTTCGAGTCGTTGTTCTATCCGCTTAATGAATTCAGGGTGAAGTGCGATCGCGATTTCTAACGTCTCAAATCGGCGGCGGCAAACAACCTTTTCAACTCAATCAGCGGCTTGTAAACATCTGCTGCATTGGGATTATTAGCTAGCTGGGTTCTCTCTCAACAAAACTCGTCCTATCCACACTGACCATACCAGACTCAGTAACAACACAACGATTCCTAAAGGTGGCACTAGGCTCAGAATCCCCATTCCCAAGCCCAGATAGCATAAAGGACTAGGCAACTGCTGGCCCTTGAGCGCTGTCCAACTCACTAACAAAAGCCACAAACCATCCAAGCTGATTGCCGCCATCGCCAGGATGCCAATCATGCCGTTGAGAGGGTCACCTGATAATGCTGTTTCGTCATGTGCCGCAACTTGGAAAATTGCATACAAACTCAAAACAGTATTGCTGACTAAGCACAAAACGGAAAGAAAACCCAACCCAGTTGCAACGGAGAGCAAGGCTGAAGCGTCACGCCGTAAATAGTTTGCTAGTGCCAAAATCAGCACACTAGAAATTGTCGCCGAAACGAACTTTAGTCCGTCCTGGATCAACAACGGTGTCGGGTTGTGGATGGCTAAGTCTATTAATTTATTCGGATCAGCGATCGCCGAAAATCCAATTAAGAAAATCACTGTAGCTAATGTTGCTATCAACACAATGACGTTGATAAATGCTGCGATGCCACCTAGTTTTTGCAGGTGAGTCATAGCCTAACTGAATATCTGAAGTAAGCCACTGGTTTGACCAGGGCGACTCGAATAGCTTTGAGCGTTCCCGCAGTAAAGTCCCCACGGCGGCTTGAACTAGCAAATCCGTAGGAGGACAAAGTAATGTCGGAATTTTATCAAAGCCTGTCTCACTCGAAGTGAGACTACAAATACCCTGTCATTTTCGCTCCCAAATATTGCCGTAAAGTAATGTTTTGGAAGATTCCCAAATTTCTGGGTCCAATTTTCCATGGGTTGGCTCGCCAGAAGGGTTTTGAGGTCTGCTTCACTTTCTGTAATCTCAAGATGATAGACGCCTGACATGGGGCTTGCTCAATGCTTCACATACTTTCTAGCATCTGCAGCCTTTGTTCAAAGAATTGGTCTAAAGCGGGCTTCTGCTCTTGGTAGGTATGCGCTACTGACGCCATCAAGGTATTGACGAGGAAATTCAATTGAAGCACGTCATCACCGGCTATAGTCGGTTATTCGCAGACAGTAACTAGGGTCGGTGATGTCGCCAATCCTCAAGCCGATTAAGGTTTGGGAGCCATCACAGGACGCATAAAATCGCGTCTGACTTTCACGATTTGCATCCCTGACTTTTCAAAAACAGTCAGTTCTGGCTGCTAGCCGCCATCCACAACCGGAGTCTTGGCGATGAATTCCCCATCTGTAGATTATGAACAACTAGAGCTATTACCGGCGGGCAGCCTGTCTGGTCACCCATCGCCCAAAATTGCTCAAAGGTTAAAAACGGTCATGGGGCACTGGTGCGATTTTTTGCGCCAGACAATACGCCCAAAGTGCGTTCTTACCGGAGCCAGACTGGTGAAGTGCGTTTCGATGTCTATGATCCGGTGACGCAACAGCGATCGCACCACCGCTCTGAAGAAGCTCTGCGCATCTGGCTAGAACAACGCCATCACCAAAACGCTCGTCAAGATTTATCTTGAATGGGTTCTGAGTTTAATGTCATCGATGTCGCCTATTTACCACGTCCGCAAAGCGCACCTCAATGAAGTTGGTGATTTGCCCGCCATTGAGCGGCGAGCGGCTCAGCTTTTTGCTGATCGATTAGAGACCCTAGGGCTGACGATCGAGGGCTTAGACCAGGTTAACGAGGTTGACGATTTGGCTCGGGCGATCGCCGCCGGGAGACTCTGGGTTGCCGAAACTGTACACCGTGAATTGGTGGGATTTGCCCTAGTGCTTGATTTCGGTGAGTACGCTCACTTAGATGAACTTTCTGTCGTGCCAGAGCATGGACAGCAGGGGGTCGGCTCTGCACTGCTGCATCAAGTGTGTGCCTGGGCAACGGCGGCTGGCTACCAAGCCGTCACGCTACGAACATTCCGTGATGTGCCCTGGAATGCGCCCTTCTATCAGCGTCGAGGATTTGCCATCATCGACTCGGCTGAGTTGACCCCACAGCATGTTGAGCTGGCAGCGATTGAACGGGGCCGGGGACTGCGCTCCGATCTCAGAGTTGCCATGGTCTATCCAATTACTCCTATCTAGTTGTCGGCTATGGATTACACGATTTGTCGATTAAGTCTTGAAGATCAGCCCATCCTGTGGGAAATGCTGCAGTACGCAGCCCACGAATCTTCTTTGGAAGCTTTACAACACCCGTTGCTGGCTCGCTATGCCGTGGGTTGGGGGCGGCCGGGAGACGTGGGCTATGGAGCCTGGCAAGCCGCCACCCCGATTGGGGCGGCGTGGTTACGGCTTTGGTCAGGGGATAACAAAGGATTTGGCTATATCGACGATGACATTCCTGAGTTGTCAATCGGGGTTGCTCCCGACTATCGCGGGCAGGGAGTGGGCACACGTCTGTTGAACGAACTGTTAGCTGATGCGAAAGGACGCTTTTCCGCTGTGAGTCTGAGCGTGCGCGGCGATAATCCGGCCGTGCATCTATACTCGCGAGTGGGCTTTGTCCCCGTCGGCGGCAGCGCTGTTCTCAATCGCATCGGTAGCGAATCATTCAATATGATTTGTGAGCTGAACGCTTGATGGCCAGGGATTTTGAGTTGAATTCGGCATTCGCAAAAATACGTTCTTGAATGGAGATAAATCATGTTAGTTCGAGTCGCTCAATCAACTGATATTGAGACGATGTTTGACATCCGCACCAGCGTTACTGAAAACCACCAATCGCGCGAAGAGATTGCTGCGCTGGGCATCACGCCGGATTCCATTGCAGAAATGTTGGCGACCGACTGCCGTGCTTGGATCGCGGAACTGGAGGGGCAACCGGTGGGGTTTGCGATCGCCAATGCTACCGAAGCCGCGATTTTCGGCGTTTTCGTGCGTCCTGCGTTTGCAGGCAAAGGGGCGGGTCGAGCCCTGATGCAGGCTGCAGAAACTTGGTTGTGGTCTCAGGAACTTGACGAAATTAGTCTCCTGACAGGCAATGATCCATCGCTCCGGGCGTATGGCTTTTACCAGCATCTTGATTGGCGACTGACGGAGGTTGTGGCGGAAGGGGAATATGCCGGAGAAGCCAAGTTCATCAAGCGCCGCCAACCGTACGAACCTGCCGGTTAGCGTGACCACAAAACTCAATTTTGGGGTGATGGCGTGACATCGTGGAGCTCGCCTACATCCCGTTCAGGAAGACTTAACATGCCAGATTCAAGAGTGCTTTTAACGAAACAGCGACTTGTTATGAAAGCTATCCAGTCACCGCCAGAGCCCGCCACTGTGGTCATTTCAGAAGTCGTGAAGCCCCGAGCGATCGCCGCTTATGAAGAATGGTGCCGCGACATTAGCCGCGCGGCTCAACACTTTGATGGCTTTTTAGGGGTTGAAATCATTCGTCCTCGCGATATCTATCACCCCGAGTATAAGGAGTCGATCTTTGGTTCCCATTACCCCCGCTCAATTTTAAAGGCGTAGCGGCACTGCTGGGGCCGACACGTCGGCATTTGGGCCACAGGTGCATGACTTCCGGAAGAAATTTTTATCGCATCAGGGGAACTGTACGATCGCGCCTTTGATCGCTGGCTCACCACAGCGGTGGGGCAAAATCGTCCTTGACTGCTGGCGCGACTACCACAGCTACATTCAAGCGGTCTGTTCGTGAATCCGCTCTCATGTCTGGTCCATCACTAATTGACGAGCCACTGGATGACAGAGTCCCTAAGTTTTCCGACAATTTCCGCTGGTGCTCTGGTAGTGCCTGGGGCTAAATAGACAACAAGCGGCCCGCCTACAGTTCATCAAAAGAGCCGGGGACACCATGAACATCTTGCTTGAATATTTGCGCTACCTCTTAAGCGCTTTGCTATTGCTCTGTATTCCGCTGGGTCTAGCAATCAGCGCTATTCGATTTGGGTTGCGGGGCGATCGCAATCTTGCCATTACCTTCGGAGTTGTGGCCGGGGTTTTGAGCATTCCTATCGGGCGTTTTGCCGTTAGCACCCTCTTGATGCTTTTGTTTCTGGGCCCGCCGCCCAGTGAAGCTCAACTGATTGCCGACTTTGAGCAGCAAACTGGGGTCAGCTTACCGGCTAGCGCCAGAGTCACTTCATACCGAACCGCATACGACTTCTTTGGCGACTGGGGCGGCCTGCTCAAGGCCAAAATCCCCTGCCAGGAGATGCAGTTGCTCAGGCACCCATCAGATTTTTGGTCTGATCAGAACATCCGCGTCGAAACGCTTTCCAGATCCAGGGGTTCAATGCTGAGGAATGTCTGGAGAAAATCAAGGTTTACGATTCCGTCTGGTTCCCATGTGGCAGTTATCCGCAGAGGGGAGTTTGATGCGGTTTATGCCGTCGAACCGACCCAATGCATCGTTCACTATCAGCGACTGTCAACATAAACTTATCAGCTTGCGTTGATCATCCCTGGTTTGACCCACGACATAGAGCCTATTTGCTTCTATCGGAGGACTTTCCGAAAACTGGGGCGTTGTCTAACCGCTTCCCACCAGGATTTGAGTTGGGGCACAGAGCCGATGGCGGCTTCCCAGTCCGGCGTATTAGAGAGATAAAACATTACGGGCATCAGGTAAAAGTCGGCCAGCGTCGGCTCGGTTCCCAACAAATAAGGTGAGAAATTTGCCACATCGGCGATCGCCTTCAGTGCCGTTTGCGTCTTGGGCACTGCCGCTTCGATCGCCGCTATATCGCTTTCGCCGCCTTGTCGAGGCACCATCATGCGCTGAATGACAATCGTGCCAATCGCCGGCGCATAGAGATAGCTCGCCACAATCCCCATAATTTGCCGCATGCGCGCCTGAGTCATCAGGTCATGGGGAGTAAAGCCACTATTGTTGAGGGAGGCATCGAGATATTCGGCGATCGCATTTGTTTCATACAAATACTGACCATCAACTGCCAAGGTTGGCACCTTGCCGAAAGGATTTTTGGCCAAGTAGTCGGGTACATTTTGCTCGCCTTTGAAAATATCGATCGACTCTAGCTCGTAGGGAGTGTCGGTTTCCTCGAAGATCATGCGAATCGTGCGAACGTAGGTGCTGAGGGTGGGCCCGTAGATAGTGAACTGTGCCATGACGTCGAGTCTGAAATTTTTCCGTCTATTGATAGACACTTCAACTTAGCTTGAAACCCGCCAGCGTGCCTGAAAGAATCGTGTCAACTGCCTGGCAATTTTGCCAACTCCGCTCTGCAATGCTATCTACTACCCACAAGCTGCTGTGTTGCTGAGGGATACAGAAATCGTTTGTCACCGTTGCCACGGCTGTTCTATTTGACACGGTATGGCTCCCCCGCTTGCCGCTTCTTCAAGCTTCCGTTCACGATCGCCCTGAACCCGCCATAAAATTGGGAAGACTGGTAAACCAGGCGACGGTGAAACCAAGGAGGCGTATGAAACGATGGCTTAAGCGGGGCAGTCTAATCGTTGCGATCGCAGCTGGTCTAATCACTCTAGGTGGCTGGCGATCGCGCCCGGTCCACAGTGCCGACTATCTGCAAATTCGGCTGGGCTTCTTCAGCGTGTCGGTTGCCATTAATGATCTGCAGACCTTCGCGGAAACCGGAGCCGCCCCCGACGAACTCGAAACCTATCTGCGGTACCTGCCGCCAGGTGGCCGAGAACAATTCCGAGAAGCGCTCAATCGCCAGTTTCAAGTCAGTCCAGTCGCGGTTTCACAGGTCACGTACTCCAACATTGGTACCGACTTTCTCACTCGCCTAGGCAACATCATTCAAACGCCGTCGGGCTTGAATGGTCAAAAAGCCATCCGCGCGGCGCTAATCGTGTCGGCAGCCGATCCCGAAGGATTTTCTGCCCTAAGTTTTTTACAGAACTTTCCCACTGTTGGCATCCATATTGACGGTAGACGGCTGCTGACCCTACAGCAGGAAGTATCGTCCTACTTCAGCTATCGCGATGCCGCGCTAACGGCGATCGCTACTCAATCGGCAGCCGAAGTAGCGGCGGCTGATGCCATCAGCTGGGAAACCGTGCCTGATCTACGCAATTACGGCGAAGTCCGGTTTACCAAAACGGTTTTGCAACTGAGCAACCAGTTTCCTGACATTCCCGCAGGACAATCGCGGGAGTTTGCCGTCGATTTATATTTGCCAGAGGGGCGATTAACACCGATCCAGTTGGTCATTATCTCCCACGGCCTCGGCTCCAATTCCCAGGAATTTGCCCAAATGGCCGAGCATCTGGCGTCCTACGGATTTGCGGTTGCCGTCCCCGAACATCCCGGCAGCAACACGAATTATCAGCAGGAACTGCTGGCCAATCTGGCTTACACCGGTCTTGATCCCTATGAGTTTATTTATCGACCTTGGGATATCAAAACGATTTTGAATACTTTAGCTGCCGATTCAACCTACGCGCAGCATCTTGATTTGGAAAACGTTGGCGTTATCGGTCACTCGTTTGGCGGCTACACGGCGCTGGCGCTGGCGGGAGCACCGCTCAACCAGAACTTTATTCAAGCCACCTGCGAGCCAATGCAGTATGTTCTGAATCTTTCGACCCTGCTGCAGTGTCGCGCGGCGCTGCTGCCCCCGGCGGACTATGGGCTGGCTGACGATCGCGTGAGTGCCGTTATGGCGTACAGTCCGGTAACTAGCGTGCTGCTGGGTCCCGAGAATTTGGCTCAGATCCAAAAGCCGGTCATGATAGTTACCGGGTCCAGCGACTTTGTGGCCCCGGCCGTGCCCGAGCAGATCCATCCCTTCGTTTGGTTGGAAACTCCGCATAAGCATTTGGCGGCCTTCATTCCGGCCAGTCACGTATCCATTAACGGTGAGGTCGACTTTGGCGATCAGGTTGATATTTCACCGCGAGTAGCGTCGCTTTTGACTGGGCCCGATCCCCAACTCAGCAGCAACTACGCCCAGGCACTAAACACAGCTTTTATGGGCTTTTATCTGAGCGATCGCCCTGATTACCAAGCGTTCCTTGGAGCCGTCTATGCGGAGCAATACCTCAGTGAGGAACCAGTTCAGCTTAGGGTGATTAGCGCGCTGACGGCGGCGCAGCTCATCGAAGCTTATGGCGATGAACCCCCGATCTCGATTTATCCCGATTCCGATGGCATCCGCTCGGAAAACGAGTAACGAGCCTGATGGTTGGTATTGGCATTTTGCGCTTTACTCTGGGGCAGTGATGCGATCGCATCGGTCAAAAGACCAAACGATCAACATTCGACCATTAGTTTGTCGTAGCCATATAGGCATCTAGCTCTTCGGTCAGTTTCTGCTTAGCCTCCAAGGGCAAAAAAGAGGCTTTGAAGGCATTCTTTGAAAGTTGGTAGAGATTCGTTTTGGTGAGTTCCAAGGCTGATGCTGCCGCCTTAAAGTTTTCGGTAATGTAGCCACCAAAATAGGACGGATCGTCAGAATTAACTGTGACGCATAGTCCTTGGTCGAGCAACTCCTTGAGGTTGTGTTCAGTCATTGAGTCGAATACTTTTAGCTCGACATTAGAAAGGGGACAAACGGTTAAAGGTATCTGTTTTTCATTTAGGTACTGCAGTAAATTGGGATCTTCCATACTGCGAACGCCATGATCGATGCGAGCAACGTCTAGTAAGTTGATCGCTTCCCAAATGTATTCTGGCGGTCCTTCCTCACCCGCGTGAGCCACCGTCAAAAACCCTTCAGAGCGAGCCATCTCAAACACGTCCTGAAACTTTGAGGGAGGATTGCTCTGTTCAGCAGAATCCAAGCCTACGGCCACAATCGTGTCTTTATAGGGAAGCGCCGTTTTCAGAGTTTCGACGGCTGCTTCAGCACTGAGATCCCTTAAGAATGAGAGAATCAGTTGAAAAGAAATATCGAACTTTGATTGCGCGTCCACTAAGGCTTGATAAATGCCCTGATAAACTGTTTCAAAGGGGATGCCGCGTTGCGTATGAGCCTGTGGGTCGAAGAAAATTTCTGTATGCTTGACGTTCTGACTGGCCGCTTTTTCCATGTAAGCCCAGGTCAATTCATAATAGTCCTGTTCTGTCTTGAGTACTTGCGAACCTTGATAATAGAGATCTAAAAAAGATTGCAAATCCTCAAAATTGTAGGCATTTTGAATTTCTTCAACGGAGTCGTAAGGCAGTTCAATCTGGTTGCGTTGGGCGAGGGCAAACATCATTTCCGGCTCCAACGTTCCTTCGATATGCAGGTGTAGTTCTGCTTTGGGCAGTCCTTGAATAAATTTATCCATTTTAGGCTCCAATTCCTAAGGCGAGAAACACAAATCTGAGCAGAAATATCGCTGCCAAAATCCAGACAGCGATGCCGATTTCATGGGCTTTTCCTTGAAATGCCTTTAAGAGGGGATAACTGATAAAGCCGACAGCCAACCCTTCAGCAATGGAAAAGCTCAAGGGAATGAATACGACAGTCAAGAAAGCTGGAATAGATTCAGCCGGATCGCTCCAGTCAATCTGGGTGATGCTGCCCATCATTAAAACGCCCACAATTAGCAGAGCAGACGCTGTGGCAAACGGCGGAATCGCCGATAGTAGTGGGGTGAAGAAGATGGCTAGCGCAAACAAAATTGCGGCAACGACGGCAGTAAAACCGCTGCGCCCGCCTTCAGAAACCCCTGACGCCGACTCGATATAAGTGGCCACGGTAGACGTGCCCAAGGCCGCCCCCACCGTAGTTCCCACGGCATCCGCCATAAACGCCTGACTCGCCTTGGGCAGTTCACCCTGCTCATTCATAAAGCCAGCCTTGACCCCTACTCCCGTTAGCGTTCCGACGGTGTCAAAAGTATCGACGAATAAAAAGACAAACAGAATCGCCAATAAATTCGCAATGTTGTTTTCAAATAGCTGCGCCAACCCAACAAACGCTTGGCCAGCGATGTTGGTAGGGAAAGACGGCAGCCCGATGATGCCCTCTGGCCAGGGGGCGATGCCTAAAATCCAGCCTAATAATGCGGTCGCTAAAATGCCGATTAGCAGGGCTCCTTTCACCCGTCTAGCCATGAAGGCGGAGGTAATCAGAATGCCAACGATCGCCATAACTGTATTGGCTTGACCGAGGTTGCCGAGAGTTGTCGTCGTTGATTCGTCCGTCACAATTAGGCCGGAGTTGCTGGTCAGCGCAATGTAGGCAATAAAAACGCCAATGCCAGCGGCAGTGGCGTGCTTGAGACAGTCAGGAATCGCTGCCACGATGCGACTTCGCACTTTTGAGAGCGATAAGGCGATGAAAATGAGTCCTTCCACAAACACCGCCGCTAACGCCACTCGCCAGTCGATGCCCAAACCTAAAACGACCGAAAAGGCGAAGTAGGCATTAACGCCCATGCCCGGTGCCAGCGCGAACGGATACTTGGCGTAAAGCCCCATAATCAGCGTCGCGATCGCGGCAGAAATGGCAGTCGCAAACACTAATTCCCCAAACAGATCTCCCGATTCTTCCAGAAAAATTGCATTGGAGAGAATGTTTGGATTGACGGCAAGAATATAGGCCATCGTCACGAAAGTCGTCACTCCGGCAAGAATTTCTGTTCGGAGATTGGTTTGCAGCTCAGAAAAATTAAAAAAACCCGCCAATCCGGTTTCACCGGCAGATGAACTGGAAGTAATAGACTCCTGGGTCGGAGTTGATGACTGATTCCGACTCATTTTTTACCTCATTGTTTAAATTTAGTTTTTATCTTTAACATTGATTTTTTGAGGATTCTGAAACATAAGATACATTATTAAAACTATCTAAAAATAGCCTGGAAGCGGCTGACGAGAATAAAATTTTCTAAGGATATTGCTATGAATATTGCTATTAAATTTACTCTATCGAGAAGATAAGTCGACGGTTATAATCCCTAACTTTAAACAGCTTTTCTCCTTAAACAGCATTAAATCAAACGAAATATGGCTGATCTTATAAAAATTTAGCTTATTACAGCCATCAAATATAGCTACATAAATTGCCGCCAAAGAAATCAGAAAAGTACTTCGGCGGGAATGGGAATATTGAAGCTGGAAGTCAGCCCTAAAGGCATAAATTTTAAACAATAAAATTATCTCTAAAGATAGATGACGGCCTTTTAGTATTTTTTAATACGATTTCTTGCGGTCATGCTTGATAATTTTGCTTGGAATACGGGAATGACGCTTGACCTAGCTGATTTGAATAGTTATTTTTTACTTTTATTTGACAGCTACGGTTGGTAGGTTACGGATTTAAATGTGTAATTTCTGTTTTTAATATCCTAGGAAGAATTGGCCGATTACGGCATTGTTGACTGTTGTTAACTCTGGATTTGATGGGAGCTAATGCTAGAAGAAGGCTATGGATTTACATGCTGTAGAAAGTTATTTGCAACCCCGGTCTTTGCAGGAGATCGATTGGCAGTCTGGGTATGTTCTGCTGGCGGGGGGGACTTGGCTTTTCAATGAACCACAGCCGCAAATCGACACCCTGGTTGACATGCAGCAGTTGGGCTGGACTGAGCTGGATGTTTCCGAGCCGGGTTTAGCGATTGGCGCTATGTGTCTGCAAAGTACGCTTTTAGCGTTTTCATTTCCGGGCGAATGGACCGCAGCGGCGGCGCTTAAGGCTGCCGTGCAGGAGCTAGCATCCTTTAAGGTATCTAACGGGGCAACTGTCGGCGGCAATATCTGTTTGGCATTGAGCGCCAGTACGTTTGCTCCAGTGATGATCGCCCTCGATGCCAGCTACGAAATTTGGCCTGTTCAGGGAACGCCTTATCGGGTCAAAGCATTGGATTTTCAGCTCGCCCCCCAAAAAACCATTCTCCAGCCGGGAGCAGCGCTAAGAAAGATCTGGATTGCGGCGGAGAATCTCAGGGGCTGGCAAACGCGCTTCAAGCGCATGGCAGTAGCGACAGCGGGGTATGCGATCGCCACTGTGGTGGCGGCCTACAACGAAGCAACTCAGCACGTTCGGTTCGGTATTGCCGGCAGTGTCATAGCCCCTCGTCTAGTGGAGATTACGTCGCGATTGACCGATGCCGAACTGGCCACGGCGCTGGCGGAACAGGTATCCGAACAGGACTACTTGGATGATGAACGGGCCAGTCGTAGCTATCGCCGGCATATCACCCTAGTGCTCATGCAGCGGGCACTAACTGACCTGATAACGGCTACTCATACACCGCAAAGGCTGTGATCGTCTTGATGCTCAGCCCCAAAAGATTGGCTCTGAACCCTGACAGCCCCACAGTCTCGACTCTTTTCCTGCTCGCCTCTGCAGCCTTGTCTTTCTACCGCTACGGATTTGCCGTGCGACTTACTTTTATTTCACTTGTCTCGCCATCAAGCTTGAAAACCTACCCTCTCAAATCGATATCCCATGCCCTCAGATCTCAATCTCAAGGTTAACCATCAAGACCACATGACCAGTTGCGCTCCTGGCATGAGTTTGCTCAGCCTGCTCCGAGACCTTGGCTACAAAGGCGTGCATCGGGTTTGCGAATCAGGGGATTGCGGCGCCTGTACGGTCTGGCTGGAAGACCAGCCCGTGCACAGCTGCATTACGCCAGCTTGCCGCACCGATGGGCAGCAAATCACGACTATCGAAGGCCTGGCCACCAACGGATTAACCCCCATTCAGACAGCCTTTTTGGACCAGCAAGGCTTTCAGTGCGGCTACTGCACTCCCGGCATGATTATGTCAGCGGCGAAGCTGGACTACGCATCAGAAGCGGAACTGCGGGGAGAACTGGAGGGCAATCTGTGTCGCTGCACCGGCTATCAGTCCATTATCGACAGTGTTTTGCAGAGCGCTGGCGAGGCTGGGTGCAATGCCGTTCAGCGGGTGCAGCTCACCGAGGTCGCAGGGCAAGTTGGCAAAAGTGTTTGCAAACAGGACGGCCCTGACATCATCACTGGCCAGCCCATTTACACCGCTGATTGGGCACCACCGGGGCTACTCCACCTTAAGGTGGTGCGATCGCCCCACCCCCACGCTCGGATTCGCCATATCAACACACGGTCAGCCCAAGCTCTAGAAGGTGTACGGGCCGTTTTTACCCATGCTGACGTCCCGCGTCGCCCTTATACCACCGCTGGTCATGGCGCAGGGGCGCCCGATCCGTTAGACCATTATCTGCTCGATCACAAGGTACGGTTTATTGGCGATCGCGTTGCGGCAGTGGTAGCCGATACTGAAGCGATCGCCGTCCGGGCGTGCCGCCTCATCGAGGTGGACTACGAAATCTTGCCCCACGTCATTGATCCAGAAGCGGCCATGACGGGAGACGTGGTGATCCACGATGAATCCGAGTCGCGCCAAATCAAGGATGCATCTCGCAATATTGCAGGCGAAGTGAGGCTGGCGAAAGGGGACCCCGAAGCTGGGTTTGCCGCCGCCGACCTTATTGTTGAAAATACGTACACGGTTCCTGCCGTGCAGCATGTTCATCTAGAGCCTCACACCAGCATTAGCTGGCTTGATGAAGACGGTCTGCTGGTGGTTCGGTCCAGTACACAAGTGCCGTTCCACTGCCAGCGTGTACTGTCAGAACTGTTCGACATTCCCCAAGACCAGCTGCGGGTTTACAAGGCCAACATCGGCGGCGGCTTTGGCAACAAACAAGAGATTCTTACTGAAGATCTATGTGCTCTCGCGACACTACATCTTAAACAGCCCGTCCAGTGGCGATTGACCCGAGAGGAGGAATTTACGGCCACCAATAGCCGTCACGCCATGAAGATTCACCTCAAAACGGGCGTCAAGCAAGATGGCACGATTGTGGCCCAAACGATGGAAGCGATTTCCAATACGGGGGCCTACGGTAATCATGGAGAAACCGTTGTGTTTCTGACCGGCTGCTTTCCGCTCGGTTTATATCGCTGCGATCACCAGCGCTTCAAGGGCACAGCAGTTTACACCAACACAATGCCGGCAGGCGCTTTTCGAGGATATGGGGCCACCCAGGGCACTTTTGCCATGGAATCGCAACTGGACGAAATCGCCCATCAATTAAACCTTGATCCGCTCGCCTTACGCCAAAAGAACTTCATCACCGCCGACGATGAAATTTTGATCGGCAGAGACGAACATTTTCACATTATTGGCAGCTATGCTCTCAAGGAATGTATTGAACAGGTGACCCAGGTCTTCTCTCAGTCCCAGCCGGCTCCAACCGAGCCGCATCTACGGCGGGGCATTGGTTATGCCGCCACCATGCAGGCCAGTGGTTTGGCCAAGATTCACACAGCCAGCGTCCATCTGGCGCTGCAGGCAGATGGACGCTATCACCTGAAAACGGGAGCCGTGGATGTGGGTACGGGGTCAGATACGACCTTGCGACAAGTGGCGGCTCATGTGCTCAACACGACGGTCAATCAGATTGCTCTAACGGCTGCCGACACCCAACACACGCCTTTTGATGCCGGTTCCTATGCGTCAGCCACAATGTTTATTTCGGGCCAAGCGGTCAATTTGGCCGCGACTAAGCTGCGATCGCGACTCCTAGACTTGGCGGCGACTCACTTAGAGATCGATCCTGAACAGCTAAAGCTAGTCAACCAGTTTGTGCAGAGCACCACCCACAAAATTAGCCTGCTAGAGCTGGCGCAGATCGCTCAGGATAGTGGCGCCTCCTTAACGGCAGACATTGAATATACGTCTGATCGGTCTTCGTTAACCTTTGCCTTTATGGGCGTGGAAGTCGAGGTGGATGTCCAAACGGGGCGGATTCGCGTCCTGCGCTGTGCGGAAGCCGTTGATGTGGGTACCGCCATCAATCCCCGCATCTGTCACGGGCAGGCCACCGGCGGCATCATCATGGGGTTAGGGTACGCCCTAGCCGAAGAGCTGCGCATGGATGAGCGGGGCCAAATCTTAAATCCCAACCTTCGCACTTACCGGATTCCTGCCGCGAAGGATGCTCCTCCCATGGAAATCTTTTTAGTCGAAAAGGCCGATCCCTTTGGCCCCTTTGGCGCTAAAGGAATTGGAGAAATTGGCACAAACTGTACTGCCCCCGCGATCGCTAATGCGGTTGCCAATGCGACGGGGGTGCGGATGCGCCAGCTACCTATGACCGCTGAGCGCGTCTGGCAGGCGCTCTCAGACAGTGAGTCAGCCGAATAGCAACGATTGCCCCACCCGGACGGATTCTATGACCAGCACCCCCGCTTTTTATCAGCAACTCCGAGACCGCTTAGACCAAGGGCCAGTGGTGGTTGCGACTATCATCCACACGACCGGATCAGCGCCGCGAGAAGTTGGGGCCAAGATGGCAATTGGTCCTGACGCCACGATTATCGGCACTATCGGCGGCGGCGCCGGTGAGGGCAAGGTGATGCAGCAAGCCCTGGCGTTATTACAGCAGGGCGATCGCCAGTGGGTCGACATTGATTTAACCGGTGCAACTAATCGCGATATTCAAGGCGTCTGCGGGGGCAAAGTGCGGGTATGGCTGCAGAAATGGAGCGGTCAAGCCGCGATCGCCCTGGTTGAGCAGATTCTTCGGTGCTTTGCGACCAGCACTGTCGGCACGTTAGTCACCCCCCTCTTAGAAAAGCGGTTGCCTTATCTGCTAGCAGAGCCCATTCAAACCAAACAGCCCAATGGTCGTTCCGAGAGGTTGCGCGATCGCTCTCAATGCGACCCTGACAACTTTATTGAGATCATCGAACCGTCGCCTACTTTATTAATTGTCGGCGGCGGGCACGTAGCGATGGCCCTGGCGCGCATTGCCCATTTGACCGGCTTTCAAATTGCAGTTTATGACGATCGCCCCGATTTTGTGACGCCTCAGCGATTTCCAGAGGCTCAGTTTCTATCGGCATCCATAACGGCTGTTTTAGAGCAGCTGGCTGGTTTTTCTCAGACATACATTGCTCTGGTGGCTCGCGGCTTTCAGCAAGATTTAGTGGCCCTGCAGGCAATTTTAGCCAGTCCCAATGCCTATCAATATATTGGAGCGATCGGCAGTCAAAAACGTATTCGAATGATTGATCGAGCGTTGCGGCAGCGATCGGCTGCGATTGAAAAGTTGACGTCGTTTTATGGTCCTATTGGCTTAGATATTGGCGCTCTCACGCCGGAAGAAATTGCCATTAGCATTTGTGCTGAGCTGATTAAAGTCCGACGCGGGGGCACGGGCCTGTCTCTTTCCCAGCGGATGCAGCTCAAGACGCCAAACCTAGCGATGCCCAAAGTTCACTTGTTGTCGGTCTAGATCCGTGATGTCTTCACTTCAGCATTTCGCCATTATTTTGGCCGCAGGCGCTTCTAAACGCATGGGCACCTGCAAGACCGCTCTTCCTTGGCAGGGCAGCACTTTGCTACAGTATCAAGCGCAACAGTTCCTGATAGTCGGCGTGACTCCCATTATTGTGCTTGGCCCCCACAATCGGCAGCGGCAGCAAAATTGCCCGCCAGAGAGTCAAGTGGTGATTAATCCAGCTCCCCAACGGGGCAAAACAAGTTCTATCCAAACTGGCCTGCAGGCTTTATCTTCACAGTGGCAAACCCTATTTATCTCGGCGGTCGATCAGCCTCGGTCAGCCTCAACCTATCGCACCCTGTTGCAGTCCCACCAAGCCCGAGATGCGCCCATGACGGCGCCCACATATCAAGGCAAACTCGGCCACCCGCTGGTGTTTTCCCAGAGGCTGCATTCAGCTTTAAAAACAATCGGCGAGGAAACATTAGGACTGCGCCAAATTATTCGAGAATTTTCCGCCAGTCTCAACCAGGTCGAGTTTACGACGCCCACGATCCTCATGGATCTCAATACTCCAGACAGTTACAAGGCCCTACAACAGTGAATTATGAATCGGAACTAGCAGTTTCAGAATCGCGATCGGCTTACCGTCGAGAAAATAGCAGGCATTTTCTCTGGAGCAATCCCTTTGACCTTGAAATCCAGCTGTTCTCTGGACTTAAATATCAGCATTCAATCTGGACTTAAATGTCAGCACTCAATATGACGGTATTGGTAATCGCCCAACGGCATAGCAGATCGTAATTCTGCACGGCATATCACGTATGAAAACCTTAGCCAAAGGATGAAACAAAGTGTACAGGCTCAAAGCAGTTGTTATCGGTGCCGGGATGGCCGGACTAGCAATAGGAATATCGCTGCGCCAGGCGGGATATGAAGTCGAAATCTATGAAAAAACCTCCAAAATTCGCCCTGCGGGGGCGGGAATTTCTTTATGGTCCAACGGTATCAAGGTGCTCAATCGTTTAGGACTGGGGAAAGAAGTTGCGGCGATTGGCGGCCAAATGAACCGCATGGAATATCGAACTCACCAGGATGAGTTACTCAACCACATCGACTTAATCCCCCTGATCAACGAAGTGGGACAACGGCCCTATCCGGTTTCTCGCACCGACCTACAGGAAATCATGCTGGCAGCCTTTGGCCCCGATCAAGTGCATTTGAATATGCGCTGCGTTGGCGTTAAGCAAGACGAGCACAGTGCAACGGCCATTTTTGAAGATGGGAGTATGGCCACCGGCGATGTTGTCATCGGGGCCGATGGCATTCATTCTGAAATCCGGAGCTACGTTGCCGGAGAAACGCACACCCGTTATGCTGACTACGTTAACTGGAACGGCTTAGTCGCGGTTGATGACGATCTGCCGGCTCATGACAGTTGGGTCATTTATGTAGGGGAAGGGAAGCGCGCCTCAATGATGCCGGTGGGGGGCGATCGCTTCTACTTCTTTTTTGGCTGTCCCAAACCGCCGGGAACCACGACAGCACCCAAAGATATTCCCGCCGAATTGGCAGACATCTTTGCGGGCTGGGCCGAGCCGGTGCAGCACTTGATTAAAAAACTTGACCCCGAGCAGGTGAATCGCCTAGAAATCAGCGATCTCGATCCCCTGCCTCAACTAGCTAAAGGGAGAGTTGTTCTCGTGGGAGATTCCGCCCATGCTTCAACTCCAACGCTTGGCCAGGGAGGCTGTCAGGCCATGGAAGATGCGGAAGTACTGTGCCGATATCTAGTCACGACGAACATTAGCGTGGCAGATGCCCTCAAGCGATATGAAGCTGAACGCAAAGAGCGGGTTGCGGAACTGGTGCTGAAAGCCCGCAAACGCACAGACAAGATTTACAACAAGGTGCCTGAAGAAACCCAGGCGTGGTATGAGCAGCTCAAATACGAAGCCCCGCATGAGGTAACGGATGCCATTGCTGGAGTTATTTTGGGTGGACCTCTGCACTAAGGCTGAGTCTTAATGCATACAGCCCCTGTCCAGAATTGTCTTTGCAAATGCCGGGCGATCGCATTCTGCTCAAAGCACTAACCTGATTTATTTCTATAGGTGATTCCAGTTAAAAGGGAACCGGTATTGTCGGATTATCACCTAGCACTCTCTTGACTGATTAGGCTAAAGTACTGCATCCAAGCGATCGGCATAGCCGGTCATTTCCACGTAACCCTTGGCAGTTACAGGTTGCCCCGCCACTGCTCCCTCGAAGCCCACAGCGCCTTCCCAATAAACGGTTGAGGAAAGATTCAGTTCCTGGTTCGCCATCAGCGATTTACCGTCCAGAACTAAGCCCAGTTTCGGAATTTCAATATGCCACTGGGCGGGATAAGCGGCCTTGCTGTTGGGGCTGCGCCAAGTATCGAGAACGTCGATTTGCCAGTCGGTAACCGGAAGCGATTGGGTTTCGCCCGTGGCGCTGATGTAAGTGCCGCTAGAGACATCGGTAATCTCGCCATTCTCGCGGCGTAAACCGTAAAGCATCAGCGCCGAACCATCGTTTAGCTGCAGCGAAAACCAGTCCCAACCTACTGTGCCAGGACTCAGCGCACTGGTGGAAAATTCGTGATCTTTCCAGGTCAGTCCCGTTACGTCAAAAGTCTCGTCGGCGACGGTAATCGTCCCCTCGCTCTGCTGCTGAACAATGGAGTAGTAGTAGGAAGCATTGCCCGGTTCCAGCCCCTTTTGGCTGTAGCCGCGATCGCCCTGCAGCACGGGCGGCAGCGTTTCATGTAAGGTTAAGTTCAGCGCCACATCGTCGGCTTCAGCCACTAATTGCACTTTACCCGGCTCAATTTCCGTGGCCGACCAGTTTTCTAACCACACTCGATAGGGCGCGGCTTGGGCGCCCGAAAGATCCGCCGATTGCCGACTAAAGCGTTCGTGGGGGTAAAAGTCCTGGTTGGCAATATCGCTAATGGTGAAGTGAGAAAAGTAGATCTGGTTGGAGCGCCAGTCCGAAGCATTGGTTACTGCCGCCGTTTCTGGCGTTAGCGCCCGACGAAAGAACGTAAGCTGATAGCCAAATTCTCGCCCCGAGTCGGTGGTCAGATTGCCGGTGTAGTACCACCATTCGGTTTGATAACCATTGTGCGGTCCCAAATCTTGGGGAAATTCTAGCGGTTTTGGCGCGGTTGCCTGTAGAAAATCACCAGCGGTAGGCGTACTTTGGCTAGTCAGCCACTGCACCGACGCCTGGCCGCTGTTGGTAATGCCCGGTCGCGGCCACAGAGCAACGGTCAAGGCCAAGCTAACGGCAACCATGATTAGAGAAAATCGTCTGAATGCTTTCATATTTCCAGTTTTCTACTCCTCTCGGATGGCCGTTGCCACGACCATTTCGCTGAGTCGCCAAGCCGGATAAATACCGGCCAGCAGCGCCGCAATGACTGCCACGGCTCCAGCCTGCCAAAAATAGCTGGGCTGGATCTGCATCTGCAGCGTCCAACCAAACGATCGCACATTAATCACATAAATCAGAATCCAAGCCAGCACATAACCCAGCGGCATCGCGAATAGTCCCGCCAAGCTGCCCATGATGCCGGTTTCCAGCAGCGTTAGCTGCCACATTTGTCGGGGCGTCATGCCGTTAGCCCGCAGAATCCCCAGTTCCCGCGTGCGTTCTAGCTGCAGGCTCATCAGCGCACTGAGAACGCCGATAAAAGCCACGACCACGGCTAGCAGCCGTAACGCACCAGTAATGGCAAAGGTGCGATCGAAGATTTCCAGCGACCCCTGACGCAGATTGCGGTTCGACTGCGCCACTAAATCTTGGCGGCCCTTAAACGTTTCCCGCAGATGGGCGACAACGCTATCGATATCGACATCCGGCTTCACAAACAGCCCCAGGGAGGCAATGCTGGAGTCCTGCCAGGCTGCCAAGTAAAGATCATCGTCAAGCAAAATGGTGCCGCGATCAGAAGAATAGTCATAAAACACCGCCAGCACCGGAAAGGTCATGGGCCCCTGGGGCGATTCTAGGGTGACCGTTTCGGGAAAATCGGACACGCCGGCGCGCAGCAATAGCGCTTCGGAAATAATGACGCCCTCACCGGCATCCAACTGCGGCCAGGGATCTTTGACGGTATCGCGAATCCAAGCATAGGGACGCTGACCGTCAGATACGTCGCCATCGGCGGAAATGAGTTTAGCCGATCGCTGTACCGCCATCTCCTTCGCGGCTTCCGCTTCCCGGTTAAAGGCCAGCACTTCCACGTCGGTGTCATTGTAGGTGACGATGTGGTCAATTTCAGGCCAGGTGTAGGCCTCAGCCACCACACTGGGATCGACGCTGCCAAGGACCCGGTTTGCCGTCGTACTGGGGGGCGTCACGTAGATATCGGCCTGGAGGGTCTGGTCGAGCCACTGCACGACCGTGGTGCGGAACGAACCGACCATAACGGAGACGCCAACAATTACTGAAACGGCCACCATCAGCGAGGCGATCGCAATGGAAGTACGGCTCAGCGATCGCGAAATATCCCGAGGAGCCATCTTACCCAGGATGCCTACCAAAGCATTGAGCAGCGGCGAAAGTCCCTGCATCAGCCCAGCCGTCAGCGGCGGCGTCAGCAGCGCCGCCGCCAACAAGATGGCGAATAGCCCGCCAAAGGCAATTACCAAGCCCCCGTTTTTGATCGCTAATAGCCCCACCCCGCCAATGGTAAACAAACCCCACGCCAGCACCAGCCAGGGCAGAATTTGCTGCACTTTGCCCTCTAAAGTAGAGCGCTTAAGGCTGCTATTGGGGGAGGTGCGCATGGCTTCAATGGCGGGAATCAGGGAGGCCAATAGAGCGGCAAAAATCCCAATCGCCAGGCCTTTAACCAAAGTGGCGCTGCTCAAGCTGATGTCGCGGACGTAAACCACAAAATAAAAGTCATTGACCGTTTGGGTAATCAGTCCCACAATGCTGCGACCCAGAACGACGCCCAGTCCCAACCCCAACAGTGAGCCGACAATGCTCAACACCAGCGACTCGCCCAAAATCAATTGGAATAGCTGTCCCTGGGTAACGCCCAAGCAGCGCAGCGTGCCAAACAGCGATCGCCGCTGAATCACGCTAAAAGTGACGGTGTTGTAAATCAAAAACATGCCGACTACTAGCGCCAGCAAACTCAGGGCCGTGAGATTGAGCTCAAAGGCCGCCGTCATTTGCTGCACCGCGTTTTTCTGCGCCTGAGCCGTAATCAGCTTGACGTCTGCCGGCAAAAGGGCGCGGATGCGGTCTAAATCAGCCTCGTCATCAGCAATCAAGTCAATATGACTCAGATGCCCCTGCATACCCAGCACTTCCTGGGCCGAGGCAATATCGGTAAACAGTACGTTGCTGAGAGCATCGCGAGTCAGCGCGTTTGCCGGCTGCAACAGACCCACAATCTGCGCCTGTAGAGGCTGTCCGGCTAGGGTCAGGGTTAGGCGATCGCCCACCTGAATCCCGTATTGAGCCGCTGTGTCCTGAGCCAAAATCACCGTATCCGGCTCGGTCAAAAACGTCGTCAGCGCTTCTACGCCTTGGTTGGCATCACCATCCGCATCGCCGCTGAGATAGCTGCGAAAGGGCGCTTCAGCAAAAAAGTCTACGCCCACGAGACGCATGGGCTGACGGTCTAAATCTTCGGCTACTACATAGCCTTCCACAATGGGTGCCGACTGGGTGTAACCCAAGCCAGTGCGCAGGTCGCGGTAAAGGGATTCCTCAATGCCAATGGGGGAAATAGCTTCGATGCGATGGGTAGTGCGCCCGGCGATCGCATCTGTGGACAGCTCGAAGGCCCGCTGCGCTGATCCATTGGCCAGGTCGATGGACACCATCATGGCGACCCCAATGGCAATGCCCAATATAAAGAGCACGTATTGGAAGGGTCGCCGTCGCACTCGTCGCCAGGCCAGCCGCCACAGCGGCGCATTGTTAATGGGAGGAATCGATGATTGAGGAGCTTGAGGAGCCGTCATTAAGCCGCAGCCTCCGTCAAGTTTTGCCGCTGCAATTCTGCAGAGGCTTCTTCTAAATGGCCTTCATGAACCCGCAATACTCGATCGGCATAGGCGGCAATATTGGGATTGTGTGTCGCCATAATCAGGGTTTTGTTGGCGTTGCGGGTGAGGTCCAGCAGCAGCTTCAGCACCGTTTCGCCGGTCTCTTCATCCAAGTTGCCGGTTGGTTCGTCAGCTAAAATCAGGCGCGGCTCGTGAACCAAAGCACGGGCGATCGCCACTCGCTGCTGCTGACCGCCCGAAAGTTTGTCAGGAAAGGCATCAGCGCGATCGCCCAAGCCGACTTGGGTGAGCAGCGATCGGCCCCGTGTCTCCACGTCTTTGGGGGCGCTGCCGGCTAATTCCTGGGGCAACGTGACGTTCTCCAACACCGTTAGAGTGGGAATTAAGTTGAAAAATTGAAAGATAATGCCGATTTGATCGCGACGAAACAGGGTACAGGCCCGTTCATTCAATTCAGTAATCGGCACTCCATCGATAAGCACCGTACCCGTGGTTGGACGTTCGATACCGCTGATGAGGTTAAGCAATGTGCTCTTGCCGCTGCCGCTTTGACCCAGCAGCGCAATAAACTGCCCTTCATCAAAGGCGGTGGATAAATTACTCAGCACCTGTCGCTGGGTGGTGCCTTCAGCAAAACCTTTGCTTAACTGCCGCAGCTCAATAAATCCTTCGGCAGGCTGCCGAAACTGTTGCCAGTCCCCTGTCGACGGCTGCAGCCACTGCTTAACTCGGGCAATGAGCGGTTGCTTGGAGTCCATCATGCCCCACTTTTCATTAAGTTTCTTTACAGAGATTAACACAATGGGTCTGGCGGGCGATCGCGCCGCCTTAATTAGCCGCGAGTTTCGAGGCTCGAATCGCAGTTAGCAACCAGTATTGCGATTGCGGCCAGACGACAAGCATTTGGTTGAACGCGGACAGCGATGCAGCACTCGAGGGTTGAATCGAACTGGCTAGAGCCATATGCCAGGAACTTCGTGGAGCAGGCATTATCAAGCTCGTCTCGAAAGCGTACGAGTAGAAGCTGCCGCGCTGACTGCCAAAACGTTGACTGGCAAACTCAAGACAACCTCTCAGTTGCCGAAGAAATATTGGGTAAAAAATAAGTTACCCCCCATCCTTTACGGTGGGGGGTAGGTTTTTATATGGCTTTCGTATATGAATCAAGATTAGCTTCGCAAAAACCGCGTTGGGTTAATCTCCTGTAAATTCACCGGCAAAGTATATAAAGCTTTCAGCAAGCCATTTTTACGGTTTCACTGTAATCGAAGCAATAGCCACTCTTCTGATAGAACAGCCTACAGTTTTCTGTAGAGAGATAGCTTCAGGCTTTAAAACGCTCTCTGACCAGCAGTCTTAGGGCCAAAGCTGCACATTTGAAGCCACCAACGAGGGGACTTTCAAACGCCAAATAAATACCCCCCTAAGCCTCACTAGGAAGCTTAAGGGGGGCTTTCTTATAAGTGGTTACCCATATATGGCAAGCATAGTAGAAGCTTCATATCAACAGGTAAACCTTCCGCAAAATTACGGACTTGTTTGATAAAGATTTCAAAAAGTCGTCCGTGTGCAATGCTGACAACGGCAAGCAAGTTTATGAAGACACACAAGATCGGGCCGCCACAACACAATCAGCGATCGCCGCAGTGGTCTTCAGCGCCTGGGGATCAAAATGGGTGCGACTCACTTGAAAACCGCGATGACGCAGCACCTGCATCAGCCGGTCTCGATTGGGAATATCCAGGCGCCCGTGTCGGCCAATTTCGGCCAAGGTGAAGTAATAGGGCGGCAGGGTGGCTTCAGCTTGCATCAGCGTCAGCAGTTTGATCGATTCTGACCAACGCCAGCTTTTTGCTAAGTCAGTCATGCTGTCTAGAAAGGGCCGATCGTGGAGTTCCCCGAGCCACAGGGGGCCGCTGATGACCAGCGGCTGCGGTGACTTTTGCGAAGATAAACCAGCATGGGTACACAGCGATCGCCCCAGTTGCCGCCAGTTCAATGTCTGGTAATGGCCACAGTGATGGCAATAGCCAATGAAGCCATACTGCTCAGCGGGCCAAGGCGTGCCTGCGGTCAATCGCAAAAGGACGCGATGAACATGGCCGCTGTAGTAAGAAAAGACGGGACGAATGGCAAAGCCTCGGGCTGCCGCCTGCTGTAGGGCACTGCCAATTAGGAGACGGGCTCCCTGCTCGTGGCTGGCGGGATGCGATCGCGCATAGGCACCGTAAAGCTGCACGCTCTTTTGCGGATTGTGGCCTCCAGTGGTGCGGGTGTCGGTGCTGGTGACATAGAGCAGTCCCCCTAGTCGCGTAGCCCACAATCCGGTAGCGAGATAGGGCGCTCCACCGCCAAAGCTGTCGATATCCACCACATCATAAAAGTCGCGCTGCTGATAGCAGCGAAAGAAAATTTCGTTGGCGTCTTGGTGGGTAAGGCGAAACTGATGGGGACTAAGGCTATGGCTCAAGTTTTGGCTAATCAGGTCGTGCAAATCGGGATTGCCTTCGTTGGCCCAAACCATATCAGCCTTAGCTTCCAGGGCGTAGCGCAGCGATCGCACCCCGCAGCCCGACATGGCATCAAGCACTCTTAGCTGACCGCGCTGCTGCTGTTCAATAGCGGCCGCTAGGACTGCTAAATCGCGTCCCTGTTGACTTTGGGCACGATAAAAAGCGTCTCCTACCTGAAAACGGGCTTGTCCTTCCTGCTGCCAACCGGAGGAATTCTCCGGCTTCATGGGCGAGCGTCGAGCGCTTGGGCGATCGCGGCTTCCAACTGCGACTGCGGCAAATCCGTGATTACAAATACCTCTTGAGCGGACTTGCCTTTGCGAGCAATCAGTTTATAACCGCCGCGAATTGGCACCGATACCTTCAGCCGCAGACGTGGCGCACGGCTGCGCACCGTTGAAAGTCTAGCTGGGGTCACCGTTTGAATCGCCGATGTTCGTACCAGCAAATCTTCCAGCACCGGAATCAAACCGGGAATATGAGTTGAATGGTTCCAGACTAAACGGCCCGATGCCGGCTTTGCCACGATGATTCTCAGTTAGTGATTCTAGATTGTAGGCGATCGCCCCGTCTATGCCTTCTCTAGCGGCGCCATCGTTAACCCCGCTCGACTTAGCTGACTGTGATACAGTTCGGCCTGCTCCAGCGGTCCCACCCACACAGTCGCCTGCCCCTCATGGTGAATCTTATTCGTCAACTCCCAAGCCTGGTCGCTGCTCATGCCAGGAATGTATTTTGTCAAGCACTTGGCAACGTGCTGAAAGGTATTAAAGTCATCGTTCAACACAATGATTTTGTAGTTGGGATAAGGTTCACGAACTACCTGACGAGTCTTTTCCGGAGCCACCGTCGGAGATGCTGTCGCGCGGATATTCGCTGAAACAGAGACTGTCATTGCAACACAAATGGAATAGGTCACTACCAGATTTTCGTTAGTCCGAGGGCGCATCATCAGTTGATGCTGGCAACCTTGTGGAACAGACATGGCCGCGCCCGCATTGCAAAATTAGCAGAAAACTGCCTCTCTCTGCGTGTGAGGGAATAACGATTCAATGATGCCAGTCCTTAGTGTATCGAATTCTTGATTGGCACCCCAATCAATGCTTAAAATCCCTGGCAAAATATTCTACGAAGACCGGCAAAGCATTGCGCTCTGCCAGTCTTCGTAGCTAAAAGTGCAGTCGAGAGCGGCGGTGTCGCAGCCGTGAACTACTTGGCAGCGGCGATCGCGGCTTCTGGCTGAGCAGCATCAGCCTTACTGGACAGTTGCCCCAAAATCGCAGTGACGTTCGATCGCGCATCGCCAAACAGCATCGACGTATTCTGCTTGTAGAACAGAGGATTCGCCACGCCCGCGTAACCGGCTGAGAGACTGCGCTTAAGAACAACGGTATTCTCGGCTTTCCAGACTTCCAATACCGGCATGCCCGCCATGGGACTGTTGGGATCTTCCAGAGCGCTGGGATTTACGGTGTCGTTGGCACCAATCACCAACACCACATCAGTCGAAGGAAAATCGTCATTGATTTCTTCCATTTCCAACACGATGTCGTAGGGCACGTTGGCTTCCGCCAGCAGCACGTTCATGTGTCCGGGCAGGCGACCCGCTACCGGGTGAATGCCAAAGCGTACCTGCTTGCCGCGATCGCGCAATAGCTGCGTAATCTGGGCCACGGCATGCTGCGCCTGAGCTACCGCCATGCCATAGCCAGGCACGATAATAACGCTATTGGCATTGTCGAGCAGCTCTACCGTTTCTTCCACATTGACCGGCGTCGCTTCCCCTTCGACGGCTGCACCTTGATAATTAGTGTTGCCAAAGCCGCCCAGCAGCACATTAGCAAAGGAGCGGTTCATGGCCTGGCACATGATGTAGCTGAGAATCAGGCCGCTGCTGCCCACCAGGGCACCGGTAATAATCAGCAGGTCGTTGTTGAGCATAAAGCCCGCTGCCGCAGCGCCCCAGCCGGAATAGCTGTTCAAAATCGAGATCACCACGGGCATATCCGCGCCGCCGATGGCAATTACCAGCGTGATGCCGAGAATTGAGGAGATCGCCGTCATGATGCCCAACGGCAGCAGCGCCGCTGTTTCGCTCACCGTCATGTAGTAATAGCCCAGACCAACGGCTCCCCCCAGCAGGCCGATGTTAAGCACGTGGCGCGCCGGTAACAGCACCGCCTTACTCGACACAATGCCCTGAAGTTTGCCGCAGGCAATGAGTGAGCCGATAAAGGTCACCCCGCCAATAAAGACGCCGACAAACACTTCCACTTTATGAATAGTGAAGTCGATGCCCTGCAGAGACGCATCGGGATGGAGGAAGCTAGCGTAGCCGACGAGTACTGCGGCCAAACCGCCGAAGCCGTTTAGCAAACCGACCAGCTGAGGCATCGAAGTCATGGCGGCGCGGGTGGCCAACAGCCCACCAATCCAAATAGCCGGCAGCATGGCGGCTAGCAGAACGCCGTAACCTCTAACCTGATCGCTGAGGGCCGTTGCTCCCAATGCCACCACCATGCCGGCGATGCCGTACAGGTTGCCGCGACGGGCGGTTTCGGGGTTTGAGAGGCCGCCCAAACTGAGAATGAAGAGAATGCTGGCTGCAATGTACGCAACCGTCAACAAATTATTAGACATAGGAAATCCTGAGTGCAGTATTGAGGTGTGAGTACGAGGGCAGACTTATTTGCGGAACATGTTCAGCATGCGCTGGGTAACAAAGAAGCCGCCAGCGATGTTCAAAGTGCTGACGAAAATTGCGATCGCTCCCAGAATTGTTACTGCCGAGGTTAGCGGCCCGGAAATTTGCAGCATGCCGCCAATGATAATGATGCCGCTGATGGCATTGGTCACACTCATTAACGGCGTATGCAGCGCGGGTGTAACATCCCAAATCACCTTCCAGCCCAGGAAAATCGCCAGCACAAACACCGTGAAGTGCGAGATAAACGATTCTGGCGCCAGCGCACCAATGCCAAACAGGGCCGCACCAATCAACATCGGCCAAATTAACTGCTGGATTACGCCGGCCTTTTTCTCGGCTGCCACGGTGGGCGTCGGGGCCGCTGTCGGCGGCTGAGGCGGCGCGGGCCTCTCCAATGGTGGAGCCGGCCAGATCACTTCTCCTTCCAGCACGACCGTTGCCTGACGCACTACATCATCTTCCAAATCCAGATGATGGTCAGCGGCGCCGCCCAACTCATGCAGTAGGTGATAGAGGTTAGTGCCGTAAAGCTGACTGGCCTGATTAGCCATACGGCTGACTAAGTCCGTCAGACCCACAATCTTGACGCCGTTGTGGTCATAAATTTCATGGGGACGAGTCAACTCACAGTTGCCGCCCTGCTCAGCCGCCATGTCGACGATCACCGAGCCCGGCTTCATGGCTTCTACCATTTCTCGAGTCACCAAGCGCGGCGCGGGTTTGCCGGGGATCAGCGCCGTCGTGATGATCACGTCGACTTCCTTTGCCTGATGAGCAAACAGAGCCATCTCCGCCGCGATAAAAGCGGGGCTCATAGTCTTCGCGTAGCCACCGCCACCTTCGCCGTCTTCCTCTTCGAAGTGCAACTCCAGGAACTCGGCTCCCAGACTTTGTACCTGCTCCTTCACTACGGGCCGAGTATCGAAGGCGCGGACAATCGCCCCCAAGCCTCGCGCGGTGCCAATGGCTGCTAACCCAGCGACTCCGGCACCAATCACCAACACCTTACAGGGAGGAATTTTACCCGCTGCGGTGATCTGGCCGGTAAAACCGCGACCAAACTGATTCGCGGCTTCAATAACCGCCCGATAGCCCCCTAGGTTAGCCATTGAGCTGAGCGCATCGAGCTTTTGCGCCCGAGTAATTCGAGGTACGGCATCCATGGCGATCGCAGTCGCCCCTTTCTGCGCCAGCTTCTCCAGCAGTTCCGGATTTTGCGCCGGCCAAATAAAGCTCACCAGCTTGCTGCCGGGACTCAGCAAATCAGTTTCATCCTGGTTGATCCCCGAGTGCCATAGGGGGGCCTGCACCTTCAATACAATGTCAGACTGACTCCACAGCTCCACCACATCTTGTACAAGGTGACAGCCGGCTGCTTCATAGGCCGCATCGGGAAAGCTAGCCGCCGCTCCTGCCCCAGTTTCTACCCAGACGTCAAAGCCGAGCTTCTGCAGCTTTTTGGCAGTTTCGGGGGTGGCGGCGACGCGACGTTCACCCGGGGCAATTTCTTTAGGAATGCCCAATCGCATCTTGGGCGGTGACTCCGAAGAGGGTGTAGTATCGGGCGCGATCGCAACGGTCATAAAGCTCATCTCCTATAAATTTTGAACAAAATTTGGCTGGTGAAAAATCCATCACTGAATTCGACAGTCCCCAGCACCGCTATCTAATGACGATGGCAAGGCTAGTTTCAGGGTTCATGAACTGACCAATATCATCATTGCGCTAGCGTTTGTGACAACTGTCTGCGATCTCACTAGGGGCCTTCGCCATCGATTCTTGGCTGCACGGTTCTAGTTGACGAGTCCTAGCAGTCCAATACTCTAGGAAAAGTCAAGCCAACAGGCGTGTAAACACTCATTTCGACAAATCTTCAACTAAACAAATCTGGCAGTGATGACAGAGCCAGCTGGCATCGGACAAAAATCGCTCAAATTCCATCATCCAGACACAATCACACAATCATTTACATTCAGATACAAAAAACGCCCCAGTTGCTAATTACTTGTCTTGCTTTTTAACGTGCTAAAGGCAAGATCGAAACTTTAGATCAGGCTTTTTTTACATTGTTGAGAGTTTTGCCTGCGAAACCGTGTCCAGACATACATGAAACTTAACTTTTTAGAAAGTGGAACAGCCCTTCAAATTCGATGATTTTCGATTTTATGCAAAATGAATGAGCAAGCTCGAGCTGCTTAGACTGACCGAATTTTCTTTGACAGTAAGGTATGTTACTTTATTTTGAAGATAAGGGTTACAGAGAAAACATTCTCGATTTCAATGGCTTTGAAGACGCTGTTAAGCAGCCGTTTCTACATATTTGTCCAACTCTTGTCACCTGGAAATTAGGCCAAAAGCACTTCTCAAATAGTCCTTTAAATGTATTTTATTAACTAAATTAAAAAGGCAGGATATCTCACTAGCTTATTGACTGATTTAGTTGAGTTAGCTTTTCGTTTATCTCTTAAGTAGGTATTTGCATAGTGCTCAAGCTGTTAGGCTCAAATTTCTGGGATTTATTGGTACTGAGTACGTTCGCAAACGCGGATGCTTGCAGAGAAGATTTCCCCGAGGGGCAATATCATTTACCGTAAGCAGCTCTCAAAATCTTATTCGGCAGGATTGCTAATTCTCTGCTCTAACTCGATTCTGTCAAACAAAATCACTGAGAGTTTCCGCCGAAACCGCCATATAACCACAAGCTCTGATGCTAAAATCGCATGCAGCTGCGCATGATTGAGGATTCGGTCTCACTCTAATCAGCGTACAAAGAAATCGCTCTTATCCAGTGCTGCCTGCTAGACCGAACGCCTGTCATTGGAATCAGTGAGTGGTCTCAGACAGTTCTATCAGGTAGACACTTTGTAGACAGGCTGATTGTTGCAGTCGCCAGATAAAAATTAAGCGCACAATATAAAAATGTGATTTGAGGAGGTTTTATGTCACCCAAGCATTGGCTACATCGAGGCTTACTGGGCCTATTCGCTGCATCTGGCCTGGCGATCGCTGGCGGCAGCGCGATCGCTCAAACTACTGACGGCTTCACCATTTTCGGCGGCATCGATTCTCAATACCGCTTGAGCTACTACATTGACAACAACGAGCGCCGCAGCAATGATGCCCGCTACTATCTGCGGGTGGCTGGACGCAAGATTCCGCGGGAGATGCTGGAACTGCAGATTAGCTATCCCGAAGAATTTGAAGATGAGAAAGGCCATTTTGAAGATATGCGCATTGAACTGCGCGAGGGCACTGGGCGGGGCGGTGCTACCATCGCTGTCGATGAAATCATTGTTGACCAGGAAGCCAACGTCTTCGAAATTTACCCCGAAGACCCGCTGCAGCCTAACGAAAGTTTTGTTGTCGTCCTGCACGACGTCCGCAACCCTAATCGCTACGGCAACCATTACTTCTATCTCGATGCCCTCTTCCAAGGCGGCCCGCTGCGTGAACTGGTGGGCATTTGGCCATTGGAAGTTGCGGCTGAGTAACGGCATCAAACTTCAGTTGGCTGGGCTGGCATGAGTCGCTGAGCCCTTTGTTAAACCCTTCAAGTACGCCTGCTTGAAGGGTTCTTTAGTGGCCCGTCACTGGCTAAGGGATACTAAAGTCTGGCTGTTTGTCCGCGATCGCAGCGCTAATTTTGCCCTGTCTTAATTTGATGCTAAAATCGTAAACTGCATCTTTGATACTGACAGTTCATCTGCAGCTTATTAAGCAATAGTCGCATTTCTCTCTACCGAAGCAAGATTCAAGCTCACCATGACTAAAAGAACATTAGGCGGCACCAACCGCAAACAAAAGCGTACTTCTGGATTTCGCGCTCGTATGCGCACGGCTCCGGGTCGTCGGGTTATTCGAGCTCGCCGCCGTCGTGGACGAGCCCGGCTAGCTGTTTAATATTCAATTTATTGAAATCAATTTATTGAAAAGGTTCATCAGGTTGACTAATACTTTTGCTGGAACATCTTGGTTTATCCGGCGCCGAAAAGTCTGGCAACGGTGTTTTGCATAGATTAGCCAAGCGACTATCGGCGGTAGAACTGTCAGTTATTATCAGCTTGCCTGAGGCTATCGTGCCATTGATACAGTCTGGCAAATGCCTAGCAGGAGGTACGGGTGGCTTTACCCAAGCAGTATCGACTTACCCGCACTCAAGAATTTTCCCTGGTTTATCAAAATGGATGGCAGGCTTCAACTAAACATCTAGTAGTGAAATATTTCAAGCCATTTGAGGAGTCGCAACCGGTCGGCTGCTCCCGTTTTGGTATTACCATCAGCCAGAAAGTCAGTAAGCAGGCAGTGGTGCGCAACCGACTCAAGCGCCAGGTCAAAGCTGCCTTGCGGGTGTTGATTCCTCGCCTACAGTCAGGACTGTGGATCGTCGTTGTCCTCAGACGAGCCGCTGTAGAATGCGACTACAGGCAATTTCTGCAAGAATTAGAAGAGTTATTTTTAGAGCTTGAGGTGTGTGATGGGCATTAAAGAGGACGTTTACTATGAGGGTGGTCCTCACGTGGGTGATCTCGTTATCAATGGGCTGCTGGCCTTCACGTTAGTATGCATTCCTCTAACGGTGGGGGCGATCGTGCGGGCCCTATGGTTGCGCTATCGCATTACCAATCGACGAATTTCCATCAGCAGTGGTTGGTTGGGCAGAACCCGCTCTGACATTGTGTATTCAGAAATTCAAAAGATTGTCACCGTACCTCGAGGGTTAGGCCTGTGGGGTGACATGGTAGTAACTCTGAAAGACGGCAGCAAGCTGGAAATGAGAGCCATTCCCAATTTCCGGGCAGCTTATGAATATATCAACGATAAGCTGTCACCAAAAGCTCAAGCGGTCAGTGGATCATTGGGCAGCTAACGCTATTTTCATGCTTTCTTGTGGATGGCGTAAAAACCGTAACACTACTCCGTAGTTAGTGACATACGCTTTAGCTTAAGTTGCTAAAAGGGTTTCAGATAGCCTCGTAGGGCGTTACCCTAGTGAAGGTTTACGAATTTAGAACATCATCTTCTAGCAGGCCTATAGAGGTAGAGCGCGCATGGATTTCGGTATTGGCTTTCTTTCCAACAACATCATGCTACCGATCCTGGATTTTTTTTACGGGGTTGTGCCGAGCTATGGGTTGGCGATTGTAGCGCTGACGTTGGTTATTCGGTTTGCGCTTTATCCCTTAAATGCCGGGTCAATTCGCAATATGCGACGGATGAAAGTAGCGCAACCGGTGATGCAAAAGCGCGTCAAGGAAGTTCAGGAGCGCTACAAAGACGACCCGCCTAAGCTGCAAGAGGAAATGAGCAATGTTTACAAAGAGTTTGGTAATCCATTAGCAGGCTGCTTTCCGGTTCTATTGCAGATGCCGATTCTGTTTGCCCTGTTTGCTACTCTGCGAGGATCGCCCTTTGCCGATGTTGCCTATTCGGTAAATCTGCAGGTTCTTCCTTCTGAGAAGGTGGAGCAAATTCAGCCGCAAGCATTTTCCACCTCTTCTAAGAGCATTTATCTCACTGATGGCGTGCATTATCCCATGTCGGTTGTGTTGCCGGGGGGGAATCGCTTAGCGGTTGGTGAAAAGACTGATTTCCGCATTCAGGATGAGCAGGGCACGTCGCTGAGCCAATTAGCTAGTGAATACAGTGATGCTCCAGTGCTCGATCCATATGTTGAAGTAACCAAGGGCGAGGATTTAATTAATGTCGACGATAACGGTAATATCGAAGCGCTTGCTCCTGGCGACGTCACGGTGCAGGTTAAGGTGCCGGGATTAGCTTCCAACAAAGGCTTTTTGTTTATTGAAGCGTTAGGTCGAGTCGGAGTTCGCGGTGATGACGGCAGCATTCATTGGGACATTTTGTTGATGGTGCTGACTTTTGGCATTAGCCTTTATGTCAACCAGCTGTTATCCGGGCAGGGTGGCAGCAGTGACAATCCTCAGCAGGCATTTATCAGTAAGTTCACACCGGTGATCTTTTCGGGGATGTTCTTATTTTTTCCGCTGCCGGCGGGAGTGCTGATGTATATGGTGATTGCCAATATTTTCCAAACTTTGCAGAGCTTCATTTTGTCTAAGGAGCCTTTGCCGGAGAACCTGCAGAAGATCGTGGATGCTCAAGCGACCGATAGCAGTGGCACTGAAGATAGTCGTCAAACCCTCCCCTTTGAGCCTAGTCGTTCAAAGAAGAAAAAGAAGGCGTCGTAAGCAAATATGGAAAACTCAGAAAAGTTAGGTATCGAGTGGTTGCAGTCCTTGCTAGACCATCAGGGACTCAACGTAACTGTGGAAGCTGCTCAAGTTGAAGATGAGTTTGGGGCTAGCTGCTGGCTGACGATTCAAAATGGTGACATGTCGGCTGAGCAGGTTAGCGCCCTGATTGGTGAAAATGGTCGCTCGCTTGACGCAATTCAATATCTGGCGAATACGACTTTGAATTTAGGGCGATCGCCTGAAGAACAGCAGCCTTACACCATTGAGCTGGCGGGGCATCGGGCTAAGCGCAAAGCAGAATTGATCGCATTGGCAACCGAAGCTGCTGAACAAGCTCGTGAAACCGGTCAAGAGTTTGAAATCAAGGCTCTCTCATCAGCGGAACGACGACAGGTTCACCATTTCCTAAATGCCGATGGCGAGCTGGAAACCTTTAGTCGAGGTCGCGAACCTGATCGGCGATTAGTGGTACGTCAGGCTTCAGAGTCAGATGCTGAGTCTCCTGACGGGGTTGACTAACATCTTGCTGCTGAGTTCAGGAGTTAGACAATGCAGGCAATTTACATTCCGCATTTACTCAACGCTATTAACCGCACGCGATCGCTGCAGTTCGAAACCACTTTTGAAGAACTCGCGACCTTAACTCCGGTGCGAGCTGAGGTTCAGGTGCGACACAGCACTACCTTTTTAGATATTCGGGGTACGGCTTCGACCATTGTGACCTTAACGTGCGATCGCTGCTTGCAGCAGTACAACCATCGAGTGGCTGTAGATGCACAAGAGATTATTTGGCTAGATGAAGCGGCGGCGGCGGCGGAAGGTCTGCCTTTGGAGCAAGAAGTTAACCTCGAAGATTTAGTTGAAAGTTTGTCTCCTCACGGTCACTTTGACCCCGAAACCTGGATTTATGAGCAAATCTGCCTGCAGCTACCGCAACGGCAAATCTGTGACGCTAGTTGTCAAGGGTTAAAAGTCGAACAGCCTCAATTTACCCAGCCTTCGGTTGACGATCGCTGGTCAGCTTTAGAAGTTCTCAAGCAGCAGCTTGCGGGAGATGAGTATCAAGCGAACTAACCTCTCAACTAACTGACCACACCGTCAGTTCCATAGACGATGGTACTCTGCGAAAGAGGATTAGTCCTTTTGGGGCAAAGGTGATGATTGTCGCCACTGAAAATCAATTTATTGTCGAGGGAGCCGCAACTTAATATCACAGGTCAACGATGAGCTTTCAGGATGAACTCCTACTGTTACTGCGGGCGCGATATCCCGTTATTTATGTCTCAACGCTAGAAGAAGAGCGAGTCGAGCAGGCGATTACGGCAGGAGCACAGAAGCTCGGCAATCGCAGCGTCTATATTTGGGACTTTGTCGATGGCTATCAGGGCAATCCCAATGACGCCGGGGCGGCTCGCCGCAATCCCTTGCAAGCGCTAGAGCATATCGAAAAACTTCCAGAATCAGTCGCAGCAGTGTTCGTACTGCGAGACTACCATCGTTTTTTAGAGGATGTTTCCATCTCGCGAAAACTGCGAAATCTAGCGCGTCGTTTGAAGTCGCAGCCTAAAAATATTTTGCTGCTGGCGCCCCAAATCCAAATTCCCGATGATTTAGCAGAAATCGTCACGGTATTAGAATTTGCTCTGCCTGATGTCGAGACAATTCGTGCGGAAGTAACTCGGCTTCTGGGCAGCCTCAACGTGCAGCTTTCTAACGCCGATTTGGATGCTTTGGTACAGTCCTGTCAGGGGCTGTCAATTGAGCGTATTCGTCGAGTGCTGGCTCGCGGCATCGCTGCCCAGGGCACTTTTCGTCCCGAAGACATTGAGCTGGTCTTGGAAGAAAAGCGCCAGACGATTCGTCAGACTCAAATTCTCGACTTTTATCCCGCCAGGGAGCAAATTTCCGAAATTGGCGGACTCGATAGCCTTAAAGATTGGCTGCTGCGGCGCGGCAACTCATTTTCAGAAAAAGCGCGTCAGTATGGCCTGCCCTATCCGCGAGGATTGTTGCTGGTGGGTATTCAAGGCACGGGAAAATCTTTGACTGCTAAAGCGATCGCCCATCATTGGCATCTGCCACTGTTGCGATTAGACGTCGGTCGTCTTTTTGCCGGTTTAATTGGCGAGTCGGAGTCGCGTACTCGACAAATGATTCAAATTTCCGAAGCATTAGCTCCCTGCATTTTATGGATTGACGAAATTGATAAAGCGTTTGCCGGCGTCGATGGTCGAGGCGATTCGGGTACCAGCAGCCGCGTTTTTGGGACCTTTATCACCTGGATGGCAGAGAAAACTTCACCGGTATTTGTGGTTGCCACCGCCAATAATATTCAGGCGCTCCCGCCAGAGCTGCTGCGTCGGGGTCGCTTTGACGAAATTTTCTTTGTCGGTCTACCGACTCAAGAAGAGCGCAAAGCGATTTATGAAGTGCATCTCAGTCGTCTACGGGCATACAATCTACAAAGTTACGACCTAGAGCGCTTGGCCTATGAAACCCCTAGTTTCTCAGGGGCAGAAATTGAGCAGGCGATTGTCGAAGCGATGCATATCGGGTTTAGTCAAGACCGTGACTTTACGACCGATGATATTCTTGAAGCCGCCAGTCAAATTGTGCCGCTGGCCCGCACAGCCAAAGAGCAGGTTGATGCCCTGCAGGCATGGGCGGCATCTGGTAAGGCACGGTTGGCATCACGCAATTCGCTGAGCGATCGCCTCAAGCAGCGCATGCAACCCGATTAAACGTTTGGTCTCTGGTTCTCAGCGGTCCGTTGGGGTAGGGGATGACTATACTGTCCCAAAAATGCCGTGTCCGGTCGAATAAGCCACTGGACTGCAGCAATAATTTGGAGGGCGTTATCAATTAAAGTTAGAATGCTTGGGCATGGGGCATTGCTGCGCCTGCTGGGCAAAACTGCCAGAGGCTGTCCGGCTGTCAGCATCAAGGTTCCAACGTTAAATGATCACAGCCCCTTTTAGTACATGATGGCTGCACTCACGAAAAGACGAAGCCGGCTTCTTGCCACGGCAAAAATGCTGACTCATCTTCAATCCGCTCAGGCTCGCTGAGCGGTGCATCGTCAGGCGCTTGGCTCAGTTCGGCGATACAGAGATTGGTGTAAAGCTGGGCGATCGCTCGCCGTCCGGCCAACGTGGCTGATAAATATCGGATGCTGCCCTTGACATAGGGATAGACCACTTGCCAAAAGAAATACGGATATTGCTGCTTCAGCGCCTCTGAAGTTGTATAACCTAACGCCTGATTCATCCCGGTTTCGGTAAATTCTTGAAAAAGCTGCGGCAGTTTTTTCAGGTAGCTGGGATCGCCCAATTGTCCCAATAAATCTGCCGCCCTGCATAGCCCAGGATACGTTAGTTGGGACTGATATTTTCCCTGATGGGGAATGGGGAAACGGGTCATTTCAATCATTGATTGAACCGTTTTGACTTCTATTTGAGTGTGACTTAAATGAATTTCAGCGTATGCCTTACTACGATCAACATGGCACTCAGCTAAAGCTGCTCCAGTCGCACTAGGACAAAGTTTTACCTGCCCAAATTTACCGTCGAAATAAAGATGATGGTGGCAGTCGTCCCGCTCAAAAATTCCTTTAACATAGCCAATATCGTGACAGCTTAATCCCAACAAAAAGTTCAGCCAATCTTTTGGCGATACTGAGCCATCGTCATGTTGTTTGCCCTCAATAATTATTTGCCCAGTCCTGATTACCTGTAAGGTGTGTTCAAGGTTGTGGTATGGGGCGTCGCTTTGCGCAATCGTCTGTAAGATTGGTGTTGCCAGCTCCACAAAAACCTGATCATAGCGTGGGCCAGATTGCCCAAAAAGTGACTGATAGCGATCGCACAGCCACACCAAGTCTCGATTAAATTCGCACATTCTGAAAGGTTCTCGAACGACAGTTTTTGACACCTATCTCAGCTTAAATCGCGTCGGGAATGGCTAAAGATAGGCTCCTGAAACAGGCGAAGAATCTTCGATAAAGAAAATTTTGGCACTACTGAATAAGACTTTTCTGCAGGTCTCAGGAAACACAGGGAAATCGTTGAATGTACTTAGTATAGAGATCTTTCTCAATGAGACTCAGATTTGGATCAAGCCATTCAGTGATTTAAATCAGTCTTTGAAGCGACCAAGCGCATCGCAGATTTTTGAATTTTTTAGTGAGTGCCTTCCACTCATAGGCAAAGTGACCGCATAAAAGACTTAAGAGATTGCGCAATCTTTGGAATTTAAAGCGAAATTGTACGCTATTTTTTACTCAAATCGCTTTCTAAGAAGACAGATGAGCAATCAAAATCCGTTGAGAAGCAGTATTAATGCAGTGATGGGGAGCAAAGCAGCGACTCGGGACTCTACGGTTCAGACAGATTTGGCCAACCCGATTTGGGATAAGCCGGCCACATTGAAATACATTGGAGCCACGATCGCTCAGGTGGCAGCGATGGTCGGATTGTTGTGGGTCATGGATTTTATGGTCAGCCGACCCCTAATTGCTACGCTGCCAGCAACCGCTATGACGACATTGGCATGTGCCTTTTTTGCCTTCGTGACGCTGCGATCGCGGTTCTTTTCGCTACTGGACAACACTCGCAACAGTGGACGATATCAGGCACTACAGCGGCCCAATTGGGCACCGCCGCCTCTGGCTTTTCCCATCGTCTGGATGAGTATTGCGGTGTTGCGGGTGATGTCGGCCTATTTGGTGTGGTCAGTCCTGGGACAGCACTTTCTATGTTGGCCGCTGATTTTGTTCGTCACTCATCTTAGCCTCGGCGATACTTGGAACACTATTTTCACCGTTGAAGGGCGTCTGGGCACCGCTGTCCCAATCGTTATTGTGGGGCCGTTGCTTTCGGCGATAGTGGTCGTCATCAGCTACTATCAGACTCTACCGCTGGCGGGGTGGATTCTTTTGCCATCCGCAGTGTGGCTGGCGATCGCCACTGCTCTCTGTATCAGCCTCTGGCGTTTGAATGGCCAAGAGCCTTTCTATCCAATCGTTGAGAAAGCAAGTGCCTAGCTGAACAGCGAGAATTGCTGTCCAGTCCAAGCCCAGACAATACTGGCTCAAGACTCTTCCACCAGCTCGCTATTAACTTCGTTGATTGGGCGGCGCCGCAGCTCTTCTGACTCAGAGCGCGGCAGCAGGTCAAAGACCTGACGCATGACATCATCGATCGTTTCGTAGCTGACCATACCTACTTCGTTAAGTCGGACCTGTCCCTCTTGGTCGAATACAAGAGTCTGGGGCACCGAGCCTTCAAAATAGTAGCCTGGTTCAGTGGGGGTAAACTCACTATTGAGGGGCACCGAGTCGGCCATGACCGGGACGAAATTGGCAACTCGACCATAGGGAGCCTGTAACTGGGAAACGACCGATGAAAAGCGCTTGCAGTCGGCGCTGTCGTCTACATAGAACACCACCAAGGCAGGTTTGTTGCTTTGTAGGGACTGCCCCAGCGTGACGCGGGGTGGCACTAGCGATCCATTGCCCGCATAAAGGGCAAAAATATTGCCATCATAGCGATCGTCATCCAGTCCAGCCCAAGCGTAGGGAGTGCTGACCATCCAAAAGCAGGCGATCGCGAGTCCGACCAGCAGCCACTGCCGCCACTGTAAAAGTTGCCGTGCCATCATTTGTCCGCCTTCAATTGCAATTCTGCCTCTTCTATTAGGCCATATCATGCGCCGTCTCCGCGCATTTAAGAGCCAATTTCGCGAAAAGTTGAGGTGATATTTTGCAACTCTGACCGGTAAGCCTCATATTGTTCAGGCGTGGTCCATGCCACGATCTGGTAGTAGCGATTTTGGGTGACGACTGTAGTGTGGAGATACACTACCGATGTATTGTCTGTGAGGCGACCCCGAATTTCGTACTGAGAAGCAAATTCATCATCGATAAACGCCACCTCCGTAGGAGCTTCACTTTCATAAGCGGCAAGTTGGTTGCGCAGCAAATTTCGGTAGTTTTCGGCGTTTTCACGCAGTCCCTGGAGCCTCAGCGCGGCTTCTTCTTCCGCTACCACAACGAGGTATAGGTTTTGGCTAGAATCAGTGGCCTGTAGTTCAGCTGATTCGTGCAGCCCAGAAGTTCCCGACCAACTGTTGGGTAACGTCAACTGAATGTCGATCGCATCATTGATTAGAAGCTGACCGTTATTAGTCGCGTTGAGAGTTTGGGCATTTGCAGTATTTTCAGAGGCAGTCTCTTCAGGGGCAGCATCTTCTACCGGTTGTAAGGCCGGCTGCTCATCGTTGTTGTCTGCTCGTCTTAGTAAGCGATCGCAGCTTACTGCCAAAGCGATTATCATCACCAGCGGCAAGAAAATTTGAGAGGTCCAAGAGCGTTTCATATGAAAGAGTTCAGAGTTTGAAATGCGAAGTTTAGAAGGCGGAGAAGGAAAATCAATAATTGTCTTAGGTTTAAGTTCTTATGCTCTAATTTCCTATATCTACTTAGCCAGCTATTTGATTCACGACTTCCTAAAGCTTGATTCCCCTCACATCCGACTGCCTGGCTGCTCGGCTCAGCCCGCCTTCACCCGACCTGAGCCTCGGCAGTTTCAGATAAGATGACCTCGTAAAGGTGAAATTCGTTCACTGCAAGTCCTGTCCAGTAACCATCTTCTTTGCCAAAACCATCACGCTGGGTGAGTTTGTAAATGGCTTCTTGGTCTTCCCACTGGCCATAGTTGATGACCCGTTGTCCATCCAGCGACCGATGAAAATTAGCTGACACTAAACCTGGTAGCGACATGGCCGGCGCCAGATGCTCTTTAGCCAGTTCAACCATGCGAGGCTGATTTTCTGGCGGCATGCGGAACTCCGCAAAATGGACGAAGTATTCGCCAGGGCGAATTTGCGGCGCTCCCACTTTAGATTCCGAAGCAACGACTTCATAAACGTGGGAGTCCGCTTCTTCAACTAAAGATTGCAGTTCGGTCCATCGAGTTTGCACTTCGGGCAAAGCCTTAAATTTTTCGAGGGCAGCGGCGCTGGTCCATTGAGCATAGTTAGCAATTTTCACGCCGTCTAAACTGCGATGCAGATTGGCGGAAACAAACCCCGCCTGCTGTTTTGCGATCGCAAACAACTGCTTGATTTGAGCGATCGCTACGGCTTGTTGCGTCTCCTGCACTCGAAACAAAACGATCACCGTGGTCAATCGATTTTCCAAGTCAATGGCAACCATGATTTAGTCCTTCAATGGATTCGGTATCGTTACCCAGCAAATTATAGGAGCATTGCCTGAGTCTGTGTAGATTCCAGAGATGCCTGGGCTTAATACTGCTAGAAATCTACGCACGGAAGTGTTCCAGGCTGGAGAGTATTGCGATCTAAGGCCAGCATCTTGCCAGTAAGCAGGACGCTAGCACTGATTACAAAACTGATACGTATTCCTTGCGGGCTCACCCATTCTTTGACCTCAGAGTAGTGACGCGATCGCTACCTCTTGGTGGCCTTAAGCTTGTCCTTTAATCTATTGGTTCATTGCCCCCACTTTTAGATGTGAGCAGATGGGCCAGAAACTCTCGTAAATGTTGATTGGCTTTGGGATAGTCACATTCGGTCTTATTTGTAGACATAGTGGCTAATATGGCTAACCAGTCAGTGTCTAATACAGGCTGGATAACGTGGTCGGCACAAATGACATCAGGGCCATTGCGGACATCAAGAAACTCAACCGGAACCGCTGTATTTGTCGCTAGCTGCAGAGAAATTGGTCGCACCCAGCAGATATGCCGCTCTTCTACATGCTGTACAAGCTCACCGTAGAGACGTGCGTCTTCAGATTCCAGGCAAACGACTTGATAGACTGCAATGCTCATTCCAATTACATTTCAAAATGCTTTGTCGTGGTGTTTCCTGGCCGGTAGGGGATTCAGCTTTGCCCGAAAAAGAGAGAATCTCAAGGCAAGCTATTTTGCTAGCTTCAGGAACGCTGTCATTAAAGTCTACATAAGTTTGAGTTGACTCGGCTCAACCTCTGCTGCGTTTAGAGAACAGCGACTCTTTTTCTTGAACCCTAGACCGCTTTGGCACCTTTGGAAAATCTCAATTAAGATTTAGAAGGCTTGAATCAGTAGCCCGCACAGGAGCTGGAGCTGCTTGGCAAAATTGCCAGCTTGATACCGATATCTATTGAGACTTGGATACCGGTGCTGCCACAATTTAGACTAGTTCATGCCAATTAATTATTAGAGGCGCTTATGGTGGCTGTCGAAACGATCAAAAGTCGCTCTACATCCACAGTTCGAAAACCTGCTCCGCGTTATCGGGTCCTGTTGCATAATGACGATTTCAATTCCATGGAGTATGTGGTGGAATCGTTGATGAAAGTAGTGCCAAGTCTATCGATGCCTCAAGCAGTCAACATTATGATGCAGGCTCACGTTGCAGAAGTGGCGGTGGTCATCATTTGTGCTCAAGAACATGCTGAATTTTATTGCGAAGGCTTGAAAGGCAAAGGCTTAACGAGTTCGATCGAGCCAGAAGAGTAAGGTTGGAAGCAAGTTTGAAACGGTTGTGTCGATCGCTGCGACATTCTCCTGTCGGGATCAGAATCCTGGTGATGCTTTTAGGAGTAACGCTGATTTCGGCGCCGTTATCGGTACCTCTGTACCTCTGGGAATACTCAGCGACTAATGGACAGACCGTAATCTGGGCACCACTTTCTCTGTTTGGCCTATTCATTTTGTGCCTGCCAAGATGGATGCAACAAGTCCATCGCTGTCGGCAGCCTTGGCAAACCCTGGGGTGCGGCAGTGGCAGCACCTGGTGGCGTAGCTGGAGCATAGCGTTTTTGGCAGGAGTGCTAGGCGTTACTTTGCTCTACGGTCTGCAGCTTGCCCTCGGGTGGGGAGCCTGGGCACGGTCAGCAGACATCAGCCGTCGTTTCTTCTTGGAAGGTTTGCTGGTCGGTTTCGGAGTTGGGTTGGCGGAAGAGCTCATTTTTCGCGGCTGGCTGCTTTACGAATTAGAAAAAAACTATTCAGCAATGACCGCGCTTTGGGCCAATGCTGTAATCTTTGCGATCGCCCACTTTTTACGCCCATTAGACGTTGTTTTCGCAACTTGGCCTCAGTTCGTGGGCCTAGTGCTCTTGGGCATGGCACTAGTCTGGGCTCGCCACATTCCTTTGAAAAGATATGGCCGGAAAAAAACAGTCACAGCACTTGGTCCCGCAGCGGGGCTGCATGGAGGATTGGTGTTTGCTTACTATCAAGTCGACGCTAATGATCTGATTATTTCCACCCAGCAGGTATCCGAGTGGGTTACAGGAATTGGCGGCAATCCCCTAGCAGGGCTTTTGGGAATCGGATTTCTAGGAATGATCAGTGGTATTACTTATTCTCTAAGCCATCGTCCAATAAAAAATTAAGTAGTTCCTCCGAACATTAGTACATTGGTATAAGTGTCTGTTAGGAAATTTCACTCGCCTAGTATTGTAAAAAATGGTTTGCAGAATTAAGAATGTCGTGAAATAATAAGAGATCGTGTCTCTCATTGTTAAATGCTGGTCTAATTTGTCATGGCTAAAGGCGTTCGTCTCGTAATCACCCTTGAATGTACTGAGTGCCGCAGTAATGTAAACAAGCGCTCAAACGGAGTTTCTCGATACACCACTGAAAAAAATCGTCGTAATACGCCCAGTCGCATTGAGCTAAAAAAGTTCTGCCCGAACTGTAATCGGCATACGACACACAAAGAAATTAAGTGATTTCGAAACAAATAATTCTATTGGCAAGGATAAAGAGGTAAATTTTCAATGGCATATTTCCGTCGTCGCCTGTCTCCCATCAAGCCTGGAGACGCTATCGATTATAAGGATGTTGATTTGCTCCGCAAATTTATTACTGAGCGCGGCAAAATTTTGCCCCGTCGAATTTCTGGCTTGACAGCACAACAGCAGCGGGCGCTGACTACTGCTATCAAGCGAGCCCGTATGTTGGCCCTGTTGCCATACGTCAACACTGAAGGCTAAGCGCGATCGCCTTAAGTCGTCGCTATATTTGATCGGTCGTCAACCTTACAAGGACTATCGGGACTGTGAATAAGGGGACACTCGTAGAATTCCAGGTTAAAGGGAGTCCTCGTCTGGGTGTTTTGGAGCGGCCTGAAGGTAAGAAAAACTGGATTGTTCTGGATCATCAGCGACAACCCCACACGGTCCATCCCCGTGCGTTTACGTTTCAATTTTCTGACGGAACGTTTGAGTCTGAAGGCCTGGATGACTTAGAAGCAGAAGCGCGAAGCTACATTGATCCTGAAAACTTGCCGGTAGCTTGGGAGCTATTAACGGAAACCGGAGAGTCAGTTGATCCGACAGCTCTAGCATTGCTGCTGTTCTCTGATCAGGGAGCGGCTTTTTGTTATGCCGCCCATCGCATGCTGGCGGCAGACAAGATTTATTTCAAGCAAAAAGGCGATCGCTACGAGCCGCGTCCAGCCAATCAGGTGCAAGAGTTGCTGCATCAAATTGCCAGGGAAGCTGAACGCAAAGCCGAATGGGAAGGATTTCTGTCGCGGGTGCAGCAACGTCTGGCGGGGGAGTCAGTAGAATGGCAGAAGAGCGATCGGCCCCGCTTGGAAATTATTGAAAAGCTAGCTTTATGGGGTGATGAGTCGAACCAGAAGGCTGCAGCCCAAGAAATATTGTCAGTTCTAGATAAAGGTTCCAATCAGGAAGCAGCCTTCAATCTGCTGGTGAAGTTAGGCATCTGGCAGACGCATGAGAACTTAGAGCTGCGGCGGCGGCAAATTCCAGTGGACTTTTCAGAGGCTCTTCTTACCATGGCGCAGCATTGCTTGAGCAATCCACCGCCAGATGCCGATGTCAATCGGCTTGATTTGACGAGTCTGAAAACTTACACCATTGACGACGAGAGCACTCGCGAAATTGATGACGCGTTGAGCCTCGAAGCGCTGCCTGACGGTCGTCAGCGGCTGTGGATTCACATCGCGGATCCTACCCGTTGGCTGCTGCCCGGTGACAATCTTGATCTGGAGGCCCGTCGCCGCTGCACAACGGTTTATTTGCCGACGGGAATGGTGCCAATGTTTCCGTTGGAACTGGCGACAGGCCCCATGAGCTTGGTGCAGGGAGAAGTGCACTGTGCGCTGAGTTTTGGGGTGGTGTTGACTGATGAAGGAGCGATCGCTGACTATCAGATTGCCGCCAGCTTAGTCAAACCAACTTACCGGCTTACTTACGAAGACGTTGATGAAATGTTGGATCTGGGCGTGCAGGCGGAGCCAGAGCTGCTAGCGATCGCTCGCTGGGCAAAAGTGCGTGAAGCTTGGCGAGCCCAGCAGGGAGCGATCAATATACACATGCCTGAAACCTCGATTCGCGTTTCTCCTGACGAGGCCCATAAGTCGATTGAAATCAAGGTTTTGGATGATTCTGCTGCCCGCGAATTAGTGGCTGAAATGATGATCTTGACCGGAGAGATTGCTGCTCGCTATGGTCAAGACCACAGCTTGGCGATGCCTTTCCGCAGTCAGCCGCAGCCGGAACTGCCGCCCGAAGAAGAACTGATGCAGTTACCGTCTGCCCTGGTACGCTATTCAGCGATTCGACGCTGTATGCCCCGTAGTGAAATGGGCACCACGCCAGCTCGTCACGCTACGCTGGGGCTAGAAGGGTACAGTCAGGTGACGTCACCCATTCGTCGCTACACTGATTTGCTGGCGCATTATCAGATCAAAGCTCATCTGCGAGGAGAGCCGCTACCCTTCTCGTCTGATGAAATTACAGAGCTAACTCAAGGGGTCAGTTCCGGCGCCTATGAAGCGGTTTTGGTTGAGCGTCAGACCAAACGGTACTGGGCACTAGAGTATCTGCGACGTCACGGTCATGATTGCGTTTGGTCGGTGATGCTGCTGCGCTGGTTGCGTGAAGGCGATCGCCTCGGATTAGTGATATTCGAAGACTTGGGCTTGGAGTTGCCTATGCGCTTCGATCGTAAAGTCGAACTAGGGGAGCGATTGCATATTAGAATCACTCACGTTGATCCACGGCAAGACATTATTCGCATGACGGAGGCGGAATCAGCCACTGTTGAAGCCGACTTTTCTGTAGAAGTTTCCAGCACTTCCACAAGCTAAGGAAAGCGGTATAATGGCGTCTAAATTTTTAGCTTCAAATAGCTCCATACCGAGTAGATAGCTCACGGTTAAGCTTCCTAGCCTGCCCCAACTTCATCAACATTGTCATCAATAGTCAAAGCTGAAGTCCGCCAAACTGATTTAGCATCAGGGATTAGCCGCTAAATGACGCTGGTCTTTCGTGAAAGCGTTCGAACTTATTATGAAAGCAAGGGTGTCTTTAAAGCAGGCCGACGAGATGCAGAGGCCCATGGCCGCTAAGTAATTCAACCATTAGAGCCAAAAAGCCAACCATCGCTAAACGCCCGTTCCAGACTTCGGCCACCGGCGTCAGGCCCCAAGCCGATCGCTCTTGCGGATAAATTTTGACTCTTCTGTCCGTTTCGACTACGTCGGAGAATAGGCGACGGGGTGCCTGCAGCGATTCCACGACCATTTTGGCCAAATCATCGATAAAGCCGGGGTGAGTATTGAGCGCAGGAACGCGGCGAAAGGTCTCAATGCCCGCTTCCTCCGCCACCTCACGGTATTCCATATCAATTTCTTGCAGCGTCTCGATATGCTCAGAAACAAAGCTAATCGGCACAACGACAAGAACATTCTCTCCCTGTTCCGCTAATTCTTCGATCGCATCTTCGGTGTAAGGCTGTAGCCACTCAATCGGCCCCACCCGGCTCTGATAGGCCAGCGTATGGCGATTGGGACGATTCAGCGCCTGCATGATGAGTTCAACGCAGTGCTCAATTTGCCGCTGATAGGGATCACCGGCTTCTTCTACGTAGCTGACAGGTACCCCATGGGCACTAAAAAATATGTGGCCTTGGCTGGGATCGGGAAGCTGATCTAGTTCGCTCGCAATGAGTTCGGCCATCGCGTTAACATAACCAGGACGAGCATACCAAGAAGAGATTACGGTGTAGCGAATTCGGTTTAAGGAGGGATCATCTTTCCATAGCTTTTGCAGTAAACGGAAGCTAGAGCCGCTGGTGCTGATGGAATATTGAGGATACAGAGGCAAAATTACCAGTTCTTCAATGCGATCGCGCTTGATACGAGCGATCGCTTCTTCCGTAAAAGGATACCAATACCGCATGCCAATGTACATGTCGGCGGGCTGCCCAGCCTTTTCCAAACTGTGCTGCAGTGCCTCTGCTTGCTGCTCGGTGATGCGTCGTAAAGGGGAACCACCGCCAATTTGACTGTAGTTTTGCTGTGACTGCTTAGCGCGACTATTGGAAATCAGCCAGGCCAAAGGCTTTTGCAACCACGGTACCGGCAGCCGAATGATTTCGGGATCGGCAAACAGGTTGAACAAAAAAGGACGTACGTCCTCTAGTTGCTCTGGCCCACCCAAGTTCAACAACAATACCCCTACACGGCCCATAACGCTTGCAATCCTTAATGCTAATCATTCTTAAGAGTATCGTAACAATTGATTTACCTCACAAACACCCCTTCAACAAAATGCCGTTTTACTTTTCTAGAAAGAAACTGCCTAGATCGTTAAAACGCCCACGGTGAAACCGTTCTAAACTAATTAACGGAATCTTTATGCCAAGCTTTATACCAATAGACTTAACTCAATCAACGAGATCAAGTCAATCTATCGATCCGACGATTTCTGAGGAGCAACGTCCGCGCCTGGCGATTCCCATCGGCGATCCAGCAGGAATCGGACCAGAGATTGTGCTAAAAGCGATCGCTAATCCGACCCTTCAAGCCGCTGCTCAAATTACGTTGGTAGGCCATTTAGCTTGTCTTGAAAGAGCGCTGACATCATTAGATACTACGGCTACTGGCTTGAATTTGGAAACAGTACGTTTAGTAGAGGCGGATGAGACAATTTTTGGCCTGGAGACGAGTTTGCCTGGTAAGCCTAGTGCAGCAACCGGCCACGCGAGCTTTGTCTGGCTAAATCAGGCCATCAGCGGAGCTTTGTCAGGAGAATTTGATGCTGTGGTTACGGCTCCGATCGCCAAATCTTGGTGGCATGCTGCAGGCCATATCTATCCCGGTCAAACGGAAGTACTGGCTGAACGAGCTGGAACGCCGCAATTCGGCATGATGTTTGCGGCGCGATCGCCCCACACAGGTTGGCCTCTGTGTTGTTTATTGGCAACAACGCACATTCCCCTCAGTCAAGTCTCATCTGCACTCACGCCAGCGGTGATGGATCGCAAGCTGAATCTGTTAATCGATTGCCTACAGCAGGATTTTGGTTTGAGTGCTCCACATATTGCGATCGCGGGATTGAATCCCCACAGTGGCGAGGCGGGAAAGCTTGGCAGCGAAGAAACGGAGTGGCTATTGGATTGGCTAGCGGCGGCTCGCAGGCAATATCCACAGGCGCAACTGACGGGGCTGATTCCGCCAGATACGATGTGGGTCAGTGCCGGACAGGCTTGGCACACCGATCCCCAAGCTAGTCCCTTTGATGCCTATTTGGCGCTCTATCATGACCAGGGGTTGATTCCGGTGAAGCTACTGGCGTTTGATCGGGCCGTGAACACCACCATCGGCCTGCCTTTTGTGCGCACCTCACCCGATCACGGTACCGCTTTCGATATCGCGGGTCAGGGAAAAGCTCGGCCAGACAGCATGATTGCGGCCATTGAGTTGGCGATCGCTTTGGTCCAACAAAGAAAAAACTCAGCCCGGTTAAGAGCTGAGTGAAGGATTGTTCACGATAACAGTCGATGCTGGGGATATTTCAGCCTCGATATTTTCGGCGCAACCTAGCCGAAAGCCAAAACGCTCTAGAGATAGGCATGATCGCCTTCGGGCTGCAAAATCGGGTAGAGACTCGGCCTTAGGGCCAGAGTTCACTGTTGAATGATGACAGTCCCTTAGCTCAGGGCTGAGCCGCTGCGGGCATAGTCTTGACGAGTCCGGGCAGTCGGCTTGCCCTGAATTGTGCTCCAGTGGCCAGCCGACTCAGCGGGCATTCCTACTTCCGAGCTAACTCGACCCAATAGCGACTGCTGCCGCTGCTTAATGCTGTGATGATGGCGCTGCATGAGCGCGCGAGCTTGTTCAGTTGCAGACATAGAAAAATACCTCCGAAAGCAAAATGAGATTCAAGCAAAATTTTTATCCTTTTTAAGGATAACGAAAATTCTGTATCAAAAGATACGGAAAACTCTACTTTTATAATTCTTAAGGTTTGCTGCGTGTTAGCCTTCTTGCTTAGTGAGTCGAATGCAGCTAGGGTCATCGTTTGTTGCTGACAGGCTTTGTGTCGCGCTAGTGGGCGGCTGGATAAACGGACAACAGTATCAATAGTTGAGGTATCCGATTTTATAGAGTCTATTTAGCCCATCTTTTAGAAGGCTTGCCGTCTAGTTATTGCGCTTCCGGTAGAGAGGTGATTGGTACGACAGAGGTTCGAGAGATTGAATCAGTATCGCCAATGACGATCGCAAATTAAGAGAAGTCTCGTTCGGAGGCAATTTGTACGTTTGTGGTGGTTGAAAAAACGCCGCTGCGGCTACCGAACAAATAAGTATAAACGTAGGTCAATTCGCAGCCTAAAAAGAAGACCTGGCAGCTCAGGAAAATCCACAGCATCAAAATCATCACGCTGCCGACTGCTCCATAAGAGAGAAATTGCTCGCCAAATTGCACAATGCTGTTACTAGCCACATGCTGCAGCAACATAAATAGGCCAGACGTTGTAAGCGCCCCTAAAAAGACATCTCCCCAGCAGATGCGTGTATTTGGCAGTACTCGAAATAGCACCATAATAACGACAGAAATGCCTAAATACGAAGTGCCAGTTTGTAAGGCTTTAAGCACTAATAAATCGTCAATTTGAAAGAGCGCTAGTGCATTATCTAAGTTCTGAACAATTTCAATAATGATTTCAATGACAATTTTTGAAATCAGCGATATAAAAATAATGGCTGACGTGCTGAAGACAAGCATGAACGCTAGAAAGCGATTTCTCATAAATGTTTTAGCTGCCGATTTTACTCCAGTTTGATGTTTCTTTTCGAGATCAACCTGCCAGATTTTATTTAGCGATCGCGTCAACGCACCGAATACGCCACTAGCCGTAAAACAAAGAATCAAGAAGCTAATAATTCCTGCTTCTAAGCTGTTGCGATTAAGTTGACTTAGAGTATTGTCAACTAACGAGTATGCCTCTGGCGGCAGACTGCTGCGAGCAAACAGTAAAATTTGTTCAGCTGCCCCGCTCTCTGGCCCAATAAAAGCACCCACGATACTCAAGACGATCAGTACCGTCGGAAACAGTGAAAACAGCGCATAGTAAGACAGTGCTGCGCCCATTTCCAGACAATCGTCGCGTTGCCATTTGAGCGCAGTTTGAATGATCAGCGCTGCAGGCTTTGAGCGCAGTAAATGAACACCGGGCATCTTACGCCAATTCTTAAACACCTGCCCGAGACTGCCAAAAGATTTACGTGTTCTGATGATACCCATACTCCGAGACAAGTTGTGGATGTAGTCAGGGCCTACAGCGTTTTCTGGCTAAATTAAAGACACTCAATTTACATGAGCACAATGACTGTAGACCATTTCGTTCCTTAGTTTCAGAAATACAGCATCAGGATTTCGTCATTTTAGAGACTACTACTGAATCGCTCCACCTCAAAGACAGCCTAGGGACAGCCTAATGGAAAGCACTGTAAGAATAGAACCGCGTATCATATATCCCCTATTCAAGATTCACTAGCAGCTACCCGTACAACCTCAGCGATTTTGACGATTTATCTAACGGGTCAAATACTACCCTTGATGTGGTGGCATAAAGAAGTCTCTGACACTGCATTTGGGCTAACTTTTGTAAAGTTGGCGATCGCTCTGCTCGACGATGCGTTATCACAAGGTCGCATCACTGGGATGAATGAGGAAATGTAGTGATGACAGGTCTCCAAGCAATATGGCCTGCAATCGGTCTAGTCAGCGTACTGCTCTGGGAAGCTGTGTCTGCAGCCAGCATTGGGGCGGTGACTATTGACGACGTAACTGGCCACGGTGGGGTGGATGCGATCGCTCAAATTGCAATGGCACCAGAGGATTACGTCGTGATTCACGTCAATGCAGCTTCTGGTAATGATGCTGACGGTGATGGCAGCCAACTACGACCTTACAAAACCATTACCCAAGCCCTGCGTCAGGCCGAACCTAGCACCATCATCCTGTTAGCTCAGGGCACTTACAGCGCCGAAAGTGGTGAAACATTTCCGCTGCAGTTGCCCTCTCTGGTGACGATTCAGGGCATGGCAGGGCCGAATGTCGCTGATGTGGTGATTCTGGGTAACGGCAGTTATTACAGCGAGTCCACTGGGATGCAGAACGTAACGGTACTGGGAGCAGGCAATGGGGGCATCGCCAATGTCACCATCTCCAATACCCATCCTGAAGGCAATGGCCTGTGGATTGAAGCCGGCAGCCCAGTGGTACAGGACAGTGCGTTTTATCAGAATGGGGCCAATGGCGTCTATGTGGCTGGAGACGGCGCACCGGTCATCCGAGGTAACTACTTTGCCGAAAATGGTCGAGCTGGATTAGTGATTGCCGGGCCATCAAACGCTTTGGTAGAGGGAAATATTTTTGAAAATACGGGGACGGGCATTATGGTCGCCCCTGATTCATCCCCGCAGATTAGGGAAAATCGTGTTTCAAGCAATCGTAGCGGACTGATTATTCACGCTGGGGCTCGTCCTACTCTGCAGGGCAATGAGATTGCTCATAATCGCCAGGACAGGATTTTGGATTATGGTGCCTGGACAGCTACGGCTAACTTAGGGCCGCCAGGGGCCACACAACCGCCACCGCCGGCAGTCAACGCTGCGAGTACTGACGTTGAGCCCCCTAATGCCGAGTCGGCTGCGGAAATAGCGACAGCCACAGCCGTACCGGAGTTGACGGCTGCCAGCGACGCGACTGCGATCGCCGCCAGCACTGAACAATCACCGTCGTCAGATGCGCTTCCGGCTTCAGCGGAATTGACCGCTATTCCGGCGCTAGCAGCGCCACCCGTGACCACAGCAAATGCGACGACGGAGTCTTCGGCTGATAACGCTGCAGCGGCGCCAGCAAACACTGATGTTCCAACGGTGCTGGGCCCGCCTCCCATTGCAGCGGCAGCGGCTTCATCGCCGAGACTGGAAACAGAAGACAGCCCGGCTGAGGCGATCGCAGCGGCGCCAGAAACTCCGAGCTATCGTTCTCTATCGAGAGCGAACTTTGGCGATCGCCTCAGCCGTCAGATGACAGCTACGGTTCTGGCCGTAGAAGCAGTCGATATTAGTTTTGTCCCAACAGTGACCGCCGTGGCCGCATTGGAAGAGTTTGATCTGTTGCCCATTGTTGAGGCCGCGCGGGCGATCGATTTTGCCCCTGAAACATCTGCTGCACTGGCGCCCTCTGACGAAGCGGCTGATTACGCCGAGTCAGCCGCACCCGAAGAACTGTTGTCGTCCTTGCCCGCTCCTGCGGATGCTGAACTGTCGGCAACTGAGACGGAATTTTCTGAGTCAATTGAAATTCCGGTAATTCCTCCATCCACAACGATGAGCGCTAAACCGGATGGGTCGCAATCCACGTCAGAGGACTTAACGCGCGACTTAGCCCAGGCCTTGGAGTCAGGGGAGCAACTGCCCGCCGTACCCGTTGCCGAGGTAGCCTCTGTCGCTGAAGCAGGGCCTGTCACCGAGGAAGAGGCTACGACCTTAAATGACTCACGTCTAGCTGTTCCTAATCAAACGATTCCCATGGGTAACGGCGGCAGCGTGCCAGAGTTATTTACCGCTGGAGCAGCAGCTATGTTGCCCAATGATGGTCCACCACCACCGCCATCTCTAGCGGCCTCTTTGAGACTTAATTACAAGGTTTTGGTGATGGCGCCTGATACCGCTACACAAGACGCTGTGCGAATTCAGGTACCCGATGCCTTTCGGACTCGATTGCAGGGGCAGGTCTACATGCAGGCAGGGGCTTATCCAACCCGCGAAGAGGCCCAGGCTCGATTAAATCAGCTGTTGCAGGCAGGACTATCCGCTCAAATTCAAGAGATTCAATGAGAATTGCGGATTGGCAGGCGGGCTGGACAAGAAATGTCGCAGATTTGGCTATTTCCGGCGAAATAGCGGCTTTTACTGCATAAGTCCTGACGACTTAAGGGCGATGGAGTTTAGAAGGGAAACGGATGTATTCGGGGGGGACGGTGGCAGTTAGCCAAACGCCATTGTCAGAGCAGTAAAAATGATAGCCAGCCTGGTTCATTTCAGCCGCTTTCACCGTCAGCACGACGGATTGCCCGTGGCGCTGCCCAACTTTAATGGCATCAACTTCTTTGGCTGTTAAATGGACGTGCTGGCGAGTGCCAGGCAGCAACCCCTGTTCTTGAATTGAGGATAAAAAGCGGGTCGCCGTACCGTGAAATAGTTTTTGGGGCGGTGGCTGAGGTATCAATCCTAAATCAACATCGAGAGAGTGCCCCTGCTGAGCTCTGATTTTGGTGCGATCGCTATTGTAAGTAAACCGTTCTTTGTCATTGCTGCTAACAACCAAATCTAAAAGCGGATGCGAAATGGATATGCCGTGCAGGTTAACCAAATCAACCAGTTCATTAACATCCGCCCAACCGTTGGCATCCAGCTTGAGCCCAATTACTTGCGGCTTGTGGCGGAGGATCAGGCTAAGAAATTTGCTGAGCTTGGTAAGATGCTTATCCATGCGAATAAGAAATTCACGGGACGTCGAAGAAATCTTCTAGATTTCAACTTTGGCTTATTTTCTCGATGATTTGTTGTAGCTGAACCGACCCATCGTGGATGCTGGTAATCCGGAAGAAATGCAACAATGCCCGTCGTAGTCTGCGCCAAATATTAATCCTGGACGTTTTTTAAGACGACTTTATTGAAGTGAGCTAAAGAATTCGATTGATCGATACCTCCAGGACGGTTGTTGAAAATCTTTGATATTTTTTGCCTTGATTAACTTTCGTAAGGGCAATGCATTTGACGCTCTTAGGTATTGATTTCCTGAGTCCATATCGAGCCTCTTTATCCGACTCGCCTGCTCACGGCTCGACAATCATACCCGTTGATTATGTATTCCCAATATCGTCGAGTATAGTGCTTGTCACAGTCTCCTCTTACCCTGCCACTCCTTCGCCGAGAATCTCACCAGGTCTTTTTACTCGCACTGAGCTAGATCTTGTAGAGCCTCACCTGTGACACGGCAGAGCTGCCACTCAGGCTTGATTTCGGCTCCCATGCGTTCATAAAAGGCGATCGCTGGGCTGTTCCAATCCAGGACGTTCCATTCCAAACGGCCACAGCCCCGGTCAACCGCTAGCTTTCCCAAATACTGCAGTAAGGCTTTGCCAATGCCCTGACCGCGATGGTCGGGCAGCACAAACAAGTCCTCCAGATAAATTCCTGGCTTCATTAAAAAGGTGGAGTAGTTGTGAAAAAACAGCGCAAAGCCGACTGCCGCGTCATCGACTCGGGCAACCAGGGCTTCAGCGTAGGGGCGATCGCCAAATAGATGTGCCGTCAAATCATCTATGCTGCCCGTCACTTCATGGGCCAACTTTTCATATTCCGCTAGCGCCAGAATGAGGCGATGAATCGCTTCCACATCGGCAGGCTGAGCCGATGTGATAACCAGGGAGGAGAAGGAAGCAGGATGGACCATGGTAGTGACATTCAAGCCTGACAATGCGGTCTATGGTTTTGCGGCGACAAGAGAGCGATGAGGCGTCAGCGCAATTGACGGCCTCTACTCTCGGCCAATAAATTCGGCCAATAAATAAGAACTGCGAGCTCACCCCAGCCACAACAGAGCGCTAATTTGCGCTTCTTCGATACGATTCATATGGTTTCATTCGGCAGCCTTACATAGTCATCCACAGGAAATTTTAGGGCTAAGATTTACGCAGTGAATCGGCTTTTGACCTCCCAGTCTCCGATTCTGAGGATGATGGAATTCAACATCTTCCAGAATTGGCAGACATCAGGGGGTGATGCGTAAGTCCTAAAAGTTTGAAAGCCCTAACCGCCAATGGACTGATAGAGATAATAGGTAGCCATGGGAATTACGGTTGCTGCAATGAGGAAACCAACGACGATGATGGTGGCATTGCTGCGATTTTCTTCAGTCTCTTCAACGGAGGCAAAAGTACTTTTGCGCTCAAAGGAGGTGGCCTCAGCGGGAGGACCCGGATCGGCCTGGCCGGAAAGTACTGCCACAAGGCGATCGCTAGCTGTCAGAAGGGCCTGATTATACTTATTGCCATTGCGCAAAGGAATTGCAATGGTTTCATCAATCACGCTAGTCACAATGTCCTGATCTAGCCGTTCCGCTGAGGCGTCACCAACTTTCAGGGCGGCGTTATTGGTTACCTCGTCCAGCACCAGCAGCGTTTGATTAGTGCGGCTTTCTGGCTCAGGAAACCATTTTTCCATCAAGGCATCCGCAAAACTGGCAGTCGTTTCGCCATAGTCAAGTCGATGAATAGTGACAAAGCGGACTTCGTTGCCCGTGGCTTGAGCCAATTCTTGTAAGCGCTCAGTAATTTTACTTTCATTGATCCGACTAATCAGTTCAGCATCGTCCACGACCCAGGTGCTTTCTGATAAGGGCGGCATCTGATAGGCGCCGGTTGCCAAAGCGGGTGCAGTAAAAACAAGGGCGCTAACTAGAATGACAACCGTCAGCACGGTTGTATAGAGCGATTTGATAAGACAGTGCAGCATGAAGGTTCAATTTATAGTAGCTAACGTTCACTATACTGGAATGCCTTTGGTTTCGGGAATTGAGTCGGGTGAAAGTCGGTGTCTACGGTAGGTAGATGGCGGGGTGGGTGGCGGGGTGATGGGGTGGCAGGGTGAGAGGGTGGTAGTATGGTAAACCTGTGGTCGTGTCTTAGAAGAACCGGTGTAGGAATTTGGCCGGATGAACGTAGTTTCTGCCTGGGCGTTAGCAGAGCAGCGGGCAGTCATTGCGGGCAGTCATTAAAGTATGGCTTTAGAGTTTTGAACTCATCAACAGGTAAACAACTCACAATTCAAAACTGAGAACTTGAAACTTATCCATTCCTAAACTTGCGCGGCCATTGGCTCGAAGCAAATGTTCGCTTGCCGTAGTCGGTTCATGGCTTCGCCAAGGCGATCGCAATCGGCAATCAAGCTGACGCGGAAATAGCCCTCGCCGCCCTTACCAAAAGCGTTTCCTGGAGTAAAAACTACCCCCGTTTGCTCTAGCACTGAAAGGGCAAATTCGGTGGAAGAGATGCCGGGTGGGCAAGCAACCCAGAGATACATAGTGGCGCGGGTTTTGGCGACCTGCCAGCCGAGCGAGGCAAATTCTTTAATCAAGAAGTCGCGGCGGGTGCGATACCGTGTCTGAACCGCCTCTAAATATTGGTCAGGCAGTTGCAGAGCAGTTTCTGCGGCTTTTTGCAGGGCAGAAAAAATACCGTAGTCAAGATTGGTTTTAAGCGTCCGCAGACCTTGAATAATGTCGCGGTTGCCAACGACAAATCCCACGCGCCAGCCGGCCATGTTGTAAGTCTTTGACAGCGTATGGAACTCAACGCCGATATCTTTAGCACCTGGAATTTCCAACAGGCTAGTGGGTTGGAAATTGTCAAAGGCGAGTTCGGCGTAGCACAAATCATGCACCAGCATAATTTCATAGTGGCGGGCGAAAGCCACAATTTCCTCAAAAAATTCGCGCGGCGCGGTGGCGGCGGTGGGATTGTTGGGATAGTTGAAGAACAGCACTTTGGCATCGCGGGCCACGGCTTCGGGAATGCTGGCGATGTCGATGAGCCAGTCGTTGGCCATGGTCAGCGGCAGATCATAGATGTGACCGTCGGCGATCGCTGGGCCACGAAAATGAGCCGGATAGGCCGGTGTCGGCACCAAAACCGTATCGCCGGGATTGATATAGGTCATAGCCAAGTGGGCTAGTCCTTCTTTGGAGCCCAACAGCGGCAGCGCCTCACCGTTCGCATCAAGACTGACGCCATAGCGGCGATGATACCAGCGGGTAATCGCTTCTCGAAAACTGCCGGTGCCTTCGAAGGGCGGATAACCATGATTAGCGCTGTCTCGGATAGCCGCTTGGGCCGCCTCAACAACGGGCTGAGGAGTCGGTCCATCGGGATTGCCCATCCCTAGATCAATCAGGTCCAATCCCCGTTCTCGGGCATTGGCCTTAAGTTCGTCTAATCGAGCAAACACATAGGGCGGCAGGCGGCGAACCCGCTCCGCTGGTTGCAGCCAATCCAGATTCATGCCTGCTATTCCTCTTCTAAAATCAATGCCGCATTGAAGCGCCAAATGTGAAAAGTTTATCAGCTAGGCTGATGTCATCTCTTCATCAAGACGGATAGTTTTAGGTTTGAGCAGCAGTCGCGATCGCCGAGCGCGCTGTTGGCGCCGATGATTTCGCCTTCATCTCAATCGCGGTTGGACTGACTAATGCTGCCATTAGCGCTTCTGGAGTGACGCTAAAGGGCAGGTGATGAATGTCTGAACTAGGCTGACAAGCAATTGTTGCCGCTTGCTGCAGTTCACTGACCGGCACATCTCCTAGGCCCATATCGGCCAGGGTTTTGGGCAGGCCGGTCGCGTTGTAAAACTGGATTAACTGCTGACGAGCCGAGTAGGCTAAAGACGATTGCTGCGCGATTTCCTCCAGACGCAACTGCACCAAAATCCCGTAGGCGACTTTCTCGCCGTGTAAGACACCATGACTAGCGGTCAAATGAGTTAGGCCATTGTGGACGGCATGGGCCGCCACCGTACGACACTGCGCTCCTCCCAGTCCGCCCATGACGCCGGCTAGCAGAACGCAAGCATCAACCACTTCGCGCCACGCTTCACCTCCCGGTTCGGCTAAGGCGGCGGGCGTCTTTTGCAGCAGCAGATCTCGCAGCACTCGGGCCTGCTGAACAGCCGCAATCACCAAGGTTTGGGCGGAATTACCGCTGCTGACTGAGCCCTCATACCATTTCGCCAAGGCATCACCGATCCCCGCAATGAGCGTCCGTTGAGGAGCCGTGGCCACTAGGTCATAATCCAAAATTAATAAATCGGGACAGCGATCTAGAGCGACGTCATAAAGAAAAGCCCCGCTGTCGGAATAGACGTTGGAAAGCGCTGTCCAAGCAGCACAGGTGGCCGCTGAGGAGGGAATTGTCACGACCGGCAGGCCGGCCTGATGGGCCACTAGCTTCGCGGCATCCATGACCTTGCCCCCGCCCACGCCAATGATAACGTCGGCTTGGTGCTGCTCGCGATCGCGATGCAGTCGCGCCAGAATGCCTTCACTACAATCAGCGATAGGGGCTGCTGTGCCAGCCGTTGTGTCAGCTAAGGCCGAATTCAGTAGGGAAGACGCTTGGGTTAAGGCTTGGGCTCCTCCAATGAGCAACGGTCGCTGCCCTAAAGCAGCGATCGCCCTGCCCGATTCAGATAAAATTCCGGCTCCGCGTTGCACTTGTGCGGGAGCCACCATCAAAGATGGAAAAGTAGTTGTAGTCATATGATTTAATTCATTCAATCGTCAGGCAGTTGGATCAGTAACCTTAGGCGCAGTAGCCTGGGAAAGCGTGTCAAAAGCTTGATCAAAAACTTCAATTGCTAATGGAGTGTCCGCCTGTGCCGCTTTCGAGGGCTGCACTTGTCCCAAGTACACCAGCCTAGAAATGCCGCCTGGTTCATGCACAATAGTGCGTGCCCGGATAGTCGGAACAATTCCCATGCTGGCCAAACGGCTAGGTTTCAGTAAATTTTCGGCGGCCTGCTGCAGAGTTGCCTGCAGCTCAGTTGGGGTGATGGTATCTGGCACTTTGATGACAATCTGAGCCGCCCCAGAATCGTAGACCGTGTTGTAAGGTACTGAGCCCGGCACAACCGTCGTCGTGAAAGGCTCGAAACTAAGGCCAAACATGCCTGCTGTCAACACGCCGATAAAGCTGGTGATGCCTACCAATCTAAAGCGGAATCCCCAATTCAGCACGAATGCAAATAGCGTAATGCCCGCCATTGTGAGGGTGGCCAGGCCGAAATATTTTGTCGCTTCTAAAAACTCTGCTGGGGTAGGCATGAAAAGCAATGTGAATTGACGGGTGGTGAGCAGTCGGTAGAACTAGCACTTAGCAATCAATAACTTTTTTAATTGCGATCGCCAGCATCGACCAGCTATGGACATAGATCCTAGCAGGTTCAATTGTGCTTTCTCAGCAGTCTATCGAGGTTTATTGCTCTCTTTTATCGGATGGGACTGATAACTTAATCTGCACACTGATAATTTAATCAGCACCTAATATGGCCGAGATGTGAATCTACTCTGCGGTCATCATTGAAAAGAGGATTGCCCAGAAGTTGCGGGTATGCTCTGGGGCAGCGCTCAAATCTGTATGAGCGTCCTTGGCAATCGGGAGTATCATGTGCCAAGCCAAAACCATTGGTCATACTGTCCCCTTTAGTCTGGCCTCACTTGACTGCTTTATTTGAGGAAAAATTCATGTTGATAGTTCGCCGTCGCCTCGGAGTGATTTCAGCCAGTGCCGCGATCGCTTTGTTGGCGGTTGGGTGTGGTGAGTCCAAAGTTTCCCAATGCAACCGCCTGGCGGAAATCGTTAATCAGGCACAAGGCTTTATGCCCGCCTTCGAAAGTAACATTCAGCAGTTCAGTGCTAATGCTGCTCAGGTGCAAAGCTTGGATGACATCAAAACAGCGGCAGATCAGTATGTAGAAGCGGTTAACGGCGTCGTTAGTGATTTGGATACCCTGGCAGTTGAGCTCGAAGAGACTGAACTTAACGATGAGCAACTGGTGAGCTATCGCGATCGCTACATCACCATGGTTGAGGGCTTTAGTACTGCACTCAATCAGGCTAGCGACGCTATGGGCATTGTCCAAGACGTGCAGGCTGAGGCCGATTTGCCCGCCAAGATCGAAGAATCACAGCAGCAGACCGTGCAGGCAGTACAGCAGATTCAAGAGCTCTCGGTGGAAGAATCAACCATCATTAATGAAGTCAATAGCTACTGCGGTGCTGAAGGAGCGGTTCCCGCTGCGCCTGAAGGAGAGACCGTGCCCGAAGGAGAGACAGCACCTGAGGGAGAGACCGTGCCTGAAGAAGAGACGGCGCCCGAAGGAGAGGAGTAAGAGGGGTAGCTGAACAAAAGGAAGTCGGGCGATAAAGTAGTGGAGGTTGGAGATAGCGTTGGGGCGAAGGCTGTTCGCCTGGACATCAAGAATCTGTCCAGAGGCCTTTAAGGCGCTGGGGTTTGGGTTCTCCGCATTCGGCATGCCGCTATCCGAATTCTTAGTAGCGATCGCGTCAATGTTTGTAAATCTGGCTTATCTGTTGCGTCAGCCCACTGGCACGACGAATTATGCTGTTAACCTATTGCCGCATTTGGCTCCGCTACAGCCTCAATACTTGGCGACTCCTGCCAGTGGCTTGAAATATTACACTGCAGTGCCGACCAACATGACGGCTGAACAGGGTCTGCAGGGACATTTACGGCGACTGTTATGGACCCAATGGCGTCTGCCAGCGCTCTGCCAACAGCTAGGCGCGCGATCGCCAGGCAGCGATTTGCTCTTTTCTCCAATTACTGAAGCCCCGCTGTTTAGCAACAGGCGCTTTGTGGTGATGGTACATGACCTGATCCCGCTGCGATTTGTGGTGTCGCGGGCTCAGACTTGGCTACACCGTCATTATGTGCCGCGAGTTCTAGCAGCGGCTGAGCATATTCTCTGCAACTCCGAGGCAACGGCGGCAGACATCGTACGGTTCTACAACATCAGCGCCCAAAAAATTACCCCCGTTTTGCTGGCTCACGATGCCGAGCACTTTCGCCCCATGTCGCTGGAACGACAGCCTTATTTTTTGCTGCTGGGACGACAGACACCCTACAAAAACGGTGCAGTCGCCCTGCAAGCCTTTGCTCAACTGCCCCATTGCCGTGAATATGAGCTTTGGTTAGTCGGTCCTGATGATTCCCGCTATACGCCGGCACTGCGCAACCAAGCTGCCGCATTGGGCATCGCTTCTCAGCTCAAGTTCTTAAATTACGTACCGTACGATCAATTGCCTAGGTTACTCAATCAGGCCCAGGCTTTGATTTTTCCCAGTCTTTGGGAAGGCTTTGGGCTACCGGTTTTGGAAGCAATGGCCTGCGGTACGCCAGTAATCGCCTCTAACCGCGCGTCGATCCCAGAGGTGACAGGAGATGCCGCCCTGCTGGTGGATCCTCTGGATGCGACGGCGATCGCGAGGGCCATGCAGCGGCTAATCCGCGATCCCCAGCTGCATCTTCAACTCAGCCATGCCAGCCGCGATCGAGCGGCTCAGTTCAGTTGGGCACGCACCGGCCACGCAACTGTTGAAGTTTTGCAAGCCCATTTGTAAGGAATGCAGAGTGCAGGCCTGGTTCTTGGTTCATTGCTCTTTGCCGTCTGTCACCCCAAAGCCCTCCGAACAGGCGCCGCCAACACCCATACGGGCGAACAACCTTCGCCCCCTCTACCCAGCCACCCAGCCACTCCATTACCCAGCTACCCAGCTATCCATCCACCAACAAAGTCGCCTGACAGAGCTGCCGAAAATGGTCGCCCCGCACCTCAAAGTTGGGATACTGGTCGAAGCTGGCGCAAGCCGGGGACAGCAATACCGCGCAGGCACTCAGCTGAGGAGCAAGTTCGATGCTGCGCTGCACGGCTCGCTCCAGGGTTTCCACAATCTCATAGGTCGTGTAGTCAACTTCGTCCAGGCGCTGGGCAAATTGCGCCGCTGCGCTGCCGATTAGCAAGACGCTGGCGGCTTTGGACTGAATTTCCTGCTGCCAGTCGATATCGTTGCCGTCCTTT